>Ga0302321_100000001_pt1 | contig 382212 bp, 342 predicted proteins | sample Fen_T0_1_FD_202505 | JGI IMG/M metagenome (GOLD analysis project Ga0302321, IMG submission 202505) | Peat permafrost microbial communities from Stordalen Mire near Abisko, Sweden - Fen_T0_1 | ecosystem: Environmental > Terrestrial > Soil > Wetlands > Permafrost | place: Sweden: Abisko...
ACGGTCGTTGACCCCGCAAGCAAAGTAACGGTGCAGATCGGTACGAAGCTCAAACCCACCGTGGTTGCGACTGCGGCATTGGGCAAACAGATTTTTGCCGGTCAGACGAATACGATCTGCCTCAATGACATCGCGTTTGTCGTGCTCGATCGGGAAATTGCCATGCCGATCCGTCCGATCCGGCTCTACACCGGAGTTCTGAGTGGGGAGCGCATGCGCGTCGTCGGCTACGGGCTTGACGAAAACAAGGATGTCTGGACGCGCCATTACCGCACGGATGCGATCGTTGACAAAGTGGGGACTAGTTCACTCAAACCTGTTGGCGATAATGTTCCGCCTCGCTCGTTTACATCCATTGGAAACGGCCTTTGCATTGGTGACAGTGGCGGCCCTGCAGTTTCAGAAGCGGGCGCGGTAGCGGGTGTCTATTCGAAGGTGATTGGCGTCTGTACCGCGTCGACGGCTGTAGACACATTCACGCAACTTGCCCCTTTCGCCAATGATCTGGTGTTGCCCGCCTTCCAGGCCGCCGGGTACGAACCGTGGCTTGAAGGCAATACCGAGCCTGGTCTTTATGGCATTGCTGGTGCGGGTACGGGCGGCGCGAGCAGCGCAGGTGGCGGTTCGCCTACCGGCAGCCTTCCCACCGGTGGGTCGCCGAACGCTACCGGTGGCACCACGAGTGCTCCCGCAACGTCCGGCGGCGCGCCACTTGGGAGTGGTGGTGATACGTCAGCGGTCGTTTACGATCAGGGTCCGGCACCGGGGGGAACGTGCGCCTGTCGCACAGTGGGTACGAGGTTCAGTAGGGGCTTCGGTGTGGCGATGGTCGCCCTTTTCTCACTCGGGTTGCGACGGCGCATCCGGGCATAGTGCTAACGGGACCTTGGGCGTGTGCACCAACAAGAAGGAATTTCCCAAATTGTAGGCTATTAGGCCGGTTGCCTCGGCTCGCGATTCCGCGCTCTTTGGACATTCCTCGGCCAAAGGCCGAATCGCCGTTTGCCTCCCCCCCGTCCCTAGGCTAGTACGCGCCCGCCATGATGCTTTTTCTCAAGAAGGCCAAGAAATTCCGCGACCGCACCCGTTGCAGCCGCAAGAACGCCAAACACCAGGCGAAGAATCGTACCCGGCGCGCTCGCGTCAACAACGATTACAAGTGAAATCCCACGGCTTGTGTCCCAGCTGACGCGTGTTTGCAGGCGTAGGTTGGGGCACGGCGTGTTAGCCATAGCGTAGTTGTCAGCCCACGTTTTTGCGGGGGTGGGCGCCTCGTCGTCTGGTGCTGCGTGGCAATCGTGTCGGGCACGACTATATTGATTGGCGTCGCATGCGGCGCCGTTGCTGCATTTGGAGGCATGATGGATAGCTCTCGCTTGATGTTGACGCGTCGTGACTTCGTCTCTGGAGTCGCAGCCCTATCGGGGGCAAGTGCGCTGGCGGGTTGGGCAAAGGTGGCGGATGCCGCGCAGCAGAACTCAGCGTTAATCGCTAAGCCACCCGCTGGGTTTTCGCCGCTGAGTCTACCGGGTCGCGTCGTGAAGGTGTCAGGCAAAGGCGACTTCGTTGGGCTGATGCATCGAAACCAGATTTGGCCGAAGCCCGACGTGGCCAAGCGCCTACTCGAGAAGGCGATGATGGAGCTAACGGGTGCATCCAACCTCGTCGAGTCGATGAAGCGCTTCGTGCACGCAGCGGACACGGTCGCGATCAAGCCGAATGGCATCGCTGGTGGCAGTATGGCGACGTCGTACGAATTTATCATGCCCGTCGTCGAAGCGTGTATCGCCGCTGGAGTTCCCGCGGAAAAGATTACGGTCTTCGAGCAATACTCGAGCTACCTCTTGTCGACGCGCTCGGGCGCGCCGAAGTTCGAATTGCCGAAGGGCGTCAAGGTCGCCTTCCACAACAACAAGGACCATGGGATGGAAGGCGTTCGGATCTACGAAGGGATCACGACCAAGTTCTGTCGCCAACTTATGGAAGCCTCTTGCGTGATCAACATGGGCCTGGTCAAGGATCACTCGATCTGCGGCTACACGGGGGCAATGAAGAACATCACGCACGGCACGATTCACAACCCAGAGGCCCACCACGCGCACTACGCCAATCCGCAGATTGCCATGCTCTATGCGCATCCGGTGGTAACCAGTCGCGTGCGCTTGCACATCACCGACGGGATGCGCCTTATGTACGACAAGGGGCCACTGCTCAAAGATCCGAACACCGTAATCGCGCACGGCTCGGTCTACGTGTCAACGGATCCGGTTGCGCTCGATACGATGGGCGCGCTTGCCGTCGACAATGCGCGCAAGCAGCACGGGGGCAGGACACTCGAGCAATCCGGGCGCGCACCCAAGTACATCCAGACCGCCAGCGAACTTGGGCTCGGCATTGCCGATATTAACCAGATCCGCCAAAAGAGCTTTGAGGTCTAGACTGCCTGCGGGCACGTTGCGGAATTGTCACGCGATGACCTGTAGTTGACTCAACCGCGCAATCTGCGCGGGCAGACGCGGGGTCATGTTATGCTTGGCCCTGATGTTGCGACCGCCGAGAGCTTTCTACTTTTCCTGGCGGTGGTTGGCGTTCGCATTGTTGGCTTGTTCCACAACCACGCCACCGGCAAGGCCCGCCTCCCAGGTCGTCGACGCCGGGCAAAAATCTTCCTCGGCGCAGGTGGGTACACCAGCCGTCGTGGATCCGATTGCAAAGCACCCGCTACCGTTGGCACCCGATCCGGCAGGTTGGGCCAATGTGAGTCGTCCGAGTCCGGCAAGCGTCAACATGGCGCGGCCCGGAGGGGACGCGAGTGATCCCGATGCCGCGGCTTTAGTTCGCCTGCTCGAAGAACCGCTCGGCGAGCTGCGCGATAAAGACAACCAAATTGGCTTACATTACCCGGATAGTCGGCATTGGAAGCGCGTGCGATATCGCCTGTTCGAGCACTTGGTTGGGTTTCGCTACAGTGACCGCTTCGACGCAACCGTTGTGGTCCTGGTCAATGACACCCGTGCCGGCAGGGACGCAGACAGTCGCGCTTGTATTCGACAAGCCGAAACCATCGCCCGACCGCGGCTTCGCGCGCTATCGGTCACGATTGGCCCAGTTTCCGAAACCGAGATCACTTGGCGCGACAAGCGCATTGTCGTGCACTCGGTGGATGGTGCGTTCCCCTGGGGTTTCAAACGCATCGAATTCTCCGCGGCTTGGGCTGCCTATCCCGCGTACGACAAGGCGTGTCTGCTCCATGGTTTTGGCGTCAAGCACGAAAATCGTGGAGATCTCGCGCGCCTCGTACGCGATCGATGGATTCGCGATGTGGCTGCCAAGGTCGATGCGCTTACGGTTCAGAAGGCGTTTCGACATTGAGCTCAAGGGCTGCTTTGCGGCGCCTTCGATCGCGCGAGCTCAAGCGTTACCTCGCCGCCAAGAACAAAAGTACGCTGTAGCAGACCACCAGTAAGCACCAAATTCCGGGGCGCCACTTCAGCCCAGCGCGCAAGCCGAAGTACGGCGCGAGCGGGAATGCGAGCAACCCGAGCCAGCCTTGAAGCGGTCCGAGACGTTGCCCAACGACGAAAGCGAGCGCCACGTGGAGGGTCGAGAGGCTGGCGAACGAGAGCCAGAGCAGAAATAGAAGCACAAAATCCACGGTATTTGCCTGCCGGGGCCCGGGCTGGAGCAGAGCGAGCGGCCGATGACCTCTTTCGGGGCCGATCCCCAGCTAGCATGCTTTGAAAGGCTGTTCTATTCTCTATGTCTCGTGCGTCCAGCCTGGTCCCTCATCGCCCTTGCCGTTCTTGGCCTCACAGGTCTTTGGCCGAACCACACCCCAAAGTTGCATGCCGAAGGAAAGCGTTCACGTAGCGACGTGATGCCGCTCTCGGCGATCCGTCCGAAGATGAAGGGCTACGGCCTGACCGTGTTCGAAGGAACCAAACCTGAACGGTTTGATATCGAGGTCATCGACGTGCTGCGGCGCTTCATGCCCAAGCAGGACTTAATCCTGATCAAGGCGCGGCATCCGCGGCTCGACGTGGCCAAGGTGGTTGCGGGAATGAGTGGTAGCCCGATTTACATCGACGGCAAGATGATCGGTGCCTACGCCTACGGATGGACGTTCGCACGCGAGCCCGTTGCCGGTGTGACGCCAATCGAGAATATGTTGGGCGAGATCGATCGCCCGCTTCCGCCAAGCATTTATGGCTGGCCTTTGGTTGCGCGCGGCGCGGCTTCGTCGCGGTCCGACGCAACTCGGCTTACTCGAAATCTAGGCGCGAACACTGGTGCGACTAGCGGAGATTCCGTGGTCACGGCGGGCAACCACGAAGCGAATCGGTTCGATGGTAGGCCGGAGCGATACAGTCTTCCAGAGCACGCCACGCAGCTCGAACGCGTGCGCGCGACTTCGGCCGACACACAGACGTTTCGACCGGTGTCGACGCCGCTCCTGCTCGGTGGGTTCTCGCCGCTTGGCAATCAGCTCGCCGAGAAATTGCTGACGCCTCTCGGTTTCGAACCGTACCAAGCCGGCGGTTCCGGCGAGGATGCTTCGGCGCCCACTAGTTACGAGGATGGCGGCGCGATTGGCGTGCAGCTCGTGCGCGGTGATACCAGCGCGATGGGGCTTGGTACGGTTACTCGCGTCGAAGGCGATCGGCTGGTGGCCTTCGGGCATCCGATGACACAAGCTGGCATTACCGCGCTGCCAACCGCCGTGGGCAAAGTGCTGTGGTTCTTGGCGAGTGAGCAGCGCAGTTTCAAGATTGGCATGCCTGTTCGTTCGATGGGCGCCCTCGTCGCCGACCGACAGGCTTCGATCGTGGTCTCGCAATCGGCGAAAGCCCCTGTCATTCCGGTGCGGCTCGACATTGACGGATTGGAGGGCATGCCGACCAACACCTGGCGCTTCGAGGTGGCTCACGACAAATTCATGACCCCCACCTTTTTGTCGATGGCCATCGGCAGCGCAATTCAGTCGACCACCTCCGAGAAACGCGACGTCAGTTGGACGCTGGACAGCGAGGTTGTGCTCGACGGCAAACCACCAATCACGATTGAGGACTTTGGCGTTGCTATTGGCGGCATGCCGTCCGCCGACGATATCGTGGGCATGAACGTCGTCGAGGCGGTGGGCGCCTTGATGAACAATCCGTGGCGTCCCGTGGTAATAAAATCGGTGCGCGCCAAGTTACGCCTGAGCTTCGCGCGTGAAATCTACCGTTTGCGTGGTGCCGAACTGCTCGACACCGAGATCGATGCTGGGCAACAGGCGCGCATTCGACTCCGGTTGGTACCTTACGAAGGCCCCGTCGAGCAGCGGATCCTGACCGTGCCAATACCGGTAAACCGCGCGGGCGAAAACGTTGCGCTCGAAATTGTACCTGGATACACAGAGAACCACGAAATGGCGCCAGCTGAGACGCTCGACGAACTCGTGCGCAATCTCGATGAACCGGTCTATCTGCCCAAATCGCTCGTCGTAAAGTTCTCCGGTGCAGGCAATACGCTGGCCTACCGCGGGCGGGTTGCGCCGCACTTGCCTCCCGGCGCCGTCGACGTGCTTTCACCTACTAACGCGCTACTTGCCCCGGCTGCCTTTGCAGCAACCACTCGAAGCGTCCACCCGCTTCCCTTCTACGTGCTCGGTCGGGAACGGGTGACTGTCTCGATTCGACCGGTTTTGCGGTGAACCATGAAGACACGCCAATTCGGTTCGACTATTCATCAGTGGCGGTTGTGGCCGGGGACTACGGCAGGCCTCGTTGCCCTCTCGCTCGCTTCATCTGCCAGTGCGGTCGGAACGCGCCGCTTCGTTCTTGAACAAGGTTCCGACTTCAAGGGCGGCGATCTCGCCGGCGTGGCTATCGATTCGAGCGGCCGAGTTCGAGCTGGGTTTGAACTCGGACACGTGACGTTGGACCAAGCGCCCGTCATTTGGTGCGCTTTGGCGCGCGATGATAAATCAATACTGCTTGGTACCGGCCAAGAGGGAAAGTTGCTCGAATACCGTGGCGATCATGTGGTCGCCACGCACGAGACAGGTGGCCTCGTGGTCACTTCTATTGTCGAGGCATGGGCGGGGACGGTTATCGTTGCCTCCTTGCCCCAAGGCAAGCTTTGGCGATTTGAGCGCGGTAAATTGAGCCTTTTCGTCCAACTCAAGGACATCGAGCATGTTTGGCAACTGGCTTTCGACAAGAAGAATGGTGCGCTCTACGCAGCCACAGGTCCTGACGGAAAATTGTTGAGGATCGAACGCGACGGGCGTTTCTCCGTGGTATTCGACGCGCCAGAGCCCCATCTCATCTCGCTTGGGCTCCTGCCCGACGGTGCGGTCGCGGTCGGTTCGAGCGAAAAGGCCAAGCTCTACCGCGTCGATGGCCCCAACCGCGTAAGCACCCTGTACGACTTTGGTCGCACTGAAGTGCGGGCGATTGCGGTTAGTGCGACAGGGGACATCTACGCGATTGCGAACGACATCAAGACGACTGGAGCTGCTACCTCAGCGCGGACTGGAACGAGCGAGGGCGTTACCATCCCGTCGTCGTCTAAGCTGAAGGGGCGAGGGATCCTGCTGCGGATTGCCAAAAACGGGGTTCCCGAGGTGTTGCTCGAGGATGACAGTGAGCATTTCACCAGTCTCGGCCTGGACAAAGACGGCCAACCGAACGTTGGCACGGGCGTCGAGGGTCGTCTTTACACCGTCAATGCGCAACGGCAGAGTGTACTGGTTGCTGATCTGGAAGCGCGGCAGATTACCGCCTTGGCGTTGACTGGCGCGGCGCCCGCACTGCTTTCGAGTGATCCTGCGGCAGTTCATGCGATTGAGGGACGCGGCGGCAAGCAGTCAATTTGGACGAGCAAAGTTTTGGATGCAGGCCTACGGGCAAGTTTTGGCCGAATCGATTGGGAGTCAACCGGATCGCTCGAGCTAATGACACGAAGTGGAAATACCAAGGAACCCGACGATACGTGGAGCGCTTGGAGTGCGGCGTTACGCGCGCCCGGAAGGCAAACTAGTCCGGCAGCGCGGTTTGTCCAGGTGCGGGCTCGGTGGGGGCTCGATTCGAATGCGGTGCTCACGCGAGTAGAGATCCCGTTCGTGACCGACAACCAACGTGCGGTCGTGACGCGCATCGACGTTGGCAGTGAGCATTCTGTGGGTGACGGAATGGTGGCTTCGGGTGGCCCTGTCACTGGGCGCAACAACCCAGAACTTAGCCTCGATTGGAACGTTGATAATCCAGACAAAGATACGCTCCGCTATCGAGTCTACTATCGGCTGGCGGGGGCCACTGTTTGGTACGACATGCTGCCGCAAGATGAGATTCTGACCAAGACCAGCTACAAGTGGGACACCTCAGCACTGCCCGAAGGGCGGTATCGCATTAAGGTTGTGGCATCCGACGAACCGGCAAACCCGCCCGATCGGGTTACGCGCCACGAATTTGAAAGTGGTGTCGTTATCATCGATAACACGCCGCCGACGCTGGTCGATCTCGAATTGGTGGGCAAGCGTCTGCGTGGTCGGGCCATTGATGGCGTCGGCCCCATCCAGCGCATCGAGGTAAGCGTGGCAGGGACGAATGAATGGGTTCCGATCGCCCCACTCGATTCCATCTTCGACGAGGCCGCGGAAGGTTTCGACGTGAGCCTGTCGGATTGGTTGCCAGCAGGACGACGGATCTTGGCGGTGCGTGCCTACGACGCGGCGAACAACTTTGTCGTACGCCACGTCACCCTTGGACTGTAACCGTCGGCATAGGCAAAATTGCTAGGAGGAACCGGCCAGTTTCCGCGGAAGTTCCGCTGAACGATTGGGCCGTGCAAGAAGCCCGCCGCATTGATTTTGGTACGTGCTATCTTGAGGCTTAGTTCTTGATTGCTTGGCAGAGCCAATGATTGTCGTGACCGTTCGCCGCAGCCTGCTCTTGGTGCTTTCCTGGCTTATCGTTGGGGGATGCTCCAAGTCGAGCGCTGGGGATGGCGCGATGTTCGGTGGTAACACTTGTGCTGCCGCGAATTGTCAGGCTGGTGCACATAACAAGGATGAGTACGAACTGACACTTGCTGCAGCCGGCGCTGGCGGTGCTGCCGCAGGCGGGGGCGCGGGTCTCTCCGCGCTTGATCTTGCCTATTGCGGAGTTCAGGTTCCAACCTGTGACCCCGACGACGTCAATTCATGTGGCTACGCGGCGCCAAGCGAGGGGCAGGGTGGAGCAACAAGCAATATTGCTTTGCCGTCCGATGGCACGTTACCTTCGGCGGGCGCGGCGGGCTTCGCTGCGGATGGAATCGGTCTTGGCATACTTGGTGGTGCGAGCAACGTTGGTAGCGCCAGCGATCTGACCCGTGCTGGTACTAGTGGCGTCAAGTTGGCTTGTCGAGTTACCGGCGACCAGTCTGTGAGTCGCACTACCTGTGAACCGGCGGGGCAGGGGACGCTTGGGGCACCTTGTGTCAGCAGAGCGAACTGCGCATCCGGTTTCGATTGCGCGGAAGAGAATGGCACCGCGCAATGCCGCCCCTATTGCTGTCATGGCGTGGGCGGTTGTCCGCTCAGAACCTATTGTGCGCAACGCTTCACCAAAGAGTTGGTTGCGACCACTGGGCGCCTTCTGGTCGCGGTTTGCATGCCTGCCGTCAGTTGCAGGTTCGACGATCCGTTTCCTTGTCCGGTCGACAAGGCTTGCTCGTGTCCATCGGGCAAGGCCTGCGGAGTCGTGCGTTCCGATGGCACGACTGCCTGTGTTGTCCCGGCCACCGGCGTTGAAGGTGAACCGTGTCCCTGTGCGGCTCAGCATGTGTGCTCGGATACGCTGGGGACGTGTTTCAAGGTTTGCAGTTTGACCAGTAACGACCCGACCTGCACTGGCGGATTCTGTCAATCGAGTACGAGTTTGCCTGTCGAATGGGGGCTCTGCGTTAACTCAACTTCGTTGCTGTGACGCGGTCCGAATGCCGATTGGCTCACGTTGAGCTGGGTTCAATTGTCGGCCGGCCCACGTCGAGCCTTGCGCGGCCGCGGTAGGTTGAGCGATTCGAGGCGATTGATCAGCGTCCGACGTGAAATCCCCAGCATTTCTGCGGCGCGAGTCTGATTGCCCGCGCAAGCTTGAAGGGCGCTGATGACTCGTTGTTGCTCCGTCGACATTTCACTCGAGATCCCCGATGCAGCACTTGGCATCGGCTCGAGCGAGTTGCTCGGAAGTGGTTCTTGCATCTGGATTGGCCGACCGTAGAAGGCAAATCGAGCGTTGGCGCCGAGCGTTGGGGCCTCCGCGGCAATCCCGCCTGAGAAATGGACATCAGTGGATTCTACGTCTGACAGATCTTCATTCGGGGGTGGCTCCTCGGGGAGATGCTGTGCGAGCAGTGGCCCGTCGGCACAGAGAAAAGACGCGCGCTCCATGGCGTTCTTGAGTTCGCGCACGTTGCCCCACCAGCCGTACTCGAGCATTCGTTGACGCGCCTCTGCCGTGATGGCCGGGACGGGGCGCTTGATGCGCTCACACGCTTGGCTGAGGAAATGACGCGCCAGCGGTTCAATTTCGTCTTTGCGGTCCCGAATTGGTGGCAGCGAGAAACTGGTTCCGTTGATTCGGAAATAGAGGTCCCCGCGAAATCTGCCGCGCGCGACCTCGCGCTTCAAATCTCGATTTGTTGCGGTGACGAACCGAACATCAATTGGCCTAGGACTATTGGAGCCGACGCGGCGCACGACGCGTTCGTCGAGGACACGCAACAGCTTGACTTGGAGCGCCAACGGCAGTTCGCCCACTTCGTCAAGCAACACGGTGCCACCATTCGTTGCTTCGAGCAGCCCCGGTTTGCTTTGGTGTGCTCCGGTGAAGGCACCGCGCTCGTGACCGAAGAGCTCGCTTTCGAGCAGCGACTCTGACAATGCGGCGCAGTTGAGCCGTAGGAACGGCCGCGCCGCTCGCGGACTTCGCCGGTGGATGAATTCAGCGAAAACTTCTTTGCCAACCCCGGTTTCGCCAAGGATAAGGACGGAGATGTCCGTTTGCGCCGCCATCGATGCGACGTCGTAGAGTCGCCGCATTGCGTCATTGACCAACACGGCCGGCATGAATACATCCTCACCGTCCGCGCAGGGCGCCGATTTCATGGGTCGGAGTGTTACTTGCAGTGTCGGGGCTTCTCGACGCTCGATGACGAGGACGGTGCTGCCGGCACGGATGAGGGCACCCACCGCAATGCATACGCGTTCACCGAGTGACAGCCGACGAAACGGCACGCTTGCCTGTGTGGAAGAATCAGTCGATGACCCTTGACTGTCGTCGATAGCGATGGAAGTGCCGTTGGCGCTGCCGAAATCTTCGATCTCGATTCGTTCCCCAACGACGAGGCAGAAGTGCTGCCGTGAAATCGATGGATCGTCGATCTGTACGTCACAGTGCGGCCCTCGACCGATGACGACTTGCCCGGCCGAAGGTAATGGAAATGCCCGCGAAGTTTGGCCGCAGTGGACGATCAACTCGATGGGGCCGACTTCTCCGGAAGATTCTGACGAGAGTATGGCGGACAAATTGCAGCGTTCAGATTACGACAGATTGCCCAAGTCGGGTAGCGACTTGCGGTGAAGACTCACGTCGCCATTTCGCAGCGACCAAGTACTGATTCAGCCGCACTTTCGGCAGATACGCACACCCGACTACCCGCATAGTCCTGCACGACTACTGCCTCAGGAAAGTGGGAGTCGGGAATGCTGCTGAGCCATCGCTCGGTGAAAGCCACTCCACGTAGGCGTCCAATCTCTTCTCGGTGGCGGCAACTAATTGCCTGCGGCACCGGCACTGGCACGTTTGCCGGCCGAATTGGCGCTTCCGGCCAAGCTGGTGGAGCCTCCATTATTGGGGCTTCCGGCGACAGCGGTACTACCTGCCGCTCCGATGACCTTGCCAGCGCTACCAGCACTCGACATCAAAGTGCTGCCGGCCGTCCCCGGACTACCAGCTCTCGAAACCGAAGTGCTGCCGGCCGTCCCCGGACCACCGGCGCTCGAAGTCGAAGTGCTGCCAGCCGAAGCTGGACTCCCAGCAGTGGAGGCCTTGCCCGCGGTTCCCGACGCCTTCACGACTGGATCGTTATCAGAAGCGCAGCCCAAGAGTGCAATGGCACACGAGCCAACTAGGAATCCGGCGACTGCGAAAGCATTTCTCATGTCTTGGTACCTCCAGCCGCCGAACCTAAGTCTATTTTATCCCACTTGCAAACACCTTGGCGCAGAAAGATTCCCCGCATGTGGTGTCAACACCCCGGACCGCGGGCGTGCTACCTTCGTCCCGACCATGCGCACCGGTAACGCCAAATCCCGGATCCTAGGGTATCTGGGCATTGCTTGGCTGACATCAGGTTGCTCTTTGCTCTATCAACCGCGAGAGCAATGCGAGGTGGACAGCGACTGCGTTCGGCTGGCTCGAACGGAAGCTTCGCTCGCGGGGAGTTACTGCCAAGACCATGCGTGCGTGCTGCCGCAGGTGCCTCGGCGTGATTGTACGACCAACCAGGAGTGTATCAAAGCGGCATATGGTGATGCAGCGATCTGTCGAGACAATCAATGTGTGTCGTTGCGCAGCGGGACTTGCGGTGAAGTGCTAAACGAGGATGTTCTTCGTGAGATCAACGACGTCGTGGTCCTCGGGGCGTTCGAGCGCCTTGACAAGGTCGACCGGTCTCAGCGAGCAGGCTTCGAAAGCTTCAAACTTGCGGCATTTCAGATGCAGGAACGGGTTCACGGTGCGATTGGGTTTGAATACGCAACTGTTCGCCGTCCGTATGTGTTCGTCGTGTGTGACAACACCCCTGGGGTCGCTCTAGACGCGGCATTCGATCACCTCACGAAGGTGTTGAAGGTTCCCGTTGCTATCACGACGCTGCAACCATCGGATCTGTTGGCCCAGTGGAACAGACTAGGTGGCGATGCTCTGGTGGACACGATGTTCATCAATGCATTCGCTTCTGATTCGTCGCTCGAGTCATTGCAAACCAAGGGGCATATTTGGAGCCTACTTGGTAGCCCCACAGAGGATCTTGGCCCGGCCTACGTGCAACTGGTCCATCAGCAGCTCGCCAAGGTGACTGCAAATCCCGCCCATGTCCTAGCGGTCATTAGCAACCTGACTGCCATGCACGACATCGCTGCTGTGGTTGAGGGTAGCCTCACTATCAATGGGCAATCGGTCACGGCGGCTGCGGCCTCTGGGGCGTATCGACGCGTGGTCGTCGAGCCCCCAGGGAGCGACGGGCAAACCGAGACGAGCGACGTCTTGGCTGCCGTAACTGAGACAGCTCCGGACTTGGTTATTGTACTCGGTGGTGACGAGCTCATCGAGTCGGCGATCATGTACAACGAGGCGATTGCCACGTCAAAACGCGCGTCGGACTCCAGTTCTAGCAAGTACTATGTCTTGTCACATCATTTAGCCGGCTCGCCTGCGCTGTTGGCTGCGGTGTCTGGCGAGGGCGCGAGCACGAAGCTGCACCGGCGGATGCTCGGGCTTAACTATGCCGGTGCCAAGGATTTGACACTCTACAACGAGTACCTACTCAACCTGTGGAATCAGAACGAAGCACTGCCTGCGGGCCACGAAAACTACTTCGACGCGGCTCAATACGCGATGCTGTCGATCACGGGCGTTGCCAACCAGCGACCCACGCGTGAGTTCACCGGAAGCCTCGCGAGCCGAGGATTCAGAAGACTCATCGACGTTCAGCCCGGGGTTGCCACGTTTGGGCTCAGGCCAAGTGAGCTGATGAATATTGCGGCAGAGTTGGAGCGGAGTGATACGACCACGATCGCGGTGACGGGAACGCTTGGTCCCCCCAACTTTTCCGTCCAAACCGGCACACGTCATACCGATGCGTCAGTCTGGTGTTATCGCCAGAACATGCTGAACGGTGGCGGCTTGGAGTGGGCCGCGGATGTGGTCCGCTTTGACGTTACCGAAGGCAAGTTCAACCAGGATCCAGACACCTGCCAGCAGGCAGTGGAATAGTCACCATGGGCGACGCCAGAGCGCTAGTCCTATTGCTCGCGCCCTTGGCTTGCCAGCGCGAAAATCAGTTGTTCGACCAGGTCGAGCAGCCCATTTTTTCCGGTGCTGCCTCGGGAACAGGCGAGGATGCGGTCGTGCAACTGACGTCCACGAGTGCGTTGTGCACAGGGACGCTGGTCGCGCCGAATCTAGTGCTGACAGCTCGGCACTGCCTCGGCACGTACAACACTGCGGCGTCATGCCAAGCGAATGGTACCTCCGATCTGGCGACGAGCGACGTACCCACCGAGGACATCGATCCGGTTTTGGTGACGATTCATTCTGGGGCGACACCCGCAGCGGAACCGATCGCCCGAGGTCTCGAGATGGTCTCGACCGGGAGTCCAACATACTGTCGCAACGACATTGCGCTCTTGGTGTTGGATCGACGACTCGAGCAATTGCCCACGTTGCCGATACGGCTGACCCGACCAACCTTGATTGGTGAATCGATGACGTTGATTGGCTACGGCCCAACAGGAGACATCACTACCGGTGATGCGTCAGCGCCCGTCGCGCGCACACGGCGCGAAGGCATCCCGGTGCTCGACGTCGGGGCCAACCGTTTCTACACTGGGGCAGGGACAATTCCAGCCGGGGTACTGTCACTTGGGCCCGGTATGTGTGACGGGGACAGTGGTGGCCCAGCTATCTCGGATGCGGGTGCGGTCGTGGGCGTGGCCTCGGTGACTGCCAGCTTCACTTGCGGTGCGAGTCCAGTGAGTGTCTACACCCAAGTTGCGGAGTACTACGACTTGGTCATTGCGGGATTCGCTCGGGCGGGCGCGGAACCGTGGATTGAAGGTGAAGCGTCCGCGATGACGAGTGGCCTGCCAGCGGGCACGGGCTGTAGCATGGCGAACGGAGCCATGGCGCCGGCAGGTTGTCGGTGGGGATGCTGGCTACTCGGAATTGGGGCGTTGCTAGCGATCCGGCGCTGGCCAATCAGCAGTGACGTAGTGTGTTAGAACTGACCGGTCACAACCAGCCTGCTTGGTGAAAGTCCGACGGTGATGCCTTTTGGCGCTGCAGGTTGCTGTGCGACCAAGGTATAATACACCATCGTCATTGCGGAGGCGATCGTCAAACCGCCGCAGATATCTGCAGCGATGTACCAGTTGCGGGTTCGCTGTTTCATACTGGAGAGCTCTTCGGCACTGACTGCCTCGTCCAACTTGTCGCGCCGTTCGGCGGCGTAATGAAAGCCCATACCGCCGGTGATGGCCCACGCGGTTGCTAGCAGTCCAGTGCCAGTCCAGCCAAGAGTCAGCGCGAGGTAGTGTCGCCCTGAACCGTCGCTTGGCGGGCTTGAGCCCGGCCGCTCAATGACGACTGTACGCTCCAATGATTCAAACTTGGGTGTTTCAAGCAGGACAAAATCGAGGCGTGACTGATCACGACTGGCCATTGCTAGAGGATGTGTTTGGTCGACGTAGCCCGGTTTGCGAACGGTGACGCGGTGCTCGCCAGCGTCGACGAGCATTGGTGCCGACATGGGTGAAACTGCGATGACTTCGTTATCGAGGAGAACTTCGGCACCTGGGACATTGACCGAGACCAACAGCACCGACGTTCTGCCTGCGAGCATATCGAGGTCGGACAACACGGCGAGCCGGCGTTCGTCTGGGATTTGGTTGGCGCCTTCAGCCAAGTATTGGCGAAGCTTGCGTGCCGCTCGCGCGTAGCGCCCGAGCTGAATATTGACTTGCCCAATGTTGTACAGGACCCGATATCCGGGCACGAGGCTGTGGGCACGCTCGAATTCAAGCAACGCCAAGGCGTAGTCGCCCTCTTCGTAGAGCTTCATGCCTGTCTCGAAACGCTGACGTGCTTGCTGCCGCGCGTCCTCGGGCGGGGCGACTGTGGTGGGCACCGTGGCATGGTTTGGCAAAGGACTTGTTGCGGTGGGTGCCAGGGCGGCGGGCGCCAATGATGGTTCGACGCCATTCGGGGGTAGGGGTTGAGCCGCAACTGGGTGGACCGTAAGCCAGACGAACGGTAGCAGTATGAAGGAAAAGGGACGCATTGGGGGCTCAGAAGGGATTGTCGGGGTCGAGAGAGCGTTTCGGTTTTCGCAGCCGGGGCGGCAACCATTCGAGTAGTCTACTGGTGGCGGTCGGTGTACTGAGTGGTGTCGTATCGATGCGGGCGGGCGTTCGTGCCTTGATGCCGGTGTGCGTGGGTTCTGCTTTGGTCGGCTGAAGCCGAATCACGTAGCGAGAAGTGTGGTCGAAGGCGATAACCTCGCGGCGCTCCTCGTAGTCCGACATTCCTGCCACCACGACATGGGGATCTCTGCTCGGTGCAATGTCGAGATGCCAGGGACTAGGCACTGCTGCACTGGCGTCAACGCGCAACCAACCTCGAGGCGGCTCGGTGACGATATCGATTTGAACGGTTGCAGTTGGTATCGCCCCCACGACAGCGGAAGTGACAGTGTTTTGGGGTTGGTTCGCGAGCTCGTGATTGCGATTCGACAGCAAGACACCCGTTGCCGTCAACAACAGTGCGACAATCCCGAGACCGCTCCAGTAGGTCGACGGTTGAAACGAGCGACTGGGCGCGGCTGTAGCCGGGGCGCCCAATGGCGGACTGGAGCTGCGAACTGTGGCTTCGAGCGCAGTATCGAGTTGCTGAGCTTGAAGCTGAAGCTTATCGTGGAGGCTCGTTTTGACGAGCTCAGAAATTTCAACTTCGGTCGAGAGCTTACCTCGCGCGGCCAAGAACCGCAGCAGTTCGTCGCCGAGTTCTTTAGCTGATTGGTATCTTGACGAAGTGTCTCTTGCCAAGGCGGTCAAGACGATCGATTCAAGCCGCGTGGGATAGTCGGCAACGAGCGCAGAGGGGCGCGGACACTCGGTTTCGAGCAACTTGTACATAGTCTCGAGCGTGTCATCGCCGTGAAATGGACGTTGACCCAAGGTCGCTTCGTACAACACACAACCAAGTGCAAATACATCTGCTCTGCGGTCGAATTGCTTCGAGGTCAGCTGCTCTGGCGCCATGTAGCTGAGCTTTCCCTTTAGCTCGCCAGTGCGTGTCGGCGTGTGCAACTGACCCTTGGCTCGAGCAATACCGAAATCTGCGATGCTCACCCGCCCGTCGGTGGAGATGAGAATGTTTTGGGGCGATACATCGCGGTGGACGACGTGAAGCGGATTGCCATCCAAGTCGTGCAGCTCGTGGACGGCGTGAAGTCCGGAACAGGCACATATGGCAATCCTGGCGGCAAGGTAGCAATCGATTCGCCGGGTCGGATTGGCGGCTAGAATGTCATGCAATGTGCCACCGTGCACCCATTCCATGACCAGGTAAGCGACGCCCTGATCTGTTCCGAATTCGCGAACGGCGCAGACGTTGGGGTGCACGATCTGCGAAGCGATGTTGGCCTCGTCGACGAAAATCCTTTCAAATTCGGGATCTGCCGAGGGATCAGCGAGCGCGACCTTCACCGCCACGACATCGGACTGTGGGCTCGCTAGCCGACGCGCTGCCCATACTTGACCCATCCCGCCTGTCCCGACGGGGATGAGCAGTTGATAGCCCCCAAGTATTTTCCCAGGGCCCAGACTTACGCGTCTGTCTAGTCGCGACACTCGGGTTCAGGGTAACATCCTCCGGGACCATGAGCGAAGATCGGCCGAACCCGAAAAACGCGGACCATCGCGATGGCGCGTCGAACCTCAATCGGGTTCACGAGGGAACCCCTCCGATCGTTAGTGCGCGTGGTACGGCGGTGCCACCTCTCGACCAAAGCCACAAGGAACAGGCGAGCTTTTCCAAGCTGTTTGTGCCGGGAAGCCGAGTTGGGCGCTACCGGCTGCTGGCACCGTTGGCCAGCGGCGGCATGGCCCAAGTTTGGGCCGCAAAGCCGGAAGGCGCGAGTTTTTCCCGAACCGTGGCGTTGAAGCTCATTCGCCAAGAATTTGCAGCAGACGAGGAGTATGCCCGCATGTTCGTGGACGAAGCGACGGTCGCTGCGTCCATTCGACATCCAAATGTCTGTGAAACTTTCGAGTTGGGGCGCGAGGATGGCGTTCTGTTCATGGCGATTGAGTGGGTTGCCGGGGACTCATTGGCCGGAATTCTCCATCGCGATCAAGGGCTCGAGCCGGTCTCATATACGCTGGCGGCACGTATTGTCGCCGACGCCTGTGCGGGACTTCATGCGGCGCATGAAGCGGTTGGGCCTGACGGCATGCAACTAGGGGTTGTGCACCGTGATGTCTCGCCACCAAACATCCTTCTGAGTCTCCACGGCCAGGTCAAGGTGAGCGACTTCGGCATTGCCAAGGCGCGTTACCAGTTGCATTCCCGCACACGTACTGGGGAAATCAAGGGCAAGTTCGCGTACATTGCGCCCGAGCAGATCGGGGGCAAAAATATCGACCGGCGAGCAGACATTTTCGCGTTGGGGTGTGTTCTGTACGTGGCAACTGTCGGATTGCGCCCCTTTGGCAGTGGACCGCGTGCAATGTCGAAGATTCTGTCCGGTGAATACAAGCGGCCGAGTAGTCTCGTCGAGGGATACCCAGGCGCGATCGAGCAGGTGATCGCTCGATGCTTACAGAAATCCTCTGCGGACCGGTATTCGACTGCGGACGAGATGCGTACCGAGCTCGAACGCTGGCTTCTGTTGGAACAGGCTGCGGTGGGCACGAAGGATATCGCAGCTCTGGTTAGCGAGCGACTGGATGCGGGCAAGCGAAAGGTCGTTGAAACCTTGATGAGGTCAAACCAATTCCTGCCCGATGCCATGGTTTACCAGCTTGTGCGCGGTGAGGTCGAACTGACACCAACTGCAACCAGTTCGGTCATGTTCGGGCCAAGTTCCCTCAGTTCGATCGAAGTCAATGCTCCCGAACCGATTGAGGCGAAAGGCACACCAGCCAAATCTGTGCACAAACCAATGGTGCGGTTCACTGCACTCGGGCGACCACTGGATCGAGACGCTGAGGGCGGCTCGAAGCGGAGTACGGCAACCGGGGAAACGACGGAAGTCGAGGATGGGCCAACTACTTCAGAAAATGCCAATCCCAGTTTCCTGCCGACATCCCGGCCACCGTCCCCAAGCAACGAACCGGGACCAACCTTTCGCCCGCCGCGCCTAGCCCCACTTCATGCCGACGCCAATCCCGCAAAACGGGAACCAAAGGAAGTCCTGCACGCGCAGCTTTGGACTGCGGCCGGCGTGCTGATTGCCATCGTTGTGGGGTGGGCGTCGTGCCAGCTCTTGCCACCTTAGACCTTGGTGGATGAACTCAACGGTTGGGGGCTATGCTACACGGATCATTCGAATGCCCTGCGATAGCAGGCTCGTGATGTGTCAGAGTCCCGGCCCAGGCATGCCTGCGGCTCGCCTTGTTTGGTGCTGGCGGCACGGGCACGTACGCATCGGATGGGACACCTAGCATGCAAGTTTACCAAACCACCATCGAGATTACGACTCACGGCACAGGGTTACTGGATATCACGCGCGAGGTAAGTGCTGTTGTTGACCAGAGTGGTGTCACAACCGGGCTTTGCACGGTATTTGTTCAGCATACCTCTGCGAGTTTGATCATCCAAGAGAACGCAGATCCTACGGTGCGTAGCGATCTCGAAGATTGGTTTTGTGACTTGGCCCCGACGACACGCGGTTGGCGCCATGACGACGAAGGGCCCGACGACATGCCGGCGCACGCGCGCAGCGCTGTCACGCGCACGAGTGAGGTCATTCCCGTGACGAGCGGGAGTCTGGCCCTGGGGACGTGGCAAGGGTTATACCTGTGGGAACACCGCCGTGTGGGGCACCGTCGCAGCTTGGTTGTACATGTGCAGGGTGTTGGTCGAGCTTCGTCGTCGCAGCTTTCGACCGAGCAAGAACGCTTGGCGAGTGTTGGGCAATTGGTCGCCAGTATTGGCCACGAGCTGCGCAATCCCTTGAGCGCCATCGAGACTTCGGCGTACCTTCTGACCCAACGACTTGGCGAGCAGATTACCGAAGAACCAACGTTGGGCAGGCATTTGGAAAAGATTCGTGGCCAAGTTCGGTTGGCGACGAGAACTGTGACTCAGCTACTGGAACTGGCGAAAAATCGACCACCGTCACGCGTCGAGGTTGGACTGTTGCCACTGCTTGAAACTGCCATGGAGTATTTGCAATGCCCGAGCGGAGTCCGCATCGAAGTCAAGGTGGGCGCAGAGTTGTCGGTCTTTGCAGATCCTGATCAGCTACGCATCGTTTTGGTCAATCTGCTAACAAACGCCTTGGAAGTGGTCGGCGAGCACGGCTCAATTACGGTCATGGCAGAGCGGAACGCATCCGGGGTCAACATTGTCGTCAATGACGATGGTCCAGGTGTTGCTGCGGGAGAACGGCACGCAATTTTCACGCCTTTGCACACCACGAAACCCAAAGGTCATGGTCTCGGATTGCCATTGTGCCGGCGGATTGCCGGCGCGCACGGGGGCCACCTCAGCCTGCTTCCATCGGTCGACGGTGCCAGTTTTCAATTGTATCTTCCAGATGCAGTCACTGGCTGAGCGGTGTAGCCGCATTCGAGCGTTGGCAGTCGGCGACAGGTACGAAGGAGAATTTAGTAGATGACCGATAGCTACTTGCCCAGGAAATTACTCCTCCCGCGATCGGCGCGATTCTTGGTGGTCGACGACAACGCAGACCTTGCCGAGTCGCTATGTGAGCTCCTAGGAGAAGTCGAAGCCGAATGTTCTGCGACGGTCGCGTCGAACGCGAAACTGGCCCTCGAATTGCTCGAAGGCGAACTGTTTGACGTAGCATTTGTCGACCTGCACCTACCGGACGCCCGCGGCCTCGACCTAGCAACCTGCCTCAAGGCGGCGTCCCCGTTGTCGGAGGTCGTCATCATTACCGGCGACGTCACACTGGAAACGGCCATATCCGCCGTGCGCACCAGCGCTTTTGCCTACGTCGTCAAGCCAATTCGATCGGAGGAATTCGTTGACGTTGCGCGCCGTGCCTTGACGCAAAGTCGCGCGTTCCAAGAACGTGAGGAGCTACGTCAGCGGATCTACACCTCGGAGCGGCGTCATCGCGAGTTGGTTGAGGCTATTCCCGCCTTCATTGTAGTACTTGATCGCGATGGCAAAATCCGCCTCTGGAACCGGCAACTCGAAGTAGCCACCGGATTTGTTCGCGACGAAATGCTCGGGGCGGACGGCAGCCAGCTTATCGGTTTCGATTCACACGATCGGCGCCTTCCGCTCAAGAATGGCGGTCATCGGTTGGTACGTTGGCAGCGTGTCGCCGTTTCGCTGACAGACGAGCCCGGGCTCGTGTTTGCCATGGGCACGGACGTGACCGATGAGCGTGAGATGATGCGACGAACACTGCGTGCAGAGAGGCTCGCAGCAGTTGGCACGATGGCTGCAGGATTGGCACATGAAGTGCGTAACCCCCTCAACAGCGCGCAACTACAATTGGACTTGCTTGAGCGCAAAGTTGCCAAGGGGTCGCTCAGTACGGAGACTGTTACCGCAACCAGTCAAATTCTGCGAGAGGAACTCCGGCGCCTCGAGCGTCTGGTCGAGGACTTCCTTTCGTTCGCTCATCCGCGACCTTTGAACATCGAGATGTGCGATGTCAATCAGCTCATTCAGAGCGTTGTCCATTTGGTTGCCCCCGAAGTGCACGCTTGCGGTATCGACGTGCATGTCGAGTTCGATCCAGTTGCGGGGGTTGTCGAGGTCGAGCCGCAGAGAATTCGCCAGGTGCTGCTCAACTTGTTGCGCAACGCCAAGGAAGCGATGGTCGACCACGGAACTTTGACCGTTCGCACCGTGGGTCCCGACACGGGAGGAAACGTCGTTATCGAAATTAGCGACACGGGGCCTGGTTTTGCCGACGATGCTCCGATTTTCGATGCCTTCTACACGACCAAAGAAGGTGGCACAGGTCTCGGCTTGGCGATCGTGCATCGCATCATCTCGGATCACGGTGGTACCATCCAGATTCAAGGCGCACAGGGCGACACGAAATTTCGCATCAGCTTGCCGCAAAACACAAATGGCTAGCGCGCGAATGGGTGTAGTGAGGGCTCGCGTGTGGGCGATTCGCGGTCTCGGAAGGCATTCGCCTAAGACTCTGGCGAGTCACGGCGGCCGATTGGCCGCTTGCGCGGTACGGCGCGAGATCTGAGTGAAAACGCTCGCAACCAGCAAATATCACCCAGAAATGCCGAATCTGCGCGCACGCGTTGCGGGGGCCACTTCGACAGCGCAATACTTGCGCCGTACTTCTCCTAGCAGAGTGCCCGCAACTCCCCATCAATCCAATCCCGACGCCAAGCGCGCGGCGGGGCTTCGGAGGACGAACAAGTGACGTCTCGTGGCCGCATACTCGTTGTTGACGACGAATCCAATGCAAGAAATGCACTAGCTGAAATCCTCCGTGAGGAAGGATATTCCTGTGAGACAGCTGCCGACGGGTTCAAGGGGTTGGGGCGTTTCTCGGAATTCGAGCCCGACCTGTTGCTCACCGATTTGAAAATGCCTGGTATGGACGGCGTGGAGTTGCTGCGGCGCGTTCGCGAGCTAACCCCTGGGTTGCCCGTGATTGTGATGACTGCATTTGGTGCAGTGGAAACCGCGGTTGAGGCCATGCGTGGTGGTGCCGTCGACTACCTAACGAAGCCGATTCGTACCGACGAACTACTGCGGATTATCGAAAGGGCGCTAACGGAGCATCGCCTGCGTCAAGAGGCCCAGGAGTTGCGCGAGCGGTTGCACGAACGCTTCAAGTTCGACAGCGTCATCGGCTCTTCGCCGCTTATGCAACAGGTGTTGAAGATCGTGGCCCAGGTTGCTCCCAGTCGGGCGACAGTCTTGCTTTCTGGAGAATCGGGGACGGGCAAGGAGCTCATCGCGGCGGCAATTCATCACCGGTCGACGCGCGCCACTGGGCCATTCGTCAAGCTGCACTGCGCAGCACTGGCTGAGAGTCTGCTGGAGAGTGAACTGTTCGGACACGAAAAGGGATCGTTCACTGGGGCGGAGCGTCGGCGTGAGGGTCGGTTCGAGCACGCCAATGGCGGAACGTTGTTCCTTGACGAAGTCGGTGACATTGCACCGTCAGTTCAAGTCAAGTTGTTGCGGGCCCTACAAGAGCACGAGTTCGAGCGGGTTGGGGGTAGCCAGACGATTCAAGTCGATACGCGACTGATTGCGGCCACCAACCGTGATCTAAAAGCGATGGTCGCCGACGGGCGTTTTCGCGAGGATTTGTATTACCGACTGAATGTGATTAACGTCAGCTTGCCGTCATTGAGGGATCGTCGGACCGACATTCCAGCGTTGGCGATGCACTTTCTCAGTCGCTTTGCCAAAGAAAACGCCAAACCCGTCGATCGCATCTCGGAGGCCGCGTTGGGGCGGCTCGTCACCTATGCGTGGCCCGGCAACGTGCGGGAGTTGGAGAATGTCATCGAGCGTGCTGTGGTTTTGGCCGACGACGGAAGCGTCGAGCCGGGACACCTGCCTCCAGAGGTGGTTCCAAGTCCATCTACAGGAATTCCTCGCATTCCGGGTGCGTCGATGGCGGATATTGAGCGCTACGCCATTCTGACCACCCTCGAAGCGCAAGGCGGGTCGACGAGTAAGGCCGCGGATGTGCTCGGGATCAGCGTGCGCAAGATCCAGTACAAGTTACAGGAATACGGGGCTGCGCCGAAGAGCGGCGTTCCGGCGGTAGGCAGCCGTCTGGTTTAGGTCTAAAGTCCTGGGCTCGCCGGAGCCGTGTTCCGATGAGCATTCCGCTGACCATACCGCTGCCCAAGAAGACTGCCATTCACGACTTCCGACGTCGGTGGCTAGTCCCTGTCTTAATACTGACCGGGGTGGCGTTGTCGCTGTTCTTCGGTTTCTATTCTGTCGATCACCTGGCCCACGGGGGCAGTCTGAGCGGCGGGTTTGGTCCACTTCAGCGGTACCTCGACTTTGACCCAGGTTCGATCACCGATGCGGTCTCATCTCTGGCGGGAATGATTGCCGCCGTGTTCGGTATCGTTATCACGGTCGTGAGCATCGTTCTGCAATTGTCGGCCAATCGCTATGCTGGGGTGACGCGGATGTTCTTGCGCGATCCGGTCAACCTAGCGGTGATGGCTTACTACGTCATCACCTGCGTTTCGGGGATCTGGACCAGTGTCTCGATTAAGTCTAACTTCGTTCCCCGCGTGGCACTAGTCGGTATGTTGACGGCAACCACAGTGGGGCTTGTATTGATGGTGCCCTATTTTGGCTATGTATTTTGGTTCCTTGAGCCGCAAAACATCATTGGGCGCATTCGCGAAGAGGCGCTGAGAGCCGTAAGGCAGGGAACGACGAGTACAGTCTCCGTAACCGTGGCGCGGGCTCAAGTGCGCGCGATTGCGGCGCTTGAAGAGCTTACAGACGTCACGAGCAGTTCGATCGGTCAAAAAGACAAGGTGATTGCTAGCGCGGCCGTGGATGCGATGAAGGACCTAGCTCTTGACTACCTGAGGCAGAAGCCACTTGATGCCTCAACTTGGTTCAGGCTGAGCGAAGAAGCCCGGGCAAACCCCGATTTCGTGGCCATGGACCCGGAAAGCCTCGAGGACCTCGAGGCTCGCCGTACCTGGTTCGAGTGGAAGGCTTTGCGCCAGTATCTCGGGATCTTCAACGAGGCACTCGGGTCAATGCGTGACATTGACTACTTGGTGGCAATCGACGCCCGCTACCTGGGGGCGGCTGCTGTGGCGAGCCGCGACCGAGAGCTGGTGAGGCTCGTCCTGCACTACAAGAACTCTTTCTTGCGTTCGACGCTGAACGCGCGCGATGTTCGCACGGCATACAATATCCTGAATCAGTATCGGTTGCTCGTCGAACACCTCGTGCGTGACGAAGAGTTGAACGACATGGCAATCGAGGCAGTGGGCTACCTCGCCTACTATGGCCGCATGAGTTTCGGCCTTGAATTGCCGTTTGTGACCGAAACGATCGCCTACGATTTCTCGGCGTTGTGTCAGGTTGCTGCCGAATCGAAGGCTAGGTGTGAGCCGCAATTGCTCGAGCGATTCTTGCAGTTGGACCAGCCGTTGCGCAAGGGCAGTGACGAGCCTGCGCTGCTCGGAATTCGCAAGGCGCAAGTTAAACTCGCAGCCTTCTATTTGGCCCACGGCTCGATCAGCAAGGCTCGGCTCATCTGCGACGACATGCGACACGAGCCAATTGACCGCCTGGCGACAATCCGTTCGGCGTTGGAAGGCGTGACCAACAAAGATTTTTGGGAAGTCATCGATCGTGGTCGCAATTTCGAGTACATGCCCGACGCGCAGCGTCGTACTTTGGCCCAATTCTTTGCTTGGTTTGGCGTCATGATGCCGGTCGACGACATCGAACCACCGTTACCGAGCTCATTTGCACTGTCAGAATCACCTTCTAGGCGGACGTCACTGCGTCCAGATTAGCCGCTGGACTCGAATCTGCACGCAGCTTGGCGAGACAGTCCGGTAGCTCCAATTCCGAGTAACGCGAGACGATTCGGTGCGCCAAGGAAAGTTCCTCGAGCGACAGCCCGTCATCGCGGCGTGCCACGACGCGAGCACCGGATGCAGCCGCTCCGCGCACGCCATTCGGGGAATCCTCGAATATGACGCAGTCGGCAATAGCGACCTTCAATTCTTGACCTGCCAACAGGAAGATGTCAGGCGCGGGCTTCGGATGCCGGATTCGAGGGTCGTCGCCACATACGATGACAGAGAACAGCGAGAACCAGGCATGCCGGCTGGTCTTCCGCTCGAACAACTCGCGTTCACTGCTCGTGGCGATGGCCAGAGGCAGACCCAACGCCGATAGCGTACGCACCAGGTTTTCGGCACCCTCGATCGGCAGCGCCTGTTGAAAGAGCTCGATAAGCAGCCCGCGCCGCCGTGCAAGGTATTCGGCAGGTGAGATGGGGAGGTCGAGTTCGGCGACGACAATCTCGGCGCCTAGATACGCTGACCCACCCATGATCCGGCGTTTGAGCGACCACGGGTACGTGCGCCCGAACTCGCGAACCACTACTTCGGTGGCCTGTGTGTAAAGTGGCTCGGTGTCGAGCAATACACCATCGAGGTCGAAGATGGCGGCTTTGGGCATAGCTGTCATGTCACGGGAGCGCGTAGCAGAGCCGCGCGCAAACTGCCACGCGATGGCTGGATGCAGCGACGTGCGGTTCTGTCTGGGCAACTTCCCGGTTTTCGGGTCGGTTCGGCGCGACTCCAGTTATCCATCGCAACCACTTCATTCTTGTTGTCCACCAACGCCACGACGTCCCCAAAGCCAAAGCTGCAAGTATTGACATCCGAGGTGTAGAAGAACGGCAGACTGTCGTTCTGGTTGGTGCCGTTAGTGGGCGGGGTTTTGGCACATTGGTTGCGACAACGGAACCCCTCGAGTACCTCGAGACCGAAGTGCAGCAATTTGGCGAAATTCTAGGAGTCATGGTGATTCTCGTCGACGGATACGGGCAATCGTTGCGCTAATGTGCGAGCTGCGAGCAGGTGCGGGTCGCAAGCGCGGCAGCGCGATGTTCCTCTGGAACACGGTCAGGCCAGCGTCTGTTCGGCGCAATCGTAAAAGGCGCGGACACGTGAGTCACCTTGTCGGCTACGACTTGGAAGGCAAAATGCCCAGCGAGCGTAGGTTCAAAGAGCGGCCGAAGCCAAATGGCGGCCCAGCGCTTCGCTCCCAAATACATGGTCAAAAATGTGGTACCTTGGTCATCATCCGGTTGTAGTGGGCCTCCGCCAGAGGTAGGGAGAGATTCCGAGGGTAACGATCGCCAACAGCCATCGCTTGTTGCGAATTCGACAATCGCAACCCGACGCCGGCTAGTTGCTTCGAAGGTGCCACAGCACTCATCCTCCTTCCATTCGAACCAAGGCAATGAACGCTCGGGCACATGTGCCGCATTCAGTAGAACCACATCGAGTCCTTCGTCGGAAGGACGCTCCAGGTCCAAGGCTCTATCGTTTGAAGCGGCGGTTGCGTCCGTGGCAGCACGCTGATGATCCGGAGGACCGACTGTATTACAAGACCAGAGAATGGGCGCCGCTCAGTGATCCCCTGCGGTGGGAGGAGGTCATGCCAAGATTTGCGCGAACACTAGAGAGGCTTGGTATTGCGTCGAATTGGCTGCTCGCGCCTCCCACCGTAGATCGGTCAATGGTCGATGGAACGGACTTCGATGAGTTCCTCTGGCGTGCGGGCCAGCATCAACTCTGCGCACTGGCGATCGATGGGATCCGCAACGACCCAGTGACGGGAGAGCTAGACGTGCCAACGCTATTGGCTAATCTGCACGTCGCATTGGTCGCAAACGACCAGCAGTAAGCGGCAGACTTGTGCCTATTCGGGATTGACGACGCGGTTCAGGCTGCCTGCATCGAAGGTGGAGTTGGTGCGCAATTGGCGAAGGCTTGGGGTGGGTCGGAATAGGCAAAGCGTGCCGAATTCATGCCACGTGTTGGACGTCGAACCAATGCGCCACCTCAGCTGCCTCTGTTGGTATCTCCTGCTCAACCGGCGGCTCAGGTTCGCCGTCGGAACCGCCGGAACCGCAACATAGGCTACCTGGGCCAATTGACTTCCCCCTTGACAGGTCGAACTGCAAGCTTAGTTTGCTCGGGCAAACTTCAATACCGGTGTTCTTCTGAACACCCAGCCTAAGGAGGTATTCCATGCTCACGCGACGAGTCTGGCCTTCGCGGCCAACGTTTGAATCTCCGTTCGCTGAATTCGACCAATTGCGCCGACAACTGACGCGCATGTTTGATCTGGTCGGGAACGGCGCATTTGCGGAAATCGGTGCGGGTGTATTCCCACCGTTGAACATCAGTCAAGACGCCGATAACGTCTATGTTCGCGCTGAGATCCCGGGTGTTGACGCCAAGGCACTCGAGGTGTCCGCGTTGGGGCGGCGCTTGTCGATATCTGGCAAGCGCGAGATCGCCGTGGAGAGTGACCGAGCGAGTTACCACCGACGCGAGCGCGCGGAAGGCGAATTTAGCCGAACCGTCACGCTGCCGACCGAGATTGACGTTGGAAGGGTTGATGCCAAATACAGCGCAGGAATTCTCACTCTTGCATTACCCAAAACCGATGCCGCGAAGCCGCGGCAGATTGCAGTCAAAGCGTAGTCACTTTGAACAGACCACAAGGAGACTGCCATGAACGAGAATCACACTGAAATTCAGAAGTCCGACAGCCAAGCGGTCGCGGCCGTTCCCGAGCTGACGCGGTCCGGACCTGTAGTAACGCCGCCGGTCGATATTTTTGAAACGGAAAGCGCAATCACCGTGCTAGCCGACATGCCAGGCGTAGAGCCCGAGAACTTGACGATTGATCTGCGAGAGAATGTCTTGACGTTTACGGCAACGGTAAGTGGACCGGCAAGAGCAAAAGAGATCTTCGTGCTTCGCGAGTACCAAGCTGGTACGTTTCTTCGCCAGTTTACGCTATCCGAGGCGATCGATCAGGCCAAGATTGATGCGCGACTCACTGATGGCGTACTAAGGCTTGAATTGCCAAAAGTCGCGAAGGCGAAGCCACGTCAGATCGCGGTGAAAACCTAGCGGTACTGCGTCGTTTAGCGCCCGCGTTGCATTTCGGTGGCGCGGGCGCTTACTGGGGCAGATCGTACTTGCGATCGGTAACCGGCTCGGAATAGGCCAGACGGTGACAATGGGCATCGTCTCGGCCAAGGGGCGTTCGGGTGTAGGCATCTTCCAATACGAAGACTTCATTCAAACGGATGCGGCGATCAACCCTGGAAATTCGGGCGGCGCGCTGATGAACATGCGTGGTGAACTCGTCGGCGTCGACACGGCAATCATCAGTCGCAGAGGTGGTTACCAGGGCGTTGGCTTGGCAATTCCGAGCAAAATGGCGTGTCCGGTCATGAATAGTCTCCTCGAACACGGTAAGGTTGCGCGCGGTTGGCTTGGAGTGGCTATTTAGGACGTAACACCAGAGCTGAAGGAGGCGCTCGGTGGTCAGTGAGGCGAAGGGCGTCGTATTATCCGACGTCACAGCTGCAAGCCCAGCGGCCAAGGCAGGCCTTAAGCGCGGAGATGTCGTGCTGAAGCTTAGTGGTCAGGTCACGGACTCGAGTGCCAAGTTGCGCAATCGGTTTGCCGCGTCAGGGCCCGACACGGAAGTGTCGATTGAATTGGTCCGCAATGCTGACTCCATGCGGCCTAGCGCGAAGTAAGGCGAGAAGGTTTCGGAAGCTCGCGCGGCGCAGCTCAACGCGAGTGATGAGCCAATGGGTGGATTGACGTTGGCAGAGCCGAACACAGAATTGCGACGTAGCTTTGTGATCCCTGCCAGTATTCACGGGGCTGTTGTCACCAATGTCGAACTGGGATCTCCAGCCGCGCGAGCGGGAATTCGTCCTGGCGACGTCGTGATGGAACTGAACCGTCCACGGGACCCGTCGCAGTGTCCCCGCTGACGCTGCGAACGCCTCCGGACTTCGCTCCAGAGGCGCCGCGCGACCCTTTTCGCTCGTCGTCACTGCCCCGATTCCACCAGGAACAAGCCAATCGTCTTCGGTGGCTTCGATTTTTAGTCCAAACGGATCTCGAACGCCTCTGGCGACTGCCCCAATGCGCTTGGCAGGTTTCCAGAAGGATTGGTAAACTCCCCGAGAAATTGAAAGGCGACCCGGTCAAATTCGAAAGTCCCCCGGCGCCGTTGGACCGGCCGCCGACGGGCGCGGACTTGCGGGCGGGCTTGTTGCCTAGGTGTGGGGCGTTGCGTCATCAGTGGGGGAGATTTATGCCACACGTCATCCGTTTCCCTCGGGCGCTCACAGCCAACAGGCAGATCGTTGAAGTCACGCCGGCGGAAGATTGGCAATACCTGGTCGACGCCACCGGCTAGAGCGTGCAAACTATGGGGTTCGAAGCTGATGTCGAGGCGCGGCGCATCGTCGCCCGCAAGTAATATCGCCTCATGTTGGGGACTGTGGTCAAGGGGGAGCCGCGCAACACCTCAGCCAACAGACCTCGAGATCATCGGCAAAAAACACCGCGCACGCGTTCTTGAGCGACTCACCAACTTAATTTGCGTACCGTCCATGTCCAGGGGCGGCCCGCGCGTATAGCCGAAAATCGCGTGGTGCTCGGGAGTAGCAAAGTTTACGTTCGCGTGAGTGACCAGGTGACGGCGGAGGCGGTAGTGACGTTAGCGGAGACACCTGGGGAGTCGACTGAGCGTGCGGCGAAACTGGATCTCGACGCGATCGGTGCCACCGATTCTGCGGTAACCATGCCAGATTCACAAGGGGGCGCCAAGCGCACGGCTCCCACGACGAGGGCCATGCCTGCATCACTTGGTGCACGCGCCGTTCGCATACACGCCAGTGCCGGCAATCGACGCCTCGCATGTGTTGCTGTAATCCTTGCCGTCGCAGCCGCAAACGGGATTGTACACGTCGCCGCAAGCCTCGGGACGCAACTGACACACGGCTTCAGCATCGGCTTGGCCGCAGTACTGCCCGGGGTGGTAGGCGCAGTATTCCTGGGCGTTGCAGCTGTTGCCGGCGCGGGCTCCACATGCCTTGGTGCCCGCCGCACCTCCTGCACTCGAGCCGCCCGTTGCCTTGCCGCCAGCGCCAGCGCCGCCTCCGATGCTGCCAGCCCCGCCCATGCCAGGCATGCAGGGACCGTCCAAGACAGCTATCCAATAGTTGTTCGAACACATCAATCCGGTGCCCTGCACGCAGACTGAGGCGCTGCCGGGAATGCAGGTGCAGCCACTTGTTGCCCCGGACTTGACCAGTTCCAAGTGCTGGGTTGGTGAGAAGCAGGCTGATGTAGTAGAGGAGCCAGCGGAGCTGGTGCCAGCGGTGATAGCGACACTGCTGCTGCCACCGCTAACAACATTGCTGCTGCCTCCGATGCCAGGCATTGGCATGCAGGGCCCGTCCTCTACAGCGATCCATGCGGTATTGTTGCAGATCAGTGCCACCCCTTGTACGCACACACTGGCGTCGCTCGCCGGGTTGCAAGCGCAACCCGTGGCTCCGGTCTGGTACGCCGAAGACAGGTTCTGTGTAGGCGAGAAGCAGGTGGAGCCCTTGGCTCCCCCCGTTGCGCTACCGCCAACGTTGACGTTCCGACTGCCGCCAACCGTGTTGCCTGGATTGTCTGTAGTGCCACCACAACCGAAACCTAACGAGCTAGCGCAAGTGAATGCTTGGACTAACTTGAGCCAATGGGCTCCCCGCGGTCGTGCCGAAAAGTGCATAGTGGCGGAACGTGACTGCAAGATGTATGCCGATGCGCGTGCCGCGAACTATGGGAAAATTCCCGCAATTTGCCCAACTGGATTGTGCCAGTATTCGCGTGGCACAGGCAGACTTGTCGGCTTTAGCCGGGGCGGTTTCTCGTATCTACATCAAAGCCGGCTTTCACTCATCCACGGATCGAGTCGAGCATGGTCGGTCATTGTCGACGTGAACTCGCGGTAATCCGGAAATTCACCCGTAGCGTAGCCAGCAACACTCTACCCGAGATATAGGGGTCCCTATTCGCCACCGCTATGGTGCGGGGCTCGCATTCAACTGATCGGAGAGCACAAAGACCTCCTCGCTTCCACAGCCACCCGGCGTGCCGGTGCCGTCCAAATGGTGCCGGTTGGCGTCGATGGGCATTAATCGAAAACCAGTGCGTCGCTCACGCACCTCAGCGTTTTCGGCGAGACTCGGTGCGTGGGGCGCACCGAGCAAAGGCGTCTACCTTCGTCAATCAACGCCTCATATATTTTTCAGTTGCTAGGTCGATGAATCGCGCCTCATGCATCGCGTCCAGGACTGCCAGGCGCTCATCGTCCGATGGCCTTCGTGGCGGAGCCGGGCGCCGTCGCTTTGGTCCTGAGCAGCAGCCCTTTCAAGGTGTCCGTATGATGTAGGTCCATCAGATCTACATCGCACAATGTGCGATCAATTATCGCAACGCGGTGCAGGCGGACTATCCATCGCGACTTCGTTCGTGCATGACGCGGACATGATTCTGTCATACGTGCTCGAACGCTTTGTGGAGAAGGAACCGATCAGCTTGATGACCCGCACGATGATGGAGGTAGTCTTGGCGCTTGCGGAGCTAGATGCGCTCTTCGATTCGTGCAGCGAGCAACAGCACACCCGGAGCCTTCTGTTCTCGTCGATGGTCAACTTGTTGGGAATGGCGGTTAGCGAGGTCCGCCCATCCGTCAATGCGGCGTACCAGCGGGTCAAGGCAACTCTACCCGTCTCGCTTTCTGCGGTCGACGAGCAGCTCAACGGGCTCGAACCACCGGTGACGAGCGCCTTGGTTCGACAATCAGCGGAGAAGTTGGAGCAGGAAGTCGTGGCGATGAAAAGGGCAGTTGCCTGCGCTGCTGCCTGGATATCGAGCCAGGATTATCGATGGCAACCACCTGGCTGCAACCCAGCGGCGACTCAAGGTCCTCAAGCGCAGCAAGGCAGGACCATTTCCGGCCTCGCGTTAGAATAGAATGTTGCGCTTGCAAGCTCGGTTGCAGTTGCCACCATCGTCGCCGTCGGCCTCGTCGCACTCCTCACCATACTCGGTCTGCTGAATGCCGTCACCGCAGTGAGGTGCCAACGTGCAATCCGCATTGCAGGTTCCGTAGGCTCCGGAGTTGATGCCATCGTCGCACTTCTCGAATTGGGTCTGCACGACAGCATCGCCGCAATGCGGGCCAGTTTGGCAGTTCGGGGCACAACCGTTGTACGCTCCGTCGTTGCCTTGCACCCCAAGATCGCATTGTTCGCCGTCATCGGGTTGAGGTACGCCGTCGCCGCAACGCGGACCAAGGGCGCAGGTGGGGCTGCAATGATCGTAGGCGCCGGTATTCTTCTCGGTGCCGTCGTCACACTGTTCACCTGGAGCGATCTTTCCGTCGCCGCAGCTAGCTTTGCATTCACTCGGGGCCAAAGTGAAGCCCGACAACGTCAGGCGGAACGTCGAACCAACAGCCTCCCGCTCGGCTTGGAAGACGCCAATTGCGTAGACCTTGCCATTTTGGAGGCCAAAATTAGCGGCCGTGGCCTTGCTGATCGTCACGTTGCCGTCCATGGGCTCGTGCCAACCGCCAAGGTCGACTGCCAGCTTGCCGTTGACGAACACCCAAACGTCGTCGTCGCCAGTAAACTCGAGTTTTGCCGTGACGGTCTCGTCGTATTTGAACCAGTACTTGACCTCTGAGGTAAAGCCGAAGTTGTGGCACCAGTTCCCTCCCGCTTTGTCCGTGCAGGCCACTCCAGACGGTTTGATACCTAAAGCAGGACCAATGTCGGATTCTTTCGGGTACGATTGCCAGCCGTAGAATTTGTCAAGACCAGCGAGCCACCGGGTGTCAGTGAGGACCTTCGGGTTTGGCGGATCGATCGGGTAAAATAGCGGGTTGCCGTCGTAGTACTGGACGACGGCGTAGCAGGCGTCCTTGTTCGTCGCGCCATTTGGCAGGCAGTCATCGAGACAGACGGTCCCCACCGGCGGAGTCTGACAATTCGGATCGGTGCAGTCCGTGTTCGAACACCAGTAGGGGTAGTTGAGATCGCCGATCTTGACATTCGTGGGATAACCCTTCCACTGCTCGCCATTGGGCCCGAAACGGTTGACGAACCCTCCCGCGTCATTGTCCCAAAGCCTGAGAACGGCGGGGATGGGACCGCCGCTCGGGGCGCCGTCCCGATACCACTGCGCGAACGAGGCCGTACTGTGGATGAATGCCTTGAGCGGCGCGCAAGCTTCGGACGTGCCCCCAGTTGCCGCGACGCACTTCGCGTTCCCGGTAGTGAGAACGGGCTTCTTGTCGGCATCCCACGTGGTTTGAACCAGACCTGTGACCACGGAGAAACCGCTATTGCTGCCTGGTTGAAAGTCTGGATGCCCACCGGTCGAGCTGAAGGAATTGAAGTCCCGATAGATGATAGGAACATCCAGGACGCATTTGCCGGCAACACTCGTACAGTTGACGGCGTTGTCGCACTCGAACCCCAGAGCCTTCTCGACTTTGCATTTGCTCGAGCAACCATCCAGATCGCGCAGATTGCCGTCGTCGCACTCTTCATTCGCACCGAGCAGGATACCGTCGCCGCAGGTCGAGGTGCATTCGCCGCTGCTCGGACACTTGGGTTCCGCTTGGCACTTCGCGTCGCAACCATCGAAGGGGATCGTGTTGCCATCGTCGCAGCTTTCTGCGCCCTCAGTGACCTTGTCACCGCAGGTGGTACGAGAGCATTTGCTTGGACTTCCCGTGCACTTAAAGCCGAATTCGATTCTGCACTTGGTGTCGCAGCCATCGCCATCGGTGGCATTGCCATCGTCGCAGCCTTCGTTTGGATCGGCGATACCGTCACCGCAGGTGTATACTCTCATGCATGGAGCGCCGGCATCGCGGCAGCTATAGCCGATCTCCACGAGATTACACTTGGCGGCACAACCGTCGCCAGCAACCGCGTTGCCATCGTCACAGGCTTCGCCCGGTTCCAAGACGCCATTGCCGCATACGATCTGCGATAGGCACGGCGCCCCTTCGTTCGGACAGGTGTGAAACGGTTCCACCTTGCAGATCCCGGAGCAACCATCTCCGGGCAAACTATTGCCGTCGTCGCACTCTTCGTTGGCCTGATTGATGTGCCCGTCACCGCAACCAGGGTTCGAGCGCGAGGCGCATGTGGACGGCGGATTGGGAACCGTGCAGTCGGGTTTAGAAGTACCGACATCAATCGTGACGGTGCCACCGTTACCTCCACGACTGTCGACGACTGCGCCAGTTGCGCCGGTGCCCGTGCCGCCGCTGCCGGTGCCGGTGCCACCAGCAGCCGGTGCAATGATCGATGCCCCTCCGCTTGCGCTGCAGCCTGTAGCGATCAGGAGCACAAAGCCTGAGAACACGAGACTAAATCCAGTATTGACTCGCATGTCACACCCGCCATTGAGGGAGCCCGGGACAAAAGCGTGGGCACAAATCGTAGGTCGCGAGCAATCAACCACCATTGGAGCGTGGTTGAACGCAATCGCACGCAGCCGTGCAGCGCAGTCATATCCTATCGCAAATCAGCGCATTTGCCATTTCGTAAACGACTTGGCGCTAGTGTTGGACGGGGGAGCGGCCATGCCGCTCCGAGAGGAACTTTCGGGCGGCGGACGATCTTGCTCAATTCACCCGGGATCTGTGGTCCCGCAACATGCGCTGCTTCGGCGAACGCGTACCACCCAACTAAGCGAAGGGACCGCGATCCCCCAGACCCCCGTCTTGCGACCGTCGTCTCCGTGGTGTCCGGGAATTCGTCGCTGCTCCTCACGCCGCAGCACGGATGGATAGAAGTTCATCAGACCGCCGAGCCGTGACCGACATCTAATCCGGCCGTTCACCGCGTTGTACCGGATTTGGATGGTTGGAGACTCAGTCGTTTGCCAAAAACGCGTACTGAATTGGTCCAAAGTCGTTGTTCGAGCGTTCAGCGTTTTAGAAAGAGTCACGACCGGCGACTGGGGTTCTGGGGACCTCAGAGTCGCTTCGGACTCGAGCCACCTAGAACGGTGTGCCGTTGTCTGACGCGAGCAAGCGATCAGGTGATGGCCATCGGTCGCTCTCAACGGGAGGGCTGATACGGTGTGCCGTTGTCTGACGCGAGCAAGCGATCAGCGGCCTCGGCGGGGCAGCATGGTAGGCCGCTCGGTCGTGCGACGTCTGCGCGGCAATGCTGGTGGCAGGACCGAGCGCTTCGCTGCGACGCGGTTTGCCGATGGGCGCCAAGTCGCGCTGGACTGTCGCGCGTAGCCCGAATCGGCGCTGCGAACAACCGCGTCGAGCAGGGTATGGTCGCGCCGCAGCAGAGCAATCTGCAGCAGTCTTCCTCTGGGATCGCTAATGGTCATCGACTGCGCCAATGCCTCGGCGCGGCGAAGCAGACCCTCCAGCGAGGGTCGTCGGGGCGCCGGCTCCGCTCGACGCTGGACGGGTAATGCCGGAAGCAGCGAGTTAGAGGTGAAGGTCTTCGCTAGCGCCCTTTCATCGGGCAATGGAACGATCCCAGAATCGGGGTGTTCGACACCGGCAAGATCGATTCGGGCCGGACGCGGTGGTTTCGGTAGTCGGACCAGTTCAATGTCTTTCAAATTCGCGCTTCGTGCCACGGCGCCGCCTTTTGCAAGCTTGATGCCGTCGCCAAACCGGCTCGTTTCCTCGGAAATCGGCCTTCCTTGAAGCTGTTCGACGAAGCAGGCGTCGAATACCCGTCGCTCGAGCGGGGCGGTGAGTCATCGGTTTGACGGTCGGATAGGCGTCACCCAAGTGGTCAGGGTAGGTCTGGGGCGTTCGCCCAGCAGCCTCAGCTGCGACCCCAACCCACCCTGCTGGAGGCAATGCAGTGAGCGACCCGCGCCAATCCTCGACTTCTTGCGTGTCGCTTTGCTCGCGTCGACGCTCCAACAGACCGATGGTGCTCCACTTGCTTCGCGCTGCGGGCTCTTCCGCCAGCAGCTCCGCAACACCAGCCCGCTGCAATTGTCTGAGCCTGGCTTACTGCCAAAAAGCCGGAACAGCGATTGAGAAACCGGTCCGGATTTGGTACGCCTTTTCTATGGGGCATTTCCGGCGAGCTCTAGACGCGCATTACCACGGTTACGGGGCCGCGGTGATGGCCGTGCTCAATGCCACACCGGACTCTTTCTACGATGGTGGCGCCTATGTCGGGCAGCGTGCCACGATTCGCGTCGACGAACTATGCCGGGATGGAGCGTTCGTCATTGATGTTGGCGGAGAGTCGACACGACCTGGTGCTGCGAGTATTCCGACCAAGGAACAGCTCGAGCGCATCGAACCTGCGGTCAGAAGCGCGGTGGCTCTATCGAGGCGCGTCGACAATCTTTGGGTCAGTATCGACACTTGTGATCCACAGGTGGCTGAGGTCGCCCTCGGGTGGGGTGCTCACATCGTCAACGACGTGTCATGTCTTGCCAATCCCGAGCTAGCGCGTGTCGCAGCGCGCGCTGGCTGTGCACTCTTGGTGATGCATGCGCGCGGGGCGATGGCCGAGATGCGTGGCTTCTCGGAGTATCCTGATTCCGCATACGCGGACGTGGTGCGCGAAGTGGCCCAAGAATGGAGCCTGGCGCGTGAGCGAGCGTTGGCGAGTGGGTTGTCCGTCGAGGACATCCTTTTCGATCCAGGCATTGGCTTTTCAAAGAACGCCCGACAGTCCTGCGAACTGCTGCGAAGGCTCGATGAATTTGCGAAACTTGGGGCTCCGGTAGTCGTTGGCCCGAGTCGAAAATCGTTCTTGAATTTGGTTGAGGTTCGACCTGCGGAGCAACGTCTGGGCGCGACGATCGCAGCCTGTCTCCATGCAGCCGAGCGCGGGGCACGGATGGTGCGCGTCCACGACGTTCTCGAGGTGCGACAGGCACTACAGGCGAAACGTTTGTTTACCCATGGCGCGTTTGCTGAGTTTGAGCGCGATCGCTGCGGCTCTAGCCGGTACGATCTCGCGCACACCGAGGGAGTATGATCGACGCCCTCGTGACTTACGTCAACGAGCGCAAGCTCGACGGGCTGCTGCGCGATGCGGTTGACGTAGCGATTGTGTATTATGCCTGCTATCGCGCATTGCTCGTTTTGCGCGGGACGCGTGCGGTGCAAGTTGGTGTCGGTCTGGCGATGCTCATGGCCTTGTACGTCGTGGCGCGCGTACTGGAGCTCGTTACGGTTCTGACCTTGATGAGTGCGCTCTTGAGCAGCTTGTTGCTCATTATCGTCGTTGTGTTTCAAAGTGATATTCGTCGTGGTTTGCAGCGGATCGGCAGCCAAGCAATCTTCTCACGGTTGGCGCGCGGCCCCGAAACGCGCGTGATAGACGAGGTGGTTGAGGCGGCCACAGAGTTGGCTCGCCACCGCATTGGGGCGCTCATCACGTTCGAACAGGAAGCGAATCTGGACGAATTCGTAGGTGCCCACAAGGGCCATGCGATTGATGCGGCCGTGTCACGCGAACTACTGGTGTCGCTGTTCGTGCCCGAGGGTGTCAACAAGCTGCATGACGGTGCCGTAATTATTCGCCACCTCAGGATTGCGAAGGCAGGCGTCTTCTTTCCGATGCCCGAGCAACGGATTGTGGACGCGAGTTTCGGTTCGCGGCATCGCGCAGCTCTTGGAATTACCGAAGAGACGGACGCGGTCGTCGTTATCGTCAGCGAAGAGCGAGGGACTATCAGTTTCTGCTTCAACGGCAACATCGCCTCGAACCTCGACGGCCCCAAGCTGCGGACTCTGCTCGAAGCCGTCTTTAGTCCGAAGGCTGCACAGAAACGGGCGGCAACACGGCGCGCCGCCAGTAGCTCGGCGGTGGGCTTCGGTGATGCCCTGACCACCGCCGCCGAACTCGGTTCGGCAGTGGCGACTGGGGAAGAAAATGCAGGTCGAAGCCAGTCAGGAGTCGACGCGACGCGCGCACCCTTGGATGCAATTCGATCCGATTCGCTACTGCCTGACGGCCCGGACACAGTCGATGCGGACAAGCCTCCGCCGCTTCGGCGTGGGCCCGAGAGCGACCCGCCACCGCCGCTGCGCACGCGCACGGGTCTCGAAGACTCGGCAATTCTCGGTGCCATGCGCGTCCCGCGCGCGCCAAAGCTGCCAGCGACAGTGCGCACGGTCCTTGGGCCACGTGAGCCCGTCGCCCTGAGAACGCCTGTGACCACGGCGCCTGACTTCACCAAGGAGCGAGAATCTACCAATGGCGAAAACGGCGAGGAGTCGCGGTGAAGGGGCGACTTAGTATTGTTGACGCCGGGGCGTTCTTTCGCTCCGTGATTTGGGAGAATTTTGGTTTGAAACTCTTCAGCCTGGTTCTCGCATTGAGTCTCTTTGCAGTGTTACGCGGACAGCAGGAGCGACAGCAACGAACGATCCCGGTGGCTGTCGTAGTGCGTTTGCCACCCGAGAGTTCAGAGCGCGAATTGATGACGCCGATCCCGGCCAACGTCCATGCCACGTTGCGCAGCTCGACGCGCGCGATAGATCAGCTCATTCAATCGGGTGTGCCACCAATCGAGGTTGATCTGCGTGATGGGTCGCGTGACGTGCTCACCTTCGAACCGCGCATGTTCAGTTTGCCACGCGACGTGGATGTTACGATCATCGATCCAGAGACCATTCGTCTGGAATGGCAGAACATCGTCACGCGACGGATCCCACTGCAGGCTTCAATCACAGGAAAACCAACTGACGCCTACGTCGTCAAGGGTGACCTTGAGGTGGAGCCCCAGCAGGTGACTGTGCGTGGACCAGCGAGCCTCGTTGAGGTCATGCAATTCGTACGTCTGGCGGCGTTCGACGTCTCGGGGTTGACCGAGGGCGTTCATCGGCGGCGGGTTGCCATGGATCCACCTCCACCTCGGGTCAGTACGCTTGGACCAACGAGCGCGAACGTAAGTTTGACGATTGCTCGTCGAGTTAGCGAGATGAAGTTCTCGAATCGACCGATCGAAGTCGTAGGCGTGGCTGGCGGATACGCGGTGCCGCGCACGGTCGACGTCACCATTGTGGGGCCACCCGAAGTGGTGCGCGCGCTTCGGGCAGAGCAGGTCGTGCCGCGTGCGCAACTTCCACCTGAAGATGCGGCCAAGCGAGACAAGCACGGAAGCCTGGCGCTGAAGGTGGCTGTCGATCTGGCTCAGGCCGATGCCGAAGTCCAGCCGCCGACCGTCACCGTTCGCTGGTAGGGTGGTGAACGGGGCGCCCAGATTCCGCTTGGAATTTCCGGATTGCTTCGCAGCGAGCCGGGTCAAAACTGGGCGCTTGTGGCCACTATTCAGCTGCACGCTGCAGACGCGCCTCGAACTCTCGAAAGTCAGGGCGCTGCTCTGGCGCCACTGGCGCGGTGAGCGACACAATATCTTCGGTGGAGCGATCGGCCAAAATGGCCTCGCGTAATGCCGAGCTTCCGGACAGCAAATCGAAGGCCAACCGTGAGGATTCGAACTCATACGGACGGGTCAAGAACTCGAATTGCTCTTTGGCCTGCGCATGAGCGAGCGCAATCAACGCAGTATAGGTCGCCACTGGGCGAAAAAGCATGGCGTCAGTGACGTGGATCATGACGCCTCGACAAACTTCTCCAGCGAACTTGCCAAAAGTTGGGCGGAACACGTGCGGACGCACGAGGGCGCCGACTACGCCGTATTCGACAAGCTGTTTGGCGAGCTTCTCCTCGTCGACAAAAGGAGCGCCCACGCATTGGAAGGGTTGAGTCGTGCCGCGCCCCTCGGAAAGGTTCGTGCCTTCAAGGAGGCATGCCCCCGGATAGACGAGGGCGGTCTCGACGGTGGGCATGTTCGGGGAGGGAGCCACGAACGGTCGGGCCCAACTTGTGGCGGTGCGGAAGCGCTCCCAACCTGCGGTACCAACGACGCCAAGCACCCCATCTGGACCCAACGTCAGTTGATCGCGTTCGGCAATGGAAGATAGGATCTCGCCTATCGTCATGGCATGGCGAATGGGGATCGGCTCAAGCCCAACGAAGGACAGAAATTCTGGCTGTTGGGGTGCGCCCTCCACGGTATCTGGGTGCCCCGAGATCGGGTTTGGGCGATCAAGTACTACTGTGTGCACACCGCGTCGAGCAGCTGCCCGCATGGCCATCAAGGCGGTCCACACGTAAGTATAGTAGCGGGAACCAACATCGACCAAGTCAACGACCAGTACGTCGATCATCGAAAGTTGGTCATCGGTAGGACTGAGAGTCTCTACCGTTTTGCCGTACAGACTCATCATCGGACCATGGGTACTTTCGACCGTGCTCGCGATCGACACGGGCTCTTCGGCTTGAGCCGTGCCGTCGAAACCGTGCTCGGGTGTCAATACGAGTGAGAGCGTTGCTCCCAGTTCCTCCAACACATCCAACGACATGCGCCCGTGACGATCCGTGGCGGCGCGATGGGTGAGCATACCAACGCGACTAGTACGCAGCCGTCGACGTAACGTCGCGGCTTGGCCCGTGGATAGGAGGTCAATTCCAGAAAGCATGTCCGCAGAGGCCTATCAGAATTCCTTGCTGCAAGGAGTCTTGCATTACAAAGCACCCTAATTCATGGGGAAACGGCCGCGCGACCAAGTGTGACTGTGAAACTATTGCGAGGTTTGCGCGAGTCTGGTTTACTTCGTTGCATAGTGCGCCGCGTTTTGGTGGTTGACGACGAAGAGAACATCCGCGTGGTGTTGCGCACGCTTTTGCGCCGGCACGGCTATGAAGTCGAAACCGCCGGCTCGGGTGAGGACGCGCTGGCGCTAGTCGAGGGATTCGGACCAGACTTTGTGCTCACCGACGTGCGTATGCCGAAAATGGGTGGGCTCGACCTTCTGGCGACCCTGCGTGCCAAGAACCACCCGGCCACTGTGATTGTCATGAGCGCATACGGCAATGTCGATCTAGCGATCGAGGCGATGCAGGCGGGCGCCTACGACTACGTTCAGAAACCATTCAAGCCCGAGGAAATCGTGCTCGCCCTGCGCAAGGCCGAAGAACGCGAAACGCTGCGCCGCGAGAATCGCGCGCTGAGAGAAGAGATCCGCAAGGAGCATCAATTCGAGAGCATCCTCGCCAAATCAGCGGCGATGGTCGAACTTTTCCGAACGATTCAGAAGGTGGCCGAATTCAAAACCACTGCCTTGATTGCTGGCGAAAGCGGTGTGGGCAAGGAATTGGTCGCGCACGCGTTGCATCGGCGCAGCAAGCGGCAGGGGCCGTTCGTTGCGGTCAATTGTGGCGCCATCCCAGAGAATCTTCTCGAAAGTGAGTTGTTTGGTCACAAGAAGGGCGCGTTCACCGATGCCGTTTTCGATCGACGTGGCCTTTTCGAACAAGCCCATTGCGGCACGCTGTTCCTAGACGAGATCGGCGAGTTGCCACTGGCGCTGCAGGTGAAGCTTCTGCGTGTGCTCGAAGACGAACGGATTCGGCGATTGGGCGAGACTCGTGATACTCAGGTCGATGTCCGCATTGTTGCCGCTACGCATCGGGATCTGGAGGCCGAGGTCAAGGCTGGGCGATTTCGCGAAGACCTGTACTATCGGCTGAACGTGCTCTTGATACAGATCCCGCCTTTGCGCGAACGGCGCGAAGATATCGAACTCCTGGTCGAGTATTTTATGATGCGAAACAACGCGCGTCTTGGCACACAGATCCGCGGGTTCGACGCTGGCGCGAGGCGGGCTCTACACGAGTACTCTTGGCCAGGCAATGTTCGCGAACTCGAGAACACGGTTGAACGGGCCATGGTGTTGTGTGAAGGCGACACCATCTCAAGCTCGGACTTGCCAGAACGATTGCGTCGGGTCGAAGATCCAATCGCCACGCAGATGAACAGCGGCGACTTGAGCATCAAGAAAGCGAGCCGCATCATCGAGAACGTCCTGATTCGCCGTGCGCTCGAGCAGACCCGGGGCAACCGTACGCGTGCGGCCGAGCTTCTGGAAATCAGTCATCGAGCACTTCTGTACAAGCTGAAAGACTATGGGATTACTGGTCTGTGAAGTGATGCAGCATGCCAAAGTCCCTCGGGCCGATTCAGTTAAGTGCAGTGATTTCAGTAGTTTGTGTTCGCTCTGGCAGGGTGTACTCAGATGGACAATACCACGGCGCAACGGCGGCACGCCCGTGACTGACGTGGGTCAGCGGAGTCACTTCGGCAGGGTGTTTCGCGCGAAGGGCTTGGTTTGCCGCGGAGGCTGTGGTTAGGATCCCCCCATGCGTACGGCCATCATCATTGCGACGTGTTTGCTCACCTCCTGCGGACCTTCCTACACCCAGACCGTCAAGGGGCCCGACGAAATGCTGGCGGACCAAGAGGTCCTCGCCGTCGAGCAAGAGAAGAAGTCCAAGGAGCACGCGGAGACCACCGATACTGGGCAATCCGAAGCCACGGACAGCGAGAAGGCCGAAAAATTCGACGACGTCTATACCGAGCGCGAGATAAGTCGTGCCAAGCGATCGGCACTAACTTGTCCCGGGGTATCGGGGCAAGGGCCGTACGGTGAGGCAAAGATCAGCGTGATCTTCAAGAACGATGGACACGTGACTGCGGACAAGACCACCATCAACGAGCCGTTCGGCGGCACACCCAACGGGGATTGCGTGCTGCGTGCTATCAACGCGATCATTACCAAGAATTTCGTCGGTCAGCCCGTCACCAAAGAGATCACGCTCAAACTTGAGCCGCAGAAGGCGGAAGACAAAAAGGGCGACAAGAAGAAGTAGAGGCCGCGCTTGGAGTACCTGCTCCGCGCGAGGCTCACGCAGCTACATAAGCACATGCCTCGCGGCTAGGGTCGCCGGCTACCGCTCGCGGTAGGCGTTTGAGCGAGCGCATTCGGATCCAGATCGGCAAATTTGGGTCGACTTCGAGTCTTGGTGATCTCGGCAAAGTCCCGTCCGATGATCACGCCGTACTGATCGACCACTTCGAGGCGTACGACCCAGGGTCCTGGGCCTTTCATCGCGGGCAAGCGAGCCTGCCAAAGGCCCGATTGCTTCTCCCAGTCGACCTCGATCGGCTCGACACCGACGAGCACGCGCACCGTCGACTCCACTTGACTTGGCGTGGGCTTGCCGCGGCTGTCAACGAAGCTTACCTGCAGTTGAATCGGGTCTTCAGGCCAGGTGGCGAGTTTCGGACCCACCCAGGTCGAGACGAGTGGCTCGCGACGAATCAACGTCAGCGTGGCAATGTCTCCGCCTCCAGGCGGATGAATGAGAATGGTTGCGCGATCCAATCCTTCCAGGCCAAAGGGCTCAGTGCCCAGCACGCCGGTTCTGTGAGCCGCCGTGGTCAAGGTCAAGCCGTCGGCGTGGGTCAACCGGACTTGCTGCTCCGCGGCAACGACAACCGTATCCCTCGGCAGAGACAAGGCGCCGCCGGGAAGTTCGAGTCCAGCGACGGCGATAGCGAGCTTGCCTTGGCGATTGGAGACGATGCCATCGCTGTCGATAGCGGCGATCTGGAGTTCATATTTGCCCGGTCCGAGCGGCCGAGGAAAGGCCTCGACGACAGGATTGGTCACTCGGGCCGCGGAGATCTGGCGTTTCGTCGCGCTATCAAGCAAAATAACCTGATAGCCCACTGCGCCCTGCACTGGCGACCAGACATACCCAGACACGGGCACAGGTGAGTTCGCCGAGGCCATCCAGACACGCCGCCCCCCGATCGAGTTGGTCGCTTCCAACAATGGTTGGTCCGCGAAGGCTCCGAGCGCTGGGTAGACGCGCTTTACCGCAAGTGGGAGTCGAGTGAGCCTCGTGCCTTGCGAAACAGTGGTCAGGCCGTCGTGACCAACCGCAATGACGTTGCGACCGTCCACCTTGACGCTGCTTCGTCCAGAGAGAGTTAGGAATCGTATGTTACCCGGAGCACCTATGGTCACGGCGACTCGCGCCGGATTTTCGTTGGGCACGTCAATGTCGACTAGGCCTCGTCGCAAGATGACGCTGTAGGTTGGCGTCTTCTTTCCCGGCAACAACATTAGCGCTTGCGGGTCAGTTAGAATGCTGGCATCCGTGCCGCCATAGATCGTGATGCGGCCACCGCCGGGAAGTGAGAGTTCAGCGGGTCTCGCTTTGGTCATCCACTGACCACGCAAGCGCAGCACCTCGCCGGAAAGCACCTCGGGGAGCGTGCCGTTGCCGAGGGCTTTCGCCGGGACCGTTACCACGCAGCTCACTGCAAACGCGGCTCGGAAAGCAAATCGGCTGGCTTGTCGGAGAGCGAAGTTCATCGAACGGACCTATGGATCCTGAACGGCTGCGGCACGGCATTGGTGAAGGCCAAAACAGCCCCAATCCACGAATAAAATACGGAAAAAGCCGCGTGCCAATGTGTTCTCGCTGCTGTGGACATTGCACAACGTCTGGAGTGTGGTGACGTGTGGCAACGGGCGTCCGCCATGTGCGAAGATTGCCCCAGTAGAAACAACCATGAATTCCTGCCCAGCCTGCGGCCAAGCGGTTCCTGCCAATGCGCGGTTTTGTGGCGCATGTGGTCATCAGTCTGCTGAGCTGGCGGGGCATGCCGCGCTGATCGGAAAGACGATTGCCAATCGCTATCGCATTCAGCGAGTCATCGCCGAAGGTGGGATGGGGATCGTCTATGAGGCTGAACAATCAATGGGGGAAAGGGTCAGGAAAGTTGCGATCAAGACGCTGCTTCCCGATCTCTCGCAGGATCCAGTTGTTGTCTCCCGATTCCATCGGGAATGCTCCGTCGTGGCCAGTCTCGAGCATCCGAATACCGTGCGGGTGTACGACTTTGGGACCACGGAGGACGGGACTCTCTACATCGCAATGGAATTCGTTGGCGGGCGTCAGCTTGGAGACGTGATCGCCGAGGGGCCCATGCCACTTTCCCGATGCATGGGGATCCTCGAACAGACAGCTTTGGCGCTTGAGGAAGCGCACGGTCAGGGGATTGTCCATCGTGACCTAAAACCAGACAATTTGGTGCTGTGCGAACGTGCGGGGTTGCACGATTTCGTCAAGGTGTTGGACTTCGGCATTGCCAAGCGGTCGAGCGCTGGGGGAAGACACGATACCAAGCTCACGCAGCAAGGTATGGTGCTCGGCACGCCACCCTACATGAGCCCCGAGCAATTTAGTGGCGAAGTACTTGACCGAACGAGTGACATCTATTCGCTCGGCATCATTTTCTATGAGATGGTCAACGGAAAGCTACCATTCGAGGCGGATACGCCGTGGATGTGGGCGCATCAGCATATGACCGTTGCGCCAGCCCCGTTCAAGGTTGCGGTGCCGGCTGACGTGGAGCGGGTGGTCACGGCGGCGCTGTCGAAGGTGCGTACCGGGCGTCCGCCGACTGCCATTGACTTCTTCCGACGGCTACAGGTAGCGGCAGGTACGATTCATGCCGAGCGGTCGCGCATCGCGCCAACCTCGGCAATCGCAATGCCAGGCTCGATGACGCCGGAGATAACCGACGTGGCCAACCGATCGCGCGCTGTACGCACGGAACCCTCCATGTTCCGGGAGGCTCCCGGGGAGCCTTCGTGTGGCGACGCTAGTACGGCCGTTGGCGCAACAGCTCCACCTACCACTGAACCGGGTGGAGCCGAGGCGACGTCATTTGCCTTCTCCCCAACCGGCACTGAACCCGGTGCTCGCCGCCTTTCACCAATCCACGGTACTCGCGTCGATCCGCGATTGGACCAATATGGAAGCGCCCCGCTACCGGCGGCACTTGCTTCCCCAGCCGCGACTCCTCCCATATTGCGCAACACATCGAGGCGGGCTTCACGCGCAACCCTTCTCGTCACCGTGATTGGGACGACCGCGTTGGGGGCGATTGGCGGTCTGGGTTGGTGGGTGGCGGCTGGTCGTGGACTCACGGACGAACCTCCACCGCAACCGACGAATGTTGTGGACTTATCGCCCGCAATCGAACTCGTCCCAGAATCGACGCTCGCGGCACCTGTCATCTCCAAAACTAGCCAGCCCGTCGATGCTGCACTTGACCACCATACGGTAGCGGCTGCAGGTACCCCGAAGCCCACACCCTCGACGAGCGGTCCAACGGCAACCTCGCCTTCACCCGTGGCGTCGACACCACCCACTGCCCCAACGCCGATAACGCCACCACCGACCAACCCGCTGCCATTCCCGCTGCCCATCACTTTGCCGTCGGGTTTTACGCTGCCGGGACTTCCTCAACTCCCGCCAGTCACTCCGCCTACCGCCGCGACGACCGTTCCGCCTCCGACACCACAAGCTGCAACACCAACAGCCACTGCTGCAAGTATGCAAAATTGCGCCCAGGCGACGTCGCTTGCAGCGTCCGACCTTGATGCTGCAGTGACCCAGTGTGAGCTCTGTGAATCTGCCGTCGGTCGAAGCGCAGCGAATCCGACGCGATCGCAGATCAGTGCGATTGCAGCTGCGAGAGCTCAAGCACTCGCTCAGCAAGGTAACTGCGCCGAGGCCAATCGAGTGGTTCAAACCGTGGCTCGAATTGGCGTGGATCGCCCTGCACGCATTGCCGCCAAACGCGGCGGCTGCCCCTGAGCCACCCAACGCACTTGGTGTTGGTGCCAATAGTTTTGGCTAGAGGAACCAGACGCCCAAGACGACGAGAACCGACGCCATTGCTACCGAAGTCATGGCCGCCACTTCCCAGGGGCCCGTCCTGGGGTCAGTGAACCTGAGCTCAATGGACGCGAACCGACTAGCTTCTCGTTGGCTTCGCCCTGACAACGCGCAATTGGCAGCTCGGAGTCCGGGATCGAGGGTTTCGACGTCCATTGGCAACATTTATGCACTGCGTCGTGACCTGGCGTCGAGGGCAAATTGAAGGCCGGACAACCGTTTTTAGAGCCATACGTGGCAGCCCCGAAGCTCGAGTATGCACTTGGCTCGACGATTCTTGGTGATTTGCGCACGCGAGGCAACCGCGTGCGCCAAACCAAACAGAGACAAAAAGCAACGGAACGAATGATCGGCCATTCGGGACGCCCGCGAGCGCCGAAGGGGACTCGTTTCAACCGATGCAGCGCAAGGGAAGTTTGACGCTAGTTACGTGACGGCCGACCTGACGACAATCCGGTGCCACTGGACCACCACTCACGGTATTTCTTCTGAACCCGGGCTCTTGCCTCGCCGGAGTCGTCGTCCACGTTGCCCACGTACAAGCGTGAGATGAGCCGAAGTTCTTCGGAAGCTGCCTGACGAATTGCCGGTGAGCGGTGATCGAGGGCGTCGATCACCCATTCGATGCGATCACGACTGTTGTTATTGTTCCACCACGTAGTCCAAGTCTTTGCGTCATAACCGAAGTCCTGTCTGGCCAACACGGTCAATGCTTGTTGGGCTGCTGCTGCAGTTCCAGGATTCGGATCGGCCAACAGCGCGATCAGGTTGGGAATCGAAGGCGCATCGCGCAAATCGGCAAGGGCGTCAATGGCCGCCAAGCGCTGGGTGATGACAGCTTGGTGATTGCTAGCTGCCGACAATAGGGCCTGCCGCAGTGCCAACGCCGAATCTGGATCGCGCAGGAGCTGACTACTTGCAAGGTAGGCTGCGCGTCGAACTTCGGCATCACGATCCATCACGATCCGTTGTGCAACGGCAATGGCCGACTGGCGTCCGGTCAATTCTCCGAGTAGCCGTATCGACCAAACGCGTACTTTCGAATCGTTGTCGGAGGTTCTGGCAATGACATACGGGCGCGCGACCGGACCGAAGGCCGCGAGGGCTTTGAGGACCGGACCGCAATCAGATGCCTTCGGGGCTTGGTCGATTCGCGGGATCCGTGAGGGCATACTGATTGGGCCAGGCAATTCACCCACCAGAATGCCGACCGCCGCGTCGCCGAGGTCGATGAGCTGCGCGAGCGCCGCTACGTCGCCATGCGCAAAGCGCTCAAGGAGAGTCAAGCAACGGCGCTGGTGATCGGCAATCTCGGCGGGCAAATTCGGATCGCTGGTTTCGGTAGCTTGACCATTTGCTCGCACGGGCTCTGCCGTCTGTGCAAACGGCAGCATCGGCGTGGTATCGTCGGGCCGACGCAGGCACGTGGCCGTGACGGTCTGCGAGTCGGGCACTAGCTCGAGCTTGGGTGCAACGATTCCGGGCCGAGTTGAGGAGCCTGGCCACACCGAACCTGGTGGCGACGAATCGTACGTTCGCGTGCCAGGGTTGTTGGTGGCTGCTCGCATGAGGCGCGCGGATTCTCCGTCTCCCACCGAAAGCACCGGTTGGATGAGATCCCAACTCTCGTCGAGCGATTCAGTCCCGATGGCGGCAACGGCGAGCGGTGCGCCTATCGGCGCGGTGTCCCAGACTTTGCCCCCAATTGCGTCACCTGGGGCGGGCGTATTCCGCTCCTCATGCGAATCGGTCAATGGCTGGAGGCTGGGCAGTGAGCGAAGCTGTTCGAGCGTGGACTGCGAAGCCAAGGTATCCAGTTGGGCCACCGAGGGCTCGCTCGCGACGCTAGTCACGGCATCGACGCGAGCCGCAGTATCGGGAATTGAGGCGTGTTTGCGCTCGGCCGCGGGACTGCCTTTGGTTCCCGTTGGCTGCAGCGACTGCCCACGCTTGCGCTCGACGAGCAGTCGCTCAAGGTGGCGCTCGACTAGCGGCTGCAATGCCAGGACGTCTCCGACACGATCGAGCAGAACATCGTCTGACCCGTGATCGCCGTATGTCAACAAGACCACTCGCTGCTTGATGCTCATCGGCAACAACATTACTTGTCGTCCGGCGTCGCGGCCCAGGTCACGAGCCAACGTGCGATCGAGTCCGCGTGGTTCGAGCGCTGTCAGTTGCCAGGTGGCAGCTGTTCGGGCACGCTGCAGCGCGCTCGGCAAATCCAAAGGCACGCCAATTCTGGAAAAGGCCTCGCCCACGGTGCCGTTGCCCCGAGCGACCCTACCGGCAGCCAGGTCCCCCTGGACTGCGAAAATCGCGGCGTAGTCAAAATACTGAGCTGCAAAGTCCAACCAGATCACGATGACCTCTCCTGGGGACTGTGCCGAGGTCAATTCGATCTCTGCCATCGCCGCGGTGAACGGTCCCAGTCGTCGGGGCTGACCGTGGGGTTTCGCATCGTGACGTTTTTTTGGCAGCAGGCTTCGCATCGCGACAGCAGGCAGGCTAACTCGTGGTGTTGGCACCTCAGAACTCGGCGGCATAGGCTCATCAGCTACCTTCGCATTCACCGTCGCAGCGCCTAGTCCATCGAGCCGTGCCAGCAATTTGGTGGTTCTTTCGTCTAAACTTTGGCCGAGTTCGACGGCAAGCGCTTGCAGGATCCGCACCTCGAGTGCTGCTCGCAACACAACGGTCTTGTCGAACCTACCCCTGATTTCTTCGAGGACCGCGGATGGCAGTGGGGAAGCCACTGCAATGACGACTTCGGTCGTACCGTTCGTCAGTGGCAGAAACGGGTGTTCGAGCAACTGAGTTGCCGGAAATAGACGGACGAGGTCCGGTGCCAACACAGGGATGCGACCGTTGGCGAGCGCGGGGACTTCAAGTGCAGCTGCCGTGGCACTCAGCAACGTCTGTTCGTTGAGGCTACCAAGTTCAAGTAGGTTGGTAGTGAGGTCCCCTCCGAATAGTGATTGTCGCAGCATGGCCTGCTCGACAGTTTCGAGGGGTAACGAGCGTTGTCGAACGAGGACGGCGGCCAGCGTGGTCATGTAAGCGCAGGGTAGGCTGTCCGGAATTGTCCCGGGGTACCACGGGAAGTCAACAGGTTCCTAGAATCGGATGGCCAGTTGACCCGCAACAGCAACGTTCATGACGGTTTCCCTGCGAGTTAGTTAAGGAAGTGCTCACACCTTGCCAACGGCAATTCACCCAGGTCGGCCACGATTAATGATCTGGGCTTTTTGGCCGACACTACTTTGCCACCGACGCTACCGCAGTGGATGCCGTTTCGCGAAATGGCTTGGGCTCCACCCAGCAGCCGTCCCTGCATTGTTTGGGGCATCGACGGTCACAGGGCTCCACGTGCGTGACTAGATGGGCGTTGCCCCAGATTTCACGCATCCGGTTCGCCATTTGGTGCTGCAACTCATGAGCCTTGAGCACCGTCGTTTCTGGATGAACCACGAAATGCAATTCGATGAAGCGCTCAGCTCCACTTTTGCGCGCGCGGATCCCATGAACGCCCAAGACCTCGGGAGCGCGTCGGAGAACGCTTTCGATCATCTCGCGCTCTTCTGCGGGTAGCGCCGCGTCAAGTAGATCGCCGAGGGCGTGCTGAGTGAGCTCCCAAGCTGCTTTGAGAATCAACAACGCAACCGCCATGGCTGCAAATGGATCTATCCAGGCCAGGTCCACCTTCGGAAAAAGTAGCCGTGCGATGCTGATGATCACGAAGCTTCCGGCGACGCCGAGCGAGGTCCAGACATCCGTGCGCAGGTGCCAAGCGTCGGCCTCGAGGGCCACTGACTGGGTTGCTTTGGCGACACGAAATAGATTCAGTGACACCCAGTAGTTGATGACCGAGGAGGCGGCCATGACGGCGAGACCGAGGCCCGGCTGCTCGAGACTTCCACCATGGATCAATCGCTCGCCCGCTTCCACGATGATCCAGACGCCGGCCACACCAATCAGCGCCGCTTCGATGGCGCCTGAGAGGTTTTCGATTTTGCCGTGGCCAAACGGATGCCGTTCGTCAGGTGGCTTCGCGGCCGCGTGGATCGCGATGAGAGCGATTAGTGCAGCCAAGAGGTCGACGGCGGAATGGATTGCCTCGGATATGATCGAAACGGAACCGATCGAATAACCAACGACGACCTTGGCCACGACCAGCAACATGTTCGACGCCACTGACAGCAGCGCCGCGCGCCTCTTCATCTTGTTGTGATCCATATAGCGCTTCAGTTCGCGGCACCTACATCAGGGTAAGTCTCACCTGCGCGCCGCAACTGTCAAGTTGGGGGACGCGTTGGCATCCAAGATGTCTTGTCGGTCAAATGACCGATTCCAGCAACGCGTGCTGAAACGCTTATGGCTCGTGCTCAGCGGCCGTACTTTGCCATGTCGTGACTACGACCGACCATCGTGTGCTGCTCGTCGATCAAACTGATACGACCCTCGCCGTATTGGCTAGTCGTTTGCGAATGCAAGGCTACTCGGTCACCGAATGCACGACGGCTGCGGAAGGGGCGCGGCATGCTCTGTCCGATCCACCGCGGGCGGTGGTTGCCGACCTGTGGATGCCCGGAATTTCTGGCGTTCAACTATGCCGACTACTGAAGGCTGAGCCTTCGACCACAACAGTACCCGTCATTTTGCGCGGTCCGGACGGACAACGCAATCGCTTCTGGGCTGAACGGGCCGGAGCAGTGGCGTACGTCGTCAAGGGGCGAATGGGCGATCTGGTACGCGCGTTGTCGCGGGCAATTGCCAACGCGCCAGAACCGGACATGTTCTTCACCCACCTATCGGGAGACGAAGCAGACGTGCGGGATCGCATAGCAGCACACCTCGACCAAGCGTTGTTCGAATCGGTAATTGCGTCCGAGATCCGTGCGCTCGGTACGTGTGGAGCCTTTGATCGCCTGTTCGATCTATTCTCGCAATTTGTCTGTCAGGTGACGAGCTACCGCTGGTTGGCTGTATCGACTACGCACCCGCGCCGCATGGGATTGCACTGCAACCCAAGTGTCAGTGCCGCGGCCGAACAAGAGGCGCGCAGGGCGTTGCAGCTTCCACCGGAGGTGCGCAGCATTCTGGTCGAAGACGAAGACACCTTCGAAGATCCCAATGGTCCCGAACCCATCGTTCGTCCGATCGAGCTGGGCGCGACGGTGGTGGGTCAATTGGCCCTCGCGGTTCGGGAGCCGTCGCATCACCAGGATCATTCCCTCGTCGAAGTGCTTTCGCGCGAATTGGCAGGGCCCATTCGCATGGTTTCATTGGTCGAGGAATCACAGCAGTTGTCGCGTGTCGATCCGCTCACTGGCCTGATGAACCGGCGCGCATTTCGTGAACATCTTGAGCTCGAAATTGGGCGTTCCAAACGCCACTCGACTCCGCTAGCCTGCATTCTTTTCGACATCGACCACTTCAAGAACGTCAATGACAACCGCGGTCACGCATCCGGTGATGCCGTTCTGTCGTCGATTGGTGAACTATTGCGCCGAATCGCTCGCCAGACCGATGTCAACTGCCGTTGGGGCGGAGAAGAATTCGTAGTGGCGTTGCATCATTGCGATATTGCTGGAGCGAGTATTGCCGCGGAGCGGCTGCGGCTCGAGGTGCAGCAGTGCCGCATTCTCGACGGAACCGGTGAAATAATACCAGTGACCGCATCCTTTGGCATTTCGGAATTCGTCGCAGATGACACGATCGACACTCTGGTCGATCGCGCCGATCGCGCAATGTATGAGGCCAAGACGTCGGGTAGGAACCGCGTCATGCCGATCGTCAATGCCAGTGAGCCAATACCGTTGCGTCAGGCTACTGGGTAGTGTCGGCATCGAGCAGTTCCGAACCAACCCAACCCGATGACGCAAGCGCTACCACAATGTCAGTCAACGCTTGACCCTCGGAGTGGCCACGTGGCATCGTTGCCACGTCGGTCTAACATGCTCCAACGTTCGGTAATGACAGGGATGTTTTGCTGTTGGTTGGCCGCAGTGAGCGTGGGTTGTCAGTTCGACACACGCGGCACACGCCCATCAAGTGCAGTTGAAGGTCAAATGGGTGTTGGGGGTTCGGTGAGCGGTGCCAACGATGCGGTGGGCGCGAACGCAGCGTCCGGCGGCACTGACAGCGCCACGGTGGACACGCCGAATTCGTTCGGCGGCGATCTGGCGCAAACAGGCACAAGGCCATCGTCAGGAGGCATGGGCCAATCCGACACAGGCGGTCAACCCGACACAGGCGGTCAACCCGACACAGGCGGTCAACCCGACACAGGCGGTCAACCCGACACAGGCGGTGCTAACAATGCCGCTGGCACTTCTGGGATCGGGGGCAACGTTTCAACTGCCGGAGGTGAGTCCTCTACAGGCGGCACTGCGGGCGGCAACTCCGCGGGTACCGGCGAAACAGCGGGGAGTTGCCCGACAGGGGCCAATCCTTGTGTGTCCATTCCCCAGTTTACCGCGAATGCGGTCGTCGATGGCCAAGGTGACGAATACTGTGGCGTGCCGTCGTTCGAACTCAATTTTACCGATGCTTCTCGGGTCGTCGAATATAACGGTACCTTTGGGCGTACCCACTATCCCGAACGCGCATTGGCCAGAGTAGCCTGGTCGACGAACTACGTTCACGCGTTCGTTCGCGTAATCGATCCCTTCGTGGCCGAGGCTGAGTCGCTCGATTACATCTGGGGCGCCGACAGCATCGAACTCATGATCTCCGCCAATCGCAGTGTGACGGGTAGCTCGGCCAACGATTCATCCACGCTGCGCGTTGTTGCCGCTCCTTGGAAGTCTTCTGCGCTTGGGATGGCAGCTAGTGTATTGACTTCAGGCACGTCGTCGGCGTACACGCAGCTTCCCGACGGGCAATATGCTGTCGTTGTGGATGCGCAGGGCTACAGCGTCGAGCTGAAGGTACCTTGGCCCAATCATCTCACGGTTAGCGCGAGCTCAAAGGTCATGTTCGATTTCGCACTGAATTCAGCGGTCGCGGACGTAACTGCCGGTGGCAATGTTCGCGACGCGCAAGCTACTTTCTACCTAGGTGCGGTCATGGGATCCTCGCCTTGCGGCATGAATATCTTGCCGTACTGTGATGACCGTACCTGGTGTGCGTCCAACCTCGACTAAGTGACCCTGCGTTCCTAGAGCGCACTCTCGCTCAGGTAGAAGCCGTCTTGGCTGGCGCGGAACACCGTCAAAGGAGCGGCGCTTCAGTGCATGAACACGTAGTAGCTAAAGATCGAGGCCGCCACAATCACGGCAAGGAAGATGACAAAGGGGCCAATGAGCGGTTTTGGCTTAGTGGGTAACGCGGTAGCGGCTTCTTGTGGCGTGCTCTTGCCTTTCGAGCTTCGGGACTTCGCGCGACGTTCGGCGCGGTTGGGCGCATTTGCATGCGACTGGTTTGGCGCCGCAGCTGAAGCCGGTGCGCTGACACCGGCACTAGCGGCGGGCAGGGGCTTGGGCTCAGACTTCGCCTTCTGCTGCGCTGCGCGCTTCGCAGACTTCTGCTGCTTGCGTTCGAGTTGCTGTTTCCTCATTGCTTCACGCTGAGCGGATAGGTCGTTGGCTTGCTGCTGCTTGCGTTCGTGGCGCTCGGCTAGGCGTTGGGTGTGGTTTTCGTGGACGCGTTCCACCTGGTGGGCGCGCGCCTCACGTTCCAGTCGGCGACGCTCCTTCTTGCTCAGCGCTGGCTTCTTACCGTGTGAGGCAACGGTGCTGGCGTTCTGCTCGGCATCCCACCCCGTATCGATGGAATCGAGTGGCAGGCGACCAGAACTTCGGACCTGGGGCGTCGGATTTGAGCGCTCACTTGGTTGGTCCCAGCCGGCATCGAGCTGTGCGAGCTCCGGCATTGGCGGCGATGACTGGATCGGGGCGACCGGCTTGGGCGCGTCAACGTCCCAGCCGGCGTCGAGAGCTTCGTTGGCTTGATGAGTTGAATCGGCCATGGTTCCTAAAGAGTCGGGCTTCAAGCGGCTAGCTTAGCGGACAGGCACGGCGCAACGCAAATCAGCTGGTCCCGGTTTTCGAAGAGGCAGGCGATATTTCTGCACATAATGCGGCGAATGGGGCAAGCAATTATGCCCCATTCATCCAATTTCTGGCGAACAGCAGCGCTCGGACAACGTGGTAGCTCGATTTCCACTCCGCGCCCTTGATGTCGCGGTGCTGCCCGAATGACCCGTCGGGCAGGACACTCCAGTACCACTCTCCCAAGTTGGGATCCCGAAGGTACGTCTCGATGAAGTCGAGGGTCGCTTCTAGCTGCTCGAGCAAGCGTGGCTCGGCCCGATACCGGAATAGGCGACACAGCCCTGCGATGGCTTCAGCCTGGACCCACCACACCTTTTCGAGCTTGGTGGGCGCGCCATTCGGAATCCCCTCCTCGAAGAAACCGCCCAACTTCGGGTCGAACCCTTGGGTCGCTGCGTTCAGTCCCAGTTGGAAGGCCTGTTCGCGCAACTTCGTACGGTCCTTCAGACCCAGCGTGTCGATCGAATCGAACAGAAGCCAAGCGGTTTCGATGTCGTGGCCATAGCTGATCGTCGGTGCACCGATCGGGCTGAAATCGCGAGTAAACTCAGCATGCGTCTCGCGCGAGGGCTGGACGTGCTTTGTTAGCACGACGCGCAACAGTTCCTCGGCTCGTTGGCGTACCAAAGGGTCTTTGGTGGCGCCGTAGAGGGCGGTCAAGGACTCCATCAGATGGATGTGCGTATTGGTGTCCTTGGCTGCGCCTGGACCCAGCCAATTCGGGCGGTTTGTTTGATAGTAGCCGCCGAATTGGGCGTCGTGGCTCGACTTGTCGAGGGAGCTGAAACAAGCCAAAGCATGTGCCTTGGCTTCCGCGACCCCGAAGGCCAGGGCGTATTCTGCAAGGGCGTAGATCGCGAAGCTATTGGCGTAGAGGTGCTTCGAACGATCGAGGGGATTGCCTTTGCGATCGACGCGGAAATAGAACTCGCCGTCGGAGGGGTCGCGGAAATGCTGGACGATGAAACGGAACAGTTCAGCGGCACATTGCCTGACCACAGTTCTGCGGGCGGCGTCAGCAGTTGGATTCAACCGGTAGTACGCCGAAAACGTCCAGAGATGGCGGGTCTGCTGCACCAGACCTTTGGTGCTCGGTTCAATTGGTTCACCCAGGCGATTGAGTGTGGCATGAAAGCCACCGTGCTCGGCGTCTCGGCCATGAGTCAGCCAGAACCGCATCGAGTCCTCAAGCAGCACTTCGATGCGCAGTTTGGCGTGCGCCACGCGCGTTGCCCTGACTTCGGCTTCGGCGGCAACGGTTACTGGTGCGGCTTTAGCGCCTAGTGTCGCGCGTGCAATTTGGTTCTTGCACGGCGCGCAAGCGACGGCAGCCACGCCGCTCAAAAACAAAAGGCTCTGGAGAACAAACCGCGGGCCTAGGTTTCTGGCTAAGCAGTTGTGGGGTCGAGCCGAAGCGGAGGTATGGGGCGGAGATCGCATTACCCTGCCCGAAGATGCCACGGGTTCAGCGGTTGGGCGGCCCCACTTGTTGAAGCTGTGCTAGAGGGGGTCCCACGTGCGGGCGCTGGCGTGGGCGGCGTGAGGACCAAAGACTTGCGAACGCCCAAAAGCTGTGCAAGTGTTCAGTGCATGAACGACCATTTGGCTGCCCCGGTACGTGAACTGCTGGCTCTCTACGAGGAGGAATACTCAGACGTCCGGTTTCCCGAACTCGATTTGGCGGTGCTTCAGGCGGCGGCGGCGGATGTTGAGCAGGCCATGGTGAAGGTTGCGGCCGCCGAGGCTTCAATTGAACCTTTGCGCGAGCAAGTCAAGGTTATCGAAGGCGAACTTACCCAGAAGGTTGCCCGCGCACTCGCATTCTTGAAGGTGTTTGTCGAGGGTGACGAAGCCGCGTATGCACGGCTTGACGTATTGACGCAGGCATTGCTCGCGCGTCGCAGTCCACGTCGAGCAACTACGGATTCGGCGGCCCCAAGCGGCGAGCGCGCCCGTCGCGGTCGCAAGCCCAAGGCAAATGCAGCTTCGACTGATGCGTCGTCGGACGACATGCCGACCGAAGAAGTGCTGGCAGTGAATCGACTCTTGCCCAGTGAGCTTGCCGAAGCGGATCTACCAAGTTCGGCCTTGACGGCGTTCGAGCGCGTCGCTGAGTAGTCACGCAACAATTGGCGCTTGGCCAGCTAGGGCTGGCCTTGGCCAACCGAGACAGCGGATATCTTGCGGGTGATTGGCGCGTAGTGGCGTCGGCACGAGAGTTGCTTTTGGCGACGGTTCGTGAACGACCAAGTCGCTAGTTCAATCATTCGAGGGCGAGTACTCGGCCTTGGCCACTCGCACGCGAGCGTGCTCGTCGGTCTCGACGCTCATGCGGTGCGTGTCGAGGTGGCAAGTACGCGTGGCCCAGCGTTCTTCCAGATGGTTGGGCTGGCCGAAGCGGCCGTGCGCGAATCGCGCGTGCGAGTGACAAGTGCTCTCGCGCGTATGGCCGTCCTCTTGGATGAGTTTGCCATCACCGTGAATCTTGCGCCTGCAGATCTGCGCAAGAGCGGCGCGGCACTAGATCTGGCAATCTCTCTCGGGATCCTAGCCGCGATTGCTCGGCTTTCCGCGGAAGCGTTGACGCAGACGCTCCTGCTTGGCGAGTTGTCGCTTGATGGGCGACTGCAACCGATTCGCGGGGTGCTGCCCTTACTGCTGGGTGCAAAGCGGGACGGGTTTTGTCAGGCGATAGTTCCATGGGGCAATCGTGCCGAAGCCGGACTCGTCGACGGTATCCAGGCCTTCGTGGCCACAGATCTCGCTTCGGTCATCGAGCACTTGACTGGCAAGCAGACGCTGCCACGGCCACCCCAAACCCACTTTTCCCCCAGCCCAATTGACTGTACGCTTGATCTGGCTGTCGTGCGCGGCCAAGCCACGGCACGGCGCAGTCTCGAGATTGCGGCAGCTGGGCATCACAACCTCCTTTTCGTCGGGCCTCCCGGTGGCGGCAAGACTTTGTTGGCTCGCACTTTGCCGAGCATTTTGCCGCCGCTCGACTTCGACGAAGCCCTCGAGCTGACCGCCATCCACAGTGTTGCCGGGCTTGTCGATGCGGATCGCGGGATCGTAACCCAGCGGCCATTTCGTGCTCCACATCACTCGGTGAGTGAAGCAGGCCTCGTCGGTGGCGGAGACGTGCCGCGCCCCGGTGAGGTGAGTCTCAGTCACCATGGCGTCCTCTTTCTCGACGAATTTGCCGAATTTCGTCGACCTGCCCTCGAGTCGCTACGCCAGCCGCTCGAAGATGGCATCGTGCAAATCTCTCGGGCAAAAGCAAGTTCGGTATTCCCCGCGCGACCACTACTCGTGGCTGCCGTCAATCCTTGTGCATGCGGTTACTTTGGGCACCCCGTGCGACCTTGCCGCTGTAGCGAAGTGCAAAGGCGACGCTACTTGGGACGCCTGAGTGGGCCGCTGCTCGATCGGATCGATCTGCATTGCGCCGTGCCACCGGTCGACGTTCTTGCGCTTTCGAATGGATCTGCCGGCGAGAGCTCCGAACTTGTACGCCAACGAGTGGTGTGTGCACGTGACCTTCAACGTGAACGCCACGAAAGCAGGCAGGTGGCAGCGACGACCAATTCGATGCTGTCACTGGTCGAGGCGGAAGTTGTCACCGCGCTTCCCCTGGGCGCGCGACGACTGCTCGAACAGGCGACTCAGTGCCTTGGCCTGAGCGCGAGAGCTTACCTTCGGATCCTACGTGTCGCACGCACCATCGCCGACCTCGAGCAGTCGGAAAAGGTTGGCGAAGTGCAGGTGGCCGAGGCCATCCAAGGGCGCCTGCTCGACCGCGAAACGGGGATTTGAATTTGGCGACCGCCGAATGCGGTGGCCACGGGAAGGAATGAACAACATGACCGACAATACCAAAGACAAGCGCAGCGCTGAGATATCCCGAGTAATCGGAGCCTTGGAAAAGACCCATGGCAAGGGGACGATCATGCGTCTTGGCGAGGCCAAGATCGATGAAGCGGTAGCAACGATCTCGACGGGGTCATTGGCCCTCGACCATGCACTTGGGATCGGTGGATATCCACAGGCTCGCATTATCGAGATTTATGGCCCCGAGTCGAGCGGCAAGACCACGCTGGCGCTTCATGCCATTGCGCAAGTGCAGCGCAGCGGCGGGGTGGCCGCCTTCATTGACGCTGAACACGCCTTCGACATTCGCTACGCCCGCGGGATCGGTGTGGACGTCGGGCAACTGCTGATGTCGCAGCCCGATAACGGCGAGCAAGCGCTCGATATCGTCGATGCGCTAGCGCGCTCCGAAGCGCTCGACCTGGTCGTCGTCGATTCAGTTGCGGCCCTGGTGCCCAAAGCCGAAATCGAGGGCGATATGGGTGACTTGCATGTGGGGCTGCATGCGCGCTTGATGAGTCAGGCTTTGCGGAAACTGACGGCGATAGCCAATCGTCAACGTACGACGATTATTTTCATTAACCAACTCCGCATGAAGATCGGCGTCATGTTTGGCAGCCCCGAAACCACGACCGGCGGCAATGCGCTGAAATTCTACAGCAGCGTACGGCTCGACGTGCGTCGCATTGGCAAGGTGCTTCAAGGTGAAGCCGTGGTGGGCAATCGCACCAAGGTGAAGGTGGTCAAGAACAAGTGCGCGCCGCCCTTCACTGAGGCCGAGTTCGATATTCGTTGGGGTTCAGGCATCGACGAGATGGCGGATCTGATCGAGACGGCCTTGGCTGTAGGTGCCCTCGACAAGAGTGGCAGTCATCTGTTGCTCGATGGCAAGAGCATCGGCCAAGGGCGCGAGCGTACGCGCGAAGCGCTTCTGGCGGATCCCCAATTGCGTGCGCGGCTGCGCGAAGCGGCGGTGTCGCTCTTACACCACGCGAGCCCAGCGCAAAAACTGCCAGAAAAGGCGACTGAGGACGATGCGACGCTGAGTGACGTGGCGTAGCGATTGCCATGGTTTGTTCAGGTCTGGGAGGCGCCGGTTTGGCGCCTCCGGTCGAGCCCCGGCGCAATTATCGTCAAACCAAGTGGTCACATGGAGTCGGTCGCCGTATCCCAGCTGAAGGCCCATTGCTTGTCCCTGCTCGACGAGGCTGCTCGCACCCATGCAGTCGATACTTATCGTCAAGCGTGGCAAAGCCGCTTGCGCGTGTGGTTTCGAGCGGCGGAGTGAGCCACGTTCATCCGCAGGGTACATTGCTTGGGACTGTCGCCTTTCTTGGCGACTTCGTTAGCGCTAGGGGGCACCACTCGGCCAAGTGGCCGCTTGACCGCGCTCGGTTGGCATAAGATTGCCGTCTGGGTGCGCGTCTGAGGTTGTCTACGGGTTCAACTGCCACCGAACAGCGAGTTCTTCGCGCTTCTCATGGGGACGGTTTCGACTAGACTCCGACCCCCATGACGACCGAATCGGCGAACCCTCCCGCGCCCGCGATCCCGTACAAAAATCCCGCCTTGTGGGTACCAACAAGCTACTTTGCGATGGGGACCGTGTACATCACCGTGTCCACCGCTTCGAACATCATGTTGTCGAATTTGGGGCTGCCCAACGACAAGGCCGCCGCCTATTCGAGCTTAACGGGCCTCGCGTTTACCTTCAAGCCGTTCTGGGCGCCACTGCTCGAGCTCGGCAAGACGAAGAAGTTCTTCGTCATCATGATGCAGTTCATTCTGGCCGGGATTTTCGCCGTACTTGCCGGCATATTGCCGTTCTCTGGCGCGTCGTCGTCGCCGCTCGGGCCAAACGCTTCGGCCGTACTTCCGCTGGTGATTCCAATCTTCGGCATGTTGATGATTGCGGCGGTCGCTGGCGCCACGCAGGACATCGTGAGCGACGGCGTTTACGTCACGACGCTCGATTCCAAGAATCAAGCCAAATACACCGGCATTCAGAGCATGTGCTGGAACATAGGCTTCGTCGTCGCAGGTGGTTTACTCGTGCTCCTCGTTGGTTGGCTCGCCGGTGAAACCACGACCGGACCAAAGCCAGCTCCCGCAGCCTACGGTGCTGCTTGGACGTACGTGTTTGGCTGCTGCAGTGCCTTGATGCTGCTGCTCGCGTTTTGGCACATCAAGATGCTGCCCCAAGGCTCCAAGGCTGCCACCGCGCCGAAATCCATGGGCGACGCTTTGTCGACGGTAGGCAAGGCATTCGTCACCTTCTTTCAGAAGAAGGACATCGCGCTACTGCTTGGGTTCGCGTTCTTCTACCGATTCGGCCTCGGTTTGCTCGACAAGATAGCGCCCTTGTTCCTGATTGGCAGCCGCGAGAGCGGTGGCCTCGGTTTGAACAACACGGTGCTCGGCTGGATGAACGGGATTGTCGGCACCGTGGCGCTCATCGTTGGCTCGCTGATTGGCGGCTTCTTCGTCTCAAACCGCGGCTTGAAAAAATCCCTGATCTGGCTCTGCCTCGCGCTGAACGTGCCGAATGTCACCTTCCTCTACCTTGGTTGGTTCCAGCCCGAATCTCTCTGGCTCGTTGGCGTCATCTTCTTCATCGAGAAGCTCGGCTGGGGTTTTGGTGCGGTTGGTCACATGATCTACATGATGCAACAGATCGCGCCGGGGCCGTACAAGACCGCCCACTATGCGTTTGCTACCGGCCTCGGTCTGAGCCTCTGCATGACGGCAACTGGTTGGGTCAGCGGCTACCTGCAGGTGGCCGTCGGGTACAAGACCTACTTCATCATCGCGCTCTGCGCGGCCTTGCCCTCGATATTGTTCACGCTACTCGCGCCGTTCCATCACGCAGACGACGCGGCCAAGTTGCCTGTCGGGAAGTAACGCGCCTTGATTCGCAAGCCCCCGGCGCAAGCCTGAATTGCCGCTAGAACCGCACACCGAGTGTCGCCGATACGATGGCGCCGCTCGCGGTGCTTGCGCCGGGCACAATGAGGTAACGGAAATCCGCGCCGAAGAAAAAGCTGTCGATGTAGTAGAGACCCGCGATACCCGGCGTAATGGTCATGTGAATCTCCGAACCTCCAGCACACGCTCTCGTGGACGAGCAGTTTTCGTCCTTGTAGGAGGCGAGGCCGAGGCCGAGGAATGGCCGCAGCTGCAGGTCCTTGGTTGCCTCCACCTCGACACCAGCTTCAGCACCGAAGTACATGAAGCGTTGGGTACGCGTTGCCTTGTCGCCGAGGCTACTCTTGATGCTCTGCACTCCGAAGAAGTACTCGGCAACACCGCCAAAATAGAGCGGGATCAAGCCATCTAGATGAACTCCGCCGCGCACACCGAGTCCTGTGCCGAGTGGACCAGGAAAACCATAGCTACCCAGTGCTGCAAACGAGAGCTTCGTCGTGGAAGCTAGGCCTTCGCTCTTCCACTTGTGCTTGTTCTTGGCCTTGGCGCTGCGCTTGGTGTCGGAGTCGATATCATTCGACGCATTGTCGTCGGACTTCTTGTCTTCAGCCGAACGTTGGTCGGCTTTTTTAGCCTCTCCGTCTGATGCCTGGTCGGTCCTTTTGTCGTTGTCGGCCGCCTTGTCGTCGTCCGATTCGGACTTCTTGGATTTCGCGGGTCGTTCGTCGTCGTCAACTCTCTTGACGCTGCCGCCGGGCCCCTTGGTGTCGTGCCAATCCTCGTCATCGTCGTCGGAGGCGCCCCAGGCCGTGCCCGCGACGCACCAGCCCAATGGCAGACAGAACAACAACGTAAAGAGTCTGGACCTACACCAAATCGTCATCATGACCTCCTCGGCCCAACGTTCCCGTATGCTTATCGGGGACCTGGGCGGCAGGCGATCATACGCCAGCTCGGGCTAGGGCGGCGCTAACGATTGCGCGGGCTTCCTCTTGAATTTGCACCAGATGCTCGCGACCGCGGAAACTTTCAGCGTAGATCTTGTAGACGTTCTCCGTTCCCGAGGGCCGAGCGGCGAACCAGCCTTGGGCAGTCGAGACCTTGAGGCCGCCAATTTCCGCTCCATTGCCCGGGGCACGAGTGGAAATTTGGGTGATTGAATCTCCGGCAAGCTCGCGCGCGCTGACGTTTTCCGGTGCGAGCCGTTTTAGCACGGCTTTTTGTTCGGGGCTCGCTGGCGCATCAATGCGCGAGTAGACCGGCTCGCCGTGGCGCGCAACAAGCCGACGATAATGCTCGCCCGGATCGCGACCGGTCTTGGCGGTTATCTCTGCTGCCAGCAGATCGAGCAGGATCCCGTCTTTGTCCGTCGTCCAGGTGGAGCCATCGAGCCGCAGAAACGAGGCACCGGCGCTCTCTTCGCCGCCAAAGCCAAAACTGCCGTCAAGCAACCCATCGACGAACCACTTGAAGCCCACCGGCACTTCATAGAGCTTACGCCCGAGCTCGGCTGCGACGCGATCGATGAGACTGCTCGAAACCAGGGTTTTGCCAATCGCGGCGTCTTGCCGCCACCCCGAACGATTGCGAAACAGGTAGTCGATGGCCACGGCGAGGTAATGATTGGGGTTCATCAAGCCAACGCTACGCGTGACAATTCCATGGCGATCCGCGTCCGCGTCGTTGCCAAAGGCCACGTCGAAGCGATCCTTCAAGTCGATGAGGCTTGCCATCGCATGGGGCGATGAGCAATCCATTCTGATTTTGCCGTCGTGGTCGACAGTCATGAAGCGGAAGGTCGCGTCAACGCTAGCGTTGACGACTTCGAGATTGAGCCCATAGCGCTCGGCCATGGGTGTCCAGCAACCAACGCTCGCGCCGCCCATCGGATCGACCCCGATTTTCACTTTGGCATCGCGGATCGCGGCCATGTCGATCACGTTTTTGAGGTCGTCGAGGTAGGGCGACAAGAAGTCGATTTTCTTCGTCGTGTCTGCTGCAAGTGCGCGCGCATAGGGGATTCGCTTGACTTCCTTGCAACCGCTTTCTAGGTGCGCGTTAGCAAGCTTTTCGATCTTGGTGGTGAGCGTTGTATCGGCAGGGCCACCGTGAGTTGGGTTGTACTTGTATCCGCCGTCGCGCGGCGGATTGTGTGACGGCGTGACCACGATGCCGTCGGCCATACTCGAGATGCGGCCGCGGTTGTGCGCGAGGATCGCGTGCGAGATGACCGGCGTTGGTGAATAGCCGCCGCTCGGATCGATGATTGTCGTGACGCCATTGGCAGCGAGCACCTCGAGGGTAGTCACCATTGCCGGCTCGGACAGGGCATGGGTGTCGATCCCGACATAGAGCGGCCCAGTTACCCCCATGTCGGCGCGCAGCGTGCAAATCGCCTGCGCCGTGGCCAGGATGTGTGCCTCGTTGAAGCTGCTGTCGAAAGCTGAACCTCGATGGCCCGAGGTGCCAAAGGCGACGCGCTGCGCTGCGACTTTCGGATCAGGTGTGAACGCGAAGTAGGCCGCGACGAGGCGCGGAACGTTGACGAGAATTGCGTTGGGAGCAGGCTTACCAGCGAGTGGGGAGAGCGTCATGGCGTCGTCTTGTTCGGTTCCTCTGCCGGGACGGCAGAATCGGGCCAGTTCTAGCCGATCGTCAGCACTCTTTCACCTGCGTCCCGCGACCCCCCATCGAATCTTCGAATTGGCGCCCCAGAAGGACGATGGATCGGTCGCGGGATTGGTGGCATTGAGGGCACAGCGCGCAGAATTATCGCACTTCGGGTCGAACTCTAGCGGCAGACGCGCTCGAACTCAGCTTGACGCTGGTTGGCCGTATCGAGCAGGGCGGCGAAGCGCGGAATCCCTTTGTCGTCGGATTCCGGTATCCTCGAAAACTGCTGATTGATGTCGGACTTTGCTTTGGAAGCGCTGTTCCAGGTGACCTGCGGGGTCGTAAACGAACTTTCGAGCAAGGCAGCCTTTTCTTCGACCACTTGCCAACGTTCCAATCGCTGCTGCTTGATTACGGGGTTGTCGGCCTCATCGACCGGTGGGAATTTACGCCTGGTGGCCAGGTTTTTCACCGATTCCCAAGTCTTGGCGACATCGGTGCGGGTGCGGGTGCAATTGTCCGAATTGTCGCACCCGATCGACATGACAGCTATGACCAGTATCACGAACCTTGACACGAAATCGAGTCGCGCCATGGTCTCCCTCCTTCCTCTGGTTGGTAGACAAACACTAGACCTCTGTTCTTCGCGTCACAACGGTATTGGCAAGGCTCTCGCGCTCGCGGCGCACGGTTTCGAATCGGGGCTTCTTGCTGATGTTTGGGGCGGCATGATTACGAATAGTTACGAACAGCGACGTTACAAAGTCAGCGGACGGACTGAATTCAGCGAGCCTCGGCAAGGTCAAGTGCCGACCGTGGCCGACGGGCCTAGCCGTTTGTGATGGCGACAATTGTCAAGTCGCCGTTGAGCAGGGAGCGCCGCTCGGCCCACAAGAAGCTGAGCCGTGAGCTGGACTACCGCTCGGACCACCAAAGCATGGCGACGGCCACCAGCCTATGCGCGTACTGGCTGATGACTCCGCGGGCACGCTGGCGCATGTGCGTGACTCGAGGACTTGCGCTTGATAATAACTGCGCACTCGCCGCAATCTCCAGCGCACCACTCACGTAGTTACTTGGGCCTGCGCGGCGCGCCGCAAATCAAACGTTATGGCCAAGGCCTTTCGAGAAGTCGAAGCGGATGGGCAACTCCGGCGGCCATGCGAGGCGAAGGCAGGGTGGCGGCCACGATGCCACCTGATGGCAGCAATATCCAGTCTGTGCCCGGAGGAGAAATCGTGGCAGAGTCGCGGCGAATGAGTATCGGGACATCGCTAGTGACTCGAGTTGGCCGCGGCCTTAGCCGACTCCGCTCCCGCAGTTCCAAGTCCTTGGCCTTGGCCGTGCTGTTGTTTTCCGCAACGGTTTTTCTGGCGTGGATTCGCAGCCTAACCCACCCAACCAACGTTTGGATGGCTCCGACTTATCTAAAGGCTTGGCTTTTCACTGGGCTGTTCAATGCGGCATGCCTCGTCGCAGGCTGGCAGTGTTTGCGACTCCTCTTGCCCGCACCCCCACGCATTCTTGAACGGATTGTCTTGGCCCATGCGTGTGGCTTGCTGCTGTTTTACCTCGCAATGTTCATTGAAGGCATGCTTGGTGCCTACGGCAGGCCCCTATTCTGGCTGCTGCCTCTCGGTATGATTGCCGTTGGGTTACCTCGCTTCGTCACCGATTGTCGCCGTCTTTGGCAGCGACACGCGCGCGGCGGTATTCAGTCAATACTCCCGCGCACTCTCGGCGAAACGCTTGCGCTAGTTCTAATCGTGGTCGCGTTGGTAGCGATCTACCTTCAGATCCTGCCGCCAGATAACATATCCTACGATTCGCGCTGGTATCACCTACCCGTAGCGGAACAGTACGTGGCGGCCGGGCGTATCCACCGATTCGATGATGGCTGGTACCTTGGCACTTATCCGCAGATGGCGAGCCTGATCTATGCATGGGCACTAATGGCCCCGGGAACCTTCTTCGACCATTTGGTGCTTTGCTCGCATATCGAGTACTCATTACTACCGGCAACACTGCTTGGATTTGCTGCCATGGCTGCGCGTATTGCTGGTGGCGGCAAGTACTTGTACAGTGGTGCAGCAATCTTCCTGTTTCCCAGCCTCTTCATTTACGACGCCAGCTTCGTCACCAATGCGGATCATGTTCTGGCGTTCTGGGTCGCGCCCGTAACAGTTGCGTTGATTCGCTTCGGTAAGCGTTTTGAGCTACGCGAGGCACTGCTTGTCGCGTTGTTCACGGGTGCCGCGATTTGCGTCAAGTACCAGAGTTGTATGCTCATAGCGCCGATCTGCCTGTACCTCGCGTGGCTAATGTGGCGCCATCGTCGGGTCCGGCCAATCTTGCTATGGGCTGCGGCGGTCGGGGTCATCACTTCGACGCATTGGCTCAAGAACCTCGTATACTACCACGATCCGTTTTACCCACTCTTGAACCGTATCCTACCGATTACGCCATTTCACGCAGGCGCAGTTGCGCTGTACCACCGTGCCTACTGGGATCCGTATTTTCTGCCAGAAGGGCATGGTTGGGAAGGCGTTCTGAATGCGCTCTGGGCTGCGCTGACCTTTCCGTTCACTCGCTTCGCGAAGCCGATCCTCACGAACACTTCGCGACCAATTGTCGGGGCCCTATTCATCCTTCTCTTGCCGACGGTGATCTTTCTCCGTCATCGACTTCGAATCTTGAAGCTATCGGCTGCGGTACTCCTCGGCGTTGTCATATGGTACTTGACGAGTCATCAAGATCGATATCTCGAGGCACTGGTGCCTTGGATGGCAGTGGTTGTCGCGTTGGTGCTGAACCAACTGTGGAGATTCGGTACGCTCGTCCGCGTCGCAGTATCGGGACTGGTTGTCCTTCAGTTCCTAATTCTCTTCAGCGGATATTTTGCTCCTACGCACGCCATGACGGGCGGAGCAGCGATCAAGGCGACAGTTGATTTCTTGGGTCGTCCCTACACCAGGCCAACAGAGCCTTGGAACGTCATGGACAGTACGATGGGCGAGCTGCACGCGGCCCTACCGAAAGGTGCCAAAGTGCTGACTCATCCCATGCGGCTCCGCATGGGGCTGCAGACGATGTCACTCACCGACGAGCCGGGTTGGCAGGGCGCAATCGAATACCTCGAGCTCGACTCACCGGACAAAGTCGCGGCGCTGTGGCGAAGTATGGGCGTCACCCACATCCTCACTACGCACGATCTGTACGCCGCTGAGCTGCCGTACTTTGCCCGAGAACTCGTCTACTCGCGTGCGCTGCAGCACTACACGTCGCCATTCGCCAAACCGATCGGCGGTTGGCAGATCCTCACATTGAAGAGCCTTTCAACGCCTGACATGGCAGCCACTCAGTCCACCAAGATCGGTTGGCTCGTATGTCAATCAGCGCTCCCTGCCGGCGTCTATGCGCCCATCGATATCGTCCCGAATCGTTCATCGAAGGCCCACGGTAGTTCCGCGGGCCCAACGGAGCCCGCGCTGGTAGTCGAAGCCGCCAATGCACTGATCGTTCGCCCCAGCTGTTCAGACACTCCGGTACGGTCGCAGCTCGAACGGCAGTTCTCGTTCATTCTTGAGCGCAACGACTATCAGCTTTGGATCCGCAAGTAGCCCAGCAACGTTGTCTGAGATTCTTGAGTCGGTGATGCGACTGCGTCGAGCGAAGTGCCCAATAGGGGCAACCTGGAGGGTACCAGCCCAAGCTTTGGCGCAAGTCGAGAGGCTCGCTGCTCGCACTGAAGTTGCAGCATTTCGGCTGTAGCGTAAGCTCGGTGCGCTAGGTTTTGCCGACTGGCCTTGAATATTCCAGTGAAAAACCGTGGGCGGGGCGAAGGGGCAGTGCTAGCTTGGCCGCGCTGCGCTGAGATCGAACGGGATCAGAAGAGCGGCGGGTGCCACGGGCAGACCAGTTTGCGAAACTTGCTGGAATACATCAATGACCGATACCTTCCCAAACAGAAGCAGCCAAGGCGGAATACCAGAGGAGGCTTCACCCTTCGAAGTCCGCGAGTCCGCGCGGCGCAGCGCGCGAGTTGGACGCCTCGACCGCATTGCCGACGGACGTGTCCAAGTGCAAGAGCGTCACGCGTACTACACTGAGAATCTGAAAAGTCTTGTGGCGAGCTTTGTGGTCGAAGGTTCCCGAGTGCTCGAAGTAGGCTGTGGTCTCGGCGACCTGCTTGCCGCCCTTTCGGGCAGGGAGTGCGTTGGGATCGACATATCGCCGCGAATGATCGAGCTCGGTCGTGCGCGCAACCCGGAGTTGGACTTGCGGGTAGCTGACGTCGAACGCGACGCGCTACCCGAAGGGCCCTTTGATGCCATCCTACTGACAGACGCCATCGGACTTCTCGACGATATTCAGGTCGCCCTCGAGCGGCTTCGCCCCCTTCTGGCGCCCGGCGGTCGATTGATTGTTACCTACTACAGTTTTCTATGGGAGCCAATTCTCCGGGTTGCGGAGGAACTTGGACTGAAAACTCGCTGGCCTGACCAAAATTGGCTTTCAATGGCTGATTTGGAGAACCTGCTTCACATCGCAGGATTTGAGGCCTTTCGCCGTGGTACCGATATGCTGATCCCGTCCAAATTGGCGGGGCTCTCAGTACCGGTAAACAAAGTTGCCGCCAAGATCCCGGGCCTGAAGGAGCTGGCTCTCGTCGACTATTTCATTGCGCGCGCAGTTCCCGCAGCTCCCGAACTTACACTTCCGAGTGTCAGTGTCATCTGCCCCTGCCGCAATGAGAAGGGCAACATTCGTGATGCAGTTTCGCGCACTCCATTGATGGGTCCTGCTACCGAACTCATCTTCGTGGATGGAAACTCGACAGACGGAACCGTTGAAGAGATCGAAGAGCTAATGCGTTGCTACCGCGGACCGCTCAAGCTCAAGTACATTCCGCAGGGAAATGGCAAGGGGAAAGGTGACGCCGTTCGCAAGGGGTTTGCTGCCGCCGAAAACGACGTGCTCATGATCCTCGATTCCGATCTGACCGTACCACCAGAGGACCTGCCGAAGTTCTACCGGGCACTAGTCAGTAATCGTGGCGAATTTATCAATGGTGTTCGACTTGTCTACCCGATGGAAGGCGAGGCAATGCGCTTTCTGAATTTGCTCGGGAACAAATTCTTCTCGCTTGCGCTGTCTTGGGTGCTTGAGCAGCCAATCAAAGACTCTCTATGCGGCACCAAGGTGTTGCGGCGCACTGATTACGATGCCATTGCTGCCAATCGCAAGTACTTTGGTGAATTTGATCCATTCGGCGATTTCGATTTGCTCTTTGGTGCGGCGCGACTGAACATGCGGATTGTCGATTTACCCGTCCGCTATCGCGCGCGAACCTATGGCGACACCAAGATCAGCCGATTCAGTCACGGCTGGCTGCTATTGAAAATGACGGCATTCGGCTTCAAGAAACTCCGGATGGGTAGCTAGTTGCGCGAATCAATTGCATTGATGGGTCCTTCGGACCCGCCGCTGCGCGGCCAATCGCGCTACTAGCCAAGTTTCGTTGGGCGTTCGCCCAAACCCGCATTCGCTTCGCGAATTTCTAGTACCTCAATTGAATAGAAGAGGTTGGAGTATGTTCGAACTGACGCTGGATATGTTAGAGGGACTCCCTCAAACTGGGCTGACTGACCCGATCGAATACTACCGCCGCCCCTACGTGGGTAGACTTTACCTGGAGCGAATCAACAAGGGGCTTCGGTTGTTGCCGCAACACCGCTACGCTCGTGCGCTGGAGGTCGGCTACGGCGCAGGCGCAGTGCAGATGGCAATCAAGGCTGGTGTCGATGAGTTGCACGGCATCGACCTTGACGCCGATCCGGCAAGCTTAGTCGAATTCTTTCAATCACGAGATTGCCGGCCCGACTTGCGTCAGGGTAGCGTGTATGAGCTACCCTACGACCAGAGCTACTTCGATCTGGTGCTATCGTTTTCCGTCTTCGAGCACCTGCAGGAGTACCAACGCGCTTTGGGGGAGGTCTATCGGGTTTTACGTCCAGGTGGGCTATTTCTCCTGGGCATGCCTGCGGTGAACAAGTTGATGGAAGCCGGGTTTTTGGCGATTGGCTTCAAAGGGATCAACGACCTTCACATCACCAGACCCGCGGACGTTGCCCGTTCGTTTTCGGCCGCCGGCTTTCGGCAACTCAAGCAAAGTGCTCTGGACTTTCCGGCGCGAGTTCCGTTTGGTATGCGCCTCTATCACAACTGGCTGCTTGAAAAGCCAGAGGGCTGACGGTGATCGATTGAGCGAGAATCAGCCGTTACGATTTTCGCCAGTCCACCTCGAGCCAATCCACGGAAACTCGGCCGTCGAATTTGCTTTGTGACGGCGCAAGTCAAATGGCTCGTTGTTCTAGGCGAGACAGGAGAGGCTACGTGTCGGTCGCGTTGCGCGGCCGGCCGGTTACGCAACTGTCACCATCGAGCTTCACCGGGAGTGACAAGAAGGGCTAGCTTCTTGGGTGATTGATGCAGCGATCTCGCAATAGTTGACCCACAGGGGAATCCGAGCTTGCAGACACGTTGTCGAGAGCCGCGATAGCGCTATCCTCGGGTGACCTTGGGGCTCTTCGAGCACATCACGGGTTCCACTCGCGCAATGGCGCGAATGTCGATCGTGGTCGCGCTAAGCGGCGTGGCCCTCGGGTTGCTCGCGATTGCGATGTGGTCTGCACGCAATTCCGAGGCTGCCACGGTTCAAAACGTCGTGGTCGCGGCGCCATCCGCGAGGCTCGTCCAATCAAAACGCGCAGCAACTCCAATCGAAATCTCCGACAACGCGTTACCAAGCAAAGTAACGCGCATGGGTAATGTCATCGTTTGGCATCCACTTGCCGTCGAAGCGGACGGTAGCTACGACGTTATCATCCATTTTCATGGCGTGCAGCTTGCGCTCGAGCCAGCGATGCGCGAAGCCCGATTGCGAGCTGTCCTGATCATCGTCAACGATGGGCTCATGGCGGAATCGTACCGTGATGGGCATGGCGCACCGGGGACACTCGACCGCTTGCTTCTGGCGCTGCACACCCACGTGGCCAAGGCATTTAATCGCGACGACGTACACACGCGACGTGTCGCAGTAAGCGCGTGGAGCGCCGGTTTTGGTGCCGTTGCTCCAATGTTGCGCCGGGAAGCGGATGTGGCGCGCCTTGATGCGGTCCTGGTGTCCGACGGGCTGCATTCGGCCTTCACTGACCCAAAGCGCCGGCTCGTCGCTGATTCGCAGCTGGATTTTGTGGTCAATTTTGCCAAACGCGCGATCGGACACGACAAATTGTTCGGCATTACGCATACGGCGATCCAAACACCGGATTTTGCCAGCACTACCGAGACTGCCCAGAAATTGCTCGGGCTACTTGCGATGACGCCCGACATGATTCTCGATGCCGACCAAGGGCGGGCGCCAGTGCTTACGTCGGTGGCTGAGCGTGGTGACTTCGTATTGCTGGGCTACGACGGCAACGACAAGCATGCCCATGCCGTGCAGCAGTGGGCGCTCGGTCGGACACTTTGGTCTCGCCTAGCCGAGCGTTGGAACCACTAGCCCAACTTCAGGCAATATACCTCGGCGAATCCGAGTTCGCGATATCGCGCAGCCGCCTTGTGGCTGCGGACACCACTGTTGCAGTAAAAGAGTAGCGGCGTTCTACGGTCGAGCAGTTCGAGCGCGTCAATCAAATCTGCATCGAGCAGGCGCGCGCTACCCAGATGGCTTTCGGTAAATTCTCTTTTGGTACGCACATCGACGATGAGCAAATTGATGGATTGCCCCTCATCTTCGAGCCAAGCACGATCGACCACTCGCACCGGTTCTGGGCGATTGGGGTTGTCCATGCGGAAGGCGTGGCCGTGGCCGTCGCCGGTGTCGATCCAATCGATGGCAAGCCCGTCGGCGCGACTCGCGCTTTCGGTGTCGACCAGTACCGGAATGTCACCGAGCGTTAGTTTGATGTCATCGGGGCGCTCGCTATCTACTGCCAAGTCGTGTTCGAACCCAGACGAGACTACGACGCGAACGCACAGGCTGGGCTCGGTCAGGGCGCGACGCAGTTCGTCTGCTGCAGCTTGGCTCAACGCGATGCGCGGTGCACCAGCCTTCGGATCCGCTGAGAGCAATGGCCCAAGTTTGCCGAGCCGCTCAAGCTGACGCACTACATCGAGCCCGCCCACGAGGCCGCCACGGACACAGAGCAGCGGAAAATATTGGCGCGTTCGCGGATCCTTCAGGTGATCGGCGAACCATGGATCACAGGTAGCATCGAGAACCATGGGGATTGCTGCGTGCTGTCGACACAAATCGACCAGTTCCCGGGCAGCCGCCTGCTCCATATCGGGGCCTATCGCAAATACGACGACAGCCCCCGACTCCGGGTCGGTGGGGCTCTCGGGAGGGGTGTCGGCCATGGAGGGTGCATAGCACAGGCCGGTTTTTTGCGACATTATGCCGGATTATCCACCCCGTTCGGGTCGAGGCGGCATCTCGCGCGACTTTGGCTAGACTGGTCCAAGGTGGCCGCTAATTAGGGGCACACGGCAAGTTTTTGAAGAGTAATCGGAGAGACAATGAGTCAGAAGGACGTATCAGCCCAGCTTGTCCGCCTCGCTCGCGAGCGCATTCTGTTATTGGATGGCGGCATGGGGACAATGGTGCAGCGCTATGGGCTGACCGAGGACGATTTTCGTGGCAAACGCTATCGAACGCACCCAAAGCCGCTCAAGGGCAATAACGATGTCCTCGTGCTCACCCGCCCAGATGTCGTGCGTGAGATCCACACCGCATACCTGGCTGCTGGCAGCGACATCATCGAGACGAATGCGTTTAGCGCACAGGTCCTTTCGCAGGCAGATTATCAGCTTCAATCCGACGTCTACGAGCTTAATCTTGAGGCGGCGCGAGTCGCCCGCTCCGCCGCTGACGAATACACAGACCGAACACCGGATAAGCCACGATTCGTTGCCGGTAACCTCGGGCCAACCAATCGCACGTTGAGTGTATCGGTCCGAGTGGACGATCCGTCGCACCGCGACGTCGACTTCGATGAGGTGCGAGCCGCCTACTACACGCAAACCAAGGGGCTCATCGAAGGTGGGGTCGACATCATCTTGATCGAGACCGTCTTCGACACTTTGAATGCGAAGGCCGCAATCTATGCCGTCGAGCAAGTGTTCGAGGAGCAAGGGATCCGCCTGCCAGTCATGTTGAGTGTCACCGTCGCTGACAAGAGCGGGCGCACGCTTTCTGGGCAAACCGTCGAAGCATTTTCTGCCAGCATTGCCCATGTGCGTCCACTGAGTGTGGGCCTGAATTGTGCCCTTGGTGCGGCCGATATGCGGCCGTACCTCGAGACCTTGTCGCGCCTCTGCCCCACACTGATCAGCTGCTACCCAAACGCGGGGTTACCGAATGCTTTCGGTGGCTACGACGAGACACCAGAATCCATGGCCGAGGTGCTCGGCGGTTTTGCCCAGGCAGGGTTGTTCAATATCGTGGGCGGATGCTGCGGGACCAACGACCAACATATCGCCGCGATTGGTCGCGCGATTGAGCACATTGAACCCCGTCGAGCCACCAGGCCCGACGGTCTCAGCCGCTACAGCGGACTCGAGACTTTGACGCTGCGGACCGATTCGAACTTCATGATGATCGGCGAGCGCACCAACGTGACTGGCAGCAAGAAGTTTTCGCGCCTGATCCAAAGTGGTGATTACGCCACAGCGCTGCAAGTGGCGGCCGATCAGGTTCAAAACGGCGCGAACGTCATCGATGTCAACATGGATGAGGGCATGCTCGACTCGGAAGCGGCCATGTCGAAGTTTTTGCGCCTAGTGGCGACCGAGCCGGACATTGCCCGGGTGCCGGTGATGATCGACAGTTCGAAGTGGTCGGTTATCGTGGCTGGACTCAAAAACGTCCAGGGTAAATCGATCGTCAACTCGATCAGCCTGAAGGAAGGCGAAGCCGAGTTCTTGGCCAAGGCCCAGCAATGCTTTCGATTCGGTGCAGCTGTCGTCGTGATGGCCTTCGACGAACAGGGACAGGCCGACACGACTGAGCGCAAATTCGAGATCTGCCAACGCGCCTACTGGTTATTGGTCGACAAAGTCGGTTTTGCTCCGGAAGACATCATCTTCGATCCGAACGTGTTCGCCGTTGCAACCGGGATTGAGGGGCACAATCGCTTTGGAATGAACTTCATCGAAGCGACAAAACTCATCAAGCTGAGGCTGCCGGGCGCCAAGGTGAGCGGTGGGATCAGTAACTTGTCATTCAGCTTCCGCGGCAACGATCGCGTGCGTGAGGCCTTTCACTCGGCGTTTCTGCTTGAGGCAATTCGGGCTGGGCTCGATATGGGGATCGTTAACGCCGGCCAACTTGCGGTGTACGAGAATATCCCGAAGGATCTACTCGAGCGAGTCGAGGATGTGCTGTTCGATCGCCGTCCGGATGCCACCGAACGTATGGTCGAGATTGCTGAGACTTATCGCGGTGAGGCGACCAAGCGGGTCGTCGACTTGTCATGGCGTGAGCGCCCTGTTGCCGAACGCATCCGCCACGCCCTGGTACATGGGGTCGTTGAATTCATCGCTGATGATTGCGAAGTGGCGCGCTTGGAGCTCGGTAGCCCATTGGCAGTCATTGAAGGCCCGATGATGACCGGCATGAGTGAAGTGGGCGATCTCTTCGGCGCAGGGAAGATGTTTTTGCCGCAAGTCGTCAAGAGCGCCCGCGTCATGAAGAAGGGCGTCGCCATGCTTGAGCCTCACATTCTAGCCGCGCGTCAGGCTGGTGACATTCAGGGCAATCGCAAGGTGCTGCTCGCGACGGTCAAGGGCGATGTGCACGACATTGGCAAGAATATCGTCGGCGTTGTGCTTGGCTGCAACAACTACGAAGTCATCGACCTCGGCGTTATGGTTCCCGCCGAAACAATCGTCGCCAAAGCCAAGGAACTTGGCGCTGACATCATTGGCCTTTCCGGTCTAATTACGCCGAGCCTCGACGAGATGGTTCAGGTCGCCAAAGAGATGCAACGTCAGGGTGTCAAGGTACCGCTATTGATCGGCGGAGCCACGACGAGCCGGCAGCACACCGCCGTCAAGATCGCCCCGGAATACGAGCAAGAGGTTGCGCACGTGCTCGACGCATCGCGGGCTGTCGCGGTGGTATCGAGTTTGCTCGATACAGTGGGTCGAAAACAATTCGACCAACAGAATCGCAAGGATCAGGCGCAACTGCGTGAGTTACATGGTCGTGACAAGGAAGTATCGCTGCTCTCGCTCGCTGACGCGCGCGCCCGTCGGGCAAGCCTCGGTTCGGCGGTCGCGCCCGTTCCGCCATTCTTCGGTCGCCGCGTGGTCGAGATCGAATTGTCAGCTCTCGTCGACTACATCGACTGGACGTTCTTTTTCGTCGCCTGGGATATGGTCGGCAAATACCCAGCCATACTGGAGCACCCTGAGCGCGGTCCGGCTGCGCGTGAGCTGTTCGAGAACGGTAAAGCGCTCCTCGACCGCATGGTCAAGGACAAGAGCCTGACGGCGCGCGCGGTCTACGGCTATTGGCGGGCCGCCGCCGAGGGAGATGACATCGTCTTGTACGACGAATCGGCGAAGAGACTTGGCGCCGCTTTCCCGATGTTGCGCCAGCAGAGTGCGAAAAAGCCGGGTGAGCCCTGTCGAAGTTTGGCGGATTTCGTTCAGCCAACTCAAGGTGACCCAATCGATGTCGTGGGTGGGTTTGCCGTAACGACTGGGATCGGTGCCGAACTACTTGTGAAACACTTCGAGCAAGACAATGACGACTATTCGGCGATTTTGGTCAAAGCACTTGCCGATCGCTTGGCAGAGGCTGCGGCCGAGTGGCTTCACCACCGAGTGCGTCGCGAATGGTACGCGACCGATGAAGTGCTCGCGCCAGCGCAACTGGTCGATGAGAAATATCGTGGCATTCGACCGGCACTCGGCTACCCGGCGTGCCCCGACCACACGCTCAAGGGCACCTTGTTCGAGTTACTGGGGGCCGACGAAATCGGTATGGCTCTGACCGAGTCGTTCGCGATGACCCCGCCAGCCAGTGTCAGCGGTCTGTATTTGGCGCACCCCGAGGCGAGGTACTTCAACGTGGGAAAAATTGGTCGCGATCAGCTGCAAGACTACGCAAAACGCCGCGGATGGCCGCTCGAGACTGCCCAGAAATGGCTTAGTCCGAACCTCGGGTATCGCGTCTAAGGTTGCTCTTCGGGCCGGCTACAGGCAAGAATTGACCCAGAATTATGAAACTGCTGCGCGTCGGTGCCGCAACGCTGAACCAAACGCCCCTTGATTGGGACGGTAATTCCCAGCGCATTCGTGCAGCGGTCGAGCAGGCCAAACACGCTGGCGTGGGGCTCCTCTGCTTGCCGGAGTTGTGTATCACGGGCTACGGATGCGAGGACGCCTTTCTGTCGCCAGGCACCCACCAGATGGCGCTCGAAGTGCTACGGGAGCTTCTGCCCTGCACGCGTGGGCTCGTAACCTGCTTTGGTTTGCCGGTGGCTTGGCACAAGGCGGTGTACAACACCTGTTGCTTGGTGGCTGATGGCCGTGTCATAGGCTTAGTGGCAAAGCGTGCTTTGGCTGGTGACGGGCTGCACTATGAACCGCGATGGTTCAAGCCCTGGCCTGAGGGGCGTCGCACTCGTTGGCTACTGCTTGGTGAGACGTTCCCCGTCGGGGATCTCGTATTCGATGTTGGTGGGGTGCGGATCGGGTTTGAGATCTGCGAAGATGCTTGGACCGCGGAGCGCCCTGGGGCGAATCTCGCCCAAAGTGCGGTCGATGTCATTCTGAATCCGAGCGCCAGTCACTTTGCCTTTGGCAAGCATTTGGTGCGACGGCGATTGGTCCTTGAGGGGGCACGCGCCTTTGGCGTTGCCTACCTCTATAGCAACCTGCTTGGCAATGAGGCTGGGCGGGTCATCTACGACGGCGACGCACTGATTGCGACCGAACGCGGGATTGTGGATAGTACTCGTCGATTCTGCTTCAGCGATCACTCGATGGCCACTGCGATCGTCGACGTGGAATTGTCGCGAACCAAGCACGCGTGGCGTGCGAGTTTTCAGCCGACGGTCGACGAAGCTGCCGACGCTTGCGTTCAGGTGGGGTTCGTGTGGCCAGTCACGGATGTACCAACGACGGCGAACTCGGGCGAGGAGGGGGCGGCTCAAACACACTCAAAATTCGAAGAATTTACGCGGTCGGTGGCGCTCGCCCTGTTCGATTACCTGCGCAAGAGTCGTTCGAACGGGTTTGTCGTTTCGTTGAGCGGCGGCGCGGATTCTGCCGCGATTGCCTGCCTGGTGCACCTGATGGTTCGCCTGGCAAGAATCGAGCTTGGCGCCGAGGGTTTTTGTCGACGACTCGCCCACGTGCCAGGGATCGAGCCAGATGCTTCCGATCGAGAATGGACCGCGCGGTTGCTGACAACGGTGTATCAGTCAACACGCAACAGTTCGGAGACGACGCGACTAGCTGCCAAAAACGTTGCGGACGCGATTGGCGCGCGCCACTTGGAGCTCGACGTTGACGCGTTGGTTCAAGGCTACCAGGGGATAGTCAGCGCCGCACTCGGGCGGACGCTCGATTGGCATCGAGACGACTTGGCGCTACAGAACATCCAAGCGCGCACGCGGGCTCCGAGCGCTTGGTTGATCGCGAATCTCGAAGGGGCACTGTTGCTGGCGACGAGCAACCGCAGTGAGGCGGCCGTGGGTTACGCCACCATGGATGGTGATACGGCAGGCGGCCTAAGTCCGATCGCCGGAATCGACAAGGCATTCATTCGGCGTTGGCTGGTATGGCTTGAGCAAGAGGGGCTGCTGGAATGTGGCCCGATTTCGGCGCTTGCGGCCGTTACAGCACAGGCGCCAACAGCCGAGTTACGACCAAGTGGTTCCGGGCAGACCGACGAAACCGATCTAATGCCATATGAACTGCTCGACGTAATCGAGCGTGCGAGCATTGCAGACAAGCGAGCGCCGGCAGATGTCTTCCGTTTGCTCGAGGCGCAGTTTCCGGCGTACTCGACTGAACAGTTGCTTGTCTGGCTTGAGCGGTTCTATGCACTATTCTGCAGAAATCAGTGGAAGCGTGAGCGCTATGCACCAAGTTTCCATGTTGACGATGCCAGCCTTGACCCGAAGAGCTGGTGTCGGTTTCCGATCCTTTCTGGCGGATTTAGGCGCGAACTGACTGAATTGCGCCGGTCGATCGCGGCGCGCAGCAGGGGATAGTGTCTCGGAGAACCGGATTCGGCTATGCTCGCGGCCGTCAATGTACGGAGGATGAGCCGTGAAGCGGATCTATTCGAAGAAGCAGGTCGTTCAGCGTTACGCCAAGAACCCCATCATCACAGCCGACATGCTGCCATTCAATTGCCGTGGCGTGTTCAATAGTTCGGTGGTCAAGCACGAAGGCCGCTACGTGATGATCCTTCGCTGCGAGGGTTACAACTTTTACAATTTCTTCGCCCTGGCCGAGAGTGACAATGGCTTGGATAGCTGGAAAATTGGCGACGTTATTCCTTTGCCCGAGGACGAGGAATACAAGAAATACGCTCGTGTTCAGTACGATCCGCGCATCACCAAAATTGGTGACACCTACTACGTTACTTATTGTGCACATGCCAGCGATGCCCGCATGGCGATGCTTTCATCCAAAAACATGCGCGACTTCAAGTACGAGGGGTTTATCACCGGGACCGGTTTCCGCAATACCGTGCTGTTTCCTGAGAAGATTGATGGCTACTACACAGCCCTCGAAAGACCCAACGCGCTCGGGGAGATCTGGGTGACGCAGAGCCCGGATCTGAAGTTCTGGGGCAACCAAAAGCTGATGATGAACCAGTCGCAATGCACTTTCGGTTGGGGTAAAATCGGCCCTTCGGGTACACCAATCCGGACCGACAAGGGCTGGCTTATCATCTTTCACGCCGTGTCGGTGGTGTGCGACTACGAGTACATCTACAACGCGGGCGTCGCGCTAACTGAACTTGACGATCCGTCGAAGTTGATCCGAGTCGGCGATGAATGCATCATGACACCTGAGATGGCGTACGAACACGCGGGCCACACGCCCAATTGCGTATTCGCCTCCTCCCAAGTGGTCGAAGACGACGGCAGCATGAAGATCTACTACGGCGCCAGCGACCGCTACCAATGTGTGGCCGAGACGACGGTGGCCGATTTGCTTGACGTGGCACTGAATCGCTGAGCGCAAAATCGCAGAAATTCGAAGCGCTCGGCTGGCCGATGTAGAATTTTCGACGGGTGATTCCTGCTCCGGATTGCGCTGTTGCTGCGCCGATCCGGTTCGGCAGCGCGGGCACTTTGGGCTACTCTCTGCCCGCCCATTCGAGGGTGTTGAGGCGATATGCAACAGGAACGACTTGGTGGCACTTGGGCGGTGGTACTTCGCGCCGCTGCGCTTGCGGCGTTGGTGTTTGGCATCACCGCACTCGGCGCTTGCCTGCTCGAAACAAATCTCAGTTCTGGGGCGTTTCTTTGGCAAAACCAAGTCAAGCTAGACGCGCGGTTGTTTCTCGTGAAATGCGTGTTCGGTTCCGCCTTGGCAGCTGGTGCCGCAGTCATTTCACTTGGTCTCGGCTTGCAACATCGCGTCGAAGAATTGCCTGAGTTGCTCTGGCGATTTGCCCGGGCTTGTTCGCCGATCGCGCCGCTTTCTTGCATTCCACTGCTCATGCGTTGGCAGCTGTGGAAGGACAACGATCTCATTTTCCTGGTGTTGGTCCTCGCTGTGGCGCTTGCGCTCAAGGCTGCCGTCGCGGCGGCGATCGAAGCTCAACCGTTAGCACTACTTGGGTTTCGCTCCGGGAAGTCAGAGTGCACTTATGGGCAATGCGCTGCGGTGTTCACTCGAGCCCCCGCCTGGGTTTGGTGGGCGATTGTTCTCGGCGCAGTAGTCGCTTACTGTTGTTGGTTCTCGTATTACACGGTCGTGTTCCATCGTTCGGGTCGTTCGGGTTGGGACCTGTCGATCGAAGACAGCATTTTGTGGAACATCCTGCATGGTGGGCATTTCTTCAAGGCGCCGCCGGCATTGGGACCCACTGGGTCGCACTTCGCTCGGCATTCAGCCTTGGTCGCCTACCTGCTGGTGCCCTTCTACGCGTTTTATCAGGCGTCAGAGTCCGTGCTCGTGTTGCAAACACTCTGGATGGGAACGGCGGCCATTCCCCTATTCCTGCTCGGGCGCGGGCGCCTCGGCGCGCCGCTAGCCGCGCTGATCGCGGTGCTCTACCTCATGCACCCCGCAGTGCAGGAGAGCAATCTGTTCGAGATGCACTATATCAAGCTTGGCACGTTGCCATTCTGGACGACGCTGTGGCTGTTAGACACCAAGCGCTTCAATGCAGCGCTCGGTGCCGCGGCAGTGACGTTGATGGTGCGTGAGGACGTGGCGACTTGGATTGTTTTGCTCGGCGCGTTTGGCATCGCGGCGCGTATGCACTTGAAAACGAGCGTGACGCTTCTGCTCGGGGGTCTGGTCTACGTCGGGCTGGTAAAATTCGTTGTCATGCCGTCGTTCGTACATGGGCGGGACGAATTGATGTTCATGTACCAGGACTTTCTGCCGCCCGGCAAAGGCACCTTTGGTTGGGCGATGGTTAGCGCGCTCACCAACCCCGCCTACCTTTTGAAGACGCTGTTGGAGCCGGGCAAGCTAATCTACGTTCTACAAATTCTGATCCCCCTTCTCTTCATTCCGCTACGCAGACCCATTGGTTGGCTGGCAGTGATTCCGGGCTTTGTTTTCAGCCTCATGTCGACTCGGTATTCGGCGCTAGTCGACATTCACTTTCAGTATTCTCCGCACCTTTTGGCCTGGTTCTACCCGGTGCTGATTGTCGTATTGGGGCAAGAAATGGCTCGCGCTCGCAGCATGGAGCGCGCAGGTGGACCAGCGGGCGCTGCCGCACCATCACCGGCGGCTCACGCTTGGTCGAAATTCAGCGGTTCTGTGGCAGGGATGACGCTCGCGACCCTGCTCTGTTCTTCGCAATTTGGCGCGGTCATACAACAGAATACATCACGTGGCGGACCCATCCCCTATCACTTCGGTTGGGACGACGAAGGTCGCGTGCGAGGCCAAGCCATCGTGGAATTGCTCGCGATTCTTCCGCCGGAGGCAAGTGTTGCGGCATCGGCGTTCACCATTACCCACGTGTCCAATCGGCCTGCTGGCTACAGTTTATCGATTGATCTCTACGATGCCGAATACATCATGGCAACTACCAATCGCGGCGAACTGGTTCCCGATGAATACACGCGACTCAAGCAGGTATTCGAAAACGGTAGCTATGGGGTAGTGGCAATTCGTCGGCCATTTTTCCTCATGCGCCGTGGGCACTCTACCGAACAAAATGACACTGTTCGCAATGCGATCCGGTAGCCAGATGAACGCACACAGCCAATGACCACAGATCTACCGACTCATCAAGCGTTGCCCACAGAAGGTTCAGTGAAGCGCATCGTTATCGTCATTCCTTGCTACAATGAAGCCGAGCGCCTCGACACGTCGGCCATCGCCGAATGGCTTGCGCGGCGCGATGACGTTACCGTCCTGTTCGTCAACGATGGCTCGAAAGATCGTACTTTGTTCGTGCTCGAGGGCTTGCGACAGCGCAACCTGGAGCAAGTCGAGGTGCTCGATCTGGGCAAGAATCAAGGCAAGGCTGAGGCTGTGCGGCGTGGCTTACTGCGGGGGCTCGAGCTACAGCCGACTTACGTCGGGTACTTTGACGCCGATCTTGCGACTCCGCTTGCCGAACTCGAGCGCCTGATCGGAATCGCCACAGACACCGAGACTCAGGTGTTGTTAGCGTCGCGTGTTGCTCTCCTTGGCCGCCAGATTGAGCGCAGTTTGAGGCGCCACTACTTGGGGCGCGTTTTTGCCACCATGGCATCGATAATATTGCGTCTGCGCGTGTACGACACCCAGTGTGGCGCCAAGTTGTTGCGCTGTACGTCGGCACTTGAGACGGCATTGCGCGAGCCGTTCCTCTCCCGCTGGGCCTTCGATGTCGAATTGATTGGGCGGCTCCTCAACCCGCCACCCAATACGCCTCCGCTTCAGGCAAGCGATATCGTTGAAGAGCCACTGCTCGTGTGGCGCGACGTTCCTGGGTCGAAACTCACGGCTTCCCACATGCTGCGCTCGGCCCTGGATCTCTTGACGATCGACCAAGAGCTGCGTCGAGCGCGCGCTGCTATGCAGCGGCGCGGCGCATAGGTCATAGACGCATGATTTCGGCGTCTGACGCCAACGTAGCAATAGTCCGAGAGCGGCGCGAAGCGAGACCCCAGCCGGTCATTTGACGAAGATGTCGGGTTTGGGCGGATCTGCCATGCCTGCGCCAATGTGGAAGCCAACGTGTGGAGGCTGGTTGTACGACGAATTCTCGAACGACACCTGGGCGCGGTACGTTGGATCGTGCATGAGCGTATAGATCCGCCGCGCGGTGACATCCGTGGTCGTGTAGACTCTTAGCGCGGTGTTGTCCGCGGTGCGATAGATGATCTCTTCGCGCCAATCGCCCAGTAAGTCGGCTGTAAGCGTGGGTGTGGATTTGGTGCCGTTGTTCGACGAGCAACCGCTGGCGCTAAGCAGCGTGCCGCCGCCATTCTTAGTGATCGAGGTGGCGTCCTCGAGTTCGCGCGATTCGTCGGCATCCCAATAGATGAGGAAGTTGCTGCCCGCGCTGGTAGTCACGGTGGCACCCGTTTGGCAGTTCATGCTGCCAACATTGCTCGAACAGGTAGCTGCCGTGGTGTTGCTGGGGTTGATCCACTCGGCGACTCCTCGACCATTGTCGTTGGTACCGGTGATATCCATGTACATCGAGCAGGTCGCAGCGTCGTGCGCGTCGTGGCCATAGGTGCCACTCTCGTGAACCGAAAAGACGGCCATGGGCTTGCCCTTGATGAGCTCACCGGAATGCATTGCATCGCCATGGCCCTTACCGGTCGTGCATTGGAGCGTCCCATTGCTTGCAATGGTGGTAGCTCCGGTGAGGATCTCCTGGGCGCCATCGCCGTTGGTGTCGCCGGCCATGGCTTGGTGGTTGCCTTGGCCAGCCGCTTTGCTGTTGGCGCTGGTATTGCTGTCGAAGATCCAGTTGGTGGCGAGTGCCCCGCTGCGCCAGGTGAGCGCCGAAACGGTAAGGCGCGTGTAATAGCCGCGTTGCTGGATGATGCTCGGGCGACCGGTTGCTGTACCGCCCTCTTTGACGAAGGCAAACCCGCCATTGTAGCGATCCAAACGGTTACCATATGAGTCGCCCCAACTCGACACCGTACCGCGAGGCACCGGGTAGTTGACCGTCCCTAGTTCTGCACCGTCGGTACCTTTGAAGACCGTCAAGTACTCGGGCCCGGTTAGGATATAGCCGTCGGCATTTCGGTAAACGGCACTGTCGTCGTCGTTCGCAGCGGGGCCAAGCTTGAGGTAGGCCCCCGTTCCGTCCTTGGTGCCCGGGGCGGTCTTGACGGCGATTTCGGCCTTGCCATCGCCATCGAAGTCATAGACCGACATTTGCGTGTAGTGAGCCCCCGCGCGGATGTTTGGTCCGAGGTTGATTCTGAAGAGTCGGGTGCCCGCGAGCGTGTAGCCATCAATGTAGACGTCGCCAGTGACGCCCGCGATCGAGTTGTCTTGCGGGTTGGTTGGATCCCACTTGAGCACGATGTCAAGCTTGCCGTCGCCATCCAGATCGCCCGGGCTGGCATCGTTTGGGCTATACCCCGACGCTGGGGGAGTCAAAGGTATAGTCAGGTAGTTCTGCGCCCAGGTAGTTACCGCGGGCGACTGCGGACACTCGGTCCCATTGATGACTGCCGAAACCGTGTAGGCAGAACTTGTGGTGCCGGCAGCATCGAGGTAATTGGTGCTGTTGGTGACCGTCGCAACCTTGGTGTCTGCACGATAAACGTTGTAAGAAATGCTCGTCGGGCTGGTTGGGTTGTACTCGTAACCCATCATGCGCCAACCCACGTAGACGCCGCCGGTGACCTTCACCGCGACTACGCCGCGATCCAAATCCTCCATTTGGTAGTGGCCGGTCGTTGGCGGCGCGCAGCTGCCAGTGGCAGGCGTGCCGCCCGTGCTCGAGGTGACGCCGCCGATGGCTGCGCCACCCAATGCTGCGCCACCGTTAGTAGCACCACCCGCAGCTTTACCGCCGGTTGTCGTGCCACCCACCGCGCCGCCACCTTGTGAAGAGCCTCCAACCGCCTTGCCTCCGGTTGCTGCGCCGCCGACCGCGGTCACCCCACCAATTGCAGCGCCTCCCTGTGAAGTGCCACCCAAGGCTTTGCCTCCGGTTGCTGCGCCGCCGTTGCTGGACGTGCCACCAGGCGTGGCAATGACGGTCCAGCTAGTACCGCCTGAACTGGTCTGAGCTACGCCCCCGAGGCTGTTCGCGCCGCCTAAACCAGAACCGCCCGAACCCGGAGGTAGTGTAATGGTCGAGCCACCGGTGCCGCCAGTGAGGCCATCTGAGCTGTTGCAACCCGACAAAAGGGTGGCTGCGAGGATTGTGGAGAGACTTGCAAGCGTGGTCGATCTCATTGGAGTCTTGGCCTTCATTGCTACCTCTCGGATGCGCATTCTTCGTGCCGGAGCTGGGGCATTGGCTTGCACGACCTTCAGTTGCGCTACGTGGGTGAAACCAATCACTTTTGCGTGAGGACTTTCGATTCAACCACGCGCCACCCGTGAACGTAACGTTGCTAGCAGAAAATTCCAGAAATTGCTGACTCTTTGGCATTTGACGTTCAGGGCATGTCGGATGGGGCGGGTCATTGAAGGGTTTTGTTTGGTGGTGGCGAAGTTGGCGGACACATGGAGCCGACGCAGGCGACATTGGGTGTACTTCGCAAAGCTCTGAGTCGACGCAACTCCCTCCAATTGAACGGCTGAGAGCGCGCAACGCGCAACGGTTGCGCGGGACGCATCGGGAACCATAAGCTCGCGCGATTCGGGCGAATAATGTGGATGTTTTCGGCTGGATTGCGCGAGCGCGCCAGCATGACGGCGCGGTCACCAGTTCGGGACTTGGCGACATCGAGCACCATGAGCACCTCGGGATCTCGGCCTCGATGCAGGAGAAAGTCGCCCGGTTCAACTCGCTCCGGCACTACCGGATCGCTTTCGGCCACGAGCGCGGAGCAATCGCTCAAGGCAAAGATTTGATCCAGAAAAACGCGGAAGTCCGCATGGCTGGCTCTGGGATGGGGCGCGGCTACCGTCTTCCAATTCGGCGATAGGCCTTTGGTCGACAATTCATCGCCGGCTTGCCAGCGCTTCAACGGCAGTTCGAAGCGCGAATCCGTCAGGTAGAGCATTGCGTGATCGCGGACGAACCAGCGCCACTCGGCATGCAAGCGCAGAGCAACGTCGGTGCTCTTTTGCAGGTTGTCTGAGCCAACGTCAATCGCCACCACTGCAGCGAGATATTCGTCGTCGCCTGGAACCACGACGTCGCCACGGTAATTTCTGACTGGTGTGCCTGGACCGGCCAACGGCAACAGGCGCAGCCATTCGCTATACGACTCGGGTTCACCCCCAAACACCGAGTAGCCCGGCAGTGAATTGACGTAGCGTCCGCGCACCGTATCGATCGGGCGCGGCATCGACGACGCTGCGTCAGCGACCCACGCGTACCAACTCAATTCTGGCCACGGATCAAGATTGACTCCGGTTGGCGTCTCGGTGGTCGCATCTGCTTTGGTGGTCGAATTTGCTCCGGCGTCAAGAGAAGCTTGCTCCGTGCTCGATGAACGCTCACTGCAGCGACAGCCTGTCGCGGTCCACACCGCAATCAACAAGAACAAGCCGGGGATCGATTGACGCATGCGTGGACTAGCGGAAAAAAGCGGTCTTGCCGCCTGAGGAGGACACTACGCGAAACCAACTGCTTCGGTATCTAGAAGGGGAGGGCTCCGGGCACTAGTTATCTTGTCTTGCCTTGTTGCCGCTGCCGGCGCTCTCCAATCAAACATTGCCCCGCGCGCAGGACGGGCGAACAGCCGAGCTGGGCGATTTAGGCCGAATTCGAGCTGGGCTGAGCCGGACTGTTGTTCGGCGCGACCCGCTTCGCGCTAAGCCTGAGAGTTTTGATAGGCTGCCCAGGCGCCGATCGGGCGGCGCAGGATCCCCGCGAAGCCATGGCATTTTCCATCCGCGCAAAGTTAATGTTGTTGGTCAGTCTACCCGCACTCCTGCTCGGGGTTTCGATCCCAATTTTAAGCCACACCGAGCACGAGGATCTGGTCGATGCGGCAGACGATCACGTCGAGGCGGTCGAGCGCGCATTCGACGCCGAAGTCAAAGACGACCTAAAGGATCTCGAGGTTGTGGCGCGCACGATTGCCGAATCTCAGTCAGTTCAGCGCGCACTCGCGGACAACTCCGCTGAAGAAGCCCTGTTGCGGGCTCGACGGTTTGCTCGATACTACCCGCGCTTGGATATTACGATTGCCGCCAAAGACGGTCGCGTGCTCGGCGATGTTGGGCCCACCGAAACCCCGGCGAATCTGCACGAGATTGCTGAGCTCACCAATTTGAGACCGAGCGATGAACCGCACCTGCTACTGCAACACGGTTGCGCTGCGACCACTTCCAGTGCGCCACCAGCTCAGGCGGCGTTGTTGCCGATCGGAACTTCGGGTTGGGTATTGGCCTGTGAACCTTTGGATGTTGGTTACCTGGAGAATGCCGGTGCCAAGCTCGATGCGGAATTGGCATTCGTGGGCAAGCAAGGGCTACTTTCCGCGACCAGCGACTTCCCGAAATCCGTGGTGGGTCGGCTCGACGTTGGTCCAGCACTTCGCGAAGACCGAGGCAAGGTTTGGGCTCTCCACCGCTTTCAAACCGGGCATCCCGACCAGGCACGTGGCGCTGATCTAACGGTGATTGCGGCGGTCGACGTGACCAAGATCAGCAGCAGCGTTCATCACCACCTCTACTTCATGTTGGGTCTGCTCGGTGCAATTGCCGCCGTGGCCGTCGCCGTTGGGGCGCGCGTGGCGGGCGTCATGGCACGCGGGCTGCGCCAAGTCGTCGAGGCATACCGGCGCCTTGCCGTCGATCAGTACATTCACGTGCCGGTTCTACACACGAACGACGAAATCGAGTTGCTCGCCACCGGGTTCAATCAGATGGTCGACGGCCTGAAGGAGCGCGACAACTTGCGCACGACCTTTGGTAAATATATGACTGAGTCGGTACTTCAGCACCTGCTGAGTGGCAAGGTGGAATTGGGTGGAGATACGCTCAAAGTCACCATCCTATTCAGTGACATTCGCAGTTTTACTACGATCAGCGAATCGATGGACGCCCATGCACTGGTAGGACTACTCAACGAGTACTTTACTGAAATGGTCTCAATCGTGATGCAGCATGGCGGAGTGGTCGATAAATACATTGGCGACGCGATCATGGCCGTGTTCGGTGCACCAGTGCCAGGCCCCGAAGATGCCAAGAACGCCGTGCGGGCAGCGATCGACATGCGCAAATCACTGGCCAACCTCAACGAGCGACTGACGGCCCGAGGCGCAGAACCTCTGCGCACGGGTATTGGGATCCACACTGGCGATGTCGTGGCGGGCAATATCGGGAGCGAGCAGCGAATGGAGTACACTGTCATCGGGGATCCCGTGAACGTGGCCTCGCGGCTTGAAAGCAACACCAAGGCCCTAGGTGTCGACGTCCTGATTAGCGACGTCACCTACCAAGAGACCAAGGACATCATCGAGGCGACCCCAATCGAGGCCTTGACGCTCAAGGGTCGCGCCGAACCCGTCATGATCTATTCGGTGACAGGGTTGCGCGCCTAGAGCCGGAAACACTGGGTCAGGTAGCGGAATCGCTTTCAGAATCCCGCTTCTTCGATCGATAGTGCCCAGCCGTAGCCAAGGCCGCTATGCTGCACCACGTGAATCGCCTCATCATCGACTCGGCCTTGGCCGAACACCGCATCTCACGTCACTGCTACGGCCACTTTGCCGAACACCTGGGGCGTTGCATCTACGATGGGATTTGGGTCGGTGAAGGCTCGTCGGTACCGAACCGCGCTGGCATGCGGCAAGACGTAGTCGCAGCCTTGCAGAAGCTGCAGATCCCGAACCTGCGCTGGCCTGGTGGATGCTTTGCCGACACCTACCATTGGCGGGATGGTATCGGACTACGCGAAGAGCGGCCGAGCATCGTCAATATCCATTGGGGTGGAGTGACTGAAAATAACCACTTTGGCACCCACGAGTTCTTTGAACTTTGTGCGCAGCTCGGCTGCGAGCCAGTGGTCTGCGGCAATGTCGGCAGTGGCACGGTGCAAGAAATGGCCGAATGGCTTGAGTACATCACGATGCCCGGGCAGTCACCACGTTCCAACTTGCGGCGCAAAAACGGGCAAGACGCGCCATGGTCGCTCACGTACTGGGACATAGGCAACGAGAACTGGGGCTGTGGCGGCAATATGCGCCCCGAATACTACGCTGACGAATATCGGCGCTACGCAGCCTACTGCCGCAATTTCTCGGGCAAACCGTTGTATCGCATCGCCTGCGGTCCGAGCGGCGACGACTACCGCTGGACCGAAGTATTGATGCGCGAGGCCGCACAGCACATGGAAGCTCTCAGCCTGCACTACTACTGCGGGTTTGGCTGCAAGAACCGTTCGGCTACGCATTTCAGTGAGTCGGACTACTGGCAGCTACTTTCGGAGGCGTACCGGCTCGAGGAACTTCTGACCCGGCACAGCACCATCATGGACCATTACGACCCCAAGCGTCGGGTGGGCCTCGTGCTCGATGAATGGGGAACGTGGCATGCTGTCGAACCTGGCACTAACCCTGGGTTTCTATACCAACAGAATACGCTTCGCGACGCGCTCGTGGCTGGCATGAGCCTAAACCTTATCAACCAGCACGCGAGCCGAGTGCGTATGGCGAACATTGCGCAGACCGTCAATGTTCTGCAGTCGATGATCCTCACTGAGGGCGAGCGCATGCTGCTTACGCCGACGTACCACGTGTTCGAGATGTATCAGGTGCACCACGACGCGTGGCTCTTGCCGTCACGCCTCGAGTGCGCGAGTCAATCGCTCGGAGATGCGACGCTTTCCTTGATTTCCGCCTCAGCTTCGCGCAATGACGCGGGGCGAACTTCGATTACCCTGTGTAATCTCGCGCTCGATCACGAGCAAGACCTGACGATTGAATTGCTAGGCGCGAGCCCAAGCGTCTTGTCTGGGCGAACCTTGACCGCCCGAAGCATTCAGAGTCACAATCGATTCGACGCTCTCAACGAGGTTCTGCCAACCGATGGCGTCGAAGCAGCATTTTCGGCAAAGGGGTTGAAGGTGAGGCTGCCGGCGCACTCGGTAACGGTTTTGCAACTTGACTAACGGCCACTTTGGCGTTGACCGCTGAGTGGCTCACGTGCTGTCGTGGCTGTTCCGAGCCGTGTTACGGGGCTACCTGCGCCCACTGCGGTGTGATGGCGCGTTTTGCGCAGCGGTGTTGTCCGGGGCCCGCACGTGCGTGCTGGTAGTCTCGAGCGACAAGACATCGAGGCGCAGAGCGTCGACGTTGTAGTTGGTTCGCGACTCGGAGGCGCGAACGCGCTAGCCTGGGGGCCCAATGGAAACCGAAGGACGTCGTCGCTCCAATAATTTTGAGGATCGAGGTCGCGGGGGAAGCGGCGGAGGCGGGGGCGGCGTGCCGATTCAGGCATTGCTATCCGTAGTTCGATTGCTAGGTCCGAAGGGTGCACTTGTCGTCGCAGTCATCGGCGCTGTCGGCTATTTCGTACTGCCTGCTGGGCTGAAGCAGGAGTTATTCGGTGCGCTTGCGGGTGGGCAGGGTGCGGGGCAACGCGCGAGCGGGGCCGGTAGTGTTTGCGCTGCCTCCGCGACGAACGAAAAGGCCTGTGACTTTTCTCGCGTTGTGCTCGGTTCGACGGAGGACGTGTGGGGAGCGCAGTTTCAGGGCGGTCGATTGCCGAGCTATGGCAAGCAGCCAGGCCTCTACGCCCAGCCCACGCTCGTGGTGTTCGCAGACGGCGTTGCCACCGGCGGCTGCGGCAGCGCTACCTCCGCAGTCGGGCCGTTCTACTGCCCGCGGGATAAGAAACTGTACATCGACCCGAGCTTCTACACAGTGATGGAGAAGCGACTGCGCGCGCCGGGCGATTTCGCTCAGGCCTACGTCATCGCACACGAAGTTGGTCACCACGTCCAGAACTTGATCGGTGCCACCAGTCAACGCTTGCAGGGCGAGAGCGAAAACCAGAATTCGGTGCGCGTCGAGCTTCAAGCTGACTGTTTCGCTGGTGTGTGGGGTCACACGGCGCGGGCTTCGCTCGCGATCACCGAGGCGGACCTAAGGCAAGCCCTCAACGCCGCGCACGCCATTGGCGACGACACCCTCGGCCATGCGAACGCAGCGGACTATACCCATGGAACCAGCGCTCAGCGCATGCGCTGGTTCCGTCGCGGCTTCGAGGGCGGCGATGCACGGAATTGCGATACGTTCAAGCAGGCGAAGTCGAGCGAACTGTGAAGCTGTGATGTCGGAAAGCTCGAAGGCGAGGCCATTCAAGTGCCTTGGTGATTTCCCGAGCACGTATTCGTGTGCGCGCTGAATGGTATACCAGTCTTGACCATACACATGCGACCAATAGCGCAATGGTACACGTGCGAGTCGGTGTGCCGTGTTGACCCAAAGCGTGGCACCGGAACATGGCTTTCTCGCGCGAAATCTGAGCGATGCGCGTTTATATGGCGAGCAGCGTCCTGACGGGATGGCTAACTGGTAATTGGTGCCGCTCGATCTGGCAAAAGCCGCTGGGGTGGATCCATCGACGCTGGTATGTCTGATTCGGGATTTCCCAGTGCAACCCATGCCTCTGATGCTTGAAGCGCTCTTGGAGGCAGGGCTCATTGAGTATCGGGACGCGCTAGCGGATCGCTTCAAGCGCCTCGCGTTGGCAGAACAATCTCCGCCCTTCGCTACCTCGCCGGACTCGTCGCCCCCAACTTGCCCACTTGGAAGCTCACCGCTGGGAACCCAGCCATTGCTGCGGTCTGAAATACGCTTTTTACGACCAGTGCAGGAACGTGACGGTCAATTTGAAGCACCACCACGCCAGGAAACGGTTTGCCAGGGTTCAGTTGGGTCCAAAGTTCGCGCTTGCTCTTGAGGTTGACGAGTAACTCGTCGATTCGTTGCAGGCGCTTCGATTCCTCGACAATTCGCGTATTGCCAGCCAAAGTCCCATCGACCAGGATTTGCGCGCCTGTGACTGCAACAATCGGCGCGTCTATCATCGATAGCGAATTTTGTGCTTTGGGCAGCTGTAAGTTCTTGTCCACGTTGTCACCAGTGCCCGAGAAGTTCGCCAAGAGGAAGCACACAATGCACAGCAGGAAATCTATAAACGGGATGAGCGGAATCTCTTGGTTGACCGCGCGTTGGCCGCCGCCGCGCGCCTTGTGCTGCACGAAGCGCAACGGAATGTATCGGGTAAGTCGCCGCCCGGGGGTGGTAATGGGTTGATCGAACCGAGAGAGCGCTTTGGTGAAGGACATGACAGAAGTTCCTCAAACTGGCTCAGTTTATGGCGAAAGTGAGATTGAACGCTGGGATGCGCTCCGGCTTTGACCCGATTTGGAATGTGCGCTTGGCCCAGTGCACGGCGTCGATCACAGCCACCAGATCCGAGAAGGGAGTGGTGTTGTCGGTATGCAGTACAGCGCGGTCGACCTGGTTGTCGGTGGCTGCGCGGTGGGTGCCATTGGCTTTCCACTCAGTGGCGATGCGCTCGGCCAGAGCCGGGTATTGGTAGTCACCTTCGGTACCCACAGTGACGCACTTGCGCTCGACGTCGATGGTGTTGATGACCGTCGCGCCTTGCTTCCAAATCAATTGAAAACCCCGGTCACCCCGCATCTCAACGTGCAATTCCTTCTCAGTCGCATTCGTGGTTGAATCGTCGTGGACGCCTGGCACTCGCGCATCGGCATTGATGCGTGCCATTTGCGACCAAACCGCCGTGACCAACAAGAATGCAACCAAGCACAACAGAAAATCGATGAAGGGGATGAGCGGGATTTCGTGGTTGAGGTTTCGCTTGCCGCTGTGTCCGCTGCCTACGTCTATTCCGGCCATGGTGTGCTCCTTCTGGGCATGGGACGCATCACCACTGGAACCCTTTGGTTGAGTCTGGTATTTGCGGCGCAACGACGGTAGTTTGGCGGCGCACAACACGCGCCAAATATCCAGCTGAAAGCAAAAACTCGCCTCCAGGCGTAAGGTCATGCTTGTTCCGAGCCCGAGGGCGTTGAAGCAAAGGGGCTCGAACACTAGTGGTCGCAGCAAGCACCAAGGCTTGCTCGGCTGAAGAGAGTGACCTTCTGAGCGTGGCGCATCCGCGCGATGCGGTGACTACCGATCGCCTTCGAAGTGATACTCGATCGAGCCGTGCATTTCGCCCACTTCGGTTTCCATCAGCGTGTCGAGTACCAAATCCACCGTCAGGTGGCGGTCACGGCGCTTGGCCGTGCCGGGGCGGCTTTTGACCGTCATGTCCTCGTCAGGTTCGAGAAAACACGATTGACCCGATTCGATGGTCGCCACATCACCCGGCAGGGACGCCGACAAAATACAGATGTCCTTCTCATTGGAGCTATCGATTAAGGCAAGACGCAGTCGATTGCCTGTGGCGCTGTCAACGCGAATCTTCGCCTTTGAATCGTCGAACCGGCGCTCTGGTTGTTCGGGTACCAGGAAAGTGGTCGTGTCGTGGCCGCGGTAAAGGCCCAACCAGGCGTCGTTTGACCCGGAAGAGGAAGTTGCCTTCGGATCTGCGGCAGTGATCTTGGCATCGCTGCTTGGGCTTGGGTTCGGCTTGGCATCCCGCGCATCACGCCCGCCCGAGCCGTCCGAAGTTGGACCACTTTCAGTTTCTGGTTCGGGCGGACTCGAGGTAACTTCGTTGTCACCGAGCTTTACGTGCGTACGCCCTGGGAGCGTTTCGGTGGCGCTCGCTCGCTCGACAAGGGATAGTGGCCCAAGGCCGAGCGGCAGGAGGCTCGGTGGCGGACTGGAACAGCCGACCCAATGCCAGGCGATGCAGATCCAAGTGAGCGTTCGTAGGCGACACATGAGAGCTTAGCGATGTATGACGAGGGTGGTGGCGGGCTCAAGATAGGGCAACCAGCGAGTACCGTGCCAGCCTGACGGTGCTGGAGGCTCGGTCCAGTTGAACATGAACAAGGCATCGATGGGCGAAAGATTGACGCAGCCGCCGCTCATCAAATTGCCCCAGTTGTCGTGCCAGTAGGCAGCGTGCAAGGCATAGGGCCCGGTAAAATTCTGCGCAAACGGCACGTCCGAGTGCAGGTAATCGTTGGGGGCCACCATGGTCGAAGTGACGAATTTTCCGGTAATCGAAAAGCGTCCGAGCGGCGTAGCTGAAGTCTCGAGCGGGTCGTGGCCGCGCAGTGGCTCGCCGCCTCGCCCTGGCGAGATGAGGGTCACGAACACTGGTGTGGTGTCTTCGTAAGCAATCAACCAGCCGCCGCGAACGCTCACCTCGATCCAAGTGGCGCGGCCTTTCGGTCGCAAGGGGCTCAAATCAGGTTGCCCGACTGGGGCATCCCACGGCGTTTTTGAAGCGGGTGTCGGTATGACTGCAGTCGAACGCTCGAGCCAATCGCCCGCCTTAGTCTCAAGATACTCGCTCTGACCCGTGCGCGACGTCTTGCCCGTGAGTTCCACGTGCGAGAGTCGCTCGAAGGGTACGCTCGCGGGCTCGAAAGTGCCATTGGCGCCCAGTCGAAAGCGGCCGACCCCCACCTCGCGAAAGAACGCCACCGGCAGGGTCGAATTGCCGCTCAAGTGCAGCCCTCTGAATCGGCTGATCGGGTATGGAACAACGCGGTCTTTCGGGACGAATCGATAATCTGCGGTCAGGAGAAAGTCTCTGCCTGCATAGCGCAGCTCACGGCTGTATGCGACAGTTGAACGACGCTTGAGCTGGGGGTGGGCTTCGTAGACACTGGGCGAGACTTTCGGGAACTCGAGAGTGCTCTCAGGCGCGGCAGTGAGATCCACGCCGAGCAATGAATCTGCTACTGGACCAGCTTGGCGCGCTGCCTCGACCAGGGCCAAGTGGCGCGCGAGGCCCGGCTCGCGCTGCCGTTGCTCGGGTGGGTTGGGGAGGTTCACGTAGAGCTCGGCCCCTCGAGACTCACCGTAACGATGGGGCCAAGGCGAGTCGGCGCGCGGTGCATAGGGATAGAGCGCTTGCACGATCGGATCTTTGGGATCGATAGTGGCGCGGCCGCTGTCGACGCACACGTAGCCTCGTGGTTCGATGGCATAGAAGAACTCGCAGGCAATCCCGTATTTGGGCCTTGGATCGCGCAGTCGAACGCTGCTGCCAGACCAGAGGTAGCCAATCCATTGCTTGGTCGCGTCGGGTTCGGCGTAAATCCAAACGTGGCGCGTCTTGGCGTAGAGGCGCGGCCCATCTACTGGCAGCGGTCGCTGCAATAGACTTAGTTCGCTCCAGCGCGCGGGTGAACTTGGATCTTCGGGCGAGCTCAGAGCTGCGCTGGTCGGCCGAGTTCCAGCACTGCCAGCTGCCCCGGCTGCACCGGCGGTCACCGAGAGCTGTGTGCTCGGAGTTGGCGCGGCCGGCTCGCTCAATCCTCGCGGGCGAGGGGAGTTTCGCTCGACTGGCGTGCGCTGGCACGCTGCGGCCACCAGCGGTAGCCATATTGGGATAAGTCTCTTTGGCATCGAGAGCGCGACCGAGGGGTACGGTCTTGGGCGGTTCCGCGCAAGGTAGCCACGCTGACGCAGTCGGGAAAACTCGCTGTGACCGCTCGGCTACACCGGGCTGTGACGCTGGTGCGTCACGGTGGAAGGTGTTGATACGCCGATTGATACGACGACTGACGGGCCGGGGTGACATCGCCGTTCCCGCGTTTTCGCCCGGCGCCTCGTGTCGCGGGTCAACAGCGAGCTCCCAACCCAAAAATCCCCGAATCACCGCCAGGCAGGCAGGGGAGGTTGGTGTCGCGCTGAGCCTCGGAACGATTTCTGTGCGACGCGGCGGCTTGGTACGCGTCCTGCAAGGCGACTGGCGCGTCGCGGGATCTCCTGGTTGGGGTGCTTGCACATGTATACGCGTGTAGAAGCCGTCGACGCCGGAACGCGTCGGGGTGTGTCGATGAGGCCACCCCGGCGCGCAGCCGCTGGCCTGCACAGCATTGGCCGACTAGGCTCGCGGTTACTGTGGAGCCTGCCCCCAAGAGCGAGTCCGAATTACTAGAGCGCGCCCGCACGCTTTCAGGTCTCACATTTTTCGAGGCTGCTGCGCGCTTGGCGCTCACTGTGCCGGCCGATCTGCTGCACCACAAGGGTTGGACGGGGCAGATGGTCGAGCAGCTTCTCGGCGCCACCGCGGCCAGTCGCGACGTACCGGATTTTGAGGATTTGGGCATTGAGTTGAAGACGTTGCCCGTCGACGCCAACGGTCGCCCTGTCGAGTCCACGTTCGTGTGCACAGTGCCACTTGACGAGATTGCCGAGAGCGAATGGAGTCATTCGCGCGTCAGGCGCAAGCTCGGTCGCGTGCTTTGGATTCCAGTTCAAGGTGAACGTAGGATCCCGATGGCCGAGCGACGCATTGGCGAACCGATGATGTGGTCGCCCTCATCCGACCAAGAGGCGACGCTCAGATTCGACTGGGACACCCTTGCTGGGATTATCGGTCGTGGTGACATCGAAAGCATCACTGGACATCTGGGGGTCGCACTTCAGGTGCGCCCCAAGGCGCGAAACGCCAGTGCGCGTCGCTGGGGTCGCGACGAGGACGGGGTGCGCGTCGAGCGCATGCCGCGCGGGTTTTACCTGCGCTCAAGTTTCACGCATGCCATCGTGCGGACGCACTACGGACTCGAGCCAATCTAGCGCGCGCTGCGATCTACTTCGACACCGTGGCCATGATGTCGGCCACGACCGTTGATTCGACACCGAGGATTTCGGCGGCTTCGAGCATCAAGTCGCGTTCGCTCGTACGCAGGATTCCATCCGAAGCAATGACCAAGGCCGCAAGCTCGAGTGCTGCAATACGCTGCTCGGGCCGAACCAGCGCAGCCTTCAGGGCATGCAGGCGCTCTTCGCGACTGTGGCCGGCAATCTTGGCCCTGGCTGCTTCAATACGGTGCTCGAGATCGATGTGACTCAGCCACAGGTCGTCGACGCTGAGCAGGCTCTTGTTCAATTGGGCAAGTTCCGCCGGATCGAGCTCACCGTCGGCGGAGGCAGCTAGGAGCATAGCTTCCACCATGGCGTCGACTTCCGGATCGGTGAGTTTGGTGAGCAGATCAGACTTGAGCGCGATCATAGCCACCTTCTATACGACTCCCGCGCGCGATGAAATGGTCGATTGGGCTAGGGAAACGCTTTCTGGCCATCGTCACTGACGCGCCATGGCGTCGTGCGTGAGCCGCGGACGGGCGCCTTTGTTGAAGGTTTACCCTGAGTTTGGTTCAGGGTTCTGGGGCGGGCGGACTCGCGCTTCGAACCAGGCCCCGTGAGTGAGCTCGCGGACTAGGTGGGTGGCGTAGGACCCAGCTGGCAAGGAGAAACTCAAACGCGCCGTGGGTGTCGGTGAGTCCGTCTCAGCGCGCAAATGAGTCCCGGTCAAGCCGGCGGTCACGTTGGCGATTTGGACCTCTTCGAGGACGACTTCCAAATCGGTAGGCTTCAATACCACGTCACGTCGCGTACCCGGGGCATGGCTGCCCAGTTGGTCGAGCTGTTCGGACGTGACACCTGCATCAGCTAACACCTGCTGTTCGAGTTCCAAGGCTGCGTCTTTCGCGCTGCGCATCTTGGGCCCAAACATTGGTCCTTGGGGGCAAAGCTCACCATTTTCATACCGAGGTTGCTCGAGTGCCAGATCCTCGACCACGAAGTTCGACCCGCTCTGGTCGAGCCGCACGATCTCACCCGCCAACACCCGATCCAAGCCAAGCGCCAAACGTCGCGACAGATAGCGGTTGAAGAGCTCGGATTGGATGACGCTTGGGTAGAGTTTGGACAAAAATCGCGCTTTTGGTCCACGCAATTGGCGCGGATCGGCGAGCCAGCTCAGGGCAGATTGGATGTTTTGTCCGTCGCGGCCAAACCGCTGTTCGGCAAACGCATTCGCGACGCCTTGCCGCAAGCGGTCGACCAGTGCTGGCAGGCGTTCTGCCGCGTCGACATTCAACTCCACGAGCCGGAGTGTGAAACGATTGCCATGCAGGTGGCCCGTACGAAGTTTATTGTTGTGGTAGCTCTCTTCGAGCACCTGGATCGTCTCGGGCAGCTGCCATTCAGAGGCTTGACGACTGCGCCGTGGTAGACTGATCCATTGGGTCGTAATCGCGTGCTTGTCCTTGAGGCCTGCGGTGCCGATGTCGCGTTCAGCGGTGTCGGACGTTCGCGCGACGAGTGTGACCATCTCCGGCGTCGAAAGGTTGCGCTTGCAAATGCGCACGAAGCGATGGTCGCCCTCGCCTGATGGAAGGTACGCCGGGATCTCTTCGACCGCGAAGTCCTCGGGTGAAAATCCGAGGCGACCTCCGAGCGGAAGTAAATCCGCCGTGACCAATGGGGGCTCGTGGGGCAACGTCCACCGTCGGGGTGAGTCTTCTGTCATGGATTTGATCGTGGTGCTAGGGCCGTCGCTATTTCCGGTTGAAGATCTCACCGAGGGACTGCAAGAGTTCGTCGCTGGCGCTGTCGTCGAGATCGATGTCCTCTATGCCGAGGATCAACAATTCCGGATCGGGCATGTAGTGTTGTTCAGGCGAAGGCGGTGGGGCGCTCAGACCGGACGGCAGCGCCAGGTTGGGACCACTGGCACAATCAACGATGACCACCGAGATGTTGTCCGGGCCGCCTGCATCGTTGGCACAATCGATCAGATGTGATGTGGCCGCTTCGGGGCAAACTATGTCACGCATCGCGTTGGCGATGGTCGAAGCCGGCAATGGCGAATACAAGCCATCGGAGCAGAGCAAATAACGATCGCCTTCGACAACCGCGTACGAGCGAACGCTGACCCGAAGTTCCGGATCGACTCCCAAGGCACGGGTGATGATGTTGCGCGGCAAGCGCTCAAGCATCGTGTCATCGAGCTCGGGTCGGTTTTCCACCACGTCAGTTAGTAGTGAATGGTCTTGGGTGAGTAGCTCCAAGTGACCAGCGCGCAGGCGGTAGCAACGACTATCGCCGACGTGTGCGACATGGATGAGGCCCGAGCGCGGCGTGAATGAAACCGCAACGACAGTGGTGCCCATGCCGCGGTGTTGATACGAAGTGCGCGAGATCTCGATGATATCGTTGTTTGCCTTGTGAACTGCAGCAGAGATGCGTCGCGCGCCATTCGGGATCCCGAAGCGATCAAACTCGGGGCGCTCGAAGGCAGCTCGCACCGTTGCGCCGACATAGTTGGTGATGGAACGCGCTGCCAATGCTGCGGCAACATCGCCGGCATTGTGTCCACCCGCACCATCGCACACCAAATAGAGGTGCAGTTCATCTTTGACAACAAAACGGTCCTCGTTGAGTTTGCGTTTCTTGCCCTTGTCGCTGTTGCCAGCACCGCTAACGGTTAGCTCTTGGATAGATTCCGGGGAGGGAAACATGCGGGGCGCCATTATAAGCGCAGACCACTTCAAGAAAGCGAGCGCCTGGAACAGTGTTGGGGTCGGCCGTCTGGTCGCTTGTGTTTGGCGGCAGGCGACGGCAGAGCTGCGGGATGAAAGCACGGACGCTCGGTGTCGCAACGCGCCATTTCCAGGCCTTGGCGACTGCAGCGATCGCTCGACGAGCCTCTCGGTAACTCAGCGACAACGCAATTTGTGCGTTTTCGAACACCATTCAGCACTGCATTCGTGGTGGCTACTGCTAGTTCGCGACACCACTCGGCCTAGCGCTCCAAGACCTTTCACGCCGAGTTGCGGTTCGTGTCGGAGCACCGGCACCGACTGTCGACGAGAGGAAGTGTGCCGGTGACGCTGTCGGATGTCGACGCATTGGTCACGAGACGTTAGCTCGCTTTGAACAGCGCAACGATCCGCGGCAACGACGCAGCAAACTATCGAAGCGGGGCTCAGTGACACCACTTCGCACAGTGTCAGATAGCAAGTTGTAGGCAGTTGGCGCAGGCTATCCGTGCATCTGAGCGACTGAACTTCATCAAATATTCATCGCGCGTAATCTGCAACACGGCACTGGCCAGGTCCGCGCAATGGGGCCATCTTTATCACCCGGCTCGGGCGCTTGATGTCAGTCCGCGAACTCAATTCATCACTGTAGAGACCTTATCATGAGTGCCGTTCACATCGTGTTGTCATTGTCTGGGGTTCTGGCATTCGTCGCCGTAGTTGCGCAGCTACGCACGGCGAAGCTTCGCGCAAGCGACGATGCCAATTCGCAGCAGTTCCATAAATCCGACGAAGATTCCAGGTTGGGTATGACTGAATCCTCGGTGCGGGCGCGTGGCGCCTACGAGCGCGGTCACCGTGACCGCCTGGCATCGACGCATGCCGAGACTCCGCACGCTCGGTCACGCGCCTCGATCAGCGGAAGTTAGGATTTAAGCCAAACAGTCGGGTGAATTGGCCGAGGTGGGATCGAATACGACGACGGGCGTGGCTAGCTCGAAATGCGCTCGACCACGACGACGGGGTGACCTGCTGTCCGAGAGGCAGCCAAGTCGACGGTGCCGAAGATGGCCCAGTCGTTGTGTTCTTCGGGGTCACACAGGACTTGCTCGAAGCGCCAGACGTTTGGATTTCGTTCGGTGACTCGGAGCAACTTTGGTGAACGGGCCGTTGGATCGAGCCGAATCTCGGTATACTCCTTGTTGTATTCGACTAAACTGGTTCGCAACCGCGGAACTGTCCAACTGGGTTCGCTTGGAGCTATCAATGACAGGGCTGTCTCGAAATCCTCGCGGGCCAGCGCGCGCATCAGCGAGAACAGGCGATTGCGCAAAAGGACAGTGAAGGTGCGTTCGTCGGAGGTAATATCGACCCGATCCGCGGCTGGAGCGGCAGATGTTTCTTCTGCCGCAATGGCTGCGGGAGGTGCGGCGGTCAAGAGCCGCTCCCACTCGTCGACGAGACTCGAATCGGTGCCGTGAACGATGGCACCGAGGTAAGTCTCGAGCTCTTCGGTAAGTTCACCACGGGCAGACAGTGGTACGGTTTGGGTAAGTGTTCGATAGACGTCGCTCAAGTAGCGCAGCAGAGCGCCTTCACTGCGCGCCAGACCGTATTCTGTAACGTAGTCGTTGAACGAGAAGAAGCCCTCGTACATCTCGCGCGCGATCGACTTGGGCCGAATGTTCTCGAGTGTAACCCAAGGGTGAACTCGAGCAAACTCGTTGAAGGTGCCGTAAATGAACTCGGCATTGGGTTTCGGGTAGGTCATCTTGTCGAGTTCGGCGATGCGCTCCTCGTACTCCACGCCGGATGCCTTCAATTCACCCATTTTTCGGGTCTTCAACATGTCGAGTTGACGCATCAGGATGATCTCGGGGTTTTCCAAGACCGATTCAACCAGTGTTAGTAGATCGAGTGGGTAGGTGCCGCTCTCGGGCTCTAGCAGCGTGAGCGTATCGATGAGGTACAACGACAGGGCTTGATGCAGCGAAAAGTCGCGCTGCAAATCCTCCCGAAAGATGAAACTACCATCCGCGTCACGAGTGACGAGGCCTGCGTCAACTAGCGATTGATACATGTCTCGCGCTGTGCGTCCAAGTTGGCGTTTTTGTCGCCGTGGTTCGTGGCAGTCGTAGACAAGTCTCGACATCGCCCGACAGCCCGACTTGCCGCGTGCCAATACGTTGACCACCATCGAGTGGGACACGTTGAACTTCGATACGAGCGGTTCGGGCGGACTGCTGATCAGTCGCTCGAAGACCTTCTGATCCCAAGCCACGTAGCCGCGTTCCGGGGGCTTCCTGCGCACGACCCGCTTGAGTTTCACCGGGTCACCCCCGGCTTTTGCTTCGAGTCGACGGTTCTCGATCACATGTTCGGGGGCTTGCGCGACGATACTACCTTCCGTATCGTAACCGCGACGGCCTGCCCGGCCGCAGATCTGATGGAAGTCGCGAGCCTTCAGTAAGGCCGTCGCTGCCCCATCGAATTTGCACAGTTTGGTCAGCAACACCGTACGAATCGGCACGTTGACACCGACCCCGAGGGTATCGGTGCCGACGACGACCTTTAGCAACCCGCGTTGCGCCAACTGTTCCACCAATAGGCGGTACTTGGGCAACAGGCCCGCATGGTGCAGTCCGATACCATGACGCAGGAATCTCTGGAGGTCTTTTCCATACGCAGTGTCGAAGCGCGCACCGCGAAGTGCGGCGCCGAGGGTCTTCTTCTCTTCCTTGGTGGAAAAGTCCTGGCTCATCAGGTTTTGGGCCTCCTCGGCGCAGGAGCGTTGCGTGAAATGCACCACGTAGACCGGAGATTTTCCGTCGGCAACGAGCTTCGAAAGTGTTTCGTGAAGGGGCGTTTCGGCATAGCTCCAGTCGAGGGGCACAGGGCGAACGGTGGAGCTTACTACCTTCGTGGCTCGACCAGTCAGTTTCGTCAGCCGATCGGAAAACGGGGTTGGGTCGCCGAAAGTGGCAGACATGAGTAGGAATCGCGACGTGGGCATCGTCAGCAGCGGGATCTGCCAGGCCGTGCCGCGGTCCCGATCCGAGTAGTAGTGAAATTCGTCGACCACCACGTGGCGAAAATCGTTGTCGGCGCCCTGCCGGAGGCCGATATTGGCGAGGATCTCGGCGGTGCAACAAATGATCGGTGCGTCGCGGTTGACAGCGGCATCTCCAGTCAGCAGCCCCACGTTTTCGGGGCCGAAATCCTGGCAAAGCGCGAAGAATTTCTCGTTGACGAGGGCCTTGATCGGCGCTGTGTAAATCGAGCGCTCGTGTCGGGCGAGGGCATCGAAGTGCAAACCAGTGGCGACGAGGCTTTTGCCGGATCCGGTCGGGGTGGCGAGGATGACATTGTTGCCGGTAAAGAGTTCGAGCAGTGCTTCCTCTTGAGCTGGGTAGAGGTCGAGCGATTTGAACGCGGCGTAGTCGAGGAAGCGCGCCAATACGTCGTCCGGCGTCAAGTCGTCTAGGTTCGGCGGTAGCGTATAGACGAGGTATGAGAGAGGTGACTCGCCGGAAGGAATTTCGACCATGGTTGGATCCCGGCGCGAGCTTTGCCCGATCTAGCCGAACTTGCACGGCTTAGTTGGAGCGCTCACCAATGCTGAAACCACGGCCTTTCAGTTGCTTGCGTAGGTTTGTCTCGGTTGGTCCGCGGGCCGCCATGGCCTGAAATGGGACGAAATGCGTGGTTTGTTCGGGCGCTTGTGCGCAGCGAGGGCCTGAAATCGGATTCGAGGCAGCACATTCGAAGAACGCTCGGCTATACTGGGCGTTGCTTTGGAAGGACGAGTTCTCGCAGGCAGGTACAAGTTGCTTTCGCAATTGGGGCGCGGGGGCATGGGTACGGTTTGGCGCGCTGAGCACTTGGATTTGGGTACTCCTGCTGCCGTCAAGCTCATCGACGAGTCTTTCGCTCAGTCACCTGAGGCACTCACACGTTTTCGGCGCGAGGCGCAGGCCGCCGCGTCACTACGCAGCGCGAACGTTGTGCAGATCCTCGACTATGGCGTGGATGGGGAAACGCCCTTCATTGCGATGGAGCTCCTCGACGGCGAAAGCCTTGCTGATCGACTTGACCGCCAAGGGCGAATCGATGCCGCGCACTGCGCGACGATATTGCTGCAAGTATCCAAGGCCTTGTCGCGTGCTCATGACATGGGAATCGTTCATCGCGATCTCAAACCCGACAACGTGTTTTTGGTCCACGACGGTGACGACGAAATCGCCAAAGTGCTCGATTTTGGGATAGCTAAGCGCACCGGGGCACTGCAGACGTCGAGTGACATGGCCACGCGCACGGGGTCGCTCATGGGCACGCCGTACTACATGAGTCCTGAACAGGCTTCGGGCCGGCGTCAGGTCGACCACCGTACGGACATCTGGGCATTTGCCGTGATTGCGTATGAATGCATCACGGGGCGGCGGCCTTTCGACGACACCAACCTCGGCGGGCTGCTCTTGAGCATCTGCACCGAGAATCCGGCCCCAGCGTCGAGCATCTTGACAGTTCTCCCGGAATTCGACGCGTGGTTTGCGCGCTGCACTGCCAAAGATCCGGCGGCGCGATTCGAGACGATTCGAGAGGCGGCCGCAGAGCTGTGTCGCGCGATTGGGGTGTCGATGCCGACTTCGCGTTTGGTCACGCAGTCCCATCCCGACGGCGCGCTGTCAACGGAGCCGCTCGTCGTGCAATCCGTGACCGGTCCTTGGGGCGGGTCGCGTTCCGGTGCATCGGCGGCGACTCCAGGCGCCGTCGTGGTTGGCGCTGCTGGTGTCACGGCGGCGACGCTTGCCCGCGTGCCAGGCAAACGCCCTCCGATCTTGCTGCTTGCAACGGGCGGAATTGCGACCATTGGGTTGTTGAGTGTCATCGTTGCCCTGGCGTGGCGTAGTGCCGCGTCGGGCGGCAACGTCGCCGCAGCCAGCGCTGCGGTCGAGTCGGTGCGCGTCCCTGCGGCGGCAATGGCATTGCCGTCGGTTGCTGCATCGGCTGCAGTCGCGCCTGTGCCAACCATGCCTGAACCGCGCATCGTTCCGGCAAGTTCAGCCGTTTCCGCTCAACCATCTGCGAACTCGGCCGCGCCAGCACGAACCGTTTCGCCGGTAGTGGGTCCGCGGCAGCCGCTAAGGCGCGTTCCCCCGACGCAGGACACGACGAGCAGTGGGCGTCTTCGCCCCCAGGATCGTCTCGAGCGCGATCTGGGTTTCTAACCGGGGTGGCCGTGCCACGTTCTGCTCAAACATCCACCGCCGATTTGCGCCGGATCGACATGCGCCTTGTGCTCGATGAGGCGCACTACCGTGAAGTTGTCGAGCAGGGGCTGCTGAGCGCGAAGACGAGTATTTGGATCGCGACTGCCAACATCAAGGACGTTCACATCGAGTCTCCAATTGGAACGCGAGCACGCGCTCGGGGCAAATATCGAAGCCTGTTCGAGTGGCTCGAGGGAAAGGCCGATGACGGTCTCGAGGTGCGAGTGCTTCACGCCGCGGCTCCTTCACGAATCCTTGCTGCCAATCGCGCCTGGAAAAGCGCGGTTCGGTTGAGGCGAGCCTGCCCCCGCGTGCACCTGAAAATGATCGCGGTGGACGGACACTATCTCTACCTCGGCTCCGCGAATTTCACTGGGGCAGGCTTGGGTGCAAAGTCCGATGGCCGTCGCAATTTCGAGGCTGGAATCGCGACGGACGATCCTTGGATGTTGGATGAGCTAGAGCGAGCCTTTGATGACACTTGGAGTGGCAGGCGGTGTCTCGGGTGCCAGCTGCGGAGGCAGTGTGCGGTCCCGATCGACACCATTGACGTGCCAAAGGGTACCTAAATTCTGCTACCCGTCGCCGCTTTGCGAGGGTACGATGCGCGTCATGCGCACTTCCGGACTAGTCTTCGTGGCGACGGCAATCTTGGGTTTCTCGGCATGCCGATGTAACAAATCACCCGGACCTCAAACCACGCCATCCGCAACATCTGCCGTGGTCGCGTCGCAGCCAATCGCTGCAGCTGAAGTGTCCAGTGCACCGACCCCTACCACTAACGGAACGAGTGGCGCTGGTGCGCCTGCCCCAGCAGCACTCGTTGCTGTAGAGCCGCTCGACTTTGTGCCGGCCAAGGGCAGCAAGATGAAACCGCTTACGCTCAAGCGGGACGGTTTGCTTGTTCGCGCGACAAAAGATGCCGCTCCTAATGGCAAGGCCGGGGCTCCTTCGGTGTCAGCCGAAAAGGTGGTTGCCAAATTCGTCGGCGACAATTTGTCCGATGACGATGGCAGTCCGATTGCGGCGTTTGCGCCAATGGGTGCTATTACGGTGGCTGGCGCCAAGAGTTCGACGTTCAAGTTCAATGACAAGGACGAACTCGAAGGTCCCGGGGGGTTGAAGATATCGGTCGCCGACGATGGCACGCCCTCTATCGTGTTGAAGGCGAAGGCACCGCCTGAGAAGCTCACCGGAAAATTCGTCAACTTCGATCCAAGGGCACGGCGCGCAGCTGTCGTCATGTTGGCCCTGCACGAACTCAAGCAGGCTGCCAAGGCGGCCCAACCGCCCAAGGTGGCTTCAGGCGAACCGAAAAAGGACAAGAAGGGCAAGAAAGGCAAGAAGAACAAGAAGAACAAGAAGAACAAGAAGAAAGACTAGCGGCGTTGCCCATCCGGGACAGAACGTCCTGGCACAATCGGCTGGCACAGTTGTAGCATTGCCCTGCGGTGGTCATGTCGATACGGGTAGAGGTCGTTCTCTTCGCAGCGTTACTCAGTTTGACTGAGGTCGTTCAGGCTCAAGTGCCGACCGCATCAATGCCCCCGGATGACGACGAGGACGCGTCGGATTTGCCTCGCGCGGTTCAGTCGACGGTAACAGCAGCCTCAGCACCGGTAATGTCTGCCGCGCCGAAAGTGGCCGTGGCACCTTTGGCGCGTCCGTCTGTGCCGACACCCGTGCCAGGGGTAGCTGTGCCAAACGCACCGACCGCCACGGTAAGTGCCATCCCAAGCAACCCAAACCTTGCAATGAGCGCCGCGCCGTCCGCATTGGTGGCATCGGCAACTCGATCGACCAGTGGTCATGCGCGTCTCAGCCTCCAGGTGAACGAGGCAGGCTGCATTGCGTACGTGTTCCCGCGCTCAGATGAACCAGAGCGCTTTGGTAACGAGTCGGCTCTGATGCGGTGCGCGACAAGCTGTAACCTTGAGCTGCCGTATGGGGAGTACACGATCCGAGTGGAAACCGCAGAGGGGGTTCGCTCGTACGGAGAACTGGCGTTGCGAAGCGCTCGCTGGGTACAGGTCGCGCCGGCGCGGCAAGTCGTTCGCGACCTCGGATTTACCCTGGGCGTGGTCGGAATCGTTTCGACCGTGCTCGGGACGGCGCTTCTTGCGGACGGGATCTGCGACACCTGCACAACCGCCGCCCGTAACGTTGGGGGCGCGTTTGGCCTGGGCCTCGGGATCCCGATGACGGCGATCGGTTGGTCGCTTTACTACATCCACAGAAGTGCCAGCGTGGATGAGCGGGTGTTAGCGCAGCCGGATGTGGCCTCGCGATGGCAGGTCCAAGTAGCGCGGTTGCCCGACGGTGCAGCGGTGAGTGCCAGGCTCTGGTTTTAGCCGGCGCAGTGACGACGCGTGCCCACTCGGGCGTGCCGATGGTTTGTGGAGCTAGTTGAGCCGCTAGTTGAGGCGGTCAAGGACGGCGGAACCCATTGCTTGCGTCGATACGTAGGTGTGCCGATCGAGGTCCTTTGTGCGCAGGCCGTCGTCGAGCGCGCGATCCACGGCGCGTTCGACCGCTACTGCCTCGCGCTCAAGGCCGAGGCTATGCCGAAGCAGCAACGCACAACTCAGAATGGTTCCGAGCGGGTTAGCAATTCCCTGACCAGCAATGTCCGGCGCCGAGCCGTGAATGGGTTCGTAGAGGCCGAGCTTGGTATCGCCAAGTGAGGCGCTTGGCAGCAAGCCCAAGGTGCCACCCATGACTGCCGCCTCATCGGACAAGATATCACCAAACATATTTTCCGTGACGATAACGTCGAAGCTCGCCGGATTGGTCACCAGTCGCATGGCGCAAGAATCGACCAACTGGTGCTCAAGCGTAATGTCGGGGTTCTTTTGTCCAATTTCAGTCGCGATTTCGCGCCAGAGCCGCGAGGTCTCTAGAACGTTCGCCTTGTCGACCGAGGTGACTTTCTTCTTCCTTTGCCGCGCCCAAACAAACGATAACTCGACAATGCGGCGGATTTCGGTCTCGGTGTAGACCAGTGTGTCGATGGCGCGGCTCCCATCGCTCAACTGTTGACGCTCCTGCGGGCGACCAAAGTAAAGGCCTCCGGTAAGTTCCCGCACCATCAACAGGTTTACCCCCTCGAGGCGCTCGGGCCGCAGCGGTGAGGAGTCGATGAGCGCCTTGAAGCAACGGACGGGGCGCAAATTGGCATACAAACCCAGGGCCGCGCGCACGCGGAAGAGCCCAACTTCTGGTCGGGTTGGCGCCCTCGGATTATCCCACTTTGGGCCCCCCACCGCGCCGAGCAGCACGGCGTCTGCAGCCTGGGTTGCGTGAAGACTCTCCTCCGGAAACGGATCGCCGAACTTATCGATGGCGATGCCACCAATGAATTTGGATTCGAATGAGAAATCGTGTGCGAACTGCGTGGCTATTGCCTCAAGCACGCGACGACCCTCGCACACGACTTCGGGGCCGATGCCATCACCTGGCAACAGGACGATATGTGCGTTCACGATGCCTCCACTCGATTCGGTTCCCCCAATTTGGGTGGCGCGGATGCGCTAGGAGTGACGTGCGCGGAGCCATCCAGGGCATCTTCATGTCGAACGCCGCTGTCGAGAAGACCGAACTCGATACTATCAAGCAGAGCTTGTAGTGACGCTTCGATGATGTTCTCTGAAGCGCCAACTGTCGTAAATGCCCGATTCTCGGTGCGGCTGTCGATTAGCACGCGTGTCGTCGATGCTGTGCCTGCACCACCGTCGAGGATGCGGACCTTGTAGTCTGCCAAGTGGATCTTCGCAATCGCCGGATAGGCTGCGCCCAACCCCTTGCGTAACGCCGCGTCGAGCGCGCTCACCGGTCCAGTACCTTCGGCGGCGGTGTGCATGACCTGGTCGCCAACTTGAACTTTGACCACGGCTTCGGCGAACGGCTCCGTGCCTTGGCGTTGACCGACCATGACTTGGTAATCGAGCACGCGGAATAGCGGGCGGTAGCTGGCGCCCCGACGCAAAAGTAAGAGGGCTACGCTAGCTTCGGCACTTTCGTACGACATACCGCGCGATTCAGCGTCCTTGATCGACTGCAGGGCGTCGACCTCAGAGCCCGCGTCGACCGTGACACCGAGTTCTTCCGCTTTGGACAGGACGTTGGCGCGTCCGGACAGCTCGCTGACCACGACGCGCATCTTATTACCCACGAGTTCGGGTTCGACGTGTTGATAGCTGGTTGCAGCGCGACGCATGGCTGCCACGTGCACGCCACCCTTGTGCGCAAACGCACTGCGCCCGACGTAGGCCATGTGATGGTCGGGTGCCACGTTCGCCAACTCGGAAACGAAGTTCGACAGATGGACCAGCTCTGCGATTTGGACAGTGCCGACTGTTGTCAGGTTCATCTTGAGTTCGAGGTTGGGCAGAATTGTGGTGAGATTGGCGTTGCCGCAACGTTCACCATAACCATTCACCGTTCCCTGGACTTGCCGCGCCCCACCGCGTACGGCAGCAAGGCTGTTGGCTACGGCGCAGCCTGTGTCGTCGTGAGCGTGGATTCCAATTGGGTGCGCCAACGCTGCTACGACGGCGCGCGTGGCTTCTTCGATGCGCCACGGTAACCCGCCACCATTGGTGTCGCACAGCACCAAAACCTCGGCTCCGCCGCGCTTGGCGGCGCGCAAGGTTTCGAGGGCATAGTTCGGATCCGCCGTATAGCCGTCGAAGAAGTGCTCGGCGTCGTACATAACGCGTCGACCTTGGCTCACAAGGTACTTGACGGTATCCTCGATCATCAGGAGATTGTCGTCGAGCGTGGTGCGCAATACCTCAGTTACGTGCAAATTCCAGCTCTTGCCGAAGATAGTGCAGACGGGGGCGCCCGATTCGACGAGCGCGATGGTACTCGGATCTTCGGCTGCGGCCACCTTCGCCCGCCGCGTGGAGCCAAAGGCTGCGACGAGCGAGTTCGACCATTCGAGCTCCTTGGCTCGAGCGAAGAACTCTGCGTCCTTTGGATTCGAACCAGGCCAGCCACCCTCGATGAAGTGCACACCGAACGCGTCGAGCCGCCGCGCGACGCGCAGCTTGTCCTGAGCCGTGAGTGAAATCCCTTCACGCTGCGTGCCGTCGCGCAGGGTCGTGTCGTAGATGCGAACCTGACGGGAATCGGCGAACTCTGGAGTGTGTTTCAACATGACGTGTCACTACCTCGATCGGATCTCAGCGCGTGACGCTCAAACCCGATCTCTTGCGGCGGGGGGCTCACTCATCGGGTTCTCGTCGCGCTCGGCTTCGGTCCGCAGGACACTCAGCAGGCGGTTGAGTGCTGTCAGGTAGGCTTTGGTACTGGCGACGAGGACGTCGGTGTCTGCCGCATGACCGTGGAAGATCCCTGCAAGTCGGGCGTGTTGGGGGTTCTTGCGCTGGGCCTCGATGCTCGTCGATTTGACGCGCACGTTGGCTTCACCGAGGGCATCGATGCCCTCGGTGACGGCGTTGATCGAGTATTCGACGAGTTCCGCCGGGGCCTTCACGATTTGATCGACGGCGGTGAAGATCGCATGCACCGGACCGGTGCCGATAGCTGCACTCGTAAGCAACTGCCCGTCTGGGCCGCGCAGTCGCACTGATGCGGTGGGTAGACCCGTGGAGCCCGAGGTGACCTGGACCGCATCGAGCGTATACATCTCCGGGCCACGATCCTGCTCGGACGAAGCGAGTGCGACGAGATCGGCGTCGGTGATGTTCTTCTTTCGATCGGCAAGGATCTTGAACCGTGAGAAAGCCGTTTCCAGTGCCGCCTCTGTCAGATCATAGCCTAGCTCGCGCAGCCTGACGCCAAAGGCATGGCGCCCCGAGTGCTTACCGAGCACGAGCTGGCTTTTGCTCGCGCCAACGGATTCGGGGCGCATGATCTCGTAGGTGGCCTCATGCTTGAGCATTCCATCTTGATGGATCCCCGCTTCGTGAGCGAAGGCGTTGGCGCCCACGATGGCCTTGTTGGGTTGCACGAGCATGCCGGTGCGCGCGCTCACTAGCTTGCTGGCCTTGACAATCTGGGTCGTGTCGATGTTCGTCTTGAGACCCAAGAGTGCCTGGCGCGTTACCAGCGACATGACGAGCTCTTCGAGCGCGGTATTGCCGGCGCGCTCACCAATGCCGTTGATCGTCACCTCGGCCTGTCGGGCACCATTCATGATGCCGGCGAGGGTGTTGGCTGTCGCTAGGCCAAGGTCGTTGTGGCAATGGACGGAGACAATGGCGCTTTCGATGCCGCGCGTATTGACGATGATCCCGCGGATGAGTTCACCAAACTCCTGGGGTAGCGTGTAGCCCACAGTATCCGGGATGTTGAGCGTCGTGGCGCCGGCTTCGATGACCGCGGCAAGCACTTCGTACAAGAATTCCGGCTCGGTGCGACCTGCGTCTTCGGGGCTGAATTCGACGTCCGGGCAGAGGCTGCGCGCGTAAGCCACCATTTCGCGCGCCTTCGACACGACCTGCTCGCGACTCATGCGCAATTTGTGTTCGCGATGAATGGGCGAGGTAGCGATGAAGGTGTGGATTCGTGGACGTGCTGCAGCCTTGACCGCTTCCCAGCACCGATCGATGTCCTTGTCGCGCGCTCGCGATAGGCCGCAGATGATCGGAGGCTCGCTACCTTGGCGCCCCGGCGTTGGCTCGCTACCGACAGTCTGCGCAATCCGACGCACGGCTTCGAGATCGTCTGGAGATGCCGCTGGGAACCCAGCCTCAATCACGTCGACTCCGAGGCGTGCCAGGGCGCGGGCCACCTCGAGTTTTTCGTCCGATGTCATCGTAGCGCCCGGAGACTGCTCTCCGTCACGCAGCGTGGTATCGAAGATCCGAACCAATTGTGGGTCGAGCTTACTAGGCTGGGTCATAGCGATGTGGACTCTCCGGAGCGTGCCTCCGACCTCCAATGGCGGTGGGGGCGGCGCGCTCAGGCTGCGGTTACCACCGAATCCGAGTTCTGTCCGTGAGCGATGCGAGCTGCGTCGCCTGCCGTGCCACGCGTCATTGCCACTTGGCCGGTTTGGACCATTTCTAGAATCCCAAACGGCGCCAGGCACCCGACCATGGCCTCGATTTTGTCGGGAGATCCAGATATCTCGGCAACTAACGAGTCCGGCCCGATGTCCACGACGCGCGCGCGGAAGACCTCGACCAGTTGCAGCACCTCGTTGCGCCGCTCGGGGCTCACACTCACCTTGATGAGCGCCAAGTCGCGCACGACACTCGCCTTGTGCGTAATATCTTCCACAGCCAGGATGTTCACCAACTTGTAGAGGTTAGATTCGATGAGGTGGGCCACGATTTCGTCGCTCTCGACGACGAAGGTCATCCGCGAAACCCCTGGCTCGTGCGTCCGCCCGACGTTGAGCGACACGATGTTGTAGCCGCGGCGGCGAAATAAGGAGGCCACACGGTTGAGGACGCCTGGCTTGTCCTCCACATAGGCAACGAAGGTTCGGAGGTTACTTGCGCTCATTGGTCTTCTCCTGTTTCCAAAATCGGGTTGTTGGCGGGGCGCCGGATCATGTCAGCCAAATCGGCGCCGGCTGGCACCATCGGGTAGACACTGTCTTCTTGTTCGACGCGGAAATCGATCAATGCCACGCCTTTTGCGGCGCGGGCTTGGGCGACGGCTTGCTCCAGGTCGGCGCGCTTGGCGACGCGCAGACCGAGGTGACCATGGGCTTCGGCGAGTTTGACAAAATCGGGGCTTGTCATCGGCGTTGATACGTAACGCTTCTGATAGAAGAACTCCTGCCATTGGCGCACCATGCCCAGGTAGCCGTTGTTGATGACGGCGATGTTCACCTTCATTCCTTCCTGGGCCAAGGTCTGCAGTTCGGCTTGCGTCATCTGGAAACCGCCATCGCCGGCGATAACCCAGACCTCTTCGGCGGGGCAGGCAAATTTCGCGCCCATAGCCGCTGGAAGCGCAAACCCCATCGTGCCCAAGCCGCCCGACGTGATGAGTTTTCGCGGGTAGTCATGGCGATAGTACTGGGCTTCCCACATCTGGTGCTGACCCACGTCTGAAACGACAATGGCCTTACCTTCGGTGAGCCGCCAAAGGTCGTGAATGACGTGAGCCGCGTACAATTTGCCATTGTCGGGGAGGGCTTGGATGTCGATGACGGCGCTATCACCCCTGAGCGCGCTGATATGCGCTAGCCATTCCTCGCGGTCGCGGTGCTCGACATGCGGGAGCATTGCTTGGAGCACTTCTTTCACGTCGGCAATGATTGGCAGATCCACGACCACGTTCTTGTTGACCTCAGCGGGGTCGAGCTCGACGTGGATCTTCTTGGCATTGCGGGCGTAGGTTTTCAGATTGCCCGTCACGCGATCGTCGAAACGCATGCCAAGCGCAATGATTAGGTCACTCTCCTGAATGGCGGTATTGACCCAGGCCTCCCCATGCATCCCCATCATGCCGAGTGCCCGTGGGTGACTTGCGGGGAACCCGCCCAAGCCGAGCAACGTGGCTGCCACTGGGATATCGGTGCGATGGACCAATTCGAGCAACAGGGCCGAAGCGCCCGCTTGAACCACACCCTGCCCGGCGAAAATAATCGGACGCTTAGCCGCATGAATCATCTCAATGGCGCGTTCGAGTTGTGCGGGAATGGCACGGCGTTTGGCGCGGAATCCCGGCAATCTGACGGGCGAGGGATCCCATGAATAGGGCGCAGTCTTCTGCAAGGCATCTTTGGTGATGTCGACAACGACCGGTCCGGGGCGGCCTTCGGTGGCAATGTGAAATGCCTGCCTCATCGTGGCAGCAATGTCTTCCGCGCGGGCCACGAGGAAATTGTGCTTGGTGATGGGTAAGGTGACGCCCGTGATATCGACCTCTTGGAAGGCGTCGCTGCCAAGCAAGGGTGACGACACCTGGCCAGTTATCGCCACCATCGGGATCGAATCGAGCATCGCGTTGGCAATCCCCGTCACCAGATTCGTGGCGCCAGGTCCCGACGTCGCCACGCAGACCCCAACCCTACCTGAAGCCCTTGCATAGCCGTCGGCGGCGTGCGCTGCACCCTGTTCGTGGCGCACCAGCACATGATGCAGTTGTGGATACTTCGGCAAGGCGTCGTAGGCTGGCATGATGGCGCCCCCGGGGTAGCCAAACATCACGTCTACCCCATGCGCGACCACCGATTCCCAAAGGATCTCCGAGCCAGTAAGCTCGCGTACTGCGGCGGATCCGGAGGATGCCGAGCTGCTGCTCTGCGCGATTGGCGATGATGATGGGCCCTTGGTGCTTGGATCGGATTTCACGATGGTTTCTCCTCTTGGGGGATCGCAGATGGCGGCTGGACTCTGGAAAGGGGCAGGTTGGCAGAAGCCCAAAAACTGAAAAACCCCCGCACCAGCTTGGGGCGGAGGCCGAGAGTTGCAGGGTCAGATGCTTGACTCAGTCGGCCGCCGCGCCCGTAGGTACTACTACGAGTGAGCCAACAAGCCGAATGATCCCGAGACCGAGCGCCGTGGCGCGATAGCCGCTTTGCGGCCAGCGAGCTCCACAGGAATCAGTCATGCCGGACATTTCGCCGCTAATAGTTCAGTCTGCGCCCTATTTGGTCAAGCATCTTTTTTAGAATCTTCTATTGGGTGGCCGGACCCTCACCGGGTTCGCCGTTCAACCACGATGGTTATTGACGAAGTCCATTACTGGTGTGCGGCTGGCCGGTTCTAACACTGAACGTTTAGCAGGCCGAGGCTCATAGCTAAAAATTCGGATTTTCCCCATTTTTCGAAAATCCGCTATTACTGGGTCACTGGATAGTGATGAGGCTTGGTTCATCGAGATACGGCTGTCCCAATCGAGTCATGTTATCGGCTCAGGCGGCTGCGACGTATTCGTATGAAGAACTTCATGCGCGCTAGCAAATCATTGGGCCACGTGAGGACGCGAACCAGCGTTCGCGTCGTGTGCTACGTGGCCCGCTCCAACTGACGCATCCCCATGCCAAACACGCCTAAGTCCGAAGAGCTCGCGCGCGTGCTGACCAGCGCCAAAGACAAGCCGCTGGTCATTCTTCTGGGGGGGCATCCGGACCCCGACGCCATCGGTAGCGCTGTCGCCCATCAGCGGATTTGCGAACGCCTTGGTGTCGCCGCGACGATTGCGCACGTGTTACCGCTGTCGCGCTCGGAGAATCGCGCGCTCGTTAAAGTCCTCGGGCTTTCGATGACCAAAGTCAGCGAGCCCGCGGATCTCGAAGAGTTTCAGTTCCTGTCATTGGTTGACGCGAGCTCGAGTGAATCGAGTATTGAGTTGCCCAAAGAATTGCAGTTGCTCACCGTGGTCGATCATCATCGACCGGCGAGTCTGCCCAAAGCTCCATTCGTGGACATTCGTCACGACGTTGGGGCCACTTGCAGTCTCTACGCGGAATACATGGAACAGGGGTTGGCCCCGCTCAACGGTGGTGGTCGTTCGGACAGCACCGCGGCGACGGCCATGTTCTTTGGGATCCAGACCGACACCGATGACTTCGCACTCGCGACTCCGCCGGATTTTCGCGCCGCAGCCTACCTCAAGCCGCATTGCGATGCCGAAGCGTTGAGTCGATTCGGGCGGCGCCGCATGACGGCCGAGGCTATGGTCGCCCTGAAGCGGGCGCTGCTCGATCTCGAGGTGATCCGCGATTTCGCCATTGCTGGCGTAGGCCGTGTGTCGGCAGTGAATCGCGATGCGATCCCCATGGCCGCAGACTTCATCATGCGTCGCGAAGACATCGATACCGTCTTCGTTTATGGCATCGTCGATGGGCGCATCGACGGGAGTTTACGCACCAATAGCCCCAGCATCGAGCCGGCCACATTCATGTTCAATGCCTTTGGCGAAGACTCGCAAGGTCGACCCTATGGTGGCGGCCGCGCGGACAAGGGTGGTGTTCAATTGCCACTCGGTGTGCTTGCCGAAACCGACGATGAACAGTCGCTTTGGGCCATGGTTCGTGAGATCGTACACCAGCGTGTCTCACGCGTTGTGCCTGAGCTCGGTCGCAATAAGCGCTCCGAGCTTCGTGACAAGTCGGGCTAATTCGGTCTTATTAGCTCCGGCGCCTTCCGTTTGTTTCAGCCCCATGCTCGGGAGGATCCGGCGGTAGCTCGACGTCAAAATTGCCGACGCGCATGCGTCGGCGCTCGTGAGGGATCGCTGCCCATTGGGGCGGACGATTACTGCTGAAGGGCCCAGCCCGAGGTGGCTTCCGCCACGGTGCACCCGTGCGCTGACGACGACGTACGACGACCGGCCCCGAGTCAATCAGGCGCGTGGTGAGGCGCGCCAGTTGGCGATCAGCTTCGTGGCCCGCGCGGGTCACGTTTGAGGCAGCCTTCCGCATACCCCGACCGAAAATCACGGAGAGCATCATCAGGATGGTCGGCAGCGCGATTTGCAGCACCACGAAAAGCAAAGCTCGCAGCAGTGTGAATGCGACGACAAATACGAAGGGCAGCGTCGTACCTGCGCTGAAAACCGATTCAGACTCGGTGGGTTGGGGACTGGCGGGCACTGTTGGTTCGGTTGCGGGTGGCTGGGCTTGCTGCGGCGCAAAGGGGCGTAGTCGCGGTAACCAGACCCTCAAATCAATCGAGCGTTGATCGGGATCTGTGCAAACCAAAAGCTCGAGCAGCTCGAGCCATGCAGGCGGCGTCGTTGCTGGCAAAGCCGAGCGTACGTCGATACAGAGTCCGCGGTGGGGCAACCGATCGGGTGTGATGCCGGTCATGAGCGTAAGCAACGTGGCGCCGGCGCCATAGAGATCCGAGGCCGGAAGCGCGCGGCCCTGGAACTGTTCAGGCGCCATGAATCCGAATGTGCCAACTACGGTGCTGCCGCCAGTGGGGCGAAGACCATCACGCACGCTGCCAAAATCGATGAGCGAAAATCCACCGTCAGGGCGTTGGATGATGTTGCTGGGCTTCACGTCGCGGTGCACGATTGGTGGCGAACCCTGATGTAGGTATTCGAACACGGCGGCGAGTGTCTCAAGCAATCGCAGCAACTCGTCGAATTGGAACCTTTGACCGCACTCAAGGCGCCGCGCGAGATCTTCGCCGTCCACTTTCTGCATGACCAAGTAGAGCGCGCCGGCATGCTCGAAGTGGTGCACGTACGCAGGCAAATCCGGGTGCTTGAGGGTCGAAAGCACGCGAGCCTCGCGCTCCGCAAGTTCAACGTCCTTCCAACTCGTAGCGCCGTGCACGTCGAAGCGCTTGATCGCTACAGCACAGCCGTTTTTTCGATCGACTCCTTCGAAGGTCTCCGCTTGGCTGCCCGAACCGAGCCTGTGAAACGCCACGAAGCGGCCGTCGCAGAGTGGGGTTGTATCCGACTCTGCGCCATCCGCAGTGGCGGGGGTGGGTTCAAGTGGGTTGGGCACCGGCGCGCCGAGAGCGTAGCCCCTGTGCAGCAGAAAACTGGCCTCTCGCGGTGCAATTGGAATTCTCGCGGCGGCGACAGGTGGCCGTGCTGGTTGCGGCAGCCGGAAGTTGCTGAATCTAAAGCTGAATAGCAGCCACTGCATCAAACGGCCAACGGGCGGACCGTGAAGCCATTTCGTCAAGACTTTGGCAAGCGGGCAAAAAGTCAGTGGGATCTCTTGAGCCGCAGCGAGCAAAGGGAAACACTGGGGGAGTGTACGGTGCCCCTCCAACTCATGTCACAGCTTCCTGAGCCACCGCCGAAAGCGGCTCGTGGTAATCTTGTTCGCCTCCGACCCAGCGTAGTCAGCGACAAGGAGCTGGTCGAGCAGCTTCTGCGCAAGGAAGCGGGCGCAGTTACGCACCTCATCAACACGTACTCGAACGTGGTGCGTCGCAGCCTGTTTCGGGTTCTCGGTAGTGCCTACGATATAGACGATCTTGAGCAGGATACTTTCGTGACCGTCTTGGATCGTTGCCACACGCTGCGCGAGCCTTCCGCGTTGCGCAGCTTTGTCGTGAGTGTGGCGATGCGGTTGGCGCGCAACGAATTGCGCAAGCGCGCGATTCGTCGCTTCGTCGGGCTCGAGGGGCTGGCAGAGCACGCAGTATCACCCGCCTACGATCCGGTCACAGCGGAACGCTTTCGACATTTGTATCGTGCCCTCGACAGATTGGAAGCCAATGGGCGTATTGCCTACGTGCTTCGACACGTCGAGGGCTACGAGTTGGCCGAAGTAGCGACGGCATGCGGTTGTTCGCTGTCGACGGTCAAGCGTTGGCTGACGCGAGCCGAGTTGCGGCTGCAGGAGTCGGCGCGGCGCGATCCAGTCCTTTCGAAATTGGCGGAAGCACTGCTAGACAGACTCCCGCCCGAGCAACCGTCTGTAGGGGGGCCCTCATGAACGACATGAGGATTTCAGGGTTGGGGCAATGGTTAGATGGGTCCGCACCGGTTCCGGAGCGCGGCTCGCCTGAGTTGGCATTGCGAGAGGGCGTGCTTGCCGGGGCTGAGCGGCGCGTACAAGTGCGGCGGCGCTGTGCAGTCGTGGCTGCTGCAGCGGGCGTTCTGTTCGTAGTTTCTGTTGGGGCCAATCGGTGGATGGGCGAAACCCGACAAGCGGCGATCCAGTTCCGCGTGCTGCCGAACGCTGACGTTGGTCGCGTGGGGGCCTACGTGGCGCCGGTCGGTGATGCGCCCCTCGAGCTCAAATTCTCCGAAGGCAGTCTGGTCGAGTTGAAGCCCGGCGCGCGCGCACGCGTGGCGCAGACCACTTCTCACGGTGCAACGGTACTGCTCGAGACTGGTCGTGCCTCCGTGGATGTCGTTCACCGCGATCGAGCCGAGTGGACGATCATGGCCGGGCCCTACAGCGTCCAGGTGCACGGCACGTCCTTTACCGTCGAGTTCGATCCCAAGTCGCAGCTGTTCGAGCTCGTCATGCGTTCGGGTGTCGTCTCTGTGGAGGGGCCAGGGATCAGTCAGCCCGTTGAGATTCGGGGTGCTCAACGCTTCGTGCATCGCGCGGGCCTGGGTGGGTTCGAGCCGCTAGCGGCCGGGCCAGTGACCAAGCCAGCGACTGTCGAACCAGCGCCATCGGCAGACGCAGCGAGCGTGGGTAGTGCGCGTCTGGCCGCTTCCGCTACTGCGCTCGCGACCGCGCCGCCCAGTTGGGAATCGCAGGTGCGGCGAGGGGAATACTCAGCCGTTTTGCGCGATGCCGAGCGTCGCGGGATTGAGCAGGTTTTGGCCACGGCAACGGCTCCCGAGGTCATGGCGTTGGCGAATGCGGCGCGTTTCTCGGGTCGAGTCAATGTTGGCCGTGAAGCGTACTTGGCGCTGCGCCAGCGGTTCTCGGGTTCGGCGTCGGCTGCCTCGGCAGCCTTTTTGATGGGGCGTCTGATGGAAAGCGGTTCACCTGCGGAGTCGCGGCGCTGGTACGAGCGCTACGAGCAAGAGGCGCCGAAGGGGCCGCTAGTCGCTGAAGCCATGGGCCGCCGGCTGCTACTGACTCAGACCACCGGGGGTCGGGTGGAGGTGCAGCGGCTGGCCGAAGAGTATATTCGGCGATTCCCGGATGGGCCTTATTCTGGTGTTGCGCGTAAGATAGTCGCGCCTTGAGTTCTCATGCGATCTGTCCCGCAATGACGCGGTCCTGCGTCTGGTTCTGCTGGGCGTTTGCATGGGCCATGGTGTTGGTTTGTCCGCGGGTTACGTGGGCAGCAGCTTCGGTGCTGGTCATGGTGCGCACCAATGACATTACCGATCCGACTCCTTACGAACTGCGGTTGCGCTCTGAGCTCGCCTCCGAAGGGATCGACGCGATTGTCGCCAATCCGGTAGAGGTCGGAGGCGACTTGCGGCAAATGGCCGCGAAGTTTGGCGCCAATGCCGTCGTCGAGGTGGTTGTTTCTGCGCACGAGCTTTCAACCTCGATTTGGGCCGGTGACGCGAATCTGGCCATCGAAGTCACGCGCCAACTGCGCATATCGAACTTGCAGCGCGATGCCGTAGCAGTCTTTGCTCTGAGCACCGTTGATTTTCTGCGCGGCGCTCGGCTCGAACTCGAGCAGCAGCGCCGCGCGAAAATGGCCGGCGCGGTTTCGAACCCACCACCCACACCGACGCCAACTGGACAACCTCCTCCCATCACGCCGCCACAACCAAAACCAGCAGAACAAAAGTCCGCGTTAGCGATAGCGCCATCGACCAACCATCGACCGAAGGCGAAAGCGCCGCCACACCGAGACGCGCATCCATCGACCAATAAGCAGTTCGCGGGCGTCAGCGATCGGTTTCGTATCGAGTTGGGTTATGCGTTACTGCTGACTTCGGCTCGCTTCAGCTGGTCGACGGCACCTACATTGGCGCTCTCTTACAGCTTTCGGTCGGGGTGGAGGATTGGCGTTGCGGGTGGCGGACCATTCGTCAACCACATCAGTACGATCTCGGGGCGCTATCGAATTGCCGTGGATCAGGAACTATTTCAGTTCGAATTGGGCCGCCAAGTGGCGCTCAATCCGCAACTCGATCTCGAACCGTATCTAGGCCTGGGTCTGTCGCGCTACGCCGCCGATGGCCGAAAAAGTGAGGCACCATTGGTGGGAAACCTGGCTTCCGCTTGGTCGGTTTACACGGTTCTGGGGGCGAAGTTGGTGTGGTACTTTGGCGCCCACTTGCATTTGGTTGGTGACGTGGCTGGATTTAGTCGGTGGCAGGCACCAAAGGTCGAGGTGGCAGACATCGGCAATATGACTGGTAATTCGCGTTGGAATTTGTTAGCCAAATTGGGATTTGGCTATGCGTTTTAGGTCTAGCGTGAGCCCTTGGTCTCGTCGGGACACACTGAGGAGAAGTGATGTTACGCTCCTGTGACTCTTCTAGACTTGACCGACCGAGGCGCCGTGTGGCGCCTCGGTGTGGGCTGATCTTGGGGTTAGTTGGAGCGATCGTCAGCGCGGTCAATGGTTGCGTCGATCAACCACTGACGCCCGTTGGGCAACCAGCGGCTGGCGGCAGCGTTTCGACGGTGGGGCAGCATTCTGGCGGGATGTTTGGCGAGGGCGGGAACGTTGGAGCGTGCATTGCCACGGTCAACGCCGTATGTGGCAATGGAAACGGGAGCTGTTGCGCTGACAAGGGCCTTTCGTGTGGCGACGGAAGCTGCTGCAAAAACCTAGGGGAACAGTGCCGTGACAACGGACAGTGCTGCAGCAACGAGTGCATTGAAGGGCTATGCAGCAACACGGCCACGCGCGCATGCACGGCAGCGGACTATAAGACCTACTGCCACGAAGATGGCAACTGCTGTTCAGGCAATTGCGAACAAAGTGTTTGCGTCGAGATCGAAGGATGCAAGCCAACTGGTGAGACCTGCTCGCCGTCATCGTGGTGGGAATGCTGCTCTGGCAATTGCGTCATGCAGCCTGGTGGAACGGGGCGTTGCCAGGCTAGCGGCGCTGTCGCTACGGCTTGCGAAAATGTTGGCGAGATCTGTGTGAATGAGAACACGCAAGACACGTGTTGTCCCAGCCTCATCTGCAAGAGGAGCATCGAGGGGGTCATGCGCTGTGCCCAAGCCAACGGCAAAGCTTGCGTCTGGCCAACTGATGCCTGTCGCGCGAGCTCCGACTGTTGCACCGTTGACGCAGTTGAGCCGACAGGTCATTGTCTCGTCAATTCGACGGAACCTAGCCTTAGCGGACTGTCTGGAAGGTACTACGGAGTTTGTTCCGCCTGCGGCGTCACTGGGCGCGCCTGCAAAGTAGACGTGGATTGTTGCGTTGACTACGAATGCAATCGGACGACGCGCAGCTGTGAGCCCAGGGTTCCGGTGAACTGAAGTCTGGCATTTGTCGGGCGACCGCAGTTTTGTTTTGGCGCAGCCAAGCCCGCCTTCGGCGCGAGTCAGCAGAGGTGCCGCTCGTTGTCGGACTAAGCGCCCGAGCGCTCCTTCGCTTTGAAATCCGCGAAAATCGAGCTTCCCTTGTATCAAGATCGAGGCTCAGAACGTGTCACCGCCGGCCAACTCAAAGCGCCAAACTCATCGCACTGCAAGCGGCCGTCGCACCAGCGAGCAAGGCCACCACCTGAGCGGGCTTGGTGCGGTCGAGGCCGCCGTAGCTGAAGCGCCAATTGAGCGTAATCTTGTCCGAGCTGCCACCTACCAACTTCAGCGATTCCACGCCGCTTGTGGTCCCGACGTTGAACACCAAGCATGCACCGCCGTCGGCGCTGGTTTCACTCGTGATCTTCAGCGTGCTGGCGATGGGAACGTTGTAGGGCGTAACGGAGACGTTGACCGCCGCGTAGTCCAACGTAATCGCCGTTGCGCTCGGGGCCACAGTCGCGATTCCGGTCACGCCAAAGCAAAATTTCACGATGATATCCGCAACCGACACGGTCGCGCCCGCTGGTGCCGAGATATCAGTTGTCGCTGCGATATCGTTGCCAGTTCGAGGTGCATTCGCCATCACCAACTCCCCACTCGTCGTCCCACAATCGATGGGTGCAGCCGTCGTCGCCGTAGTCGCGCCACCGGCGGTCGATGCGGTGGTTGTGGTCGTCGTCGTACCGCCACTCGAGGTGGACGTGGTGCTGCCCGTGGTACCGCCCTTGGAAGTGGAGGTGCCCGTGCCCGTCGTGGTGGTCGAGGTACCGCCGTTGCCACTGCTCGTGGTGCTGGTGCCGCCGGTAGCGGATGCCGTGCTGGTGCGGCCGCCCTTCTGTGGGACGTTGCTTACGCCGATCGGCTCGGCGCAGCTGCTGGCAAAGTGAAGGAGAGTGAGCGCTGCCAAGGGGAGGTACGAGGTCTTCATCCTAAGCTCCGCGCGGAATCTAACAGTCGTGGCGGCGGCCCGCCAACGCGACCTTCGGGTGGTTTTGACGCCTGGTCAATACTGGCGCAGCTTTGCCCCGACGCCGGCCGTTTCTCATGGTTTGTTGACGCAGTTCGGGCCAATCCGAGCTTGGTTCAGGCGGCGTGGGCCACCCGCAGGGCGCAAAAAAGGCGCAGTGGCGTGCGGGAAGGGCGGACGGCCGCGCTTCGACGGCGCCGAACCCTGCCGCCAAGTCTGTGTAAAACTCGCAGAATTGCCGTATCGTTGTCAGTACATGCAGTCACTTCTGAAATCCCTTGCCGCTGCGCTTCCACTTCTGTCCCTGGGTTGCGGCGCGTCGCGTCCGGCCGAACCGAGTGCGGCCGGGGCCGCGTCGGCCACAACCAAATCAGCCGAGGTCGCACCAGTGGCGATGCTCGACGCGACCATCTTGTTTACGGATTGCTCGGCGGTCTCGGATATGAACGCCAAGCTGGCGGAGCGCACCATGCGGCGTTTGGTCGAAGCGTGCGACACGGTGCCGAACGGCAAGGCGCAGTTTGTCGCAACGCTGATGGTTGGTGGGCGCATCGAGATTACGGCCGCCGAGGGTGCGGACCAAACGCTACCGATCTGCGTGCTAAAGCACCAGTTGCAGCATCAGGTGAAAGTCAAGCAAGCTTGCAAGATGCAGATCCAGATGGAACAGAAGTCGTCGGGCGCTGCGGGCGCGACAAAATAGAAGCTCCGGCACCTTCGTTGAAAGATGCCGGAGCTGGTGCCTGCTACCTAGGTGCTACGCCCAGGTCCCAATTCCCCAGAACAGTTATTTGCTGACGACGATCTCAACGCGACGATTGTTGGCGCGGCCATCCGGTGTCTTGTTGTCGGCGACTGGCACGCCTTCGCCCTTGCCCACGGCGCTGATACGGTCAGCTTTGACGCCTTTGCCAACCAGGTAAGTGCGCACGGAATCAGCGCGTTTCTGCGACAGCTTGAGGTTGTCGGCATCTGCCCCGACGGAGTCCGTATGCCCCTCGACGACAATCCTCTTGTCATCAGACTGCTGCTGCAGCACTTCGGCCACTTTGTCGAGTTTGACCTGAGCGATCGGCAGAAGTTCTGTCTTGCCAGAGGCGAACAGCACCTCGCCGCTGAGCGTGATCACTAGCCCGCGTTGCTCTTCCTTGATCTTGGCAATATCTTCCAAGCTCTTCATCGCCAACGCGAGCTTCTTTTCCGCCTCGGCGCGCGCGGCCTTTTCGGCCTCGAGTTCCTTCTGACGCGCCTCGAGTTCGGCCTTCTTCTTGGCGAGTTCGTCCTCCTGGGCCTTCAACTTCTGCGCGGCTTCACCGAGCTTGTTGCCTTGCTCGGCCATCTCTTTGCGCACGCGTTCGAGGCGCTCTTGATTGGCGCGCAGCTCGGCTGCTGTCTTGGCGGCTTCATCTTGGGCGGCCTTGCGCAGTTGGTCCTGAGCGTCTTTGTAGTCCTGTTCCGCTTTTTGCGCGGCCTTCTGGGCGTCGAATTGATTGCCAATCGCGTCAGCCAACTGCGCCATGCGTTGCGCAATATAGGCCAGACTCTTTTCCTGGTAGCTACCAGGCTCGTCCTGGAATGCGGCTTCGGCGCGGTCCAGGGATTGTTTGGCACTCAATAGCTTGTCCGGAGCAAGCTCGGCAGCCTTACCTTGAGCGGCGTCTTGGTAAGCGGCGCGAGCGTCCTTCAATTCCTTGGTGGGTTGTGCAGCGCCACACGCAGCAAGCACGAGGGCGGTCGAGAAAAGTACCAGCTTTTTCATAAGGGTTAAATCGTCCTTCTCTCGTGGGGTGTTATTTGGCCTTCGTGGTCGAGCCGGCTTCGGCGCGCAATTTCTTGACCTTCTCGAGGGCTTCAGCTGCCTGGGCGCGCAGCGAACTTTCCTTGGAGAGTGCGATGGCGAGTTCTGCGTCGACTCGTGCGCGATCGAGTACGAGTCGAGCTTCGTCGTTTTGCTGTTCTGACATCAGACCTTTGGCAGTTTGCAGCTGGTCTTGTGCCATCTTCAAATGCAAGGCAGCTTTCGGGACCGACGGGGCACCGACTTCACTGGCAGCACGAATAGCGGCTTCGGTTTGCGTGACTTGGTCAGCGGGGACGGGGGCTGAGCCACCACACCCCACGATCAAGCAGGCGAGAGTGGTTGTTGCGTATCCAAAAAGGAACCTCATTTTTCCTCCGTGTGGACCCATACGCTACGCCGGAGCCGCATCGCTTCACAACCCTAGAGATCGAGAGAATGTCGGCCTACAGTGTCGCCTGGACATTCAGCGCGGCGCGTGCGCTGGCCATCGGACCAAATGGTGTTCCCGAGAATTACGCGGGTTTTGGTAGAGTGTTTGGTGTTCTTGACGGCGCGGGACTGTCCTCGGGCAATTGCAAATGTGTGGGCAGCAACGCCACAAACCGTTGCCCCTTGGGGCCGCGGTTCTGAACCACCAACGTGCCGCCATGCAGTTCGATGACCGAACGCGCCAACCCCATCCCGAGAGCTAGACCGCGATGCAAGGTGGGTAGGGGCACGCCCGACAAGGTGGGTTGGCTCGCGCGCGGTGGCAGCATGACCTCGGCGCCTGGCTTGGCTTCAGGTATCTCGATCGCAAAGCCAATTTTGTTGGCGCCAACGGGTGCAATGCGCAGGCGGATGAGTGCGCCGGGTGTCGAACGCCCAGCGTGGCCGAGAAAAGTCCCTAGAGCGCTAGCGACGCGAACGCGATCGACCTCGAGGGGTCCTATCCCGTCGGCGATATCGCCCACCACGTCGAAAGGGTTTTCACCGGCGAGGTAACGACCCTTCTCGATGATGTCGTGCATCAGATCGCCGACAGTGACTGGTTCACGCATCAACTTCAATTGGCGGGCCTCGACCCGGGCGGCGTCGAGGATCATCTCGATAAGCGCAAGCAATTCACGGCCTGAGCGCTCGATGACGCCGAGGCTTTCCGCCTGCTCGTCGCTGAGATCCTCGGTCTGATGAATGACAGCCGCAAAGCCAAGAATGGCATTTAGCGGTGTTTTCAAGTCGTGACTCACGCTGGCGAAGAACAGTCCGCGCATGCGTGTTGCAGCTTCGCGCAGCGTGATGGCACGTTCTTGAGCTTGGGCAAACACACGGAATCTACCGGCGAGCGCTTCGATTGCAACACCGAGATCGTTGACCACTTGGAAGCGGGTGGGGCCGACTACGCGCGCCCCGCCCTGCAAAATGAGCCGCGTATCGAGGGCGCGCACTCCGCGAGCGGCGGCCAAAAGGTCGCGTGTAAGCGTCGAACCAAGGAGCCATCCGACGGCCGCGGCGAGCACTGCAGCAACGGCCGCGATGAACCACGCGACCGGACCAATGCCGCGGAATGTCGTTGATTTTACGCGTACATGCACACTGCCCACGTCGAGCGGTGCAATCAGCTCGATGTTACCATCCTGGGTGAGCATGCGTCGGTACTGCTGGAACTCAGGCACATAGCTTGGGGAGAAACCCAATTGTTCTGCAGCGACAGTCGCGTCTTCGAGGCCGGCGTTCGGCACAGCTCCGGGTACCGTTTCAAAGGCTGCGCGCGCCATGGCGAGCGCGGTTGCGTCGCGGCGTTCGCCATCGGCGCGACGCACGTGCGCGGTCACGACAAGGGTCGAGCCAATGGTGACGAACGCTACGGGCGTCACCATGGCTGCCACGAGACGGCGTTGAATTCGTCGTCCGAGCTCTGGATCCGGCGGCTCGGTGTCGACCAATTCACGCGCAATTTCGGTCGGCGCGCTCTCGAGCGCACGCATGACCGTGCGCCTGGTCCAGACGTACAACGGCAGTGACGTTGCTGCCACGACGACGATGCCAAAGAGTGCAACGCCTGCGGTCGTGGCAGGGTCGAGAAAATTTGGACGCGCAAAGAGCGACGTGCCGAGTAAGCCAACGATGCTGGCCGAGGTCCACCCGACGGTGGTGCGACCACCCTCACTGGCAAGTTCGCCCAAATCAGGGGCGTGAATGGCACTCGACCCCAATGCCAGCAGGCGCAAGAGGAAGCGGTGAGTGCGCAAGGCCCAAATCGTACGCAAGAGTGCCACGAAGCCGCCCAGGCCGATCCCTTGCCACAAAAGGTGGATTGAGGCCGACGCCGCGTCGTCGTCCAATAGCAACAGCCAGCGTGACGTACTCGAGGCTAACATGGCGAGCGCCGTGCCGAGCACCTGAGACCAAATCAAACGCGGCCCGAGGCGTGAGACGCCTGAGATCACGATGCGCCTCCAACTTGGGCGGCAACCTCAACTTGCGTCGACTCACGATCCTCTTCGGATTGTATTGGCAACAGGATGGAGAATACCGAGCCCTTGCCGACGTTGCTAGCGAGCGTGATGCGTCCAGCGTGCATGCCAACCAGGCGTCGCGTAATGGCCAGGCCCAGGCCAGTTCCGGCGCGGCGCACCCGTTCTTCACCAGACTGTCGATACTCTTCGAAGATGGCGGTCTGTTCACTGGGCGCAATTCCCGGTCCAGTGTCGGCAACACGAATCGTGGTCGTGTTGGTGTCTTCACGCAGTATCGCCACCTCGACGTAGCCGCGGACCGTGAACTTGACCGCGTTTCCAACTAGGTTGTTCAACATCTGTCGGACGCGACGCGGATCGGCCCAGGCCATGGCCGAGCCTCCGCGCAGCCGGACCTCAAGCCCCTTGGCGTGGGCGGTTACCTGGGCCTCGCGTACCACACTTTCGGCAATGGCGTAGACGTCGACATGGGCACGGGCCAAGCGCAGTTGGCCTGATTCGAGTGCCGACAGGTCAAGGATGTCGTCGATGAGCGAGGCGAGGTGACGGCCACTAGTGCTGACGATCTCGAGATCCTCGCGGGCCTCATCCGATAGCGGGCCATCGACTTCGCTTAGCAGCACGTCGGAGAATCCGAGGATGGCGTTAAGTGGCGTGCGTAACTCGTGGCTAAGTGCCGCCAAGAACGCACTGCGGTCGCGATCGTAGGTTAGGGCGCGACTGAGGTCTTGGCGATAGCGGCGCTCCGCTTCGGTGAAGCGTCCAACGAGATCGTTGAAGGCACTCGTGAGCTCACCGACTTGATCGACCGAGCGAACGGGGATCTGCCAGCCAAACGGACCGGCTTCGGCGAGGCTCATGTGTTCGATGCGGCGCCGCACGAAGTCCACGTCCGAGTGCACATCGCGTGCGAGCGCGAGCGCTACCAGCGCTGCGCCACCGAGGAGCAGCGAAGCTAGCACGACGAGCGAAGTAACGAGGGGGCCTACGTCTGCTGGGGGATCGGGAGCTGGGACTAGGGCAATGAGACTGAGGATCTCGCGGGGCCCCTTGACCGGCACCACCACGAAACGCATTCGGCCGAGTTGGGTCGTGGCAGTGCCCTGTTCCCGAATCAAGAGTTCGACGATGCTCGCGCGCGAAGGTGTGCTTGTGGTGGCATCGACGATCGCGGTACCACGTGGATCCACGAGTAGCAGCTCGACGCCGGCGCGCCGCGCCGCCCGCTCCAAGACAACGCCGCGATCGGCACTTGGCAGTGCGCGCAAGCGGGCGGCGATGGTCTCGCCGAGGACGCGCGCGGCGTGCGACGCGTTCTGGTCACTGCGTGTACGCAGTTCGACGACGCCCATCCAGCCGAAGGTGACGGCGGCCACGAGCCCCAGCCATGCCACGATCGTGGGGGCGAGGACAATGAGGGGCAGGGGGCGCGACCATATTCGCACGCCGCAAGGCTAGCCCAGCTTGGGTGGGAAAAGTACGCCTGGGGCTACGAATCGCTGGCGAGACGCGAGAATACGGCATGGTCGACCCAGCGTGAGTCGACGAACTCGGCTTGGCGGGCGACGCCTTCGAAGTGAAAGGCGAGCTGCGTAATGACGCGTAAGCTCTTGTGGTTGTCGGTTGCGGCAGCGCAGCGGATGCGATGGGTGCCGAGCCGATACAGCGCAAAATCAACGCAGGCTCGCGCGGCTTCGACCATCAGGCCCTGGCCGCAGGCGTCGACGCGCAGCCAATACCCCAAGTCACAGTTGCGATGCAAGTGGACGCAATTATCAAGACCAACCACCCCAAGCAACCGATGGTGGGTCGGCTCACGTATGGCAAAGCGTAGGGCCCTGCCGGCATCCCAATCTGCGGCACAGGCGTCCGCGTAGCGTTGGCTAGACTCTGGCGTATCGTTGTAGGGGATCCATGGCAAGTAGCGTTGCAGGTGCTCACGCGACCCGTCGACTGCGTCCCACAGATCCGGAGCATCCGGGGGTTCGATCGGTACGAGGTACGTGCGGGGCGTCACCAAGGGTGCACGGCGCAGGATCGTTCGAGAGGGGACGCTCAACATGCCGGTATCGTCAGCTCAGGGCTTGGGTCGGTTCGATTCGGCACACTCGACGATGGCAGTCATGGCCTCGTAGTGTCCAGCTTCGAAATCGCGCCAGGCTAACAACCACTGGTTGGGCTGATTTGCCTTGGCTACGTCGGGCAAAGGTTGAAGTCCACTGACTTTGCCCACCGTTGCCACGGTGCCGACACCGTAGCGGTCGAGCGTAGTCACGCGCAGCCGCGAGGATTCATACCAAGCTGCCATCAATCGGTCGCGGCCGACTCCCAGGGCTGGATGAGTTCCTCGAGGCCCAATTTCATGGCGCCACAGTTGCTCACCAGATTTGGCGTCGATTGCGAGCGCCACGACGCCAACGGCATCGTCGCCCCACAGGGCAAAGCAAGTCTCTTTCATGCACGAGAGGCGCGGATCGTCGCTTGCTGAACCATCGCGGCCGAGCACTTGCACCGGAACGATGAACTTGTGTTCGCTCGGTGAAGCCGCCCCAGCGGGTGCGATGCCAACGGCCAACTCGGGTGCATTCGTGGGCAGCACGAGCCCGTACAGTTTGCGCAAATTGCCCTGCCTCAACGTGAAGAGCACATGTACCTTGCCGTGTGTGACGGCAATGGCGGGGCGGACCGCGCTCGGATGTTGAATCCGATCCGGGCGCAAAGCCGTGAGCGCCACCGAAGGTCCGAGCGGACTGAAATTGGCGTCGAAGTGGCGCAGAAGGAGGTTTTGTGCACCGTCGGCACCGCCTTCTTCCCAGGTGAGCCACATCGAACCATCATCGTCGCGCGCGAGCGCGGGCGCGAACTCGTCCTTCTCGAGGGGCGAGAGCAGTTTCAAGCCACCTTGCATGCGGCCGGCATCATCAAGCTGCCGGCTGAAGATCCCGGGATTCTTAAGGGCGGCATCCCAGAAGATCAGGGTCGGCTGAGCACTGAAGCCAAATAGCATCGGGTAGCGTGCGTTGTAAGACTCAGGCGAGACGAGTTGAGCCACGGACACCCGGCGCATCGCACCATCGAGCAGCGTGGTAAAAACTTGGCGCTTGGTCTTGTCCTCGTGGGCGTCGACCCAGGTCACCATGGCTGGCGTGCTGGCGCTGACGATCGCCGGGCGAGACACTGGTGGATCGGACACGGTGAAGATCAGGTTGAATGGCCGCGGACGCCCAATGGCGCGCAGATGGCACGGGGCATTCGGGGTTTCGAGTGCGGCACGCACGTGGCCGCGCAGATTGGTGGCAATCGCCTCGCCGCCGCTCTTGATCGCTTCGTCGAGCAGGCGAACCGCTTCGTCGCTATTACCAGCCGTGAGAGCTGCTTGGGCTTTGCCGATGGTGTCATAATAGCCGCCGGACTCGGCTAGTTCGCGACCGAGAGTTGGCTCGGTTTTCGGCGTTTCATTTTTCGGGTGGGTTCGTTCGATGAGCAACGACCAGGGCAACAGACTTCGGAAATGATGAACCCCAACGCCCGCTGCACCGAGGGCAAGCACGAAGAGCGCCCTGCCGAGCATGCCGCGCCCGCGCTTCACCGAGTGGAGCGAATCGAGTGGAGCGCTTCCGGCCGACGTGGCTGTGGCATTCGCGATTGTCGGAGCCGCGTGGTTTGCGGCCACTGGGTTCGAAACCAGTGGTTTGCGCGCACTCGACGCCAGGTATTGGGGCGGGACCGAGGTTTCTACTAGTGGATCTGCTGGGAAGGGCCGCTCAGCGACATGCTGCAGCACGTCGTCTACGTCGACGAGCAACGATGGCGTTTGTACGTGTCCAGAATCCCCAGGCGCAAGCACGTCGGCCAGGGCAATTGTAAACTGCGCGGCGGTCTGAAAGCGGTCCTCTGGCGCCCGCTGCAACGCCTTTTCGAACCATTGATCGAACAGGGGTGGCAAATCTGGGCGAAGTTTGGACGGCCGAGGCAACGGCGCGCTGGCAACCTGGGCCAAGATCATTGCGACACCTTGCTCTACGTTCCAGACGGTGTGGCCTGTGAGGCATTCGTACACGATGCAGCCAAGTGCCCAGAGATCGCTGCGATGATCCACTTCACCTCGTCCCTTGGCCTGCTCGGGACTCATGTACGCTGGGGTTCCGAACAGGGCGCCCTCGCGCGTTAGGCGAACCTGATCAGCCGCATCGGTAGGCGCGTAGAACTTAGCTAGGCCGAAATCGAGCAATTTTGTGACAAGTTCACCCTCTTCGCTACGCGTTAGAAATAGATTCTCGGGCTTGAGGTCGCGATGCACCACACCGGCAGCGTGGGCCTTGGCAAGGCCTTTGGCGGTCTGGGTGGATATGCGTAGGGTCGTGGGTATGTCAATCCGGCGCACGCGCGTCATGCGGTCGTAGAGGCTCTCGCCCTCGAGCAGTTCCATCACGAGGAAGGGCCGATTGTCGAATTCACCAACGTCGTACACATCGCAGATGTACGGGCTGCGAATCGCAGCAGCAGCGCGTGCCTCACGCAGGAAACGCTCGCGTACTATCCGCGAGGTGACCAGTTCCGCTGAGAGGACTTTGACGGCAACACGTTTGCCGATGTCGACATTCTCGGCTTCGTACACCACCGCCATGCCACCGCGCCCGATTTCGCGCGAAATGCGGTATTTGTCGACGAGGACCGAGCCCAGCGCGAGATTCGATTGATCGTCGGCAGTCATGCGGAGCTATCAAGCTGAGTTAGGAGGAGCGGAACAGTCGGCTGAAGACATGGGGTAGCGTAGCTGCACCCGTGGCCGTGGAGGCAAGAGAAACGGTGGACAACGTCGACCAGAATAGGATGCACCGTGGGTTGCTTGGCGTTGGTACCCGCAGTTTCGACCACACAGGCACGCTACCGCGACCGTTCGCGCCACTCAACCAGGCTAACGCGCCTGCAAATGCTTTTCCGGTGTAGGTACTTTCAAGCTTGAGTCCAAACTTCGCAGCCTCTGCCATGGCCAGCTCTCCGGCCGCAGTTGCATGGCCATATCCTGCGCCGACCCATTCGTAATCGATGGTGAAAATACTGGAGAAGTCAGGCCTCGACGGGCCTCCGATCCGAGTCAAAACTCGGCGCGCTAGGGCCTCGACAAGCAATCTTGCCATGGGCAAGTGAAGTACTGAGACAGCGACCAGATGGCTGCGGATCCCGGTCGCTACAATGCCGGCGAGCAGTCCGGCGGCGGTACCGCCCGAACCGAGCGCAACGACGATGACATCTGGTTCAGGGATCTGACCGCTGTCGATTTGGCGTTTGAGCTCCACGGTGGCCTCCCAATAACCGAGTGCACCGAGGCCACTCGAGCCGCCCGGTGGGATCCAGTAGTCGTCGCGACGCATGAGCGCAGCCACCGCGCGCGGCAGGTCAAGCGGTCTACCTAGCGGAACCAGCTCGACTCCAGCGGCCAGAATTTGTTTGGTGGTTTGTTCGGCGTGTTGAGAGTAGGGGCGAGGCAGCGCGACTGCCGTCGTTGACAAGCCAATGTGCTTGCCAAGCAGACCCGTTGCAAGGACGTGGTGCGAGCCAATGGCTCCGACGGTCACCAATCGCTTGGCGTCACGGCGCTTGGCTTCGCCGAGCAAATGAGCGAGTTTGCGCGGCTTATTGCCACCGTACACGCTCGAGATTTGACCATCGTCCTTGATCCACAATTCACCGGTGGCATTGCCCGAAAGCCGCCGAACCGGACTCGGTACGTCTAGGTCGATACTTGCACGCGGCATGGCGCCAGCATTGTTTGCTGGATCCGGGGAGGAGGGGGACGTATTGTATCGGCGGCTATCTGTGGACTAAGTTGACCGGCGGGCCGCGAGCAGACACTGTGCAGGCCGGCCAGTTGTTTGTTGTATGAAACAGAAGTTGTCCGCGTTCTGATCCACCAAATCGGCTAGATCGACAGGACTTCGCAATCGACTCGAGTGCGAAACATTCTGGAAACGTCAAACCCGTTACCCGAAAGACTGTCAGTTCATTACTGCTGACTCCGGCGCTTCTGACCCGCCGGCTGGGTCCTTTGAAACGACGGACCCCCACTCTGATACAGGCGCATTGGGAGACCCAACATGAAGAAGGTCGAAGCGATCATCAAACCGTTCAAGCTCGACGAGGTCAAAGACGCTCTGTCCGAGGTTGGCATTCAGGGCATGACCGTCACCGAGGTCAAGGGTTTCGGTCGGACAGGTGGCAAGAAAGAAGTCTATCGAGGCTCGGCGTATGTCGTCGACTTCGTGCCCAAGGTCAAAGTCGAAATCGTCGTGACGGACGATATGGTTGGCGCCGTAATCGACGCCATCGAAAAGAGCGCCAAGACTGGGCGCATTGGCGACGGCAAGGTGTTCGTCTTGCCTGTCGACGACGCGATCCGGATCCGCACTGGCGAGCGCGGCGAATCCGCGATCTAGTGCGGTAGCGCTGCGGTTCTGCCCTGTCCGCCAACGCGGCGGCGGCAGTATCGTGTTCTTGACACGCCCACCAGCAAAACGAGCGTCGACCGTGAGGGGCCGGCGCTCGTTGTTGTAGTGCGCAGACGAACTATTTTTTGCCCCTCTGAGCCTTGGGTGCGGCTTTTTTGGAGCTGCTCGTCGCCTTGGCTTCTGGGTCTGTCTTGGCCTTTGCTGCGGGTTTCGTCGTGCTCGGCTTTGCCTTGCTGGCCTTGGCAGGCTTGCTCGCGTAAAGGGCGGGCTTGGAAAGCAGCGCCTGAGCCATCGCTTCGGCGCGCGGCGTTTGCTCCCACGGGTAGCTGGGGTTGCCGAAATGGCCGTACGCCGCGGTGGCCCGGTAGATCGGTCGCAGCAGGTCAAGTTCTTCGATCAAGGCCTTGGGCCTGAAATCGAAGTTCTTCATCACATATTCGGCGATCTTCGACTCATCGATCACCGCAGTGCCAAATGTGTTGACATAAACGCCCACCGGTTGCGCCACGCCAATTGCGTAAGCCACCTGGACTTCGGCACGACGTGCCAGACCGGCGGCAACGATGTGCTTGGCTACGTACCGCGCGAAATAGCAGGCTGAGCGATCGACCTTTGATGGGTCCTTGCCGCTGAATGCGCCGCCACCGTGGCGACCCATGCCACCGTAAGTATCGACGATGATTTTGCGACCAGTGAGACCGGCATCGCCGTAGGGCCCACCGATGACGAATCGCCCCGTCGGATTGACGTAGTACTTCGTCTTGTTGTCGAGCAGTTTGGCGGGCAACGTCTTCTTGATGCAAAGCTCAAGGACAGCTTCCTTCAGATCCTTGTATTTTACGTCGGCACTGTGCTGGGTCGAGACGACCACGGCATCGATCCGCTTCGGCATATCGTTCTCGTACTCGATCGTGACCTGGCTCTTGCTATCCGGCCGGAGGAAGCTAAGCTTCTTGCTCTTGCGCAGTTTGGCTAGGTTGGCGACGAGCTCATGCGCATACATGATCGGCGCGGGCATCAGTTCCGGCGTCTCGTCACAGGCGTAGCCAAACATCAGGCCCTGATCGCCCGCCCCCTGCTCCTTGAACAGCCCTTCGCCCTCGGTTACGCCTTGGGAAATGTCAGGCGATTGCGGTTCAACCGCAATCAGCACGCCACAGGTGTCTGCGTCGAACCCCATGCTCGAATCGGTATACCCGATGTCCTTGATGACACCGCGGGCAACTTTGCCGAAGTCGAGATTCTTGGCGCGTGTGGTGATCTCACCAGCGATGACGACGAAACCGGTCTTGCATAAAGTTTCGCACGCTACGCGGCTGCGCGGATCTTCCGACAGAGCGGCATCGAGCACCGCATCGGAAATCTGATCGCACATCTTGTCGGGATGACCTTCACTGACGGATTCTGATGTAAAGAGGTATCGACTCATCGCTGGTGCTCGCTGTCAATGCTCCACGGATCGCCATGTTTTGACCCCGCGGAGGCGTAAAAGGTGAAACGGCTAGGCCGCGTTTGAAGTGCGGTGCGCGGCGCAAGCTAGCACCTTTGCCGGGGCGTGCAGTGGGTCTGCGCAGCAACGCCGTTCGCTGGTCGCGTGCGGCGACAACGCCCCTGACGCGTCGCACCGGCACCGGGTGCCTGGCTTGTAAGTGTATGAAATTACTTGAAAATGCATTTGGCTCACCGTGCCATCCAGGCCGCCTTGGGCGCTTCGGACCGAGCATTGACCACCGTGGCTCGATTGGACGAATCGAGTCGCTCACGGGGCCGCCGCCCAGTCGCCTTGGTGGCGGCGCTCTAGCTCGGGGGACGTTCGGTGGCCGCGGCGAAGGTCACGATCCGATCGCGCCCAAGCCGCTTGGCTTCATACAGCGCTATGTCCGCCGCTCTCACGAGCTCTTCGGCTTCGTTGCTGGCAACGTCCTTGGTCGACGCAATGCCGAGACTTACGGTAACGGCAACTACGTTGCCGTCGGCCCCGGCCTTTAGCTCGCGCACGCACTGCATGATGCGGTCCGCCACCACAAGCGCGTTGGCCTTGGCGGTGTGTGGTAGCAAGATGGCGAATTCCTCGCCGCCGTAGCGACAGGCTAGATCGACCTCACGCAGGTTGTGGAGTAAGGTAGTGGCCACCTGCTTGAGGACGACGTCGCCCACGTCGTGGCCAAATCGATCGTTTATCGACTTGAAGTGATCGATGTCGATCATCAGGCAGCTAAGCTCGTTGCGATAGCGCTTGGTGACAGCGAATTCACGTCGCAGGACGTCGGAGAACCTGCGGCGATTGAACAGACCCGTCAATGGATCGGTGATGGCAAGCGCTTCGACGCGATGAATCATCGCCTCGAGTTGCTGATTGCGTTCGCGCAGTTCGGCCTGGGTGGCACGTACTCGCAACGCCGCTAGAATTCTGGCTTCAAGTTCTTCGTCGGCGAAGGGTTTGGGCAGGTAGTCGTTGGCACCGACATTGAGCCCTTCCACCCGATCGTGGACTTCACTTCTGACCGTGAGCATGATGACGGGGATGTCACGCGTGTCGCTCGTCATTTTGAGCCAGCGACATACGGCGAAGCCGTCGACGTCCGCCATCACTACGTCCAGGATCACCAGATCAGGGTGTTCAGTGCGCGCCAGCTTCAGCCCCTCGATTCCGGAGTGAGCCCAAGACACGGTGTAGCCAAGGGTCTCGAGCGTCCGCTTGACGGCGCTCCCCTGAACATCGCTGTCTTCGATGAGCAGAAGATTCGCCTTCATTGACGGTTCTCCAGGAGCGGCATGCCAACTGAAGTACGGCTCCACCGAGTCTTCGCGATAGGGGCGATTGATCGGATCCGCTGGAACTGAAAGTCGGCTTTCGGGCAGGTCGGCGGTTTTGGCCTGTATCAACGCAGCCCTCCGACTAGGCTGTGGCACCTCGTGATGTCCAGTGCAGAAAGATGGGCCGAAATCCGCCGTGAGTTTCTCGAGCGGCGCCATTTCCCATCACTCGATGGTCTGCGCACGATCAGCATCATTCCGGTCGTCTGGCACCATTCGACTCCCCATCTCTACGCCGGGCTCCTCGGTCGCGGACCGATCGGGGTCGATCTGTTCTTCGCGATTAGCGGCTTTCTCATCACGACGTTGCTCGTCCGCGAGCGCAACCAGCTGGGGCGCATTGCTCTGTCCGCTTTCTACGCCCGGCGCAGCTTGCGCATATTTCCCCTCTACTACCTGGTCTTCTGTCTTCACTGGTTGTTTGCGGTTTTCGTTCGCCCCGATTGGGAGCCCAGTCGTGGATTTATGCAGCGCTGGCCATACTACGTGACCTACAGCGCGAACTGGATGAGGGCCCATACCTCAGCCGGACCGGCTCTGTTCGTATTCGCTTGGTCACTTTGCACCGAAGAGCAGTTCTACGCGTTCTGGGCACCCGTGTTGCGTTGGTGTCGACGCGTCTCGACCGCGGCGCTAATCATTGGTGCCTGGTTGACCCTGGATATCGTGCTTGAAAATGGTTTGGGCCAAGGGATGATCGCGAACGATGGACTGATATTTACCGTCGTGACAAGCTTTGCCAGCCCGATTGGCTTCGGGGCACTCTTCGCTTTAGCAATCCACGACGACACGATTGGCCCCCGGCTCGTGCGGCTCGTTGGTGGCCGTCACAGCGCCACGCTAGTTGGCCTCGTGGTGATGAGCCTCATCGTTGCCCCGTGGGCGCAGGTGCCATTCTTGCACTTTGGCCTCGGCCTCCTTGTAGTTTGTTGTTCGGTGCGGCGCGACCACGGCCTTTCTCGCTTGTTCGACAACGCGGCGGCTCGATTCATCGGCCGCATTAGCTACGGAATCTACCTATGGCACGTACCCGTGATTGGCGCGATACGCACCGTCGCCCCTGCGTTGCGCGAGCAGGCAGCCGTCGTCTTCGGCCTGGCTCTACCGTTGTCGATCGCAGTGGCTGCTCTGTCTTATCGCTACATTGAGCAACCGCTGCTCGCGCACGGCGCCAAATTTCGCAAGCTCAGGTCAGGGCATTAATTTCATTCGACAATGCGGCGGCCGAGCTCAGCTGTTCCCGGTATAGGCAATCGTACATCAATTGCAGGATGGCCTCACTGAGCTCTTCGGGAGCCTCCTTCAATTCGGCACGCACGAGCTTCACCGGCGGCGGACATTCATCCGAGTAGAACTCGGGGAATTGGCCAAGTTCCATTGCAATGCTCACGAGTGCAGAAGCATCGGGCTTGGGAATGCCGAAAAACGTCAGGCTGCTGGTCAGTCGCTTGCGATAGGAAACGAGCGCTTCGTGATTGGCTGGGGGCGGCATCGAATCGCGATGATCGTCATAGAGTCGCTTGGCCGCCTCTACGGCGTCCCGTGTGAGAATCGCGCGGCTGCTCTTATCGAAACAAACCGCGTGGTTCTGCGCGCCACGTTCAGCCAAAGCAAAAACGCAGGAGATGAGCGAATGGCGCGGCAGGGTGAGCACGTACTCGATGACCGCCGGCTCGACAGCGATAACGCCACTTTCGTCGTTGTCCTCACCGCCTACAGCTGCGGAGGCGGGGCGAACGCTTTGGCGCGTGGGGCGCATGCTGTCGAAGGTCTCGGAGAACCCAGGGGGGATCGATGGACGCTGGGTGTCGAGAGCGTCATCTGCCTCGGCTGCGGCGCGTTGGGAAGGACGTGTCGACGGGGAACCGGCTGTCCTCTTGACCTCCTCGATGCGCACGGCCTTGGCATACCGAGCCGCGTTGAGTTCAGCTGGGATGGGCAGCTCACCTTGGTTATAGGTCGCGACGGCCAAGAGCCCCAACAGCATGCGGGCATCGGTGAGCGACAACTCGCTGGCTTCGTCGGCAATAACAAAGCGCCGCACCCGCCCACTCGATTCCTCGCGCAGCCAGGTGCTCTCCCGGAGCAGCTCGAGCGTCATCATGTCGTTGACCCAATCGACGGCGATATAGAAGGCACCATCAATGCCCACGCACGCACCGTCCTCTTCAACCTGGCAGAAGGGCAGCTCTTGACTGACCCAATCGACAAGCTCCGCCTTGGACAGCTCGTCGCCGAGGCAGAATAGGGATCCGAGCTGCTTGAGCCTTGAAGGCTCCACCCTCTCAAGCAATGTCTGCAGTTCCATCGCCTGTCAGGATTTGACGTCGGAGCCAAAAAATCAAGCAAGGTTTACTGCAACTGCACATAACGACGGGGTTTGTGCGATGGTCTTATGCCGCAGCGGGGGCGCTTTCGGAGCCAAAGTGCCCCGGGTCCCCGTGGGAGCGCCACCGGTACTGGCCGCCCGGCACAGCTCCGGCAGGTTCGAACCCTCCGTCGACTGGGGTCGAGATCGACCGCCCGACGATTCCTTGGCTAGCCTAAACGACTCGGTTAATGGCAACGTCCGGGCGTGGTTCGCATCCGAAAGGCCAGCATTTCATGCGTGCTGGCGCTAGCCGCAGGCTCGGCGAGCGCTCGGGAAGCAGCTCAGGTGGTTCAAGTGGTCGTCGAGTTCAATGCCCCACCGGGGTGTTCCGATCGCGAGACTTTTGCTACGGGGTTGCGCGCACGCTCGGATTTGATTCGGGTGAGTGAATCGAGTCAGAGCGGCTGGATTGTGGGAGTTCGATTGACCCCCAAAGAGCGAGGGGTTCACGGTGAGCTGCGACTCACCGACGAGCACGGTGAATCCGAACTCCGCGCAGTCGATGGGGTGGACTGTTCGGAGGTGGTCGAGGCATTGTCGTTCACGGCGGCGCTCGCCATCGAACGCACTGTGGAGCGGACCTCTGGCGGTGCCACTTCGACGCGCGTCGGCAGGTCGCCGGACGAGCCAGGTCGAACCAGCGCGGGTGCGCCGACTTCTGCCGTTGCACCACCAATTCCGTCCGCTGCGACGCCACCAAGCAGAACCGCAGAGGCATCGAATGCCGGCTTTGGGGGGCAGGATGATCGGGTGATAAGCGACAAGATGCATGTCGGCCTCATCGCGTTTGCGACCAAGCGCATTGCCCCTCAATCGAGCTTTGGGCTAGCGCTCGTTTTGTCTCGGCAGGTTGCGTTCGCCAACGGATGGACTCCTGAGTTGGCTCTCGGCGCACTGTATGTTCCGAGCGACGCGCTGCAGCCGAAGAGCGAAATTCGTGTTGGCTTCGTTGGGGTGACGGCGCAAGTTTGCCCAGCAACCTGGGCCGTCGCGTCCACCATCGCGTTGAGTCTTTGCGCTGCGGGCGAGTTGACTCGAATCTCGGTGAGCGATCGCGAGGTTGACGTGTCACTTCCTTCGAAACGACTCACGGGTTTTGTTGGTGGGTTGGGGCGCGGTCGCGTGCGACTGGCGCCGCACCTCGAGGTGGCGGTGGAACTTGGTTTGTTCGTGCCGCTGGCCACACGCCGCTACGTCACCAATTTCCTGAACAGCGAAGTGGGGCACACACCGAACCCGGCGTGGCAAGCCGGATTCGGTTGGTTGTTCGGCTGGTGACCTGGCAGCGGCCAGTCGGTTTGGCCCGCATGATCACGTTGGTCAGTGTCGGGAATCTATGCGGGCAGAGAGCTCCGAGGCTGATGTGATAATCGACTTTCCAGCCCCAATCGCCCGTCGCCGCTCGCCGCCTGGCGCGTGGCATGTCAGAGAACTGAAGACGGCGATGAGTTTGGCCGAGCGAGACACGCGCCTGCGAGCGATGGTGGACGACCACTTAGACATGGTGGCTCGCGTGCTGCGCAATGCTGGCGTGACCGACGCGCAGCTCGACGACGAGATCCAACGCACACTAATTACCGTCGCACGCAGGCTCGACGACATTCGCCCAGGGGCCGAAAAGAGTTTTCTCATCCAGATCGCATTGCGCGTGGCGGCACATGCGCGGCGTACGCTAGCGCGGCGAAAGGAGGTCGACATCGTTGATGTCGCCGAGTTCGTCGACATCGAGCGGTCGCCGGAGCGGCTAACCGATCAGAAGCGCATGCGCCAACTGCTCGATTGGATCCTCGGGCAACTTGAAGAGGATTTACGGCTGGTGTTTTCCCTGCACGAATTCGAGGAAATGAGCATGCTCGACATCTCCAAGTTGCTGTCGATCCCGCAAGGGACGGTGGCATCGCGCTTGCGACGAGCTCGCTCCAAGTTTCGCGAGTTAATGAGTGCCGTCGAAGTTTCTCACGCATCCAAGGTGGGCTCATGAGCGACACTAGCCGTCCCCCGCCTCGCCTTATCGAGCAGCCACAATCTCCTCTCGAGTTTTCGCTGTTGCGTGCTGGCATTGATGTTCGGGTGGCCCCCGCAACGCGCGCTGCAGTGCTCGAAACACTTGGCTTCGACGGGCAGTTGTCAGCGTCTAGTAAGGCGCGCGTCGTGACCTTCCGACGCGCGGTTTGGTTGCTGGCGGCGATGGTCGTATCGGCTGCCGCGGTGGCAATGCCGTTGATTCACCGCAACATGCCCGAGCGTGCCGTTGGCAATGCCGGGCCGCCCGGAAAGCAGAATTCGGACAAGACAGAGACACTGTCCGCGTCCCACGTCGGCCAAAAGTCCGCGCTCGAGGCAACCCTTGACCCAGCCGCGGCTGCGCCACCTAGCGAACCGAGCACCGATGGTCAGACGGCAAAGCCCAGCCGTTCGACCGACGAGGCGGGGTCACAGCGGTCGGTGCACCTACCGGCGCGCAATGCGCTGGCCGCGGAATTGGCTGCTTTGGACGTCGTGCGGATCAAGCTGAACGCCGGTGAGCCGCGCGCCGCGCAGCAAGTACTGGACGCTTACCAGCGTGATTTTCCGAAGGCGCGACTGGCGCTTGAAGCCGAGGTGTTGCGCATTGATGCTCTCGACCGAGCCGGCCAATCCGAGGCGGCAAGGAAGCGTGCGGCCGCCTTCATTCAGGCACACCCGAAAGGTGTTTTGACGGGGCGCGTCCGTCGCTACCTAGACAAATAGCCGAGGCTCAGATTCCTGGTGCTTCCCACGGAGATCCAGGGATAATTCGGGGCAATGACGTTTCCGCCATCGGCATCGTGGAGTTGGCTTCTCTTGGCCGGACTCTGCACGCCGATCGTTGGATGCCGGCCCACGGTTGATTTCCTAGGGTACAACCGCCCCGACGTCTTGTTGCCACTCAACTGCCCGGCGCCCTATCGCAGCGCCTATCGCGACGTGCTCGGGAAAACGGACCAAGCCATTGGAAACAAACTGACGGCAGCCTATCAACAACTCTTTCATGGGACTCCGGCCGATCAAGCGATCTATTTCGTTGTGGGTTCTGACCAAGCCATCATTACGGATGTCTTGCACAACAACGAGGTGCGCACCGAGGGCATGAGCCTGGCGATGGTTGTCTCCGCGATGCTCAATCGGCAAGATGAATTCGACCGATTGTGGCGCTACTCCAAATCTCAACTCATCAACAAGACAGGCGCGCTCACGGGGTACTTCCAGTCGCACTGCGACATCGTTCAGATCCCCCCAGCGGGAACGGCTAGTGCCAGTCGTCCGTGTGCGGATCCGTATGGTCTCGAGCAGTTCGTTACGGCACTGCTCTTGGCGCGTCAGCGCTGGGGTACGCTCGATGGCGATGTCGACTACACCGCAGATGTGGTGCAGCTTTTCGCCCTCATGCGCGGTACGGATGCGAGCGGTACGGCGGGTGCGAGCGGTACGGCGGGTGCGAGCGGTACGGCGGGTGCGAGCAGTACGGCGGGTGCGAGCAGTACGGCGGGTGCGAGCAGTACGGCGGGTGCGAGCGGTACGGCGGGTGCGAGCGGTACGGAAAGTGCCAGTCCGCCAACTTTCGATTCCGCGTCCAAGCTTCCATTCGACGAGCCTGGGCCGAGTCCGGCGCGGATAACCGGGACAGCGCTCATAATGCCTGGCTATTACACGTTGTGGGCGCAGGTGACGCGGGACAGCTTATTTTCCGACGCGGCAGTTGCCGGTAGACAATTCCTGAAGACTGTTGCTAACCCGACGACTGGGCTCCTGCCCGTGCGCGCCAGCTTCAACGCGGTGCCTGTCGACGGGTGGGGCAATTTTTCGGCTGAGGCCTACCGTGCATTGCTCAATCTCGTGGTCGACCGCCTCTGGGCCACGAGTGATCCATGGCAAGGGCCGCAGATCGAGGCTTTGGTGAAGTTCTTCTGGGAGAAGAACATTGACACCTATGGCGCGGCCTACACACTCGACGGTACAGTCGCGCTAAATACCGATCACTCGATCGAGCTCGTCATGACCAATGCGGTCGTGGCGTCGCTCTCGAATAACGCGCAGCAGAAGAAGTTCCTCGAAGCCGCTTGGGCTCAGTCAGTTCCAAGCGGACCTTTTCGCTACTACCCAGGGCTCATCTACCTCGTGAGCAGTCTCATCTTGGGCGGGCGCTACCAGGTCTGTCCTTAATGTGCGTGGCTAAGGTTCGCTGACTGTTGGCGTGATTCCGCGGGTCAACAGCGTGTCTGCCATCTGTCCGAGGCTCTCGACCGCGCCTGTGGCAAGATCGCTCGAGCTCAATTGACATCCGTAACGTCGCTCGATGGCCGTAACCCATTGCAGCGAGTCAACCGAATCGAGGCCAAGTCGACCGCCAAACAGCGGTTCATCGGCGGTCAACGGCGGCTCGGGCAGTACCAAACGCAAGGTCTCGTGCAGCAATGAGGTCAAGTCTTCAATGAGGCGGGAACGGGCAGACACCGGCTCGATTATGACCGAGTAGACGGGCGTGCCCATGCTATAGCCCGGGCCCAATGTTCGACGACGCCGTTGCTGTGACTGCATTTGGGGCTGTGACCGCCCTCGGCGCAGGCGTCGAAGCGCTTTGGCAGGGCCTGCTCGAGGGCCGGCAACCCTTCTCCAAGGTCCGCGCTTTCGGTGTCAATGGCTGCCGCGCCGAGTTGGCCGGCGAGGTGACGGCGCACGTGCCGCTGGTGGCGTCAGATCGCAGCGTTGGCCTCGCCGTGATGGCGGCCAACGAAGCGCTCCGGGCGGCTCCGCTGCAGGTTGCTTCGCCGCGTGTAGGGTTGATTGTTGGTTCTGCTGGCGCGGGGACGGCCGTGCTTGAGCAGCACTTGCTCGACGAAGCAACGGCACCTGCCGAGTTTTGGCGTCGATATCAGAAGCGCTGGCTTGCCGATAGCATTGCCCAAGCCCTCTTTATCGGGGGGCCGCGGACTGTCGTCAATACTGCTTGTTCGAGTTCAGCTGTGGCGATTGCTCTTGGAGTCGAGTGGCTTCGAGCCGGAGATTGCGATGCTGTGCTTGCGCTCGGCACCGACGAACTAGGTCGCTTCACGTATACGGGGTTTCACGCCCTGCGGGCCATGGATCCAGTACCGTGCAAGCCCTTCGACAGAAATCGCGCAGGTTTGACCATGGGTGAGGGTGCTGGCTGTCTAGTTCTGCAGCGAGCTCGAGACGCCAAGCGCTCGGGCGCGCACGTTCGCGGCTGGGTTTGTGGAGTTGGCCTCGCTTGTGACGCACATCATCTGACTGCGCCCGATCCCGAGGGAAGGGGTGCTGCGCGGGCGCTCGGTTTGGCGCTCGCTGCGGCTAAGCTCGAGCCAGCACAGGTGGGTTTCGTCAATGCGCATGGAACCGGAACACAGCTCAACGATGCTGCCGAAGTGGCCAGCCTCGAACGTGCCCTTGGGGCGCGCGTCGTGGACTGCCCAGTGCATTCGATTAAGGCGACCACAGGGCATTGCATGGGAGCAGCCGGGGCCATCGAGGCGATCGTCACACTTCGGTCGTTGGAGACTGGGTTCGTTCCGCCCACGGCTGGTCTAATGGATTGCGAATTCGATGGTCGCATTCACTGCGTCAAGGACCGTCCTATGTCCGTGACTGCGACGCATGCGGTTTCAACGAACTTCGGCTTCGGCGGCAACGACGCTGCGTTGGTATTCAGTCATGCATGACGCGTCAACCTTGGCCGATCCGGGGCAGCCGTCCTGGCGCGTTCGAGTGGCCGCCGCTTGCCTGATTGCCCCGGCGGCGACCAATGACCCTCGATTTCTCGGGATTTCGCTCGATCCGCAGCCGTTGCTTGGCCCCGAGCGTGCGCGCAGACTCGATCCACTGAGCCAACTCGCGTTGGTGGCCGTGGACGGTGCGGCGCGCCGAGCGGGCATGCAACGCTTGCCTATGCACGAGGATCGCCTGGGATCAGGGGTTTGTGTGGGGACAGCGCTGGGCACGACCGCGACTTCCGTTCGCTATGCGCGCCGGCTCGTGCGCGCGGGCGCAGCAGCCACCAATCCAATCGATTTCCCCGACTCAATTGATGGGGCACCAGCGGCGCATGTGGCCATGGATTGGGGATTGGGTGGGCCGAGCGTAACCTTTGCCGATGGGGAACAGAGTGCGCTGTCAGCCCTGGTGTACGCCGCGCGACAAATTGCGTGGGGACGGGTGACGCGCATGGTAGTGGTTGTCGGCGATAAACTCGATGCGGCATTTTCGTGCGCGCTAGTGAGGGATCCAAGGTTCCTCAATGACGCATCGGGGACCAAATTCCTCGCCGCCGAATGCGTCTTCGCGCTCGTGCTTGAGGCACACTGCGAGCCAGAGTTTGAGCTCATCGGGTTTCTTGACGGATTCGGCGATCCCGCTGATGTGTCCGTCGCGGACAGTCCGACGTACTTCTTGTCCCAGGACGGCAGCGGTCGTATGGAGGTTGCGCATGGGGCGAACTTGGGGGGCTTGAGGCTTCGGGATCCCTCGGGTGCACTCAATGTGGCTGCCGCTTGGCTCAATTTCGGCGGCCCGATTGAGTCATTTGGTGGGGCAATTGAACCCGTGGCAGTGGGCCCAATTGCCGAACGCATCGGCTGCGGTATGCCACATCACTCGCGACTGGGGTTCGTCCGGCGGCGAAGGCCATGACTCTACGATTGTTGCTCATTGAGGCGAATGACAACGCACGCTGGGTAGGTGCACGAGTGGGACCCAAGGTGCACGTGCTGCCGATCGCACTGATGGGCCTGGCGGCGCATGCGCGCTCGGTCTGTCCGACGCTCGAGGTGCGCATCGTCGAGACGTCCTTCGATGCGCCCACGGATCAGGCACTGGCCGGCATCATCGAGGATTTTGCGCCGACCTGGATTGGCGTTCGAAGCATTAGCCTGTTCATCGACGAAGTTCGGCGTATCGTCGGACTGGTCAAGCGAACCACCGAAGCGCCGCTCTTGCTCGGAGGGCCGATCGCCACCGCACTCGGTCGGAAGTTGTTTGATGACGTGGAGGGGCTTTCGTACATTGCGATTGGCGAGGGGGAGCCCATCTTGGCCGAGCTCGTCAACGGTCGCGCATTGCGCGAAATTCGAGGTGTAGAGTGTCGCGAGGCCTCGGCCCAACCGGGCCTAAGGGCCGCTAAGTCGCCTGCGCCGCCGCTCGATGACTTACCGCTTCCGAGCTACGATCTAGTCGATCTCGGGCACTACGAGCAGGCGCTCAGCTACGCGTACAACCACCGGCGTCAGGGCGTGCTCGTCACCAGTCGTGGTTGCCCGTATTCTTGCACTTATTGCTTCCAGATCTCTGATGCAGCCGCCCGGTTACAATCGACCGCCCGGGTATTGCGCGACATTCGTCAGCTCCACGACGACTTCGGCGTAGAAGACTTCTACATCGTTGATGACCTCTTCAACCTCAAACGTCGGCGAGCGCTCGAAGTGTTCGATGCCCTCATCGAAGCCAAGTTGAACATTAGGCTCTACTTCGTCAACGGGTTGCGCGTCGATTTGTGTGACGAGGCCTTCGTCGATCGCATGGTTTCAGCCGGTACGGTTTGGGTTACCTACGCCATCGAATCCGCCTGTCCGCGGGTTCAGGTGCTGATCAAGAAGGAAATTGAACTAACTGGTGCGCGCCGGATGATCAACTACACCCAGCGCCAAGGGATTGTTGTCAACGTCAATACCATGTTCGGGTTTCCGACGGAGACACCCGTCGAAGCTCAGATGACTCTCGACTACCTCGGCTCATTGGACCATCCTTCTCTCCTGCCTTACCACTTCAACTTGCGGGGATACCCAGGTTGTGAAATCGTCGAACAAGCCGACCAAGCCGGCTGGAAACGCGAAACCTTCCTGGCGACAGGGTTTTCGAGTTATGGCGATCTGCCAGCGGGTTCACCGACGTTTACGCGTCACGAAATGCTGCAGCACATGCTTTCTTTCCACGAACACTATGGCCTGGCCAATCGCGCCCATCTCGAGTACTCGGTTCGAACCCTTCGCCACATTGGGTACCGCGACGTCGAAATTGTCGATATGTACACGGTGCTGATGAATCGCCAGTTTCAATCGGTTGACGAACTGCTCACCGGCAAGCGCGACGCAGTTTCAGCTCGGTGGGCGTAGGCCCGTCACGCCAACTAGGCGCTCTTGGTTCGGGTCTTGCGCAATACCAAATCTTGCATCCGCTTGAGGGTTTCGAGCTCGCCGTCAGCTATGTCGGACGAATCGATCGTGATGTCAAACTGCTGCTCAAGAAACAGCACGACTTTGAGCGTAGCGACGGAGTCGAGCAGCCCTGAGGATACCAGTGGCTGATCAAGCGACAGCGCTTCGACTGCCTCACCGCGGAAAAACTCACTGATTAGAAATGCCCGGATCTGGTCGATGATCATGAAACCAGCCCCTGCTGGCTGAGCAACTGCAAATCGAGCTTACCCGACAGGGTGCGAGGGAGTTCGTCCACGATTTGTACCAAGTCTGGAACCATATAGGACGGCAGCAAGCTGCCACAATGGGCGCGAAGAATCAAAGAGGTCAATCCTGCCTCGGCTTCGGTGGAAACGTACGCTTTTATGCGCGTTTCGGCGCCATCGCACTCGGCCATGGCACAGGCTTCTCGAATCTTCGGGTGTCGCAGCAGGGCAGCTTCGATTTCCCCGAGTTCGACGCGATAGCCGCGACGCTTGACGAGCCTGTCGCGTCGGCCACGGAACCAGAATCGTCCGGAGGCGTCCAGCACGGCACAATCCCCGGTCCGGTAACGGCGTTGTCCGTCGGCGAACAGGTCTGCCGAATGAAAAGCGCTGAGCGTTGCCGGCTGATTGTCGAAGTATTCCGTCATCACCGCAGCGCCAGCTACGCAGAGCTCACCCTCAGTGTCGATCGGCACCAGTTGACCCGATTCATCCAATAGTTCGACCACGAGGTGGTCGCAGGCTTTTCCGATCGGTACCTGCGTGTCGCTTGGCAGTGGTGGCGCCAATATCGGGTGATACGTGCAAACGTTGGTCTCCGTGGGACCAAAGAGGTTGTAGAAGTGCGCCACTGGCAAAGCTTGCATGGCTGCGATTAGACCGGCAATTGGAAATGGTTCACCAGCGTACAGCACCTGTCGCAAGTGGGGCAGTCGTGTGCCCGAAAGGTGACCATCGCGCTCGAGTAGCGTAAGCGTCGACGGTACCGCGTACAGCGTAGTCGTTTTCCACTCGCCAAGCCTTTGGACGAGCTCGGTAGGTCGCAACATGAGTTCTGTCGCGATCAGATCGACCGCGGCGCCACTGCAGAGTGCGCCGAATAGATCGAACACCGATAGATCGAACGAGAGTGGCGCAAAGCTTGCGAAGCGATCGGCTGGTGTCAAAGCGAAGGTGCGCTTGGCCCAATCGACGAAACCCGCGGCACCTGCGTGCGAGATGACGACGCCCTTCGGGATCCCGGTCGAGCCCGACGTAAACAGAATGTACGCCGGAGAATCGTTGGGCGCCCGTGGGTGGTTCTTCCAACCAGCAAAGGTGCCATCCGGTGCAACCAAGATGATCTTGTTTAGGACTGTCGCGTCGAATGCCGCTAGGCTTTCAAGCGTGGGGACATGGCCAACAATCGCATGCGGGCGGCAAACCGAGAGGATCTGAACGATTCGCGGATTCGGAGTCCTGGGATCGATCGGCACGTATGCCGCACCGGCATACAACACTCCCAGCACGGCGACGACGGCATCGAGGCCTTTCGGTAGATGAATGGCGACGCGATCGCCGACACCAACGCCTTGACTCGCCAGCTGTTGCGCCAATCGCTGTGCCAGCAGGCGCAGGTCACAATAGCTGACCGCCCGATCACCGGCACGTACCGCCATGGCTTCAGGTTGGAGGTCTGCCCAATGGTCGAAATCATCGAGGAGCATGGTCAACTCCAAATTCCACGATCGCGGCTCCCCAAGAGAACCCGGCGCCGGCCGCGAGCCACGCTGTCCGTATCGGGCCGGAATCATTCGGAGGTTCGAACAACGCAGCCGCGTTGATCAACATATCATTGGCGAAGGCATGTCCCAAGTTAGCGTGTCCAGGGCCCAAGAGGTGATGTGCTTCGAAACCGAGGCCACGCACGATCCCCTGACGATCGAGCGCTGTCGTGTTTGGATACACCAGGCCGTCGAGGTCAGCCAACTTGAGTTGCGCTTCGTCGAGCGCGCGTGTGAGTACGCGATGCAGCATGACAAAGTGAAGTGGCAAGACCTGGCGCTCGAAGGTAACGCCGTCGACCAACATATGCGGCGGGTGACCCTCTGCCACGAGCACGCGCGAAAAGCGACCGACCTGCTGCAGCGCGACGGAACGAACCTTGGCTAGCGGACGAGTGTGAGTGAGCGGTCGCGCAACGACGAGCGCACTCGCCGCGTCAGCCATGATTGAGATGGGCAGACAGCTGCGCCCGAGTGGGGCAGCTCGATCGGCTGCCACCAAGAGCGCTGGCCCAAGTGTTGGATCGGCGTTCAGCATCCTCGCGGCGACACTCAAGGCTGCATGAAGTCCGGCGCAGCCTGCGCCGCAGACGCTGAGCGCCAGGGCTGAATCAGCCTTGAGGTGGCCTTGCACGTCGTTGGCTAACGACCAAATCCTCGGACAGTCTGCGGCCAGCGTCGAGTAGTCAATGATGAGCCCGAGTTGTTCCGGAGCCAGCGCCGACTGCTGCAAGGCCACCGCGGCCGCGCTCCGACCCGCCTCCGCGGAGGGACTTGAGCCAAAATCGGCGACACGGGTGAGCCCCAAGTTGGCCATCAACCGCTCGCGCAACTTGGGCGACAACTGAGCCAACTGACCATCGACGCGTTCACGCTCCGTCGTGAGGATCGTCTCGACTCGAACGCGCTCCTCGGGCAACACGACGGCATGACCGAGGATGTCGAGCAAGTGGGACAAGGCCGCGGATCTAGCACGCGGAGCCACTTCGACCTGCTCTTAGTCGAGTAACATGCTGAAACCAATGGACAATTTCCATTGTGCGCTTTTCGAAGCAGTCACTTTGGGGCGTGTTGCTGGTGGCGTGGCTTGCGGCACGACGTGTGTGACCCCACCATCCCGCCATGGCTTCGCCCGCACCCGACGCTCCCGAGCTTTACCCCCTGTTCCTCAAACTCGCCGGGCGTCGTGTGCTGGTTGTCGGTGGCGGTAACGTCGCCAATGCGAAGCTCGAGGCGCTGATCGGTGCAGGGGCTTCGATTACTGTCGTCGCTCCTAGGATTCTCGCTGAGGTAGCAAGCCGTCCCGTGCGCTGCATTCAGCGCGCGTTTCGTCCCAGTGATTTGGCTGGTGTTTGGTACGTCGTGGCTGCCGCAACTCCTGAGGCGAATCAGCGCGTCGCGTTCGAAGCGTCGAAGCGTCGCCTGTTCGTCAATGCCGTCGACGATCCGAAACGCGCAAGCGCGTACCTCGGTGGCGTCGTGCGCAAGGGTGGTGTCACGCTGGCGATATCGACCGCCGGGCGAGTCGCAGCACTCGCCGGGATGCTGCGTGAGGCCTTCGAAGCACTGTTGCCCGACGAGATCGAAAGCTGGGTTATGGCAGGCCAATCCGCACGCGCGACGTGGCAAGCGCAAGGTGTGCCGCATGACGAGCGACGGCCGAGGTTGCTCAGCGTCCTGAACGCCCTCTATGGCGATCGCGAGTCAGTCGAGGCGGGTCGTTACCGCGGCGTAAAAGCCAATAAAAACAAATCATTGTAATATTGCCCGGTAAATATTGACAGGGAAATTTGCCCGGGTAATATTCGGCTTATGGACAAGCAACGAACCTTTACCGCTTTTGCCGGTGTACGGCAGATTGCGAGCGGAGACATTCGAACGACCTTGGCTGCCACCAAACGCTGTATCGACGCTGGCGAGTGTGAAAGCATTTTGGTGTTCGAGGATCAGACCGGAGCCCAGATTGATTTCGATTGGCGTGGGACGGTTGACGACGTGCTTACTCGCTTGAGTGAGCACCCGGCCTTTGCGCAAGCCCCGAATGCTGGCAAGGGCCATGCGGGCCCTGGGCGCCCGAAACTGGGCGTGGTCAGCCGCGAGGTGTCGTTGTTGCCGCGCCATTGGCAATGGCTTGAAGCACAGTCTGGCGGGATATCCGCGGCATTGCGTCGCTTGGTCGACGGGGCACGAAAGACGCAGCCAGCCAAGGAGGAAGCCAACCGTCAGCGTGATGCCATGGGTCGATTCATGTGGGCTATGGCAGGCAACTTCCCTGGTTTCGAAGAGGCATCGCGTGCCTTGTTCGCCGATAACGCCGAGCAGTTCCGTGAGCAGATCCGTGAATGGCCCGAGGACGTCCGCATGCATCTGACGCGCCTGGCGGAGACTGCATGGGCCGTGCCCCATTCGGAATTGAAACAATAGGGCCGAGATGCTGCACCTGATCCACACCTCGGACTGGCATCTCGGGCAATTGCTTCGAGAGCGCGACCGCACGTTCGAGCACGAGCAGTTCTTGAACTGGCTGCGCGGGGTCATCGTCGAGCGCTGCGTCGACGTGCTGCTGTTGTCTGGCGACGTTTTCGACGTGGCTAATCCGCCAGCGACGGCGCAACGGCTATTTTACGAATTTATCGCGCGCGCCCGTGCTGAGCGCCCGTGCCTTCAGATCGTCGCGGTTGCTGGCAATCACGATTCCCCGTCGCGTTTGGAGGCGCCGAACCCACTCGTTGCCGCGCTCGGCACCACGGTAATTGGCCGTGTCTCTTGGCATACCGACGCGGCGTCTAGCTCGAGTGGTCCAAACCTCGAGCGACTAATCGTGCCGCTCGTGGGGGCAACCGGAGACGTCGAGGCTTGGTGTCTGGCTGTGCCATATCTTCGCCCCGGTGATGTGCCTCGAGTCGAATCCGAGAGTGACGACTACGCCCGTGGGATCGAATTGCTCTACCGCCAATTGACCGAGCGAGCTATCGGACTACGTGCGCCAGGCCAGGCGCTATTGGCAATGGGGCATGCAACCGTGCTCGGCAAATCGAACGATTTACGGCCTGAGCCCGACGAAGAAATCGAGAACGAGTCAATTCGACCTATTGCCTTTGGTGGTTCGAGTCGCCTACGCGACGGGCTTTTTTCCGATAGCCTTGCCTACGTTGCCCTCGGACACCTTCATCGAGCAGGGGTGATAGGCGGGCGCGAACACGTACGCTATTCCGGCAGCCCGATCCCATTGTCATTTGCCGAGCGCGGTTACCGCCATCAAGTTGTGTACTTCGAACTCGACGGTGAACGCGCCAGGCAGATTGAAGCGCTCGAAGTCCCGCGAACCAGGACAATGTTGCGGATCCCAATCAAGCCTGCACCGCTCGAGCGCGTCGTCGAGGCGCTGCGCGCTTGGGCGCCGACGCCCGACGAGCAAAGCAGCCCCATCTGGCTCGAGATTGCGCTCGAACCGGCGGGCCAGCGCGTCTTCGACTTGGTTGCTCAATTGGAAGCAGCGCTTTCGGGCAAACCCGTCTACGCCTGGCGTTTGGCTGAATCGAAAGCCACTGCAGATCCGAGGCAGGCGATTGTGCCCTCAGCCATCGCGTCGCTCGATGAGGTCAAGCGGTCGCTCGATCCCGAGCAACTCCTGGCCGAGGCCTGGCGCCGTACTGGCACCAACGAAACCGTGCGCCCCGATCTGGTCGACTGTCTGCGCGAACTGCTTGTCACGGAGGGCGACGCGTGAGAATTCTGGCGATTCGAGGCAAGAACCTGGCATCGCTCGCTGAGCCCTTCGATGTCGATCTGGCGGCCCCACCGCTTGGTGGTTGTGGTGTGTTCGCGCTGTCCGGGCCAACGGGTGCTGGCAAGAGCACCATTCTCGATGCTCTCAGCCTTGCACTATTCGGTTCGACACCGCGGTTGGAGCGCGCCCTGCGGGTCAACGTTCCTGATCCGAGCGGGCAGGCGATGCCGTCGAACTCGGCGGGACAGTTGCTGCGACGGGGGGCCGGCAGTGGCCATGCGGAAGCGGAATTCATCGGGATCGACGGTCAAGTCTATCGCGCTCGCTACAGCTTGCGGCGTGCCAACGGTCGCCCGAACGGCAAACCGCAGCCGCCGATCCACGAGCTGTTTCTGCGCGACGACGCCCAACCTTGTGGCGGGAACAACAGCGAAACCCAGTTGGCTATCGTCGAGAAACTGGGCCTCGATGCTCGGCAGTTCACGCGTGCCGTGCTGCTGGCACAAAACGAGTTCGCGGCCTTCTTGTCGTCAAACGCCGACGAGCGAGCGGCGCTGCTCGAGACCTTGACCGGAACCGAACAGTTTGGCCAATTGTCTCAAAGAGCATTCGAACGTGCCAAGGCAGAGCGCAGCAAGCTGGAGCGGATTGATGCCGAGCTCGGCGCGACGCCTGTTTTGGCTGAAGAAGAGCAGATGGCACTCGATGGGCAAGCGGCGCAATTGACCAGCCACCTGGAGATTCTGGAGCGGCAGGTCTTGGCTATCGCGGCCAAGCTGGGGTACGAGCGTCGGTCACAGGAATTGCTCGCCCGAGTGGCGGCGACGGCGCTAGAATTGGAAGAACGTCAGCGTCAGAGCGAGGCACTGGCGCCCGAACAAGTCGAAGTAGCTCGGCTGCGGTGTGTGATGTTCGAGGCCAAGGAATTGGTCGAGGCCTTGCAGCAAGCCGGTCGTGAGCGACAACGGTTGCAGCATCTGCTGGATGAACAAGCGCATTTGGTCGAGGCTGCGACAGCCGAAGTGCAGCGGCAGCGGCAAGCCGAGCAAATTGCCAGTGAACAGCTAACTGCAGCTCGGGCGCGCGACCTAGAGTTTCGGCCCCGCTTGCGTCAAGCGGAGGGGCTTGACCACGAGCTAGCTCAACTGAACCTTGCCTCGGATGAACAACGCGCGACACTGAATTCCGCTCGAGCCAAGTACGGGCTTTTGGAGCAGGAACATTCTGCAGCGACAACGCAACTGTCTCGGGTTGGACGTGGGCAAGAAGAATTGTCGGATTGGTTCGACTCGAACGCCGCTCTAGGGCAACTCGTCGAGGGCTGGCAAAGCAAGCGAGAGGCTCTCGGTCGTGCGCTGTTGCGGCATGAGCACTTGCAAGCGGATCAGGCGCGCCTGGCTAAACTCGACGTTGCAGTCGACGCTGGTCAAACTCGATTGGGTCAGTTGAGCGCGACTGTGGCCGGGCTCGAAGCCGCCATGTGCACTCTGCACGCCAATGCTGAGGCGCTGCACGCGACGGTAGTGGTTGACAATTTGGATGAACTCGAATGTATCGAACGGGCCGCAGAACGCAGCCTTTCGGGTCACGATGAATTGACCGGATGGGTTGAGGAGTCAGTGCGCTTTCGCGCGGACGCCAATGCCTGTAAGGTACGGGACGAGCAAGAACGCACCCGCCTGACGGAGCTGCAGCGAGCGCGCGAGCAACAGAGTGAAAAGGCGCAGCAGCTGCGGCAAGTCCTGCAGCAAAAGGCGCTTGAGCTGCGTGGAGCCGAGCGCATGGCTGGCCAATCCGCCGAAGCTCTGCGCGCAGTCCTGTGCGAGGGTGAACCCTGCCCAGTCTGCGGCTCAAACGAGCATCCGCTCGGCGGCAAGGCCATCGAGGAGGTGTCCGCGCGTTTGCGCGCGAGCTTGGTCGCACTGAATGAAGAGACCACTCAGCTGCAGCAAGAGCTCTTGCAACAGGAGCGGCTTGAGCAAGCGTCGTCGGCGGACGTGGCTCGCCTTGAGGAACGCGTTGCGGCCAATATTCAGACGATCCGGACGCTCAATGATCTGGTCGCTGGCGTCAATGAGCGTCTAGCGGCTTACGCGGAGTTCGCTCGGCTCGTCAGTGTTTCCGAGCCTGAGCGGCAGGCCGCGCTTGGGCAGCGTCGCGAGCAGTTGGTAGTTCTTCTAGATGCTGCCAAGGCTGCGCGTGTTCAGGCGAAACAGCGTGCCATCGAGGCCGAGCAAGCGCGAATACGCGCCGAGCAGTCGGCGAAGGAATATGCGCTGACCGAGACTGAGAGGCTGAGCGTCGAACGTGCTCAGACAGAACTGGAGCGACATCAGCTCGGTCAGAAGCAAACAGTTCATCTGTTGCAGGCGGAGCAGAGTCGCGATCTCGAGCCACTCGGCGCGTGGCGCCAACGCTGGGACGAGGCCCCACAAAGTTGTCTCGAGTGTGTCGATGCTGCGGTGGCCAAATGGCAGGGCCTTGCCGCGAAGCGGTCAGCGTTGGCGCAACAGCGCACGGAATTGTCGGCACAAATCCCGACGATTGAACGCCTTCAAGGCGAGCTCAGCAAGGAACTCCAAAGAGCCGAAGAGCGCTTGGCTCTGACCTCGACGATGCTCGAAGCCAAGCGGGGTGCGCGTCTTTTGCTGTTCGAAGGCCGAAGCGTCGAAGCCGTCGAAACAGACCTCGATGCATTGATGCAACAGACGAGCGCCACATTTGAGCTGGCGCGGTCCGCACGTGCTACTTCGGAGCAGGATGTGGCGCTGGTTGTGGCTCAGAGCCGGGCAACTGCCGAGGCACTACTGCAAGCTGAAGCGGCGCATCAAATGCGAGATTCGGCGGTCGAAGGTTGGCTCACATCGAAACGAGAATTCACCCCTGAGTTTCATCTGGAACGCGAAGAGCTTCAACGATTGATCGAGTGCGGCCCCACGACGATTGTACAGATTGAGGCGCGTTTGGAACGTGCACGTTCGAGCGCGGATTTGGCTCGAGGTGGATTTGAACAAGCCGTGGTCGCTCGGGACGCCCATGTAGCTCAGGCCGACGATGTCGCGCGAGCCTTCGACGCTGCGGTGGGCAGTAGAGACCGTGCTGATCTCGCAATGCTCCTTGATACGGTGACGCGCGAGCGCGAGAGCGTTCGCGACGACCGGGCCAAAGTACTGGCCACGCGGACGCGCGACGAAGAGCTGAGGCAAATCTTTGGTCAGAAGAGGCTCGACCGCGAGTTGCAACGTGCTGTAGTCGAGCGCTGGCAGCTGCTATCGAACCTGATAGGCTCGGCAGACGGCAAGAAGCTGCGACACTTGGCGCAGGAGGTAACGCTCGATCTCGTCATCGTGCACGCTAACCAGCATCTGCGCGACTTAGCTCGCCGCTATTGGCTTGAGCGCCTGCCAGAAAGCCTTCACATCGTCGTCATCGACCATGAGTTGTTGGGTGAGCGTCGGAGCGTGGCCTCATTGTCTGGCGGCGAGACGTTTCTCGTTTCCTTAGCTTTGGCGCTTGGTCTGGCATCGCTCTCCGCTGAAAAGATCCGTGTCGAAACCCTGTTCATCGACGAGGGTTTTGGTAGCCTCGATCAGGCTACGCTTCAGCTCGCCGTGGCGGCATTGGATCGCGTTCAGGCCTCTGGGCGCCAGGTGGGTGTGGTCTCGCACGTGGGCGACCTAGCGGAGCGATTGGGTGTGGAAGTGCGCGTAGAACCACTCGGTGGCGGCAAGAGTCGCGTCCGGGTTCTATCGCGGCACTGAAGCATTGGGCTTAGTACGCACGCCTTCGATGCTGAGCAGGCGACGTTTGGTTGCGATGCCACCTGGCGCAGAAAACCCAGTCAATTTGCCGTTTGCGGCCAGTACTCGGTGGCAAGGCACGATGAGCGGCCAAGGATTGCGCCCGAGCGCTTGCCCGACAGCGCGTGCTGCCCGAGGTGAACCGAGGCGCGTTGCTAGCTCGCCGTAGGACACGACGCTTCCAGCAGGGATGACGCGCGCTTGCTCGTAGACGCGGCGCGTAAAAGCAGGGAGCCCTTCGAAGTCGAGTTCAATCCCGGAGAGTTCGACCATTTTTCCGGCAAGCAGCGCGGTCAGCAGCTTCACAGCGTGAGCGACTTTGCCAGTGGGGGAGCCCTCCGTCGCGTCAACGAATCGCTGCCGAAGTTCCATTCGCGTCTTCGTGGCAGTGTTTTCCGGAAGCTGTACCGCCACTACACCTCGCTCGGACCACACGACACCACAGTGTCCGATCTCGGTTTCGAAGAGAGCGAAAGCGGTTGTCATTGCGCCGTGAGTTTAGCCCCGCATGATGCCGGGGCAATGGTGCGGGCTTGGGACCGCGAAGTTGGCACTGCACGGGCCCTTAGGCGAAAGTTGACACACCCACGATCGGGTCTAAAAGTACAAGACCGACGTCGAGATACCGACCGACCACGGCACGAAGCTATAGCCCGTATCATTTCCCGTCTTGGGATGCTTCAGTGTGGACTTGGTCGAGCCAGTGCCCACGAGAGCGAGGCCTAACGCCCAAGCGTGAGCGATTGACCAATCGTAGCCAAGCAGCAAAGTTCCCGCGGCGCTCGTACCGAAGTAGGTACTTTCGTCGATTTGATTGACGAGAGATATCATGCCGAGGCCCGCGCCCACGGCAACGTGTGCCCCGGAATCGAGACTCGGGTACCAATCGAGCAGCGCGCCAATTTGGGACAACCCCGCTGTCGCCTTCTTCGTTAGCGCGAGCGATTCGCCGTTGGCTGTGGCGACTGCGTTGGTATAGGGGCCACCTTTGAAATCGCCGCTTGCTTCGGACGACTGTAATGTTCCGGCAAGTACGACGCCTCGCATGATGCTGCCGCCGATGGCAATGATGGAATTCACACTCATCCCGGATACCGACGCCGAACCTTGTGCGCCATCACCCCGAAAGGCCATGTAGCCGACGCCGTCCATGATGCGGAGGTAGAAGCCATCGCGCAGCCATGCGCTTTCTGGTTTTGTTGCGATTGGTGCCGGCGGGGCAGGTGCCGCAGGTGCCGCCGCGGCGTTAGGTACTGGTGCTGGCGTTGGCGACGTGCTGGGCATTGGCGCGGCGACGGGAGGGGCTACTCCAGGTGAGTTCGGCGCAGTGGTATTGGTAGATGTCGCAGTAGTTGGCGCTGTATTCGAGATCTCACCGAAGTCCTGCGGCGATTCGTCGCTCGGGTTTGCCTGGGCTGCCGCGACTGCAGAGCAACAAAGACCTGCTACGAGGACCATCGTGACTGCAACGGTACGGTTGGGGGACGGCAGTTCGATTCTGGGGCTTTTCGTGCTTGGCATGGCAAAGGTGCTTCCTCTTATCGCTTAACCGCGAAGCCAGTGGCACGGTTGAATCTATTTTGCCAGCGACGCAGAATCCGAAGGGGCGGCCACCGACCTCACCAATGCTGACTGGGCCGCACTCTATTCCCGAGGGATGTGGCATGCCAACAGCCGCGTGAGGTTGGGCAGACCGACCACCCCCCTGAACCGTCATTCGGCAGGCCTAAGCGAGGCTTGCTTGAATTGAGGACTGGAGTGACTCTATGCTGCCGCCCGCGTCGTACTGGAAGCGTACCCTTAGGATATCGCCTACCGTGACGGTGATTGGATACGGTAGCGCCAGGGACATATATGGCAGGTGCCAATCGGCCGAGCGCTGTTCGTCGGCGAACAATCCGACTGGGACTTTGGTGATGAAGCGCAAGGCGTTTACGGTACCTGCTTGGTTGATGACGACGATCTGGTCCAAGCCAAAGGATTCCGGTAGTTCTTCTGTATACTCGAGGATCGAGTAAACATGGGGGCTGCCCATTTCAATCGTGTTCGAACCCAAGGCACCTGCTTCGAAAAAGAACGGAACGGGCGCGTAATAGCCATGAAAGTCGTAGGGCTGGTAGATTGGCTGAACGGCAAGAATGGTCGCCTCCGGGATGATCCGCGCAACGGGTCGGCAGAATTGGACAACGTGTTGCGCCTTGAAGCGCGACAGCACCTGGATCTGCTGTTCACGCAGCAAAGCTGAGTGTAGCATCTCGCAAATCACGACGTCCGCAGGTTCATCCGGCATGAACTCGCGTGCGTCCGCTTCGACGATGGTGACCTTTTCGCTAGCACCGTTGGCTGCCAATAGGCGTCGTGCCGCAGCGGCCACGTGGGGAAGGCGCTCGACCATCGTAACTCGACGGGCACGCTTGGATGCGAGAAAGCTCATCACGCCAGTGCCGCCACCCAACTCGACGACATGCGAACCGAGTGGGATGCGTTTCGAGATTGCCTCGTGAAAAGGAACCATTCTCTGCTCATTGGCGAGCATCTGGCCGTGATAGTGCAGGGGAATGAACTGGCCGAGCTGTGCCGCCTCATCTACACGGTGGATGGGCGTGACTGCGACCTTGCTTTGAGAATGCTTCTTGGGCCGCGGAACGGCGAGCGCTATTTTCATAGGCGCCCGGTAGAGCAAAGGTTGGGCCAGGGTTGGCGTGTGAAGTATTTCGCGGGATCGGCCAGTTCAGGGCGTCAAGGCCGTGACGCAGCGCCAAGCCGTCTGCGGTCCACTGGAGGTTACTGGGCGGCACGTGATTGGAGCACGTGGATGACTAAGTCGACGAGTGAATCGATGTATCGGCCCGTGAACCTTTGTTTGCCGAAGCGTGGGTCGAATTGCCGGAACAACGTGGGTTGAGCGTTATCGCAGGGGCATTGCGTGTCAACGCTAGGCCAAAGTAGGTCAGAGAATGGGCATTTTTCTTGGGCGTCCGAGGCGCACCGAGCTGGCCACATTGGAGGCAAATGCGGACCGCTTCCGATTCGAGCAGCGAGAGCACAAAAGTTCTTAGTAGTCGGATTGTGGGCGAGGCAATCTCTTCACGCGGTCGTCATTTGGGCCTATAAACCTGGCGCCGAGGCATCACCGTCCCGGAGGGTGCTAGGCTCTGCCCCGGTTGCGCACGGACAGCATGGCTTTTAGAGATGACAGAATGTTAAAACGTCAACGAATGCAATCGTGGCAGACCGATCGAATGCGCAAACTACCTCAAGGAGCAACTCGGTGGAATTGGAAGTAGGCACACTCTTCCTGCGCAAGTACCAAGTCGAGCGCCTAGTCGGACAAGGATGCATGGGGCGAGTATACAAAGCTCGTGACCAGGCAATCGATCGACATGTCGCAATTCGGCTGATCGAACCCGAGTACGACAACGAGCGCGTGTTGGGTTTCATCGAGGATGATGCCAACCGCATCGGTCAGGCAAGGAACCTGCACCTGGCCGATTGCATCAGCGTTGGGATCCTCCCTAGCGGTGAGCGCTGCATCATCACCGAATTCGTCGAGGGTGAGACGCTCCAGCGGCGAATGGCGCGAGTCGGGCGCATGTCTCAAATGGGCGTGACGCAGCTACTCAGCCAACTCTTGAACGGTTTGGCAGCAGCCTTCGCGGTTGGTGTGGTCCACCGCGATCTAACTCCGCGCAGTATGTTTATCGCAGCCGCCAAGCCAGGGCCGGGGCACGTGGCTCGGCTCATTGATTTTGGGCTTTCGCGGTTGGCGGTGCTGAAGGCCGATCCAAGCGGTAGTTTGGCCACGAATTCGGCGAGCAGGAACTCGTTTCAATACTTGTCACCCGAGCAACTCAATGGGCTCAAGGAGCCCGATGTACGCAGCAACATCTATACGCTCGGGGTAATGGCTTATCAGGCAATTACCGGGCAACTTCCATTCACGGGTGACGATTTCGCCTCACTTGCTTCGAATATTTTGCTTGAGGAACCGACGCCGATCGAATCATTGGTCCCAGAGGCTAGCGCACAGCTCGTGCTGCTGATTCGGCAAGCAATGGCTCGTTCGCCCAATGCGAGATTCCAGTCGGCTGAGGAAATGTTGGCGACAGTAGCCAGTCTTCGGGACTCTCCGGCAAAGCCATACGCTGGGCTCGAGTCAAAACCCCCACCCCCGCCACCCCCGATCGGTACCGACGAGGAAGGTGAGACTGACGCTGGCGCTGACGCGAAGGTTGGTGAGGCTGAACCGGCCCCACCCGCGGCGTCATCACCCAAATACCCCGCGCCACCACTGGAGCAGCTGAGCGCGGCGCGAAAATACCCGGCACCGCCGCCACCTCCGCCTGTCGACGAGCCAGTGCCAGTCCCGGAATCACATGGAATTCGTCCGTCGCAGACTACGTCGCCAGGGATACAACCTGACACGCTATCCTCGCCCCTCGCAGCAGAGCCGCCCGAACTGACGGCGCCTGCAGTTCCGGCAGCAGCGCCGACTGAGTCGGAGTCGGACGTACCAGCAGCTGTGTACACCACCCAAGCGAAAATCGAGCCTGCAGAGCCACCCATCCAAGCGAAAATCGAGCCTGCAGAGCCACCCATCCAAGCGAAAATCGAGCCTGCAGAGCCACCCATCCAAGCGAAAATCGAGCCTGCAGAACCACCCGCCCAAGTCGCCATTGCGTCAGTCTCGCCGCCCACCACGCCAGGCGAATCGCAAACTGTCGTCGACGCTCCTGCCGATCCAAGTGCGGCGCCAAGCACACCGGCGACTCTGGTTGACCGTCGCCCCAGCACGACACCTCCCGCATCTGAGCGTCCCGGAGAAGCTCAACCGACGGTCAGCCCTGAAATGGTGTCAAACGTGCGGCAACGACTCGACTCTTTGCCGCCAGACAAGTCTGTCGATTTGGGTGCTCACGCGCGGCCTGCAATCCGATCGCGCAAGCCACTCGTTGTAGCGATTCTGCTGTTTGGTGTGGTCGGAGCGGGGATCGCATTTGCGTTGATCCCCGGAAGTGGTGACCCCAATAAGCCGATCGTTCCGAGTGTCGCACCGAGTGCGGTTGTGCCGGTTGCGGAGCAAGTCACTGGGGCGATCCCGCCAAGTTTGCCTGAACCCACCGCGCAGCCCGTGGTTTCGGCGGTAGCTATTAAACCGTTGCCCACCGCAACCCGGGGGCTCGCGCTTGCAAAATCCGCGTCTCCCGCCCCCGCATCGGTTGGAGCCGGTCAGAAGAAGTCGGCACCTGGAGCGACCGTCAAGAAATCGAATGCGCCGAAACGCGACTCGGCCAAGGACCCCTACAACTACCGGTGAACCATGTCGAGAGCGCATACATTACTCTTTGGATTGTTGGTCTTCGCCAGGGTTCTACTTTCGTCAGAGGCCGCCTACGCAGACGATCCGGCTGCCGCCGAGTCGCTTTTTCAAGAGGGGCGGCGCCTACTGAACGATGGGCAGGTGTCGGTTGCCTGTGAGAAGTTCAAGGAGAGCTTTGCGCTCGACGCCATGTCAGGCACGCTGTTGAATTTGGCGGCGTGCTATGAGAAAGATGGACGGACTGCGACGGCTTGGGCGCGGTTCCGTAACGCGGCGAGCCTGGCCAAGAGTCAAGGCAAAACGGAGCAAGCTGCCGAAGCCAATCGACGCATCAAGGCGCTCGAAGCAGAACTCTCGTACATGACGATTGTCGCACCAGAGCCGGTGCCCGGGATGGAAGTGAAGCGAAATGACGCGGAAGTTTCACCGGCATCCTTTGGCGTCGCAGTGCCAGTCGATCCCGGACACGTCGAGGTGGTCGCATCTGCGCCAGGCTTCTCGACCATCCGTTTGAGCGCCGAGGTGGGAGTCCACCACGACAAGCAAACCATTACTATTCCCAAGCTGGCACCAGACAGAAACGCAGCCGCAGACCAGGCACTCACGGACAAGCCGGTGGCCGACAGCGCAGCGAATGCAGGGCCGGTGATGGTCAACGCAGACGCGCCGGTGGTCCGAGAAAAGCGAACGAAACCCAAAGCTAGTGCAGCGGATGAGGCACCAGTACAATTTACCAAACCCGAGATTGTCAAAGAGGGGCCTGGGCTGACACCATGGATTATTGGTGGTCTTGGTGTCGCGGCGGCTGCCACGGGCGGTGTATTCGGCGTCATGGCGATGAGATCGAATGACGACGCAAACAACCAATGTCCCTCGCGAGTTGGGTGCTCGATGTCGGCGTTGAACGCTGCAGATCGTCGCGATCAGCAGGCCATGATTGCCAGTATTGGGGTCGGAGTTGGCCTAGCGGGGATTGTCACTGCTGCGGTGTGGTTGCTGGTGGACAGGCCAAAGCAATATGACGATGACACGGGCCTCGTTCTTCGCCCGATGGTCGCTAGAGACAATGCTGGCCTATGGGCAGGCGGCAAGTTCTGACCAGGGTGCCTTATCGCGGCACCAAAGATACTGCCCCCAATGCGAAGGAACCAACCATGAGTATGTCGTCGCGAAATTCCAGTCACGTCTTGGCAGTCTTGCCGTGGTTTGCTCTCGCGTGCTCGCAAATTGCTGGATTCCAGGAGTTTTCAGCAAGTCCAGCGGCGGGGACGAATGCCAATAGTACGACTGCAGACTCGGGCGGGGCGACGTCGATGTCTGGCGGGGGCGTCGGGACTGGAGGGGCAACAACCGGCGGAGCAACAACCGGTGGAGCAACAACCGGTGGAGCAACAACCGGCGGAGCAACAGCCGTTGGGGCAACAACCGGCGGAGCAACAACCGGCGGAGCAACAACCGGCGGGGCTCGAATGTCCGGCGGCGCAAGTTCTGGCGGCGCGACCTGCGGCAGTCTAGATTTGGCATGTTGCACGGGATCGTCATGCACGGCGACCAATACTGTCTGCAATGCGACGACGCTGCGATGCGAGTCGTGTGGCGCTGTGGGTGGGCGCTGTTGTCCTTCTTCCAACAGTTGCTCGGGCGGAGGTTGCTGCGTCAATAGCGTGTGCGTTGCAGCAAGCCAATCCTGCGGGGCCGGCAGCGGGACCTGTAGCGCTGGTCATTGCATGAATTGTGGGCAGAGCGGGCAGACTTGTTGCAGCAACACCTGCGAATACGGTCTTGAATGCAATGGGGCTGGTGCCGCTGCTGCGTGTCGCGCATGTGGCGCCAACGGTCAATCCTGCTGTAGCAACGGCGGGTGGCCCGTTTGCGAGGCCAGTGCTGTTTGCGTCGCCACGACGGGTGCCTTGGGCGCTACGTGTTCGACGACCTGCGGTGCGTTGGGCCAGGCCTGTTGCACTGGAAACCTTTGTGCACAGGCGAGCGGGTTGGCGTGCACGAACGGCACTTGTCGTTAGTGCACTGTCGACGAGTTTGGAAGTACGCTTCACGAGAAGGAGCAAAGCCACAAGTGGGCTGGGCAGGCGCCTGCTAGCGGCTTATGAACTCCATTACTATCCGATGCAACTGCGCACTGTGGATGCGAGGCTTTGTGCCAATCGCAGCGTCACCTCTTCGGTCGGCCCCTCTACCATGACACGACACATCGACTGAGTTCCAGAGTACCGAATGAGCACGCGGCCCTTGGTGCCCAGTTCCGCCTCGGCCAATTTGATCGCTTCTTTGAGCGAGGAAAGGTCCTCAAGTGGAGGTTTCTTGCTTACGTCGATATTGACAATCTTCTGTGGAAATACGCGCATCAACGAGCCGAGTGAAGACAGCGGACGCCCAGAGGTCTTCATGGTCGCCACCAATTGCAATGCCGAAATGATGCCGTCGCCGGTTGTGTGGTGATTCAGGCAGATAGTGTGACCCGAGGCTTCTCCGCCCAGCACGGCGCCGCGCTCTTGCATCATTTCCAGCACGTAGCGATCCCCAACCTTGGCCGCCCCATACTCGATTCCCAGCTCTTTGAGGGCAAGGCCGAATCCGAAGTTGCTCATTACGGTGGAGATGACCAGGTTGTTTTGAAGCAATCCGAGTTCCTGATACCGCTTGGCGCAGATCACGAGCACTTGGTCACCGGAAAGCTCACGGCCCAGTTCGTCGACGACGATGAGACGATCACCATCGCCATCGAAAGCCAATCCAACCTCAGCACGTGTTTCAAGTACCTTTGCCCTGAGTGATTCGGTGTGCTGCGACCCGCAGCGATCGTTGATATTGGTGCCGTCGGGTGAAGCGTGGATGGTGATGACGTCCGCACCCAGCTCAGCGAAGATAATTGGTGCTGCCTTGTACGTTGCACCGTGGGCACAGTCGAGGACGACCCTCATTCCCTCGAGGCTAAGATCCTCAGGAAACGTGTTCTTGCAAAATACGATGTAGCGCCCGGTGGCATCATCGATGCGTTTGGCCTTGCCAATTTCGTCGGCAGTGGGCCGAATGTCGCGCATTCTACCCGACGTGATTAGATCCTCAAGTTCGTCCTCTTCGGCATCAGGGAGTTTGAAACCTGTGCGCGAGAACATTTTGATGCCGTTGTCTTGATACGGGTTATGTGAGGCCGAAATCACCAGGCCTGCATCCGCGCGCATGCTGCGCGTGATGAACGCTATTCCAGGCGTTGGCATCGGACCGACGAGCAACACGTCTACGCCCATTGAGCAGATTCCGGCGGTCAATGCGCATTCCAACATGTAGCCACTGACGCGCGTGTCTTTTCCGATCACGATACGATGCCGATGATCCTTGTGTCGCTTGCAGACATAAGCCATCGCACGGCCGATCTCGAGGGCCATTTCTGCCGTAATCGGAGCAAGGTTCGCGACGCCGCGCACCCCATCAGTTCCAAATAATCTTCCCATGATATGAACCTTGTTTCTAGGTGCGCGCTGGCCAGAGCGTCGATACCGAATCGACGACGGCTTGTAGCCATGCCGCGCCGGTTACTTTCGTCGCTGGTGACAATGACTGAATTGCCTTGATGTACGAAGTTTTTGGGGCGACTTGTTCCCAGGCGTGCAAAAACGTATCACGCTCTTGGCCACCGACGCTCGCATCGGGAGCTACAGAAAGTCGCGACTCGAGTTCTGGCCAGCGATCAAGCAGTGACTCTTGCTGCATTTTCAGCATCGGAGGCAAGGCGAGTTCGCCGTGCGTGCTCGCGAGTTTGAGCGAAGTAGTCATCTTGTCTGCCAATTCGGCGAGGCGCTTGATGCGCTCGGCTCGCACCAATCCGAGCTGGGCTTGGGCACCGTCGTAGCAGGCCTGGCTGAACGGATCGGTCGACATGACTCGCCTACGCACGTAGGCGTACCATTGCTGCAATGCCACGATATTGCCGAGATAGACGAGGTTATTTAGGACGATGCGCTGGATCGCTCGATAGGCGCCGACGCGAAAGGCTCGATGGCTCGTCGCTGCGGTTGGTGGAGGCGGGGCGTAGAGGCGGTTCTCGTCGAGGATGTCCTGTCGACAGATTACCCCTGCCGGAATCACTGTGCCATAAGCGACACGCACCGGGCCAACCAGCGCGCCTTGTCCGCCGAGGAAGATGGGTGGCATGTCGAGCATCACACCGCGCGGCACGTCGCCCACCAAAGAAGGCGTAGCTTTGTCCTGGTGTGGAGTGAAGTTGAAATGGATGTACGACGATCCAATCTCGCTATGGTCCTTTCGGCTTGTTCCGCCGGCCATCAGCGCGTCGCAGAAATTGATGAGGCTGCCTGCTGTCACGAACGGCAAGAACAATGTCTGCTTCAGTCCAACGGTATGTGCGGCGTTCGCCTGCTCCTCGAGGAGCGTGCCTGGCCGAACTTGCGCCCCACTGCCCAGGCTCGAGCCATCGAGGTAGGTGGCACCAGAGTGGAATCCGCCCTTCAGGCTCACCTCGTGGCCAAGCTGACAGGCTTCCAGCGTCACGGGCGATTCGGCACCGAGCACCGCGCCGCTCCCGATCGACGTCGTCGAACCGGCAATTTTGCACCCCGTGTGGATCACGACGCCAGGTGCAATTCTGTCCGGCCGAATATCGGCGGCAACCTCGACCGATGCAGGACAAGGGATAATGACGCCGCGCTGAACCAGCGTCTCGACTCGCTTTTGGTTGTCGTCGTGCATTGGCGCTACTCGGCCGCGGAGCATCCAACGCGGCGCATTGGAGCTCAAGCCTTTTTGTTGCTACTTCGACGCTGGTGTTGCAGCTGGACCTTCGGGGCGCATCGCGACGGTCATGTCCAGCTTGGTGCCATCGACAACAACTTTTCGAGCTAGGAAGCCCGGTCGCCCGATTTCAAAGGCACGGCGTTGCCCGCGCTTGAGTTCGACGCGGAACGGCGAACGGCCCACGGGTTTTCCCTTGTAGAAGAACCGCGCGTCTTCGGGCAGGGTCTTGACCGTGACAACGATCAGATCGTCCAAAGTCGGCGAGGGAGCGGCAGAGGCGACTGGCGCGTTCGAACCCGTCGCTTGGGGGGGTACCTCGGTGGTTCGCCTGGTTTCGGCAGCGGCTGCACTCATTTCAGCGGCTGGCATCGACTCGCCCTTTTCGGGTACAGCCGTCGCGGCAGGTGATTTGATAATTTCCTCCGCCCTGGGTACTCGTTCGCCTGGCGACTGCGTCAACGGGCTGATGAAGAACCAGGCTCCACCGACGATTGCGGCCGTGGCAGTGAGCCACAGGATGCGGGAAAGTCCAGATTTTTGCCCCAAACGCGGTTCGCTCTTCGGTTCAAACTTTGCGTTTGAAATATCGTGTGCAGGAGATTCAGGCGCCCTGTCAGTCTTCGGAAGGCGAATCGGTGCCATCTCCATGGCACGCGCTGCAGGAGGCGACGACTTAGAAATCGGTGTCGGAGCCGCGCTTTGGATTGGGGTCGGCTCGTCCGCGGTGTGCGCGGTCGCAGCCGCAGTGGATGACGGGGAGTTTGTCGTGGTTTCCGCTGCCTCCCATCCTTCCTCTTCGCCCTCGAGCGTCGGGGGCGGAGTTGACGACAAGATGTTGTGCAGGCTCGAAGGCGATGCTGCGGCTGCAGGAACAAGGCTTGAATGATTATCGGAAGGATCCGAGGGAGCGGGTTCTGCATCCCAACCAGTCTCCTCACCCACTGGTATCGGCGGTGGACAAGAAACCGGTACCGATCGTTTAGCGGGCGGAGCTTGCGATGCCGGGGGTACGGACGGCGCGGGGATCCCGATCAGCGTTCCGCCACTGCCGCCCTTGCGCGAAGGCGGACCGGCAGATGGCGACTTGGCGGCAGGAGGTCGGTCGGTCTTTGGTAGCGGCATTCCGAGCAACGTCTGCTGTCTGGCAATCCCCCGCGCGGCAGGTGCCGCTCCGGGGCCACCGCTCGCACCAGGGCTCTGAACCGGCGCAGGCTCACTCCGCCCATGCGTGCCCGGAGGAACCGACGCTGGGTCAACGGGCTGCAACACGGGCATGCCAAGCAGTGTCTGCTGTCTTGTGCCGCGTTTCGACGTCGGAGGCGTTGAGGAAGGGCCTGCCGCCGAGACCTCCGGAGCTTTCGGATTCTGACCGGCACGCTTCGATGCTGGTGGTGTCGATGGGTCGGCGGGGGGCTGCGATGCTCGGTCGTCGCTCATGGGTCCGGTCCCGGATCATAACAGAATAGGCGCTTTTCTGTTGAATTGCTTCGCATCCAATGGTTGCCCGGTGGCACGGGGTGGATACAACGAGTCGACAACCTGAAAATTGGAGCGGAAATGCACAAAAGGCCGCTCGTTCGGGTTTGGCTCGATGGGGACCTATTGTCGAATCGAGTTATTGACGGAACAAGGCAAGCGCCCATTGGGGCGTCAGGCGTGCGGCAACCGTGATGGCGACGATCATCGCCCCGCAGGCGATACTTTTCGGATCCTTGACCGCAAAGCGGACGGGATCCTCCTGCATTTGTCCACGTCCCGCGAGCATCCAAATTCGCTCCACCCAAAACAGCAATACCGGTAGAACGAGCCACAGAATTGCCGGTTCGAGGTACCCAACCCGTACCGCGGCGGTTTCGACGTACAACATGTAAACGAGTGCCGACACCATTGCACTCGCTGTGCCCATCGATCTTACCATGTCGATGTCGACTCGATAGTACTCGCGGCTGCTGGCCTTCTCGGTGCCGATTAGTTGTTGCAACTCGACGAAGCGTTTGACGAACGCCAGGCTCATGAACAGGAATATCGAGAAGCCAAAAAGCCATGCACTTACATGGATGCCAGTCGCCACCCCGCCCGACAGAATGCGATGGGCGTAGAGCCCAGCGAGTGCCAGCACGTCGACCAGTAATCGCTTCTTCAGATACAACGAGTATGTCACGGTGCCACCGAGGTAGATCGCGAGCATGAGCGCGAATCGAGGCGGCAAGTAGAGCAGGGCGAGGGCAAAGCTGATGACGACTAACGCAACCCCGAGCGGTGGGCCAAAGCGAGCTGGCAGATCGCCCGAGGCGAAGGGCCGGCGGCGCTTGGTAGCGTGGGCGCGGTCCGCTTCAAGATCGAGGAGATCGTTGAGAACGTAGCCTGCCGAGGCACAGAGTGAGAACGTAAACGCCGCAAGAAGCGCACGCGCCAAGAGTCCTGGACTCGGGACCCCTGGCGCCAGCAGCGACGGTACGAGGACGAGTGCATTCTTTGCCCATTGGTGTGGACGAAGCTCAGTGATGAGGGCTCGAAGACGACCAGCTGGCGATGGTGATGGCACGGGGGCACCTCCGTAGCACGATTTCGCGCTATCCGGTTGACTCGTAATGCTGAGCACGGAGCTAGCCGCAAAATCCAGCTGTGAGCCGCGTGGTCAAGCTCGACGTGCAGCAGATTCGCCGCTTGGTCGAGAATTCCGCGTCGAGCTTGAGCACGTGGCCGCAAGCTACTTGCACAGTGACTGTGGAGCTGGAACGCGCGGGTCGAGCTCAGTCGCAAATACCTGAATTCGGCAGCGAATGGCGCCAAATGGCGACACGTGCAGGTGGACCTTGATGCGACAATCATTGGAATCGTTGTCGGCCATCCACGCAGCATGATCGCAATGCGCAGAATCGCCCTCGACCTTCAGAGTGGCGAACCTCGATCGCAATCGGCCGTCGCCACAAGTTGCTGAACCAAGCTCAAGGGCGGCGTCGGTTCCGAAGAAGCCCCCCTTTCGTTCGACGGATTCATCGACGACAGGGATCTCTCGACGCGCTGGTTGCCCGGCTTGACAGCGGCACCCCTCCCCGCAGCCGCCCTTGTCGCAACAGGCCAGACCTTCAGCGCCACAGCCTGCACGGCAAATCCCCCGAACACAAGTCGCGGAATTGCTGCAACGCCCTTCGTCGCAGGGCGCGTTCGGGTAGCCGCGAGGCCGGCAAATGCCGTCGACACAGGCCAGAGCGTCGTCGCACGTCGATGCGACTTCGCAGCAAGGCTGCCCGCGCGCGCCACACCCGTCACAGTGGCCATCGTCGGTGAGCTCGGGTTTGGTGCCTTTGGCGACGATGGCCAGCACCAGTTTTTCGTTCGAACGCAGTGTTGCGTTGCTGGACGATTTGGTCTGTTCCTCCAAGGAAAAATTGGTGCTTCCGCCGAGCAGCGTGACTCCTGTCGAGAAACCGCTGGCATTGTCCGTGCGCACCTCGACCTCGACCCGCCCGCGCAGGGTTTTGTACACCAATTGGGCATCGTCGTGGCAAAGTGCCGGCAAACAATCGAAAGCATGATTCTGCCCTTCGAAAATCCTACCAATAGCGGGTAGACTATCCCAAGTCGCCTCGGCTACCGAGAGCCGCACGTGGAGGCGTTCACCGGCACCGCGAGCGGCTTTGACATCGGGCAGCCAGGGCGCGATGCGACCAAGACCGAGCGAGCCGTTCGCATCCGTCGTGGTCTCGGTCGTGTATTCGACACCGGAGACCGCGGCGGGTTCGCTCGACGTTGCGCTCGCGAATCTTGCATTGTCATCGACACAACCGAGGAGACTTCGGTCCAACTTGTCGCCAACACCAAATTGGCCGAGTGTGACCACTCCCGGGACGTCCTCACAGCGGAGTGCACCGCCAAGATTGAATTCCTGAGTGATACGATCAAATTGTGGCTTCAATGCCGTGCAGAGCGGTAGAGGGGGGGGCGGTGTGCTCGCCATCGGTGCTGCGGTTCTTGGTGGCTCGGATGTTTGTGGGCCACTGCAGGCGCCCGCACACGAGATAACGAGAAGCATCGAAGCTCGAGCAGTTGGTCCGCGCATTTCGTCGCCCATTTTGCGGAAAACCTTGGGCAAGACAAGGACTGTCTTGCAGTTGTGCCCTCGGGGCGCCCAACTCGACGCAGAAAGTGCCGAAAGCGAAGTCGAATTTCGTGGGTCGCGAGTCAAAGCGTTGTCGAGCGCTGGTGGGTTGCCTGCCTGAATAGGGCCAGCGCAACGACCGTCATCTCGCAAGATTTTGCTGGCATTGGCACCCGCAACTGGCAGCGGCGGGAGCTACGGGTGTCGCCTGCGCGGGCGCCTCCAAGCCGTACGCACAGTTGCTGCCGAATTCGTGCAACACGCAAACCGGGTGTGACTTGCGAGGTGCAGACGGTTCGACGGGCACAAGTGGGAATGGGGGTAAGTTTCGAGTGACGAATGTCGCGCAAGGCGTTGCCGCGGGGGCTCAAGTCCGCACAAGCGGAAAATGTTCGTTGTCAGCGCCGAGAGGCTGGCGACACGGCCCCTTGTCCCCATAATTGACCTTGCCATGCACGACCGATTCCTGATCAAGAACACCACGCGGCAAGAGCGAGAACAGATCGTTAAGAATTCCCTTTCTTGCGGGGGCGGCGGCTGCGAAGACTGCTCATCTTGTGGCGTGTACGGAGCGGGCGACCCCTTCGACATGTATGAGCCGTACATCGACGGAACCAAGGAGATTCACGAGATCACGCAGGAATTCCGCGCCAGGTACTTCGGCTAGGTTCGCTGCAGGTTGCAGCTGATGCCGAAGGCCAAGGACCCGACTTATCGCCGGATTGCGCGGCAAATGGAGTCGCTGGACGATTGGAATGGCGAGGCCAACGCGGAGTCCGATGATCGAGGTCGCACGACGCACCGCTGCCGCCCCATGCTGACTCCACCGGACTGTGGTAGGGCCTCCAACGTCACTACGAGTCAACATACGCACCATGCTTGCCCCAATGTCGCCCAGCGTTCCGTCTGCTTCCCATGAGTGAGCGCTTGCTCGCGCTCACGTCGCGGTTCGGTGCGGAGCAGTGGCGGGCATTAGGGGTGCTCGCCTGTGAGCATCGGATCACCTTGAGCATGCTTGACCGGCTAGGCCTCGATGGTGACATGCGGTCGTGGCTCACTGATTGTGCAGCCCAAGGGCTGCTCGTAGATGCCGGCGTGGCGCACGGTTTGACATACTCACGCAGCATTTCTGGCGAACGTGCCGTCGCAATTGAGCCCGCCTATCGAGCGCCCGTATTGCGCCATTTGGCGGAGAGCGGCGGATTGGCGCGGCTCACGGCCGACGCTCGGGTGGTGGTTGGGGACGCGGCTCTCGTCGGCTTGATGACCGCGTTGTACTTGGGAGATTTGCAGGCGCTGCGGGCAGAATTGGCTGAAATAAAGCGTCGTTCGTTGCGGAACGAAGAGGAAGCGCTGGCGCGAAGTCGCCTCCGGGAAGCCGTGTGCTCGCCTTTCGATCCGGAGCGGCTCACTCGAATCTGGGGTGAAAGCGCTGGGCTCTTGGCGGAAGAGGTGCTGCTGGATGCATTGGTGACGCTTGAACCGAGCGACGAGCCCTATCGTTGGGCGCTCGCCCGAAGCAGCAGTGCTTCCACACCAAGGACTCTGCGCATCCTCGCAGAACACGCTTTGCTTCGCGGAGACCTCCCAACCCTTTCTGAGCTTCGGTCGCGATTGCCAGTCGCAGAAATGCTCACCATGCGCGTTGCGGAATCCTATCTTCGAGGCGATCTCGAAGAAGCCCTGAGGCTTCTCGATGAACTGGCCGCTTCGAAGCACGAGCTGAAACGCGCTGTTCCCTGTCCTACGAGCGTGACGGCACTGCTGGCGTTGCTGGCTATGAGCCGCAAGCAGCCGGCGGGGACGATCCTGGCAAAGCGCCTTTTGCAGCGCCATTCTGTTCCCGAGGCACCACCAATCCCGGGTTGGCCTGCAGTGAATTCGCAGTTGGCGCTGGTGCGTGCGTTGCGCATCTTGATGCGAACTCTCACCCAACCGGAGCTCGAGCGATCTCGCCTCAGTCCTCACCATCTGGCACTCGAGACGCCCGGATGGCAACTGCTAATAACGGCCATGACAGTGTTAGTAGCGGACCGTGACGCAACGACGCGAATGGCTTGGACGCGTCGTCTGGCCGACGATGCCGCACGCTGGCAAGAGCGAGGGTACAACTGGCTGGCGCGTCAGACCCGACACTTGGCCCAGTCGCTTGGTGACGAATCCATTGCGTCCTGTCAATCCGGGGAACTTTTGCTATCGCTGCTGCTGGAGCGCGAACCCGATTGGCGGATCGCCATCCGGACCGTGGAGAAATTCCTGCAAACGGCGGAACGAGGCGAAGTAACGCAGTCTAGGCGCGTTGCCTGGTTCTTGGACATGTCGAGTGGTGAGTTGGCCAAACCTGCGTTGGAAGAGTACCGCAGCGGGACGGGCTGGATTCTCGGGCGTCGTGTGGACTTCGAGGCGCTTCGCGCGGTTAAGTATACGCTGCCGCCGGAAGATACAGCGGTCCTTCTGGCCATCAATGCTGCGCCAAACCGCGGGCGATTTCCGTTAGAAGCCGTCGAAGCGTTGTGTGGGCACCCACGCGTTTTTAACGGTGCTCGCGGCCGACTGCCGGTTGAAGTGGTGCGAGGTGCTTGCCGAGTCGAGACGCGCCGAGAGCGCGGTCACCTGGTTGTGCAAATCGAGCCAGCTCGAGCGCCGGAGGGCGTCCACGTCGTAGTGGAGAGTGAAACTCGCGTGGTCGTCTATCGGGTCAGTGTCAGCCTAGCACGCTTGATCCAGACACTTTCGGGCGGGATCCGGATCCCGCTGAGTCACCAGAACGAAGCGCGAACGCTGCTCGCGCGACTCGCCGAACACGTCGAGATCCACAGCCCCGAGCTTGGAGTTTGTCGCGTGGCTGCTGCGGACAGCACACCGTGTCTTCGGATCTCGTCTGAGGCAGGCGCATGGTGGGTGGAAATCGGCGTGCGACCTTTCGGCGAATTTGGCCGCTTCTTTCCACCCGGGCTGGGTCGTTCGGTCGTCACGGTGCATGCTGACAGTGAGTTGTTCGATACCGTACGCAGTCTCGAACAGGAAATGTTTCGCTATCACGCCTTGCTTGCCAAGTGTCCAACGCTTGCTGCTGCGACGCGAGGCGAGGTGGAACTCCTTGACGCCGAAAGCGAACACCCGCACAGCTTCTCGCTCGGTGAGGAGGAGATGTACAGCCTCTTGGCAGAATTGCGCGAGAGCGGTGAGAGCTGTGCGCTCGAGTGGAAGAATGGTCGTCCCATCACGGCTCGAGGCAAACTGACTAGCGCAGCGCTCAATGGGTCTTTGCGTCGCATCAAGGGCTGGTACCTGGTCAACGGCAGCATCAGTCTCGACCAAGTATCGCGTATCGAGTTGGCAGACTTGGTGCGCATGCCCTTCACCAAGACTGGGCGATTCATTCGTTTGCCATCCGGGGATTTTCTCGAGGTTGAACGGCGAATGCGTCAAGTTCTGTCAGCGCTTGCTTGCGCAGCCCAAGTGCCACCTCGCGGCGCTACGGGTGAACTGAGAGTTCCAGAGGCCGCTTTCGACACCGTGTGTTCGCTGTTGGACAATACGGGTGGCATGGACGTGGAGCCCTCGGTGACTGACTTTCGCGTTCGCCTCGATGCCACTCTGGCGAGTATCCCGGTCGTTCCCGCCGAGCTGTGCGCGACGTTACGCCCCTATCAACTCGACGGTTACAGGTGGTTGTGTCGGTACAGTCAGCTCGGCTTTGGCGTTTGCCTTGCGGACGACATGGGTCTCGGCAAGACCCTGCAATGCATAGCGCTGCTGCTTGCCCGTGCGGCAGGCGGCCCTGCGCTTGTCGTTGCCCCAACGTCCGTGTGTAGTAATTGGATCGATGAGTTGCGGCGCTTTGCACCGTCGCTCGTGGTCGCGGAGTACACTGGCCGTTCGCGCACGAAGTTGCTTGCGTCGATTCGACACCGTGACGCGGCGGAAACACTTGATGTGCTCATTGCCAGTTACGCGCTTCTGCAGCAGGATGCGTCGGAGCTCGCCTCGATCGAGTGGAACACGGCTGTCATCGACGAAGCGCAATTCATCAAGAACCCGAACTCGTTGCGCGCCAAAGCCGCATTCGAGCTGGTTGCGCGCTATCGCTTGGCTATGACCGGTACACCTGTCGAGAACCAGCTAAGTGACTTGTGGAGCATCTTTCACTTTCTGAACCCCACCTTACTTGGCTCATTTAGGCACTTTCAGCTTGCATACGTGCGACCGATCGAGCGCGACCACGACTCCGAACGGCAGGCACTGCTAAAGGGCGTCCTTCAACCATTTCTTCTTCGGCGTCGCAAGGACGAGGTGCTAAAGGAGCTTCCTCCGACAACGACTCTGCGCCACGAGGTTCGTCTGTCAGAAGATGAAGCCTTGCGTTATGCGCTCTTGCGTCGCCAGATCCACGATAAGCTCACAACGCCGCACGGAAAGCGTCAGCATAAGTTGCAGATCCTAGCTGAGATCACTCGGCTACGGCGTTTCTGTTGCCATCCGCGACTGGTGTTCCCCGACGCAGGCACCGAATCCTCTAAGATGCAATGTTTCTTGGAACTCGCCGAGGAGCTACGCGAAAACGGGCATCGCGCCTTGGTCTTCAGTCAATTTGTGGATTTCCTCGAGCTCGTACGGGAACAGCTTGACGAACGCGGATTCCGCTACGTCTACCTCGACGGCTCAACCCCAAAAGAAACGCGTGGCGCCCGGGTTAACGCGTTTCAAACCGGTGAGAGTGACCTGTTTTTGATCAGCCTGAAGGCTGGCGGATTCGGTCTCAATTTGACGGCAGCCGACTACGTGATCCACCTCGATCCTTGGTGGAATCCTGCAGTCGAGGCCCAAGCCACCGATCGTGCGCATCGCATTGGGCAAACTCGTCCGGTCACGGTCTATCGGTTGGTCACTAAGGACAGCATCGAAGAGCGGATCGTCGAGCTGCATCAAGAAAAACGCGCGCTCGCCGAGGCGTTACTGAACGGTGAGCAAAGCTCCCGTTCGCTCAGCGGCGAGGAATTGTTGGCGCTACTTCACTAGAACTGGCTCGCGCCAAAGACGCACCTTCTCCACCCAAAAGACTGCCAGTCTCAGTGGGATTGTAGGTCGTGACGCCTGGATAGGCGAGGCGCAACGCAGACATCGCGCGCGTGCGGCCGATGCCAAACTCTGTCGAAAAAAGCGCAGATATTTCGCGTTATCACCTGTTCTTAGACAGAGGCGTCGACTGCTCGGGCCGATCAGGGCTTTCCGCTGAAGTTATCCTATTCCACTGCGCAGCTACATGTTTTCGCCGGTCGCGATCAACTAACCAACGCGCGGGAATGGGACACAAATCAGGGCACCCAAACATTCATGCAGTTTTGGAGTGTCCGGCGGAAGCAACGCCAGTGCGGGCACATATCCATTTCCGAACACTTCAAGAAGTGGGCCAGTTTGGGTATGACACTAGGCAAGATGTATGAGGCAAAGATTCTTGTTGAAGCGGGCGGTGGAGCTGGAACCTTTGATCTGACAACGGCAACCCTAACGGCGGTCAAGTAAGCTTTGCGCGCGCTCAAATACTCACTTCAGATTGACGACCTGCGTGCCCCAATAGCCACTCGCCAATAAGAGTTGGTTGTCCTGGCGGGCGAGTGAGTTCGTCCACCAGCCGCGGGCACGAATGAATTGGTCGAATTCCGGTGCCTTGCCTGGAGTCAGGCGGAAGACGTCGATGCCAACACTGCCCCAACCCGAAGTGACGAATGCTCGGTCACCTTCTACGGCCATCAACCAGCCCCAACCTTTGCTCGGCGCCGACGGCATCTCTAGCGGATGCGCGGGATCGGAAACGTCGATCTGATACAAGGAGACGGTGCTACTCGACGTTGCTGGATCGTAGATCTCGGCACTGAAGTATGCGGTGCTGCCGCGCACGAAGGTATTGCCAACCCAGCCTGGAATATCGAGCCACCCCTGCAGGTAGGCTTTGCCGTGGCTCAACTTCAACACTTCGAATCGATTCGTCGTGCGGCTGTTGGACCACTGATAATCCATCGTATAGACGATACTTGGGTCGTTCTCGTCCGCACCGACTAGGATCCCGGGGACGTTGATTTTCGCGCCGACTGTCGGGTGTGCGCGATCGGTCAGATCAATCTGGTCTAGGTAATATTTGACGATGCCGGGATCGTAGGTGGTACCACTGTAGTCGGGCTGCTTCACCCATTCGTAGTGCGAGGCGTAAAGTTCGCTACCGACGGCGCGCAGATTGCCCCACCAGCTTGTCGGATCGTCAGTAATTGTGGTCGACGCGAGCGAGGGCAGGTCGGGATCGGCCAGGTCGACGACGTAGAGGGCTGTGGACGCCGCGAGGTAGGTGCCATCAGTGGCGTATTGTGGGATCCAGCGGCGAAACACCAGCGCATCTCCGCCAACCTGCACGAAATCTGCGCCGCCGAACCAATCCCAGGCGTAGCAGCCATACCAACCCCAACCGCCATACCAATACCCACCCACGTTGGGCAGGGCAATCTTGCCCCGTTTCGAGGCGCCACCATTCGAGCGGTCGACAACTTGGATCTCTTGCGTCCAGGCCGAGCAGGTTCCAGCAGAACCGCCTTTGCTCGGCGCCGTTCCCGTCGCGCCGTCGCATGGGATGGTTTGCTCGACATTGCTGATGACGTAGGAAAGGCTGCCGTTGTGCGCAACACTCGCGTTGTAGCCGTTAATGTCGATCTCGGCGAGTGCGGTGCCAGAGACGTTTTCTTCGGCTTGCCCGAGGGGAAGTACGCGCAATGTGGAATGCTGCTGGTCATTGTCCCACCAATCGCTTGAGAGCTCTGCGACCGTTGCGCCTTGGGGCTTAACGTCTACCACATTGCGCGCAAGAGTTAGCTCGGTGACGATTGTTGGCTGAGCGTGAACGGTGTAGTCGACCACGGCCAGAGACAAGTCGCTGAGTGAAACTAGGCGGTTCTTTACGAAGATCCCGCGCTCGACCCAGCCCTTGGTCTTTGCCGTGCCGGCGGTGGCAATGCTATTTGGGGTAAATTCGATCAGCTGGAGACCATTGTTGTATTTGTAGCTCGTCGAGTCCCAGCCGCTAAATGGCAGCACTACGAGCCCTTCGGTATCGTTCTTGGTAAAGGCTTTGAAGGTGCCAGCTGCCGGCGTCCAAGCCCAACCCTGACCGAAACTGGCCGTGCCGAGAACGCTTGGCGCACTTGGATTTGACACGTCGAGATAACGCAGGCTTACGTTGTTGCCGTAGGTCGTGCCATTGGTCGTGCAGTCATCCCCCAGCGCAAACAATCGGTTACCCGCCGGCATGAAGAGCCATATTTGACCAGTCACGTCAGTTGAGCCGGCCAACCGCGGGGCGGTCGGGTTGCTTAGGTCGAACACCTCGACCGGCGTCGTCGACTGGCCCACCGTAGTCGAGTAGTAGTAGCAACCTGATTGGCTGGGTGACAGATACATGCGGCCCGTGTCGAATCTCGCCGTCGGACTCCAAGTCGTCGCGGGGATGTTGAGAGTGGACAGGAGCGTCGGTGAATCTGGGTCGGTGAAATCGACCGTGCTCAGGACGAGTGGCGCACCATCTCCCCAATATTGACCGCCAAAGCCGATGGCATGGGCCGTTTTACCGTCTGCGAAGTCTAGGTTCCAACGACCATTGTCAGCGGACCAACCCTGGATCGTACCGGATGCCAGGAATTTGCCGCGAACTTCAATCTTGCCCGCCGGATCACTGATGTCAAGGTAGCGCAATTCGGTCCGCCCCGTTGACGGGCGATAGCCATATTGATCGGCCGCGCCGAGTTCGTTTGACGCCAACAGGATCGAATTGGGCGTGACATTGAAGATCCCGTTTTGCCCCGATGCAACGTAGCGGTCCACGCCGGTGATCGCCCCCGAAGCGAAATTCACGCTGGTTACGGCAACCGTGGCGCCGGTCGAGGACGAGCTGGCGACACCACCGCTGCTAGCGCCGACTGAATTGCCGTACCACACTGAATCGTACGGGTACTGCTCGGTAACGGCGTAAAGTACCTCGCCGACAACGCGCGTGTCACGCACCCAGCCGCCCAACTGCGCCTCACCAACGATCTTCATCTGCGTTGGGTCGCGCGCGTCGATGCCGCGGACGATCGAGCCGTGGAACGGTGTCCCGTCTGCGGCTTGACCGTACCAATCCGAAACTACGACGCTGGCGATTCCATTGCGCACGACCATCTCAATTGGAGTGCCGTAAATCGGGGAACGACCGACGAGCTTTGGGGCATCGACGTTGGTCACGTCGAAGACCATCAGCCCACGGTAGGAATTCAGGAAGTAAAGCGTATTGCCGTCGAGTCGGTAGAGATCGGTCTCTTCCACGGTGCGCGGCAGCGCATTGGATGTCGCGGCTTTGCTCCCGGGTGCGGCGGTGTCGCTGACCGTGCCTGCCGTGAACACATTCCCACCTCTGGCGCTTTGGCTCGAATTGGTTGGACGCGATTGGAACTCGCTCTGTCCCACTTCCTGCGCGCCTGGCCCAGTGGTGTTGCTACCGCAAGCGAGCAAGGCTAGGCCGACCAAGCCGGTGAGCGCACGGTATGACTGAGAAACACGACCGAACCGCAAAGTGCGTGAAGTTGATTCAGAGCTTGAGGTCATAGCAATCCACCTTACCGCGTTGTGGAGTCGGTCGACACCGATCGATGCGGCGCCGGCTGCGCTGCATGAGGCGTGCCAAGGTGCCCAACACCCGAGGTATGCTACTGTCCCTGCAACGCGGCGCAATTTGGGCGTCTCTCGGACCCTGGAGTGGCCATGTGCCACGAGCGATCTCGCGCTCGAGACCCAATGGTCATAGTTACATCGCGCACCTGCGAGAGCGAATCGAAGCTAGCGGACGTGTCTGACTTTGACGTTCCGAAGCAGAAATTTGACGCGCCATGTTGCGTGAGGTAAGGCGAAAAGTCTGTGACTTCAGCTGATATTGCCTGATCCTCCAAGCCGATCGCTGTTCTTTGACACGCCCGTTGGGGCGTCGTTGGGGTCCAGTGTAGGTTTGGGCAGTTACGTTTCCTCGATACGGCTGCTACCCTGAAGGCCCGCCGCGGCATATTGGGGGAGCATTCGTAGCCGGTACGTTTGGTTCGCGGGCAATCAGGCTCTTGTACGACTTGCGGGCTGATGCCGTAGGGCACTTTCAAGTCCCAGCATTGCACTGCGAATCCGCGTGAAGCTGCGACATCACAGCAACTCGACGCTCGTTTCGAGGTGCTTGGTATCGCGATTCGATAGTCCCTTCGAGCGACGGGTATGCCGGCCTCATGCACAGGCCACCTGTCGCCTCAGTCCCTTTCCCATTCGAGGTGGCCCGATGAACTCTGTGGGTCCGATATTGATCAGTCTCGGCTGGGATCCCGCTTGGGATCCGTTCGTCGAAGCAGCTCCGAACCGTGAATTCCCGGGTCGCGTCACGCGAGCCGGGCGGTTACTCGTCGTTCAACTGGAGCGAGGCGAGCTCCTTGCAACGTGTCCCGACCACCTCCACGAACGCCCCGTCTGCGGCGACTGGGTCATGGCGGAAGTCTACGACGCTCTCGGCGGCGACGAATGCCGCGGGAGAGTGAGCCAAATCCTACCGCGGCACAACGCAATCACACGACGAGCCGTCGGGTTTGAAAGGCCCCAAGCTCTGGTTGCCAACGTCGACGACATCTGGCTCGTTTGCGGTCTGGATAGGAGTCAAGGATTGCGTTCCCTTCCGCGCTATCAGGCGCTTTGCCGTTTGGAGAGTGTTACGGTCACCGTGGTACTGAATAAGGTCGATCTGGCTGAGGATCTCACGGGTGACGTGGCACTCGCACAGGCCAAGGCTCCTGGGCTCGATATCGTCACTATTGCTGCCCTGCATCAGCGCGGGATTGAGAACCTGCGACCGAAGCTCCGAGCAAACCATACATTGGCACTTCTCGGTCCCTCGGGTGCAGGGAAGTCGACGCTCATCAACGCCCTCACCACCAGCCAAGAACAGAGAACCCGGGAGGTGCGACGGCATGACCAACGGGGCTGTCACACTACCTCAGCAAGTCAGCTCGTCAGAACTCTTGCTGGAGCCCTTGTCATCGACTCCCCGGGACTACGAGAACTCGGGCTTTGGCAAACCGCTGGGATGGATCACAGCTATGCCGACATCCTGGATCTCGCTCAGAACTGCCGTTTTCGGGACTGTCAGCATGCTGGCGAACCCGGTTGTTACGTCCGGGGCGCAATTGAGCAGGGCTTGTTGCCTTCGGAACGGTTGCTTGAGTACCTCGAGCTGTCTCGCGAATGCGCCGCGCGGGCCAAGCTCGTGAAAGGCAGGAAGCGGCGCTATCGTTGAGACCTCGCCTGGTGGCAACGCCCCGAGACAATCGGAGCAATGGCGCCGCGCATTGTTCGGCAAGTCGCCGAAAACCGTCGGGAACGCCCAGGTCTGCTGCGACGTCAAACCAAAATTGCTGTGTGACAGCTGCGGCCCATTCCCACTCGGCGCGCGGCACCTCGGTACTGGGTGTTATCGGTCCAATATTCCGGGGAAAAAGGCACTCCCTGGAAGCGGCCTGTGATCAAATCCGCGAATGGGTGAAGCACGAACTCACGTGACCATCACGGAGTTAGCGGGCAGCACGTCGAGTCGAATACGACGGACAACAGGAAACCAGCAAATTCCACCAAATCGGAAAAAGGCAAGGCCCCGTAGACTTGAGTCTACAGGGTTTTTCAGTTGCGCGGGGGCGATATGCTCACTGTACCACGCAGTCGGCTGTCACCTGAGTGCGGAACTTGAGTAAGTCTAGGACGGTTGAGCGGGCGGATACTGTCGGGGAGGCTACGCAACTCCGCGGCACGGACTCGAGCGCTGCCGGCACACTAGGAATGTCTTGATCGGGTCTTGCAAGAATTGATCAGTCTGGACGCTATGAACGACCTTTCGTTTCTAGCCTTTTGAGCGACAGGAAACGTGCCGTATACTGAGCAACATGACGCATCTGTTATCATCCATCACGGCGCCTACGGGGCATATGACTGCTCCAAGTCCATTCGCTGGCGCTCTCGGCGCGATTCTCGGCGCGATTCTCCTCGCCACCCTTGGTTGTGATGGTGGTTCCTCTTCCGTTTCAGCAAGCGGTGGAACGTTTGGGACTGGCGGAAGCACTACCGGCACCGGCAGCGGGGGCACTGCCGCCCAGTCTGCCGTCACGAGTGCCCTCGGTGGGGCGCCAGTGTACCCGGTTGGGAGGACCTTTGTTCATCCCGGAGCGCTCGATGGCAAGGCCGAGCTCGACTACGTGAAGGCGCAACTTGCTGCGGGTGTCGAGCCTTGGGCACGACAAATGGCCAACATGAAGTCGGTCGAGATGCTCACTGTTGCTCCTGCTCCCCAGACCACGATCGACGCTAATACGAGCGCGGCCGAAGCCGCAAGAAATGATGCGCGAAGGGCCTACGGGAACGCGCTTGCCTGGTACCTGCTGGACGACGAGATCTACGCCAAGCAGGCGGTCGCCTACTTGAACGCGTGGTCTGGTCTGCAAGCCATTACCGCGAAGGACGAACAAAACAGACTCTTGGGCGGGTGGCTTGGATCACTCTTTGGTCCCGCAGCAGACATCATGCTTGGTTATTCGGGTTGGGCAGCGAGCGATATCGAGAAGCTGCGTAGCATGTTCAAATTGGCGTTTTACCCCGTTCTGAACAGCGCGAGCACTTGGAATGGTAACGTCGATCTGCACCAAATATCCGCTATGATGGCGATTGGTGTCTTCAATGAAGACGTAGGCGAGTTCAACTTGGGATTGTCGCGATTAGACCAACGGATCCCCCGGTACTTCTACCTAACCACGGACACTCAACCGAGTGCCGGCTTCTGGTCGAATCCTGCCCAGTGGGTCAATGGTCTGACGCAGGAAACCTGTCGTGACAACAATCACCACGCCCAGTTCGGTCTGAGCGGCGCTATCGGAGCAATGGAGACTGCGTGGCACCAGGGCGTGGACGTCTACTCGCGGTACCAAGAGCGCATGGTGGCCGCATTGGAACTGACTGGCCTGCAGTGCTCAAGTGGTAGCATGCAGGGGACTTGCACGGACGATGTTGCTTCGCCAGATGTCTACGACACCTGGGAGATTGGATATAATCACTACCACGCGCGCCAGGGGGGCGACTTGCCCAACACCTGGGCAATGATCTCGACGAAGGTCCGTCCCGCCACGAGCAATCCCGGCGCGTGGAGCATTTTCTACGAAACCTTGACTCACGCGGACATCAAGTATCCCTGAGCAACCAGCTACCTTGACCGTCGCCTTCCGTCACCGTCGCAACGAAGGATGTTTCCTTCAGCCGCCCTTAGCCCAAGGTTCAACTTAACAGCGAATCCGAAGCGAGGTGCCTATCACCGTATGGACCGGTGGCTTGGCGATCCCGCCTGACTAGGGGGCGTGACGAAGCACAAGAAATGTACATCAGTGCCCAGAAGAAGATGAATAGTCGGGAGGATCTTTTGGTCCGCCTCGGACGCAAGCTCGACGACTACAACGATCTCGAGCGGCTGCTCAAGCGGCAATGCCCCTTCGTGTTTACGTCCTTGCGCAAGGAATTCAGCAGGAACTGTGCTGTATCGGATGGGTGAGCATCTTAGGGCTGCCGAGCGACAGAAGCTTTGGGTCCGATTTCAGGGCGACTTCAAGCGCAGCTTTGGGCGTGGCCTGAGTCGCGCGGACGAACCCGAAGGGCTTCCGCCCGAAGCGTTTCATGGCAGTCCCCCGGATCGCGGTGCGGACGAGCCCGAGAGGCTGCTTGCGTTCGACTTCGTCGAGGACAGGCTTTACCGTCTGGTTCGAGAGACCCTCGAGAAAGAAGAGATCACGCTGAGTAGGGCGGCCGAGATCCTCGGCATCGGCGTCGAAGAGATGCTGGATCTCTCCGCTTCTTAGACGGAATGACGTACTTTGTGACGACGGTCCTGCAGCTGTTCACGCAGAAATTGGGGAAGATGCGGACCGGGTAGGTCGGAATCCAGTGGAATGCCAGAAAGGCGCTGTGCTACGAATCATCAGAGCTTGCCGCGTGACTCGCCATGGCTAAGAATTCTCCTCGAAAGACGGCTGAACCTTCAAGGGCTTCGCTGCTAGAGATCCCTGAGATCGATCTGTCGAAGGTCAAGTTGCTTTGCCGCGGCAGTGGACTGGACATGCTTGCGCAGGCGATTAAGGCCTACGAGAAGGAGCATTTCCCCATCGACCCACCGAGTCCAAGCGAGGTCGTTCGGTTCCGGTTGGAACACGAGGGGAAGGTAGCCACTCTGAGATGACAGACGCGGGCCGAACTATCCTGATCCTCGCCGGCCCCAATGGTGCAGGCAAGACGACGTTCGCTCGGGAGTTCTTGCCCGCCGAGGCGAGGTGCCTCAGTTTCATCAACGCCGACCTCATCGCGGCAGGGTTGGCGCCATTTCAGCCGGAGCAGGCGGCCGTTCGAGCGGGGCGCTTGATGCTGGAACTCATTGACCAGCACGTAGCGCGTGGTGAGAGTTTCGCGTTCGAAACGACACTCGCTGGCAAGAGCTTCGCGAAGGCGATTCCAACTTGGCAGTCGCAAGGGTACACGGTGGTTATCTACTTCTTGGCTCTGCCGTCTGTGCAACAGGCTCTAGATCGGGTAGCTCGCCGTGTTCGCCAGGGCGGGCATTCGGTTCCGGAAGATGTGGTCCGACGTCGATTCGTGACCGGTAGGCAGAATTTCGATAGAATCTACGCTCCGTTGGCGAACAGATGGTTCCTGCTGGACAATTTGGGGCCTGAGCCCAAGCTTATCGCATCCGGAGGTCATCCGTGAACGCGCCTACTCTGACCAACCCCGAGCAGCAGAAGGAAATAGACGGCATTCTCGCTGCCCTTCGTCGCGCCAAACGGGTCGCTGAGGATCTAGCAATTGCGACTGGGACCGAGTTGGTTGAAGGCGACGAGGACGGCAAGGTCGTGCTGCTTACTCCGGCTGACATCATTGCTCGGCGTGAGAAGATGACCTCCGAGTGAGCTACGGCAAATCATTCCTCTCGAGGAGCGCTCGAAAGGCAGGCCTCAACTGCGGCAGGTCCTCAATCACTGTTTCCCAGAGCACCTGTAGATCGATACCGAAGTATTCGTGGGCAATTCTGTTGCGCATTCCTCGAATATCCGCCCATGGGATCTCGGGTGCGGCTTGCATGACAGATTCCGGGATTTGGCCCGCCGCCTCACCGATCACGACGATGGCGTAGCTTACGGCGTCGACATTGCGACGGTCGGCTGCAAACTGTTGGAAAGTGAGTCCACTGACGTAGGAGAGCGCGCGCTCGGTGGCCTCCAAGATGTCACCCACGCGAATGCGCCATTCTCTACGCGGCACGCACTGCCTCGGCGTAGATGCGATCTCGGAGTTCCTTCCGAATCATTCCCGGGGTGGCAAGATCCACTCGGCAACCAAGGAGCTTCTCGAACTCACGCTGGGCACGAGCCAGGCCGAGGTACCCAATGGGCCGCTTGAAGTCCGCGATCAAGTCGACGTCACTATCCGGACCCGCCTCATCGCGTGCAACTGAGCCGAAGACCAGCAACGACGCAACACCAAGGCGATCTAGATCCTCCCGGTGACTTGCGAAGAATTGAAGCAGCTCGTTGCGGCGCACGATGACAGTCTAGCCGATAGGGCGCTGCCGAGCGAGGGCGACCGCGTGCCACAGCACTTGCCCGACTAAATGCCGTCCAATACGCCGCCCCCAACCAAATTCGTCAGCAAATCGGTTGAGGATTACCCCTCTATTCCGCGAGACCCTCGCCAATACCCAGTCTCCCTCTGGCGGGTTTCCGGTACGGTTCGATGGCCCGGGAACCTCATGCCGACCGATACCAAACCCCGCGACCACTTGGTGCGAGCCCTTTATGCCGATCTCATCGGGCCCTACCAGCTTGATGAAGATGGCATCGCAGAGCAGGAGCTGCTCGAACTACCACCTTCGCGGTACTACCTGACGGGCTTCCTGTCGCCGGAGGTGGAGCGCGCCCCAGAGGAGGTCGCAGAAGACGATCCGCTGGCCATCGGCGACGACGAGAACGAGGAAGAGACTCACGGCTCTGCGCAAGAAGAGCCGAAGGGACGCAACCTCTGGCCGGCGTCCGTCGGCATTAGTGTGCTGTTGCCCGCCGCGGCCAAGTCGGTTCAGGTCTTCGTGCGGTTTGCCGAGTACTTCGTTGAACAAGTTCGCGTGGCGGACAAGAAGCGCCCGCAGCCACGTTGGCGGCGCAAGCCCAAGCAGACGATTGAGGTAGAAGTGAAGCTCGACCGCGAGCTACTCGAGAAGGGGATCCACCTCACAGACACCACGGGTCTTGTCCTTGAGGGGCGGCTGCAGCCCGTGGACAAATCGCGTGGAGTTGAGGGTACCCAGGCTTTGGCGCTATTCCTCGTCAATCGAGGTAGCCGCCGTCTGCTGCAGCAGCGTTCATTGCACGGGTGAGTCGGTGCTGTTTCGTTTCGGGGGGCCCCCGGTGCCTCCTGATTGTCCTGCTTGACCGACGGTGCGCCTTTTGCCGTGGCGCGTTCCTGCTCTGCCGAGCCTGTGACGGGCGTTGTCGATACTGCTCACCGGGCTGTTCGGCGCTGGCGCGAAATGAGCAGTGGCGAATTGCCAGCAGAGCACAGCAGCGGACTCCGTGGGGCCGACAAAACCACGCCGATCGGCAAGTCGACTATCGGAGCCGCCTTCGGGCTCAGGTACTTGCACCATCGCTTCCGCCAACTCGTTACTCTTGCGGGACCAGCGGCGGTCAATGACGTATCCGTTCCGCGCTCGACAGTGGCGACAGGGCGCAAGCGTGGTTCTCGCCACGTTGCGTCGTCGTGCCTGTTCGAGACAAGCGACATCGAACTGCGGGCACGGTTGGTGACAGCCGAATGACGGCTGATAGCCCTCCGAGCGTTGATACATCTGCTCTTGGTTCTAGTACGCGTGCGTGGCGCTCGGCTCGTGAATGATCGTCTTCCCGATGGACAAGACAAAGAGAAGCTCCTCGCCGCAATCGGACTTGCTACCAAAGTCACATCCCGTCGGCGGGCTCTCGCGCTCGTGAATCGGTGAATTGCTGCACATCGACGTGACGGTCATCCGCCTGCTCGACGGCTCCAAAGCATTCGTGCAGGCAGTCATCGACAACTGGATCCTCGCTTGGCGCATCAGCCCCACCTTGGAGTGCGCTCGCACCGCGTCGATCCCGCACGACGCCGTTCCAGCGCTGGCTGAACGGGGAGCAGCAGCCGTCACGTTGATGGCCGATTCGGGGGTCGAGAACATCAACCGGGCCGTCGATGCCGCCCTGATTGAAACCGGCGTCACCCGAGTACTTGCACAGGTCGAGGTGGCTTGGTCGAATTCGATGAACGAGGTGATGCCGAATGCCGCGTTGGGTGGATGTACACCGGATGAGGTTCTTCGGGGCGAGGCAGCAGATCTCGCTGAGGAGCTCCGCGGGAAGCACCAAGTCGCTATCGCTCAGCGCATGGCACCAACCGGAGGCTCGAATGTGGGGACTGCGTGGTCCCGCTACGGTAGTCGCAATCTGGTGATGAATCGGCGACGATACTGCAAAACCAAGAATGATTCCCGGACTGTCGCAATTGCGAACCAGAAGTTGAAGGGAGGCCGCGACAACGACCCTGGGCGCAGCGCGATCTCAGGACGGATTTCTCCGGAGTGCGGAACTTCTTCCGATCCAGATTGTCGATCAGGAGCAACTAGCCCATTGAGTGTCCGACGAGTGCCTAAGTTCGCGAGATTACACGTTCCCCCATGACCTTCGCCCGATCGATCCCACCTGTCGCTAGCCGCTTTGCGGAGCGTGGCAAGTCGGGACAGTTTGTCGAAGGCGTTGCAAACGTGCCTTCCGCGATTCACCTCGAACGGGCCGCCAACCGTTTCGGTCACCTTTCTCCTCCTGCTCGGTGCGCCACTATTAGCGATGTCGTCACTCGACTCTGCTCCAGATCAGCAGCAACACCCGAATTGAGCTTAGCGAGGCTTCGCGCGGTTGTACCCCCACCCGGAATTTGCCTACGTAGGCTTTCTGCGAGTGGTACCCCACGTGAACTTTGCTTACTTAGGCTTCTCACGCGTGTGCCCCCACGCGGAATTTGCCTACGTAGGCTTTCTGCGAGTGGTACCCCACGTGAATTTTGCCTACTTAGGCTTCGCGCGGTTGTACCCCCACCTGGAATTTGCCTGCTTAGGCTTCGCGCGAGTGTCCCCCACGTAAGACGTGAACGTGCAGTAACCTTGGACAGTTGCGGCCATTGATTTGAGCCAACACGACTTGCTTTGAACGGGGTGGATCGTCCATTTGGGACGATCGGCGAATGGCAGTGTTCGACGGTGCGCACCTCGCGATCGAGGGTCGAACTTTTTTGTACGACGAGGTGAAAGCTTCTTCGTGCCTCCGACGTTCAATTGGGCAAGGCGGGCAACCCGATGCCCGAGAGGTATGTGTCATGACGGATCTCATCGATTCTACAGTGAGTGTTCCAGTCGACTTGTGTGACGCACTCGACCGCGTGCGCCCAATGATGGCAAAATTGAGCAAAGCCGAACTGCTCCGGGTCAACCTCGATCCTTGGGCGGCAGTTGCGTTGGTGCGCGGTGCGCTTCCCAACCTGTTGGGCATGCGTCCTGTACTTGCGAAGCCGATATACTCGTTCGACATTGCGGTCGTGGACTTCCTCGAAACCTATGCGTTGGCGCTAACACAGGCGGAGGCGGTCTATCGGACCATTACCCGCACGCAAGAACAACTCCCGGTGATTCTCGACGAGGGGTTCGAAGTGCGCGCGCGGATGGTAGAGGAGGCCAAAGTCCTAGTGCACCGGGGGATGCTCTCTGCTGCCCGGTTGACTAAGCTCAGTGTGCCAAACGGATACCGCAACATTGGCGCTGATTTGCTGATCTTGGTCAGGGTCTTGCGTGATGGCTGGTCGAAGAGCGCCAACCTTACCGCCATTCAGTTGGCTGAGCTCGATTGCGCCGCCAGTCTCGGTGATAAGCTCATCTGCGGGATCGCACTGCGGGAGCTCACGACCGCCGAGGCCGCGGCTGCTGCCGATGACCGGCAACGTGCGTTCACGCTATTCGTTCGCGCCTACAGTGAGGTGCGGTGGGTCGTGCGCTTTCTACGGCGCCACGAAGGCGACGCAGAAAAAATAGCGCCGTCACTCTATGGAAGACGTAAGCCGCGGCGGAAGAAGCTGGCGGCCATCGACGTTGAAGAGGTCGAGGACGCGAAGAGCGATGCTGAACAATCGCAACGCGCACCCAAAAAATCGAATGAATCGAGTGTAAGTAACAACATTGACGATCCGTTCATTCATTGACGGATCCGAAAATGACAGATCGGTGAATGGTTCACCGGCTGTGTTCGAAAATCAGTCAGAAAGAGCGCCGCATGGCGCTCAAAGGAGTAAATCATGTCTACCAACCCCGAAATCGTCACCACCCAAACCAAGCTCGAAGCAGCCTTCGAGAAGGTGCGTCCCCAGTTCATTGCGATTCCACAAGAACAGGTCGTACCGATCACCACGGACGTGTTCACGGCCACGTCCGTCGCGCGTGCCGCTGTGCCGAAGATAGTGGTGTTGCGTGCGCAGCTCGAAAAGCTCGTGGCGTTCGAGATTGTCAATGTCGATAACCTCGAGCTCTATGCGCTCGCCGCGCTGCAAGCGCATTACCTGTTTCTGGCGGCCAGTACCCCACCCGAGCACTTCCAAGAGCTCGTAGCCGCGGGCACCGCGTTGCATTCAACGCTCGTGTCGGATTTTACTGCGGCAGTCAACCGCGGCTACCTTAGTGGTACGAAGCTCGATCTCTTACAGGGCTCAGTGGGCCACCGCAATGTTGCCTCGGATCTCATCATGATAAGCACGTTCATGAAGAACAACTGGGACAAGATCTCTGGCAAGACCGGCGCCACGATGGACGAGCTCAACCAGGCGCAGAACCTGGGTGTTCAATTGAACATCGACATTGGCCAGAGGGACCAAGCGCCAGCGGCGGTCGCGACGGTGGCGCTCGAACGCCAGCAGGCGTTCACTCTGTTCGCGCACGCGTATGACCACGTCCGTCGTGGCATTAGCTACTTGCGTTGGGACGAGGACGATGTTGACACCATCGCCCCATCCATCTACGTAAGTCGCAAGAGAAAGAGCAGCACCGAGGCGAAGACCAAGCCAGCAGTCGAGCCAGCTGCTGCCAAGGTCGAGACCACCGCGCCCGTCGCGGCATCTGCCACCAAGCCTGCCGTGGGGCTGCCCGGCGCTGATCCGTTCATCCATTGAGCACGGTGAGTATCATGGCCAATCCCAGCTTGTATTTGGGCGCTTGGAAGCCAATCGACGGTGAAGGTAAGGGCGGCAATGCTCGCATGCCAGCGCGCGATCTGGTCACCCACTCGGTGATTGTCGGGATGACTGGCAGTGGCAAGACTGGTCTACTTTGCGTCGCGGTAGAAGAAGCCCTGCAGGCTGGGATCCCTACCTTGATGATCGACGTCAAGGGAGATTTGCCGAACCTACTGCTCTCGTTTCCGCGGTTCGACCCAGCGGATTTGATTCCCTGGATCGAACCTGCGGCAACGAGCGAAGACAAGCCGGTTGAGCAGGTGGCAGCCGAGTGTAACGAGCAGCGGCGACAATCGCTCGCAGCCTGGTCCATCGGTGAGCCTGAGCTCGAGCGCTTCGTCAATGGTCGCGAGATCCGTATCATCACACCAGGCTCGAGTGCCGGTGAATTACTACACGTCCTCTCCTCTTTGGAGCGGCGCTCCGAGCGCTGGGACAGCGATCCCGAAGCTGCCCGCGATGCCCTGAGCGCGGCTGTATCTCTCGTGCTTCGCCTCCTCGGTCGTGATCCGGATCCAGCCAAGAGCCGCGAGCACGTGCTGCTCTCGGTGTTGGCCGAGCAACGGCTGCGGCGCGGCGAGTCCGCAGAGCTGAGCCTCTTGCTGCAAGATCTGAATAACCCACCAATCGACAAGATCGGCGCGCTTGGGCTTGACGCCTTTTTACCCAAGCGTGAGCGTAAATCCCTGGCGGCGGCCGTGAACACGCTGCTCGCATCACCCACCTTTGCGAGCTGGCGCGAGGGCGCCTCACTCGACGTGGGTGCGTGGCTCAAGCCTCACAACGGCAAGACACCTGCGGTCATCGTGAGCGTGGCGCACCTCGACGACGAAGAGCGAGCCTTGGTGCTTGGGGTCCTGCTCGAAGAAGTGTTGGCGTGGGTTAGGTCCTTGCCAGGCTCGAGCCGGCTTCGGGCCCTCATCGTATTCGACGAGGTGTACGGCTTTCTACCGCCGCACCCTGCCAATCCACCCACCAAGCGCCCGATCGTGGCCCTGATGAAGCAAGCGCGAGCCTTCGGTGTTGGCGTGATGGTAGCGACGCAGAACCCGATGGATCTGGACTACCGGGCGCTTGGCAATGCCGGTCTGTGGTGCATCGGGCGCTTGCAAACCGACGCTGACTGCGCCCGTGTGCTCGATGGTCTGAGCTCGGCTGCGCCCAATGGCCACAGCTCCGGCGAACTTGCGAGTGTCGTCAAGAACCTCGCGCAGCGATGGTTCTTGGTGCGGGACGTCCACGCCGCCAAGACAACTTTCCTCCTCCAACCCCGATGGGCCATGTCGGTCCTTCGAGGTCCCATGACGCGCAACGAGATCAAGAAGGCACTCGCGCTACCGGTGGTGGGCTCCAGAGTGCCAGTACCGAAAGTCGCCGCCGAGTAAGAGTGCAGGACACCATGACTACCGGAACCCTCGAGGCTCGAGGTAGCCTTTGTATTGCCCAGTTCTGGCCCACCGTGCAGCATGCAGCCGACATCCTCGGCGCGCATTTACGCCAACATGGCGCTGTCGCACAACTCGCGCGATCGGCAAGGAAGGCACGGTGGACGAGACCGAGCCTTCTGTCCCATTTCGGGGGCCGCAAGGCTACGGAGCCACGGGTCGCGAGTACGGGGATCGTCCGAGTGCGCCTACCGGCACGGGCACCGAAACGCGAACCTGCTGCGCCCACGCGTCGGCTTGTCTACGTGGCAACCCTTCTGGCCTTGGGCCATGAACTGCGCGGGTTGCTTCGCACTGGGACCGTCGGCGGGGTGGGGGAGCTTGCTCGGCGCCTGGGTGTCAGTCAGCCGCGAGTGACTCAGATCTTGAACCTTACGTACCTGGCGCCGGACATTCAGGCAGAGATCTTGGGGCTCGAAGCTATCGACGGGCTCGAGCCGATGAGCGAGCAGCCGTTGCGACTGGTGCTGAACGAAGTCGGGTGGGGCGGGCAGTGGCGGGTGTTTGATTTGGTGGTTGGGGCGGCGCGATTACAGCACGCGTCACTCGGACAATTAGCATTCGGCAACCGTACGCGGAGCAAATCTTGCGCGGTGCGACGAAGCTCGAGTACCGGCTCACGGCAACGCACATCCGCGAGCGCGTCTACAGCTACGCCAGCCTGACTCCGGGAGACGAAGCGGAGTTTGCACGGGTGCGTGCCAGGCCGGGCACGCTAGAATAAGTGCGCTCATGCTCAAGAACCTATCGTATGTCATCCCCGGTGAAGTCGGGGGTGTGGCCTATCCCAGCAATGGAGCGCCGGATCTCGCAGAACTATTAGCGCGTGGCTTTCATTCCTTGGTGGCAGTTGGGCGCGCGCCGCCAATCGGCGCACCAATCGACCTCAATGTTTTCCATTACGAGCTCCCAGATTTCGACCTCATACCATTCGACCAGATGCAGATAGTGATAAGCGCGATTCAGAGCCTACAAAGGCCTATTGCTGTGTGTTGTGGTGAGGGGATCGGTCGCACCGGAACCGTGCTCGCCTGCTACCTCGTGACTCTTGGGCGTACGGCGGAAGCGGCTATCGCCGAAGTGCGAGCTTACCGGCCGCAGTCAATAGATCATCATCTCCTCGAGCTTTCCGTATACGAGTTCTGGTCAGCGACATCCCACGATCACTAGGTCACCCCTGGGGGACCATCGACTTTACCAGGACGGCCTGTGCGCCAGCGTATCCGCATTTCCTTTCGGCGGCATTTCTTGGTATGTCTGTTCCATGTCGGCAGTTGACGAACGAGCCATTGGCGAGACAGTTGGCAAGCTAGTCGAAGGGAAGACCAAGGACGCGGCAGCACTCTTGACCAACGTTCTGGTCACTGCAGCGACGGCCCCACTGTTGGGCCCTTGGGCTTTGGGTGCCGGGAAAACTGCCGAAAGCGTCGTGAATGCTCTGGCCGCACGTATTTCGGACTCAGCAATCCGGCGGATGGTCGACGCCGGACAGAGACTTGACGAGACACGAGCGTCCACTCTCGCCCTTCAGCAGGCAGTTCAAGAGAGCCTTGGGGCTATGGCGTTGCACCAAGCAGAAGCAATAAAGGAAGTGGGCGCCCAAGGTGATGAGCAGTTCATTCAACTCCTCAGATACATCCATCAGAATGTTGTTGTGCCTCTGGAGCGCATGAGCCGGCATCAAGCACAGGGTGCAACGGTTGTCTCCCAACATGAACGCCAGTTCGCGCCAGACTCGTCTGGGCAGCGGCTTCTCATCTACGTGAGTTCCGGGGGTACTTGTCGCGATCCTATGGCGAAAGTCATTACCGAGCGGCTACTGGAGGTCCATGAACCACCGTTCCCGATTCGAGTAGAAGCCTGTGGGTTGGGCCCCTTGAGCGGGCGCGAAGCATCTCTTGGGGCTCGGATGGCAATCTCAAACGTCTATGGCACAGACCTTCTGGCAGGGCACAAAACGACACTCCTCGATGAGGCACTGGTCGCCCGTGCGGACCTAATTCTTGTGATGTCGCTGACTCTACTGAAAGTCCTTCCCCGCGAGGCCGGTGGCAAGTCGTTCTTGCTCAAAGATTTTCTCGGGGCTTCTGGTGACCTGAAGGATCCCTGGAATCTAACTGGCAGTCCAAGTGCGGAGTACGAGCAGTGTTGTGACGAAATTCTTCGGCTCCTGTCCGCGGGACTGCATCGCATCGTCACGTTTCTGGCGTACCGATTCGAGGAGTCCTGACTGGTGCTGGCTATGTCAGTTGCGGTCTAACGAGCTGCGCGGGTTGCTCCGCGCCGGGGCCGTCGGCAGAATGGTCCGGGCTAGATTCATTCTCCTTCACACTCAGCGCTTCGGATAGCGAACTTGCTCTCGCCCGGTGCCAGTCCCTCAGTTCGGGCACAGCATTGCGGTAGCGTTCGGCGGACACGAGCGCTTCGACCAGGCCGTCGATGTCGTAGCGATGGGATGACATGGGATGCGTTCGACTATTCCTCCTCGAAATAGTCCGTATCCAGCTTGGGTACCCGCACGGGGCGCATGGTGACGCCCACCTCGAAGTCGATCATGAGGTCAGCCAGTTTGGTGCCGTCGACGAGAACCACGCGCTCAACCGATTTGGCGAATTCGACAGCTTGAGCGGTGAAGGTTGACGTCGTGATGAACACGCCCTTGTTCGAAACAAGTTCGTATTGGCCAAGCGCTTCTACAAACTTACAGGGCGACCCGGTGAATACACGCGGCGGCGCGGGCTCAACCGCGACACCAAGAAGGCGCTGCTGCTGAAGCATATTGAAGATGCCGGTCCCCTTGGCGCCCCATTCGGCGAACTCGCCCAGGTGCTACCCGAAGCCTCTCGCAATGAGCTGAAGGTCTTGCTGCGAGAGCTCAAGACGGCCGGCCAAGTGGAGGTCCAAGGGGCAACCCGCGGTGCCCGCTGGTACCTGGCACCCGCAAGGGAAAGTTGAGCCATGTCCCAATCCAGTTCCAATCCAGTTCCAATTCGAATGACTGCCGCCCACGGATTTACCCATGACCCTGAACCCCGACCACGCCAACTCGCACGGATATCGCAATGCCAGGAACAACTTACGCACCCTCGCATCCTCCAACGGTGGCCACCGTGCTCGACACGCTGCAAAAGACTCGGCTGGTCGAGCTGGGGCGGTACCTTGGCGTAGGGCTCGATGAGCAGGCCACTAGAGAGGCGCAGACGGCAACGTTACAAGGCTCCCGCTCGGTCAGACTCAACCAGCTTGTTACCTGGATGGGCCGCGACGAGCTCCGGCGGGCCTGCGAGCGTCATGGCTTGAAGGCGAAGGAGCGCTCGCGTCCCGCGCTAGCCGCCAAGCTCCTGCAGGCAGCGTGGTTTCCCGACACGATCCCGCCCGTTGGCATCTTTGGCGGGCCGGACTTCCAACGCCTTGCCCCTGTTCCGGGTGACATCGTTCAGGTGCGGCAGCGCCAATACTTGGTGGAGGACGTCATCGCCCCACCCGAGCCAGACGACGCCACCGTCGTTCGGATGGTGTGCCTCGACGACGACGCTCAGGGGCGCCCGCTGGAGGTGTTGTGGGAGCTAGAGCTTGGCGTTCGGGTGATCCAGCCCGAACGCGAAGGGCTCGGAAACGTCCAGCGACTGGATCCGCCGCAGCACTTCGCCGCTTACACGTGAACATGACGCATCGTCAGCCGTGCCGAAAGAACGTGCTTGATGCACCGGATACCCGAACAGCGTCCGCCCGGAATGTTCAATTGATCGATTGCGCGCGGGGCAGCAGGTCGGAGTCAGCCCCTAGGCCAAGAGAGGAGCAAGATGAGCTCCGAGGGTCGGGGATGTGGAGGGCTCCTAGTTCGATGCCCCTACCTACGGGGGGACCGAATCCGCCACCGATCAGACTCGGAAGCGTCGCCACTTGGGATTATTCTGTGTGCGGGCAAGAAGCAGGAACAGGTCGAACTGCTCGAACTGGATGCGGCGGGAATTCACTTGGCTGAGTACCTGACCGCGTTGCCATCACGCGAAATACTGCAGCAAAGGTTGCACGAGGCGGTGCACAAGGCGCGGGCGCGGCTGAACGCTCGGGGGGATGAGGAGGTGACATGACGTCCGGCGAGGCGATCCACGCCGAGGGGGAACTTTCCCCGGAGGTAACTATTAAGTCCTACTTAATGGTTCGTTTGGAGCGACAAAGAAGCACATTCAAGCCGTCAAGGCAGGGTCGGAACTGGCAACTTGTAAGGATGACTTACAAGTTAAATTGTTCATTGATTACGGCGTGTTAGGGCGGACTTATTGGAAAGCGCCGCTTGCTGTCGGGACGCGGAGTTCGCGTGATGTGAAGCGCTTCGAGCTAGGCAGCACGCTTTGGATGAGTGACGACGAGATCAACGCCACAATCGAGGACGTGTAAGAGCGCGATCAATTGCGCCAGACTCTTGCGCGTGTTTGCTGGGTCGAGAAGGCGATACAGTTGCGGCACGGACGTGCGGAGGCGTCTTGCCAATTCTCGATGGCTGAGCTCAGTCTGCTTGACGCGATTCATCGCTTCGACGGTAAGCTTTTGACTGAGTAGCTCAGCTAGAAACGTTGGGTCTTGATTGTATTCGAGGGCATGGTCGATGTGCACGGTCCCCTCGGCGCCGGATTCCAAGACGTAGGTTATGGCCTCGCTGCCTAGCTCCTTGTCGACGTAAACGTCGTAAATGCGATTCTTCGAGGACGGTCGAGGGTCGAGCTTGGCGTAGGGGAAGGGATACATTTGACCCGAACGAACTGTAAGCTCGAGTAGTCCTTTGCGGTTGTTGGCGACGACTTGTCTGATCTTCATAGGGCACCTTCCTTCTTCAAGGTCGCGATGAGTTGGAGAATTCGAGCGTCCGGCTTGCCCTTCATTGGAACGGAGTCGTCGAGATTCCACTTCACCAGTAGCTTGCCGTCTCGGTAGACGTGAACATGTCGAGGGCTATGATCTCCCTTCCAAGTTACGAAGACGTAGTTGCCTCGTCGAAACTTGCTCACGGGTAAACGGTACCACGGGTGGTATCATAAGCAAGACAGCAGATAGTGCGGCGTTCTCGCCGGGATTGTTGTCACTGCACGTTTGCGCGCCGTCAAAACCAACAGGTTCGGAAAACGAACCGCACCAAACCGACGAGGCAGTGAGGCAGGGTCGGTGGGGAGCTGTGACAAGCTGTGACATGGAATCCGACCCGTGCCCGCGGGCCGAGGAGGCGCGTACTCCGCCGATCCATATGAAAGGCTGCCTTGCACATGGCCCCGTGAGTTGCCAATGTTAAAGGTTCGCTTTAGTATGGCCGTGACCGCGCGCGCTTATTAAGCCCAAAGCACAGCATGGCTCCACCTTCAATGCCACCGACCCGAGCCGGCCGATACGTCGCCCAGGCCAACGATTACAGGGCGTTCGTGCCCGCGCGTCTTCCGCCCGAGCCTCCCATTGACCTGTCGCCGCAGCTTCAAGTCCTGCTCTCCCAGGCGGATCGCGCTCTCGGGCGATTGGATGGGTCAATTCACACGCTCCCGAACCCAGATCTTTTCGTGTTCATGTACGTGCGCAAGGAGGCGGTGCTCTCAAGCCAAATCGAAGGAACGCAGAGCTCGTTGCAGGATGTGCTTGCAGCTGAGGCGCGGATCCTGTCCGCGGATCGGCCAAAGGATGTGGAGGAAGTTGTCAACTATGTCGGGGCGATGAATTACGGGCTCAATCGCCTGAAAGAATTGCCGGTGAGCGTGCGACTTATCAGGGAGATCCACGCTGAGTTGCTGAAGGGCGTTCGCGGTTCTCACCTAACGCCCGGAGAACTACGCCGCAGCCAGAACTGGATCGGCCCTGGCGGGTGCTCGCTCAAGGACGCGACCTTCGTCCCTCCGCCTCCCCACGAAGTCCCGGAACACCTGGGTGCTTTCGAGCAGTTTCTGCACGAGGACGAAAGTCTGCCGCTGCTCATCAAGATCGGGTTAGCGCACGTTCAGTTCGAGACGATCCATCCATTTTTAGATGGAAACGGACGCGTCGGAAGGTTGCTCATCGCTTTCTTGCTCTGCGAAAAAGAGGTTCTGGCAAAGCCTGTGCTTTACCTATCCCACTACTTCAAGCGCCATCGGCAGGAGTACTACGAACGGCTCCAGGCCGTTCGTGACGCGGGCGCTTGGGAAGATTGGCTTGTGTTCTTCCTGCGCGGAGTCATCGAGGTCAGCGGTCAGGCAACCGAAACCGCCAGGCGGATCCTGTGGCTACGAGAGGACCACCGCAAAGCCATCACCGACACCCTTGGGCGTGCAGCGGCCAATGGACACAAGATCCTCGAGCATCTCTACCAGCATCCCATCATCTCGGTGAACGACGCACAGAGCCTCATCGAAACAACCTACCCCGCCGCCAATGACCTGGTTGCTCGTCTGGTCGAACTCGGAATCCTCGACGAGGTAACGGGGCAGGCGCGAAACCGTCGGTTCGCTTACAATCGCTACGTCACCCTGTTTAGCGACGACGGCTAACACGGCGGGGGGCTGGCGACGTTTGCGCGCTGGCAAAACCGTTAGGCTCGGAAATCACCATGACCACCGACAATGGGGACGACGTCGTTCAACCCGTGGTTGGCGCCGCCAAGGCAAAAAGCGCCCAAGAGTGCCACCTCACCTTATCCTCGGAAATGCGCTACATTAGGCGACGTGCCCGAACTCAGCCGCTTCTTCGGCATTATCATCACGATGTATTACAACGACCATGAGCCGGGGCATTTTCACGCCCGCTATGGCGCGCACAAGGCGATTATCAAGCTTGAGTCGCTCGAAATATCGGAGGGCTTCCTGCCGCCGCGTGTCATGGGTCTGGTGCTCGAATGGGTGGTCATGCATCGTGACGAGCTCAGTCGCAATTGGGTGCGCGCAAAAGCCAAAGAACCCCTGCTTCCCATCGCTCCATTGGAGTAAGCCATCATGATCGTTGACGTTGTTGCCGTCACTGTCCTCGAAGGTCACCGGCTCTTGTTGAAATTTGACGACGGAACCGAGGGGGAGTTCGACTTCCGTCGTGCCGTCGGCTTCGACGGTGTGTTTGCGCCCCTACAAGACCCGGAATATTTCGCCCAAGCGCGCGTGGAACCGGACATCGGCACTGTCGTTTGGCCGAATGGCGCTGATTTGGATCCGATGGTTCTGCACGCCACGATTACAGGCCACGCCATTCAAGTGGCGTAGATGCCTGCCGTCGCCAAATTGGCTGCGTTCCAGAAGGATATCTTCGACCCGACCGACGCGGCATTGTTCTTCGTCATGTCATTGCCTGAAGGTAGGTCCGTATCACGCGCTCGACCCTGCAAATTCGCGCTTGCTCGAGGAGCCCCTCGAAGGAACCTCGATGACGCACGCGCCATAGCTTCAGCGCTTCCATCGCGACGTCCAGGCCAATTTTATTACGATACTTGAAGACGTCTGCAAGGGTCTTCTCGGGTGAGTAAATCCGAATCGCCCGACAAAACCAAAAAGCCCCGCGGTTCATCACCAGCGGGGCTCTATCGGTTCGTTTAAGCGTTCTCTTGGTTGAACGAGCGTGGGCTGTGCGCGAACCGTCTTTGTGCCGGGGGATGACAAAGAGTCGACAAAGAATCGAGGGGTTACGCTGGACAGCAGTCAGACCCATTGCGGCCTGGCTATCGACCAAAGCGACCCTGGCGGCCCATTAGGCGTCTCCACGCGAGGTGCGTCTGTGTCGTCTAGAGTTGCGTCTGCGTCGTTTGCGCGCTAGCTTGAATCGTCGAGGTCCCACCATGGCCACATCCTCCGCCCCCACAATGGAAGACCTGATCCGGCGCATGACTCCTGTCGCGGCTCCACCCGATCAGCAGTCGCAGGTCATCGCACTTTCCAAGGCTATTGACGCGATGATCCGATCTCCCAAGCGCCTAGCGCCAAAGTGTCAGCTGGTTGGTCCGAAGGGTGACGCAATCCCCGTGCCGGATTCCGTCCTCTTTGTGCTCGAGCGCGTGGCGGAAGTGATGGCAGGTGGCGACTCTGTAACCGTCGTGCCAGTCAGTCGTGAGCTGACGACTCAGCAGGCTGCCGATCTGCTCAACGTGTCTCGGCAATATCTCGTGCGCTTGCTGGATGAAGGACGGATCCCGTATGGTCGAACCGGGAAGCATCGTCGCGTCAGAATCGACGCTCTGCTCGAATTCAAGGCGAAGCGTGACAAGGATCGTCGAGCAGGCCTGCGCGAGCTTTCACGGATGACCGAGGAGTTCGGTGGCTATGACTCTGAGCTGACGAAGTAGTACCGGTTCTAGTAGATATGGCTCGGTCGCCCTTCATCGCAGTCTTGGACGCCAACGTTCTGTTTCCCCTAACGCTTCGCGACACGCTGTTGCGAGCAGCTGCAGCAGGGTTCTACCAGTTGCGGTGGAGTGCCGACATCCTGGACGAAATGGAGAGGAACCTCGTTTCGACTCGGACAGTGCTGGCCGATAGGGCTGCTCGCCTCCGTGCAACGATGGAAACGTACTTCCCCGAAGCCGAGGTGCTCGGATCCCGTCCACGCATCAGCACGCTGCAGAACCACCCGAAGGATCGCCACGTCGTCGTTGCCGCCTTGGAAGCTGGCGCGCGCGTGATTGTGACGTCAAATCTCAAGGACTTCGTGCCGCTGCCTGACGGGCTCGATGCCCAGTCGCCGGACAACTTCTTGCTCGATCTCTTCGAATCCGATCCCGCCGCTTTCGCCGAACTGCTGCGCGAGCAAGCCGGCGACCTCGTGAAGCCCCCTGTGACCTTCGACGAATTGCTTGCCCGCTTGGACAAGATCGTTCCCGAGTTCGTGTCTGCTGTTCGTGCGGAGACGGCTCGAAGTGGTGAAGCGACGGTGGGGTGATGACTGGCACTTCCTCAAATTGCTTGGGAGTCTGGCCGCGGTCGAACGGTTGGTAGCCTCCTTCGTCCAGCAACGCAACGAGGTCTGCCGAATGCTGCTTTGGGTGGACGGACACCGGGGGAGGTCACTCGTGGAGAGGCAGCGGATCTCATCGAGCGGCTCCGCGAGAGACATCGAGTCGTGATCAGCGAACGCATGGAGGCCAACCGGTGACTCGATTGTGGGGACTGCGTGGTCCCGCCATGGTGGTCCCAATCTGGCGACCAATCAGCGACGATAGTGCCAAAACAGGAATGATTCTCGAAATATCGCAGTTGCGAACCAGAACTGACGGGAGGTCGTGAGACGGAGCAGTGAGAGGGAGCAGCGCTTCGAGCGCGTCTCGTTGAACGCTGCGGCAACGTCGTCGTCAGTGGCTCGGCAATCGCCTCATCGAACTCAAGTGAAGGTCAAGACCCTCCGCAAGAGCGCACGCACCGATTGGATTGACTCCCCAACGTTTGGACAAGACATCGTTCCTCGAGTGTGGCGCGGACGCAAAGAAGTCCTGCTTCGACGAACCAGAGTCCACGGGCGTTCGCCATGCCATCGGGAAACCAATAGGCTGCGTCCGCTATCAGGTAGGCTAGGTACATCGGGTGCCGCATCCAGCGATAGGGGCCAGTCGTGACCACTCGTCTCGATTGGGGCAGGACCGAGAAACAGTCGCGTAGTGACAGCGCGCTCCACAGAAAGAGCGATGCGCCGCAAGCGCGTAAGAGTCGAGCGCTTCCGCTCGCGGAGACATCGGGCAGGCCAGTATAGAGTAGCGGAACGACCAGACTGCCCAACGTGACCACCCATGCAAGTGGGGACGTTAGGGCCGCCTGTGGTCGCGTTCGTCGCCATACCGACATGACCAAAACCAAGAGCCCAATCGCGGTGATGGCATCAGGCAACTCCAGCGTGTATCTGAACCACACGGTACAACGCAATGCGTCGATGAAGAGCCAGATTGCCAACCACCGATTTGCCGACATTGGCTCAATCGACCTTCCAATACAAGTATGGGCAGGCCGTCATCAGTCGTCCAATCATCGCCGTGGCACGATTCGCGGTGTGTAGTGGGGTGCTGGATGTGGAGCGATATGCGGAGCCTCGTGGGGAATGGGGTGGTATTCCGGAGATCCGTGGCTCACGTAACCCTCGCGCGGCGCCACATGCTCAACGGGTTTGGCTTCGTAAGTTCGGCCGTTTTCTCTTACCGATACGCCGGATACGGTGGCCCGAAACTCAGGGTCTTCGGGGTGGTAGCCAGCGTTGTAGCGCTCGACGAATCCTTCGCTGCGCATCCGCTGTTCAGCATAGGCGAGGTATTCGCGAGATTTCGCCGCGTCGGCGTCGACGTTCGCGCCGGCGCCGGTATCGGCACTTGGCTTGGATAGGCTCCAACGTTCAACGAGCTTCGGATCGGGCTCGGTCGTTGGATCTACTGCAAAATACGGCTGAAGACTTGCGAGGTTCAGGTATAGGGCTGCGCGCGACAGCCACTTTGACGGGTCCTTGAAGGTTTGCTTGGCTACTGAAGACGAAATGGCACCAGTAAGCGACTTCGCAAACAGCTTAACTGTGGCTTCGGCACCCGCCGGAATGCCCGCCGCGAGTACGGTCTTGAGCGTCTCCGACAATATTGCCTCACCCTCATTGAACTGTTTGGTCAATCGTTCCCGCGCATCGCGCAAAGTCTCCACTTGATGCAGTGTCGGTTGCACCGTTGCCTGCTCACCTGCACCGCTCCAACGCTCCAGATCCGCCAAAGTCGAGGCCATTCCCCTCCCCGACGTGGGATGCTGGGAAGGAGTGAGGAGATCGCTTGGTCGCTCTTCTATGGTCGCATCAGCCTCTTCGGCTACCTTTTCGGCGATCTTGGTTGCACGCCACGCCAGCAGCATCTCACGGTTGGGATGTGACTCCACACTGACAAGGAAGTCGCGTACTTCCTTCACTATTGGGATGGGGAGGCGGCGCATTTCGAGACTGACGCGTTTCATCGCTTCCACCGAAGGCGCCAGTCGTTTGATATGACTAAGATCCGCGTCGACCTCACTGCGTCGCTCGGCTACCCATGCCCCCTCAGTTGCGGTCACGCCAGCGGCGGTGAAGAACGTGAAACTTGTTATCCCAGCCAGCGTGGCTCCGGCGCGCGAGACGTACCTTCTTAGTCGGCCGAAGCGTGCGGCAAGTTTCAGCTCGGGTGCAACGAACGTCATCGTGACCAGTACGACCAGCACGACGACAACATACGCTGGCGCGAATGCGGCCCTTAGCAAATATTGCGATTGGGCCAGCATGTCTTCTGCGGCGTGGACCGTCTGATCGCTGATGAAATTTCCAACCAATTGCGATAGGAGTTGTGCGATCCAAACGCACGCTATACCTATCGCGAAATATCCACAGCTGGTCGTGGTCCCGCTTAGAATCGCGTTCCATAGCGAGCGCCGGAAGGTCGTTTCTGGTTGAGCTGCATACTTCTCTTTCAATTTGAGTAAGACCCAATAGCTGGCGCCGGCCACACCGAGCCACCAGGTAACGGGCCAACCTTCAAAGCCAATCCAAATTACGAGGCCAATGCCTATTAATCCCATCACGGATCCAGACTCATCGGACATCGTCAGCCCTCCCACAATTGTCAGGTGATGCTGCGCTCGAATTCCAGAAAGCGATCCCGTAAACTAAAGACACCCCACGTGTAACGCGGTCCCGCTCAGAAGCGAATTGCGCACCGGTGACGGCACCATTCCATACACTATGTCGTTTGAATCCGGACTTCGCAACCATTCGTCACGTTGGTCCGTTCGAGTGGGAGCGCAGTTCGGGAAGCCCAATACGGTTCGCTCGCGCGCCAACTGGACGGTAATTGTTCGAAATCTTTGGATTCGGATCCCCTAAATCTTGGACGGTGTTACCCGAGCCGCTCAACCGTCACCTTCGAGCGGGCGGCCATCGCAATAGCCACCGGTCCCTGAAGTGATGCGAATGTCATCGAGCGCGGTCTCGGCTTGAGCGGCGGCGAGTTCGGACGTCTTAAGCAGATGCCGGCATGCCGCCGGCAGGGATGATTGGTCGGCACGGCGGGACAACGCGGCCTGACGAAGGCCCTGCGGTATGCGCGCAACCCCTGACGGATCGCGTGCGACGAACTCGAAGAATCAAATTGTGTGTACCGACGCACCGGTTCCGACCCGGGTTGCGATCCGGCCCGCGACGTCGGTCGTCATCAAGGAATGCGTGCGCCGCCGCGCTGGATCCTGTCGACTGGCGAATGCCGGCATATGCGACCCGCAGATGCTCATTTCGATCCATGGCTCGGCGGGCTGTATACCCGAGAACCACTGGATAAAACGAAGACGCGGAATCGAGGACTTCTCGATTCCGCGGGGTTTTGGTTGCGCGGGAAGGATTTGCACCGGCAGCCCTGAGTCGCTTCTTGGAACACCCTGGGCAGCAAGGACGCATCCCGGTGCGCCTTAGGTCAAATCCTTCCCTGAAATGCGGAAAAGGTCGGAAGCTTTGGCTTCCGACCTTGACCAGTGGCTGAACGAGCGTGGGCTGTGCGCGAACGGTCTTTGTGCCGGGGGATGACATAGAGCGACAAAGAGTCGACAAAAATCGAGGGGTTACGTCGACGGTTGGGCCAAGGTTCACGTTCCGGCCGGTCCGAGCAATTCACGCAGCTTGGCCACTGAACGAACCAATCCCTGATTGCGAAGGGTTTCGAGGAGCTCGGCAGGTGAGCGCGGCGGGTTCTTCAGCGCAGCGGCCTGCTCGACCACGATGCTAGCCACCGCGCCTGGCGCAGTCTCGATGAGATCCAGCACGAAATCGTCCGGGTGCCGCGCCTCCACGGCATGAGGAGCAAGACAACGTTCCGGGAAGTCGCGAAGGTTCATCGTTACGATCGTTGATGCGCCTCCGTGGATTGCAGCTGCCAATACATGTCGATCATCCGGATCGGGAAGTTCGAGTCCCTCGACGAGAGGCTCGTAGTCCACCACGACGCAGTCTGCCACGGCAGCATTCATCAGCTGTCGTGTGCGCGCGAGGACCTTCGGTTCAAGCTCGGGACGCACGATGAGAATATTGCGAAAGCATTCGTCGAGAATGTTCTCGGACCATCTCGCTCGAACGAGTCCAGCGTGTGCGACTCGCATGAGCAGATCGCGAAGCGGTGCCGGAAAGAGCACGCAAGCGTCGTAGACAACGCAAAGGGCCATCAGTAACCGAGTCCGTGTTTTTGGGCATCGTTAGTGAGCTCATCGAGGACAGCGCGTCGTTGCCGCTCGTCCGCTTCCTGATATGCCGCCAAATCCGCAAGCCTAACACGCCGATGGGCACCGACCAGCCGAAAGGGGATCTTGCCGTTGTCTAGCTGGCCAATCAGAAAGGGGCGCGACACATTGAGGAGTTCGGCTGCCTGCTGCGTGGTGAGCTCTGCATGAACCGGTACGACCATCACCGCGTTGCCGCTAGCCATCTGTCCGAGTACTTCGAGTAGAAGCTCGAACGCCTCCTTCGGAATGGTAACGCCGACCTCTTCACCTTCGGCTGGCGCCAATCGCAACTCACCCAGGCGTGCCGCGCCGGGTAGGCCAGTCATCACACGCAGAGCTGCCTCTGCCTGTTTCTTCGTACGAGTTGAGGGGAGCTTGGTGGCTGCGCCGGTCATGATTGTAGCTTGTTCCGTAAACGAAATAAACGCAACGAGTGAAATAAACGAAACGACCTGCTCCCGCGAGGATCGGAATAGACTCAATAAATACGAGTTCTTGCCACGAGACTGGCTTGATGGTCGGCGGGATCTGGAACGGCGTGTTTGAACTCGGCATCATGATCGATGCGGTCCGCCGCGGGAATACGCCTGTCCGCGCGCTGGGTGGGGCAGGTCATGGGCGGATATGCCGTCGCTCCAGTTTCCGTGCGAGCGTTGCGAGCTTCTTGTTTACGACCGTGATGTTGAACTTCTCTGGGTCATATCCGCGACCGACCCAGGTTTTCGTGTCGGGGTATTCTTCGTGGTCGGGATCGGCAAGAATCTTGAGATTCTGCATGTAGCCATGCGGACCACCGCTATCCTCCAGCGGGCATGCGCGGGCTCCGCCGGTACACAGCAGAGGGGGCGAGTGCCTCTCCTTGCGATCACACTCAACTACTCCAGTTACGATGATGTCGTGTTCCCAATCGTCACCGAAGTCATAGCGGTAGAGGAACTTCGAACCAGGGGTTGCGAGTGCTCCGAGTGGCGCAGCGCATTCGTCCACCGCGAAGATCTCGTCCTCGACGTCCACCATGCCGAACCGGATCGCGTTCACTTCGAAGTCATGGAGGTGCGAGTTCTCCCAACCGAAGGCTAGCTGCAGGACGTCGTGGAGCTCGTCCAGGGCATACTCCAACGGCACCTGCAGACTGCGCCAGATCTTGGGGCGAATGCCGCGGAGCTCGACGCGGAGTTCATATGCGTCGCCAAAGGTGGGGAAGTACTCGGTACGGGCCACAGGCGCAACCATAGTGGATCTCTCGTCAAATGTCCCGAGTCGGCGCGATTTTGGGGACCTGTCGGGTGATTGGTGAGAGCTCCAATACCAGCCTGGTGCCATACCCCGCGCGTGTCGGTTGCCCCTCGTCGTGCCTATGCCCATCGCCTCCGCCAACTCGTCACCCTTGCGGGGCCCGTGGCGGTCAATGACCTATCCGTTCCACGTTCCACAGTGGCGACGTGGAGGAAACGTGGTTCGCGCCACGTTGCGTCGTCGCGTCTGTTTGACTTGGGGGACATCAAACTGCGGGCACAGTTGGTGACGGCCGAACGACGACTGAGCGCCCTGCGAGCGTTGATACATCTTCTCCTGGTTCTCGTGCGTGTGCGTGATGCTCGCCTCGTGAACGATCGCCTTCCCGACGGACATGACAAAGAGAAGCTCCTCGCCGCAATCGGTCGTGCTGCCAAAATCGCATCCCGCCGACGGGCCCTTGCGCTCGTGGGATTGACCGATGCAAGATTTCGCGCGTGGACGCGGCGTCAAGGACTGTGCGCGTTGGACGACAAGTCTTCGTGTCCACGACAGCATACGAGCAGACTCACCCGCCAGGAACTCTCCTGCATGCGGACCATGGCCGAATCTCGAGACCTGCAACACATGCCGGTGAGCGTTTTGTCCGCACACGCCAAACGAATCGGGCGCGTGTTCGCCTCGGCAGCGACTTGGGCACGCATGATTCGCAAGAACGGATGGCGCAGGCCGCGCAAGAGGATCCACCCGAGGCCATCGCGGATCGGTATTCGATCCCTACGAATTGGTGAATTGCTACATATCGACGTGACGGTCATTCGCCTGCTCGACGGCTCGAAGGTGTTCGTGCAGGCCGTCATCGACAATTTCTCGCGACGGATCCTCGCATGGCGCATCGGCCCAACCCTGGAGAGCGCTCGCACTGCTTCGGTTCTGCGCGAGGCGGTCCGAGTGCTGGTCGAACGCGGCGCGACGGCAGTCACGCTGATCGCAGACTCGGGCGTCGAGAACGTCAATGCTGCTGTCGATGGCGCCCTGGGTGAAACAGGTGTAACCCGTCTTTTGGCCCAGGTCGAAGTGGCATGGTCGAACTCGATGATCGAAGCCTGGATTCGGAGCCTGAAGCACAACTGGCTCTTCCTCAATTCACTTGGAAGCCTCGGCGCGGTCGAACGGTTGGTGGCTTTCTACGTCCGGCAACACAACGAAGTGATGCCGAACGCGGCGCTAGGTGGACGGACGCCGGATGAGGTCTTTCGGGGTGAAGTCACGGATCTCGCCGAGCGGCTCCGCGAGAAGCACAAAGTCGCAATGGCGGAGCGCTTGGCTGCCAACCGGAGGCTCCAATGCAGCGACTGCGTGGTCCCGCTGCGGCGGCACCCAATTGGCGACCAATCAGCGACGATAGTCCCAAAACAGGAATGATTCCCGAAATGTCGCAATTGCGAACCGGAAGTGGAGGGAGGTCGTGAGACGGAGCAGCGCAGACCGTCACTTTGCCGTACCCCGCCGTCCTCGCGCCGTACAAAACCAAAAACCCCGCGGTTCATCACCAGCGGGGCTCTATCGGTTCTTTTAAGCGTTCTCTTGGTTGCGCGGGTAGGATTTGAACCTACGACCTTCGGGTTATGAGCCCGACGAGCTACCAGGCTGCTCCACCGCGCGTCAGGGAGCGACAGGGTAGTCGGGGAACATCGACTGTCAAGGCGAGTTGGGGCGTCTGCGCGCGGATTTGAACGGGTAGACTGTCTATTCGTCCAAATATTCGCACTAGACGTCCAGCCCAAGCCGCCTCCACCCAGCAGATGGAATCCACCCCGTCGCCCGGCCCAAAATAGCTCAGCGCAACCGCCGTTGCGGCAAACTCATTGCTGCCCCGACGGTTGCGCTCACGCCTTCTGACCTGGCGCAAGGGGACTTTGACCGGAGCGATGCGTCAGGCGCGTTTCGGCTGCGTTCGAGCGGTAAAACTCGTAGCCGTGCCCCACTCGGGGCCCCATGGTAACCCCGCATCGGAGTCTGGCTATTCATGCCGGCTCTGTCCCTTGACCGATTGCCCCAATGAAACTGCCGATCTATCTCGATCACCATGCGACGACGCCGCTCGATCCGCGCGTGCTCGAAGCGATGTTGCCCTATTTCACCGAGCAGTTTGGTAACGCGGCGAGTCGCTCGCACGCGTTGGGGTGGAATGCGGACTCTGCTGTCGAAGCGGCGCGCGCGCGGATGGCTGAGGCGCTTGGAGCACGCGGCCCGAAGGAAATCGTTTGGACTTCGGGGGCAACCGAGAGCAACAACCTCGCCCTCAAGGGTGCAGCTCAATACTTGCGCGAGCGCGGGCGGCATTTGGTGACGACGCGCATCGAGCACAAGAGCGTACTTGACACGATGAAGCGCCTGACCACGGAGGGCTTCGATGTCACCTACGTCGAGGTGGGCGCGGATGGTCGCGTGGAGCCGACGGCGATTGCGGCAGCGATTCGACCTGACACAATCCTTTGCAGCGTGATGCTGGCAAATAATGAGGTCGGAACGATTCAGCCAATTGGCGAAATCGGTCGTATCACCCGGGAGCGCGGGGTGCTCTTTCACGTCGATGCTTGCCAGGGTTTTTTGCGCACTCCGCTCGATGTCGTGCGCGACAACGTGGATCTCTGCTCGATCACGGCGCACAAAATCTATGGGCCCAAGGGCGTGGGCGCGCTCTACGTGCGTTCGGCGCAACCACGGGTGCGCCTGGTGGGGCAGATGGACGGCGGCGGTCACGAGCGTGGGATGCGCTCGGGCACGCTCAATGTTCCTGGAATCGTAGGCTTTGCCGCAGCAGCGGAGCTCTTGCAGCGCGATGGTGCGGTCGAGAACACACGCATCGCGGCTCTGCGCGATAGGCTCGAGGCGCGCTTCACTTCCGAACTTGAGCATGTGCGCGTGAACGGCTCGCGAGTGCATCGCTTGCCTGGTAACTTGAACATCAGCTTTCTCTACGTGGAGGGGGAGAGCTTGATGCTCGCAGCAAAAGAGCTGGCGCTTTCGAGCGGTTCAGCCTGCACCAGTGCTTCGCTCGAGCCAAGCTACGTGTTGGCCGCGCTCGGGGTCGACCCCGGGGCCGCCCACTCGTCGATTCGTTTTGGTTTGGGGCGCGCGACTTCGGTCGAAGAAATTGAATTCGCGGCCACGCGCGTCATCGCTGAGGTGCGGCGGCTGCGTGAGCTCTCGCCGTTGTATGAGATGGTCCAGGCGGGGGTGGATCTGAGCCAGATCCAATGGAGCCAATCATGAGTGTGCTGAGCCAGATTGGTACAGAAATGGGCGCGCCTAGCCGATGCCTCAAGTCTTCGGCCGGTTGTGCCGTAATCTGTTGAAAGGTGAGCCGTGTACAGCAAGAACGTCCTCGACCACACCGATAACCCACGCAACGTGGGCACCCTCGACGGCAACGATCCGAACGTAGGTACCGGCTTGGTTGGTTCACCAGCCTGTGGCGATGTCATGCGGCTGCAGATCAAGGTTAGTGAAGGCGGCGTTATCGAGGCGGCTCGGTTCAAGACATTTGGCTGCGGGTCGGCAATCGCTGCATCGTCGTTGGCTACGGAATGGATCCAAGGGCGCTCACTCGACGAGGCCGCGCAGATCCAAAACACGGCGATCGCCGAAGAGCTCAACCTACCACCAGTCAAACTGCATTGCTCGGTGCTGGCAGAAGATGCCATCCGCTTGGCGATCGAAGACTATCGCAAGAAGCAAACCGTGCCGCGGCCTACCCCTGGAGGTAACACGAAGTGAGGTTACCTGGGGATCTCTTCTCTTTCCTCGGCCTAGCGCCGCGATTTGCGTTGGAGCCGTCGGAGCTCGACCGTCGGCAGCGCGAGTTGTACGTCGAGCGCCAAGCTGAAGGCTCCCGCGCGATCGAGAAGGTCAATGAAGCCGTCCGCTCGCTCAAGGATCCTGCCATTCGCGCCGAACAGCTCTTCAAGTTGCGTGGTTGGCCAACCAGAGGCCCAGCCGATCCCATTTTGCTCGAGCGGATCTACACCGATCGCGAATTCATTGACCAGGCGCGCAAGAAGGGGGACCAGGCGGGACTATTGGCGTGGATGGATGCAGCCCTGCCGCGTCAACGGAATCTACTCGACCTTCTGACGCTGTTGCTCGATGGACCGGCTGCGACCATTTACCCCACGGATAGTGCAGCAAGACGTCCCAGCGACGCACTCGGCGAGCTGAGCGATGCTGGGCGCGCCCTATTGCTGCTCGAAGAACTGCGCTATTTCTCGCGTGCGGTCGACGCAGCGCGCGCGGCTATCGATGCACTCGAAGACGCGAAGCCGGAAACTTTTGCATGACTGAAGCGTTTGCGAACTCGACCGCACCGCGACCCATCGGAATCGATCTCGGTACGACCCACTCACTTGTGGCGGCGGTCGATGCCGGCAAAGCACGAGTGCTCACTGGGCCCGAGGGCGAAGTCTTGGTACCGAGCGCCGTGCACTACGCGGCCGATGGTCGCATCCTTGTGGGAGGTCGAGCGCGCGCTCTCTCGGCAACTGCGCCAGAACGAAGTTTTACCAGCATCAAACGCCTGATGGGGCGCATGGCCACCGATCCCGAGGCGCGGCGCCCGATGGGTTGGAAGCTCGTCGATCCAGAGAACGAGCAAGAGGCGCGCTCGGTGCGGTTCGAGCTGGATGGGCGTACGCTCACTCCGGTCGAAATTAGCGCGGAAATTCTGCGTGAACTTGCCCTCGTCGCCCAGCGCCAATTGGGCAACCTTGGCCCGGCAGTCATCACCGTGCCGGCCTATTTCGACGACGCGCAACGCCAGGCTACTCGCGACGCGGCCAAGCTCGCTGGCTTGACTGTCGGTCGCCTCCTGAACGAGCCCACTGCGGCGCTTCTGGCCTATGGTCTCGAGCAGCAAAATAGCGGCGTGTTTGCGGTCTACGATCTCGGCGGCGGCACCTTCGATGTGACGATTCTTCGGCTCGAGGACGGGATCTTCCAGGTCAAGAGCACAGGCGGCGACAGCCTGCTCGGTGGCGACGATCTCGATCGATTGATCGTGCAGTTGATGCTCAAGGAGTTGGGCGACGCTGCGACAGAACTCACGGCAGGCGAACTGTTCTTGCTGCGCGATGCCGCTCGCACGCTCAAACATCGGCTCAGCGATGAGTTCGACGCATTGGCGCGCGTCGAGTTGCGGCGCGGCCAATTCGAGTTCGCTTTGGAGCGACCAGAGCTCGAACGGATGTTGCAACCCTTGCTTGAGCGTACGGGGCGCGCGGCCAAGCGAGCTCTGCGCGATGCAGGGCTTGAGCCCGATTCGCTCGATGGGGTCGTGCTCGTGGGCGGCATGACGCGGATCCCAAGCGTGCGCGCCTATGTGGCCGAGCTTTTCGGTCGCGCAGCGCAAACCGGCATCGACCCCGAGCGCATCGTCGCTGAGGGTGCGGCCTTGCGTGCAGATTTCTTGGCGCGCGATGAGTCATCGCTGCTCTTACTCGACGTGCTCCCGCTATCTCTTGGGCTCGAAACCATGGGTGGCACAGTGGAAAAGCTATTGCCACGCAACAGCACTGTGCCTGCCGCAGCCAAGACCGTGTTTACGACGCATAGTGACGCGCAAACGGGCTTCAGTTTGCACGTGGTGCAGGGCGAGCGTGAGCTCGCCAAGGATTGCCGCTCGCTCGCGCACTTCCTGTTGCGTGGGCTGCCGCGGTTGCCCGCTGGCCAGGCGCGCCTCGAGGTTAGTTTCCAGGTGGATGAGAGCGGGTTGCTCACCGTGGCCGCTCGTGAACTTACGAGCGGCCTGGTTCAGGTCGTCGAGGTCAGTCCGAGTACGGGCCTTAGCAACGACGAGGTCGACCAGATGTTGCTCGCTGCGCTGAAGAGCAAAAAGCAGGATCAGGAAGCCGCAAAATTAGCAGAGTTACGCGTGCATGGCGAGAGTGTGTTGCTCGCTACCGCAAAGGCTTTGGACACTGACGCAGATCTGGTCAACGACGAGGAACGTCAAGAAATCATCGCCTCGCTCGAGCGGCTCAAAGAAGGGCTCGTCACTGCCGAGCGCTCGCTCCTAATGGAGCTGCTGGTGGACGAGTTGCACGCTCTTACCGAGAGCTTCAACGAGCGGCGCATGAACCGCGCCATTGTCGAAGCCGTGACGGGCAAAGATTTGCGCTCGGGCGAACATCGCTAGTGCGTGTTGCGAGCGGCCAAGTACGCGCGCCAACCAAAAAACCTTTCTCCACTCCGAGCTTCTTGCCTTTGAGCTCTGCAACGCGTGAAATTTCCCCTTTTGCCACGATCATGTCGTTGCCATTCGAGTAGTCGTTGGCCACGATGCACACGCTAGGCGCACCGCTTGAATTCGACGTTTACGCCAGCCTCCTTGAACCAGCCCTTCTGGATCGCCACCTCCCAGGCGACCCATCCGGGCCAATCGCTGTATGCGATGCGTAATGCCGGCCCGGTTGGCAAGGGCGCTGGGGCTTCGTCATAGGTCACAACGGCTTTGCGTTCGATTTCCCGACATCGGGGGCCACCGCAGGCACCCAGACTGCCGATTAGGTTTCTGGGTGCCTACGGACACTCGCCGGCATTGCCAGCATTAGCGTCGATAATTACACGTTCGGACTTCGGCTGGCCGAGTGGCGAGCGATCGTGTAATCTGAGATCCTTGCTAGAGAGGCGTCGTCCCGCATGAGCATAGATTACTCTGAATCCCCAGCGAGCATCGTCGAGGTTCGCGTGGGCAACGTGCTCGCCGGCAAGTATCGCATCGATCGTATTCTTGGTCGCGGCGGGATGGGGATCGTGGTGGCTGCGACTCACCTCGAACTCGACACGCTGGTGGCGATAAAATTGCTCTTGCCTGAAGTGCGAGGCAATGAAGAGGTCGTGGCGAGATTTTCACGTGAAGCGCGTGCAGCCGCGAAGATCAAGAGCGAATACGTGGCGCGCACCCTTGACGTAGGCAAACTCGAAAGCGGCTGCCCCTACATCGTCATGGAGTACCTCGATGGCACGGATTTGTCGCAGCGGATCGCCGAACGCGGGCCTTTGCCCGTGGGCGATGCTGTGCGTTTCATCCTGCAGGCTTGCGATGCGCTTTCAGAAGCTCATGCCCTCGGGATCATCCACCGCGATCTGAAGCCCTCCAATCTTTTTGTGACTCAGCGCCGCGATGGCGCCGAAGTTACCAAAATGCTCGACTTCGGGATTTCCAAGCTGTCGCCTTCGGCGGGTTCGGCGCCCGAGCTCAGTATGACGCGAACAACCAGCGTCATGGGGTCGCCGCTTTACATGTCACCGGAGCAATTGGTCGCATCACGCAACGTCGATCCGCGCAGCGACATTTGGGCACTAGGCGTCACGCTGTACGAAGCCCTCGCGGGCAAGCCGCCGTTTGGCGGTGATTCGCTGCCTGAACTCTGTGCCAAGGTGATGACCCAACCTGCGCCACCGCTTAGTTCGGCGCGACCCGATGTGTCGCCGCAACTCGAAGCGGTTGTGATGCGCTGCCTCGAGAAAGAACCAGAGAAGCGATACGCTTCTGCCGGAGAGCTGGCTGCTGCGCTGACGCCCTTTGCTCCAATGTCTGCCACTGGTGCGGGGCAGCAAGCGATTGCCCAGGCAGCGGCGAATTTTGCCATGCGCGGCATATCGAGTGGCGATAGCGTTGCCGCCCAAACGGCACAGCGGAAAAAGTCGTTGGGCGGCCCGACTTCTAACGCTTGGGGGCACACCAACGATACGTCGATTCCGAAGCACTCGCTGTGGTTGCCAATCACCTTGGGGCTGGTGGCGCTTGCGGGCGTGGCTTTGGGCGTGGTGCTCTGGCGGAGCCGCACTGACGAACCTTCGCGCGTCGTTACTCAGCCCGCCAGTTCCGCAGCCGTAAGTCAATTTGCCCAACCATCCGCTGCGCCTGCGTCCGCAAACTTGGGTGCCCCTGCGGTGGCAACGCCGCTTGTGGCGCCTTCAGCAGGAATTCCTCCTCTGGTGGTGGCACCTGCTCCAGTGAAACTCACGGGGCCGACCGACCGAAGCCCCAAATCCGCTCCAGCGGCAAAAGCCAAGCCTGGAAACAGTCCTAAGGCTTCCGACAAGGATCTCCTCGGCGATCGGAACTAGCGACGTGAGCCTCCTGGGTAGACAGCGGATTGCCGCCTAGCCTATTCTCGGCCTCGTATTCGTCTTGACTCGAACTGCGAACTAATTGGGGCTGTGGCTCCAAGGATAGGCCGATGCGAAGCGCTGCCATCGTCGTTGCACTGTTCCTCACGTCCGTCACGGTTCATAGCTTTGCTCAATCCGTCTCGGACAAGGCAACGGCTCAGGCCCTATTCGACGCCGCAAAACGACTGCTCAAGGAAGGGAAACCCGTCGAGGCCTGTCCGAAGTTTGCCGAGAGCCAGCGGCTCGATCCTGCCCCAGGTACCTTACTCAATTTGGCAGATTGCTACGAGAAGTCGGGCATGACCGCGAGCGCTTGGGCAACATGGCTCGAAGCAGCTGCCGCGACGCACAATGCCGGGCAGTCCGATCGCGAACGCATGGCTCGCGAACGTGCCGATGGGCTTAAGGGGAAGCTTGTGAGCATCACCGTGAGCGTGCCCGACGCGAATCGCGTCGAGGGACTTGCAGTCAAGCGCAACAGCGATTCAGTGGGCGTGGCCACCTGGGGGATCCCGGTCCCGGTCGATCCTGGTGCTTACACCATCGTTGCGACAGCGAAGGGCTTCCGAAGTTGGCAAACGTCAGTAAGTGCTAAATCTGGCGGTTTGCCCGTCGTCGTAACAGTACCGGTGCTTGAACGCGAAGCAACGGCCGCGGCGGCACCCGCTAGCCCTACGCCTGTGCAGCCATCCGCGGCACCCGCTCTTGCCCCGGTTGCTCCAGCACCGGCACCACTGCCCGCGGCAGCGCCTTACGCAGTTTCGTCTCAGTCGGCACCAATTGGAGCGAAAGACGCCGGGCCGCCGGCATCGTCGCCGCAACGTCCGATTTCCTACATTGTCATGGGGCTCGGGGTCGCCGGGTTAGCCGTGGGCACAGTCTTTGGTCTTGAGGCGAAATCGAAAAACGACGACTCATTGGCTCAATGCCGCACTGAAACGAGCTGCACTCAGGGCGGCTACGATTTGCGCCAACGGGCGCTCGATTCTGCTGCTTTTTCCACTGTGGCGTTCGGCATTGGCGCAGCGGCTCTGGTAGGCGGCATCGTTCTTTACGCGACTGCCCCATCGACGTCATCTGCTCCGACTGTGCCCAAGCAGGCGGCATGGAGCCTAGGCCCCGAATTCAGCCGTTCTGGCGGCGGCTTGAGCGTCAAAGGAGTATTCTGATGCCGCGTTTGCTCAAAATTGGCCCGCGCATCTACGGCTCATTGGTTCTAGTGGTGTTGCTTGCCACGGCTTGCGCCAAGGTGCTTGGCATCAAGGACGCGGTGGTCGAACCTATGACTTGTGGCTATTCGACGAGCAATAGCTGTCTGCAGCAATGTATCGATACCAGCTGTTGCAGCGAAACCGATGCCTGCATGAACGATTCCAGTTGCTCGGGCCTTGTCAGTTGTTCCAGCGCCTGCGGCAGCAGCGACAGCGCGTGTCTTTCGGGCTGTATCAGTACGTACCCAGAAGCCGCTGCTGCGTTCGTCACCATGTCCGCATGTCTTGATAGTTGCGGTTGCGATGCCACAGGTACTGGCGGCACATCGGGCCAAGGCGGCTCGACCGGCACGGGCACCACCTCGGTTGGCGGCGCGGCGGTTGGCGGCGCGGCTAGCGTGGGGCCAGTTCTCGCCGCAGCAATCACACGATTTGCCGAAACCGATTGTAACCGGTATCAGGCCTGTGCACCCGGGTGGGTTGCCATGGCCTACGGCTCTGTCACCGAGTGCGTGAACCGATCGATTCTGGAGAATGAGTGGATCGCGACGCTACCCGGCGTGGGGTGGACAGCGAGCAACTTTATTGCCTGTGGCAATGCTTGGGCTGCGTCGAGTTGCCTCGACTATATGAATAGCGTCTTGCAACCTGATTGCATCGTAAAAGGCACGCTTGCCTTGGGGCGGCCCTGCAATTCGAACTACCAATGTGCGTCACTCATGTGCGACACCGACGGGACTTTCTGCGGTGCGTGCGTGGCCGCTCCAGCCGTTGGCGATGCGTGTGTTCGTGGGGCTTGCGCCGGTGGTCTGAGTTGCTCGACCAATAACCTATGCCAGAAGCCGCGAGGTCTGCGCGAAGCCTGCTCGGCCGATTACCCTTGTCAATACCGCTTCGACTGCGTTCAGGGTCAATGCGCGCTGCCGAGCGGGACGACTGGCGCTGCCTGCAATTCGGCTACCAACTTGAACTGCGACACGGCACAAAACTACGTCTGTGCGCTGACCACCAACACATGCGTGCCGGTGACGCAGTACATGGCAGTAGGGCAATCGTGCGGGGTCAATGCGAGCAACACGTCAGCCACCCGGTGTTCGGGTGGTTCCTGCGGAGACGGCGGCACCTGTGTGGCTCGGGCTGCCGATGGCGCGATTTGTGATGACAGTGTGGGTCCGTACTGCGAGTGGCCGGCGTTTTGTTCCAACGGGTACTGTCAGCTCGAAAGCGACACCTCGGTGTGCCAATGAGTCAGACTCGAGCGAGTGCAGCTGGTGCACAGCGGGCCTTATGGTTTCGGTCTAGAAGTTGAACAATCTTTCGTTGAGTAAGTCCGTGAAAGCCAGACTCACATTTCGTGATCCCCACATCGAACTTGAGGTGCCCGTCGGTACGACCCTGCTCGACGCTGCCACGATGGCAGGTGCGCCAATGGGGACGCACTGCGGCGGTGTGGGCGCATGTGCTTCATGTCACGTGCGGATCGAGCACGGTGAGGAACTGCTTTCGTCGCCCAGTGAAGTTGAAGAAGACGGCCTCGATAGTGTATTTGACGTGCGACCGAGTTCGCGACTCGGTTGTCAGGCCCGCATCGAATCTGCCGGTGACATCGTGGTTAGAATCACCGAAGAGAGCATTGATGCCTGGTTGAGGGACCACCCTCACAAGAAGAACCCCTGAGCTTGCTTTGCCCTGCAGCGGGCAAACGCCGAGCGGCATCGGGGATTGAACGAGATCGACTCGTTGGCCAGGAGATTCGAATTTCGAGGCTATCCGCGGCTCGGGAACCGGTGTTAACTCGGAGTCTAAGTTTGCCGTAACTTCCGAGTAGGTCAGCACATTGTTTGCCCCTCGTTACCTCCTTCAGTTGTCATGGCTCACGCTTGTGTGCGTCACTTCGCCGGGGCAAGCACAAGAATTGCGCTTGCATGGAAGCGCTGCTGCGGCCCACGCGGTTGGGGGGCATCAGCAACGAGAGTTCAGTTGGGGTTCGTCCTTTCGCCTTGGGGCTGAATGGGTAGTAGTGCGCGAGTTTGGGATCGTGCTGCAGGGCAGTGGGACATTTCTCGGTGCAGGCGCTCGACCACTTGACACGACGTTGCGTCCGCTTGATGCTGCATTGGGTCTTTCGGCGGCAATTGGCCTGCATGTGCGACCTTTTGCACGGCTGACCTACGGCAAGGTGGCCAGCCCTGCCGGGCTTTGGCTCGGTGGCGCTGGCGGGTTCACTTGGACTGGTGGCGAGCGTCGTCCCTTGCTCGATGCAGCGCTTGGTTACGACTTTCTGTTCAGCAAGGCGCGTCTCGGTCTAGGTCCGATGGTGGGTTGGGAGCACGTTTTCCAACCTAACGATCAGTTGCGCCCCGCAGATGCCAACATCCTGTTTGCAGGGATCCACGGCATGCTCGAGCTGGGTGTCACCAAGGGCACCGTCGATGGCGATCAGGACGACGATGGCATCCGCGATTCGCGTGACAAGTGTCCGACGATACCCGAAGACAAGGATGATTTCGAGGACGAGGATGGTTGTCCCGATATAGACAACGATCAGGACGCGGTGCTTGATCCCGACGACCAATGCCCGCTCGTGGCCGAAGATCACGACAAATTCCAGGATTTTGACGGCTGTCCCGAGGCCGACAACGATCACGACGGCATCCTCGATCCCGACGACAAATGTCCCAATGAGCCTGAAGACAAAGACAACTTCGAGGACGAAGACGGGTGTCCTGACACCGACAACGACCAAGACGGGATCCCGGATCGCGAGGATCTTTGCCCGAACGAACCGGAAACCAAGAACGGTTACGCCGACGAGGATGGTTGCCCGGATGCCGAGCAGATCCGGGTCGTGGGCGACAAGATCGTACTAGACGATCGAGTCCACTTCATGATCAACAGCCACATCATTCGCAACATCAGCTTCCCGCTTCTCGAGCGACTGGCCAAATTGATCAAGGAACACCCAGAATACGTGCACATCGAGGTGCAGGGACACACCGACGAGCGGGGCCCCGATTGGTTCAACGAGCGCCTCAGTCAAACGCGTGCCGATTCGGTCATGGCATTCCTCGGTGCGCATGGCATTGCGGCAGAACGCCTTACAGCCAAGGGGTTTGGCAAGAGCAAACCTTTGGATGAAAAGCGCACCGAGTACGCCTTCTATATGAACAGGCGCGTTGAATTCGAGATCACACGCCAAATCAAGCAGAAGGCCTCCGATGCCGGTACGAGCAAATTCACCGTGACCAATGCGAATGGCACCTCGCCGGTCGCGAGCCCACCGCCCGGCGAGAGCCAGCAAGAGACTGATGCTCCCGAGGAACTCGAAGCGCCCAACACTAAGGAGGCTCCATGAAACTCGGGCAATCACTGAGCGTTTCATGTCTCACGTTGCTGGTGGCGGGCATTTTGCCAGGGGCTTGTGGCAGTGACGGGCTCGTCGGGGGTAGTTGTAGGACGTCCCTAACCAACTGTTCGAACCGCTGCCTGAATCTGGCGAGTGATCACAACAATTGTGGTCGTTGTGGCAATCGGTGTAAGACCGGTGTCGATTGCATTCGCGGGCTCTGTGGCGGAGGTGAAGGTGGCTGGGGTGGGGACAATCCCGCCGGTGGCACCGGCAATCACGGCCGTGATGGTGGCGGTGGTGACTCGCTTGTGGATGGTGGCGGTAGGGCAGGTGCCTTCAACGAATTCGACGTGATCTATCCCCCCGACAGCGCCAACGCCGGTTCGGGCAACCTGGCCGGTTCGGGCAATGTCAGTGCGGCAGGCAATGTCAGTGCGGCAGGCAATGTCAGTGCGGCAGGCGGTGGTTCGGGCACTGGTGGTGACAGCTGCGTGCCGCCATTCACGACTGCGGCGCATTGTGGGTCATGCAATACGGTGTGTGTTGAACCAACTCGGGTCTGCTCACCGGTAGACGGCAAGTACGGTTGCGTTCCGTTTTGCGACGCACCATTGGTTGAATGCAGCGGTGCCTGTGTCGACTTGAACAGCGACAGCGATAACTGTGGACAATGCCAGCGGGCGTGTCCTTCCGGCATCTGTCAGGGCGGTGCCTGCATTGGCGCACAAGCGGGCCATATCGTTGCGGTCTGCATGAACTATTCCGAGAACACCCAGAATTCGCAGCCCACGAGTCTGTTGGGCAACGCCATCTTCTTGCCGCTGTTCAATCCGGTCAAGATCCTCGCCTACGACGAGTTCGCTTCGGCGAGCAGTCAAGCCCGAGTGGACTTGACCATCAGTTGGGCATCGGCCGCACGGGGAAGGGGTTACCAAGTTACGACCATTAGTCAGCCCGAAGCCGTCAACACTCAGTTGAAGAAGCCGGACTACGACCTCTTCCTGGTTCACGATCAACCACTTGCTCCAGCGGGCACGCTTGCTGCCTACGGCACGCAGTGGGCCAAGACGCTTGAGAGTTTCTCTCACGTCGGAGGCGTTATCGTCGTTCTGAGTGGCGCAACCGGCACCAAGGAAATGGGCGACCTCTTGACCAATGCCCGCTTGCTCGAGGTGACGAGTGAGACCGATATGAGTCGCCAGCAAGTTTACAATCGCGCGCCCGCGGACGCGATTGGTGTCAATGTGATTTCACCGTTCCTCGCGATGCGTGACTCCTGTGTCTTTACGACGCCCACTCCGACCGACGCTTTGACCATCTTCGTCGTGACCGACGAGCCCGAGGCTGGGATCGCCCGGCGACCCGTGGTTGTGCACCGAATCGCGATCCCGCCCGTCAACTAGGTCCGGGAGTCTTAGCGGTGGCTTCGATGTGCCGCTCGGGGTGCCGAGTGCAGCATCTGACGCCCGGTGCAGGCGTTCGAACATCCATCCGAGGCAGCGCTCACGTGTCGCATCCCAGGCACGGCCGACGGCTGCGATAGCTTCTTGTCCCTCGGATGTTCCAAGTGCGGTCTTAACGTGTTCGAAACCGGTCCGGTCCCCAATTGGTACGGCGACGAAGCCAAGCAGGGCGAAGAAACCCGTTGCTAGACTGATGACGCGGCGACCGAGGCGAAAGAGCACCGACGTAGGTTAGCTTCAGACCATAGTCCAGGTGAAATAATCGGTCGAGTTAGGTGTCAAACTCGACCGATTTGCCGCCGGTCAGCGTTTGGCGAAGCTAGTTCCGCTCGACGAGCAAAAAACCATCAGAATCGACTGTGATGTTCGGCCGCGCTCCGAGCGCTGCCCGGTGCGTTGCGGGCAAGATCAAGTGGCGAGTCTGCATCGCATCGAGCTTATGCTCGAGTTCCGTTGGATTCGCCAACGGATCGGTCTCGGGCCGACGCGGATCGCGTTTCATCAGTGGTGCTGAATCCGTGGGGCGACCAAAAGCCGCCTCAACCGCGAAATACCCATAGTCTTCCGTGTGAACGGCGAGTCGCTCACCTTGGGGGACCACGAGTGCCGCGATCTGGCCGATGGCGATCTCTTTGGAGCGATCGACAAAGGATTCCGTTCGACCTAGGCGTGGTCTCAAGACCATGCCTGCGGCGATGCACATGCCGATTACGGCAATTAGTGCAGCGCGGCTGAGGACGGCGCGCTGCTTGAAGCGTGTTGCCATCCAGTCCCAAAGTCGATCGGCGAGATCTCCAGCCAGAAGTGACAGGCCGAGCCAGACGACCAACAGTGTGCGCTCCTCATGATGGGTGGGAGACCCGTCTGACAGGTCGCCTACGACCAGAAACCCGACAACGCTTCCGAGGGCCCAGGCGGGCCGAACCCACATCTGATGGGGCCAGTTGCGTGCTCCCATCGCCAATCCCACCGCGAGCAAAAGACCGCCAACCACGAGCAGTAGCTCCGGCTCGCCACTGAACAGTGCCGCGGGGTGCTTTAACAGTCGCACAAACCAAGGGAGTGCTTCGTCGCTCAGCGCGTGGCGGTAGGCGCTTACCCGTTTGAAGAAGAAGACTGCATCGTGATGGTGCCAAAGACCATGGAGCATCCAAGCAAGCGCCCCCGCCGGTGCGAGTGCGGCTGATCCAAGAAGCCAACGTTGCTCTCGGCGAGCGCGATGTTCGCGCCGGGCGTCGAGCAGTGCAAACGCGACGACGACACACGCGATGGGCCAGGTCTCGTAACGGCAAAGTGTGCCAAGGCATGCCGCCAGCGCGCCCAGCGCGCGGCCAGGGCCAGGCCTTGCGGATAGCGTTGCGCTGGCGACCAAGGCAAGCGCTGCGCTTGGGTAATCGGGGACCATGGCAGCGCCATAAAGGGCCGAGTGCGGAATACACGCCGCGACGAGGCTGCCCAGCAGCGCGGCTCGGGGCGAAAGTCCGAGTCGGCCAGCGGCGAACCACACTGCGACTGCGGAATAAACTCCGAGCACGAGTGCGGTCAGCTGGGCGATTGCCAGGCTTACGCCGAAGGCCTTCATTGCGCCGCCATAGACCCAAAACGGCAGGGGCAACCAACTACTACCCGACGGGTCGAGTTGGGGATGAACTGCGAAAAGTTGTGCGATCGCAACGCGCGAAAAATCGTCGTCGCTGATTGCACGGAATCCCGACCAGAGCAGGGCTAGCGATACGACGGTCTTGACCGCAGCGATGACGGCGAGGGCGACAGTTCGCCGATTCACGTCCTCACGGCTTTTTCGCGGGCGTAGGTGCAGGCGCAGTGGGCAAATGGCCTCGCCCGCTCGTATCGTACTTGGCGGACTTCTTGACGAGTGACGAGTCCGTAGAAGTCGACAAGTACGCCAACGACATCGACGTCAAGAAAAACACCGTTGCCGAGATCCAGGTCGTCTTGGTGAGAAAGTTTCCAGCGCCACGACCGCCGAACACCTGCTGCGCTGCAGCTCCGGTGATAGCCCCGAGCCCGCCGCCTTTTCCTGGCTGCAACAGCACGACCAGGATCATGAAAAGGCAGACGATCGTGTGAATGACGACAAGTGGGGTCTCAAGTAGTTCGGCCACGGCGGGCGCAAGCCTAGAAGACAACTGCCCCGAGTGCAAGGAGACCCCCGGGGCAGCAGGTCGGATTTCGTCGAATTAGCCGCGGAAAGCCGCGGTGACGATGGCACCGAAGCTCTCAGCCTTGAGCGCCGCACCGCCGACGAGCGCGCCGTCGATGTCTTCGCAGGCGAGAAGAGCCTTGGCATTGTCAGGCTTGACGCTACCGCCGTAGAGGATCCGCGTCTTTGCAGCGAGCTCGGCAGACGTTGCGGTCAGGCGTTGCCGTATGGCAGCGTGGACCTCTTGCGCCTGAGCGTCAGTAGCGACTTTGCCGGTGCCGATCGCCCATACAGGTTCGTAGGCGATGACGCCGTATCCGGGCTTCTTGTTCAACTCGGCGACGACGGCATCGACCTGGCGGAAGACGACATCGAGGGTCTTTCCGGCTTCGCGCTCGGCAAGGGTCTCGCCAACGCAGACGATGGGCTTGAGGCCCGCGTTCATGGCGGCGACGGTCTTTTCGCACACACTCTTGTCGGTCTCGCCGAAGTACTGGCGGCGTTCGCTGTGCCCGATAATCACCCATTTGCAGCCGGCTGCGAGGATCATCGGTGCGCTGATCTCAGCGGTGAAGGCGCCTTCGTCCTTCGGATAGAGATTTTGTGCCGAGATCTCAACCTTGCTGCCTGCAACCGCAGCAGCCGCAGCAGCCAGGATGATTGAGGGTGGTGCAATCACGACCTCGACCGCAGCTTCACTTCCGCTCAACTTAGCAACTTGTTTTGCAACTTCGACACCCGCCGGGGTGCCCTGGTACATCTTCCAGTTTCCAGCAATTAGTTGCACTCGATCTTTCTTTGCCACTGTTCGTTCCTTTCGCGGCTATTCCGCCGTTCTCAAGACTTCGATGCCAGGCAATCGCTTGCCCTCTAGGATTTCAAGGGATGCCCCAGACCCGGTCGATAAGTGTCCGATGCGTGCCACGTCTTCGGCGGGGAGTCGCTGGGCCGCTTGGATAGCAGCAGCTCCGAGAACAATCCCGTAACTTCGCGATTCCGCGAGGGCTTGGGCGACTCCAGTCGTACCCACGGCGAAGGCCGCTTGACCCATCAGGCCCATGGCGCCGACCCAAAGAGATGTTGCACTTGTTTCGATGGCCGAGCGAAACGCAGCCAATGTGCGCGGTCCAATATCGACAATGCGATCGCGCTCGTCGATTTCTGAAAGGTTGATGGTGCGGCCTTCGGCGCTGACGTCGCTTTGCGTGACCGTGACGTCAATGGGCAAATGAACGACGACGTCGCGATCGCGTGCCATCTCGAGAATCGTGCGCGCCCGGGCCAACTCGGTCAGATCGATCTTGGTCATGCCGATGCGGTGGCCCTTGGCCGCGAGCATCGTGCAACCAAGTGCTCCGCCAATACAGAGTTGGTTGCCACGGACGAGCATTGTCTCAATAAGTTTCGCTCGCTCGGATAGGCGCGTTCCGCCAAGCAGCACCGCCAAAGGCTGCGTGTTGTCCACGATGCGACCTAGCGCAGTGAGTTCGTCACGGACACCAAAACCGATCGCGCGATCTTGAAAAAGCTTTGGCAGCTGGAAGACTGAGGAGTGCGGGCGGTTCGAAGCTGCCAGGGCATCGTTGACGTAGAGGTCCCCAAGGCGCGCCAGTCTATGTGCGAATCCCTCTTCTCCGGCCTCTTCCTCTGGGTAGAAGCGCAAATTTTCGAGCAGCACGATCTGGCCGGGACGAAGGTCGAGCACTGCTTTCTTTGCTGCATCCCCAACGCAATCGTCGGGTAGCAGGACATCCCAACCGCTCAGCTCGGCTAGTCGTGCTGCGGCAGGTTCGAGACCGTACTCGGCGTTGGCGCGGCCCTTGGGGCGGCCGCGATGAGCCATGGCAACAATCTTTCCCTCGTGCTCCGCGACGTGGCGCAGCGTTGGCAGCAGGGCCATGAGGCGCAGATCCAGATCCCCGCGTTCTTCTGGGGTCGTGGCAGGGGCGTCGAGATCGATCCGGACGATGACTCTCTGGTTTGCTAGTTCGAGCTGATCGATGGTGCGCAGGCCGTGAAGCGTTGGCATGGTGGGATAGGCTCCCCATTTGGGGACTGCAACCTCTCATCGGGAGCGCATGCTCCACTGGGGCTGCGGCGCGGGTATAGGCCTTGGAGTCGGTGGCGGTCAAGGTCCTCAGGTGATTCTGATGGTCCAAAACCGACTTTACTCGACACTGTAAGCAATCAGCATGCCTAGGCGCACCACCGGAATACCCACGGTTCTTGCCACACTGCTCATTTGCTTGGACCTCGGCGCCGAGCCCACCATGCCGGTTGCGGTCGCGGTGGCTGCCAAACCAACCGCTGTGTCCAACGCTGGATCCATTTCGAGCAGTGCTGACAGATCTGGCTGTGCCCTCACCGGAACGGCCATTGCTGATCTCGATCTGCCGCTGAGCGACGCCGACGGCCACCCCGTCGCGCGATTTGGTGGGGTTGCGGTGCCTGTGACAGTCAGTGAACTCCCCGAGCGCGCCGACGGCAAACTACGTCTCACAACTGACGGTAGCGGGCGCGTGCGCATCTCCGGCTACGTGACTGCGCGTTCTATCCCAATGTATCTCACGCAAGACGTTGAGATCGTCAACGGGCATATCAGGTTGCTGGCGGGAACGGCGGTTGAGTACTTGGGACGCACGGTCGATCAAATCCGCATCAGCGTCAAGACCACCAATGCCATTGCTGAGAGTTATCGAGCAACCGTAGGCTGCGCGGCTCTGAGCCTCGATGCGCGAAAGTCGAACAAGTGGGCTCCACCTGGCCACGCTCGCGGATACCTGATGAAACAGGCCGTTGCACCCCTTTTCGACAAGCCGGGTGCGGAGGCAAAATCCGTTAGTTCGGTCCACCTTGCTCCCGACGCTCGCGGAGTGCTGTTCTTTGGCGATCGCCGCGAGGGGGATTTCGTCCATGTCACGTATCAGCGTGACGTCGGTATTGACGCTTGGATGAGCGTCAATGACCTCGTGATCCTGCCCCGGGGCGAGCTAGCCGACCAAGCTGTTTCAAATCATCCAGCTCCAGCAGACAAGAAGCTCAAGCTGAAGGTTGACGGAAAGCTTTACAAGGCGCAGTCCGAGATCCCTCTTTATGGCAAGGCCGATCCGAAATCGCCGCCGATAGGGGTCGTAACCAAGGACACCGAGTTGTACGTGCTCGACGTCATGGTTGGGTGGGCCAATGTGCTTCCGAAGGTCTTAGACGTCGTGCCGGTCGGCGAGAAACACTTCTGGGTGAAAGCCTCCGAGCTCGGCCTTTAGCACTTTGTCCCAGAACTTCAGCGGTGAGTCAGTGAGTCGGCCTTCGTTGCTCAGAAGTGTCCCACCAGCGTGGCTGAGGCAGGGCCCACTATCAAGTGGGCCTGTGCGGCTGGCTGCGGACTGGGCGACGTCAACAGCAAAGTTGCGCCTGTGATCGTGAATAGGCAGCCCGAGACGAGCCCAATCGTCGACCAAGTGCGCAGCGAATTGTACCTGTCGACTTCATGACTGAGGTTGGGCGTGCACGTCCCCTGGGCGCAATTCCCAGAGGACTGCAGACTTGAGCGTGCTGACGCCGCCATCAATCCGGAAGTTGCACCGACCAGAAGTCCGACGCCGCCGAGTCCAACGCCGACCCAACCGAAGATTTTTGTCGTCGCATCGTCGTTATGCTCGGATGGTCGTGCCTCGTGGCTTTGCGCCAGGTCGAAGGTGGTAGGCGATTGAGTAGCGGCGACGGGCGTGGGGCTCGTCACGGGCAGTGCCTTACTTGGTGCCTCACTATTGTGTGTGACAGGCAACAGTCCGAGCGGGTCCTCGTCACTGGCTGTGGTCGCCGTGCTCGTGGCGATGCTCGGCAGCGTTTGGCTGTACGAGGCGGGTGGCTCGCGTCGGGCAAACAAGAGCGTGGTCGTCTTGTGCTTGCGCTCTTCGATGTCGAGTTCTCCGGTCACGGATTGACCGTCTCGGGTCGCGCGGATGACGTGGTGGCCCGGATCGACGAGTTGGTTGGCTCCGAGCAATGTCGGCGGGAGCGGCTCTGCGTCGAGCGTCACTTGGACGCTGTCGAGATCCTCGCCTTTCAAGTCGATGGTCAGGCTTGGAACACGGGCGAGCAGCGCGATACGTTCCTTTTCGGCCTCATGCTGGGCGTGCAAATGGGAAATCTCACCCACACTTTTAGGACTGAGGTGCGAAGCAAGCAGGTAGAGTTCAGACGCCTTGACCCAATGTCCGAGTTTGACGTTGGTGCGCGCCGCATAGAGTGCCATGGCGGGTACCCCGACGAGCTCAAGCGCGAGCGACAGCTTCTCGTTGGCTTCCTCGTAGCGCCCAGCCTCGAATGCGCCGAAACCTTCGCTGGCAACAGCTTTGGCGCCCGATGGGCCATTGGTTTGCGCCCATACCGGCACGCTTGCGGTCGACAGTAGAACCGCCGACAGACTCGTCAATCCCCAACGCCCAAGGAAGCCACATCCGCGGCTATGCTTCATCCGAACGACGCTAGCACGGGCGACCCGGTTGGCCCCACGGTGCGCGCGATTTTACGATGAATTTGGCCAGAATTGAGGCCATTTCAAACCATTTCATGCACTCACGGTGGTGGCCTAGGCGGGCGTCGCAACGGCGCCCAGTCGTCGGAACCGCGCATACCTATCTTCGCGCAGTCGATTGCCGTCGAGGGGCTCAAGCTCTGCCAGAACTTTAAGCAAGGCTGCTTCGAGGTGTCGTGCGGATTCGTCGTGGTCGCGGTGGCTGCCACCTGGCGGTTCGGGCACGATGGCATCGACGACGCCCAGAGCGAGCAGATCGGTCGCAGTGATTTTGAGCCGCGCCGCCGCCTCGGGAGCCTTGGTGCCATCCTTCCACAGGATCGCCGCGCACCCTTCCGGCGTGATCACTGAGTAGTACGCATACTCGAACACCAGCACGCGATTACCGATCCCCAAGGCCAACGCGCCACCCGAGCCGCCTTCTCCAATGATGACACTGATGACGGGAACGCGAACCATCGCCAATTTCTCGAGGCAGGCCGCGATTGCCTCACTTTGGCCGCGTTCTTCAGCTCCGATTCCGGGATACGCACCAGGGGTGTCGATGAACGTGACGATGGGAAGACCAAAGCGGTCAGCCATATCATAGAGCCGAAGTGCTTTGCGGTAGCCCTCAGGGTTGGCCATTCCGAAGTTGCGCTGCATATTCTCGCGCGTCGTTCGCCCCTTCTGCTGACCGATCACCATGACACTGCGGCCATGAAACTGACCCAGGCCTGCGACGATGGCTTGGTCGTCGGCAAACCTGCGATCGCCGTGGAGCTCCACCCAATCGGTGAATAGGCGGCTCACGTAGTCGAGGGTGTAGGGGCGATTGGGGTGTCGCGACAGCATGACCTTCTGAATCGGGGTCAGATTCGAGTAGAGCTCGCGAACTAGCTCTGAAGCGTGGGCTACAAGGCGCGCGACTTCCGTGCGGATCCCGGGATCGGTATCCGAAGAGAGGCGCAGCTCCTCGATGCGAGTGAGCAAACTGACCACGGAACGTTCGAACGTCAAAACGTGCGACATAGGCGAGACCAAGCCTTACGCGAGTCTGCACTTTCGTCCAGCCACAAGCGGAGCATCCGGGTGGTTAACGGCCGTCAAGAGTGGTGCCCAAGCCTTCAGGCACTTGGACTAACGCATTGCGTCCACGTAGGTCGAATACGCGGAAAGGCTTCTCTTTTCCTTTGAGATGGGCAGGGGGAAGCTCTTCCACAAGGTACTTATTCCCAAGGCGCACCAAGGTTGGCTCGCTCACGATAATTTGGCCCGATTGAGCGATCCCGCAGAGCCGCGCACTCGTGTTCGCAGTGTCACCAATCACCGTATACGAAAGAGCCTTCGAGCTGCCAATGTAGCCGGCAACGAGCTGACCGGTGTGGATTCCGATCCCCATACCTAGGGGCAGCAGCCCGCGATCCTGTCGCCGCTGGTTGAAGCGAGCCAAAACCTCCAATTGCTCCAACGCACAATCGACACTCAGTGTGGGATCGTCTGGGTGAACCACCGGTGCGCCCCAGAGCGCCATGATTCCGTCGCCCATGAACTTGTCGAGAGTGCCTTCGTACTTGAACACTGCCTCGACCATGTGTTCGAAGTACTCGTTGAGCATCTCAACGATACTTTCCGGCGGAGCTCCCTCGCTCATGCGCGTGAACCCGCGGATGTCAGAATTGAAGACCGTGCATTCGGGAACGAGCGCTCCGCCCTTTTTGACCTCCAGCTCCCCCGATAGCACGCGCTCCGCGATGTTGGGCGAAAGCAGACGGCTGAACCGCTCGCGATTGACGATCTCTTGCTCGACCTTCTTGCCAAGGATGTTTATCTCAATAAACATCGCGGCTTGTGAAGCGATTGCGGTCGTCGTCTCCATGTCCTTCTGTTGGAATTGCGCCAAGGATTCGCTGTCCAACCATAGAACGCCGAGAACGTCGTCGTTATGCAAGAGCGGTGCCACGACGGCCGAGCTGATGCGATTGAGGATCATGCTCTTGCCCTTCGACGCAGCAAAATCCATCGCCGCGTCGTGGGTGAGCACCGTGGCGCGCTCCTCGATCACATGGTTCAGAATCGTCGACGAAACGCTAATCGGTTGATCTGTGCCGTCCCTACGGCGAGTCGCCGCTGGGATGAGTTCACCTGTGGGGGCCATCAAGAAGATGGCCCCGCGATCAGCCCGAATAAACTTGAAAATCGTGATCAGGATCTTGTCCAAGAGCGAAGGCAGATCGCGCTCGAGTGCAATTTCGCGGGACAACTCGTGGGTCAGCCGCAAGCGCTCGTAGTCTGCCGCCAGCTGGCTTGGATTGTTTGCCAGCTGATCGTAGGGCAAAAAACCCTTCTGAGCCGCAGCGATCTGAGTTCCGATGGCGCGAGCATGATCGGTGACGTCGATGCGGCGCCCACTCATTGGCGGCATTGACGTGCCAAACGGGATTGGACCGGAATCGCTTTGCGCGGGCGCGGAGCCAAAGGCAAACGTCAATGGTGCGCGGGCTATGCCGAAGCTTGTCGGCGCGGCGTCGGCTGCCCCGTGGTGGCCTGTTGTTGCGTCTTGCGCGGATTCGGCCGCATATGCGGGAGCGTTCTGCGGCACGGCGGACATTGGCTGCATGGGCGCCAGGTGTTGCGCTGCGACCTGTTGTGGCAAAGCGGGGACGGCCGTGTTTGCAGTCCAACCGGCACCGCCGCCAGCGAGCGGTTGCATGCGTTGCTCAGGCCCGGGTGCCGGCCCCTGCTCGTATCGGGCCCTAGTGGCTCCAAGCGCAATCTCGTCCCCAGATTGCAATCCACGCTCGCCTGCAACTCGGTCACCGTTGACGTATGTACCGTTGAGGCTTCCGAGATCGCGCAGCACGTACAGATCACCGCGCAGCTCGATAATGCAGTGTTCTTTCGAAACGATTCGGTCAAGCAGCTGAATCGTGTTGCCGGGGTGCCGACCAAGCGAATTATGGGCAACAAGCTCGACGACTTCTTGGCCTTCAGGGGTCGCGAGCAACAGGTGCGCCATACTCGCTTCCTAAGCTACTCGGCCTCGCTATCGCATACAAGACTCGGGACGGTGGTTGGGGTGTTTTGAGTCCTGAGGCTTCTGCCGCGCCCGGACTCTGGGTTGTTTGGAAGCCGCTAGGCGGCGAAGCACTTTCGTGCGCGGCTTCAGGCCCCCGGATCGGTTCGGAAGTTTAAGTCGATTGTGCGAAAGTGACGGATGACCCCTCGGGGCGCTTCGTTCTATTGTTACGCAGCAGCTCCGGCTAGTGAGCCAAATTGCCAGGGTCATCCAGATGCCAACGCGGTTCGGTGACGAGTTCGCGTAGGGATCCTGATGCCTCGTTGTGACTTCGCACGGAAATCTTTAGAGGCTTCATGACGGACGACGGTGACAATCCGACGACGGATATCCAAACGGCAACACCGCGCGACGTGCCAGTAGACTGGGAGGCACTAGAGGACGCGTTCGAGAATAACGCACCCGAAGTGCACAGCTATTTGCAACTGAAGACAGGTGAGGTTCTGAGAGTCGTTGACGGGATCGCCGATCCCGAAATGCATTCCAGAATCGCGTCAGACTCCGAGTACATGCGGGTAGAGCCCGTGAGCTCGCGCGAACAATACCGGTGGATGGAGCGGTTCATCCCGCTCGTTGAGGAAGGCGAGCTCCGGCAGAAACTCGTCGGCGCCATCGACGGCAAGGGTGCGTTTCGGCGCTTCAAGGATGTGCTGATGGGGCACGTGCAAGAACGCGAGAGCTGGTTCGCATTTCGCAGCGAGCGTCTACGCGTGTTCATGGAGGCATGGTTGTCAGCTCATGCGTTGCAGCCCGTTGCTCGACCTGTATTCGTTGCAGAGCCTGCGCCGGCTCCCGAGCTTCCGGGGAGCAGTCCTGAAGCCTCTGCTGGTATGCGCCGAGGGCGTGGCCCAGATCAGTTGCGGCGCCAACTCAAGGAGCTAACCGACACCCTTGGTGGGCGAGACCTCGAGAAGGTCCTGGTGTTCACCGAGTTCGTAAAGGCGCGCCGCGCTTCGCGCACCTTCGCCAATCGCGACGACACGGGCGGCATCTCGTCCGAGCGTGACGACTCGGCAACAGAAGAGGTCAGCGGGACCAACAATTGATGGCACGTTGGCGCTTCGTGGTCTCGCTGGCGGGCATCTTGCTCGCGCCACAGGGGCTGCGGGCGCAGGCATTGGCTTCGAGCGTCGAAACCCGGGTTGTCGTTGATCGAGCCTTGGTGCGATTTGCGGCACCCGAGATTGGGGGGGGGCGATCGCCGCGCTTCATTTTCGCTCGTGAACTCGCTTTTGAGGCACGGCTGGAGGCGCTTGCGGACGCCGAATTCCGACCAGAGTCCGAGCGAGCCTACCTTGCCCGGCATCTGCATGCCGCATCTGAACGGCACATTGCCGAGACGTTGTTGGCTGCTCTGCGTGTCGAACCGGCCGTTGTCGAACGTGAACTCGAAGCACAAGCGGAAGTCGCGCGCCGTATCTTACTCGACCGCATCGGGGGGCAAGAGGTGCTCGAGCTTGCGGCTCGATCCGAAGGGATGAGCGAAGGCGACGTGTCTACCGTGTTTCGTCGCCGGGCTCGGGCAGGGATTTACCTGGATCGCATGGTAGCGCCCATGCTGGCTCCCACGTCGAGCGAGCTGCGGCAGGTCTATTCCACCGAAAACCATCCGTATCGAGGGGTAGCGTACGAGCAGGCGCTGCCGTTGCTCCGACGGTGGGTCGTTGGGCAACGCCTTCGGGACGCCTTCGATCAGTATTATCAGAATGCGCGACAGCGCCTTACGATCGTCCTGTTGGTTCCCTTGGGCGCAACTTAGCGAACGCGTGAGTTAGACTGCGCGTAACCCGAGGTGCGTCTCGCACTGTTGGCGACCGATTGGAAATGGCGACAATGGGAAAAGCGTGGGAGACTCGGTCAATGCCGCGCTCCGACGCTTCAACCAATAATCCTACGAATGGGTTCATCGTTGCCGCTTGCCTCGTCGTTGTCGTTGCCGGGTTGCGTGCAGCCGCAGAATTGCTGGTCCCTGTTGTCATCGCAGTGTTCCTTGCGCTGTTACTTGGACCATTGGTGCGTTCGTTGCGACGTGTGCGAATTCCACCGGTCATCGGGATTCCGATCGTCGTGTTGGCGTGCGTTGCTGTTTTGGGGCTGATCGGCGGGGTTGTGGGCCAGTCCGTCAATTCTCTGATGGAGTCAGCTCCGCGGTATCACCAGCGCTTCGTTATGCTCTCAAATGCGACCGACAACTGGTTTCGAGCGCACGGCATTGACATCAGTCAACAGCGCCTTACGGATGCAGTGCGTCCGGATACGTTGCTACCACTGCTGGGTCGGACCTTGTCTCAGGTGGCGGCGGTGCTGTCGCACACCATTCTCGTGCTGCTGCTGGTCGTATTCTTGCTCTTCGATGCTGTTGACTTGCCCGAGCGCATGAAAGGGGTTCTCGCTCGATCAAGTATGGATTCTTCGCGCTGGAGTCGGATCGCGGATGAAGTCAAAGGGTATTTGGTGCTCAAGACGTACCTCTGCCTCTTCACCGGAACGGTGACTTGGATTGTCCTTTATGCGACCGGTATCGATTTTGCACCACTCTGGGCTTTGGTGGCGGTCCTGCTCGGGTACGTCCCCAACGTTGGTCCGTTCATCGCGACCGCACCGCCAGTGCTGCTGGCATTGCTGCAGGTGGGTCCTGGGCGAATGGTGATCGTGCTCGGATTGCTTTCTACGGTCTACATGGTCATCGGAAATGTCATCGAACCGCAGGTGCTGGGTCGGCGATTGGGCTTGTCTGCCTCGGTGGTTTTCGTTGCACTGATTGTCTGGGGTTGGATCTGGGGGCCAGCGGGAATGTTGTTGAGTGTTCCGCTTATGGTCGTCTTGAAGATCCTGCTTGAGAACTCGCCGAACTACGATTGGTTGGCGCTTCTTTTTGAGCCAGCCACACCCATGCGCGACCCAGCCCCGGCACAGGCGCCGGCTTCGTCCAACGATTCCGCAATGAAGGACTAGTCATCGCGCCACCATGATTCAATGCTGAAGGCGAAGTAGCGGAGGCGTCGATCGTTGACGTTCACGCTCACTGCGCGTCCGCTGGAGGTGAAGGCCGGGCCGGGAGTGTCACTCCAGACCCGGCCTTCTTGGGGGAGGGGCGCTGCGACGCGCATAGATAGGTACGGACGCAGTTCCTAAATGCTAAGTGGCCGGCTCAAAAAGTCATTCGGTGCGATCGGCCTCAGACTGCTCTGGGGTCAGGTACGCACTTTGTTCCTACGAATGTAATGCGGCCCGCCCGTCTCGTTCAGCGCAACGGCGTCGCCAAGTTCGCGAAATGTCTGGCGGCGAGTGTTCGTCGTTGCTCGCCACCGACAAACTTCAAACGCTCGACAGCAGGTCCGTCGAGCGTCTGGAAAAGGTGTAAAGGCGGCCACCCGCGGAGGGGGGGGACACCGAGGGCGCCGCCGGAGTCAACCTAAAGCACATCACGTGCCAGTTCAATACCTTTGCTTCACGCTGGGTTGCGACTTCCCGACTTGGCGCAACGTTGCAGGATTGCAAAGGACTTTGCGTGGGGGAAACACAGGTTACCGCTGCCCGTCCGGTCCGCAGTTCGTCACAAACGCTCAAAGCGATCGCGTTCGGCACCTGATTTCATAGGCGGATTGCCAGTGTTGCTGGCAATTTCCAGTAGTTTCCACAAGCAAGGCACTGCATCATCCTGTGCGAGATTTGTCAGGTCGAGTGCTTCTGGAGCGACCATGAGCACGCCCATACGGCTGGGCTAGCCATGGGTGGCGGTGAGCGCCTATGGCAGCAGTGTCGCGTATGCGTCGGGCGCGAAGCGCACCCGATTTCGTGGCACACGGCTCCAATCGAAACTGCCTACCAATTCAGCTGCCGTGGCGCGAGCGAGCGTGGGCCAACCCGAGTGGCGAGCTACCCAACCCACGATGCTACGCGGATCGACTCCCGAGTTGCGCAGCGATTCGAGACTCAGCGCGTTGGTGCGCTTGGCAAAGCGTCGCCCTTGGTCATCGACGACCAAAGGAACGTGTAGCCAGAGTGGACTCGAGTAGCTGAGGGCGCATTGCAGCAGGTGCTGTCTAGCTGCGCTCGAGTAGAGGTCATCTCCGCGCACGACTTCTGTAACTCCGTCGGCGGCGTCGTCGACCACGACCGCAAGCTGATAACTCGGGATCTTGTCGCGTCGCAGAATCAGGAAGTCGCCGCACTCAGCGGACACGTCGACGTCGCTTGAGCCAAGAAATGCGTCATTGACCGTAGTCGGTGCGTTGGGCACGGCGAAACGCAATGCTGCATCGATTCCGGTCTCTGCTTTGGCCGCTTCCAGGCTGGAAAATCGACCGCGACAACGACCCGAATAACGTAGTTCGGAGACGCCCTCTTGGGGAGCCGTGACGGCTGCGCGCAAATCCGCACGAGTACAGGTGCAAGGGTAAGCTCGGTCAAGCTCGAACAGCGTCGTTGCAACGCCGCGGATCCGTTCAAGCCCGGCACTCTGGCGGCGCGGGGCGCCGTCCCAATCAAGCCCGAGCCATTCGAGATCGCGCAGCGCTGCGTCAACGTAGCGCTCGGCGGAGCGCTCAACGTCAAGATCCTCGAGTCGCAAAACGAGGCGACCCTGCTGACGTCGGGCGCTCCAATAGGCCAACAGAAAACTTCGCGCATGCCCGAGGTGCAACAGTCCGGTCGGGCTTGGGGCGAGTCGACCTACTACCAGGGGTACGGGAAGCATTGCGGTTTGCCTGACGGACTAACCGCGTTTCTTGTCGCGCGAGGCCTCTCCGCGATGTTTACGTGACTTCGCAATCAGTTTTGCTGCCAATTTGCGCTGCTTCGGGGCCTTGGGCGTGGCGACGATGTACGCGATCCAGCCGGGCTGGTTCGTGACATGCTTACGTGGTCGATAGTCGGCGTCTTCTTCATCCTGAGTGTCGTCCCACCACACCTCGACGTGCTCGAAGCCGGCCTCGTGCAAAAGCTCCTGGATTTCGGGCAAGGACCAAAATCGCCAGTCGTAGGAGAATGCACGGTCAATCTTCGTGCCATCCTTGAATTCGAAGTGGATATGATTGAGCACGTCGTGCGAAATTGGATCGAAGCCGTCCTGGTCCCACACGTAGGTGAAGCCACCTTGGATTTTGCGCGGCTCGAGCATCGGCTCCTGGGCTTCCCAGCCGCCGTAGGCGTCGAGGATGAATGCACCATCGGACTCAAGGCTTGCGCGGACGTTGGCGAAATACGCGCGCATCGATTCACGCGTTTTGAAGACCCAGTAGCTGAAATTTAACGCCAAGGTGACGTCGAAGGTCGCTCTCAGTTTGGTGCAAACGTCCCGCTGCAAGAGCTTGATACGCTTCTGCGCGTCACCGAGCGGCTTGAGGTTGTGCTCGAGCCCCCAATCGAGAGTGTCTCGGTCGAGATCAATTCCGGTTGCAGTGCGTTCCGTTTGGCTTTCGACCCAGCGTGCGCACAAGAGCGCCGTACCACAGAAATCTTCGCGCAAATTGAGCGGCGAACGTTTTCGCGAACGAAACACGCGTTCAACGAATTTGATCTCTGCAGCCGCGTCCTGGACGCTCTTCTGATAGAGCACGTGTCGGTCTGCTGTCTTTGCGGTCGGGGCAGGGCTGCGCGGGATCTTCTTGCGCTCGGGGGCGCGTTTCGGTGCGGGGGTGGCTCGAGTCTTCGTCATGGTGAGCTTGTCTCTAGGGCACGCAACGCAGGCGTCTCGCCCAGGTTCGGCGGTCCGCCACGTAGACCACGAGGGCGCCGCCGTCCAGTGCGGCAAAGGAAGCATCGGCAAAAGCGCGGCTGGTAGCTATGACCGTCGAGGGGGAAAGCCCGTCTGGGCCGAGGCTTGAGAGGTGGAGTTCCTGGGTGGCGTGGGGTTCGGCCGTGGCAGGACGGGCGTACAGAACTACGGGGTGGTCGCAGAGGTAGCCCGAGGTGACCACGGCAGGCTCGACGCCGTTGGGGTACTCCCGCCAATGTACGTCGGCGCCCATGCGCGGGGTGAGCCCGAGGTCGATGCGCGCTAGTCCAAAGTGCGTTGCATCGCGTTCGATTGGGAGCAACGCCCACACCGAGCTCGGTTCACCAATTGCGCGGATCTCGGAAAGGGATTGCGCTGTACCCGCTACCCAGGGGATGACGTCGCCTCCTAACTTGACCTTGCCAGCGTCGAAACTGACGCGTCGAGCATGCAATGGACTCATGCCGGTGCGGCTCTCGAGCGACATGGCGATGTAGCCGTCGTTCGTGCGTGCGAGGGCAACTGTGTTTCCCGCCGACCCATCCGGAGTCAACGTTAGAGTTCCCTGACCTTCGACCCAAAGCCGCGTGACGAGCGTCGATGGATCAGTTGGATGTCGCGCGACGTATGCAACCAACGCGGGTGCATTCGGAACGGGTAGATCCGGGGCCGCGACCCGTGTGTAAGAACGGGCATCGTCTGTGAGGTTTTCGATTTCGCCATTGGCGAGCCTTGTGCGCACCAGGTGGCCGCCGTGGATGAAATACGCCAGCCCCGCCATTACAGCCGGACCGCGCTCGAGTGCTATGAGGCTTGTCGCTGCGACATCGAGTGACGAAATGGGCGTTCTGGCTGGCGCGACACCAAGCGATTTGGTCGGATTGAGGGGCGCGACGAGCGAGCGGCCCTCGCGCGTCAACATCAACACGCCAATGGCGGTCGCTGCCGAAGGTCCAGCGGGGGCAACGTCAACCAATTCATCTAGCACTAGCCGCTTCGCGCCAATCTTGAGGTCACTCTTGCGCTTTTGCCTGGATTCAGCCAGTTGTTCCCGAGGTTCCTCGGATTCCTTCGAGGCAGCCGGCGCAGACGAGATGGGTCCTGGTGTCAGTCGTGCCGCCACGCCCGGACTGGGCTTGAGATCACTCGGTTTGACCGAGTCCGAGCCGTGAGTCAGTGGTTTGCGCTGATCGCAACCAACGGCACTACCCATCAAGGCGAGTGCGAGGACACTGGTTTTTGCCAAAGTGAGGCGCGTGGGGCGCATCTGGGGCTCTCGAGGGCACACTCTTGCATTGATGGGCACCTTTTGTCAGCCGGACCAAGGCTCGGTGGGCGAAAACTTTCGCTCCCCTCGCGTTTGGCCTAAGAAAGCGAGCATGACACTTCGCACTGGCTCAACTTTCGCCTTACTGCTCCTCGGTTGTGCTTCTCCGGCCCAGGCCCGGCCAAACGCGCAGACTCCTCGGTCGAGTTCAAGTTCCGCAGCGGTCGCGCCAGCGCCAACCGTGCCGACTGCCGCTTTCGCCACCAAGTCAGGGTCGGTTCCGGCGCCGGCACAAGACCCACCGGCGAAGCCTGAGCCGGATCCAAAAACTGGGGAAGTGCCTCGAGGTCTACCGGAATTGAAGCTTGAGCTTTCTGGACTGCACATCGGTGGTGGACCCAACGACGCTGTAACCAAGAAACCCTTCATCGCGGCTCTCGAGCGAGGCTTCGGTGCTATGGGGCTGTGCTACGCGCAGGCTGAGCAACCCGAGAAGGGCGGAACCTTTGGCGTCGACCTCCACGTCGCGCGAGGTGGTGGCCATCCGAATGTGCAGTCGGTGCGCACGGTTATGAAGGGGGGCGGCTTCCGGACTTGTGTCGAAGAGGCATTTCGCTCCCTTGAGTTTGCGCGACCCGCGAAAGGACCGACGGTGTTGAGCGCGTCAGTACGTTTCAGCCTCGAGTAGGAAACTACCGCGACAGCGTGCCTGGGGCCGGTGCGGTGGAGCTTCGCGGCGAGGCTGGTGAGGATTTGACTGTGCCGAGCAAGGGGCGAGGGTTCAATAGCGAGCCGAGTGGCGGCAAGATGGAGGGCATGGAAGCCAAATTGGGGAGCCATGACTGCTGTGGCATGAGCTGGATCAGTCGCTCGACGGTCTGCCGATCGGGGATCGGGGGTAGCCCAAGATCGATTAGGTCTACGAGCGACATCGGGCGTAGGCCGCAACCGATCCCGACGCGCTTGACCAGCTTGGCTTGACTCAATCGATTGCTATCGGCGTCGACCTGGACTCTGACGGCAACCGAACCGCGTACGGCCTTCGGAGCGTTCTTGGCTGCCCATTGGCCGAGTTCTCCGCCCACGGCATCGGTCGCGTATCCCTTGGCCAGTGTGATGCAATCCAACGTTGTCGAGAGATCGGCGCGCAGACGCGCGGAAAGTAGCTCACGGTCGATGCGGCCATGCCCAACGAGTGACAACTCGCCGGTCCTAAGCTCAATGCCGCGCAATTCGACGGCGAACCAAAGCGGATCGACTTCGAACTGCGTGCGCATCGTGGTCTCTGTGGCGAACCGATAGCCCTTTAGTTCTGGCGGGTAGGGTGGGGAGAAACCCGCGAGATTCACTGTGGCTGCGCCGGCGGTCTTTCCGCTCATCACGTCGTAGACACCTTCGATATGGCCAGAAAGTTTGGTGGCCCGAAATGCCTCGGGAACTGCTGCTGCACCGAGCGTCTCGACCAATTTTCCCGCTGCTATCGGCTGAAAAGAGAATTTGACCTGGGCCAAGTAGGGGAGGCTGCGGTACGCCACCCGCCATTTGGATTCGTGCAGCGTCGGTCCCCACCCTAGTTCGAATAAACCATCTTGGTTGCGCATTGCGATTTCGAGTGCGCCGAGATTGAAAGAACCGACCTTCGTGCTGGCCGTGCGGATCGTGGTTTCGTCGTGCGTGGGGCCCACGTCGGTGGCGATCGTCAATTCGGTCGCCGTCAGGTTTGACAGCAATGGGTTGCCCGTCACGACGTTCAACGACAAATGTCGCCATTCGACCTCGGGCATGCTCGAGGCGGATTTGCTCCGAGGCAGCGTTGGGCGCAGTTGCTCCCAGTAGCGCAGGGACGCGTCTTTCATCGCCATGGGATCCCCCTTGGCCTCGACCGCGACGCCAGAAACAAACATTCGCGAAGGGCGCAGGGTCGGAAACTCGAGATCGACATCGAGCCGCTTGATGCTACCGCTCACGCCCGGCACCTTCAGTGCAACGAACCGACTGTCGAGCAGCTGAACGAAGCCAAATCCGAAGCGGACTTCGGATGGATCAAGCGCAAGCCCCAACGCTTTGGCATAGTCGACGGCAGTCGTCGTCACGATTTGCTGGACTGCGAGGTAGGCTCCCGTGAGTGTGCCACCGATCACGAAACAGGTGACGACCAGCGTGGCAAGCACGAACGTAACGGCGCGAGCGGCATTTGAACCAGGCTTCCCCACGTATTTTCTCCAGGTGGGGTGTAGCATGCCAGAAAGCCACGGGTAGAGGCCATTCGGCCCGTGCATTTTCTCGCGCGCTCACTAACATGGTTCCTGTCGTGCCGAATTACCTCACCCCGGACGGAGCCAAGAAGCTTTCTGCGGAACTCGACCACCTCTTGCGCGTCGAGCGGCCGCGCGTTGTTCAGGAAGTGGCCGATGCTGCTGCCCAAGGCGACAGGTCCGAGAATGCCGAGTACACCTATGGCAAGAAACGCTTGCGCGAGATCGATCGACGGGTGAGGTTTCTCACCAAGCGTCTGGAATCGGCGGTCGTTGTCAAACCCGGCGAAATTGCTGGCGACGTTGTGCGTTTTGGGGCTCAAGTGGAGCTGTGCGACGAGAATGGCAAGCAGAGCCGTTACTTTCTCGTCGGACCGGACGAGGCCGATCCGAGCAACGGCAAATTGAGTTTTCAGTCGCCGCTCGGTCGAGCTTTGATGAACAAGAAGGTCGGTGACGTCGTAGTCGTCAAGCGACCGGCGGGGGATATCGACGTCGAGATCGTCAGCGTGCGCTACGAAGGTTGATGAAAGTTGATCGGAATGGGGTTACGCTTTATGCCCGATGCATCGGGTTTGTTTCGTGTGTCTAGGAAACATCTGTCGCTCGCCAACCGCAGAAGCGGTGTTTGCAAAATTCGTCGCAGACGCGGTAGTTGAACAGGAATTTTTCATCGATAGCGCCGGGACAGCGAGTTATCACAAGGGCGAGTTGGCCGACGTCAGGTCGCGCGCGGCCGCCCAACGCCGTGGTTACTCGATAACGCACCGTGCTCGCCAGTTCCAGCGCAGTGACTTCGCTGTATTCGATCTGGTTTGCGCGATGGACAGCGACAACCTCGCCGAACTTCGACGCCTGGCTCCGACGCCGGAAGCCAAGCTTAAGATCAGGCTCTTGCGCGGTTTCGATCCTTGCGCGCCAGATGAAGCCGAGGTGCCTGATCCTTACTACGGCGGCGAACGTGGGTTCGACGAGGTCATCGATATCTGTGAGCGGGCTTGCCGTGGCCTGCTCGATCAACTTTGTCGCGGAGATGAACGGAAGTGACCCCGGCCGTGCGCGCGGCCATTGAGCAGGCGTTGCAGGCGCGGGTCGAGCGGGCGGTACCAATATCGGGTGGTGATATTAGCGACACATTTCGGTTGGAGTTATCGGACCGGCGTCGAGTGTTCGTCAAAACCAACCATCAAGCGCCAGCGGGGATGTTCGAGGCCGAGGCGCACGGTCTGGCATGGTTGCGTGCCGCGAACGCCATCGCGGTGCCCGAGGTATTGGCCTACAAAAGCTTTGGGCAGCAAGGTCGCGGCGGCTTTCTGGCGCTCGAGTGGCTCGAGCCAGGTCACAAAAGTCGCGACTTCGACCAGCGGCTCGGCGAGGGGCTGGCGGCTCTACATCGCTATGGTGCACCCGGCTTTGGGCTCGACCGCGACAACTTCATTGGGCGCCTCACCCAGAGCAATCGACACCATGACAGGTTTAGAGATTTCTTCGTCGAGCAGCGGCTGCTTCCCCAATTCGAGCTAGCCGTATGCAACGGACACTTTGACCGCGCGTTTCGAACGGACTTTGCGCGCTTGCTTGGGCGCTTGGGCGGGCTATTGGGTCCCGATGAGCCGCCAGCGCGATTGCATGGCGATCTGTGGTCAGGTAACTGTGTCGTAGGTCCCAATGGAGTCCCGTGGCTCGTGGATCCTGCTGCCTACGGCGGCCATCGCGAACTTGACCTAGGCATGATGCACTTGTTTGGCGGATTCTCGGAACGAGTGTTCGATGCTTACGCGGAGTGCTACCCGCTGCTGCCGGGGGTGCCCGAGCGCATACGTCTAATGCAACTCTACCCACTGCTCGTTCACGTGAATCTGTTCGGTGGCGGGTACGTGGCGAGCGTGCGGAGAATTGTTGGCGACTACCTTTGAGCGGCGTGGGGATTGCTGCCACAGGCCACTCCGGGCAACGCCCTGACGCAACACAGAACCAGCGATGGTACGAGGTTTGCTTTCTATGGCCATAATCAGACCTGATTAGGTCATAAACGTGTTGATGCGCGCCGCCAATTGCAGGATACTATTGACTACTCCGCATGTACGCCCGACGCCGCAGCGCTTCCCTGGAGCTAGTCCCCAAAGATCCGACTCTTCCGTTCACGCTCATTGACGTGCGAGCGGCCTGTTTCACATACCCGTGGCACCATCACCCTGAGCTTGAGCTCACGTATGTCGTGCGCGGTCGAGGCCTCCGATACGTAGGCGATTCGATCAAGGAGTTCGAGGACGGAGATTTGTGCTTGGTGGGCTCGTACACTCCGCACTGTTGGCTATCTGAACCGGTATCGGGGCGGCCAGTGCGCGCGCTCGTGATCCAGTTTGCACCCGAAATATTCGGCGGGGCATTTCTTGATCTGCAGGTGGCGCGGCCGATTCGCGAGTTGTTCTCGCGCGCTGAGCGCGGCCTTTGGATTCAGGGTGAATTGAAAGGTAAGGTCTCATCCTTGATGGAGCGATTGTTCGTTCCGCAGATGACGCCGCTGCACCGAATGTCGATGTTGCTCGAGTTGATGGCGACGTTGGCGCCCGGAGACAAATGCGCCCCGCTGTCGCTCGGAACCACGACCCGACCTCAATCGCCCACCCACGCAGCCACAATGCGCCGCATCTTGTCGTACATCCACGAGAACGCACCTCACAGCATTTCCCAGCGCGCAGCAGCCGATCTCGCGGGCCTTTCACCTGCCGGGTTCAGCCGGTTTTTCAGCCGCCACTTTGGCAAGCCATTCGTTACCTACGTTGCGGAGGTGCGGATTGGGCAGGCTTGCCGTTTGCTTCTCGAGGACGAGCTCGGGATCGCCGAGGTCGCTGTTCGGGCCGGATTCAACAATCTCGCCAACTTCAATCGGCGGTTTCGCTTGCTCAAAGGGATGACCCCGAGCGACTACCGGCGCATGGCGCGGAGTCTGCCGTCCAGTAGCTAGTCGCTTGTTCGAAGAATACCTGGGTAATGTCGATAGCTTGACGCTCACGGGCCCACCGACGGGGCGCACAGTCGACCGCAGGTCAGTTTCGAGAACCCCTGAATTGGGAAATCTGGGGATTTCGTCGCACGACGAAAATCGGCAAGAGGCAAAGCGCGGCTGTGGTACGTTTTGATGTTGAACCATGGCAGCTGGAGAACGACCCAAGGTGCGGCGAGGGACGAAGGGTCGTGTGCTCGTGGTCGACGACGAACGGATTGTTGCCAGAGTGCTCGCACGGGTACTCGAGAGTGCGGGGCACCAAGTGGAGGCATGTTTCGCTGGCGCCGACGCGCTGAACATATTGGATCGCAGCGCATTCGACGTAGTTCTATCCGACATTTCCATGCCGGGGCTCGACGGAATCGAATTGCTTCGGGCCGTGCGTGGGCGGGACCTCGACCTACCCGTCGTACTCATTACTGGAGCACCGTCGATGGATTCCGCGATTAATGCCGTGGAATACGGGGCGCTTCGTTACCTGCAGAAGCCGGTGGAATCGGCGGTGCTCTGTGAGACCATTGAGCGTGCCGTCAGTCTGCATCTCGTTGCCTTGCTGAGGCGGGAGATGTTGGCCACGCTAAAAACGGCTGGTCTATGCCTTTCCGACCGCGCGGGGCTGGAGGTGCGGTTCGAGCGCGCACTGCAGCAGCTCTACATGGTGTTTCAACCGGTCGTTAGCTGGACGACGCGGTCGGTGTTTGCCTACGAAGCCTACGTGCGATCGAGTGAGCCATCGTTACTATCTCCGCGCGACCTGTTCGATTCTGCCGAGCGTTTGGGACGTCTCGGTGAACTTACGGCACGCATCCATCAGCTCTGCAGTCAGCAACTCGAAACCTTGCCGGAGTACGCGCTTCTATTCGTCAATCTACACGTCAAAGACCTGATCGGGTTTACCGACTTTTTGCGGAATTCGGCGCTCATGCCCGTGGCAAATCGCGTGGTCCTCGAATTGACCGAACGCGCTGCGCTCGATCAGATCCCCGACGTGCAGGCGCACATCGCTGAACTTCGGCAACACGGGTTCCGAATTGCACTCGATAATATTGGGTCTGGCTATGCAGGCCTCAATTCGTTCACGTTGCTCGATCCGGATATCGTCAAACTCGACAACGTGTTAGTGCGAGATTTGGACTGCTCGCCCACCAAACGTCGACTCATTGCATCGATGACGCGGCTCTGCAGCGATCTCGGGATGCAGGTGGTCGCCGAGGGGATTGAGAGTGCCCCCGAACGTGACGCATTGGTCGAACTCGGGTGCGATCTGATGCAAGGGTTTCTGTTTGCTCATCCAGCGGACACATTGGTCGCGCCGATGTTTGCGTGAAGCCAGCAAGCGGCGGGAAAATTAGCGCGTTTTGATCTTGGCGCCGGCTTTGGATTGGCCTTTGGCCTTGTCGAGGTGGCCCTTGAGCAACGCACCAAGGCTACCAAACCCGGCTTGGCCCTGGCTCTGGCTCTGGCCCGAGAAGGTTTCGTAATTCTTACGCTCTTCAACATGAGCCACATTGCGCACGCTGAAGGTGAACCGTCCGCGCGAAACGTCCTTGGATACGACGACGACTTTCAGCGTTGCGCCTACGGGGTAGGCGCGTCGATGATCGGCGCCGGGCGCCAATTCCAGTTCTCGTTGAGGCACGAAGCCTTCGCCCTTGCTCGTGCGAACGATCAGACCTCCAGCAATGGCCTTGGCCACCGTGCCCTCGAGGATTTCATCTTTGATCGGTTCGGGTTTTGCCGCCGCCGCACCTTGAGCCGTGGATTCGGCCGTTTGGCGCATGCTTAGGCGAAGGCGTTCACCGCGATCCGTCTTTTCGAAACCAATCACCAATACGCGGACTTCGGCGCCCGGATTGGTGATGTCCTCGGGTCTTTCGACTCGATGGTTAGCCAATTCCGAGATGTGCACGAAGCCGTCGATGCCGCCCACGTCGACCACCACGCCGTGACGCGAGATGCTCTTGACTATACCGTCCACTTCGGTGCCTTGGGTCAGGCGTGCACGGGTGTCGGCAACGGCCTGTTGGCGGCGCATGTCTAGTAGCTGACGCCGAGACAACACGACGTCGCGGCCGCCTTCGCGGATCTCGGAGACCAAGAACTCGAGCTCCTGGCCTTCATAAGCGCTGAGATCTTGAACGTAGGAGAGTTCAACCTGGGATGCGGGACAGAAGCCGCGGATCCCGGCGAGATCTACCTCGAGGCCGCCCTTCTGAACCTTTGCGACTTTGCCAGTGACGCTCGTGCGCGTCTCCATCGCGATGTGCAGGCTCGTGGTGTCGAGCGCAGCGCCGCGACCAAAACCGACCGAAAGCCTGAGGGCGTTGGGCCGAGCATCGATACAAGTCGCTTGGATGCGATCGCCAAGCTTGACGCGCAGTTCGCCCTGGTCGTCAGTCAGGGAATTCCGTTCTATTCGCGCTTCACATGGGGTCCCCACGTCCACGTAGACGCAATCGGACGCAATCTGCACGACGACACCGTCGACGAGTTCGCCTTTGCGCAGCCGCTTGACGCTTCCGCCAGTGGGGCCATTGGTGTTGAAGAGGGACGCAAAATCGTCGGGGGGGGTCATTGCGCCCGAAGAGTGACACAAAGTTTGCCTTTTGGCTGCGGATCTGCAGATAGACAAGGTGTGCAAATGCAGAGCCTCGAACTGAGCCACCCCTGGGATCCGGCCGACGAGAGCAACGAATGGCTGACGCCTCGGGCAAAATCCGGGGTTTCCTGGTCTGAAACGCCCAAAACCCCGCATCCGCCCAAGGTCCTACGGTCTGGCACGGACCTCGGCAGGCTACTTGGCGGTAGGTATATCGTCCTTGACTGGATTGGCAGGGGCGGCATGGCCGACGTCTTTTTGGCGCGAGACGTTGAGACCAGTCACTTTGTGGCGATCAAGCTCCTTGCAAAAGAGTTGCAGCATTCGCTACCTCATCGCTCACGCATGCTGCGTGAAGCAGTCCTGGCTACAGCCGTGTCCCATCCCAACGTGGTTACGACGCTCGGTGCCGGCGAACTCGAGGATAGTACTCCATTCCTGGTGCTCGAGCCTTTGGTGGGTGAGACGCTGCACGACTACTTGAATCGGAATCGGACCATGCCAGTTGTGGTAGCGCTACCGCTCTTATGCCAGCTCGCTGAAGGCCTCGCAGCGATTCATGGTTCGGGGGTCGTTCACGGCGATATTAAGCCAAGGAATGTGTTCTTGTGTGGCCCCGCCGATGCGCCGACACAGCTCAAGATCATTGATTTTGGCTTGGCTCGCTCGATTGAGCCCGATGCCCGAGATCTCGATGATGAAACGATTGCCGGTACGCTCGAGTACCTTTCGCCCGAACAAGCTGTCGCCGACCCCCTGGACGAACGCTCCGACATCTACTCATTTGGTGTCGTGGCATTTCGCTGGCTTACCGGTGAGTTGCCCTTCGATACTCACCTCGGCACGCAGCTGCTCGTGCACCAACTAACGAGCCCCGCTCCGCCCATGTCGTGGCTGGCGAACGACATCGAACCAGCGCTCGACGCGCTGGTGACCGTGGCGCTACGCAAGGCCAAGGAAAATCGCTACCAGTCGATGCTTGCTCTGCTCGGTGATCTCGAAATGATCAAGGAAGGCGAGCGCGTCATCATGGGTGCGCCGGTGACCGTTTATCCCGACTGCTACGAGCCGCGTCATGAACTTGGTCGCCGCGCACTTCAGGTCCTGCTCACGGCCGACCATCATCGACTGACACTGCCGGGCGTGGCGTAGCGGCTAGCCAACGTTGCAGAGCAACGTACCGCCACAACCGTCAGCACCAACGCCGCTGAAGTTGCCGCAGGTGAGCGGTTGGCAGCAAGTTCCGTTGCTCAGACAAACCTGCCCCGTGACGCAGCCTGGGCAGCTAACAGTGTGGCCACAACCGTCATCGATCTTGCCGCAGCTCTTGCCTAGCGTTTCGCAGGTCTTGGGCGTACAGGCGCCGCACACGTTGCTCTTGCACGCTTGATCGGCGGTGCAGGTACCGCAGTTGAGCTTCGTTCCGCAGCCGTCGTCGACGCTACCGCAATTGAGGTTCATCGACGCGCAGGTCTTCGGCGTGCAAAGTTTGCATACGTTATTGGTACAGACTTCGCCTGGCACACAGGTCCCCGTCGAATTGCCGCAAGTCAGTGTGGTGCCACAGCCATCGGAGAGGGTCCCGCAGTTGGCGCCCTTAAGCGCGCAGGAAGTTGGGGTACAGGTAGTACAGATGTTGTTCAAACACGCTTCGCCGCTAGCACAGGTGTTGGGTCCACAAGTGAGCTTTCCACCACAACCGTCCGAGAGTGTTCCACAGTTGGAACCTTTCGCTGCGCAAGTCGTGGGGACGCAAGTCTCACATTGATTGTTGACACAGCTCTGTCCGGTCGGGCAAGTCCCGCAGTCCCGTGTAACGCCAGTCTGACACGCGTCGTTAACCTTGCCGCACGTTGCGCTGACGGCAGTGCAAGAATCGCTCTTGCTGGTATTGGTTGGACAAGTACAACTGAGCAGGCCGCCGCAACCGTCAGAGAGCTGACCGCAGGTCCCTACAGGAAAATCGGTGCACTTCTTCTTGGCGCAGGTGCCGCAGGTAAATGCGATGGCGTCACACACCTGCCCAGTAGGACAGCTGCCGCATGCTGTGGTCGAACCGCAACCGTTTGGGACGTTGCCGCAACGACCAGTACAGGCGATGGCTTCGCAGGGCTTACATTGATTTCCCTGGCAGAACGAACCCGACGCACAGGTCGTTCCGCAGGTGAGCGCAGTTTTACAGGCGTCTGCCACGAAGCCGCAGGCAGATGTGCCGCAGGCAGCGGCCGTGGTCACGCAAGCATTGGTGTCCTGCGAGCAGACTTGACCCTTGGCGCAAACGCCGCAGGCAACCAGGTGCCCACAGTAGTCGTCGATGATGCCACAGGTTGCTGGTGCCTCCGCACAAGTTCGCGGAATGCACGCGATAGTCGTGGAACTTTGCCCTGCTGAGGAAGCTTGGTTGGTCCCGCTGCCGGATCCAGCGACGTTGGTAACGCCGCCTGCTTCGTTGCCATTTGGCTGCCCGCCGACGTGCGGTCTTCCGGCATTACTCGAAGCCGTGCTGCCAGAGGAATTGACTGTGCTCGATGCGCCGCCGAGCGATGTTGAGCCCGCCCGCGACGCCACTGCTGCGGTTGACGCCGTTCCCTGGTTGTCGTGTGTCGGTTCGGGCGAGGAGCAGCCCCAGACCACGAGCAACGGGGGCACGAGCCGCAGCATGCAGGTGCTGGGGAGACCACGCAGTTTCGCGTGCGCCTGATGGCGAAGCGCGTTCGAAACGTTGGGGATCTTGAATAGCGGCATGCTTGGGCTCCTGGTTCCGGAAAGTTCAGGCGAAACTAGAGGATGGGAGTTTGGATCTGTTCTTGGCTGCAACCAAATACGAGCGAAATCTTTGCTTGGGGATTGTTCTGAAGCAACGTGCAGGTCTCAACGCAGATGTGCAACTTCGACAACGACGCGTCGGCAAACGCCCAACCCTTCTGACATGCGCTTGCTCCGCTCGGAAGAACAAGCGAAAAATTCCCTGCCCCATCGTCGTAGATCATGTTGACGAGGTGGGGGTCGATCGTTTTGCCAGCGCCCGCCGACGGCACCGTGTAATCACACGATACGACCGTTTTGGCGATGCTACCGATTGCGTCGGACAAGCCTTTGCCGAAGTCCAAGGCGGTGGATAGATCGAAGTGGCAGTATTGGGGACCTTGATCGCTGCAGCCCGCGGTATCCGTGCCACCGACACGCGCGGCGGCCGACAACCAAGCGCGCGAATCGGCTTTGGTGCTCTCGTTCTTCTCACTGCCTGGAGAGCCCACAATGAAAGTCTTGATCTTGTCGCTCTGCCACGCGGCCGCAATTGCGTCGACCATGGGTTGCGTCGGTTCCGGTGAGGAGGTCATGCCTGAGCCGATGCAACCGAGAGATTGTGTCGGTTGACCATCGGTGATGAGCACGAGGTACTTCTGGCCGGGACTCGTGTTCTTGCGCATGTTGTTGAGCGCGATGTTGTACGCGTCATGCGTTGGAGTCGCGCCGTTGGAGTTGGCGCGCATTTTGTCGACGGCTGCGGTCAAGGTCGTGCGCTGGGCGTCACTGAGTGGCGCAATTGGAATGTCGTTGCTCGAATTGACGCAAGCCGTTGCGGGACGTGGTGTATACGCGGCATTGAGCCCCATATTTGGGAAGAACGTGAGCCCGACGGGAAGCGCACTCGGCAGTGTGTCGATCGCACTGTGAAGCGAGCGTTGGGTGACGACCCACTTGGTCAGGCCTCCGGTGGTCGCGGTCGGTGAGTTCATCGAGCCACTCACATCAACGATGAACTCAAGCACACTTGCGGCGGATTCAGGCTCCTCTGCCCACCCAGTGCAGGCTTTGACTGGATCCTGAAGAATGGCATTCGCCTGGGTTCCCGTAATTGTCAGAAGGCCATCGGGAGTCTGCTCGGCGGTCATTGATGCCGACGCTCCGGTGGCGCCTGTGCCGCCCGTGCCGACGAAAATCTGTGACGAACCCGCACCCGACGCGCCGGTGGCGCCGGAGCCACTTTCATCGCCCGGCGTGCTTGCTGGTGTGCATGCGACTAGCCACGCGGAGGTCACAACTGATAGCAATAAGAAACGTCGTGGCATGATTTCAGTCTCCTCTTCCGCAACTTCAAGGTTGAATCGTCAAAGGATTGACGGCACGCTCAAATCTGCTTCTCTTGCAAAATGGCAGCGCAACTGCGCGCCATCGCAGCAGCTTGGATTACTCGCGAGCCCTCGGCCCCACATTGGAATCGTAGCTGACCTACAGCGGAGCCGACCCGTGAAAGCTGCTTTCTGAGTGCCACCCCACGTCGCCGACGACCCAATACAGGCGATGGCAGGCCGATTCGCGGCCGTGATACATAAATGGGCTATATAGCTACGGCAAAGCTTCGCCGTTTTGCTTTTGTCGTCGCCGCCACATCGCGTCCTAACAGGTTCGACATGACACACCCGCAACGCCAAAGTACTCCGAAGTCCGCGAGCGTCGCTTTCAGGGAGCTAAGAGCGGCGCTCGTTGCGGGCGACGTTGACCTTGCCAAGGAATGCTACGTGGTCGTCGAGCAGCACGCACCTTCGGCGACGGGATTGCCGGACGCATTGTCCGCGGCATTCGAAGAACTTGGCCACGTTCTCGCGGCGGGTGATCTGGGCAAGGCGCAGGTCGCGTTCGAGTTTCTTCAGTCATTTATTGATGAAACGACGGCGAACCAGAAGTCGCAGCCTCCCGGGCCAGTCGGCTCTGCGGGTGAGCGGCGCAAGGTCAATATCGTCGGCTAGGGCGTTGTTCGATGGCGTGGACTGCCATCGATTGGCTTCGCCAATGCCGACTAGCTTCAGCTTTCGGGGCATTCGCCTCTCTCGAGTCAATGGGGGACACGCCAAAATTGGCTTAACCTAGGCAAATCGATGCGCGGCGATCTGGCGGCGGAGCCCAGAGACTACGGCCTCGACGCCACCCACCACGAACGGCGCCGAGTTATTGGGGCGTTGTTCGCGGACGATGAAGCGTGCAGCCTCCGAAATGCTTTCGAATACGCGGTGAGGGAAACTGTGATTGGCCATGAGAGCAATTCCCGTAACAACCCCGCGGATAGTCGCGGCAAGAAATCCGCTGCCCTCGAAGACCAGCGTCGAGACCTGAAGCCAGTCACTCGAATCTGAAAGCAGCTCGGCCAAGCGTTTTCGTTCGCGTGCTTCTGGAAGCTTGGCCCCATTCTCCACGATCGTGACCAGCGCGAAGATGTTGCCCTGGCCTCGACAAGCGGCTTGAAAGTAGGCGTTGCAAAGCTCCACGCCCGAAAGGGTGGTTCGGTCACGCCAAACTATGACGAGCACGTTGCTCCCACTGCCAACCGCCATATCATGGTCGACGTGGTAGAGTTGCGGTTCCGGGTTGGTCGAGGGTTGAAACAGTTTGCCAGTGGTGGGCATGGGCTGACCGTGCTACTGCATACGGTCGGCGATTTGGGCAGTTAATTGTGGCTGCAGTCGGTCACTTTTGGCCCGGTAATTGCTCCAGATGCATGGGCAGACACCATCGGGAAATCGGCTCCGATATGCTAGGCTTCTGCCCATGCCGCGGTCGAAGACCCCCGGACAATTGTCGGCCGAATTGCTTCGAAGCACCACACGAGCTTTGGTCGAGAGCTACGATGACTTGAATCGCTCGATGTTCAAGGGGGTGTTGAAGCAACCCGTGCTGTCCTTCGTCAGTCGGACCAAGCGTCTCGGTCAATGGCACGGTGCCGAGCGGCGGCTTGAGCTTTCCGAGACCTTGCTGTTCGAGCATAGCTGGGGGGTCTTGATCGAGGTGCTAAAACACGAAATGGCGCATCAATACGTCGACGAGGTGCTCCGCCTCACCGACGAAGGTCCGCACGGTGAAGCCTTTCGTCGCACTTGCGAAGCGCGTGGCATTGACGCCAGTGCTGCGGGTCTACCGCGCGAAACCGACCACAACAGCGAACACGCCAAGCGCATCGATCGAGTGACCAAATTGCTCAGGTTGGCAACAAGCAGTGACGCCCATGAGGCAGCTGCCGCGACCAGCGCGGCGCAGCGGCTCATGCTCAAATACAACTTGACCGAACTCGAGTCTGGTCCGCGACACGTCTATTCTCACCGTCACCTGGGGCAGCCGACGGGGCGTGTGACCGAAACAGAGCGGATTTTGGCTTGTATTTTGGGGGAACACTTCTTCGTTCAGGTGATCTGGATCTCGGTTTATCGTCCCTTTGACGACAAGCGCGGCAGTGTGCTTGAGATCTGTGGATCACCAGAGAACCTTGAGCTTGCCAGTTTCGTGCACGGGTACCTATTGGAGTCCGCCGAGCGACTGTGGACCGGCTACAAGCAGGACCAGAACCTGCGCGGTAATGCCCAGCGCCGCGAGTTCTTGGCGGGAGTCCTTACTGGAGTGCGCGACAAATTAGCATCCGACAAGAAGCACCGCGAACGCGAGGGTTTGGTGTGGGTTGGTGATAGTGAACTTAGTTCTTATTTCAAGTCGCGGCATCCGCACATTCGTTGGTTGCGCGGTGATGCAAAGGTGCGACCCGATGCCTGGGGCAAGGGGCGCGATGCCGGGCGTTCGCTAGAATTGTCGAAACCGTTGCGCGAGGCAAAGCAGCCAAGCGGGCCCAAATTGCTGACGGCGGCTCGAGCGGCCGAATAGGCCCGCATGACCAACAGGCACGAGCGAGTGCTCAGGCCAATCCGACGGTTGCGCGGAACAGCTGTGCGTGCCCGGACAGCGCCACTTCATTCGTGCAAGCACCAATGAACACGGACTCTCCCTGTTTCAAGCTCGTGGGTTCCGAGTCGGCGGCGAGGACGGTGCAGGCCCCCTCGGTGCACAATAACAATTCAGGCCCAAATGGATTCACCTTTAGCGTGTCGTCGCAGCGCAGCTTCGAGAGCCGAAAATCGGCTACTGGCGTCATGTAGGCGTCCTCAAAATCCGAGAGCTTGGTCGGTGCCACGAGTGGGGGTGCCATGGGTTCGAAAGCGAGTACCCGCAGAAGTTCCGCGGAATCGACGTGCTTGGGCGTGAGACCGCCGCGAAGCACATTGTCCGAGCTTGCCATGATCTCGATTCCGAGCCCAGAAAGGTAACTGTGCAGTGAACGTGCTGGCAGAAATATTGCCTGACCCGGTTCGAGCTTGATGTAGTTCAATAACAGCGCGGTGACGATTCCGACGTCGCCGGGGTAGACACGGCCGAGTTCGACGATCCACCGTAGGTGCGCGGATTCCGCATCGCCAGCGGCAATTAGGCGCTCCGCTGCGGCCAATGTTCGTGTGACGAGTTTCAGATGTCGCCCGGGCGGCGCGACGAGTAAATACTCAACCAGCGCCTTCAGCGGGGTGGGAGTAGTGTCGTGCAGCACGCGCTCAATCAGATGCTCGAGTTCTGGGGTTCCGAGCCGTTGCAGGCTCGCCACGATGCTTGGGAGCGAACGAAAACCACAAAGCGCTTCGAAGGGGGTCAGGGCGCAAAGCAACTCGGGCTTGTGATTGCGGTCGCGATAGTTGCGATGGTTTGCCTGCCGCGGGATCCCGCGGCGCTCTTCGTCGTCGTAACCGACTCGAGCCTGCTCAATGGTTGGATGCGCTTGCAACGACAGCGGAGATGCAGCTGCGAGCACCTTCATCATGTAGGGCAATTGCGCGCCGAATCGTTTGATGACGGGTTTGCCTAGCAGACTGTCAGGATATTCGGCGAGGAGCCACACAAGTGGTGTTGCGCCACCTTCGACGTCAACGATCGACGAATCATCCACGTGCGCGCCAATCCACAGTTCGGCTTGAGGCTTGGGAGTGGGAGCCGAGCGTCCGAGGAACTTCGCGATGGCTTCGTGCGAGCCCCAGGCATAGTCGCGAATTGGGTTGGACAGGCGCAGGATCATGTTGGGCGAAGGATAGCCGGGCTCGAGCCAGGTGCGAGCAGGAATTCAACCAGAGCATCCATTGCCCGGCCGAATCGGAGCCGCGTCAAGTGAGCACCACTGTTCATCCAATCGACGTGAATGACCGGCTTTTCATCGTCGTGAAAGTGCCCCAAAATATCGAGGTGGTCGGCCTGGCCACACCAGATGAGTTGGCCCCAAAGCATGCTCAGCGTCGGCACGATGCCGTCGTTTGCGCGGTCATCGATCGGAAATCCGAAGCCCCAGCGAAACTGATCGAGCACTTCGGCGTTGGGTTCGGCATACGGGTACACCTTGGGTCGCTTCGCAGTGACGTGGTGCACGGTCGAGTAGATGGCAGCTGTGGCGGCCGCATACGGGGAAAAGAGGCGCTTTGCGAACTTCATCTCGCCTGGTGCTGGCGCGGCTGAAACCATGCACCCATAGCGCACTTGAGGGTTATTTTCCGTCGCTGCGTTCAACAGATCAATGGCCTCGGGCATGATCTGAATGATGCCGCCCTGATCGATGCGCACCTTATGCAAATAGCGCAACACCTCAGCGCGACCGCGACGATCAAGGACGCGCAGCAGCATGTCGGTGACGCGCCTTACCAGCCGTAGATCGCCGCCCAACAACGTGTCCACGCCGCCAAGGCCAACCAAAAACCGAGAGAACATGGCGAGTGAAGGCTCGCCGACGGAGAGCGTTATCACGGTGAGGAGGCTGAGCGCGTAGAGTAATCGCGTGCCCGCTACAGTTGAGAAATAGCCAGCCAAGGGTGTGCCATAGTGTGGCGTGTTCATGCTGACTGAAGTGCGCACGCGTGAGGTCCAGGCGAGCTCGGATTGGTCGAGACCGAGGCTCGTGGATGGGGACAGAACGAGGCGGGCGTCGAGGCCACCGGTGGAATGGCCCACTAGGTGGATCGGGCTCGTGTCGTCGCGCAGAGTGTGACTGACCGCCTTGGCGAGGATCCGCGCTCGGTGGCGAAGTGACGAGGTGGGGGGTGTGGGGACTACTTCAGTGACGATATGCTCGCCCGCTGCGACAAATCGTTCGGTCAATGACCGACGGACATGGTGAAAGTAGTCCACACCTGCGAGTCGGCCGAACCCGAACATGCCAGGGATGAGATACACGTGGTGGACTTCGGTCATAGTCTCAGCGCTCGACTCAAAGGTCGTACCCGCTTGGGCCAGGCTGTGTAAAGCTAATGCCGCTCGCCGCCTAATTTGAAGCTAGTTTTGTGGTTTGCTCGGCGCGGCAAAGACGAGGAGACGGCCAATGTGTCAGGATTGTGGTTGCGGAGATCCCGAACTTGTTCCGATTCGCGTGCGCGAGAGTCTGCTGTCTGCGAACGATCGCGACGCCGCGCACAATCGTGAGCACTTCGAGTCGGCCGGCGTCTATGCCGTCAATTTGATGGGTTCGCCCGGAGCTGGGAAGACGGCTTTGCTCGAAGCCGTCGCTAAGAAGATCGGTGGCGGGCGTCTGCGTGCCGTAAGCGGTGATCTGGCGACGGACAACGATGGCGCGCGTTTGCGCGCGGCTGGCATTGGCGCATTGACGATCACGACCGGTCAGGCGTGTCATCTCGATTCGCGGCTCGTGCATCACTCGTTGCACGACCTCGATTGGCAAGCCGCCGAATACCTGTTCATCGAGAATGTTGGAAACCTCGTGTGTCCGGCCATCTACGATCTTGGTCAGGCCAAGAACATCGTCCTATTGAGTGTTACCGAAGGCGAAGACAAGCCGCTCAAGTACCCGGTGATGTTTCGCGTAGCCGACCTGGTTATTTTGAGCAAAGTCGACCTCCTGCCGCATCTACCGGGGATAAGTGCGGAGCGCATCTTCGAGAACCTCGGTCGGGTTCGACCGGATCCTAAGATGATTGCCGTTAGTTCGACGACTGGCGAAGGTATCGACGAGCTGGTTACGTGGTTAGTTGCGGAACGCACCGAGCGAATCGCCAAGCATCCAGCGACTGGTCATCGCCATGACCACGCACACGGCCATGACCACGCACACGGCCATGACCACGCACACGGCCATGACCACGCACACGGCCATGACCACGCACACGGCCATGACCACGGGCAAAGGCGCAAATAGTCTGACTAGCTCATCAGCAGATGCGTGGCAGCTGTTCGCCAGTCATCATATCGACCACGCGTGTGCCGCCAATCCGTGACTTGAGGGTCACTAATCCGCTCGGGGCTGCCTTGACCGTGCCGATGATTGCGGCAGAGGCCCCTTGGGGTAGGCCGCGCCAAAGGTCTAGCAGCGCGTCGGCGATTTCACCAGAAACGACCGCGAGCACTTTGCCCTCATTGGCGACGTATAGCGGATCGAGCCCGAGTAGTTCGCACGCGCCGTGAACTGGTTCAGCGATCGGGATTCGTTCTTCGAGCAACTCGAAGTGCGTCTTCGAAGACGCAGCGATTTCGTTGAGCGCGGAGGCCACTCCGCCGCGCGTCGGATCGCGTAGCACGTGCAGTGCCGAGCCAAACCGTTCAAACGCTGGCAGCAGCAAGGGGTCGAGCGCCGCGGTGTCGCTCTGAATTGCATCGCTTAAGCCGAGATCCTCGCGTGCAGACAATACTGCAATTCCGTGTGCAGCAATCGGACCACTTATCACTACGGCATCGCCAACCGTTGCTCGCTGCGGTCGAATGTCGACCTTGGGATGAAGCTTGCCCACAGCCGACGTGGTGATGAAAACGCCGTCGCCTTTGCCGCGATCGACGACCTTGGTGTCGCCTGTTACGATTTGCACGCTGGAACCAAGTGCTGCCGTGCGCATAGACGCGACAATCTGCTTTAGCTGCTCGATCGAGAAACCTTCCTCGAGAATGAACGACGCGCTCATGACCCAAGGAATGGCGCCGCACACGAGCAAATCGTTGACCGTACCATGTACGGCGAGTGAACCGATGTTGCCGCCGGGAAAGAACAACGGTCGAATGACATGGGCATCCGTCGTGAAGGCAAGGCGCTCTGTACTCGGGGCGAGCAAGGCCCCATCGTGGCCCACGGCGAGCGTTGGGTTATCGAATGCCGGCAAGAACACCTGTTCAAGCAGGCGTTGGGTCATCCTACCACCACCCCCGTGCGCCATTTGAATGGTCGAATGGCTAGAAACGGGTACGGGGCAGGTGAATGCGGAGGTGATTGCGACAGCCGGATCGGCGGACTTGGTCATGGGTTTGCATTGGGCGCGCGGTAGCTAACCGGCAGACGCGTTGACTCGACCATAGCGGAAATAGGCAGCACACGCCCCTTCTGAGGAAACCATGGGAGCGCCCAGCGGATGCTCGGGCGTGCAATCACAACCAAATGCCGCGCATTGATTCGGTCGCAGGACGCCCCGCAGTACCTCGCCCGCGCGGCACCGATCGGACTCCGGCGAGACCAGATCTGCCACGCCGAACCGCACCGCCGCGTCGTAGGCTGCGTATCGCTCAGTCAGCCGCAGACCGCTACGTGGGATGACCCCCAACCCGCGCCACGGCCGATCGCACAGCTCGAACACCTCGTACATCACCGCGCGCGCCGCGGAATTGCCGTCGCGACTGACGCTGCGTCCGTACTGGATCTCGACGCCATGCTCGCCCTGCTCCAAGGCGCGAACGGTGAGGTAGATCCCCTCGAGAAGATCGAGCGGTTCAAAACCCGTAACCACGATCGGGATCCGGTACTTCTCCGCAAGCGGAACGTATTCGGTCGTGCCCATCACGGTGCACACATGTCCCGCAGCAAGAAAACCTTGGACGATATTGTCGGGGGCTTCCATGAGTGCCTGGATTGCCGGCGGCACAAGCACATGGGAAGAGAGAATCGTGAAGTTTTTCAGGCCCAGTCGGTGGGCTTGAGCCACAGCCATTGCGTTCGGTGGCGCGGTCGTTTCGAATCCGACAGCAAAGAATACCACTTGATGTTCGGGCGCTCTTTGCGCTAGCCGGACTGCGTCAAGTGGCGAATACACCATACGCACGTCGGCGCCGCGACTTTTGGTTCGAAGTAGATCATCCGAGCTGCCTGGCACGCGCAACATGTCGCCGAACGACGTCAGGATAACGCCTGGGCGCTTGGCGATTTCTATTGCTTGATCGATCAATTCGAGCGGCGTGACGCACACTGGGCAACCTGGGCCGTGCACCAATCGTATCCCGTCGGGCAACAACTGATCGATCCCATGCTTCATGATCGTATGGGTTTGGCCCCCACAGATCTCCATGATCGCCCAGGGGCGCGTAGTCACCTTACGCAGCGCTTCGACGACGACGCGGGTTCGCGCTGGATCTCGGTATTCGTCGACGAATTTCATTGACTACCTGCGACGTCTGGCGACTCAGCCGCGCCAAGTCGCTCGATTTCGGCCAAGTCACTGAGCAATTGATGTGCCGATTCTGGATCGAGCACGCTCAGCGCGAAGCCAACGTGGACGAGCACGTAGTCTCCCACTTTGGCCTCTGGCGTGTAACCCAGACACACCTCACGCTCGATGCCGCCGAAATTGACGCGCCCCATGACAAGCCCGTTTTCGGGTTCGCCGATTGAAGACACCATACCTGGGATTCCAAGACACATAACAGGGACCTCAATTGACTACATTTGGGACCATGCCACGGCAACCTGTCCAAGTGCCAGGCCTCCGTCATTCGCCGGAACCTGTTGATGCAGCAGTACGCGGTGGCCCTGAAGGGTTAGCGCCCGACGACAGCGTTCGACCAGCAGTCGGTTCTGAAAGCAACCGCCCGAAAGTGCTACGGTTCCGACCCCAACCCGACGAGCCACCTCGACGGCCGCGTTGACCAGTGCGCCGTGGAAACGAGCCGCAATGAGGCTTTTGTCTACTCCTAGCGCGAGTTCGGCCAATACGGCTTCGAACATGGGCGTCGGATCCAAGTAAAACCTCGGGGAACGGCCGGGGTGTCCGGTCCCCGATCGGTCACCGACGGCCGCCGTCGCTGGCATTGACTCGGGCGCACTTGGAGCGATGGGATTGTGCGCGTTCGATAGCAGCGTTCGTTCGACCAACACGAGCGGATACGCTCCTGGCTCGTCGCGATCGGCGATGAACTCGAGTGCCATGGCTGCCTGTCCCTCGAAGGCAACGTCATGATGCAGCCCCAGAAGACTTGCGACGGCGTCGAATAGACGTCCCATACTAGACGAGTAAGGGGAGAGGATGCGCTTGTCGAGCTGTTCGCGAATGAACTTGATTTCTTGCGGATTCGTCAGGTCGACTGGTGCAAGCGTCCGTTGCTCAAGGACGTTTGGTCCGAGCAGTTGGTAGAGCAGCGCTAGCGCCACGCGACGCGGACTGCGCGCGGACCTATCACCGCCTGGCAGTCGAAATGGCTGCAAGCAAGCGACGCGCTCGTAGCGTGCTGCATTGCCGTACAAGAACTCGCCACCCCAAATGGTTCGATCGGCACCGAGCCCAGCTCCGTCCCAAACGATGCCAAGCGCAGGTTCGTTCGTGCCTGCGTCGGCCAAGCAGGCGGCAAGATGGGCGTGATGATGCTGCACCTCGAGTCGAGGGATCCCCTCAAGCAAGCCGCCTCGCGCAGTGAGTTGTTCTGCGAGCTTTGTGGAGGCGTAGTCTGGGTGCAAGTCGTGGGCCACGACAATCGGGCGAGCGTCGTACATACGCAATAAGTCCGAAACGACGCGCAGACAGGCGGCTCGAGTCTCGACACTTTCGAGATCACCAATGTGTTGACTAACGATGCACTGGTCGCCAACCGACAACGCCACGGTGTTCTTGAGGTGCCCACCGAGGGCAAGTACGGTTGGACCGCGCCTTCCGAGCTGTATTCCGAGCGGCGCATAGCCGCGCGCACGCCGCAACAACTGCACCGTACCGTCGACTACTGCCGCAATACTATCGTCAGCGTGGCGCTCGATGGGGCGATCGTGGATGAGCAGCAAATCGGCAATATCACCGAGGCGCTCGGAGGCTTCGCGCGGTTCGATACAGATCGGCTCTTCGCTCAGATTCCCGCTCGTGGCAATGACCGGAATGCCGAGATTCGCCAGCAACAGGTGGTGCAGTGGCGATGACGGCAACATCAGGCCAATGTAGGGATTGTTCGGCGCCACATTCTCGGCCAATTCCGTGTCGCGTCGTGCTCTCAATAGTACTATCGGCGCCTCGGGCGAGACCAAAAGAGCGGCTTCTTCGGCTGAAATCTCGGCGAGCGCCGCAGCGTCACGGAGCGTCGCTACCATGACGGCGAGCGGTTTTTCCCAGCGGTGTTTGCGTTGGCGTAGCTGTGCCACGCCCTGAACGTTGCGCGCGTCGACGAGCAATTGAAAGCCGCCAATCCCCTCAAGCGCGACGATCTGGCCCTGTACAATCGCATCTGCAGCCGCACGCAGTGCGGCATCGCCTTGGTAGACCGGCTCGCTTCCGGGATGGATCAAGCTGATTTTGGGGCCGCAATCTGGACACGCGTTGGGTTGAGCGTGGAAACGTCGGTCTGCGGGATCATCGTATTCGCGTTGGCAGGCAGCGCACTGCTTGAAGACCGTCATCGTCGTATTGGGTCGATCGTAGGGGACCGCTCGGATGATCGTGAAGCGTGGCCCACAATGCGTGCAATTGGTAAACGGATAGCGATACCGACGGTTGCTTTTGTCGACCAATTCCGCTTGGCACGCCGAACAAGGTGCAATGTCTGCGAGTAACGTGACTTCTTTTGAGCCTAGTGAGTTGCTTGGTTGGATACTGAATGCTGAGGCCGGTTCGCAAGCAATTGTCTCGTTCGAGAGGTCGTCTATTCGCGCCGGGGCCTGTACGTCGCGTTGAAGCCGCTGCTCAAAAATGCGCACATTCTCGGCGTTGCCCTGCACTTCGACTACGACGCCGCGGCTATCGTTGTGGACCCACCCGCCCAGAGCAAGTTCATGCGCCAGGCGATAGACGAAGGGTCGAAACCCAACCCCCTGGACGCGCCCCTTGATTTGCAGTCGCACTCGTAGTTCCCCCGAGTCGCTCACTAGCCTGCTCCTATTCCAAACGCTTCCAGTAGCGTGGTTGCCGCTCGTGCTGCGGTGACCTCACCCTCGGCAAGCGCGTGCTCCAATGCTGGCGTCAACGCTGCGACCGCCTGGTGTTTTCGAAACGCGTTTCGCAAACGGTCGTCGATCATGCTCCACATCCAGCTTACCAGCTGCTGTTGGCGGCGCTGGCCGAACACGCCTGATGCACTCAGTAACTCACGGTGTTTGACGATCGCCTCCCAGATCTCGGCGAGACCGGTTCCTGTGAGCGCGCTGCAGGTTTGCGACTGCGCGGTCCATCCAGCATGCTTCGGGCGCATGAGATGCAATGCAGTTGCGTATTCCCGAGCGGCAAGCGCCGCACGCGTGGTGTTTTCGCCATCACATTTGTTGACCGCGATAAGGTCAGCCAACTCAAGTATCCCGCGCTTGATGCCCTGGAGCTCGTCGCCAGCACCGGAAACCATCAGCACGAGGAAGAAGTCCACCATGTCGTCAACCATCGTTTCAGACTGGCCCACGCCAACTGTCTCGATGATGACTACGTCAAACCCACTTGCCTCGCACACCACCAGCGTTTCGCGCGTCTTGCGCGTGACGCCGCCGAGAGTACCGGAACTGGGCGAGGGGCGAATGAAGGCACGCGGATCGGCGGAGAGTTCGATCATGCGTGTCTTGTCGCCGAGAATGCTGCCGCCGCTGGTGCTGCTCGATGGATCGACGGCGAGCACCGCCACTTGGTGGCCATCGCCGGTGAGACGCCGGCCGAGGGCTTCGATAAACGTACTCTTGCCAGCGCCGGGGATCCCCGTAATCCCAATGCGCATGGCATGCCCGCTGTGGGGCAAGAGCCGAACGAGGACCTGCTCGGCCAGCTTTTCGTGTTCCGGGCGAACGCTTTCAATTAGCGTGATCGCGCGGCCGAGTATCGCCCGATCACCCGCGAGTACCCCGTCCACGTACTCTTCGATTGTAAGGTCGCGTCGTCGAATGAAACTTGAGGAGGGGATACTCGGGTGAGGCATAGGTCCACGCGGGCCGTGCTCGTTCGGTGCCCGTCGAACTAGCTGCCGGCCTCGATATCGAACCCTAGTCGCAATGCGAGTTTCTTCAACATATCGGCCGCCGCTTCCGGAATCACAGTGCCCGGTGGGTAGATAGCCGCTGCTCCGCCGGCAATGACGGCTTCGAAGTCCTGTGGTGGTATCACCCCACCGACCACAATCATAATGTCTTCCCGGCCGAGACTGCGAAGCTCGTTGTGCAGGGCTGGTACAAGCGTGAGATGCCCGGCGGCAAGTGAGCTCACGCCAACGGCGTGGACGTCATTCTCGATGGCTTGCCGCGCCGTCTCCTCGGGGGTCTGAAACAGCGGTCCAACGTCAACGTCGAATCCAAGGTCAGCGTAGGCCGTGGCGATGACCTTCTGGCCCCGGTCGTGACCGTCCTGGCCCATTTTGGCAAGCAGGATCCGCGGCCGTCGCCCTTCGTGCTTGGTGAAGTTCGTCATCCAACCAGCTACACGCGACATGTCTGCGCTCTTGGTTCCCATTTCGCTCCCATACACGCCGGAAACAGTTTTGACCGTTGCCTGGTGCCTACCGTAGACCTTCTCGAGGGCGTAGCTCATCTCGCCGACGCTGGCACGCACGCGAGCGGCTTGCACACAGAGGTCGAGCAGATTGCCGTGGCCGGTCTTTGCGCTGTCGGTTAGCGCATTCAAGGCTTGTTCGACGGCAACCGGATCTCGTTCGGCGCGCAGTTTCTCGAGCCGTTCGACTTGCGACCGACGCACGGCCGCGTTGTCGACCTTGAGCACCTCGACGGCCGACTCGTCTTCGATGATCCACTTGTTGACGCCGACTACCGTTTGGCGACCAGAGTCGATACGTGCTTGGGTGCGGGCAGCTGCTTCTTCGATGCGCAACTTCGGGATCCCCGCATCGATCGCCTTGGCCATCCCGCCGAGACCCTCGACCTCCTCGATGTGAGCCCAGGCACGCTGCGCGAGTTCTTGCGTGAGACGCTCGACGTAGTAACTGCCCGCCCACGGGTCGATGACGCGGCAGGTTCCTGACTCTTGCTGAAGCAGGATTTGAGTGTTGCGTGCAATGCGCGCACTAAAATCGGTGGGCAGGGCCAGGGCTTCGTCAAGCGCGTTGGTGTGTAGCGATTGAGTATGCCCCTGCGTTGCAGCCATGGCTTCGAGGCAAGTGCGGACGACATTGTTGTAGACGTCCTGTGCGGTGAGGCTCCAGCCAGAAGTCTGACTGTGGGTCCGCAACGACATCGACTTCTCGCTCTTCGGCGCGAACTGCTTGACGAGCCGTGCCCAAAGCAGGCGCGCGGCGCGCAGCTTGGCCACTTCCATGAAGAAGTTCATGCCTATTGCCCAGAAAAACGAGAGGCGCGGCGCGAAGGCGTCGACGCTGAGCCCGGCTTGGATCCCAGTGCGAATGTATTCGACACCATCGGCGAGCGTGTAAGCAAGTTCGAGATCTGCGGTCGCTCCGGCCTCTTGCATGTGATAGCCCGAGATGCTGATGCTGTTGAACTTGGGCATCTTCTGGGACGTATACGCAAAGATGTCCGCAATGATTCGCATCGAAGGCGCGGGCGGATAGATGTACGTGTTGCGCACCATGAACTCTTTCAGGATATCATTCTGAATCGTTCCGGTGAGCTTGTCGGGGCTGATGCCTTGCTCCTCAGCGGCCACGATGTAAAGCGCCATGATCGGCAACACTGCGCCATTCATGGTCATCGATACGCTCATTTGGTCGAGCGGGATCCCGTCAAACAGGATCCGCATATCGAGGATCGAATCGATGGCCACGCCGGCCATGCCAACGTCGCCGGTCACGCGCGGGTGATCGCTATCGTAGCCACGGTGGGTGGCCAAATCGAAGGCGATCGAAAGCCCCTTCTGGCCTGCCGCGAGGTTGCGGCGGTAGAACGCATTCGAGGCTTCGGCCGTGGAGAAACCGGCGTATTGTCGGATCGTCCAAGGCTTGTTCACGTACATGGTTGGGTAGGGCCCGCGCACGAACGGTGCGATCCCAGGCAGTGACCCCAGGTGTTGGACATCGTCAAGATCGGCCGCGGTATAAAGTGGCGCGACCGGAATCTGCTCGGGTGTCAGCCACGTGCGGCTATCGATGGAAGCACCAAGTTGGCTACTCGCTTCACCGCGCCAGCTCGCCACATCGTGTCGATAGTTGATGGCAAACGGAATCGTAGTGTAATCGACGCGACTCGTCATGACGCAACCTTTTCATTCTGCGCAAGCTCGGTGAGCGTGCCTAATACATCACAGCCAATGTAGATGAATTGCTCGATCCCTGCGGCGCGATACCGGGCTTCGTCTTGGCCTGGGTTGCCGGCAAGGATGACTCGCGTAGCCCCGACTTGCTTCAAGGCCAGACTTAGTTCGCACGCGGAAACTGCATACCAGGGGTCGGACGAGCAAATGATGACCGTCGACGTTCCACTCGTTGCGAAGGCTTCGGTGGCGGCGGTGACGTCAGGAAATCCGTCGTTGGTGACAACTTCGAAACCGCCAGCCTCGAAGAAGTTCTGGGCAAACATGGCGCGTGCGGTATGCACGGCGACAGGTCCCATGTTCGCCGAGAAGATTCTTGGGCGTTGGCCGTGCTTGGCGACGCATTCGTCGCTTTGGTCGCGCAGCTGTTCGAAGGCCGCAGCCAGCCGTCGCAAGTGAAATGGCGTTATCGCTTCGCCACCTTGCCCCAAAGCTACATGCATCGCCGATAGTGTCGCCCCGGCCCTTGCCGCGTCGACAAGTGCGTTGAACCGCGTAGGTTCGGCCGCTGCCGCGATAGCTGCCACTTTTGCCCTGATACCCGCGTCAGCGGCGAGCTTGGTACGTCGCTCTAGCAATGCTGACTCGTGTTTTTGCGTGTCGACCTTTGCTCGCACGGTTGGTTGCTCGCGGAGATTCGGATAGTCACTCACGCCTGTGATCGGGGTCTTGCGTCGAGCGATGTCCTTGGCACGCTTCTGCCAGACCTCACCGACTTGCTTGGCGAAGCTCCCATCACGCAGTACGTTCAGCATGCCACCACGGCGCTCAATCTCTTGGAACTGCTTCCAGCTCGCTTCGGCCAGGGAAAGTGTGAGGCTTTCGACGTAGTACGAGCCACCGGAGGCATCGAGGATCTGACCCATTTGCCCCTCTTCCTGCAGAATTATCTGAGTGTTTCTGGCAAGGCGTTGGGCGGTGACATTTGCTGGCCCGATCACGTCATCGTAGGGCAAGACAGTAATCTGTTGAGCCCCGCCGACCGCCGCCGCAAAGCAGCCAATCGTGGTGCGAAGTGCATTCACCCAAGGGTCGCGTTGGGTCAAGACGCGTCGTGAGGTTCTGGCGTGCAGGAGCATCTGCCGTTGACTCTCGGGAACATCGGCCGCTTCTAGCACGCGATTCCACAACAAGCGCATGGCACGCAGCTTGGCGATTTCGAGGAATTGGTCGGCACCGACGGCCAGGGAGAATTGCAGTTGTTTGGCTGCATCGGTGGCCGACAGCGCGACACCTTCCATGCTGCGCAGGTAGGCAACGCCCGTTGCCGTAGCTGCGGCCAATTCCTGCACCGCAGTCGCCCCGGCGTTGTCGTAGGCGGCCGTGGACACGGTGACCGCTCGGCTACGCGGGTATTTCGCTGCCGTTTGCTGCGCAAGGCTAGCCATTTCATTCAATATCGTGTCGGCCGGGCGCGGCAAAGTGCCGCGCGCCGCGAATGTGCCAAGCGGGTCGGCGCCGAATTGGATTCGCACGAGTTCGGGCCGTAGTTGACGGCGCTCGATCAAGGCGAAAACCTGCGCTGCAGCGCTGAAGAATGCTGGCCCCGCCGCGAGGTTCAGCTGGTTCTCTGTGAGATCGACCTGGGCAAGGAGTTGTTCGAGGTCGTCAACGTGGTCAACGAACACGCCACCACCACAGCCACAGCCTGCACTAAGATTGCTTTCTCCAAGGAGTTTCGGCGACAACCGCACCACGACTCCGTGCGCACCGTGCTGGAGGTCCGAAAGGATTGCCTGATTGGCCGCTTCAGGTAGCGGATGCCGATGTTCGGGCAGGATGCTCCAACCGGTATTGTTTGCGGGTAACGCGCAAGCGCCTCGTGCAAACGGCGCCTGGCCCGGTAGACCCATGGTTTCCGGTTGTGGTGCATCGTCCGGCGTGTAGAGCGGTTGGACTGTGAGCCCCTCGATGAGCTGCGTCACGAGGCGCTTTTCGAAGGGTGCGCCTTTCAAGTCCTTCTCGACGAGCGTCAACCACTGTTCGCGTGTTGGTGTGGCAAAGTCAGCAGGGTCGGGGAGATGCTGTGTCATGGCTTGTTGTTGCTCGAGATTCGACGCGCCAATATTTGACGGATCATCAGTCGATGGCGGATCGGGGGGATACGCCACGAGTTTGCAGGCGACGGTGGTCGGGTGCCTCTAGCCGCGAATTGGGCGAGCGCAGCCGATGTACCCAATTCGAGTCGGGACGTCCAATGTAACGGTTGCGCGAATCGCCGTCGGCCAACCCACGTCCCGGAAATCACAGGAAAAGTTCATCGCCCAGGGCGAATTTGCGCAAACGTTGCGCAGGCTTGTGGGCATTGCGGGTAGCGGCTCACGTACGGGAGCGGCGGGAGAATGTCGCACGCAGCCGCATTGCAATGTACGGTCGCTGGATGACCGCGCAAAGGTTTCGTCTGCGCATGCCAAGTCGACGCGCTAGAGAGCTGCCTGACGTTCGGAGACCTGTGCCATTAAGCAGCGCAGGACTCGTAGAACGCATCAGCACTGGAGCCTCCCATGATCAAGCGAATTGACCACTTAGGAATAGCCGTGTCGTCGTTGTCTGAGGCGGTGGCCGTTTGGGAGAAGGTACTGGGTGTTTCGTGCGAGCGCATCGAAGAGGTGCCAAGCCAGCTGGTCAAAACGGCATTCTTTAGCGTCGGTGGGGTCCACATCGAGTTGCTCGAACCCACTTCACCGGAGAGTCCAATTGCCAAGGCAATCGCTGCGCGCGGTGAGGGGATTCACCACGTAGCCTTTGCAACGGACGACGTCGCGAGTGACTTGAAGATCGCCAAAGATGCGGGGGTCCGTTTGATCAACGAGACCCCAGTTCCGGGCGCTGGCGGCAAACAGGTTGCGTTCCTTCACCCCAAGAGCATGCGGGGCGTCCTAACCGAATTCTGCTCAGGCGGGGGACACTAGAGAGTATTGCGTTCTAGCACGAGCTGCCGATACACGATGTCGGCCCTAGAGGAATGGTTATTGCCATATGAGTCTACCGCGAATCACCGCTGAAGAAGCTGCATCCCATATCCTGCACGGGCAAACCTGTGCATTCTCTGGTTTTACCCCTGCAGGTACGCCGAAGGTCGTTACCGAGGCGCTGGCGATTCGGGCCGACGCCGAGCACCGGGCAGGTCGGGACTTCCAGGTTGGTATTCTGACGGGTGCATCGACAGGGCCCTCGCTAGACGGTGTGCTGGCGAAGGCTGACGCGGTTGCCTGGCGTACGCCTTATCAGTCTGACGGCGAGATGCGCAAGGCGATCAACAGTGGCCGAGCCAAGTTCTTCGACATGCATCTGTCGATGGTGGCGCAAAACACCCGCTATGGGTTTCTGGGCCCGGTGCACCATGCGGTCATTGAGGCCTGCGACGTCAACGACAACGGCGAGGTGGTATTAACCACTGGTGTTGGTTGCGCACCGACGTATGCCAATCTCGCAGAGCGTGTGTGCATCGAACTCAACACCCGCCACCCAAAGTCGCTACGCGGTTTTCACGACCTATACGAACCGGCGGATCCACCGCATCGGCGTGAGATCCCAATCTATGCGCCGTCGGACCGCATTGGCGCCGAGGTGCTCAAGATCGATCCGAAGAAGATCGTTGGTGTCGTCGAGTGCAATCGCGATGACGAAACCGGCAAATTTCGCGACTGTGACCCGACTACCCTGCAAATCGGCGCTAATGTTGCGGCGTTTCTCGCTGGGGAGATGAAGGCTGGGCGCATCCCAAGTTCGTTCCTGCCCATCCAGTCAGGCGTTGGCGAAACCGCGAATGCTGTGCTTCAGGCGCTGGGTGCTTGCCGCGACATTCCGGCATTCGACATGTACACCGAGGTCATCCAGGATGCCGTAGTCGCACTGATGCGTGAAGGGCGCGTCAAGTTCGCCAGTGGGTCGTCGCTTACCGTTAGCCCAGAGGCGCGAGGAGCTATCTACGACGACCTCGAGTTCTTCCGTTCTCGGATCGTGCTGCGGCCGCAGGAGATCACCAATCACCCTGAGGTCGTACGTCGCATGGGCATCATTTCCTGTAACACGGCGATTGAAGTCGATGTGTTCGGCAACGTGAACTCGACCCACCTTCTGGGGCAGAAGATGATGAACGGGATCGGCGGTTCCGGCGACTTTACTCGCAATGCCTACATCTCCATGTTCATCTGTGCTTCGACACAGAAGAACAACAACATCTCGACCATCGTGCCTCAGGTGACCCATGTCGATCACAACGAGCACTCGGTGCAGGTCATCGTTACGGAATGGGGCGTCGCCGACTTGCGTGGGCGTGCGCCAGCTGAACGTGCGCGTCTAATCATCGACCGCTGCGCTCATCCGGCGTTTCGTGATCTACTGCGCGAGAATCTCGGTAAGCAGGGGTTCACGCATACCCCCCAGGGGCTCTCGTCAGCCTACGCGCTACATCAGGAGTTGGCTCGTTCAGGCTCGATGCAGAACACGAAACTCTAGGGCTTCAGCCCGGACATCGTGGCCAATGGCGGCGCTTTCGCAGGAAAGCACGGCCATTGGCGGTGGTTACGAGCCGAGGCAGCCGACGGCGACATCAATCCGCACCAAGGGTTGTCCTTGGAGCGTGGTGCAAGTCTCCGGGCAGAGCGAGAATTCGCCGGGCGTGGTTGGATCAGCGTACCAACCCTGACCGCAATCTGCGGCGCTGGTTACACGTTGAAGGCGGGCGGCAGCGGGTTGGCTTGTCGAACTCCATTGCACGAGCATCGTGTTCGGCTCAATTAGCCCGCTATCGGTGGTCGGCATTCCAAAGCGACATCCAACGACGCTACGCTGGATCTGCTGCAAGGCGTCAACAAACGCTTCAGGATTGCCGTCGGCGACATCGTAGAACGAGCATGGACTGATGCCACCGGCACAGTGGCTCGTATGCGGTGTTGCGCCTCCGGCTTGGGCGAGGGTTTCGAGTACGGTGTAATTTGCACCGGTCATGCCCACCACGAAGCTGAGTTGTCCGGTGGCTTCTCGATGTTGGCGCAGGATCCCGGCGAGAGTCGCGACATTGCGTTCGCAGCCATTGGTGCTGCCGTCGGTGGTGATGACCCCGGCCATTTGCCGAGCCGGGCGTTTGGCGGCAGCGGCGTACTGTGTCATCCCGCGCAGCGCCGCTTCGAGGGGTGTCGTGGTTCCGAGCGGATCTTGCGCGTTCAGGGCGGCCTGCAGCGTCGGCAAGTGACTTGGCAATTCTCCCAGCGCCACTTCGGGAACGGCCTCAGCAGCACCGGCACAGCAGTCCCCCAGCGTGCAGCAGTTTTGCTCGGTCGGGTACGTCACCCAGCCGCAAGTCCCATGGGGAAAGAACTCCAAGGCAACACCAAGGCCGTTTGATGTTGGCGCAGCAAAGAAGCCACCGAGTGCGTTGATCGCAAAGCACCAGCGGGATTGAGTGGAGTCTCCGACGCGGCAGTCCGGTACCGTATCGAGCGGCTGCCGCATCGTCGCGGATCGGTCCAAGACGATGTACATGTCCAGTGCCGCGGGTTGCGCTGGAACGACGGATGCTGCGCAGGCGGCGTCCGCGGCGATGGAACCGTCATCACTTGGGCCGTTGTAGATGAAAGTGACATCTCCCAAGGAGCGGTCATGGGGGTTCGCAGCATCCTTGGGACCACCATCAGTCACGCTGGAATCGGGCATGCCAACAGCTGCGTCCAATGGATCAGACTCAGGCGGTCGGCGCGCACAGGCGACGAATCCAATCAGGGCAATTGCGCCGAGCCACCTTAGCCGCGTTGGCATTTGAGAGCACCAACGGCACTGGCAGCGATTCGATTTAGCGGGGCTTGTGGGTTGCAGTCGAGCCAGATGGCCGACGAGCATATTTGTGGTCGAATATGCCTAGAACCGGATGAGCCGCCTCCGCCGACTCCAGTTGGGGCCATCGTCTGTGGGACGTTCGGGTGGGGGGCCTGCCTGGATCATACGCGAGACGGGCGAATTCCCCTCATCAACGGAACGGCCCGAGGAGGATTGCGCCGAGGCGGTTCGACCGGATAGACACGCATCGCAGAGGCCACAGGGGCGTGATCCTGCGGTGCCGAAGTGGCGCCGCAGGGATTCCTGCCGACATCCACGCGAAACGACATATGCCGAGACACTGCGCAACCGCTGTGCGTCGCGCTCCTTGGCCGTCTTCAATCTGGCACCAAGTCCGCGAGCCCGATCAACGAGATCTGGACAGTCGGGCCGCAGTCGAATCCAGTCTTGCGCGTGATCTATCCAACCGGTTCGAGCAAGTATTCCGACGAGGGATTCCACGCGCGCGCGGTTCATTCCTACGGCGGGGCACAGCGAATCCAGCAGTACTGTGCTGGAATTGCTGCCATGTCGAACTAACACTCCCGCTATACCGACGAGGTCTTCGGCGCGGGGTCGTTGTCTTTCGAGGGTTCCCTTGACCATGGATTCGTCGTCCGCACTCACGAACATAACGCTTCGAGCGTGACCAGAGGTGTGAACCACCCAGCCCAAATCGCGGCAGTACTGCTCCAATGATGGCGGTGAGCGAAAGTGGACCAGGGTGTGGGCGAACTGAACGGGAGTTGACACGCGTCCAGTCGAGATGACCCAAACCGCTTGCGCGGTGAGGTCTTGCGCCGTCATCCGCGCGGTTGGTTCGAATCGGCGCGCGTCCATGCCAGCGTTGTTGAGCGCCGCCATGACATCGTTCACGTCGGCCATGCTATATCCGAGCACGACGGCAGGGAGTAGCGAATCGCGCAGCAGCTCGACTACTTGTGAGAGCCGCTTGTGCTGATCGGTATTGATGACGTCGAGACGCAGGGCTTCATGAACCGGCGGTAGATCGATTCGCAGCGGATTGCGAAGCCCGAGGCGATAGGGAAGGTCGCTGCGCACGCTCGGGGGGACGGAACGCAACAAGGCGAGCGTTGGTGGTCGACCTAGGCGCGGAGCCAAGTCGGCAATGCGTTCGACGCCTGGGTCGAAATCTGGAGCTAGCTCAGAGACGCGCTGCGTTTCGTCGATGGCCAAGAGGTCGAACGAGAGGGGCCGACAGTCGTCGAGCAAATCCTCAGAGAAAAGTCGGTCGAGCGAAGCCACAAGGACGTAGCTAGATTCACCGCGCAGGCGATTCAACTCGATGATGCGCTCCTCAAGGTTCGAAGGGATGGTTACCACAGTGAGCCCAGCCGACCTCAACATGTAGGCTTGGTCGGCAACCGACTCCTCGCTGGACAGCACGAGCAGAGCCTTCTTGCGATTTGCCAACGCAACCGCGCTGCACCCAATGAGAGCCGAGCGATCCGCGGGGACGAAGGCCAGCACGTCGCTGCCGTTCAACCAGGGCAAGAGGTAGCTGCGCAGGGCCTCCGATTCAACGACGACTCCCGCACCGGCCAAGAAACGATCCAGCGCATCGAAGTCATGCGCGTGGCTCGATGGCGCGGCAACTTCTGGGCGTTCGCCACGTGGACTGAGTCGCCCACGACGCACGCCCACTGGCAATACGCGCAGCGTTGAATCAGGGACTGGCTCCTCAGCGACCTGCTTGCGCCGTGCCTGCTCCTGTTCGATCCGCTCCTTCAGTCGAGCCATAGAGAACGGAACTGGCCCCGACGACGTCGGCGGCGGCACTGCCGAGCGAAGTGCCTTCGGCGTTACGCCCTTCTTGATCGGGGCAGGCACGCTTTTGGCACCTTTGTGCTTTTCAGTAGCCTTCGGCTGTTCTTTAGCAGCGGAACGCTTGGCGCCGCGTCCGGCGAATGGCAAAGGTAGCTGGCGAGGATCGACTGCGCTCGGTGGTGCGCTGGCGCGTCCGCCCTTCGCTGGCAGTATCTTTTGTTTTTTTGTCTGAGCGCGAGGTGGGAGGGCCTTCTTCGGCGCCGTTGACGACGTTCCACGACTCGGTGCTTTGGAGAGACGACTCGGTGCTTTGGAGAGACGACTCGGTGCTTTGGAGAGACGACTCGGTGCTTTGGAGAGACGACTCGGTGCTTTGGAGAGACGACTCGGTGCTTTGGAGAGACGACTCGGTGCTGCTACTGGGACGCGGCTTGCCTTGGTTTTGACGGGCAAAGGATTTTTTGCGCCAGTGCGACCATTCTTTGCACGTACTTTCGTCGCTGTTCGCTTCTGCGCCTGCGAGCGGCTTGCCGATAGCTTTGGAGTCGACATTGCTGGGCGCAGTGACTGTTTGCTCTTGGCGATGACACCTTTTGGCGGGGACGACGACTTACTTTTCTTGCGACCATTTTTGGCGGCCAAGGTCGCACGCCTGCTGGGCGCGGGCTTCTTTGCCGGTGCCTTCGATGCGGGTGCTTTGGCCTTAGGGCGTTGCGATTTCGAGGCAGGGGTCGCGGGTTTAGTCGACTTGCGACGGGCGGAGCGAGTACGAGAGGTCATGATTGGCTGGCAGCTGCCTGCGCGCTGGGAAGCGACGGATAGATGAGCGTCGTCTTCCCGCAGGCGCCTGTTCCTTCCGGCTACCACTGTCAGTGGCATTGGGGAACGAAAAATCAGACAACAGTTGGTCAGTGCTGCGCAAATGTTCAGTCTATGCTCGTCTGACTTTGAGTCAGCACAATTGAGATAGTCCGGGTGGAAGGTGGTTGGAAGTCGAATGGTATTAGGCAATTACGATATGTTACGCAACGTAGGCCGATTGGTCGCATAGGCAACGCTGACGTCGACCCTTCGAAGCCATTTCATCCGAAGAGGTTGCCGTTGCAGCGCAAAATCGTTGGCTGATCGGTAGTGATGCGGGAAGGCCCCCGCGCGCGACGCAGCAGCGACGGGGGTCGAGCCTCGATTCGGTTGGAGCGCTCCCGTCAGTCCGTAGTTTCGCGTGAGCGAAGAGAACCGTGGCAAACCTGCAGGCTTGGAGTCCCGAATGAAGGTCCTGGTTATCGGAATTGCTGGCGCGATCGGTCGATTGTTGGCGCTCGAACTACTCGAGTCAGGCTTTCGTGTCATTGGCTTGGATCGCCGTGCGTATGATGCCGGGCCTTCACCCGTGCGGGTGTACCAAGGTGATCTCAGTGGTACCTCAGCAGGTGAAGTGTTCCGCGCTGAGCGACCCGACGTGGTCGTGCACCTGGCGGCATCGCTCGCAACGGGCTCGTTAGGGGCACCGGCGCCGCGCAAGAATCTGGCGGCCACCCGAGTGCTGCTCGATGCGGTCACCAGGCATGGCGTTTTGGGACTCGTATTCGTTAGCCGCCATTTGTACTACGGCGCAGCCGCCGATTTGCCGACGTACCACCGGGAGCAAGATCCGCCGCACGGTGTCGAGACCTATCCAGAAACTGCCGATCTCGTGGCGTCGGACCTCATGGTTGGCGCAGCAATTGGCAGTCTGGCGCGGACGCGCACCGCGATCCTTCGAATCTGCCATCCTTTGGGGCCATCGATGCGCGGAATGCTGGCGCGTTTGCTGTGCGGAGCGCGTGTTCCGACGCTACTTGGGTTCGATCCGCTCGTTCAGTTCTTGCACGCTGCAGACGTGGCTCGCGCGATTCTCCTGGCCGTCGAGCAATCGCTTACGGGGATCTACAATGTTGGCGCCGCTCGGCCAATGCCACTGTCGCAGCTGATCGCGTTACTCGGGCGTAGCAATGTACCCATTCCCGAGGCTCTGTTCCGGCTATCCGCGGGGCGTTTTGGATTGGCGGAGGTCAGCCCGGGCGCGTTGTCATTGCTGAAGTACCCCATCATCGTCGACGATACGGTGTTTCGCCAGCGCACAGGGTACCGCACTCGATATAGCGAAATCGAAACCTTGGAGCTCTTCAAAACGACATCTGCCGCTACCGAGAACCCATGACGGCTACTAGGGCACTGGTACAGGCCTCGGGCAGTAGAGCGGCCCGCGCTCGCGAAGGCTATTCGGTCGCCTTGCGCATTTGCAGGTCATCAATGTCCGATGACGCAAGCCCGGGGTCGGCTTCTGGCTCGTCGTGGTCGCGCAATGCCGCCCGCCGGCGAAGTGACAGAAGCGTATCGAGCACTCGAATCATTTCACTGTCGATGCGCTCGTAGTACTCGCGCGTGGCGGCAATTGCAGACTCTTCGTCACCGGCGCGCATCGCCACCATGAGTCGGCGCAAGTGGTCGGGGAATTCCGGATCAAGCAGCCAAAGTGTCGGGAACCGATCGATTAGTTTCCGATAGAGCTCCATAAACGGATTGGCCACCCAGCGGATCGCCAGTGAGTGGCTCGCGTCGACCAGGGCATCGATCCAGCGGTGGAAACCATGGGCGATGACGACACGGTCGCCTCGCCCGTAGGCTGCAATCAACAGTTCGGTAATGTCCTGGAGCCGCTCGTGATCCGCGTCGGTGGCACGGCGCACGGCCAGGCGAGTCATGTACTCCATGACCACGAGCCGCGCCGGCAACATGTCCTCAGCGATTTGGGTAACCTCACCAAGATCCGCGCCGGATTCGATGAACGGAGCTAATAGTTCGAGTGTTCCCGAGCGCCGGAAGTCGGCCACTGTAACGCCCTGACCATGGCGCACGGTGACCAAGTGGAGTTGTTCGAGTCGACGCACGGCCTCGCGTAGCGTGTTGCGGTTCGTATCGTATTTCTGCGCCAGTTCGCGCTCACCGGGCAAGCGTTCGCCGGGGGCCAGTTCGCCTTTGAGGATCTGACGTCGCAACTCGACGAAGATACGATTCGTCAGATTGGAGACCTGTGGGTCCTCCTCATGGATCGACTCTCGAGTCATCGTGTTAGACCTCAGAACAGAAAGGAAGCCCCGACTGTGAAGTGTGGATACCCCATACGAACGGTGAGCCCAACACTGCGTCCGAACATGAATTTGGCTCCGACAGCAGGGTAGAAAATAGGGTAAGTTCTGGCATTGCTCGTAGGGCAATTGGTGCCATTGGGGCAGGTGCTGTCGTAGGACCAACTGGTGTGACGAATCGCCATGCCCACTTCACCGAATGGAACGATGATATCCGTCACGTAGAAGTTCCACTGCAACGCGATGGGGATCGTCAATGACGTGGTGCTGCAGTAGTTGTTGTTGTAGTAGTAGGAGTTCCGATTGTACCAGTAGTAGCAGCCGTTGCCGAAGGTCAGATCGGCACCGAATTTTATTGCCATGTTGTTGTTGATGGTCGAGATCGGCCCCTGATGCATGATCGGGATGGCCGCATGCAGACCTGGGCCGATGCCCTCGCCGGCCCAGCCTGAATCGAACCAATCGAGTGCCAGATGTGGCTCAAGTTCGAAGGAATACTGCGAGTGCTGTCCGGGGTGGCGGATGGTCGTCTCAGCCTGGGCCGCCGTTTCAAGACTGAACCAGGTGGTGGTGAGTGCAACTACCGATAGGAGTGACTTTGCAACGGAATAGCGCGACAAGTCGAACATCGTCATGAATGCCTCGGGTGATTGGTCCGTCACGAACTCGAGACTTCTACCCTGACCATGCCGGCGGGTCACGGGATTCCACTCGCAGCAACTTGGCCAGCGGGGATCGTCCCCAGGATCCCGGACGTGTCGGGTTTTCGCGTTGATGCATTGAGTATCGTATTGTCGAGGCTCAGCGCGCCGCTGCGAGCGGGTTGCGCTGTTTTGGCGCGTGCTGCATTGCTGGCAGCGGCCAGGGCGCGGGCGGCTGCGCCCGCCCACGCTAATTTAGGACAAAAATTCAGTGAACGAGAAAATGTCCCATGGTGCTTCAAAAAGGCCAGCGGGCCAAGGATATCATCGCAACATTTTTCTTTCGGTAGACCTTGGGACTCGGGGTTCGCGCGGGTAGCATCCCGCGACCATGTCGCAGTCGACCGACAACGAATCCCCATCGAGCTACTCCTCTGGGTTGGGTGAAGCCCCAGCCCGCTTCCTCTCGCGAATCATTCAGCACACGCTGCAGAATGATTGGCAGACGCCAGAAGACTTCTTACAGCACTTTGGTCCAGCCGAGCTTATGAAATCGCTCGCAAAGGTCGACGTGTTGCGTTCGAAGCTGTTGGTGAAGCTGGCCAACGTTCACGAAAAGATCGCGAGCAAGAAGTCGATCGAGAGTGCGGGTGAGGACTTGCGCTTGGTCCTTGAGGAAGGGATCACGACCCCAGAAGCAATTCTCGAACAATACACCGCGGATGACCGAGTGAAGTACCTCAAGGGCGCCAGCCTCTGGAACTTCATGTTTGAGGATCCGTTCCAAAAGACAACTCATGCCGATGGCGAAACCGCGCACGTGCGGGCAGTGCGGCGGATGACGTTCCTCATCGAGTGCGCCCTAGACGAGGGGATTCTGACGCTCGAACAACTCGCAGATGGCCTCGGTTTCGAGTGCATCGCCGAACATCTCCCGCCAGACGAATTGCGCAAGGTGTTGGTGAGCGCTTTGCGTTTGGGGCGCCTGAAGGAGGCAATGACCGAGCCGGCACTGCTTGATGTGGTCGAACTTCCGAAGCTGATGCGACACGTGCCGCTTGAGATCACTTGGAGACAAGTTATTCTTGACCGAATTGCCAAAGCGAACGGATGGACCGACGGCGAGCCAGCGAACTCGTCCGAAGCCGACGGCCGCGGCACTTCGGCTCCGCGAAGCAGCAAACGCGGTGCCGAGGTGGCGGCAGCTCCGAAATCCGATCGGTCAGGCGACGCACCGGAGCCGCACTCAGAGGTCGGTGCCGGTGCGCAAGACGAAGCGCGGGTTCGCGCACTGCAGCAACTTCGCAGCATCGAGCGTCTTCCTCCTCGCAACGAGGAGCTCTCGACGCCGATCCTCTTGTCGATCGAGTCCATGTACGAAGATCTGCTTCAGGCGAGCAGTGACGAGGAGCGCGCCGAGTGCATTCGTGAGTCATTCCCAAATGACGCGCACCTGCGAACAGCTATGTTCGCGCTGGCGGAATTACTTGAGCCGAGCATCGACGTGACACGACCGCCTATTTGTGACGCGGACACAGATGCGCTTGTCAAATTGGTCGTATTCGAAGAGCGCAAGCGCAAGGAGGGCGACGGCGGCATGCGCCGTTCATCAGTGCGCCCACCACCATTGCCGATGGGGCGTAGCGCCTCGAGTATTCCGGCGGCAAGAGTTTCAGCTCCGCCAAAGAACGAGCGCTAATCGTCGTTCGCTTTAGACAAGACCACACCCCGGACGGCCTCAGGTTGGCAGGGGTGTGGTGTATGCGGTCTGCGGGTGCTGCAACCGTATGAGCCGGACTGCGCCGCCGCGCCTGGCTCAAGGCGCTACACCACTCGATGCATCCAGCCGTGAACATCCACAACGGTCCCGTATTGGATGTCCATCAGCTGCTCACGCAGTTTCATCGAGACCGGGCCGGTCTCGCCGCCGTGGATGGGGCAGGTTCCCTTCGGGCTCTTGAGCGCACCAATCGGCGTAATGACGGCTGCCGTACCGCAGGCAAATGCCTCGGTCATCTTTCCGCTTTGGGCGTCTGTCAACCACTCGTCGATGGTGACCGTTCGCTCCTCGACGGCGTAGCCAAGCTCCCGACCGAGCGTAAGCAGGCTGTCTCGGGTAATGCCGGGCAGCAGAGACCCTGTCAATTTTGGTGTGACTAGGCTGGTCTTGCGCGAGTCTGCGTAGACGAAGAAGATGTTCATGCCACCCATCTCCTCCACATTGCGTCGGGTGACGGCATCGAGCCACACCACTTGATCGCAACCTTCGCGCATGGCCTGTGCCTGTGCCGGCAAACTGGCGGCGTAGTTGCCTGCAGTCTTTGCAGCGCCAGTGCCACCAGGGGCGGCTCGAACGTAGTCCTCGCAGATCCACACGGTGACTGGGTGGACACCGCCCTTGAAGTAGTTGCCTGCCGGAGAGCCGAGGAGCAGAAAAAGGTACTCGTTGGAAGGTCGGACTCCGAGGGCAGGTTCGGTGGCAATCAGCAGCGGGCGTAGATACAAACTGCCTCCGCGGCCGCTTGGTACCCAATCCCGCTCGTGGGCAATCAGCAAATCTGCCGCTTGGACGAACAACTCCACGGGAAGTTCAGGCATCGCCAGTCGCCGCGCAGAAGTTTGGAACCGCCGGGCATTGGCGTCGGGGCGATAGGTTGCAATTCCGCCATCGGGTTGACGAAACGCTTTGAAACCTTCGAAGATGGCTTGCCCATAATGCAACACCGAAGCGGCCGGCGAGATCTGCATCGGCGCGTAGGGCTCGAGCTTGCCCGGCAACCAGCCTCGACCCTCCACATAGCGAATCGACACCATGTGCTCAATGAATACGCGGCCAAAGCCCGGGTCGGCCAGGAGCGCTTCGCGCTGTTGGACGGTAACGCGGTTGGCGGCGGGGCAGACTTCGATCGGATGAGCAGCCATGGCGCCCGCGGAGATACTACACCTCGTTGCTCGATGCCCGTCGGAATCGCAGCTGGCGAGAAAGCGCAGGGGAAACGTACCAGTGTGCTTCTGACAGATCGCTGACGACCTGGGCCATCACGTCGGGCCAGACATTGCACCAGCGTTGTTTTACCCCATCCGCCCAGCAATTCAGGATGGCCCGGTCGTCGGCCCGCACGGCCAGCTTTGGGCGGTGTTCCAACGTTCGGCTCAACCGTTCGGCAAGCAGAGTCGCATTGAGGGGTGGCGGAAGGCCTTTGGTCAGCGTCCAGAGCCGTTGCCTGAGCGCTTCGAAATGGGCGGCCTCACCATCTGCGCTCCACTTGACATACTGCCCAAGCGCCTCGGGGGTCGCGGAAATCAGTGTTTCCCCGAGGAGTTGGCGTGTGGGAACGTCGTCCGCCAATGCCTCGTCGAGCACGATTTCGAGTCCGACGTGAGCTGTGGCGCGCGCGGTGCCTCGCCGCATCCCCAGACGCTGTAACTCTTGGCTTTCAGCGACTTCGGCGCGGCGAAATGGATCGACGGCGTGAAATATCCGGTCGGTGGCGTGGTGCAGTGCGTAGCCACGTCGGAGTCGCGGACAGTCTGTCCGTGGCGGCTTGGCACCAACAAGGCTGGCGAGATCTGGCAACACCGCGCCCAACGCTACCCTCCGGTCCTCCGTGAATAGCGATGCCACTGCAATGTGCGAGTAGAAATTCACTTGGGTGCGATGTGGCGAAACCAGAAACCTTACCTAGAATTGCTTGGCGCTATGCTCAGGCAACCTGACCGAGAACTAAGACTAGAGGTGGAGCGTGACTGATGACGACGACCTGTCAACGGCGCCCGAGCAAGACCGAGAAGAAGTTCGGGACAAAGCTCAGAGCGGCACGGGCCCCCAGAACACGCGGGTTGACCGGTGGCTGACGGCAGCCCGCTTGTTCAAGTCGCGCAGCCAGGCCCAGCAGGCATGCGAGGCGGGGCATGTGATGATAAACGGCGTGGCAGTCAAGCCGAGTCGCTGTATTCAGATTGGGGATGAAGTTCGTGCGCGAGCACCGCGCGGACTGTTCGTCGCGATCGTGCGCGGGATCGAAGAGAAACGACAGGGGGCCGCACGCGCCCAGTCGCTCTACGAAGATCGCTCGCCGCCAGTGACTGCCCGTGACTCGAATTTGGGATCGCGGGACCGTGGTGCTGGGCGACCGACGAAAGCGGACCGCCGAGCCATCCTACGCCTAACCGGCTACAATTCGGATTCCTGACTGGCCTCGGACTGCTGACGCCGTGCCTGGCTAATCGTTGCCGTCGGCAGCAGCGGGGGCTGGTGCTGGTGGTGGATGAGCAGGTTGCGCACCACCGGGCATGATACCGGCACCGACGGGTGTCGGGGCTCGGGCCCCACTTCGGAACCGACGTCGAGCAGCCGCCCGCTCGGTGGGGTCGGTCGTGCTGCTTGCTGACGCGGCAGCAAAAGACTCCTCCTCGTCAACGGACGCCTTCTTCGCCTTGTTCGCAAAGCTTTCGGGAACGAGTAGTACAACGATAGCGATGTAGAGCAGGCTCGCCGCGACCGGCAGGAAGAATGGCATCCACCGATGCCCAAACGTGTGACGAACCTTGACAATCAGGGCCATGTAACTCCATCGAAACGTACAACTTTCTCTGGTCCCGTCAATCGACAAACGACGCGGCATCGTCGTGGCTACAGAGTCACGACAGTTGCTAAGGGGTAATTCTTAGCCACCATCGGCCCAGACGTCGTCTACAGGTAGCGCGTTCGATTCGGGTTGCTCCAAATAACCGTCAGGCAGGCAAAGCCGCTTCCGCCCCGAGCTCTTGCCCCGCGGCACGCGCAGAACACTTGGCGGAAACTCGAGGGTTCGGTCGACTTTGGACAGCAGCTCCACCATCTCGTCGAATGTGACGACCGTGACCAGCGCATCCCTCAACTGGGTGCTGCCGCGAAATCCCTTGGTGTACCAAGTTGCCTGGCGACGAAAGCACGGGATGGCGCGCGTTTCACCAATCGATTCGACAAGCAAGGAAAGGTGTCGGAGCATCATGTCCACCACGGCTCCGAGGCTGGGGGGTCGGTTGGGGCGTTTGCCCGAGAACATGCGGGCAAGATCCTCGAACAACCACGGGCGGCCAAGGCATCCTCGTCCGATAGCCACAGCGTCGCAGCCAGTCATACGCATCATGCGCAAGGCGTCGGCCGCTTCCCAGATGTCTCCGTTCCCGACGACCGGGATTTGGAGCTCATTCTTGAGTTCTGCGATCGCTTGCCACTGTGCGTCGCCATCGTAGAACTGCTCAGCCGTGCGCGCATGCAGGGTGACTGCCGCGCAGCCACAGTCTTGGGCGATACGACCCGTCTCGATGAAGTTAAGATGGGCATCGGTGAGCCCCATTCTGAACTTGACCGTGAGGGGAATGCGTCCGGCGGCGCGAACCGCACTGGAGAGGATCCGCTCAAGCAGTTTTGGGCGATGGGGCAGGGCAGAGCCCCCGCCTTGGCGCGTCACTTTTGGTACTGAACACCCAAAATTCAGGTCAACGTGGTCGACCCAGCTATCTGTGACCAAACGTTCGACGGCGCGGCCCACGTAGTCTGGATCGACGCCGTAAAGCTGAATGCTTCGTGGCTTCTCGTCTTGCCCAAATGCGGCCAAGCTCCAGGTCTTCGAGTTGTCATCGACTAACGGTCGCGCGGCTATCATTTCACTGACGCACAGCCCCGCACCGTAGTGTCTGCAGAGCGAACGGAAACTGCTATTGGTCACGCCCGCCATCGGCGCCAGAACGACTGGCGGCCAAATAGACAGATTCCCCAACTTGAATGGTGGAAATTCACCGGGAATGGCGGCTTGCACATGGCGAGCGAGCGGAGATTCGACGCTGTCTGCGACGAGTTCGGCGGGCTCGTCATCGCGAAGGCTGGCGAGTGGTTTGAACGGTTGCTCTGCGTGCATGAAGGGAACGACGATAAGACTCGGCTACTTATTCTTCGGATATTGATTCAGTGGGCGCGATACCAGGACCTCGTCACTCGGAAGCTCCGAAGCGACCATCGAATAGGCGCCCGAACGGTCTTGTTCGTCCTTGACAAAACGAGAGTGAAGCACAAGAGGTCGGCCTGCGGCAGAGGGAGTGGACGCAGTACCGGTCGTCGGGCGACCTACCGCGGCGGCAGGTGAACCGCTCGATGAAAGTGCTGGTGGTCCGACGTCCCAGTTGTCCGGATCTCCCAGCGACGCGAGGGCGAGCGAGTTAGATTGCGGCTGTTGATGAGATGGGTCAGTCAGTGCTGGTTGGTCGCCACCAGGGGCTCTGTCGATCGGGGATTGCGACCACGCCAAACGTGCAGGGGTGTTCGGAATTTGCTCGGCATTCGGAATGGTCACAGTACGTTCGATGCTAGAGCTAGCTGTACCGCCGGTGCCGAGCGCCGCCAAAGTTGCTTGCAGTCGACTTTCGGCTTGGTCTCGTTGTTCGGCAAGTTGCCTGAGCAGACGCAGCGATCGGTCTCGTTCATACAGTAGCTCGTCGAGGCGCGCCCTGAGCTCGACCAGGTCTTGGGGGGGAGGTGCAGACCGAATCGTGGGTCCGAGCGACACACGTTGCATACTTGCCGATGACGACGTGCCTGCCCGCGTTAGGTTTCGCGATAGCTCCCGAACGCGATCGATGGCCGCGTCGCGCTCGCGTCGCAGCGTCGCCTTCTCGACGTCGTGTTCGTGAATGAGGTTGGCGACGAAGCGGTCGTTTTGATCTTGCAATTGACGCTGCTCGTCTTGCAGCTGCACTTGCTCGCGCTCCGCGGACTCGCGTAGTTGGCGCAACTCGACCGACGACTGCTGCAGTTGTTCGCATACGGCTCCGACCTTCTGCTGGACATTCGACAGCTCGCGTCGGAGGAATGTGACTGCTGACTCACCTTCGAGATGGCGAGATTCCATCAGGTCGATGGCTCGAGTTAGACCGCTACAGTCAACGAATTCGAAGTCTCGCTGGATGTTGGGCTCCGTTGGAAACGGCCGTGCAGCGGGCTTCGGGGCGTCCGTAAATTGCTCCGACATGCTACCACCTGCACAAGGGGAGGTTATTTGGTCCACCTTCGATCCATCGAAGGTGGCTCATGTTCCCTGCCACGCCAGACGATGATCGACTTCTAGCAAGAGGCAGTGCGGATAGCTGCATGGTTTCACGCGCCAACTGACGTCCAGAATAGTGCTTTGAGGCGAAGCGCGACAGGATACGTTACGGGCAGGACACCAATATCAAGCAACTGGCCAGCCGGACCATTGATGGGCCCTTGCAAGGGGGGCTCTCGAATGAGTGTCACGAATTCGTGCTGCCGGTATTAGGATGATAGCGATGCGCGCGCGGCAAGATCCAAAACGTCCCGGAAAGAAGCCGGCCCAGCTACTGCCAGTCAGAAGCTTCTCGGTGGTCTTCGTGCTGAATGGCTTGGCCAGTGCCAACTCAGGCCGCGTCAACTTTCGATGTTCCTGCGCAACCGACCGCGGCGCGGTCAGATGGGGTAACTGACCGTGCTTCGGATCCTGTTGGTCGAAGATTCTCCGAGCATGCGGCGATTCGCGCGGACCGCCCTGGAAGCCGTGCGAGCGGAGCTTGGCGACATCGAGGTCGTGGAGGCAACGAGCGGTTTCGATGCGCTCCGCTGGCTGCCCCGCGGTCGATACGACCTTGTTGTCACGGACATCAATATGCCCGATGTCAACGGTCTCGAATTGGTGAGGTTCATCCGTCAAAATCCTGTGCATCGCACTGTGCCCATCGTGCTGATTTCAACGCAGTCGTCAGATCGCGACCGCGAACGGGGTTTGGGATTGGGCGCGAATGCCTACCTAGTGAAACCCTTCGCCGCAGAGGACCTGGCGCGCGAAGCAATTTCACAAATCGTGAGTGCATCGAGTACCAATGGCTGAATCGGGCGATAAGGTGCGTGAGGATTTTTTCTCCGAGGCTCAGGAGATTATCGAGGGACTATCGCGCAATCTACTCGTAATTGACGACCTACACCGACAGGGGCGCTCCGATCCCGGGCTAGTGAATGAGGCATTCCGTGCGGTTCATACGCTCAAGGGGCTGTCGAGTCTATTTGGCGCGTCCCCGATGGGCAATGCGGCGCACCACCTAGAGGACATCCTAGACGACCTACGCCTCGGTCGCGTTCCTCTCGACGACGGGGTCATCGACATTCTCTTTCGTGCCGTTGAAGTATTCAACGAACTACTGGCGGGCGAGAAGTCCGGTGTCCCGTCCACGAGCGATGCAGTTGATGTACTGATAGCAAAGATTCGACAGATCGGCGCACCACCCGGACCCATTGCTAGCGCGCCAGTCGAATACGATCTAGATGTGGGGATGCTGGCCGTACTCACCGAGTACGAAGAACACAGGTTGCGCGCCAACATCGAGGAGGGGCGGCGTCTGTATCGGCTGCGCGTGCGATTTGACCTAGTCACCATCGACAAGGCCCTCGAGGAAATAAAGGATCGCGCGAAAAAGTTCGGCGAGATCATCACCTACCTCCCGACGGGCGATGCTAGCAGTACTGATACGATTGAGTTGGACCTGTTGATGGCGTCGACTGAAGACTTGCCGACTCTCAGTCGAGAGCTTGGCACAGGCAATGTCCTCGTCGAAGAGGTATCGCGGCTTGATTCTGGTCCCCAGGTGTCCCCTGCGGCAGATTCAGTCGGCGCGCGCAAATCGCATCTGCCTGCCACTGACAAGAGTCTTTCCGTCGTACCGCCGCCCGTACGGGAGTTCATTCCCGTTCGTGAGAAAGACAACGTCTCTTTGCGTTCGGTGAGTCAGACGGTTCGCGTCGATATCCGGCGACTCGACCACCTGATGAACATCGTCGGGGAATTAGCGATCGTACGAAGTGCACTGGCCAAAACAGCGGAACGGGTTCGTGGTGAGGGACAGCGCTCGCTCGCCATGGATCTGCAACGGCTTCACCGCACGTTCGAACGCAGGCTCGCAGAAATGCAGGCCGGAATCCTCGAGGTGCGTATGGTACCACTCGGGCAGGTGTTCGAACGCTTAGCGCGAGTGGTCCGGCAAATCAGTCGCGACGTCAAGAAGGAGATTCGCTTGGTGATTACCGGCTCAGAGACGGAAATTGACAAGCTCATCGTCGAAGAATTGAGTGATCCGCTGATGCACATGATTCGCAACGCGATCGATCACGGCATCGAACCTGCAGGAAAGCGAGCGGAGGTCGGGAAACCCGCTACCGGCACAATTGCTCTGAATGCATTCCAAAAGGGCAATCACGTCATGCTTGAGGTCGAAGACGACGGCCGCGGAATTGACGAGATGGCCATATTGGAGCGCGCCATACGTCTTGGCAAGGTCTCGCCCGAGGAGGCTCGCGAGTTGACGCGCGCCGAAATTCTAGGACTTATCTTCTTGCCCGGACTGAGCACGCGAGAATCAGTCGATGACCTCAGTGGGCGCGGCGTTGGTATGGACGTCGTAAAGAACAACATCAGCAAGCTCGGCGGGGTCATCGACGTCCACAGCGAGTCCGGGATTGGCACCAAGATCGCAATAACGTTGCCCATCACTCTCGCAATCGTCAGTGCTTTGCTGATGCGGGCCGCGAACCAGACATTCGCCATGCCACTTGCCAGTGTGTCCGAGGCGATTCCGTTCGATGGTAGTTTCGTCCGCAACATTGATGGACGTTCGGTCATGACACTGCGCGGTACCACGCTGCCGATCTGTCGATTGGACGAACTATTTGGACTTGTCCGCACTGGCAGTCCACCACGCCGCCAGTTTGCTGTGGTGGCTTCGCTCGGTGCGCGGCGCCTCGGTTTAGTGGTCGATCAGCTCGTTGGAGAGCAAGATATCGTCATCAAACCCTTAGGTTCGTCGCTGAATGATGTGCGTGGATTTGCCGGTGCGACCGAACTCGGCGATCAGCGTGTTGGGCTGGTGCTGGATGCCGCATCCATCATTGAGGAGGTCCTCGCTGGCACTGAGTCAGCCCTCAGGGGAGCGAGGTTGGGCCATGCCTAGCACTTTGGTTCTATCGGCGCGTCGCGCCATGGCGCGTGCCCCCTCGGAACGGGGTCAAGTGCGCGAGTTTCTTGCGGTCGCGCTGGCGTCTCAACTTTACGGCGTCGAATTGACTCAGATTCGCGAGATCTTGAGCCCGCCGCCACTTACGGTTGTCCCGCGTGCGCCCCGCTATGTGATGGGCGTATGCAGTGTCCGCGGGCAGTTGGTGACCGTAGTCGAGCTCAAGCAGGTACTTAGTCTTCCGGAGGGCGGCGCGACGCGGCGTGCGCGCATCCTGCTGAGCGAGTGCAAATCTGAAACTATCGGCTTCTTCGTTGACGAAGTGCGGCAGGTCATTCGCCTCTCAGAGGGTGAGATTGAAGCTGCAGGTGCTGCGTTGGGCGGCGAGGCGCCCGAGCACGTGATTGGCATTGGGCGCCCCGGAAATGAAGTCCTGGTTCTCTTGGATCTTGAACGAACTCTTTCGAGGAAGTGATTCTCTGGCAGGAACGACATCATGCATGGTTCCAAACAACGTCCGGATCCTGAAAAAAGCTTGGTTGGCTTCTCCGTGGGAAGTGTCAACTATGCGGTGCCGATCGGGTGTGTGCGAGAGATCATCAATCCTGCAGAAGTTACCCGCCTGCCGCACGCGCCACCCGTGGTCGTAGGTGTTGCCGACCACCGAGGGGAAGTCATCCCTGTCATCGACCTCAGAGTGCGGTTTCATGTCGTCGCCAATGAGGATCCGCGACGCATCAAATGGATATTGGTCGACGTTGGCGGATTGACGATCGGACTGGTAGTCGATCGGGTGACCGAGGTTTTCGGCACCGGCGGCGTAGGACTTCGACCAGCTCCGTCTCTCGGTGGTGGAGAGGACGAGCGAGGGATCGTGGGTGTAACCTCGCATGAGGGAAATATGGTTTTTGTCTTGGATTTGACGTGTTTCGAGGCAATTGCTGCGGGTCTTGGGCCAATGGCCGCCCATGATTCTGCGCCATCGATGGTGCGATGAGCGAAACCAACTGGGAAACTGCGTTCGACTCGACCGATCCTGAACAAAGGAGGCTGGTCGTCTCGACGTTCGCTCGGACGAGTGGCTCCGACGCGGTGGCTTTCGTAATACGAGCACTTGGCGATGACGATTGGCGCGTGCGCAAGGAGGCCATCGGCGTCGTTGTCGACATCGGGCCGTCACCTGAGTTGCTCGATGCGCTTATTGCTACCTTTTCGAACAGCGACGACGTTGGATTGCGCAACGCTGTCAGTGAGGCGTTGGCAGGTTTTGGACGACCTGCAGTTCAGCGCATTGCCGCCGAAATGGCGACACTCGATGCCGACGGGCGCAAACTTGCCGCCGAAGCCCTTGGGCGGACGGGCCATCCGAGCGCAATCGCAGTTCTTGGTGCTCTACTCCGCGACGCGGATGCCAACGTGCGAGTGGCGGCGATCGAGGCGCTTGGGGGAGTCGGCGGAGCGCGAACCGATGAAGTTGCTGTGTTTCTGGCCACTTCCCTCCGCAGTCCCGAACTTCTCGAACGACTCGCGGCCCTTGACGCCATCAACGCCCTTGGCATTGCACTTGACTGGTCGGAACTGGTTTCGAGTGTCGGCGTGCCGGTGCTGGAGCGAGCCGCGCTTACCGCTGCGACGAAGTCGGATGCAGCGGACGTTGCTGAGCTTCTAGTACAAGCAATGAATCGACAGGCCGCCTTTGGCGAGATTTGGCCAGTCGAAGTGTTGGCGGAGTATGTCTCGAGTTCGCCGATATCGTTGCTTGCAGCCAAGCGCGCCCTGACCTCGGTACCCCAGAGCGTGAAAGAATTCCTGTTCAATCTGACCGAATCTGAGGAATTCGACGTGCGCAGTGTTGCGCTCATCGTACTTGCCGCATTGGGCGACGAAGCCGCGTCTCGGCGGGTGCTAGATGCAGCAGAGCGCGACGAAGAGGCAGGCGTGGCCGACCACTTGATCGAGGCTATGGCCGGTCTAGACGTTGGCGTTCTGAAAACTCGCTTGCGCGGCACCGACCCGGTCCAACGAGCATTGGTCCTGCGTATCGCGGCAAGGTTTCCCTCCACTCTCGCTCCAGACCTAATCCTCGCCGAAGTAATGCGAGCCCTGGAAGAGGGCGCTGAACCCGTACTTTCGGCTGCACTCGAGGTGTTGGCAACACATAGCAACGAGGAGTGTTTGAGCCTGCTCGTCAGGCAATTCGTGGCACTGCCCATGGCTCTGCGCCGCACGGCAATGGTCGTGCTGGGTGAAATGGCTGCGCGGCACCCAGAAACGGCTCGGAGCGTCATCGACCTGACGAAATTTACCGGCGAAGAGTGGATTGCTTCGACAGTGCTGGTGGGGGCATTGGCTCGGTCGGGCTACCCGATGAGCCAGCTGGACATGGAGCAGCTGACGCGCTGTCTGTCGGCCGACAGTGCTGCAGTACGTTGCTCCGCGTTGGAGGCCCTTGCGGAAACGGGTGATGCTGCGGCGGCCGACGCAATCGCGTTTTCACTCACCGACGAGGAACTCGAGGTGCGACTCGCAGCGGTGCGGGCCCTCGGCAGCTTGCGGGGCGACGGCGAGTCGGCCGCGATCATTGGAAGGCTAATTGACCTGGCGCAAAGGACCGACGATCGTGAACTGCTTGTCGTGGCCGTTCAGGCCATTGGTGAGACGAGCGATCCTCGCGCGCTCACCGGCCTGCGTCCATTGGTCAGATCCCCGGAACCAAGCGTTGCGGTGGCGGCCGTTGAAGCAATCGCACGGGTGAAGGATGCTCGGAGGCTTGAGTCGCTAATTGACGGATTGTCACACCAAGACGTTGACGTCGTAAAGTCCGCCATGCAAATGCTCGTGCGGGAAAACGACGTACGGGTTGAGGCACATTTGGGCGCCTGTCTCGACCACGATTCTTGGGGTGTTCGGCGACTTGCAGCTGATCTCCTGGGGCAGAAGGGGGGCGAGGTCGCCGCTGCGTTGCTGCGCGCGAAACGCGCTACGGAACGTGAACCGTTGGTCAAAGAAGCGCTTGAGCGTGCCCTTAGTTTTGTCGAGGGAACCGCACCGACCCGACGCAGTTCGCCGGCACCCGGTCAAGGGAGTTGGCGGCCCAGATGATGCGCGCCAATTCTGCAGGCAAGCTGCTTCGCCTTAAGCCCGAAGAATTTCGGATGATACGGGACTTGGTGAATGCCTACGCGGGGCTGCACTTTGGGGATGATGCGCTCGTGATATTCGATCGCCGTTTGAGTGACCGCGTGGCAGCACTTCAGCTTTCCGGCTTCGACGAATATTACAAGTACCTTCGTTTCAATTTGCGCGGACCGGCTGAACTGGAAGAGGTGCTGGAGCGACTGATTACGACCGAAACCTACTTCTTTCGGCAAGAGTACCAGCTGCGGGCTTTTAGTCGTGAGTTGTTGCCGCGACTTGCGGAATCGAACCAAAGTTCGAGGCGGCTGTCGATTTGGAGCGCTGGCTGCGCAACGGGCGAAGAAGTGTACACCCTTGCGATTTTGGTTCACGAATCGGGCTTGTTCGACGGTTGGGAAGTGAGACTTTTCGGGAGTGACCTTTCGCGCCACAACGTGGCGTTTGCGCGGCGTGGGATCTACCGACCCTCGTCATTTCGCACCACCAGCCCCGAGGCACGGCGTGCGTATTTCGAGGAAGGTCCTGAGGGTGCTCAGGTTCGTGACCAGATTCGGCGATTCTGCCACTTCGGGCAACTCAATTTGGTCGATGCTGGGCGCGCTTCTATCGTGGGTCGCGTGGATGTTGTATTCTGTCGAAATGTCCTTATCTACTTTGACCTACGTTCACGCAAGACGGTGATCGAAAATCTATACGAGCGACTGTTTCCAGGAGGTTATCTCCTCCTCGGTCATTCGGAATCGCTGCTCAATGTGACGACTGCGTTCGAGCTCGTGCATTTGTCCGAGGATCTCGTATACCGTCGACCGCTGTCCATCGCGAAATTGGGAGGGAACCAGTGAGTACTGACACTCGCTTCCGCGTGCTAGTGGTCGATGATTCGGCGTTCAATCGACGCAGCATTTCCGATATTCTATCATCGGACCCAGAGGTTGAGGTGGTGGGCAAGGCCGCCGACGGCGACGAGGCACTCAGGCTAGTGTCCATGTTGAAGCCCGATGCCATCACCTTGGATCTCGAGATGCCACGGATGGACGGATTCACGTTCTTGCGCATCTTGATGAGTGTCAATCCGACTCCCGTCATTATCGTCTCGTCGTACAGTCAGAAGGAGAACGTATTCAAGGCGCTCGAGCTCGGGGCGCTCGATTTTGTCGCTAAATCCGACAGGTTTGCTGATTCAGAAATGCATCGGATTCGAGGCGAGCTATTACAAAAAATCCGCGTGGCTAAGAACATGCGCCCCGGCGTTCTGGCCATGCGTCGAGTTGCCGAGATGGCGGCGCCGCGGCCCACTGTGGTCACTCCAGCGGCTTTTGTGGAGCCACGTTACGTCATTGCCATCGCCTCGTCGACGGGTGGGCCGAGTGCTCTGATGGAGGCATTCTCGAAGATCCCTGAACGGCCGCGTTCGACGATCGTCATAGCGCAGCACATGCCGGAAAAGTTCACGCGGACGTTTGCCGAACGGCTGGACCGTCGCAGCCCCATGCGTGTTTCGGAGGCTCAAGACGGCGATTTGGTAACGGCGGGGCGAGCGTTCGTGTGTCCGGGGCGACGTTGCGTCGAACTCGAACGTGCGCGCAATGGTGAATTGCGGCTCAAGGTTGTGGTTCCGGATCCCTCGGACCGCTACTCGCCGAGTGCCGATCGCCTATTTTTTAGTTGCGCTCGGGTTGCAGCAGCCAAGTCAATCGGCGTTGTGTTGACGGGTATGGGCGATGATGGTGTTCAAGGCGCCCGGGCGATCGTTCAAGTGGGTGGCACTGTGGTGGCCGAGAGCGCAGCAACCGCCGTGGTGTACGGCATGCCAGGCGCGGCCGTACGTGCGGGTGTCGTGTCGCGTTCAATGGCGATTCACGAAATCGCAGATTGGCTTGCTGCGGTCTGCATTTAGCCGTCGAGTCCTCTCACTCAGGGGCTCATTAATCCGAAGACGACGTTGAGCATCAACGCAATGACCGTCGTGTTGAATGTAAATGATTGGACGGAGTGCAGGAGGACTGCGCGGCGGATCCGGCGGCTCGTGATGACGACATCCGAGCATTGCGCACACATGCCAATCGTGAAGGAAAAATACGCGAAGTCCATGTCGTCTGGCGGAAGTTCACCTGGAAAACCCAGTCCGCCAACTCCCTCGCCACGGTCGCTGTAGTAGAGGTGCGCGTAGCGAAGCGTCCAACTGGTGTGATTGAGCAGCCAGGCACCGACTACAGTTCCGACGGACAATACGAGCCAAGAGGGAGATTGCCCGACATGGGTGGTTGCGCGTTCACGCAACAGCGCGATAGCCGCCGCCAAACTCAGCATGGCAGACAGCAGTACCACCACGTGAACGAACAGCCTGCCCGGATCTTCGGCCGCTGCCCGCGCCCTGGCCGTCTGCGGGGTCGCTGTCAATATGATCCCCCATGCCAAGCCGACGAGTGACCAAGTTCCGGCATTCCACGCCACCAAAATGCGGACGCTCGGGGCGAGCCCCGACGAAATAGCGGCAGTGCACAGCGCCACCAGTAGTGCGATAGCAAGCCTGGTGCTTGCGGATGTATGCAGCCAGCGGATGACCGTGGCTCGGATCAAATGGTGCCGCGTCGATTGCATCGGAACGCGACAGTAGTATAAGCCGCAGTTGGGTTCTACTAAGCGCTGGCCATAACAAACGACCATGCTCCGCGGTGCTCAAATAATTGCTGGAAGTGACGAGCGTGGCGTGATCCTAGATTTGTGATTCGGTCTTCTCGCCCAAAAGCATGCGGCTCGACAGAGTGTGGGGGCCTCCGCCTGTGACCTCGGTCGCAAATTCGAACACGAGCGGCCAATGGGCCTAGAGATGCTCGTTGTCCGCATTTGGCGCTGGTTTCCCTGGGGCGATCCGGGTCGACCGAATCGCATGGCTAGCCCGGTTGCTTCCGCCATTTCCCCCAAATTTTGACCACGTGCGACGCAACCGCTACCAATCTTGGCGTGAGACTCGCGAAAAGCGCACAAGCGGCAGTGATCAGCCTCGTGGTTGCTCTCATAGCGCATCAGAGCGTGGCTCAATCTGGGAGTGGGAGCGGCTCAGGCGCGGCTCCACCAAGCGCGCCAGGTTCGCCAAAAGAGACGTCGGCCCAATCGAGAGCACCATCCATAGCTCAGAAGCCCGCTGACAGTCCATCAGCGGTCGCCAAGGACCGAGCTTCGGCGACCGCGAAAACCACTACTGCGGCAGCGCCGTCAACTGACACAAGTTCCGGAGCAGGCGCGAAGACTACGAGTCCCGCGAGACCGCCCAGTGCAACGGCTACTGCCGCTACGTCGAAGCCGAACGCCAACGCGAGTGCAGGTGCGAACAGTGGCTCGAATGCGAGTACGACCGTCGCTGCGCCGAGCAGCGCCGGTTCTGCCACCACTTCGGCGGTAACGACGCCCAAACCAAAGCAAACGACCGGTAGCAGTCAAAGCTCGAAGCCAAAAGCCAAGGCCAATAGTGCCGCGACCAATGCGAAGACGGGAAAGGCTGCGCGCAACAACGCGCAGAAGTCCAGCCAAGCCCCGGAGCCGCGCAAAATCGGTCAGGAATCGACCACTGATAGCACCGAGACCGATCCAGAATTGGTCGCACTCGGTCAGGCTGAGCGCGCCCTGTTCCCATGGGCACTGCGCGGCGTGCGTTCGAGCTTTTCGTTTGATGAAGCGCTGTTTGGACCACTGCGCGAACCAGGAGCCGTAGCGCCCGCCTGGTTGAAGGTCTTGAGCTTGCCGGCGGTGTTTCCCAACGTGGACGGTCGCATCATCACCTACCTTGAGTTCTATCGTTCGACTCCGGAGGGCAAATCGCTGTTGCGGACCTGGGCAAAAAAGCGCGGGCGCTACCAAACTTCGATCACGGGCACATTGGCAAAAGCCGGCGTACCGACGGAATTGGTTTGGCAGAGCCTGGTCGAAAGCGGGCACAACCCGACGATTCGTTCGCCAGCGGGTGCGGCGGGCCTCTGGCAATTCATGCCCGAGACCGCGCGCCTCTACGGCCTCGTCGTTGACCGGTGGCTTGATGAACGACTGGATCCCGAGCGTTCTACGGTGGCCGCGGCCAAGATGATGGGCGATCTCTTCCAGCACTTTGGCAATTGGGAGTTGGCACTAGCGGCGTTCAACATGGGTGAGGCCGGACTACTGCGAGCCATCCGCAAATACAACACGAACGACTTCTGGACACTGAGCTACTACGAGGCCGGGCTGCCAATGGAAACAGCCTTGTATGTGCCGCGGATCATTGCGCTGACCATCGCGATGCAGAACGCGAAGGCGTTCGGAATCGACGACATCGTGCCCGATGACCCGATCGAATTCGATACGGTGACGCTCGCGCCGGGACAATTGCTGTCCACGGTTGCCCGGGTGATTGGGGTGACCGAAGGCGATGTGGTGCAGAAGAATCCTCACTGGTTGGCGCAGCGCGTGGCGCCAAGCGTGTCGAGCGATCGATCGCTCGGGCGCGTCTACCTACCCAAAGGAACTGCCGATTTGCTTCGGGCACGCGCTGCCAGACTCACCGGGCTCGAGGCGGATTTGGTTGCCTACGCCGTTAAGGCGGGGGACTCGTTCGAACTACTGGCAAGTGCCCGCGGGATTTCCGTTGATACCCTGCGCAACATCAATCGAGCGCCAACCGATGAGCGCATCGAGCCTGGAGCGTTGGTGCTACTGCCTCGGCAATCCGCTGAACCGATTGAATCCAAGTCCGCAGACGAGGAGCGCATTGCCGTAGTGCCGCCGTACCTTGAGCTGCCGAAGGATCAGCGTCGGATTTTTTACCGTGTACGCGCTGGGGACACCATCAGTTCTATTGCCGATGCCTTCGCGGTGCGGCGCCTCGATCTCGTTACCTATAACAGCCTCGACACCTCAGCCAAGTTGCAGCCGCGCATGCTACTGCAACTGTGCGTGCCCGTTGACGCACCGTTGGATGCCCGGAGCTTTCTCGACGAGAAAGACGTCACGATTCTCATTGCAGGCAGCACCGAGTTCAGTGAGTATTTTGAGGGTCTGCGCGGCAACGAACGCGTTGTCGTGCAGGCCAAAGAAAAGGACACGCTGGCGACGATTGGGGCAAGGTTTGGCGTGACAGTCGGGATGATGGAGCGTATCAATCGACGATCGCGTCGCGACGTGCTGAGCCCCGGTGAGGCGATCGTCGTTTATACCAAGCGTAAGGGCAATCAGTCGCGCATTGCCGCGGCACATTAGGCCGAAATCCGTCAAGTCATCCCGATAGTGGTGGATTGCTTGAGTGAAGGGAGTTGCCAACCGAAGGGTGCTGGAATATGGATGGGGCCCAGGTCCGGGCGTCCGGATGTGGTCGCAGGCAAGGCGAATTCATGACATTTGACAGCATTGTGTTGGCAGCGGGCAAAGGCACGCGCATGAAGAGCAGCATCAGCAAAGTGTTGCACGACTTCGCTGGGAGAAAGATTGTCTATTTTCCGGTGCGTGCAGCCCTCGAATGCGGCGCTACGCGCGCGATCGTGGTGTGTAGCCCTGACAACCGAGAGTCGATTGCTAGGTACCTCGAAGCCGAGTTCGGCAAGGACCGTATCGTGTGCGTGGTGCAGACCGAGCAACTTGGAACCGGAGACGCTGCGCGCGCCGGAATGATTGCCTGCCAAAGCGAGCAAGTCTGTTTGTTATGTGGTGACACTCCACTAGTCGATGCCGCAGGACTAGAGTTATTTACTGCTAGTGACGGGAAACCAGCGTTTTCGGTCATGAGTTGTCACCTCGATGATCCGACCGGATATGGGCGGATCCTGCGCGATGGCGAGCGTCGCGTCGTTGCGATTCGCGAGCAACGCGACGCAAGTTCAGAAGAGCGTCGAGTTACGGAAGTCAACGCCGGGATCTACTTTGGCGATACCGCAGCGCTACGAGGTGCGTTGGCTGCCTTGCGCTGTGACAATGACCAGAAGGAGTATTACCTGACCGACGTCGTAGCGATCCTCAGCCGCACCAGCCAGGTTGAAGCTCGGCTCGGCTCGCCCGACACACTGCTTGGAATCAACGACCGCGAACAGCTTGAGGTTGCCGAGCAGAAGATGCTCTCAACAATCCGGACCCGACATCGGCGTGATGGCGTTACGGTTCGCGGTGACGCGCGTATCGAAGACGCGGTCGAAATTGGGCGCGATAGCGTCATCGAATCCGGGGTGCAGCTACGGGGCAAGACGCAGGTCGGATCTGGTACCCACATTGACGTGGGCTCGGTCCTTACCAACGTGACCGTGGGCTCAAACGCCCAGATTCGGCCGTATACGACCATGACGGAATGCGAACTTGGCAACGCCGTACAAATTGGCCCGTATGCGCACCTGCGTCCCGGGAGCATCATCGAGGACGAGGCCCACATCGGCAATTTCGTCGAGACCAAGAAGACACGCATGCGTCGCGGCGCCAAGGCGAATCACTTGGCGTATTTGGGTGACGGCGACGTGGGTGAGAAGGCGAATATTGGTGCCGGAACGATCTTCTGCAACTACGACGGCTATCGCAAGCACCAGACCACGATCGGAGCGGGCGCGTTCATTGGCAGCGATTCTCAGTTGGTCGCGCCAGTCGAAATTGGCAGCGGCGCGTACGTCGCGACTGGCACGACCGTCACGAGCGATGTACCCGACGACGCTGTCGCCATCGGCCGCACGCCTCAGGTGAACAAGCCTGGCTCGGCTGCACGCCTCCGTCGCCGGCTCGCGGCGGCAGTGGGCAAGAAAGCCTAACTCAAACTTGGCGATGTCGTGGTGCCGAACTAATTACGTGTAGTGCTGGCCGCGAAGCATCATCGCTCAGGTGGTTCGCGGAAGTAACCACATTTGCAGGGATTTCATGGGCCATACGTCGCCGCTTAACGTCAAGGTACCCAGCAGAGAACGGGTTCGCGGCTACCAACACTGGCAATCGCTTCTCAACTTTCACGCCGAGACGGCTTAGCTGGTCCACCTTGTCGGGGTTGTTCGTCAGAAGTTCGACCGAGGCGACGCCCAGATGAGCGAGCATGGCATGGGCGACGTCGTATTGCCGCGCATCGACGGGTAGGTGCAACATTTCGTTGGCTTCGATTGTGTCGGCACCCATCGCCTGTAGGGCATAGGCCTTGATTTTGTTGGCAAGTCCGATGCCGCGACCTTCTTGGCGCAAGTAAAGGACGATGCCTGTGCCGCGCTTGGCGATCTCGGCCTGGGCGCGTTCTAGCTGATCGCGGCAATCGCACTTGAGCGAACCAAAAACCTCGCTAGTCAAGCACTCGGAGTGTACCCGCACAGGTACGTGTCGGTGCCCGTCAACTTCGCCCATGACGAGCGCCACGTGTTCGTTGCTCAGTCCCAGGCTTCGCGAAATCTCCGGGGCATCCCAACGAAAGACATGCATCTCGAACACGCCGTAACGGGTCGGTAATGGCGCATTCGCCAAGTGCAACAACCGCTCTTGCGTCGAGTTTCGAACGTCGAAGGAGACTGTCATGTCAGGTCCAAGTGGGAGCCAGCGTTCGGTGAGGAGTGCCTAAAGCTGCCACAAAAAGGGGTATGGGGCTGCCAGCATGCTTGGTCAAGCCCGGGCAGATCCTGCAGCTTTCGTCGATTTGCTCGTTCCCGGTGGTCTTGCGAGCGCGATGACGGCTTGTTCGATGATGGCCTTGGCCGGGCGTTTAGAGCCGCCTTTCAGCGCCAGATCGACGCGAGCGAGCGTCTCCAGCCAGCGCTCCAGCTCTACGCGGCTAAGCAGTTTGCATTGTTCCGCCAACTCGCGGGCCTTGAATGGCGGCGCGCCAGCACGTTGTGCAGCTTCGGTGGGATTGCACCCCGAGCGGATGGCCGATTCGAACCGCACCAGTTGTCGCGTGGACCAGGCCAAAACTCCCAACAACGGCAATCCTCGATCCTGCGGATCGAATACCGCATCGACCGCACGCAACGCTGCGCCGAGATCCTTGCGTCCAACGGCGCCCACTAATTCCCAGACGGTTGCCGTAGACAACTTGGTCAGATTCGTGTCAACCGCGCGTTCGTCGACTTCGTTGTCGGGGCCAACATACAATACCAGTCGTTCGACGGCATCGGCGAGTGCGGGTAACTCGGTGCCGGTCACTTCAACAATGAGCTCCGCCACGCTGCGGCTAACGGTTGCGCCCCGATCGCGGACTCGCACCTGAACCCATTGGGGCAGTGCGGCCCGGGGCAGGGGTGCGCAGTTCACTAAGAAGTCCTTCTTTTTTCCTTCCGTGACGAGCCGTCGGCGGCCATCGAGTTTCGAGGCGACGAGCACGAACACGGTAGTGTCCGAGGGGCTCTTCGCGTACTCAAGCAGGCGCTCGAAGGGATCGCTGTCGCTCTGTTTTGCGCTTTCCCAACGCTCGACATGCTTAACGAGGACGAATCGCCGCTTACCAAACATGGGGAGCGTCCGTGCTGCAGTAAGTACGGTGTCGATGGAGGCCTCGCCCGCCACGTAGATGTCTTCGTTCATACCTGGCATACCGCCGGCAAGTACTGCTTCACGCAGCGTACTGACCACGCGGTCGCGCGAATGCGTCTCTTCGCCCAACACGAGCAAGAGTTTCGGCAGGTCCAACGTAGCCGCGCGCTTTTCGAGTTCCTCGGGACTCAAGGTGCAAGCAGTCTGACCTCCGTTTCACTTGAGGCAATGGAGAAGCCGAATATCTCGCGGACACGGCTGGCTCTCAGGCCAAATTGCCAGGCAATAGCGCGGAAGTTCTCGAACGTCGTGTAGGTGCTCCGCAAGCCAAGCTGCCGAACCTAGACCTCAATTTCCATCTGTTCGAATAACAGTTCGCCACCAGCGGCAAGCCTTCCAGCCTCGTTGCAGCTTGCGCACCGCAGGCTTTGCTCGGGATCCAACGTTTTTTCACAGCGCGGGCAGGCCCAGCGTGCGGGTTCGCGCGTGACTAGCAACTCAGCAGATTCACAGGCGGTGCCAGAGCTTGCGATTTCGAACGCCGAGGACAAGAGATCGGCCTCCACGCCACTCAGGTCACCTACGCGGATCGAGATCCGCCGAATTGCTTTCGCCGAGCGCTGTTTGGCCTCGGATTCGACGCGCTCGATGAGCGACATCACCAAAGAGTATTCGTGCATGGGTGCGAAAACACTCTGTCACCGTCGGTTCCCAGCCACAATCCGGAATCTGGTCGGGGCCTTGGGTTTGTGCGCCGCGGAACCGAGTGGCTTGCCGCGATCGTTCGTAGTAGAGGGTCGGCGTTGATGGCCGACCCGACCATGTTGTCCTTCGAGCCGAGTACAAGCGCGGTGGCGTTGGTGATTGGCAATTTCGATGGCGTGCACCGCGGGCATCAAGCCCTTATCGCCCATGTCGTCGAGTTGGCCCGTGATCGTGGGCTGTCACTCAAGGTCATGACGTTCGAGCCACATCCGGCAGTGGCACTCGGCGGCACGGTTCCACCGGTGCTCACCACGCTCCAACGTAAAATCGAGCTCCTCGAATCGTTAGCGCCCAACTTGCGGGTGATAGTCCAGCGTTTCGACCGAGCATTTGCTCAACTCCGACCCGAGGAGTTCGTCGAGCGGATCCTCGTCGGAGGGTTCTGCGTGCGAGAGCTCATCGTTGGCCAAAACTTCCGGTTTGGGCGCGACCGCGCCGGCAGTGTCGAGACGTTGCAGCTGCTGGGGGCGCGCTACGGATTTACGGCACACGCCTTTGGGCTCGAAGGCGACGCAGCCGGCGCATTTTCCAGCAGCCGGGCGCGTCAGCTGCTCCAGGCCGGTGACCTGGCTGAGGCCAATAGACTACTGGGAAGACACCACGCAATTTGTGGCGTCGTGGGTCGGGGTGATGGTCGGGGACGCACCATTGGAGTTCCAACCGCGAACCTCGAAGACATCGAGGAGCTCAGGCCCCGGGTGGGGGTCTACGCCTGTCGCGTCGAGCTGATTGAAGGCGAAAGTGTCCGCGACCTGGGGGCGGCGGTGGCGAATCTTGGTCCACGTCCAACGGTTGACCGTGGCGACGCTATCGAGGTCCATATTCTTGATTGCAGTCTCGATCTGTATGGCCAGAAACTGCGCGTCTCGTTCATTGCGCGCTTACGCGAGCAACGTCGATTCGCCGACCTTGACGCGCTCAAGCGACAAATCGCCACCGATATCGCGGCTGCGAGACAGATCGTGCAGGCAGCGGCCTCGTAGCCGCTCCCCAGTTGGCGGCAGTTGGATTTTGGTTACCAAACGGCAACGCACGGGACGCGGGAAAAGAATTGTGTCAAAAGCGAGGCCATGCAAGCGCTCTTCCGAACAATCGTCAGAGCTGGCACGGTCTCGATCCTGCTCGCCGCTGCGGGTTGCGCCAGCGACAGCGATCCAGATTCGTCTGCTTCGGGCTGCGTCGTGCCAATCGGTACGGCGCCCACGCGCGGTCCAAGCGACGCTTGGGTCACCATCGTCGAGTTTGGCGATTTTCAATGCTACTATTGTGGCTTGGCCGAGGGGGTCATTCACGAAGTCGACGCTCTGCGGCCGGGGGTGCGTTGGGTCTTCAAACACATGCCGTTGCCGATGCTCCACGCCAATGCGCAAGGCTCTGCGCTTGCCGCCGAGTGTGCCAAAGAGCAAGGCCAATTTTGGGAGATGCACGATGTATTGTTCGCGCATCAGTCGGCGCTCGGCGATGCTTCACTCGCAGGCTACGCCGAAGGATTGGGGCTCGACATGGTGGCGTGGAATGATTGCCGCGCGGCTGTTGCCCCGGCGCAGCGAATCGCCGAAGACTACAAACTCGCGGTGGCCGTGGGCGTCCGTGGGACGCCGACCTTTTTCGTCAACGGCGCCAAACTGCCCGGCGCTTACCCAACAGAAGACTTCGTGAAACTAATTGATGCAGCCGAAAGCACCGCCAAGCAGAGCGGGACGGCCGCCGCTGCATACTACTCTTCGATAGAGAAGCTGGGCTGTACCGGCATTTAGCGCCGGGCAATACGCTAGACCCAAAATGACGTTGCTTCAGCCTTTGGCATCGGGCGAATTCGTGCCATGAAGGCAGTCAATCTGTGACTTGTGAAGCGCGAAGAACGAGCGGTGCAGCTGGGTCCTGAAGAATAGCACCGGTTCTCGCACATAGGCACGATAGCTCTGAATGATGTCCGCTTGGTGACTGGCAACAGCTGACTCGAGACATGGCGCGGAAGCGCTGTCTCCGGCCTTCTCGATCAGGCGCTGGCGCTTGTCGAGGAGGTCGAAGTTGCGCTGCAGCCAACGACGCGACTCATTAGTTTCGCCATACTTCGTGACGGCCTTGGCGAGGCACTTGAGCTCGGGTTCGTAACACGAGGCTTCAACTTTCGTTAGCTGTTCATACAGCTTGGCTGCGTGCTTGTCGTTGAACGAGTCTTCGAGTTTGACCAGCTCGTTTTCGAGCTCTGCGTTGCGCTGCTTGATCGCGACATCACAGTCTACGTTTTCAGTTGCTTGCTGACACTCACCGTCTGCGTCCGGGGGCAGTGTGGCACGGATGTACTTGATTTTCTCCGCAGCGGCCGCCACGCGCGAACGCCAAGCGATGCCCTGGGGCGAGGTCGCGACTTCATTGCGTCGCTGGGTCAGTCTGGCAACACGCGCTTCGTCAGCCAGCTCAGTATGATGCTTAGCCACGCATTGTGACAGCTGCTCCAGGCACCACACGTCCGTCTTGTAATACTTGGTTGCTGGTTCAGGCGTGCCCCTCTTTGAGAGCTCTTCCGCAATGCACGTGGCTTCGTGATCGGAGTCCATTTGGGCCCTACATTGTGCGATCGGATGCGACGATATCAGCTCGTCGCGCAGGTCGGAAACCTGAAGCTTGCAATCGCCAGCTTTGGTTTCGCAGAACTGGCGGTCGTCGGGCTTGGCGCCCTCCCATTGGGCCCGAACCTTGTCGCGCTGCGATGCCGTATCGTAGAATAACTTGATCGCCTGGGGATTGCGGACGGGCGCGGCCCCCTGCGTGGCAGCGCAAGCGAACACTACCGAGCAGACCAACAGAGCAATGGAACGCAACATCGGCTACCTCGAGTGGCGACTAGGCGAGCACAACCAACAAACGGCAATCGCTCGCGCCAGCAATAGCTATTTCTTAACGTTTCGCAGTGACCTGTCAAGGTAGGTGTTTCGCATCAATCGAGCGAACCATGGTGCGATGGTCGCGCTGTTCATCGCATGTTCCTCGACAGTCAGATGCTTTGGCGCTACGCGAACGCGCACCCTGTGGACTCCACCCTTCCGCTCCGCCTTGAACATGCCCGACGCTACCGGTGAGCGCTGTATGCGTTGGTGGCTTCGGTTTGGAGTTCTCGCCGTTTCTTTTAGCGAGCTAGGTTGTTCTACTCTGGATGTTCGGGATCGTGGCTTCGCCCATCAAAGGCACGGGGCGGTTTCCTTCGCCGGTACGTCTGCAATCGCTAGCCCACCAGTAACCCTACCGCGCCCACCTGACAGCGCATCGACGGCTGCGGTGGACTTTGCCCAGTCACCGGCCCAAGCCGATGACAATGGCTCCGACATAACCGCACAGCCGGGCGTTGCGCAGCCGCGCGACGCTTTGAGTGGAGGCGCGCTGAATGGAGGGGATATGAGTGGAGGCGCGCGGGGCTACTTGAAGGCGCTCGGTGACATGGGTGCAGCCCCAAAGGATCTGGCTACAAGGTACGCCAATCTCCAACCCGGCGCCTGCCGTGCCGAGGTGCGTCGCCGCCGCATTCTGGCCGTGTCGGCTCAAGGCGTGGCATTGGGGGTTGCGACGCCAATGCGCGTGACCGGAGCGTTACGCGGCGTGCGCTTCGTTACACCGGGGCCAAGGAGCAAACATGGCATACTCGACTGTAGGTTGCTGCTCGTTTTGGACGAACTCGCGGCGGTGCTGGTCGAGCAGGGCGTGGCAGTTGTGTATGTCGATGGCTTTTACCGTCCGAAGGCGCATTTACCCGGTTCGAAATCACCAAGCCAACACGCGTTCGGTCTTGCAGTCGACATACATGGGTTCGGGATGAAAGACGGTACGGGGCTGGTTATCGAGCGAGATTTTGCGGGTGGGCTGGGGGCGCCGGTGTGTGGCGCGGACGCGATGATTCAGCCGGAGTCCCGAGCGAGCCTGACATTGCGCAATGTCGCCTGTGCCATTGCTAGGTCAAAGGCCTTTCACTATCTTCTGACACCAAACTACGATGCGGCACATGCTAACCATTGGCACGGTGACATCAAGCGCGGCAGCAAGCAGCATGTACTGCGGTAGAGCTAGCCGAAGCAGCTGACCCTCGGTGAGGACGGCGGTGGCCCGGCGCTCTGGCAATCACGGGCGTCTTCTGAATTCGACGTCCCGACATCGACAGTCGATTTGGCGTGCCAGTGCCATTGCCCGAGGTCAATTCTACGTCTTCTGACATTGCTCCGGCGATGGTGACCGACTCAAGAACCATTAAGCTTGCTTGCACGCGTGGCGATGATGAGCAGCTCTGCGAAGCTACAGCCGTCTGGTAATAGTGCAACCAAGTCGGAAGTTTAGTGTTTCTGCCGGAATCGGACGATTGGGTCTAGCTCAACGCGCTGATGGGCGTCGTGCAATTGCGGAAGCGCGCAACGATTCGTTGCAATCCTGAAACGGTTGCGACGGGCAACGCGTCGCTGCGTCGAGCTTGCGATTAAGATGATGGCCGCGTCACGCAACGATGTGCGCGAAGTAAGGCGAGGGAATACATTGACAGAACTTGTTCCAACGGGGAAAACAGGCGGTGATGACCAAGTCTTCCAGCCCACGAACCCTCAACCCACGAGCTGCTCTCTCTAGCCTGGTAGTGTTAGGCGCACTTGCAGCTTGCGGATTCGACGGGAGCGGGACCGGCAACGCTGTCGGCTCCAATGGGAATTCAACATCAGGTGGCAACTCATCAAACGGCGGTGCATCACTCATCGGCGGCAGTACTATGGGTGGTTCAGGCATTGCCGCAGCTGCAACTGGTGGAGCGACGGATATCAGCGTTGGGGGCGATCATTCGGGCGCAAGTGGCGCGTCGTTTGGCGGACGGACCGCAGAGGGTGGCGCCACAACTGGAGAAGGCGGTTCGATCGGCGCGGGTGGTGCGGCCGCAACAGGTGGAAGTTCGAATGCCCAAGCCTGTGACAACGGGGCGCAAGAAGGCAGCTCCTGTCTGGTTGGGACGGACGCGGCTTGTGCCCTGTTCGATTCAAACGTCGCGCGGCTTTGCGTCTGCCCCAGTTCGGGGCTCTGGACATGTACCGCCAACCCGACATCTGGAACAGGCGGAAGTGCAGCAACGGGTGGCGCGTCGTCGATTGGCGGCGCACACGAGGTCGGTGGAACCAGTGCCACCGGTGGGAACGACGCCAATGGTGGACGCAGTGCCACCGGCGGATCAGTTTCTACTGGCGGGAACGACGCCAGCGGCGGAACTAATGCCACCGGTGGTGCAATGTCCACCGGTGGTGCAATGTCCACCGGTGGTGCAATGTCTACCGGTGGCAACAACGCCAACGGTGGAACCAGTGCCACCGGCGGGGCTGCTTTCACTGGCGGGAGAAATGGCAATACGGCTGGTTCCGTAAGCACCGGAGGCACCACCTCAGTGGCGACGTGCGCTGCTGGTATCGTAACCGGTAGCTTTTGCGTGTATGGCAACGACACAACTTGTTCACGGCCGATTTCGGGCTCAGGCAATCCCAGGAATTGCGTGTGTGAGCAGACCAATCGCTGGTTGTGCACGTCGATTGTGCCGGGCACTGGTGGGACTAGTACTAGCCCCTTCTAGCTGACGGGACGAACGACGAAGTTTGCGACGCTTGCGGCGCGGGATGGTTCGAGCCAAATCTCGCACGCTCATCGACTTGCCGAGTCGGCTGTTGAATTCTGCCTGGACGAGCAAGCGCGATGCGGCCCAGGCGCGTTCTCGCGCCGCCTCTTGCTCGGAAAATGTGGGCAAATTGACCGTGTGCGGCCCGGTGCCCAATGTGTCAGGTTGGCACCACTTGCGAATCGATCCTGTTGGGCCTAGCCGTAGCTAGGTAGTGGTCAAACGCGCAAAACTCTCGAGACGCGCCGGCTCTTCGCCGCGGCACACCGAATCCATCGATACCGGGATCGCTCGGCATCGAGCCGGCGACTTGGAGGGAGCGGCTTGGTGCTACCAGCGCATACTGGCGTTCGAGCCGAACCAGGTTGACGCTTTGCATTTTCTAGGTCTCTTGGAGCACCAGCGTGGCCACAGCGAGCGAGCACTGGAGCTGATGAATCGCTCGATCGAGTTATTGCCTGACCACCCGGATTTCTACAGCAATCGCGGCAATGTGCACAAGCTCCTCGGTCGACTAGTGGAGGCGGAGCACGACTACCGCCAAGTGCTTCGCCTCGCACCAGAACACACCAACGCACTGAACAACTTGGGCACCGTCTTGCGGGAGCGTGGTGAATTTGAGTCCGCCGTCGAACAATACCGCAAAGCGATCGCGCTCGATCCAGCTCACGCCGATGCCCACCAAAATCTTGGCAATGCGCTCGGTAGTCTGAATCACTTCGACGAAGCGCTGGACGCGCATCGCGTCGCATTGCAATTGCGACCAAATCAGGGCGACTCCTACCGACATCTAGCCGGCATGTTCTACGCGCTTGGTCGGATCGAGGAGGCGGCTGATCTCTATCGGCAGTGGCTCAATCTCGAACCGAGTCACCCCATCGCAATCCACATGTTGGCCGCGTGCACGGGGATCAATGTGCCTGAGCGTGCATCGAACGAGTACGTTCAGAGTAGCTTCGACCAGTTTGCTGCGAGTTTCGATCGCGCATTGCTCCGCCTCGAATATCGGGCCCCGCAATTGGTTGGCGAGGCGCTAAACGAACTCATTGGCCCGACGTCGCAACTTTGCGTCCTTGATGCTGGCTGCGGTACGGGTCTCGTATCGAGTGTGGTCAGGCCATTCGCGCGACGGTTGGTTGGCGTGGATTTGTCACCGCAGATGGTCGAGCGGGCCCGTGCCCGCGCCTGCTACGACGAGCTATACGTGGCTGAGTTAGTTGAGTTTTGCATCGGCAACCCCGCCCAATACGACGCGGTCATTTCGGCGGACACGCTCGTTTACTTTGGGGCGCTCGACAACGCATTTGGCGCCATGGCCCAGACACTGCGCCGTCCAGGTCATTGCGTTTTCACAGTTGAACGTGCCGACCCAGGGCAGGTCCCAATGGGTTACCGAATCCAACCGCACGGGCGCTACCAGCACACCGCAGAATACCTCAACATAGCGCTGGCAAGAGCGGGGTTTGGGAAGTGCCAGATACGTCAGGTGCAATTGCGCAAGGAAGCAGGCAAATGGGTCGACGGGTTGCTCGTCTTAGCCCACTTGCCCACTATTTGATGCTACCAATCGGATGTCACCGGTTCGTCGCGTAGTTGTAGGTCGTCGTGATGGGCGGCGACCCAGAAGGCGGTGCAACAGTGAACTCGATCACCTGGAAAGTCAGAGCAATCTCCTCAGTCGGGAGGTCTTGGCCGCCAGCCCCTGCGAGCTTCATCGACGAGATCATGACGTCCTTCAATTTGATGCGAATAAAGTCATTGTTGCTCTTGCCAGCTATTCGCACAGTCAATTGCACTTCTGCGAAGTGTTTGCCGGTCGTCGCGAACTGAACGAACAGCGGACTCGACGAGTCAATCGCCTTAGTAATGATCAGATCTTGAGGGATCGCACGGCCCGCAGCTGCGCCGCCAGCGGCTGCGCGAGTACTCTGTGAAGTGCCCCAACTCCACGTTAGCGCGTCAATTTCGCCCTTGTGTTTGGCGTCGACAGAATCGCCTTTTATCTCTCCTATCTTGATAAAAAGGTCGGCGGCGGCGAGGGCAGGCACCGCCGTGCTGACGGTCGTTGCGATGGCGGCTGCGGTGACTGCTTGCTTAACCCAACTATTCATAACCTAGTCCTCCTCGTCATCGGGAAATCCGAATTCGCCGATCATACCCCAGTTGCGGCGACGCCCTAGCTCCGAAGCTCGTCGAGACGCAGTTAGCCCTGGGGGACAAGCCCCCTAAATCTGAAATTTGCCGCTGAGGTATTTGGGGCTCGATCACCAGATGACGTCCATCCAACGCTCGACACTGAAGTGCTCGCTGGCGATCTATAGGTGCGTCCAAGTGTCACCCGCGCGATTGGCGCTGCGTCTATCGCGGGGCTCGTGTTCCTGCCGCGGATGCGGTATTGGCTACACTAAAAACGGGGTTTCGTAAACTTGGCAAACGGAAGTGCGAGATGCGAGTGAACTTCGTCACTTCTCTGTGGTGGAAGGAGTGCCTAGCTCGATGATTTCGTTGCATCCGAGCCCCGCAAGCTTCAGGCGGTTTCCCTCCACACTTATCGCGATTTCCCCGCCGTGACTCTCGACGCGAAGTAATGGGGCGCGGGTCATCACTGAATAAACGACGCTTACTCGCATTTTGCGCGTGCCAACGGGATATAGCCAATTTCCGCTCAAGGGACTAGGGCCAGCCATACCTGCAGGTCCAACGGCGGTTCCATCGTACTCTGGCTCGCACGACTGACGCGCGGCCTCGTTCTGCGTGGAATCACCTACGGTATACGCATACGCGACCTCCGGCGTGGCGTAGAGGGTGCTTCCAAGCCCATCATTGAGATCCACCGACACGTCTTGGGGCCGATCGAGGATAAGCAAACCGCCCTCGATTCTCCGTCGAGTTTGCGTTTCTTCGTGATTTCCAAAGTGAAGATAAAGCGGTTTCGTGCTGGGTAGCTTTTCGGCGAAGAAAGTGAACAATGCAAAGCTCAGTGAGCCGTCCGAAACTTCCAGCGGGAACGTGAGCGTACACCCGTCGTCGTCCGCCCACGCGCCGTAGGCACAACTGCGACAAAGCCACCTTTCTGCCCCTTTTTCTGTCGCCGCTTCGGTAATTTCTGGGCAGCCCGCCAGGCGACGCGCGCTGAGCAACTCGCGTAAGCTCGACGCTAGCGGAGCCGGTGGTTCCTCGGGATCCCTTGTCCACTTGGCTCGACAACGCGAAGCCGCTCCGAGGCGCCGCCCTGCGGCGCCATTGCCCAGAGACTCGGCGAGCGCGAAATGTAAGCGCGATTCGTCGAGTATTCTCTTGGTCTCATAGAGTAATCCCAGATTGAAATGCAGAGCACCAAGGGTTACCCTGTCCTTCGCGAGGCCCAACCCAAAGAGCCAATCGGATTGCGCAGGTTCTAGCGCTCCCAATTTGTAGAGCGCGAGTCCCCTCTCTGCGCGCAACGTCGCATCTCCAGGGCGTTTGCGCACGGCAGAATCGTATGACGTAAGCGCCTCCTGCCATCGACTCGAGCTCGCGAACTTTCTCCCCCTTGCGAGGTCGGCATCGGGATTCGCACTGCAGCCCAAATTGCGTTTGAGCGCGTCTGAAGCTGGTGGCGCAGCAATCTCCGCCCCGGAGAGTTTTGCTTGTGGTGGCGCCAAACGATTCGTGGTGGCGCTCGTTGGAGGAACCGGCATTGGCTTGGGTCCCGTTGGCCGTGGTTGTGTGCACGACGTTGCAACAAGCGTCACAGTGAGAAGTGTGAATGAACCGATGCGCATAGACGGTACCAGCCTGGACGCACCGGTCACACGCGTCAACTGACGAGCAGCAGGTTGGTGGCCTTCTCAACTTCTACGACCGCGATGCAGCCTGATTCGGCTCGATCGTGTTCCTGGCGTACTCATTCGACGACAAGCGATAGATCTCGGTCCCAGCCAAGAGGAAACAACCTACTCCGTAGTCGTCGAAATTGGCCAAGGTCGTCGCTGCCAATGGTGCTGGGCCCGTGCACGGGCGATCGCCCGTATTCTGGACGTAACCAAGCAAACCATTGGACTGAAGTGCAGTGGTCACCAGGCCATTCCACGCCTTGACGAGGGCTGACCCGTAGGTAGTGCTAGCGAGCAACCCATTGCGGATCCCCCAGGCCAACCCATAGACGAACAGTGCCGTGCCGCTGGTCTCGGGCCCGTCTTGGTTGGCGATGCCAATCGTTGCACAATGGGATGGATCGGCAAGGCTCTCTGGCCAGAATCCGTCGCTGCGTTGTATTGGCAATAGCGCGGCAGCCATGGCTTGAAAATCGGAAATGTACTGGGCTAGGTGTGGATCGGTTGACGGCAGTTCATCGAGCACACGCACGAGCGCTGCCATGACCCAGGCATTGCCGCGCGACCAGTACAGGTTCTTGCCATTGGGCGCGACGATGTATGCGTCGGTCGTGGTCGGTGGGACCGCGTTGTTCAAAGTCGCAGTCATGGTTTGCTTCGTGCCGCCGCTCGGCGTGAAATGCCAATCGCGCCACCACAAGCCTTCGGTGGTGTTGAACAGCCCACCACCCTGAGTATTGCGTGCGTGGGCGTATAGCGACCACATCGCGTCGAAGTATTTCGTGTCGGTGAGGGTCTTGCCGAGTTTAGCAAACACGGGCATTGACATCTGGATGGCATCGATCCAGGTCCAGACATCGGCAGTGTTCTTTGTGACCATGTCGTCGATGTTCGCTTTGATCACTGCAATACGCTCCGGCTGTGGATCGATGCGATACAGATCGATATACGTTTGCCCACAGGCCTGGTTGTCGGCATTGTTCGTCATCGTTGCTGCGGCAGTGTAGGTCATCGTGTATGGATGCGATGGCGACGAAGCCCAGGCCACGGTGTAATTGTAATACGCCGTCCTCTTGGTAGAATCAGGCTCGATTGAGTAAAGGCCCATGAGCCCTTCGTAGTATATGGCGCGGGTCCAAAGGTTACTCGGACGTGTCTTGTCGGTGACGATATCCTGCGTAGGATCGGGCCAGCGAGCTACGAAGTAGCTGTTGGCGCGTTGCATGGCTTCGAGCACGCTTGCGGGGGTTGCTAGCCCTGTAATCAAGCTGCCACCCGTGGAAACGCCCATTCCGCCTGTGGCAGCGCCGCCGAATGCTGTGCCGTCTGAAGCGAGGCCCGCCGTGCCCGTGCCGCCAATGCCCGAGCCACCCGATCCACCTTTGGCGGCGACAGACCCACCAGTACCGAATCCACCGGCGGCACTGCCGCCTACGTTGGAACCGCCTGTCGAGTTGCCGGCTGCAAAGAGGCCGCCTGTCGAGTTGCCGGCTGCAAAGAGGCCGCCTGTCGAGTTGTCGCCTCGCAGGGGGGCCCCGCCGGTACCACCGAAATTTGAAGTACTACCTGCCTCGGAGGGGGAGGGGGTGGTGCCGCCGCCGCCGCTCGGGCCCCCGAGGGTTGCCCCGCCCCCCGCCCGTGCGCTTGTCGCAGAGCCGCCGCCGGTCGTGTTCGCGTTGGAAGGCCCACTTGGTGTCAGTACGTCCGAACCGCAACCTGCCAGCGCCTGCAGAAGGCTGGAGGCGAGGAACAGGGAAATCAGTGACGATGCCCAACGACGGCTATGATTCGTCATGGTCTTTCCTGCGGTTTGATGCCGCGCCTAGTTGACCGTCTACCATATAACACGGGCATAGTTGCAGCGAGCACCCAATCTCGTCGCCACCAGCCGCAACACGTTTGGTTGGTGTGCGGCGCGAGCGCTGGTTTGTCGCGCCGGCAACCCACATTGTCCCCGCTTGTGAGCTCGCGGCTTTCGTTTTAAGTATCTCACCCGGAGAGACTGCGATTACTGCCGCCGAACACGTACAGCGCCACGCCGACTTTTGGCGGATGAGTGACGACTTCTGGGACAATTGGGGTGAACCCCGATTGGTCGATGAGCATGGTCACGAATCGTCGTTGACTACGCCGTCGGCACAGACAAGCATTTCTTGGGTGGGGCTACCAATCGTAGTGGCTGCGGCAGAGCTCGGATTCGAGTCAGTGTTGCGCGTGCGCGACCTCTGGCTTGGCCATGATCTAGGGGAGATGGTCAGTGCATTACTCCGAGCGTGCCCTTTCACGGCGCTCGCCTGTATCGCGTGTGCGCGGTAAGGTTGTGTGCCTATCCCGAGTCGTTGGCCAACGCGGTTAGGCCACGCAGCTTGGCGTCGGCCTTAGCCCGGCGAAATTCCACAGAATCTTGCGCAAGCCCCTCCCAGGTGCCACCGAGTCGAAGGCATTCCTGCATGTAGAGGTCATCCATACCGACGGTATCTGGATTGTAGAAGCGCTCGACCAGCTGCAATTCCTGTCCGTCGCGTTTGGATATCGCGACGCAAGTGGCCAAAACGACCCGATTGGCAAACTGCTCGCTGCAGGGCTTGCGGAGCTCTGTTCCCAGTTTGGCCAACTTCGCTCGAAGCTCCGGGGCACCCTTGGTTGTCCACTCGGGCGCGGTTTCTCCCTTTAGATCGACATGAATCGTGAAGTCGACGCATTCGTCAAGGGCGTCTTGCCTCAGGCTAGCAACGCTGTATGTCTGCGCGAACTCTCGAGCTCTCCCTTTCACAGACGGGCGTCGCAGCAGCGCGTTCGCTGGCGTAACGTTCGTAACCTCGGTTTGCTGCGGTTGGGTCGCTTGTGGATTGCTGCAGCTGCAAGCGCCCATCGTGCCGAGACCAAGAGCACCGAGTGCGGCAAGGTTTGCCAGTTCAGTCAACACCATGTTGGCGTTACGGTCGAAAGGCGGCTCCTAATAACAGCTCGGGCGAGGGTGGTCTTCCCCCTCGACGCCAATGTCGCAGTGTACGCCTTAGGGTAGGATGCCTGAATCACCACCGACACGTTGGTGCCGACAGAAATTTGACCATGTCAGACACTCGCCCACGACGCTATCGGGGGCCTAGTGCCAACTTTTTGCCGCAGCGTGAAACCGCTCAATGGCTCCTTCGACTACCCAATCTGGTACGGCATACGACAGCCGAAACCAACCCGGAAAGCCGAAACCCTGGCCTGGAACGGCCAAAATGCGCTGCTCTTTGAGGTGAGCCACGAAGCGCACATCATCCGCGCCTGGTGCTTTGCAGAAGAGATAGAATGCCCCGTCCGGCTCGCAGAATTCAATTCCGGCGGCACGTAGCCCATGGGCAAGCAAGTCGCGGCGGCGCTCGTAGGGGGAGATGTCGATGGTAACCCGCTCAAGCGCGGCGACTGCGCGTTGCATCAGTGCTGGTGCATTGACGAAACCCAAGGTGCGATTGCACATGATGAGGCCCGCCATCAATTCGTCAACGTGGTCACAAGTGGGGGCAGCGGCGATGTAGCCGATGCGCTCACCCGCTAGGCTTAGGCTCTTGGAGAAAGAGTTGACGACAATAGTCTCGCTGTAGTGGCAAGCGACGGGTGGCGTTACTGCGCCGCCGTAAACCAAATCACGGTAGGGCTCGTCAACGAGCAGCATCACACGCTGCCCGGTCTTTTCCGCGTGGCTTGCGAGTACGGCTCCAAGCGCTTGGATGCTCGCCTCGGGATAGAGCTTTCCTGTAGGGTTGTTCGGCGAGTTGATAATTACGGCAGCGGTATTGGGTCCAAGCGCGGCGGCAATGTTCTCACTCGAGAGTCCAAAATCCGCGGTAGGATCGACGACGCGCACCACGCCGCCGTGGTTGCTCACGTAAGAACCATACTCCACGAAGTAGGGTCGAGTGACCAGCACCTCGTTGCCAGGATTCAAGATCGTTTTCAACACGACGTTGAGACCACCCGCAGCTCCCACGCACATCACCACGTGCTCGGCGCCGATGGTGATGCGGTGCTCGCGTGCGACTTTGCGCGCCATCGCGGCCCGCGTTTCCGCGTAGCCTGCATTGGGCATGTAGCCGTGGGTGCCGAGTGTTGGAGCCTGCTCGAGTTCGCGCAGCTTATCGGTGAACTGATGCGGCGGCTCGAGATCTGGATTGCCGAGGCTAAAATCGAAAACCTCACGCTCACCGTGGATTGCCTTCAGGCGCAGCCCTTCCTCGAACATTTTCCGGATCCACGAAGAGGAAGAAATGGCTTGCTGAATGGCGATCGCGATCGGCATGACCGAGACGATACCGCCCTAGGGTAGAAGAACAAGCAGTTCAGTGACGTTTCGGCCGGTCGAAGCGAAAGTTTGGTGGATTCTTGCCGGTGAGGGGCCTGAGCGGAGTGCTGTCGTTGAAATACGGCGGAAGTTCTCCGGTCGGTGTTGTGGTATCTGGTCAATATGATGCGCCAGATGGCCATGCTTGCTTGGAGTAGCGGAAAAGACTGTGCTTGGGCCCTGGATACATGAGTGCTTGCGATGAGGGCAGGAAGAACTTACCCCCGAGCGTTGCTCCCGATAGTCAGGAGTATTCACTGTGCTACTGCCTGCGTGCATCGTCACCGAGTGCATAGGTGACAAGTCGAATTACCTCTTGTGCCGTCGTTTCGATCGGCTTCTCGGTAACATCGACAATTGGCAATCGATGCTGCTTGAATGCAGCAAGCAGCCCTTCTAGCTCGAGAAATAGCGCTTCTTCACTGCTGTACGGTGTGGCGACGCCGAGACCGACCTCGGAAGAGCGCTGTTTGCGGTGAGCCATAAGTCGCTCGCGTTCGATGACGAGTCCGACGATTCTGCCGTGTTCTACGCGATCGAGCTCCGCAGGCCAAGGGATGTTGGGCAAAAACGAGACGTTGGCAGTCTTCCAGCCCTGCATCGCTAGATACATGCTGAGCGGCGTTTTGCCCGTGCGCGATACACCCACGAGGACAATGTCTGCGCCATCGATAGTCTCCAGATTGCGACTATCGTCATGGTCGATCGTATATTCGATGGCTTCAATGCGTTCGTAGTAGTCACGTCGCAATGCGCGATAGCGGCCCGGGGCTGCGATAGGTTCGCGGCCAAAGCGGCTCTCGAGCAAGGTCATGAGGTTGCCAAATACGTCATGGGTTACAACGCCAAGCTCTGCCGCGCGGTGCACTACGTGTTCGCGCAGTTCGGAGCCGACCAAGCTGTGAATGACCAACGCCTGCTGCTCTACTGCCACCGCTAGCACCCGGTCAAGTTGCTCTACCGTGCGCTGATTGTTGAAATGCGAAATACGGGCTACCGCCGCGGGGAACTGCGCCAGCAACGTATCGAGCAGCAGTTGCCCGACGGCGCCAGAGGCGCCACTAACAAGGATGATGGCGGGACCATCTACATTCGATCGCGCCATCGTCAGATACAGATCGCGTTGAGCATGCGCATTTCCAGCTTTGAGCGCAGTTCGGCATAGATGAGCGGGTTTCTGGCGGAGAGGACCTGCAGCGCCGCGAGCACGGCGTTGGAAGGCTCAAGCACGGTCATGACTGGCACGGCGCTCGGAGCGCGAAGGCACGACCACACGTCCTCAGGGAACGCTTTGAAATCGGCGGGCACGGTGATTACCGGGGCGGTTGACATGGCAGACAAAGTAGGACCGGCGCCATTGCTGCGACCGATATATGCGATAATTACCGAATCGGGCGTCTCTTGGAGCAACTCTTGCAGGAGCTGCACGGCGCGGATGGGCTCCTTGTGAGCGGAACAAGTGATTGGGTGCAACAGTGGCACAAGCTTGCCGAGGGCATTGCTGAACGGCTCGAGGTTGTCGCTGTCGGATCCGCGCCAAACGATGACACGCTGTTGGGGTAGCCGAAAGCGGCTCGTGATCTCGGCTACCCGTTGGTAGGTGGCTGCAACGGCGTCGAGTGAGCCACCATCACGGTACAATTGCTTGTCGATGTAGCGGTTGTTTTCGACCACACGCCACGAGTCGTTGTCGATGACATCGGCGAGCAGCAGCTCACCGTCCGCGTCGATGCCGAACTCGACCTTGAAGTCGACCAACTTCTGTCCCTCGAGCTGCCACGCCTTCTCGAGCACGAGAAACGCGTAGCGTGCGATGCGTCGCATGGCTTCGAACCGCCTTGGCTCGTCATTGCGGCTGAAGACATCGGTCGCTGCAAGCGTGAGGAATGCGGCTGCGTGCGGCGTGCCGGGATGATAGAGGTCGATCTGGCCGCTTGCCTCGCGGTAGTTCATCAGCGGATCGTCGCAGGTGAGCGCGTACTCCTTCCATTGCCGCCCCTTGGTCTTGAGATAGAACTCGACCACGAGCTGACTGAAGAGTTGGCCCTTTGAAAGATGTGGATTGCGCTTGAGGAACGACCCGTGTGCCTCGCGCCGCACGACGACCTCGTAGGGCAACATCTGACACTTTGGAGCAATGAAAGACGTCGCTCCGATTTGTTCCACGAAGGCGACGGGGAGGTCACAGGCCAGAAGCAGGCGAAAGACGTTGCAAGTCGTCTTGGTCGCCAGCAGCCCCTTGTTTGCAATCACGTCATGCTTGGCGCCATCCCCAGCGGTAATGTCATCTTTGGATAACACCACTACCTGGTCCGGACGGTTGGCGCTCTGATGAACCCACTTGGTCTTGCCTTCCGTCAAGAGCTGGCCCAGGGAGTGTTCGCTATTGGATTCTGGATCATGTGCAGTCATGACGTCGTACCGTTTCTCGGTGAGGGACTATTTCGACGGCGATTTTGCGAGAAGAGCGCGCTTTAGCCTCGCTACTCGGCTTCGTCAAAGTTGGAAGGTAAATTCTGAAAAACCGAACGATAGGGCTGAGCGGCCGCGCAATATGTCTGAGGTGGAGCGAAAGCGCTGTGCCAAAAATCATTAGTAATGTCGCCAATGTAGGGACGTAGCTGGTTTGCTCGATGACGAAGCGCGCCCAGACGACCCAGTTCGACTCGCACCGGTGGCTTCGGTTTTTGTCTGGGCGTCGCGGTAACGCTGCGGCGTCAAGATCGGTCACCGAATCGCGTAGTCGATCGTCATTGCGCCGATTCGGCCAATTCTCACTCAATCGGGCCAATTTCCGGCAGTCAATCTGGAGCATGCGCAGTGTCGGGCCATGAAGTCGAATGACGAAATGTCATTTGCGCCTTGTCACATTATTCGCGTCCACAGCTACGTATTGAGCAGTGACGATCTCGCCCATCGACTGCGTGCTTCCGAACCCGCCGAAATTCAACCCGGGGGTCTGGGCGCTTTGGTTTGCGGCCATCATGCTCCCCGCTGTAGGGTTCATCTTGTCTGGGGGTAATTACGGTTCTCGAGCTAGCGCATCGTTGATGCTCGCGGCAGTTGCACCCCTCGGGACGCGACAACTGTCGTCGACCGCGCCGGCAAGACCAAAATTCGCTTCGGTTGAAGCAATGATTCTGCGTGACGTTGGGCCCTATCCAGACTTGGTGGCAAGGGTCAAGCTTGAGTCACCCAGTTGGTTGAAAGGCGTATCGAGCTCCGTGACGGAGCAAGCCGGATTTGACACTCGGTTTCGCCGAATCGAAGGCGTAGCGGTCGAGGTGACTGCCGCGCAACCCTCGGCGGGCCAAGGCCGCGATCGGCTGGGAGACGACGATCCAGACGGCGACGGCATTCCGTCCTCGCTCGACATACTAATTGGGGCGAAGAAGACCGCACTTCTGGCTACGCCGTACGTGGAAACCTATCGCATTCTCGACTACCCATCTGGGGACATGCCGCGCAACGAGGGGGTCTGCACCGATGTTATCGTTCGAGCGATGCGCAACGCGGGCTACGATCTGCAATCTTTGCTTCAGGACGATCGACGCCGTGCGCCTGCAGCCTACCCTGGGATTGCCAAAGCCGATCGGAATATTGACCACCGTCGGGTTAGAAACCTGATCGTGTACTTCAAACGACATTTCGAAAGTCTTCAACTGCGGGGCGTTACGGCGAGCAGCTATTTGCCAGGTGACGTGTTGTTCTTCGACACCATGGGCGACTCGCGACCAGCGCACGTGGGGATCGTCTCCGACAGGCTTGGACCAAGTGGGCTGCCGCTCGTCATCAACAGTTGGACCGTGGGCTACGTGACTCAGGAAATGGACCTGTTGGGTTCCGTTCCAGTGACTCATCGCTTTCGTGTTGGTCCGAAATCTCGCAAGAACGGCGGGCAGGCGTCGAAGTCGCATTGAGTTATCTGCGCAGATTGCTAGAACAAGCCTCCAATGGCGCATTCGGCAGAAGTCTACGAGAAGCTCGGGTTGTTCTACCTAGGATGCCAAGCAGGGGCGCCTGCCGAAAGCCCGCCTGTGCTCTATGCCTCAAAGGATCTGACGACCCACGGCGTGTGTGTCGGCATGACCGGCAGCGGCAAGACGGGCCTGTGTCTTGGGCTGCTAGAAGAAGCTGCGATCGACCAAATCCCAGTGATTGCCATCGATCCCAAGGGTGATGTGGGCAACTTGTTGCTCACGTTCCCAGAGCTAACCCCGACGGATCTGCTGCCCTGGATCGATCCGGCGCAGGCCGAACGTGAAGGCATATCGACCGAAGTTTTGGCCGAACGCGAAGCCCAGCGGCTGCGCGAAGGGCTGGCGCGGTTTGGCCAAGATGGTAGCCGCATTCAGCGATTGCGCGACAGTGTCGAGATGGTGATCTACACGCCGGGCAGCCAAGCCGGCAAACCGCTATCGCTCCTGCGCTCCTTCGCGGCACCGTCCGCGAGCCAGCTCCAAGATCCCGAGGTGTTGCGAGAGCGGGTGCAAGGCGCAGTTTCAGGGCTGCTATCGCTGCTCGGGCTGCCTGCCGATCCGTTGCGCAGTCGCGAGCACATCCTGGTCAGTCAAATTCTCGACACGGCATTCCGTGCTGGGCAGGGGTTGTCACTCGCGGATTTGATTCGAGCCGTGCAAAAACCCAGCTTCACCGAAGTGGGCGTGTTCGAACTCGACGTATTCTATCCAGCCAAAGAGCGGCTCGAGTTGGCAATGGCCTTGAACAACCTATTGGCGGCGCCAGGCGCGCAGGCGCTCTCACAGGGCGAGCCCCTCGAAATCGCGTCGCTCCTGCGCACAAGCAGCGGCAAACCGAAACTCTCGATCATCTCGATTGCCCACTTGAACGACACCGAACGCATGGCCTTCGTGACCACGCTGCTTTCCGAGCTCATCGTGTGGATGCGCAGTCAGCCCGGAACGTCCAGCTTGCGCGCGCTGCTGTATATGGATGAGATATTTGGCTACTTCCCACCCACTGCGGCACCACCGTCAAAACAGCCGATGCTGACGCTGCTGAAGCAGGCGCGTGCCTACGGTGTGGGCGTTATGCTTGCCACGCAGAATCCAGTCGATCTTGACTACAAGGGCCTGTCGAATTGCGGAACTTGGTTCATCGGGCGGCTTCAAACCGAGCGCGACAAGGCTCGCCTATTGGATGGCCTCGAGGGGGCAGCAGCCAATTCAGGGCGGAGTTTTGAGCGGGCTGAATTGGATCGACTCCTCTCGGGGCTTGGAAAACGCGTGTTCTTGATGAACAATGTTCACGAAGGAGCGCCGCGGCTGATTGAGACGCGGTCAACGTTATGTTACTTGCGCGGGCCAGTCACGCGTGACGAGATAAAGCGGCTCATGGCTGGTCGAAGCGAGTTGGCGGTGGTTGCTGCAACCGAGGCAGCATCGGTTCAGCCGCCAAGCGCCGCGCCTGTCGCCGTACGCAGTATCGCTTCTGTCGCGAACTGTCGCGCTTCGGTGCCTACCGAGGCACACGAGGTATTTTTTCCCGCCTTCAACCGCGCGGCGAAGGTCACCTATCGATCTGGGATCTATGCGCGGGCCAAGCTACACTTTGTGGACAAGAAATCCGGATTGGACTTGTGGCGCACTCACGAATGCTGGGTGCCTATGGCGCCAACCGACGCAGATCCACACTGGGCCATGGCCGAAGCTGTGCCGCCGATCGTGTCGAGCCATATGGCGACCGCGCCGTTGCCCGACAGTCAATGCTTGCCATTGCCTTCGCCACTCAGTGTGCCCAAGAACTACAGCGCGTTCCGTAAGGCATTGGCGGCGCACCTCTATCAAAGCGAAGCGCTGCTGATAAAGCAGGTAAAAGCGCTCGGTATGGCGTCAATGCTCGACGAGACGAGCGAGCAGTTCACGCTTAGGCTTGAGCAAGGGCTGCGCGAAAAGCGCGATGAGGAAATGCAAGATCTGCAGGACGAATACCGGGACGCCTACGAGAAGCTGCGGGCCAAACTTGAACGAACCGTCGCTAAGCTAGAGCGCGAACGCGACAGATCTTCTAGTGGCTCGATGGATGTTGCCATCGCTGTGGGCGGCGGCCTACTGGGCGCATTGCTCGGGCGTAAGGTCGTCTCGCAAGCCAACGTGCGTCGCGTCAGCCGTGCAACTCGACGCGGTGCCCAGGTCGCCCGTGCGCGGGCAGAGGCCGAACAGGCCGAACAAAGCCGAGAGTTGCTCGAGCGAGCGATGGCCGAACTCGAGCGCGAATTTCAAAACGAAGCGTCGGCACTGGCGGCTGAGTGGACGCTCGAGACACAGATTGTCGAAGAGCGCCGCATCACGCCGCGCAAGGCAGATATTGCTGTCGAAACCCTGCAGCTCGCTTGGCGACCGGAGTAGCGACGAGTTTTCGCGTCCGCGAATTAGCGCATGACCAAATCCAAGGCGGGACAGGTCTTTTCGCTAACGTGGCGGAAACACCGCATCAGCACTAGCTGTGATTGCCCAGCGTTGGGAGTCGCCCGCACGCACCCGGGAGGTTGCCGCGCGGAGGTACCTGGCAATGCTAGTTCTTGTGGCAGTCGTTGCAGCCGCTCATCGGGCCGCGGCCAGCCTTGTGGCAGTCGGAACAGAGCAGGGCCTTATGTGCCGGGATGTCCACGCCTTTGTTCGGCATCGTCCAGGGGTGCCAATCGTCAGTTGCGTCGGCGGAGATAACGCCCAGTGACGTTGGCGCGCTGCGCCGCGGTTGAGTGTGGCAGGTGCTCGCGCAGTCGTTCGCGAGGATTTGGCCGTGCTCGTCGATATGCCGCCCATCGTGGCACCTAAAGCAGCCGGGCCAGTTGCGGTGGCCAATGTTTGTTGGATAGGTGTGCCAGTTGACGTTCATGTCCGGGAACACAGCGCGATCGTAGATCTTGGAGGCAATGTCGATCGCGCGCTCGATATCCGCCGTGCGCTGCTCAAGAAGGCCTGGATACTTCTCTCGGTAGGTGTTGACTAGTGCGTCGCGGATCGCTTGGTGGGCAACCTCGCGGGTCGAATAGTTGGGCATCATTGCGTCGACGAGTAGCTGCTTGACGCTCGGTAGGCTCGGCGAGATCAGTCCCTTGAACAACGCTTGGTCGATGCCGCCGTCGGGTGAGGGGAAGCCGTGTGCCGGACGATTGTGGCAATCCATGCAGTCCATTCGGTGACGCGGCAATTTCGCGATCTGGTCGGGCGTCAGCTTCGAAGTTTTCGCGACAAAGGTCGCCACCGAGCCGTTGCTGCGTCTCACCTCCACCCAAGGAATATCCTGCAATTGCGGATCGGTTGCGGCATAGGTGACTTGATTGTCGAGCACCATGTGCCAATGCACTCCGCCGCTTGCGCCGTGCGTTTGGCTACCGCCGCCGGTCTTTAGCGTCAGCGTGATTTGCTCAGGGGTGTTCTTTTCGTCGTAACGGAAATGTGGCAATTGAAGCAGCTTTGCCCCGAAGAATTTGGCTGGCCAATGGCAGCGTTCACAGGTTTCCCGGGCGGGGCGCAGGTTCATGATCGGTGTCGGGATCGGGCGCTGGTAATTGCCAGTGACGACACCTACGAGCTGGTGCACGCCTTGGACCTTGGAGCGCAAGTAGTATTCGGCGCCTTCGCCCACGTGGCAATCCACGCAACGCACTCGAGCATGCGCTGAGTCGAGGTACGCCGTGTATTCTGGAGTCATTGGCGTGTGACAAGTCGTTCCGCAGAAAGCGACACTCTCAGTGTACTCGTAGCCTGAGTAGCCTGCCCAGGCCAGGAGTGTACCAACGAGTGTCATAGTCAATACCGAAACGACGAACCACTTGCGTTGCCTCGGGTCATTGAGGTCGACACTCGGGTACGGCAACTCCGCCAACGATGCCTTGCGCTTGCGCCGCCCGGCCTCGATCCGCATCCCACCGAGGATCATGATGACCCCAAACATCATGATCGCCGGCAGAATCAAGAACACGAACATCCCAATGTAAGGATGCGTGTGGGTGCCAACTAGGTCTGCCAGCAGCAGTAGCATGATCAGCGCGGCGCCGACCAGCACCACCAATGCGCCCAGCTGACTTACCAAGTTCTGATACAACCGGCGATGCGGACGAAGACTCTCGCTTCCCTGTGATTCCACGATGCTTAGCTTACGGCGGCCGCCAGTCGCGCTGCAGTGAAATTCGCAACGCCGGTACGTTCAGCCCAAATCTGGCCTGCAACACTACGTATTTCGCCGCAGGGAGGGCCGCTCAGAGCTCCGTGTATTCACTCTTCTGGGCTGTCATTTCCAGCAGCCATTCAAACGGCGGGAGCAGATATTCGAGGCGTCAGTCGTCCGGCAATGCTTCGCCAACGATGCCTTGCGCGAACCGCCTCAGCTCGAATGCCTTCGCCGTTTGCCCCTGCTTCGAGAGCTCACCGGCGAGGTAGCGCAACGTTCTGACGTAATCCCAGCGAGCCACGCGCTCCCACCGTGCTTCAGGGAGTGGCGGAGCGGCAGGAGGTGGGTGCGCTTGAAACCAGGCGTCGTTCATGCGGAGCAGCTCGTCAAGGGCTGGTTCGATTTCACCTGGGCGAAGGAGCCGCACGAGGGTGCCGAGCGGGTAACTGGGACGTGACAGGATGATCGGAAGCATAGTGTCGTCGGTGTCCATGACGAACACGGTGCGGCCTTCAGTCTGCAAGTCATCCACGAGCCCTGGGCCGTTGTACGTTTGGTGGTCGAGTGGGGGCCTGATCGCCATCGATAGTGCCCGTGAAATGCGCGCTCGATACCAAGCGCGCATCAAAAGCGCGGGCGCGATGTGCACCACGTCTGGTCTGACCGCACGCGCGCGCTGCAAATAGAGTAGGCCAAACAGACGCATATCGTTCTTGCCGAATAGCACTGCGCCTTTGGGCAAGGACTCGAGGCTATCGACGAGGTAGCGTTCAACGTTTGGGCCATTCAATTGAAGGACCGCATCGAAATTAATCAGCATCGACAAGCCGAGCAAGACGGTGAGTGCGCCGCCTCCGACGAGTGCGGCAAGACGTTCTGTAACGGGCGGTAGAAGCACCGACAAGAGCACGACCAAGAGCATTGCTGGCAAGACATGAAAGCGAGCCACCAGAGCCGGGCCTGGACCACTCAGTGGAATATTGAACAGCGACACGAAGCACGGCCCAGCTAGAACGAAGGCAGCTAAGAGCGGCCAAATCGCGCTGAGACGCTGCCACTGCCTGCGCCAAACGAAGTAACCGAGCAGCACCAGGACGACGAGGGGTGCGCCCCATAGTTCGGCAGTGAGGCGACGCCCGAGATCGAGAAGGTAGGGGACGGGATCGAGACCGTGGCCACTTGGTGACAACGTGAAGGTGCCGTATTCGCGGCGCAGCACGTGGTCAACCATGCCTGCAACCGTGCCGAAGTTGCCCCACACCCAGCGGTCGCCGGGCGCATGGGCGACCCAGGGCAAATAGAAGAACGGCAGCAGCCCCAAGAGGCCCAGCGGAAGGCGCAATACCGTTGCCCGCCACGACGATTCCTTGGCAGCCCGGCATAAGCCGATGGCATAGCAAGGTGCGAGCAACACACCTGACCAATGGGTGGAGGCAACGAGGCCACCTAGCAGGGCGAGTGCCGTAGCCCTCGAGGGGCCACGCAGTGGCGATTCAGCGCCCGAGAGGAGAACTGCCGCTGCTGCCACGAGCTGATTGAGCGCGAACACTTCGGCGGACGTTGCCAGCAGCCAGGGCTCGCGAGCTAGCGCGTAGAGTGTTAGCGCGAGCGCTGCGGGTACTGGATGGGCACCCCAGGCCAACATGGCCGCGTAGAGTAGGCCATTGGCGCACCAAGCGAGCAGTGCTGTTGCCAACGCCGCTCCGTGCGCCGGCGTTACCGCGGGCAACCAACAGAACCCGCGCAACCAAAGCGTGTAGAGCGGGTACCCACTCGGATGCGCGATGCCCCCTTCGGCAAACAGCGTGGCAAACTCGCCGTTGTCGCCACCCTGCACGTAGCGCGTGGCGGTTATGCCGTACAGCAGCCCCACCAACCCGAGCACGAGAAGCGCCAACCAGTGGCGCTTCACGCGGCGCATTGGGAGTTGATTGCCGCCGCACCCGTAGATCCAGGCCCGAATTTTGCCATTGCAGCGCGCAGATTAGTCGCGCTGGTTCTGCCTGTCAATCTTGAGTGAGGTCGCTTGCGCGCACTTTCGAGCCATGGCGGGTGAGCCTTAGCGGAGGTACCCTAGCCGCATGGAACGCGCTGATTATTGGGACAATGTCTACCAGGCGAAACGACCCGACGCGGTGAGTTGGTATCAGCGCAGCCCAGAGCGCTCGCTCGCTTGGGCTCGAAAACTCGTGGTTCCGTCGCAGCGGATCATCGATATTGGGGGCGGGGCTTCCGGGTTCGTCGATGCGCTGCTCGGCGCCGAGTATGAGCGCCCATGCGTGCTTGATGTTTCGGCTTCGGGCCTTTCGCACGCGAGGGCACGGTTGGGTGCGCGCGCAGCCCTGGTAGACTGGATTGTCGCCGACATCACCAAGTGTCCAGTGCTTGCCCCAGTCGCATTGTGGCATGACCGGGCTGTGCTTCACTTTCTCACTGAGCCAACCGAGCAACAAGCATACGCGAATCTAGCTGCCGACACCATTCTCCCAGGGGGTCACATCGTGCTTGCCACGTTCGCTCCGGACGGTCCGGAAAGGTGTAGTGGCTTGGATGTTCAACGCCATGACGGGGCGAGCATCGCGCAGCTGCTAGGCTCGAAGTTCGAGCTGCTTGAGGAGGAACGCGAGTTTCACGTCACGCCGAATGGCGGCGAACAGAGGTTCGCGTGGATTGTGGCGAGACGACGATAAGTGAGCAGTCGCAGTCTTTGGTGGGCAAGAGGTAGAGCCGATGCGTTGCGGCACGGAGGGCATAAAACCCCAGCGAGTACGACTGCGCATTGCCACCAATTACCGCTGTTCCGCAGGATCATCGAAAATGCGTTGCCCACAGCTTGACGTCGACTCACCCCGTCGCAGGTGGACTGGATGGCGAAATTGGCACTTCTGCTGGCAGTTGTCTCATCCGTTGGCTGTGGCTCAAGCGGAGCAAATCAGAGTTTGGTACAAATGGCATCGAACCATTGGGAATGCCCAAGCAGCAAAATAGAGGTCAGGCAGATCGACGGTGAGACCTATCGAGTCGCCGGCTGTGAACATGAAGCGACGTATGCCTGCAACTCGAGCAGCTCGAACAAGGCTTGCACGAAGGTTTCCGGATTCTAATCGTCCCTGCTCGGTCAGAACTCAGAGTGAAATCTGCCGCCGAGGATCGTGACTGGGCCGCGATCGACGTTGAACGCGGGGTTGGAGATGTGCTGCCAGTCTGCCGATAGCCATTTCGGCCCGTGGATGTTCAGACTGCAGAAGAGCTCGAGTACGCGTTCGGTCCCATGAGTGAGGCGCCCATCGCCAATGAAGCCATCGATACCGCCAGCATTGAGGTATTCGGCGTGTTGCTTGGAAATCCAGCCGACACCACAACCGACACCCTGCAAGTCGTTGCGCCTATGCCAGTTGGTGCCGCGAGTGAGTGCTCCGAACGACAACAATCGATCTGTCGACATGTAGGAGTAGATCTCCGTTCGTCCATCGGAGTACATGCCGCGAAAGTACAAGCCCAAGTCGTCCAGTACTCTGACGACGCCCGGCTGCCCCAGGATCTCGTGGTTGTGTTCGATCCCCACTTGCCACGCCAGAGCGCGGAGCCCCGTCGGCACGATTCGAATGCCCCAAGCTATAGCATTGTCCCTCGAAGGATCACCTGGGCGACGTTGAAGTAGATCATGAGCCCGGAAACGTCCACGAGCGTAGCCACGAAGGGTGCGGATGCACTTGCGGGGTCGAATCCAAGGCGACGGATGACGAAGGGCAGCATGGAACCCGCGAGTGTTCCCCAGGTAACTACACCCACCAGGCTCATGGCTACCGTGATTGCAACTTGTAGGTAGTGCGCCCCATAGGTGCCGAAGAGCCCTTGCCAAGCCAAGATGCGCAGCATCCCAATTGCAGCAAGAATCATCCCGAGCGCAAACCCCGCTGATAGTTCTCGACGAACGATGCGCCACCAGTCCTTCACGGCGACTTCGCCCAGAGCCATCGCACGAATGATAAGCGTCGTGGCCTGCGACCCAGCGTTACCCCCACTCGAGATGATGAGTGGCACGAAGAGGGCCAGAATAACGGCCTTCTCGATTTCACTCTGGTAGTGACCCATCGCGCTGGCAGTGAGCATTTCCCCAAGAAACAGGGCAGACAGCCAGCCTGCACGCTTCTTCACCATCGATAACATGCCCGTCTGCATGTAAGGCGTATCGAGAGCCTCCATGCCGCCCAGCTTGTGAATATCTTCCGTCGCTGCCTCTCGCACGACATCAACGATGTCGTCGATGGTTACGATGCCGATCATCTTTCCAGCCGGGTCAACGACAGGCAGGGCGCTGAACCCGTGCCTCGATATGATCTTCGCCACGACCTCTTGGTCCGTCGAGTCGGTCACGGAAATGACATCGGCGTGCATTACTTCGGCCAGCGACTTTTCGCCCGGTGCGGCGAAGAGGTCCCGGAAGGAGACAACGCCCCGCAGGTGCTGTTCTTGGTCGAGCACGTAGGCGTAGTAGATGGTCTCTAACGCTTCTTTCGCCTGGCGTTGGAGGTATCGAATCGCCTCACCGACTGACATTTCCGGACGCAAACGCGCAAATCGAGGACTCATCAGGCCGCCAGCAGCGTCCTCGGCGTAGGCCATTAGCGCCATCACCTCGACGCGCGTGGGACCGTCGAGCAACTCCAGAAGCATCGCTCGCTCATCCGGTGCAACCTCCTGCAGGACATCGGCCGCATCATCTGGTGCCAGAAGGCGCATCCACAAGCGTCGCTCGCCATTCGTCAGAGCCAGAATGATCCAGGCCTGATCCGCTGCCCCCAAGCAGAGGAACAAGTCGTCAGCCTCCGAACGCTCAATGTGCCGAAATGCCTCCATTCGTTCCGCTATCGACAACAGCGGCCAAATGTCACGGACCTCGGCCGACGTAAGTTGGGCGTCAGTCACGTTGGTCACCTCGGCTAGAGGTTACCCAGCTTCGAATTCCGACAGATCGGTTGATTCGCATAGGGAGCCTTCGACAAGCCGAGGCGTCCTACGCGCAAATCGGTTGCCTAAGTTGGATAGTTGTTCGTACTGCCAGGGTCGTCGTTCACAGAAGGTCTCTGGGCGTTTGGGCGCGCCTCTACCACAGTCGCTAGGCCAAGCAAGCAACAAATCCGTAACGTGATCAAACCTTCACGTGCAAAACGATAGCCGACGGTTACGCGGTTGATCGCCAGTAGAAGACGCGCCGTCCGGAACCGGCCTCGCGAGACATTTATCGGTCTCCTAGGGAGTTTTCTACCGATCAACAAAGATCGAAAATGCGGTTTCCGTGGACCATTCTGGATCTGATCCCCATCGTGCATTTGAACGCTATTTCTTCCGGGAAAGACCAGCGCCGCATAGTATCCGCGCGTCGGATGGACTCGATAGGTAGCGCCCGTTTGGGCAGGTCAAAACGATAGCCACGCGAATCCTGGCACTTCCGTAACAGGCAGCTCCGGGGTGTCCGGACTCAGCCGCGCCAGCCCCAACTTGTCCATCCGTTTGGCGCATCTTGAGATTCTGCAAACGAGTGAACTACGTGCTCGTCGGCAGGATGCTGAGGTGGTTGGGGACATGGGGCAGTGATTTTTGTTGGTTTGTGCGTCGCGGTGACGACGTGCGACCCACAGGCATAGGTCCGACTCGATCCCCCTGGCGCCATTGCCGATTTTTGCCAATGCATGGGGCCGTTGGATGCGACCAAGCAACGGATCTGGCAGCGCTACATCGCCGTCCAAGCGTATGTACTTTCCGACTCGGTGCGGTCGTTCAATTCCATCCACGACCGAGCGAAACGCGCCGAAACGTGCCACATCCGGGACGGGAGTTGGCTAACGGACGATATCGCTAGGGAGCATGGCCTCGAAATCAAAGACGGTGGGCTCACGCAGTCACTATGGACCGACACCCACCAGAGCTTCGCGCTGGAGCGCTGGGTAGCGCAGAACAAGTTCGGCCCCAACTACGTCGTCTCCAAGACGCCACTCGGGAACATCCGGATCACGACGTCCTTCGCCGGGGAACGAGAGGCGCGGCTGGTTGATCCCGGTAAGGTCGAGGTCATCGAGACCCATGGTTGCCGCGTAGAAGAGTGCGACGGGTGATATGAATTCTGACCAACTCGACGAAGTTTGGGCCATGCTGGACCGCGCTCACCTTGAACGTGTGGCGCGGCAAGGCCCTCCGCCGGTCTTCGCGACCATCAGTGGGGCGCATTTGTATGGCTTTGCGTCGCCGGACAGTGACGTAGACCTGCGGGGCGCATTCCTCCTGCCCGCGCGGGAAATGCTCGGCCTGCATCCGCCGAAGGAGACCATCACCATTGCGGACAACTCGACCATCGAGCTCGACTGGGTGGCCCATGACATCCGCAAATTCTCCAGGATGATGACGAGCCACAACGGCTACGTACTGGAGCAATTGTTCTCGCCGTTGGTAGTCCTTGGCACTCCCGCGTTCGAGGAGCTCCGCGAGTTGGGCAAGGGCTGCGTGACGCGCCCCACCGTCCGCCACTACCTGGGTTTCGCCCATGGTCGCCGCAAACGCCTTCGGGAGCCCGAGCCAACGGTGAAGCACCTGCTTTACGCATACCGAGTCTACCTTTCGGGGATCCACCTGATGCGCACGGGCCATGTCGTCGCCAACATCACCGTCCTAAACGAACTGTTCCGTCTGTCCGAAGTGGATGAGCTCGTTCAACGCAAACGGGAAGGCGCCGAGAAGATGCGTCTGGCCGATACAGAGGTCGCCCTTCATGAGCAGCATTTCGACCGCCTCGAGGCCGACCTCAACGCCGCACACAACAACAGCAAGCTACCCGACGAACCCACGACCACTGCAGCGCTGAACGACTTCGTGGTGCGGCTGAGCCAAGGCGTATCCGAGGCTAGCCTCGGATACGCCTTGGCTCAGCTGAAACGGATCCGCACCCACCGTGCCTGGCTGCTGACGCCACCGACGAAGAAGCCCACACGCGCTGATTTCGGCCTGCCCGACCGGGGCACCCTCAGCAAAGATGACCAACACCGCCTGGAGCAAGGCATTGCGGAGAAGGTTCGGAGCTACGGGCTCGACAACGTTGAGATGGCAAAGCCTGCCCGCATTGCCGTCGAGGATCGTCTTCAGCGCTTCTGGGTAGATGCTCTGCACTGTCCCGACGAGGAGCTGGAGCAACGGCTCCGGGCAGTGGCGACACACTCCCTCGAAATTCCGGCCGGAGTCGTGTCGACGTTGAACGCCGAGAAGAGGTACCTCTCTGCCATGAAGCAGTGGGAGTCCTACGAGACGTGGAAAGCGGAGCGCAATGCTGCGCGGGCCGAACTCGAGAGTCGTCACGGCTACGACACCAAGCACGCCATGCACCTCGTCCGCCTGATGCGCATGGGGCTTGAGATCGTGCAAACGGGCGAACTACGTGTCCGTCGGCCAGATGCCGAGGAACTGAATGCGATCCGCGATGGTGCGCTCACCTACGACGAGCTGATGGAGACTGCGACGGTGCTGCAGGCGAAGATGGAGGACGCTGCAGGGAGTAGTGGGTTACCGGCGGATGTCGACTATGCGCGGGTGGATCGACTGATGTTTGGGTTGGTTGGTGACGCGGGGTAGGGATTTTTGTTGGTTGGTGCGGCGTGGTCACGGCACTTCGACCTGTGGGCCTAGGTGTGGAGGAATCCCCCGGGCGACCTTGCCAATTTTTGCCAATTACGTCATCCTGGAGGGGATTGCTGAATGGATGAGGGAAGTTGCCTATGCCGACCCGAAACGTGAATCTGACCGACGAGCTTGACCGTTTCGTGGATGCACACATTGTTGACGGGCAATACGCGAACGCCAGCGAGGTTTTCCGAGCTGGCCTTCGGGCGCTGGATCAACAGGAGCGTCTCTACGAGGCCAAGCTTGAACGCGTGCGTTCGGCCATCGACGAGGGCGACGCCGCAGAGGATGCCGAGGAATACTCGCTGGATGGTTTGATCGCCGAACTCGCTCACGAGACGGATTGATGGCTTCTTTTCGAATTGCCAGGCCGGCAATGGCCGACCTGCAAGGGATTGGTCGCTACACACGCAAGCGTTGGGGCCTGGAACAGGCACGCCGATACCTCGGTGAACTTGACAGCTGCTTCCATCGCCTTGCTGAGTGCCCTGAACTGGGCCAGAGAGCTGAGAACATCCGTCCAGACTTGCGGCTCTTCAGACAGGGCCGTCACGTCATCTACTATCGCCGAACTGAGTACGGCATACGCGTGATTCGGGTCCTGCACGAACGCATGCTGCCCGAGCTGCATCTTCAGGGTAATGACAACGAAGACGCAGAGTAGGCGTAGAAAGCAGTTGTTGCAGATTCTGCAACAACTGAAGCGCGGTCGAGATCCACCTCTGCGAAGCTCCCGTGACAATCATGAGGCATCACGGGCACACTGGAGTTTTCCTGGATGCATCCGTGGGAGCCCCATCCAATCCGACACCCAGAGTAATGCCGTCGAGGTCGGGCCGAATGCACGGATTCTGGAAGCACCATCAACGGACCTCACGAGCCGAAGCCAAACCTCGTGTTTGGGTCCAACAAGGGCGTCAATTAGCTGATGACTCTTCAAAACTGCAACGTTGACCTTGCGTTCAAGCGCTTCGGTTGTGGTTACGAACGACTCGAATTTCTTGATTGCGTTGGGGCTCGGCGCCGGAATTGGAGCCAACCTCAGGTCCTTCAGATTTATCCCGCTTTGCGCAACACCCTTTACGTTGCCAAGCATGAAGCGCTGCAGGCTGTCGCCCAGAAGTGCGCGGTGGACAAGTGCTCGATTTACGCCTGGTAGTAGCGGGATGACGGCGACTTCGCGGGATATGTTCCATTCGCTTGCGCTTGCCGGAACAATTGCAACGCGACCGACGGTGCCTCGAATGCTGACAACGAGTTCTCCGCCGCGCAAAATGGTTCTCTTGTAGGCACTGGAAATCTCGCTGGAGCTGTGAACAACCTCTCTTCCATCAAATCGGCAGTCGCCGAAGTTTGAGATTCTTACAACCGGCACCCCTCCTTCAATTTCAGGCCACTCCGTTGCACGACTTCGTAAGAGATACCTCGTTCTTGGTCGATTAGTTCATCGAGTGGGACAGTTCTCCACCCCTTCGGATTCGTCACCGGATCCCCGAACATCTCCAAGAACGCCGACCGCAGCAAGTCTTCGGTCAGTGCGATGGCCTCCCTGCGCTTGCGTCGGATGGCGTCGGCCTTGTCGAAAATGTCGACGATGCGGCGCTGCTCGGAAAGCGCCTCCACCAACAGCGCGCGCTGGCTCATCCGTCGCACCCAATCCGCTGAAAGCGTCGCAGCTTCGAGAAAGCCGCGTGCGCACTCAATCACCGTCAGATCAGTGGTGATGCGGTTGGTGATGGTGAAACGGGGCGCAAATGCGGACATTGGCGAGAATTCTTTGGCGTGACCTATGAAGCATAGATGCACGATTTCGGCGGCAAAATCAATCGTCCATCTGCGAATCTACGTCTACTAGCGGTGTTGTGGTGTGGGCTCGTCGCGCATTTCAAGCGCCGGTTCCACCGAACTTCAAGGTTGATGAAGCCGTCTGCAATCCAGGCGAATTGACATCGGGGCTGGCGCGGGGCGCGACATGCGGGAGGGGTGGCAATCCAACTGCGACGAGCCGCTCGCCTGCATAGCGAAGCCATGGCACCATTGAAGCGCCATGAAGACCGTCGCCGATGTTGTGCTCGAATTGGCGGAAGCTCACAAGCAGGCGGATCCGGAGATCCAGCAAAGTCTGTCGTCGTCTTGCTCAGCCCCGGAGAGAAGTCGCTTCTCGATGACAACTCGCTGAGCCTGCCTGCCAACTGGGGTCAGTCGGAAGACCTTCGCAAGATTGGCTAGTCTTGATCAAGAGGCACGCGTCCCTCGACTTCTTGGCCCAACGCACCAATGCCCTTGCCCGTTGTCGCGAAATTCGATCTATGCTCGGCATCGTGGGTTGCGTCCTGAAGCGCGGTCTTTTCAACAGCACTCTTGGGGGCGCCCACGCTTTATTTCAAGGTCATTAGCGAGCCGTCAGCAGAATCTCGACCGGTCCATGATCCGGCGCAACTTCGTGATCCCGAATCGCGAACGGTGATTTAGTTCCAATAGCTCGTCGCCCCCGGACTCGGCACGAAGATCTTTGTCCCAACGAGACTCGATGTCGTGACGTCCACCTCGACGCACAAACCCAACTGGAACGGGTGGACCCCCGAGGGATCCGGATCCATTCGCGTGGTGCCAACCGTGGGCAACAGCGAGCTCATGATCTCATCGGTCCGGCGTACGTACACCTGAGGACAATCCGTGTTGTTGGTGTAGCAAATGCCGTCGGATATTCCTCGACCCGGATCTTGGACTACCACCTCCAAGTCGAAGCCGAGTGTCGCTCTGGTTTGGTACAGTCGCCCGTAGGGCGTATAGCCAACGAGATTCGGAAACGGTCCCGCGTAGTCTATCACCGCTGGCGAGAGATCCTGCCCCAAGACCCGGAGCTTTGGGCTATTGCCAGTGCAGTAGCCCGTGAAAGGCAGTCCGCCAAACCCACCACCATCGAAACTCGAAGCCGCCGCTGAACCGCCAGCACCGCCCGCGCCGGGCATCACCGGGTACGCTGCCGTGCCCCCAATCGTGGATGCGACGGCCGCCGATGGAGTTGTGCCAGCGCCTAGATTGGTGGCGTTAGCGCCGCCACTGTTTGCGCTCGGGCCATCGTCCATTTGCATGGCACCACCACATGCCACCACCAAAACGGCAAACGCCGAATACCAAATCGTACCCGCCTGGTTCCGCTTTCTCGCCATATCGACGAGTCTGGGTGCTGTGCTGGATAAGTCAAGTGAATGTAGATTCAGACTTGGGTTGCATCCGATCAGATCGGATGCCATCGGACCGCATTTTACTCGAGGACTGGCGGTAGTGCTACCCCGTTGCTACACACGTCTTACCGACCATCGCACCACCGCTGCCGCCGTCTGTGAGACAGTGCAGGTGTTGGCTCAGTACTACCGCGAAAGGGTGCAGCGATCGGTCACCGGTCATACCCTAGAGTTTGGTCTGACCGCTTCGCCTGGAGTCTCTGGCTTACTCGATAAGCTCGAAGCCGCGATTGTGCTGTGGAGCAATGGAAGCGCGAGGAGAAGGAACCGATGACTGGGACGAGCCCATTATTCCTTTCGGAGCGGTTTGGGGCCATGTCCCGGAGTGCCATACACCGGATCTGGAAAGCGGCACTTGAAGCGGCAGTACTGCCAACGCGGTGGGGCGTCCACGCGACGCGCCACTCATACGCCGTCGAAGTTTACCGGAAGACGAGGGACCTAAGGCTGACCCAGCGCCTACTCGGTCACTCGTCACCGGTGGTCACGACCGTTTATGCCAATCTGCTCGACGATGATGTTCGACGGGGGGTTGAGCAGATCTGTGCGGCATAGTAGCGCAGTGGCCATCCTGCCTGCTGGTTTGCTGCCGGGAGCCGTGATATCTGGGCCAACCCATGGTGAAGAAGAAACCACAGTGGCACGCCATCCTCCCGGGACAGAAGGTTCCGGCGGCCTACAGTCTCGATGAACTGCGTAGCGCAAAGCGGGCTCACAAATTCCTGACCGAAACCATTCCAGGGCCGCCGGGTATTGTCTCCCACATCCGCGGCTTCCGATATTTGCTTTTCTTTGGGATCGCTTGCGTCGCCGAGAACAAGTACCCGTCGCTCACCCGGTGCTGGAAGGACCTCGACCAGCTCTTCATGGCCGACCCTGCTTTCGACGACGCGATGTTTGTGCAGGCTTGGATCTTGATGGATTTCCCTTTCGGCCCGCAGCAACAGACAGCGGTCGACTACTTCGAAGAATTCCTAAAGGGAACTGAATTCGGTCCCCAATTCCAAGGGTTTATCGACGAAGCACGACGTAGTCGCCTTGGGCTCCATCAAGACGTGATGCGAACGAAACAGGTGGCGAAGTTTCGTGAGCTGATCACAGGCCGCGTCATTGAAGCGTTTCCGTCCGTCGAGGAATACGGCAAGGGAGAGATCCTCCTGGTGCGCACGATGACCGCCGGCAACCAAGTCTACCTTTTCGGCAATCCGAAGGGCTTTCCCAAGGATGCAAAGGCTCAGATCGAAGACATGGTCATCAGCAAGCTCTTTTACTTTGAAGACCGCGAAACTCCAATCGAGCAGTACGAAGCGTTCATGAGGCTGGCTGGGCCATACTGGATGTCCTGCGTCACACAGAACGACGCCACGCCGATCCTGGAACCTGATCACTATCTGACGTATCGAGCGGAATAGGCGTAGTTGGTCCGACGAGTGGAGGTTCGAGCTTGAGTTGCGGGCGGGGAGGCGCCGTTCGAGCGTTCGTGTGCGAGCCCTAATCGCTCATTGGAACCGATCGTCCAGAAACGCGAGCAGCAGATCGTCGATTGCGCCGCGGAGTATCGCCCGAAATGCCGGATGCAACCAGCGATCCGCGCGTCCGCCGATCGCGCTGGACGCGATCTAGATCCCGCGGTTTGGCTAGGTCGCTTCCACTGCCACTTCACTGGCCAGCTCAGATAGGGCTTCGGTGGGCAACTTGGTCCACGCCTCCGCCTTGGCGTATTTCTCGACGAGACGCCGCTTGGGCCGAACCACGAAATTCTCGAGGTTCATGGCCGATACCTCGCCATGCAGCAACGCCGCCACCTCTTTGCGCAGGTCTTGGGTCGTGCGCGTCACTGACGTGCCGCTGTACGTAATGGAAGTCTTTTCGGCAGTGACCAGCCTGTTGGGCGTCTGGGCAGGCGTCGCCGGGCGATCCAAGGCCGCAATCAGCTCGAGCCGCGTCTTGAACAGCTTCGAGCCGAGGGACTCCTTGACCGAACCCTCGACGACGGGCGGGTTGTCCTTGAAGAACTCGAGGTTCTCGCAGAAGTCGAAGATGTAGAAGAATTCCTTGTGCTGCCCAGGGGCGAAGAGATCCTCGCAAAGGCGAGTACCGCGACCGACCATTTGCCAGAACTTGGTGCGCGAGCGCACCATCTTGAAGAACACGAGGTTCACCACCTCGGGGACGTCGATGCCCGTGTCGAGCATGTCTACCGAGATGGCGATATGCGGTGGCTTGGCGGCGACGGAGAAGTCGTCAATCAAGCTCTGGGCATAGCTCACGTCACAATGCACGACCCGCGCGAAGGCGCCCTTGTGGTGCGGATAGTTGGCATTGAAGCGCTCTTCGATGAACTCAGCATGGGACTGATTCTTGGCAAAAACGATGGTCTTGCCTAGGCGATCGCCGCCGGCCACCGTCTGCCCGCGGGTCATCAGGTGCTTGAGCACCTTGTCCACCGTGTCTTGGTTGAACAGCCACTTGTTCAGGGCGGCTGAATCCACGTGGGTTGGCGTACCTTGGTCTTCGTCCCACTCCAGCTCGTCCCACTGCGCTTTCTCCTCTTCAGAAAGCTGGTCGTAGGTGATCCCCTCGCGCTGGAACTTCAGCGGCACCGAGACGGCCTTTGCCGGCACGAGGAACCCGTCCTTCACCGCGTCGTCCAATCCATAATTGTCAGTCGGGACGCCTCGCTCGAGGTCAAAGAGCTTGTAGGTGTTGATGTCCACCTCGTCCTTGGGCGTGGCCGTGAGCCCCACCAGCAAGGCATCGAAGTACTCGAAAATGGCGCCGTACTTCTGATAGACCGAGCGATGGGCCTCGTCGATGACTATCAAGTCGAAGTAGCCTGGCCCAAAGCGCCGCAGCCCATCCGTCGCGTCGTCAATCAGCCCCATCATCGTGGGGTAGGTGGAGACATAGACGCGGCCGCCGTCGTTGTCCTTCTCGGTGATCAGGTTCACCACCGTGGCATCCGGGAGGTGCTTGTTGAAGGCATCCTTGGCCTGTTTCACGAGGGCCCGGCGATCCGCGAGGAAAAGCACGCGCTTGACCCAGTTGCAGCGCATCAGCAAGTCGACCAGCGCGATCGTGGTGCGCGTCTTGCCGGAGCCGGTCGCCATGACGAGCAGCGACTTCCGCTCGCGGTCTCGTTCGAAAGCCTCGCCGATGCGACGGATCGCCCGTGTTTGGTAGTAGCGCCCAGCGATCTCCTTGTTGATCTCTTCCGCCGCGAGCCGCTTCTTGGTCGAGCGCCGCTGAACGAGCAGCTCAAGCTCCGCGCGGGTATAGAACCCCTGCACGGAGCGCGGTGGGTAGCCGCAATCATCCCAAATCGAATGGTCGTAACCATTGGAGTAGAAGATCACCGGCCGCTGCCCGAACTCCTTCTCCAGGCAATCCGCATAGAGCTTGGCCTGTTCTTGTCCTCGCTTGGCCGACACCCGCGCGCGCTTGGCCTCGACCAACCCCAGCGGTCGCCCGTCATCGCCCCAGAGCACGTAGTCGACGTACCCGACGCCCTGGTCATTGGGCATCCCCGTGACCTTGTATTCCCGATCACGCGGCTGGTCCAATGCCCAGCCAGCTTCTTTCAGCAGTACGTCAATGTATAGGTCCCGAGTGTGGCTTTCCGAGTAATCATGGGTGTCGGGCTCTTTCGCTGCCGCCGCCTTGGCTGCCGCCACCTCCGCGCGCAGGCGTTGGAGTTCCTCGTTGAGGGCGTCCTTGTCCCGCAGTAACTCGCCCAGCCGCTCGTCGCGCTGCTTAAGCGCTTCCTCGAGCTTCACCAGCTGATCGACGGTCTGCTTCGGGATCGCCGTGCGCGGCAATTGCGCCGCATAAAACACAAGCCCGGGAGACGGCCGCTCCCTACGCGCGTAGTTGCGAGCAAACCAATAGCCCACATGGAACAGCTCGCGCACCGCGGTGAGCGAGTCCGAATCCGGGATGCCGCGGTGACTGTGCACCGCCTGGTTCCCCAGCTTGATGATCAGCCGCGCCTTGGTGAACACCGCCTCCCCAGCGGTCTGCTTGAACGTAGGGTCGTGCACCAGGGCACTGATGTTGTCCTGGTACGGCAGCTTGAGCGCCGCATCCGACTTGTACGCCCACCCCACCAACAGCTCGAGGGCGCGCCGCGCGTAGAAGCAGGCCGTGCGCGGATCGGGGTAGACTGCTGAGTCAGCCTTCGCTGCCGCATCGCGGATTTCGGGCCATTCGGCCTTGAGGAACGCGAAGCTCGTCATGGTGGTGCAGTTCAGAGGTTGGTTGGTGCGGCGCGGTGACGGACCTTGGCGCACTCACGACGAGAGAAGCACGATATTCAGTGTGAAATCGATCACAACGGGCGGCGAGGGGCCTGCTCGCAGCCGAAATGGTCCGCCTAGGCGATCACACACTGCGCAGGGAGTCGCGGAGCGGTCGCATGGCCGGTGTCGCAATACGTGTCGCGATACTGTCGCGATACTTCGTCAGCGCTGGATTTTGAGGGAGTAACGAATGGCACGAGCAGCCCCCGAGGACGTGAGCACGCCCGCTTCGACGAGGCCCTGGAGATCCCTTTGGAGACTCCGACGATTGATCCCCGGGCACAGCGCCTCAAATTCGTCAATCTGCAGCTCCGCCTGCTCCAAGAGCAAACCAACCGCTAGCGTCTGCCGCGCATTCAAGCGAAACTCCCGCGCAATCACATCCCTGCGGATCACCCGTTCACCGCGCGCCTTCACCTCCTCAAGTTGGGTAGCAAGGCCTCCGGTGAAGAACTCAAGCCACTCCGTCAGATCGAGTTCCCGTTCCCGTACACCTTGAATCGCCCGATAGAACTGCGCTCGGTCCCGATCGTAGTAGTCGCTAAGCGTAAACAATCGCTTGAAGTCGTATCCGGCTCGATACAGGCAAAGCGTCGAAAGTAGCCGTGAACTGCGCCCATTGCCATCCACGAAGGGGTGAACCTGCACCAGCTGGAACTGCGCGATCCCCGCGACCAACACCGGGTGAATTGCCGCCTCTTGGCGCAGCCACCCCACCAATTCCTCCATCAACGCCGGGACTTCCGCAGGCGGTGGAGGCGTGTAAATAACCGCCCCAGTCCTTCTATTAGCGACGTAGTTCTGCACGGTTCGATAAGCGCCCGGTGCCCCTTCACCGCCGCGTACGCCCTCGACCAATCGCTTGTGGATCTCGCGAATCAACCCTTCGGTGATGGGCTCGCCGCTACCGAGGTACTCCGAAACCAGGTTGAACGCCTCCCGGTAGTTCAGTAGCTCCCGAACATCATCCGCCCGCGCCTGCGCGACCTCCTGCCCCGCCCAGACGCGCTCCGCCTGTTCGAGGGTCAACTGCGTCCCCTCAATGTGAGTCGTGGCGTACGCCTCAACCAAGAGCGCTCGCTGGCTCATCCGGTTCACCCAATCCGCCGAAAGCGTTGCCGCCTCAAGGAAACCTCGTGCACGCTCAATCACCGTCAGATCGGTGGTGATGCGGTTGGTGATGGTGAAGCGGGGCGCAAAGGCGGACATTGGCGAGAATTCTTTGGCGTGACCTAAGAAGCATAGATGCACGATTTCGGCGGTAAAATCAATCGTCCATCTGCCAATACATGCCTACTTGCCGTGTGGCGTTCGGGATTGGTGACTGCCCACAACCGCACGTGCATGTCGAGTAATGGGCCTGGCCGAGTTCCCTACGAATGGGGCGCTGCGAATTGGATTGCGCCGGTTCGTCCACTTCGGCGATGGTCACCTCCACCCGCTTACCCTCAAAGGCGCCAAGATCCGAAAGCGTTAGCGTCTTGCCTGAAATGGTGGTGTGAATTTTCAGTGCCTGCCCCATATCAATGTCCTAGCCTACCATCGACCCTGGCCAACTGCAGCCCCACGCCGTCCCCATTCAACGAGTGCATAGGTCTCGGTGTTCGGCTGGCGCAGGGCGTTTCACGTGCTGCGGAACGGCGGGGACGGTTCAGCAGCACGAACCGTAGGGCGAGGAAACTGTTGAATGTCGCGACTCTCAGCCGGGCTTCGTCTCAGGTCGGCAGGAAACCGAGCTTGACGGTTATCCGTCAATGGCGTATAGCAATGACGTGGTTATCGTTGAGACTCCGATATTCACGCGTCAAGTGACCGATCAATTGACGGAGCAGGAGTACCGGGAGCTTCAGGTCGCGTTGGTCAACGATCCGAGCCTTGGGGATGTCATCAAGGGTTCAGGTGGCCTACGCAAAGTGCGCTGGATGTTGACGGGGCGCGGCAAGCGCGGTGGTGCCAGGATCATCTACTATTGGGCTGTTTCCGCTGACCGCCTGTTGATGTTGTTCCTGTACCCCAAGAATGAGCGAAGCGATTTGACAGCGGCCCAAATCTCGACTTTGAGGCAAATCGTCGAAAAGGACTACCCATGAAAGAGGATACATTCAAAGAGTTAGTGGCGAGCATCAAGCAAGGTGGGGCAATCCTTAGAGGTGAAGCGAAAGCGCGGCGAACGTTCGTTTTCGATTTGTCCGGTGTTCGGCGGTTTCGTGACGATCATGACATTTCGCAAGCAGAATTTGCGTCGCTGCTCGGCATCAGTGTTCGGACACTTCAGAACTGGGAACAGGGCCGACGAGAGCCCGATGGACCAGCGAAGGTCTTGTTGCAGGTTGCCGCTAAGTATCCGGAAGCTGTGTGGGACGTAGTAAAGCCAATTGCGAAGGGACGTCGACGCAGCAAGCGTCAGATTGGCAGGCCCGCGAAGTCGGCATAGCTGTCTGCAATTCCCCATTTTCGCGGCGCCGAGATCGCGCAATCGAAGCGACCGACTCGTCAGCGACTACCTTCGGGATGAGAGACACATCCTTCGTGATCAACGCGGGGGGCGACACCGTTCTGCAAAGATCTGCAAGTTGGAGCTTCGCAGAGAGATCCGATGACCAAGCAGAAGCCCTCCCTTTCGGGAGGGCATTCGTGGAGGCGCCGGGAATCGCTCCGAGGTGCAAAGGTCCAGCAAGCTGGAGCTTTGACACCGAGGACAGATGAGCGGCGCAAAGCGCAGAGGGCCCCAATTGGGGCCCTCAAGCAGAGGTGGAGGCGCCGGGAATCGCACCGGCGAAGAGCTCGAGGTTCCTCGATGGACCGCGAAAGACAGAATCTCATCGCGATGTCCTGTAGGTCCGATTGCCGGCTACAAAGCGGAAAGGGTCTTCCTTTCGGAAGACCCTTTCACAGTGGAGGCGCCGGGAATCGAACCCGGGTCCGCAAGGCGTCCAATCAACCTTCGTTCACGTGCGTAGCCGCCATATCCCTGACGACTGAGTTAGTGAATTCGGTCACTACCTATCCGCCGGTATTTCTTAGTGCATGTCGCCGTTGGCCCCAACGTGCACCCAGCCTTAGTGGTTTACGCCCTTCCGCTACAAAGACAGTCTCACGGTCAGACGGCTTCACAGTTTATTAAGCTGCGAGAGCTTCGATTGCATTGTCGTTGGCAATTAATACGTCCCAATTGGTAGGTGGGTAGGGAGTCCACCGCACGCAAGCAGATCTTCAGTCCCCACGTCGAAACCGATCGCCCCCGATCGGAGGTGACCCGCCGAAGCAGGATGGATCCAATATAGCTGCGTTCGCTCGGCCGTCGAGGCCGCGACCGAACATCGCTGTCGATGTGGCGCCGAGCGCGCGACCTAACTGCGACGTTTGCGTGCCTAAGGGCGCCTTACCCGAGGATTCGGCGGCATGACGGAGGGGTAGCGTCCCTCGGGCGGCGGATAGCTGCTCTGGGGCGACTGGTACATTCCGCGACCGGCAATGGCAGCGTACGGCGAACTCTGTTCGTACTCACTCGGATCGACTGGCGGGGCTGGCTCGGTCGTCGGAATGTGATTGACCGGCGATGTGCGGCTGTAAATTGGCTCGACCGGGATGATGCCGCTCTCGGGGTTGGATTCAAGCAAGTCTTCCAATCGCTGGTTCAGCCCAGCGAGCCACGTATCGGCGCCGACCAACCCGACGCATCCGAAGTGCACGTGCCAGCTGACGAGCCCGCCGCCGTGATCGAAGACCCCGCCGAAGCGCTGCGAGTTCTTGAGGAAACCGGCGCGAATGTTGAGCGGCACGTAGACGAGCCACGTGGCGTCGCGAAGCGAGCGGATGGTGTCGATCAGTTGATGCCGCGCGTCGAGCAACGCATCGACGTCGGTCCCTTGCGCCGCAAAGGCGACTAGCGGCCTTTCTCGCGAATTCTTCAGAAACGGCATGCGCCCCGCGTAGCGCACGTACGATTCGAGCGATGCGCCAGGTGCCGGATCAAGCAAACGCTCGACGTCAGCACCGGCCGCCAAAAGCACACGCGTGAACGCCTCACGGTCGTCAGAGGGCGCGGGCCAACCGTGGGGAAGCAAAACGGGGCGTGGCTTAGGATTCAACGAGGGCAAGTGAAGTATTCCCAGCCCGAGGGGCGAGTGATTCTATCAACCTGGCCAGAGCTTGCGAACGACCTCAGACAGATCCTTCTCCATACTGACTGTGAGTCCCGTCTGCGGATGCGGCCACTGGAAGTTCTTGGACTGGACCTGGTGGCAGCTGAAGCTCACGAGGTAATCGTACGTGGGGGCTCCTGGTGCGGGGCCAAAAGCCACTCCGAGTTCAGGGTACATGCAAGAGGACTTGGGTGCTTCGAAGTGGTCGGCATCACCGAAGAGCTTGCCGAGCTGCGCGCGCAGATCCGAGTCCATGACCTGATTCTGACCCAGGATCCTGAAGCCGTAAAACCGCGGAACGTTTTCTACTGGGGCAGCGGCGGCTGGCTGGCCGAGATTGGGGATCAGCCCAGGCAGCATCTGCTGCAGGCCCGAAGCACCCTGTTGAACCCACGTCTGGATCTCAGGGGGAAGGCCGGCAATAAGCGCCTGCCCAGGGTTTGCTGTTGCTGCAGGTGCCGCCGCGACCGGAGCTGGCGGCTCGTAATTCTGCAGCCTAAACACGAGGACATTGCCCTTTTCCATCGTGTTGAAGGGGGCGACCGGGGAGCTTGCGCAGCCGATCGATCCTGCGCCTAGAAGACCGCCGATGACCATTTGGGTGAGAAAAGATCTCGTCATGAATCCCTGATAGATGGTTTTTGGCCAGACGTCTAGTAGACGCCGCTGGGGGCCCGTTGGCCCGATGGCGAGTTTGGCCATTTCGGTTCTCGGTTCCATGGGTTAGAAAGCGGACGGCCCAAAGCGGGCTTCAATCGGAAGGATCCCGATCGCTTGTCTCGAATACTCGTCACTGGAGGCACAGGTTTCTTGGGGAGCAACCTCGTTGAAAGCCTTTTGGACGATGGGCATGCTGTGACGGTGCTTGGGCGCGATGCTGGCCGAATTCGAATGAAATTCGGCAGTCGCGCGGGCGTGGCACTCCTATCCGGGCCGGATGATTTGGCTTGGTGCGAGGAATTGGGAGCCCATGAAGTCATCGTCAACTTGGCCGGCGCCCAGGCGGTCGGCAGACGCTTCACTCCTGGCAGCAAGCAGCAAATCCGCGATAGCCGAGTCAAGCTGACGCGGAACTTGATCGAAGCCCTGGCGCGTTCGTCCAGGCGCCCCGCGCGACTGATCTCCGCTTCGGCGGTCGGCTACTACGGGCCGCGGTCGCCCGCAGTGGAACTCGACGAATCATCCAGCGTTGGCAGCGGGTTTCTTGCCGAGCTCTGCCACGAATGGGAATCGGCTGCGCTTGCCGCACACGATCTAGGCATCAGCGTCGCGGTACTGCGCTTTGGCGTTGTGCTGGGGCAGGGTGGGGGCGCATTGCCGGCCATGGTTCGGCCGTTTCGTCTCGGGCTCGGAGGAAAGATTGGCGATGGTCGCCAGGATTTCTCGTTCGTGTCATTGAGCGACGCGATCCGTGCCGTGCGCTTTTGCATCGATAGCCCGACTCTCACCGGTTCTATCAACGTGACGGCTCCGTCTCCCGTCACCGGAAAGCAGCTTGCATCGGCGTTGGGCAGGGCGCTGCATCGGCCTGCATTGCTCCCAGTGCCAGCGCTCGCGCTGCGACTTCTCTACGGTGAAGGCGCCGAAGCCTTGATCTCGGGCCAGAAGGCAATGCCAAAACGACTGATTGGCGCTGGTTTTCGCTGGAAACACCCAACGATCGAGCTTGCCCTCGCCGAGGCGTTGGTTACCGGCAGCGAAGGCTCGCAACTACAGCGTGAGCAGAAGCGGTGGTCTTCAACCTCACACCAATCAAATGGCCAACGCAGGGCGAGTGGCAAGTAATCGCTCAAGCCAACGTCGAATTCTCCGTCGCATCTTAGGTTCCCTGGCTTTGGCTGGGGTAGAGTCGCATGCCCCACTCGAGATACAACTTCTCCCTTGCCGCGAACAAGAAAGTCGCAGAGACGATTCTGACCGATGAAAGATGCTGAGCCCGGCCCAAGGATCTTGCTCGTCGGGGTGGGTGCACTAGGCGGCGTAGTGGCCCATGAGCTGCTGCTCGGCGGTTACGACGTTACGCTCTTCACCCATGACCAAGATACGGCCAGAACGCTCAGGATTTCCGGGTTGCGTGAGGTTCGTACCGGACGCGCCGTCATCCCGAAGGTCCTTCAGGCGGTTCCGGTGCCGGGTGACCACTACGATTTCGTGCTGCTCGCCACGCAACCGACGGCTGTCGAGGAGGTCGTACCCAAGCTCAGTCGGGCGATCGGAAGTGAGGGCCGATTCGTGTGTTTGCAGAACGGGTTGTGCGAGGAACGCGTTGCTCAATACGTTCCGCGCAATCGCGTCATCGGTGCGGTCGTGGCCTTTGGCGCCTCGGCGCATGGAGCCGGGCTTTGCGAGCGAACGTCCACCGGTGGCGTCGTCGTCGGCAATCTCGATGGCGCGCTCGATGAGATGCTAGAACGCCTCGTACAAGTGTTTTCCTTGCTCGGTCCCACACGTACCACGACGAACTTGGCTGGGATCCGGTGGTCGAAACTAGCTGTCAATTGCGCGATTTCTACGCTTGGAACCATTGGCGGCGAACGCCTCGGCGTGCTTTTGCGCCTGAATTCCGTGCGCAGGCTGGCCTTGCGCATCATTGGTGAGGCCGTCGACGTGGCAACGGCATTGGGTGTCAACCTCGAGCGTTTACCGGGCGTTCCGCCGCTCGAGTGGTTGGCGCGCGGAAGCAATGGGCAAACCATGCGCGGGCGCTTGGAGATAGCGGCGCGCCATGGCGTGGCTCTCGGAATTGGCACTCGCTATCGTTGGCTTCGCAGCTCAATGTTACGCGCGATCGAACGCGGCCGCACGCCTGCCGTGGACTACTTGAATGGTGAGGTTACCTCGCGGGGCGCTGCGCTTGGGATTTCGACTCCGGTAAACGCGGCCGCGCAGCGCATTGTGTGGTCGATTGCGCGTGGCGAACGTCCGGCTAGCGTGGCAACGCTCGAGGCTCTTGCACGCGAAGTCAGCGACTGACGGCCGTCCACGCGAATTTGGCCTTGGGCGAGTGCTCAACGAATTCAGATCGGGGATTTTGCAGATCGCCAGTCGGGGAGTATGCCTCGTAGCGATTGTCATGAAGGCACAGAGAATTCTACGGTCCGAACTCAGCAAATGGTTACTTCCGGCTTTGGTTGTGGTCGGCGTGGCCGGTCGTCGCGGTGCAGTGGCCGGCGTGGCGGTTGCTGCGGCCGCTCCGGCAAATCGACCTGCTGTGGCTTCTGCGGCGGCGACAAAGCCGCCGATACAACCCCCGCGTTCGGGCGAGCGTCGCGCTCTTGATTCGGGCGCGGCAGGCAAGCCGATCGCCCCCGACAGGCCAGCGCCTACGACGAAGACTAGCCCCAGCGCTGGATCTGAAGCGAAACCAGACAACGACCAGCCCGAGGCGTGTCCGGCCGGCATGCTGCTTGTCGATGGTGACTATTGCAGCAAGGTGGATCACGACTGCGACAAGAGTTGGTACGACGAATCGAACAAGAAGACGGTGTGCGAAAAGTTCGCGCCCCACGCGCGATGCGTGGGTGAGAAAACCAAGAAACGTTTTTGTATCGACAAGTTCGAGTGGCCAAATAAATCGGGTGAACGTCCTGAGGTCATGAACAAATTTCATCAGGCCGAGGTGAAATGCGCTGCGGTGGGTAAGCGGCTTTGCACCGAATCCGAATGGACGCTGGCCTGCGAGGGGCCGAAACTCTTGCCATTCCCCTATGGTTTCGAGCGCGACACGGAAATCTGCCACGGCGACGTGATGTGGGATTCGCCCAATATGCCGAAGGTGGCCGAACGCGATCCCGTCGAATTGGCGCGGCTTTGGAAGGGGGTGCGCAGTGGTTCGCAACACGGGTGCGTGAGCGACTACGGAGTCTACGACCTGCCGGGCAATGCCGACGAGGTCGTGGCTAGCGAGACCTACGGCAGCGACTTTCGCGGCAAGTTCGACAGCGTGCACACCGGGGGGCCCTGGTACAAAGGAGTGCGTAACCAATGCCGCCCGAAGATCTACACCCACGACGAGGGGTTCTATTACTACTTTCTCAGCTTTCGCTGCTGCGCCGAACCCGACGGCAAACCGACCGATCCACGTACACCCAAGCAAAAGAAACTGAAGTGGGGTATGGAGCGCGTTGAGCGCATCGCTGGGTTCGGTCAGGACGACGTCAAGAAAGCCTTGGCGAAGAAGGCTAAACAGGGCCATTGTGACTGTCGCCCCACGGACGTCCGTTGCAATACCATTTGTGGCACTTTGCTCGGCTCTTCTGCCAAAGACTACCCGAAGACACCCAAGCAGAAGACGAAGTAGCTCCCAGCGCCCGCGGGCGATCTAGAGCCAAAGTGCGGCGAAGAAGCTGATGACGCCAGCAACGAGCCCGGCCAGGATATCATCGAGCATGATGGATACGCCGGGTGGCCCAACATGTTGAGCTTTGTCGATGAGCCAAGGCTTGGTGATATCGAACAGGCGAAAAAGTGCGAAGCCAAGGGCGATTGCCAAGAAGCCGTGGTCGCGCACGAACCAGCAAGCAATGAGCGTCCCGGCAACCTCGTCGATGACCACGGCACTCGGATCTTCGTCACCAGTCGCCATTGCGGCGCGCTGGCTGACCAGAAACCCAAGGGCCGTTAGCGCAAGCACTGCCAGGCCATGTTGGAGCCAACCGACGCGTACGAGCAGCAGATGCAACGGAATTGCACCGAGTGAGCCGACCGTTCCTGGGGCTATGGGAGACAGACCGCAGCCAAACCAATGGGCGAGGAAATGACTGCGAATGGGGTGGTTCGGCATTGCGGCAGCAGCGTAGCATCGAGTGCATGGGCAGTTGGACCAGCCGATGGAATTTGGGGCTTCTTTGGGGCTGCGCGCGTTGGCGCCGCGACGCGTGCCGCGACAAGCAAGCCAATTTGGGCTAACTTCAGCACCCCGATCGTGAGAGCTCCCTAGTGCCCGCCATTAACATCCCGACGAAAACCGAGAAACGTGAGCACATCCTTGCCTGTGCTCAGCGCGTGTTCGCCAATCGCGGCGTAGTCGGTGTTACGATGGAGGACATCGCGCGCGCGGCCGGCGTGAGCAAGGGGGCTCTCTACCTGCTCTTTAGCAGCAAAGACGAGTTGTATCTGCAGCTGGCCACGGTGGCCGCGCGCGGCCTCGTTGTGCACCTAAAGCGTGCAACCAAACAGACTTCGGGTTTCGAGCAAGCCGCTCTCTTGATGAAGGGCTACGCGAGTTACTACCTCGAGGATGCCACGCTGTTTCGCTTGGCGACGGCGTGGCTTGCTCCGGGTTTCCGCCTGGACGAATCACTGCCTGGGGCGGCCGAATATCGCAGCGTCATCCTCGAGGCGATGCGCATCTCGGTCAGCGCCTTCGAGTTGGGTCAACGCGACGGCTCAATTAATCGCGCGCTTGACGCGCCGCGCACCGTGGTGCAGCTTTGGGCCTGTGTCGTAGGTTTGCTCTTGGTTGACGCCAAAGCCAGAGACGACGGTCCGCTGCCACCCCAGGTCAACGGCATGCTTTGGGGGGCATTGGCGACACGTGGTGCGACCTCGACGTCTGCCCAGATGGCACACAGCGTCGACGAATTCATCGACCTTATCATGTCCGCCGTGAAAGCGCCGATGGCGGAGGCCCGCTAGAGTCGTCGAAGGACCTACTCGGTGTCGCCAATCTTGCAGGACTTTGATTTGGCCACCCAAGCTTTGGCCTCGGTCCCCCAAGTTTGATCGGGTTTCCAGCGCAACTTGGCGTTCTCCAATTGCCCTAGGAACTCCACCTCGCACTCCGCAACGAAACGCATTTGCCGCTGTTCGGCGATTCCAGCCCAGGGCTCGCGGTGTGTGCGGGTGGCAATTTCTGGATGTGCCCACACGCCTGACACCATGATGAGTTGGTTGTCCGGATAGGTTCGGTAGGGCTGAATGATGTGCTGCTTGGAATCCTCGAGCGGCTCGCCCGGTTCACGCGGGAAGGGTTGGGTCTCGGCCTTGTACTCGCAGTGTTCCTGCCCGAAGGTCGTTGTCGATGCACAGGTGAGCCGCTCTTGGTCCATCGTGATGATGGTCAGTCGCACCTTGGAGTGTCCCCCGACGTGCCAACCACTCATATCTGTGGGTGCAGGCTCGGGCGTTTTGATCGCACCCTCGAAGAAGAACACTGTGAGCATGCCAAAACCGGCAATGGCCGCGGTCAGCAACCTGCCACCCATGACGGGGATGGGCTCGGGCTCATCACGACGTGGACGACGGCGCGGTCGCCGCTGTGGAGGCTCGGTGTTGGCCGCTGAGGCTTGCTTCGTACCCGCATTCGATGCCATGGGGCCGCTTTGTTAGCTCAATGCCGGAAGGATTCCCACCCCGATCGCAAGGCATGTTGTCAGTGACCCCTCGCTCAGGGCGAGTTTCGCGGCTGTTTTGCCTTATCTGGACCATGGTCCGGCGGTAGAACGCATTCACCTAGCCCAAGTGTTTGGGTCAGCGCTGCCGACAGGCGTCGATGCCCCTCGGGCCCAAAATGCAGGCCGTCGCGAAATGGAACGGCATACGCGTCGCAGATCCGTTCGGCGATGCCACAACTCAACAGCGACTCTGCGTCGACCACCCCATCGATTAGGCCATCGGCGCGGCGCTCGCGGATCCAAGAGTTGAGCTGGCGAGTGTTCTGCCAGCGGTGTTCAGTGAAGTAGCGGCGAAACCCGCCCCAGGGGGCCACAGTGATGGCAATGACTTGGGCGCCGTTCGCGCGTGCCGCGCGGTACATCTTCTCGAGATCGGCCGCGATCTTTTCGACGCTGCGTTTTGCCGTCAGATCACTGTATAGATCGTTGACTCCGCCGAAAATCACGATAAATCGGTACGCGACGCGAGTCTCAGACAAGTGAGTCAGAAGTCGAGCGCGCATCTGGTTTACCATGTCGCCGCCTCGGCCAAGATTTGTCACATGGCAACCACAGCGCGTGGCTACTGCCTCCAAGTAGCCACCGCCTGCCGATTTTGGATCGGTCAAGGAATCACCGACCGCAAGCAACTCGCAGGGTTGCGACGTCTTGGACGGCAAAGACGCGCGCTCTCGCCCCAAGTCGGCCTTGATGGTTGGTAGCGGCGCGGCTACTTCGGGTTGCCGCGGTGCGGCAGCATCGACTATCGCGACGGCGGTGAGTGCAGTAGCATCGGTACTCGCGAGCGGGCCTGTTACGAGTCCTTTTGACGCAGCGGGTGCGCCAAGGCTCGGTGACGGCTGAGCGCTGGGCTCACGGCGCGTGCAGCCGACAAGTAGTACGATGAGCAGTCGAGGCAGCAAGCTTCGGTTAGCCACGGCCCCTCGTGGCCGATGCAGTTGGGTGAGGCGGCAGCTCGACCTCCGACTCGCGCTCGAACCAATCGAGCACGGTCGCATCGTGGAGCGTGCTCGGCACTGCCTCGAAATCTGCCGGAGCGAGCGTGTCAGGCCATGGATGGGCGAACTGCAGGGGAATGCGACCGGCAAGGCTCGTCGCCAACCATTCCGGTCGCACCACGGGCGGGATCCTATCGGCGGCAGCCAAGTACAGGCTCCACTCGCCGCGTGAAACGAGTGGCACCATGCCGGGTTGCAGTGTCAGTCCGGCTGCGCGAATAGTCGCACCAATCGTTGCAAAAGTTTTTGGTGAACGTCGAGCCGAGGTGGCCTGGGTCACGAGCACTGCGCCTGGCTCAAGGCGCGCCGCCAATTGGCGATAAAAGTAACGACTGTAGTACTTGCTCTCGCGAGGCGTGGCAGGATCAGGCAGATCGACTATAATCAGATCGAATCGCTCCCGAACTGGATCGGTCAAGAACGCCGCAGGATCGCGCTCGATCGAGGAAACCCGCGGCGAATTTAGGGCGTCGTGGGTGAGCCGGCGCAGCCAGGCGCTGTGGCGTGAGTTATCCGCAACGAGCCGGCAGCGAACCACGGAGGTTATGGATTCGATACTGGTATCCTCGAGCAGATTGCGTTCAATCAGGCCCTCGCCAGTCGACAGCACCAAGGCGCGCTTCGGTTGCCGCACGCGAGCCAGTGCCGGCCTGACGAGGGCGTCGGCCCAACGCTTTTCATCGAACGTCGAGAAACGCAGTTCGCTATCGACGAACAAATGGTAGGCGCCTTGGCCGGAACTGATTTCGAGCCGGCAGCGCTCTGAGTTTGCGGCATAGACAATCGGGTGTGAACTCGTCAAGACCAGATGCAAGGGCAAGAAGTGTTCGACTACGACGGCCCCGGTCGAGTATGCCCCAAGCGCAATAAAGCCAAGCCAGCGTCCCACGGTCATGGCGTGGCGTTCGGTTGCGAGGATCTGAGCTGTGGCGAGGCCCCCAGCAGTGGCGAGACTGGCGCGTAGCGGACCGATGGCGTTCGAAAGCACCGCCACCAGGCAAAGTGCGAACAAGAGTACGACCGCCAACACCGGGTGCAGCAAAACGCGAGCAAAAGTTTCGGGCGCCGCGCGTTCAGCCAGCGCTTTTGGGGTGCGCCGAGTGGCCGCGCCTAGGGCTAGCGCCCCGAGAATTGCCGGAACGTGAGCCACGACTAGTGACGCTTCGCCCCGCCCAAAGGCCCAGAATTGCATTGGCCCCGACGCGGCAACCGCGAGGGAAGTGAGCCCGATCGCGTATGTGAATGGCAACCGCAGAACGAGCCAACCAACGGTTGTGCAGGCAATGAGGCTAGCGCGCAGCAACGTCTTCGAGGGCAGCGTTCCGTCGTGCAGGTACAGATCTGGCTGAACGATGAATAGCTGATCCACGGTCAACAAAAGTGAAGCTACAATGATGAGCAGCTCGATGGCCGTTGCTGCAACGCCATTCGGTCGAAACGTTGCTGCGTAGCCGAGTGGTGTGCTGCTTGGCCTAGGAAACAGAGTCATTCGGGAGGACTTTACTTGCCGCCAGATATGGTTCCGCCACCGCGATAACTCGACGAACTGCTGCGACTGCTGCTACCGCTGATGATGACTCCGCTGCCAGTCGTCGTCCGACTGCTACCGCTTGAGGAGCCGTCACTGTTGACGATCGCCCCGATGATGCAGCAGATAAGCAGAAGGAATAGCAGGAGCAGGACCTTCCAGAGCAAGCCGCCTGACTTGCCGCTGCTCGCTTTGCTCGCAGAGCGGCTCAGCGGGAGACCAAAGGCGCCTGCGACTGCCGGCCACTTCATGTGACTACTGAAGGTCCAGTTCGCCTCGCCTGGCGACAATTCCCGCGTTAGGACGCTCGTGCCTTCGGCAAAGTCCTGGACCTCGACGGTCTCCCCGACTGCGCACTTCCAATACACCTCACCTAGGACGTAGTCGACTCGCGCCGTGTTCTGATTGCGCAGCTCGTAAGCCTTGCCTTGGTAGCCAACGCCTTCGGGCAATCCGCGCAAATCGACGTCCGCGGGGCTAATCGCTTGGGCCCAAGACCAACCCGATTCTGGATCGTCGACGAGCCAACGATAGCCCACCGACGGCGAGAAGATAAGAAACTCCTCCCACCCGTAAGTCTCGCCGTCGAACACTGAACTGCGACGTACATAGGCGAGCGCGATGTATTCAATTCCGTCGAACTGCCCGCGACTGCCGATTGGAATCGCTGGGGACTCAAACAACTTTTCTTGCTGCGAGATGACCTTCTGTTCGGCGATATCACTAACAGCGCCACAGTAGGGGCAACCGACGCGCTCGGCGCGATCGCCGCCAAGCTTAGGGATCTCGCCACCGCAACCGGGGCACTTGATGTGCGACGTGCGCACCTTGTTGACGCTGCGCGGACCAAGCCTCGTGACAACGAGTTGCGGCTCAGGGAAGATGTAACCGGCAAATATACTTGCGGGGCGCGTACCATCGCCGTAGTCGAGCGTCGCGAACTGGCCATTTTGGCCGTAGCAGTCTGCATAGTAGCGGACGAATCCGGGCGGAAACGCGTCGGGCAGTTCGCCCTCGGCGGAGCGAATCGTGGCTGTTCGGATCTCGGCGACACGAAAGTAGCCGAACTGACCGAGTGGGAGATCGCCCTCAAGCTGCAGCTCTGTGTACTCAGGAGCTGAAATTGCGTTGACGAGGTTGGTGACGTGCCAGCGTCCCTGCGCATAGGCCAACCAACCCCAGTTTTGACCGTAGTCGAAGGCAACGTAGTACTCGTCCCAAGGCCCCAACCCGGTGTCGAGTTGCACGCGCCCGAGTACTTCGAAGGGCCGCCCTGCCAACGTACCCTGATCGCCCACGGCGATGAGCGAGGGCGTGTCCGCAATTGCTGCGACCTTACCGAGATCGGTGAAACCGCGGTCCGTGCGCAGCACGGTTGCTTTGCAAAATTCGCAAACCTTGGCGATGGACGAGCCGAGCCCAAACTCGATGGGCGCGCCACATGCAGGGCAATTTCCTTGAGCGACGGGCATAGGGCAAACTGTCAGCGATCGAGTCTAACAGGCAAGTTTGACCCCTGGGAAGGTGAACCCGCGTGCCACTGCCCGCCTTGGCGGAAACGAGCCAGAATCTTACTGAATCTGTGAGCCGGAATCAGCGAGGGCCTCCTCGACCAGAGCCCGTAGTTCGTCGGCGCGAGGATCTGGCCGCGACGCCTTGGCGGGTTTCTTCGCCGGCGTCGGTGCTGATGCCAGCATCGCCTCGAGTTCGGCCACGCTGGATTCCGGATCGACGTCGGCTTTCGGATCGCGCTTGCCGAACAGTCGCGCAAAGAACCCCGTGGGCGTCGGTGCCATGGGGATCTCTCCCTGCGCCAAACGGTCAGGCGCGTTCGCAAACCGCTCGAGGATGACCGGGCGTTCGCGAAGCCACTGTTCTGCCTCGGCGACGGCGGCTTTTTGCGTCACGTCTAGTTCTTTGACGAGCGGTCGCAGATCCTGGTTTTGCCGATGCGCGCTCAACACCGTTACCAAGGCCAATTCACCACAGTCGAGTGTCGTGACCTTGCGGATCTGGGGTCCCCCGCAGCTCTTGGAATAGATGTGGGCGCCATTGAGCAACAAGCCACCAAACCCAAGCAAAGTGCTGGCGAAGTCTGCCATTGCATCTAGGTTATTGAAGCCTGGGTGGGCCTGATTGCGCGTCTCAACCAAAAAGATGAAGCCAAGTGCACGGGCCAGGTTCGTCGTCAACACGAGCGGCTGCTTCAGCTCATGAATCGGAACCTGCACCCGCCAGCCATCACCCAGATCGACCAGTCGCGGTTCATCGCCCATCACATCTTCGGCAGGCCCGCAACTCGAGCCACAGCCGCTGCCGCAGTGCGTCGACGCAGCCGCCGGTTTGGCATGGTCGTGGCTTTGATCGTGGCAAGAACCATCGCAGCCATCACAACCCTTGCCACCGCAATCACCCGCGCAGGAATGTGCCTTACCTTTCGGAACGGTTTGCGCAGCCACTTCAGGCGCAGATTGGCCACCGAGGATTTTGGTCTGAATTGGCACGTCAGACATTCCGGCGTGCGCTTGAAGCCGCAGCATTAGCCGCGCCACCGACGCGGCGTCACCGCTGTACGTGTCGGGAAAGAACTGGCCGTTGGGCAATACGAGAACTCGCTGCCCAATCTCCTTGCCCAGGTAATGCTGCAACACAGCTGCCTCTTGTATGACGAGTCGGATGGCTTGCTCAGGGGGCAGAAGCATGGATAGCGATTGTAACCCGACTTTGCCGCGCCTCAAGTTGGACCGGCAATTTGTTCACCAGAAGCCGCTCTGACGTGGCATGGCCCAAATGCACCAACCGCCGCTCCGAGGTATGGCGATCGGAGTGGCGGCTGCGTACGACCAAAAAAGTTGAGATATGGATGCGCTAACCGATGTTAGTACGCCGTCGCTCGCGGAGACTGATGATTTCTTCTTGGCCACCGCTCTGACGATACTCACCAGCGCCACGACTGCGCACCTCGCTCGCCGGGGCACTGCCCAGACGCCCTACAGGGACGTCGTAACCGGGCAACTCTTCGCTTTCAATCGGATGCGTACCGGACCTAGCGGTGTCAAAACGACGCGACCGCTCCTGTTGTTCTCCGTAGCGACGATCCACACAGCTCGAAGCTTTTACGCTATCGCAGTATGTCTCGCGGCAGGACTCACAGGCTTGATACTCGGGCGGGACGTCACTGACGAGCCCCATCCGAAGCGCTGAAAGGAACTGTGATACTCGACCAGCCATACGTGCCTCACTTCTAGCATCCATGAGCGGCGAACACCGGCAAATCCTAATCACGTTCTCGCAAAGTGCCCAAGTCTTCTGGGACGATTGGTTGCGAGCAACGCGGACATCCCGAGAATTCCAATCAAATATCTCAAGTCGGATTTAAAGCACTCCAGCCTGGACTGATCACTTTCCGCTGAGAATGTCCCGCGGGCCGGCAACTAACGCGCCATTCCGCCAGAATTACAACGTTCCTGGGAGTGTGTAGAGGTAGGTGCAGATGGGAGAGCCAAGTGCCAGTAGAGTCACAAAAAAGCAACTGCGGTTCAACTACAGAGTGAGCGCTTGTGGACTGAACGGAGCACTATCGGTGCGCCATTTGACGAAGCAATAGCTCGGCTGGATGCAGCGACTTCGTCGCATCTGTGCGCAACAATTGACTGCGACAACTGTGTCCCGTGACGAGCGCAATACGCTCGGGCGAAAGCGAACAGAGCTTTGGTTGCCAACTCATTTGATAGATCGATTTTGATTCGACGACGTGCGCTGTCTCATGTCCAAATACGCCGCACATGCCGCAACAACCAACGCTCGCAACTTCGATATTCAGATTTGCGGCTTGAAACACGCGCACCCAGGCGGCCTGGGATAGTGGGGCCGCGGTGCGCTCCGTGCAGTGTCCGAAAAGCACGGGGCGTTGCGCGGGGTTTGGGTTAGCTGGCGCTAGGGCCTCTAGTCGGTGGCGCTCGGTATCGAGCCAATCCTGCAAGAGCTCGACGCGGAACCGAATGGCGTCCTGCCCGAGCAACTCGGGGTACTCGTCGCGGTAGGTGAGCACGACGGCCGGTTCGATGCCAACGATCGGAATGTCGAGTTCGGCAAGATGATTGAGTCGCGCGGTGTTACGGCGCGCAATATGCCGAAAAATGCTCAAAAACCCCTTGATTGATAGCGCTTTGCCATTTGGGAAGAACGCCACAACCAGTGGCACAAGGCCCATCTTCACGATAAGGTCGTAGGTGGCTAGCACCACGTGAGGCTCGTAGAACGTCGTGAAGGCGTCCTGCAGCAAAATGACATGCAAAGAACGCTCGTTCTTCGAGCTGGCGCGCAGCCGCGCCCACTCGAGTTCGGTGAGCCACCGGGCGTTGCGCTTGTCCAGCTCGCGCCGCAGATTGATGGTCGACAGTTGGGGAATGTCGGAAATCCCAACCCAATGCTGCATGACGTACTTGACCCAACCGCGATTCATCCACCAGTTGAAGAACCGAGGTAGGTAGGCCAACACGGTAAGCAGCGATTCCAAAGCGGCCACGAAGTAGTCCCTGAGCGGACGCGGATAACGTTCGTGGTAGAGCGAGAGAAACTCAGACTTCATCCGCGGGACGTCGACTTTGATCGGGCACTGGGTGGCGCATGCCTTGCAGCTCAGGCAGCCGTCGAGCGCGTCATACACCTCGTGCGAGAAGTCGTAATCGCGCGGATGGCGGTGCCGGACCAAGGCTTCGATCCACCCGGCAAATCCGCGGTTCCCCGCGTCTGGAGTGTGCAGGTGCCCGGCTGCGTCGAAACCGCGCTGACTCAGCTGGCGTAGCCACTCGCGAATTAGCGCGGCGCGACCCTTAGGCGAGTGCACACGGTCGCGTCGCACCTTCGATGACGGACACATGACCGTGTCCGGATCGGTCGTGAAGCATTGGCCGTTGCCGTTGCAGTGGATGGCCACCGCGAAGTGCTGTTGCGACGGTTTGGTGATTTGACGATCTTGGGCACCTCGTTTGGGTCCGTCGATGGACGCAAGCGCGAGCCCCTGACCACGCACGATTGCCAATTTGCCGGGGTTGAGTTGCCCGCGGGGGTCGAAGCTTTCCTTGATGCTGCAGAGGGCGTCAAATAACTTCGGGCCAAAGAATTCGGGCACGTATTCACTGCGAAAGCCCTTGCCGTGCTCGCCCCAAAATACGCCACCGTAACTTTTGACCAGCGCGACCACGCGGTCACTGATTTGGCGCAATCGCAGTTCGTCGGCGGGATCCCTGAGATTTAGCGCCGGGCGCACGTGCAAGCACCCAACGTCGACATGGCCGAACATGCCATAGGTGAGGCCGGCATCGTCGAGGAGCTTTCGAAAGTCTCTTACGTAGGCGGAAAGCCGAGCGGGTGGAACGGCGGTGTCCTCGACGAAGGCAATCGGCCGGCGATCACCCGCGAGCGCGCCAAGCAGGCCAACGCCCTTCTTGCGCAGCTCCCAGAGTGCAGCTGCGTCAACGTCATTGCGGGTAACGGTGATTCCGACAGGGCCTGCGGTCTGTTCGAGCGCAGCTACGAAGGTATCCACTCGCGCGGCCAATTCGGTGGCATCTTCGCCAATGAACTCGATCAAATTGACCGCACGAAATGTGGCTTCGAAGTTCAGCAGGTGGGCGACCTGGTGCCAAATGGCATCCTTTTGTGCCAAATCGAGGATGCAGCTGTCGATCGTCTCAATCGCGGAAGGATTGGCCGCGACCAAGGTTTCAGCGGCGGCCAAGGCATGCTCGAACTCGGCGTAGCCAATCGCTAGCGTGCGCTTGACTTTGGGGATCGCTAGCAGCCGTAGTTTGGCGCCTACGATGAAGGCGAGGGTGCCTTCAGAGCCGGCTACGATTGGGTTGAGGCTGATGCGAGCCCCGTCACCACTTCGGGCGGACTTCAGGTCGTAGCCGGTCAGTGTTCGCGGCATGTCCGGCCAGCGCTGACGAATTTCGTCGGCGTGCTCGTCGAGCACACCCAACAATGTCGCGTAGAGTTGTCCCTCGCGACCGCCACGGCGCGCGAGGGCTTGTGCTTCGCTGTAGCTCACCTCACGCGTGGTGACGCGGGTGCCGCCGACTAGCACAAGTTCGAGTTCAAGCACGTGATCTGCGGTGCGACCATAGACGCGCGAACCCTTGCCGCTGGCGTTGGTCGATATCATGCCGCCCAACGTCGCGCGGCTGCTCGGAGAGAGGGTGGGGCCAAAGCAGAGCCCGTGCTGCTTGACGGCTCGGTTCAGATCGTCGAGCACCACGCCTGGCTCGACCCAAACCGTCGCGGCTTGCGCATCGACCTCAAGGATGCGTGCGAGGTGGCGCGAAAGGTCGACCACGATTCCGGGACTGAGGGCTTGTCCGTTGGTGCCAGTGCCCCCGCCGCGCGGCACGACAGTGACCTGTCGATGCTCGGGCTCGGCAAGCAGGCGTGCAATTTGCACGACATCGTCCGACGACTTGGGAAAAACTACTGCGTCCGGCATCACCTGATAGACGCTGTTGTCGGTGGCGACCGCAAGTCGGGACGCCGCGCTAAGATCGATGTCGCCCATGAAACCAACGCGACCGAGCGCCTCGAGGAAGCGTGAGTTGGCTGGGTCTTGTGCCGGACGCGCCGAAAGAACGGGGATCATGCGGGCTCAGTAGAGGACGCGGGTGCGAATATTGGTTGGCAAGAGTGACATCTGATGCCGTACTTCTTCGGAGACTTCGCGATTCAAATCCATTAGCAAGTACCCAATGTTCGAATCGGTGGCGAGGATTTGCCCTTCGATGTTGGCGTGCACCGAAGAGACGATGCGGTTGATGTTGCTGAGTACCCCTGGCACATTTTGATGGATGTTCACGAGCCGGTGGCGCTTGCGCTGGGGGGGCGGCTCGATGGGAGGAAAGTTGACCGAGCCCGTGGTGGCCCCAGTATTGACGAACTTGATCAGGGCCACAGCCACCTCGCGACCGATCGCCTCCTGGGCTTCTTCGGTAGACCCTCCGACATGCGGAGTGAGGATGACGTTGGGCAGGCCGCGCAGTTCGGTGGCGAAAGCATCCGTGTTGCCTTCGGGCTCGTCGGGGAATACGTCCGCCGAGGCGCCTGCCAAATGGTTCGATTTCAATGCGCGCGACAGGGCAGCAACATCAACGACGCTTCCACGACTGAGATTCAAGAGGTAGGCTCCCGGCTTCATTTGCGCGATTTCAGCTTCGCCCATCAGGTGGTGAGTGGCTGGCGTTTCCGGGACGTGCAGCGTCACGAAATCGGCTTGCCCGAGTAACCCGCCCAGTGTTTCCACCGGGCGATTGTTGCCGATCGGTAGGCGCGGCAAGATGTCATAGAAGCTGACGTGCATGCCGAGCGCTTCGGCAATCACGCCCACTTGCGTTCCAATGTGGCCATAGCCGACAATGCCCAGTGTCTTGCCGCGGATTTCGTAGCACGAGGTCGCCAATTTGCGCCATCGACCTTCGTGCATCTCGCTCGAGCGATCGACGAGGCGACGCGCGAGCGCGATGACTTCCGCAATTACCAGCTCGGCCACGCTACGGGTATTGCTGAACGGCGCGTTGAAGACCGGAACCCCTCGGCGATTTGCCGTATCAAGCGCGATCTGATTGGTCCCGATACAGAAGGCTCCGACGGCGAGTAACCGACGCGCTTCGGCAAGAACACGGTCGGTCACTTGGGTCTTGCTGCGGATCCCAAGGACGTGTACGTCACGAATCTTTTCGATCAATTCGCACTCACTCAAGGCCGATGAACAAGCTTCGAGCTGAAATCCCTGTTCCTCGACGAGAGCGTGAGCGCTTCGGTGGACGTTCTCGAGGAACAAGATTCGGATCTTGTTCTTGGGAAATGAGGTTTCTGGCAAGGTCTCAAGGTTGGACATGGTATTTGTCACGCGGGGCCCGCGGGGTGCATTTAGCCCGTCTGCGGGCGAGGGCCAGGCCAGGCCAACCGGGCAAAACTGAGTTGGCCAATTGCCACGAAACCCGTCGAAATTACGTCGTACCGGCCAAAAAGCCCACATGTTTGCTCGGGCTGACCTCGCGCGGCGACCGACAAGTCAGCTCGGGGTGACCTCGCGCGGCGAGTTGAGTCGGAGGATCGTGTCGTCGCAGGCTGCATCGGGGATTGCCGTGCGCAAAACACTGCGCTACGTCGCGATCCACATTATGACCAGATCGATTGATAGCTTCGGGTGCCGCCGTGGGTTATCCGTGGGGGGCCGAACCCTCGAGTACTTCAGCCTACCGGCGTTCGCGGAAAAGTCTGGGATCGAAGTATCCAGGCTGCCGTATTCGCTCCAGATCTTGCTCGAGAACTTGTTGCGTCACGAAGATGCAAAGGTCGTGAGTGCTGCTGACGTGCAGGCATTGGCGCGTTGGAACCCAACCGCTGAGCCCGAGAGCGAGATCGCGTTCTTCCCGGCGCGAGTCGTGCTGCAGGATTTTACCGGCGTACCTGCGGTCGTCGATTTGGCGACGATGCGCGATGCTATCGCCGAACTTGGTGGCGATCCGAATCGCATCAATCCGTTGTTCCCTTCCGAACTTGTGATCGATCATTCGGTCCAGGTCGACTACTTTGGGTCGCCCAACGCGTTGACGCGCAATGTTGCGATCGAGTACGAGCGCAATGGCGAGCGCTATGCGCTCTTGCGCTGGGCGCAGCAGGCGTACGACAATTTCCGCGTCGTCCCGCCCTCGACCGGGATCGTCCATCAGGTCAACATCGAGTACCTGGCGCGCGTCACGTTCGAGGAAAATGGCCTAGTTTACCCGGATACACTCGTTGGCACCGATAGCCACACCACCATGGTCAATGGGCTGGGCGTACTCGGGTGGGGTGTCGGTGGGATTGAAGCTGAGGCCGCCATGCTAGGGCAGCCGATCAATTTGCTCGTGCCGCAGGTCATTGGTGTGCGAATCGTTGGCACATTGCCTGCTGGCGCCACGTCCACCGACGTCGTTTTGACCGTGACCAAGATGATGCGCGACGAAGGTGTGGTCGGAAAATTCGTCGAGTTTTTCGGGGCGGGACTGACCAGCCTTACCTTGGCCGACAGAGCCACGATTGCCAACATGGCGCCCGAGTTTGGCTCCACTTGCGCGCTTTTCCCGATCGACGAAGAAACGCTCGCTTATTTGCGCATGACCGGGCGCGATGCCGCTGCCGTCGCGCTTGTCGAGCAATACGCCAGGGCCCAAGGGTTCTTCGTCACCAAGGACACGAAAGAGCCAACGTACACCAAGGTGATCGAACTCGATCTGAACACGATCGTGGCCACTATCGCCGGGCCGCGCCGTCCGCACGACCGTGTTGCCCTCAAAGAGAGCAAGGCGACTTGGGTTGCTACATTGCCGTCGCTCTTGGCTGCGACCAAGGGCAAGGGGGCTGCTGCCGATCTGCCGCCACCCGCCGTCGACGCGGCCATCGAGGTCGTACTCGACGACCAGCGACTGACGCTGAAACACGGATCGGTCGTGATTGCGGCCATTACGTCCTGCACCAACACGTCCAACCCGCAGGTGATGGTCGCCGCCGGGCTGCTGGCGCAAAAGGCAGTGGCGCTTGGCCTGAAATCCCAGCGCTGGGTCAAGACGAGCCTCGCTCCGGGATCGCAGGTGGTGACCGGTTACCTAAAGCGTTCAGGCCTGCTTTCGCCGCTCGAAGCTTTAGGTTTTTACGTCGTGGGTTACGGCTGCACCACCTGTATTGGCAACAGTGGTCCGCTGCCGGCGCCGATCAGTCAAGGTATCAAGGATGCCCGGCTCGTGGCTGCGAGTGTGCTCAGCGGCAACCGCAACTTTGAGGGCCGCATCAGCCCTGACGTGCGTGCGAACTTTTTGGCGAGCCCGCCCTTGGTTGTGGCCTACGCCATTGCTGGGCGAATCGACATCGATTTCGAAGCCGAGCCGATTGGCACTGACGGGTCAGGGAAAGCCGTGTTCTTGCGGGACATTTGGCCGAACCCAGACGAGATCAAGCGCATCGTTGCTGAGTCAGTGGATGCCGAGCTGTTCTCGAGCGTCTATGCCGCGGGCACGAACGGCGACGAAGCGTGGCGCAGCATTCCAGTTCCTCCCGGCGCGCGCTTCGCATGGGATCTGAAGAGCACCTACGTCCGGCGCCCCACCTTCTTCGATGGCGTAAAGCTCGAGCCTACTGTACGCACCGACATCCTGTCGGCGCGGCCCCTGGCGATTCTTGGTGATTTCGTAACGACTGATCACATCTCGCCCGCTGGCAATATTGCAAAGGATTCAGCCGCGGCGCGTTATCTCGTCAAGCAGGGCGTCGATCCGAAGGACTTCAATTCTTACGGGGCCCGTCGTGGCAATCACGAAGTGATGATGCGTGGCACCTTTGCCAACATCCGTTTAAAGAACCTGATGTTGCCCGGAACTGAAGGCGGCATTACCATGCACGTGCCGACTGGTGACGTGATCAGCATCTTCGATGCTGCCATGCGCTATCAGACCGAGGGCGTGCCGCTCATCATCGTGGCGGGCAAGGAATACGGTTCCGGTTCGTCGCGGGATTGGGCAGCCAAGGGCACCTACTTGCTCGGTGTGCGCGCCGTTGTCGCGGAGTCCTTTGAGCGCATCCATCGGAGCAATCTGATCGGCATGGGGATTTTGCCGCTGCAATTTCTACCGGGACAAAACGCGGAAACCTTCGGGCTCACGGGCAATGAGCGATTCTCGATTCGCGGGCTCGCGCAAGGTCTCACCCCGGGCGTCGTCCTCAAGCTTGAGGTCGAGCGCGGCGACGGCAAGCGTGACGAGATCGACGTCAAGACGCGCATCGACACCTTGGTCGAGGTCGACTACTTCCGCCACGGTGGGATCCTCAACTTCGTGTTGAGGCAGCTCGTGTCTGGGACGGCGTAACGGGCCCGGTGGCGGCCATTCTGACGAGCCGCTAGCGCTTGGCGAGCTGCCCCAGCAACAGCTCGTACCCCTTGGCTAGCACTGGGTCGCTGCCTTTCGCCGGATCCAGTGGGATTTTCGCGATGGACAGCCGCTCATCTGGGACACGTCGAGTCTCCTCGCTGTCGTCCTCGGGTGCGCTCTTCGGGGCTTCGTGTTTCGTTTCGGTTGGAGCGCCCTCGGTTTGCAGGTGCCCCGCAATATCCGCTTCACGCACGGCCATGCGCGAAGCCGCCGATTTCACGATCACGTCCGGGAGCAGGCCTCGCGCTTGGATCGCGCGCCCCTTGGGCGTGAAGTAGCGCAGCGTCGTGAGCAATAAGCCCGCGCCGCCCGGTAGCTCGATGACATTCTGCACCGAACCTTTACCGAAGGTCGGTTCACCAACGACGAGTGCGCGACCGCGGTCTTGCAATGCGCCAGTGACGATCTCAGCCGAACTCGCCGTACCCGCGCCGACCAACACCAACAGCGGCAGTCGCTCAAGCAAATCTCCGTTGGCAGAGGTGATGGTTTCCACGACCTGACCTCGATGGCGCGCAGAGTAGATCGTTCCGCGATCGAGGAACTCGTCGGCGATGGCGATCGCTTCGGAGACGAGGCCCCCGGGGTTTCCACGCAGATCGAGCAGCAGCCCGCGCAACGGTTTGGGCGTACTCAGGCGCGCCAACTGCTCGACGAGCTCGACGTAGCAGCCTTCCTGGAAGCTCTTCAGTCGCACGTAGGCGATATGACTATCGAGCAATTTGCCTTCGACGCTTGAGACACTGACGATGGCGCGTGTGACAGTGATACTGATCGGATCAGCCGCACCTTCGCGACGCAGCGTGAGACGAACTTTGGTGCCGACGGGGCCGCGCATGCGGCGAACTATCGTTTCAGCGCGCACACCGGTGATCGGCACCGAATCCACGGCAACGATGCGGTCACCTGCCAAGAGCCCGGCGCGCTCTGCAGGCGAATCCGGCATCGTGGCGATGACGGTGATGCTGTCGTCGCGAAAATCGACCTCGACACCGAGCCCAGCAAATGCACCCTGAGTGTCCTCGATGAATTGGGTGAATTGCGCTGGCGTGAGATAGGCCGAGTGTGGATCGAGTTCGGAGACCATGCCTGCGGTCGCGCCTTCGAGCAATCGCGAACGATCGACCGGGTCAACGTAGCCCTCCTCGATGTACACGAGCACGTCAGCGAGACGTTCGAGAATGTCATAGGGCCCAGTGCCAGCTTGGCTCTCGGATGTGATCAAACTAAGAAGCAGCGCGGGGAGGCATGCTCGTTTGCCAATGCGCAGTTTCGTCGAGCCGCAGGAGAGCTGCATCGTGTGCCAAGCCATTTTCGGACCTAGGACAGCACGGCGTGGTCGCCGTCGCACGTTGAAGCGCCGTAGCCGTCCGTCGAGTGGCCCCAAATGGGGGCTGCTGGCGGTAGCAAACAGGCGTGCAAAGCGCCCTTGCCAAAACTATTTCGAACAGACCAAACGTCAAAACCACCGATAATTTTGGGTGTAACAGCAGAGGCCAATGGGCCGATTGCGCATAAACGAGCGAGGTGATTGATTCGGATCTCGATGTGTGATGGTATCGGGAAGCAGTTCGCAAATCAGCGCCGTTGGCGCACCCCATTGAACCGAGGTTGCTCGCGTGGCGGATAGTGGACCAAATCCCAAAGGTGGCAGTGACAAGCGCAAGCAGAGTCTCTATTTTCCGGAGGCTATGCTGCAGGAAATCAAAGATGAGGCGGCACGGCTCGACCGGTCCCTCTCTTGGGTTGTTCAGCGCGCATGGAAATTGGCAAGACTCGAGGTGAAAAAGATCCCGAGCGTTAATGACATTGCTGATGACGAGGAGGCCGACAGCGGCTGACGCGCTGTTGGGGAGGGCATAACGGTTGGCAGAGCGGCTCGACAACGAGCTGACGGGTCGTTTGTTGGCCCTGTTAGCTCACGATCTGCGTAACCCGCTATCGGCGTTGCATAGTAACGTCGGTTATTTGGTTGGCCTTCCTCAATGCGAGGATACTGAGACGCGTGAGGCGCTGGATGACGCGAGTTTGTCTTGCGAATGTCTGGTAGTTATCATCGACAATCTCGATGTTTTGGCTAGGCATTTGGAGGCCAAGCCCAGCGCGTCGACCATGCGCTTCTCCGTTTTGGCGGTAGTTCAAGAGGCTCTGTCGCGCTGTGAGCGCATAGCTGCAAGTCACGGCTGTCGATTGAGTTTTAATGCCGGCGCCGAGGTTGGGGCGATCCAAGTTCGAGCCAACCGCGATTTTCTGGTGCGGAGTCTCGTCAATCTGGTGCTCAACTCGGTACAGCACGCGTCTGGTACGACCATCGAGGTGGCCGTCTCCGTGGTGGCAGGTGATTGCCAGATTACGGTGACCGACAGCGGTACGCCGCTTGCTCCCGAAGATCGTGACCGGGCCTTTCAGGCATCGGGGCAACTTGTGGCCAAGACCAACGGCAATGGGCGATACAGCCGAGGGTTGGGCTTGTTTGTGGCTTCGCTTTCAGCCGAGGTCGCTAGTGCTCGCGTGTCGGTTAGTACCATCGGTCGCTCGAATCGCTTTCAGTTGACGGTCAATACTGACAACTAACGAATCGATTCCCCCGAAACGATGACTCGTTGGGACGAGCCGCTTTGCGGCTGCGGCTTGCCCGGCTCTAGAGCGCTACGGTTGTACGATCGAGACTGAGTCTGGGTCGCGATACAGCAGGCGCCCCGTTTCTCCAGGGCACTTCCAGCAGCTACTGAAGAAGAGCCGAGGACGGATCGACTCATGATACGCGAGCGCGACAGGGCCGGGTTCGTTTTTCATCACGAAGCTTGCGGCCAGTCGGTAGTCGCCGTCGCGAATGACGTGAAATGCCAACACGGCCGAAGTATCTTTGCCGCTGCGTCCAACGACGAGTAAATATCGTGTTCCCGCGACTGGGCTCCAGAGCAAAGGCGCGACAGTGAAGCGCAAACCTTGGCGATCGCCTGGGCCTCTAGACACGACCGTTTCTGCTGCGTCTGGCTCGCGGAAAAAGGTCCAGTCCTTGGCCAAGGCTTGGGTCTTCGGATGTTTCTGCAGGAGCGCGGCCATTTTGCTCGAATCGAAGACTGGGCGTTCGAATACGGCTTTCAGTTCCGGTTCTTCGACGCGCGCCGCGTTGGGCGGTCCATGGCAACAGCGAAACCCGAGTTCGTCTGCGCGTTCGGACTCCTTGATAAATTCGCGTCTCGCGCAGCGGTGATCCGTTGGTTGCGCCTTGGCGGAAGCCCCGCGTACGACAGCGCCCTTGCTGACGCCGCCGGTCGCCGAAATCGCGTCGCTAGCGGTCCACTCGCGCAGCGTGGTGCCGAGCCCAAGTACGTCAAAACCCGAGGCGCATTCGCTGATTGAGATGGCGCAATTGGATTGTAAGCGCGCCCCGGTAGAATATTCGTCGTTGTTCGGCCCTTTGCACGCTCGTTCCCACTCGAGTTCGGTGCAAAGGCGCGCTTTGCGTTCCGAGCAATGCGCCGCCGCCTCGGTTCGGGTGACGTTGGTCATCGGCGCGAGCTTTGGATCGTTGGGGAAAGGGAGTCGATCGATCGAGAAGGGTCCGAGCTCGACCGTGGTCAACAGTTGCTCAAGTTCCGGGCGTCGCCCTTTCGTCCCGGGAACTGTGCCAGCTTCGAAACCACCGGTTGGGATTTCCACGCGTTCTCCGGCGAGCGGAGACTGCTTCGGAGTTCGCGATTCGCTTGAGCCGTTCGAGGTGCCTGTTGCCACGTCCGGCAGAAGGGCTTGACCGCTCGTCTGCTCCTGGCGCTTGCAGCCGAGCAGCGTCAGCAACAGCAGAGTGACAGAGGCATTGCGTACGAGCACGCGCCCAGCTTACGTCGTGCCCGCGCCCGGGCAAGTGCAGCGAAATCCGCGGGCAGCGCCGGGGCGACGTGTCACGGCGGCGGTCGATCCTGGGTTGCCCCGCGATCGTGAGGCGTATTATGCTGGGCAATCCGAAGAGCAATCTATGGCAGACAAGACCGGGACTGACGGACTGGGACATGAAGAGGGGTATCGCGTGGGTCCTGGGATGGTCGTGCAATTGGACTTTCAGGTACGCGATGCCGAAGGCGAGGCGGTGGGCCCGGGCCTCGAACGGCTCGAGGTAGTATTTGGGGCTGGGCAACTGCTTCCGGTCGTCGAGCGGAATATGGATGGGCTGGGTGCGGGGGAAACCAAGCACCTCAAGTTGGTGGCTCGTGACGCCTACGGTCCGCGCAAGCCCGATGCGGTTCTGGAGGTCGACCGCAGCGAATTTCCGGAAGATGTTGCGCCGGGCGACTACTTTGAAGTCGAGAACGCCGACGAAGGATTGCTGGTTCTGCGTGTCCTCGAGGTCGAACCGGACTCGGTTGTCGTCGACCTAAATCACCCACTGGCGGGGCAGGATCTTGAAGTCGAGGTCAGGGTCCTGCGGGTGCGGCCGGCCACCCAGGAAGAGCTCGAGGCAGCAATGCAGTCGGGAATTAGTGCTGAGCGGGACGACGATTCTCCACTCATTTCGCCCGAACGCTTGCTCCGGGGCCACCCTCGGCGCTAAGACGGTGCCCCCGAGCGTTTACGGGGCAGCTCATCCGTGGTTGGAGTAGCTCATGCGTGACCCAGAGATGTTCAAGTTCGATGTTCGAGTCCGTGACCGAATGCTGAAGGCAGGTCGCCTGACCCCCGACGAGCTCGCCAAGCAACTTGGAGCTTTGGAAGATGTCGAGGCGAATGGCGCATTGAGCGAGCTCGAGCAACCGGCGCTCGGTCGCTCTGACGGAACCTCTTCGTCCCGAGCCAGTGTTCCTCCCCCGGTACTTTCCACTGCGGATCGTGAAGTGGAAGGTACGCAAGGGTCGATGCCGTGACTTCTTCGGATCGTCCGACGCACGGCGCTTTGCCGCGTGACGACGAGGCCGATGGTGGCACGGGTGACGATGCCGAGCGCGGGTTTCCGGGAATCGATTTTGTCACCTTCATCTTGTCGTTGAGCCATTCGGTGTACTTGCACCTAGGCGATGCGCCGAACCCTTCGACGGGCAAAATCGAGCGGAATCTGACCATAGCGCGACAGACCATCGATCTCTTGGGGCTGCTAGAGCAAAAGACTCAGGGCAATCTCACCGGTGAAGAGGAGCGCGTCCTCGAGCAGGTTTTGTACGAACTGCGCCTGCGTTACGTCGAAGTCTCGCACGACTAAGCCTGCGCGATTCGCGTCTCGCCCGAACTCGGTGAGGTTCCTTGTCGGGCGACACTCATTCAGTGTGTCGTGGCAAGACCGGAGCGTTGTGTCTTCCCAGCGGCAGCGTTAGCACGAAGCTGGTTCCGACCATCGGGGTGCTCTCCACGCGGATGCTTCCCCCATGTTGTTCGGCGATGTCGCGAACGATCGACAGCCCGAGACCACAGCCACTGTCGCCACGGGTGGTGTAAAAGGGCTCGAAAACGTGGTCAAGGTCTGTAGCCTGGATCCCTTGACCGTTGTCCCGAACTGTCACCACGACACATTGGCGATCGGGTGTCACAGCCGCTTCGATATCGACTCTGGCGTCCGAAAGGCAGGCGGCGTGAGCCGAATTGGTCAGAAGATTCACGAATAACTGCGTCAAATGCTCAATTTGGCCGTCGATGGCCGGAATCTTCCTATCGAATCGACAATGCAGCGTGAGCCCAGCTCGGGCAAGTTCATGCGCGCACAAGCTCAACGCTCGCTCGACGCACTTCTCCAAGTCCACTGCCGCGAACAGCGTTCGGGGCGGACGTGAGTACTCGACGAGGCCCTTCGTCTGTCGCAGCGCGGTCTCGGCCGCGTCATGAATGTGAGCCAGCCGATCGAGGTCTGCCTGGCCGACAGCAGAAGTCACCAACGATTTGGCTAGAAACTCTGCATAGGCCAAGATAGCCGTCAGCGGACTGTTCAAGTCATGCAAGACCGATGCAACAAGCTGTCCGTAGCGCGCGAGTTTATCGGCTTGGATCAACCTGTGTCTGAGGTCAACGATTTCTTCGGTCTGAGTGTCGAGCTTTTGCCGTTGCGTCACGCGACGCAAGGCGGCGCCGAGCAGTGTAGCAGCGCGTTCACCAATATCGAGCACTTGGGCCAATTCGCGGGTGTTTCGGACCTGTTGCAGCGCGACCACTAGCACTAGCGCTTCAGGTTCGTCCGCCAAGGGCCATTCGCAGCGCCCACGAGACCGAACCGAGGATTCGAGCGGATCGGTGGGCGTCTCGACGCGATTCTCGGGCGTTCGAATCTCCACGCCGCACCCTGGTAGCAATGTCGACACGGCGGCCAAGGTGTCACTTATCAGCTGCGCCTGTGCCGAGTCACTGCTCAGTTGAAGTGCCAGCTGGACGAGCGAGCCATCGGCGGTGGTTTGAGCACAGAAACTCGACTTTGGTGGCCGATCCGAGGCAGGGGCGCGCGCTGCCTGTCCTGCGCTGGTCGCCTCTGAGTGTGAATTGCTGCTTGTGCCTTTGGATGACTGGCTCATGAATGACCGATCTTCTTGCTCGAGTCCGGACTGGACCGATCGAGATCCAAGATTTTTGCCTCCCCCACATAGGATTTTGTCTCGTACTTGGTAATACGTCCGATTTGGCGGACGATCTCTGCCATGCGAGTTGCCTCGCCGATGATGATGTCTGCCGCGTTCGAGAGTGCTGGCTCGAAGGGCTGCGTGCGCTTCAATAGTTCGGTGTATGCAATGATGCTCGTCAATGGTTGATTTAGTTCGTGCGCCGTGGCTCCCGCCAATTCCGCGACGATTGCGTGTTTCTCCCGCGCTCGCAGTTCGTCTTGTGCAGCCAACAGTTTCTGTTCCATGCGTAAGCGTTCACGCAGATCGGTGAACACTCCGACCATGCCAATTGGGTGGCCCGCTTCGACGATGAACGCGGCCGAAAGCGACGCCGGGATTCGTTCGGTCGTCCGTGACAACACGTCCACACGGTGGTCTTCGAGCCGTCCGCGACCACCTCGCCGCGCAACGACGAGGCGACGCAGTACGGATCGGCTCGTGCCTGGCGGGTAAAGTTCAAGCGCGTTGAGATGTCCAACTGCCTCGTTGGCGGCATAGCCGAACATGCGCGACGCGGCTCGATTGAACAAGAGAACTCGACCCGCAAGATCAGTGGAAACGATCGCGTCAGCCGAGCTGTCGATGACTCGTTCGAGAAACTCCTTGGTCTGGTTGAGTGCAATGGCGGTTTGACGCTCTGCGGTGACGTCGCGCAGGCTCAGTAGAATCGCATTGTCTTCGTGAAGTACGCTGCTCGAGCTGACGCTGAGCACCACAGCTTGACCCAACTTGGTGTACATTGTGACGTCGATGCCGCGAGGGAATTCACTTCGAGCAAACCCATCGATCAGCCGTCGCGCTGTGTCCTTGTCGTTGGTTGCCACCAATGACTCGAGTTCGCGACCGTTGAGTTCATCGGTCGCATAACCAGTGATCTCGAGCGTACGCGGATTCGTGAATACGATGACCCCGTTGCGATCGACTACCACCATGCCATCGGCAGCGCTTTCGAAGAAGTCGGCGTAGCGCTTGAATTGGCGCAGACGCTGCTCTGCTTCAACACGTGCTGTCGTACTGAGCTGAGTTTCCTCCCGCAGCGATTGCAGCACTTGTGCATTCGAGAACGCAATCGAGGTCGCGTTAGCCACCGTGCGCACGAGCGCAAGTTCCTCGTCCGCAAACTCGGTATTCGAATCCAGCGAACGAATGAATATGACGCCGTGGGGTGACTTCTCGTGGAGGATTGGAACGAGCGCACTCGCGCGGAAGCGGATCTTATCGATCGCGGAACTCGTTGCGAACAAGGGGTGATTCGGAATGTCCTTGAGCACAACCGCTTCCATCGTCCGAAGCGCGTGTTGAACTTCTGGGTAGTCGCGAAGACGAATCGGCAGATCCCGCAGCCTCTCGTCATCGCTACTGGCGACAACGAAGGCCGTCTCTGGATCCTGTGAGACCAAAACGATGCTGCACCGATCGACCCGGAGCAAAGTGGCAATCTTTCGGACGACTGCTGCAAGCGCGGAACGGATCTCGGTCGACGATGCGAGCTCCTGAGTTAGATCGACTGCCACTTGAGCATTTCGCTCGCGACGACTGAGCCTGTCGACGTAGTCCCGGAGGCGCAACTGACCATTCAACCTTGCCACGAGTTCGGTGGGACGAAACGGCTTGTGCACGTAGTCATCGGCACCTTCGGCAAAAATCTTCCGAATCTCATCGTCCGAATCGAGCGCCGTGAGCACCACGACGGGAACTTCCGCGAGTGCCTTATGTGAGCGAATGTGCCGAAGCACCGAATAGCCGTCGGCTCCTGGCATGAGCAGATCGAGCAATATGAGCGACGGCATCGACTGCTCGAGCCAACGCAAGGCAGATTCTCCGTCGGCCACTGCAGCTGGATGTAAACCTGCAGCAGTCAGGGTGTGGATGAGCACGTGGCGACTGACGGCGTCGTCGTCGACCACGAGCACTGGACGGATCGAAGTATCGGTAATCCGCAGAGATTAGAAGAGGTTTTGGCTGCGCGCAATTCTTGAAGCAACGCTTTTGTGTGTCGCACTCGACACGACGTTGGGGGCTCAAGTGGGATATTTGCTATTAGGCGCGGCCAGAAGGTCAGACTTGCTGCTGCTCAACAGGCAATTCGACCTACGGATTCGCGACTGGACATGGGGCTTCTAAATTACGCACAACTCAACTCGCAGAATTGGGGTTATAATTCGAGCAATGACGGTGCCTCGTAAGCAAGGCGAGGATTCGGATCCGGTACTTGAGGTATCAGCGAGCGGAACGGCCGACTCCAACGGCGAGTATTTGCAGCACGACGCTGTGGCGCCTCACAAGCCCCATTTGGCAGAAGTTGCCCCAATGACCGTCATTGTTCGGCGCGATTCTCTGCGGCACGCGTTGGGTGCGCTTGTCGGCGCTGTGACCGACGCCGCAACGACCGACACAGCGATGAACACAAAAGGGACTGAAGCAGTCAAAGTTGCTGCGACCTTGGCCGATGCAGCGACGGCTCCTGACGAGATCACTTCGGTCACTAAGGCTGGGTTGCGCGCCAATGGATGGAATCTGTTTCGCGTCCTGTCGTTCGTAGAAACTCAGCGTATCACGACGTTGATGTTCGTGGTCGGCGGGCTGCTGCTACTAGCAGCAGCCTTGCTGGCGACACGTTGACCAATCAATCCAGCCACTCGAGGGGGATAAAGCGTGGTTTGACTGCCTGCTTGTCGAGCTGCGACTTGAGGCGAGTGGCATCGCCGATGATTACGATGGTAAGTTGGTCGGGTGTCAAGCGCTCGGCTTGGCTGGCTAGTGCTGCGGCGTCGACGTTGCGAACCTCATTTATGTAGTCTAAATAGTAGTTGTCGCTGAGCTGATGCACGAATATCTGTTCCTGATCGAGCAGCAGTCGGTGGCTGTCTTCCAAGTGCGAGCCCAGGCTTTGCAGGATGCCGGTTCGCGCCCGCGTGAGTTCTTCGGGGCTGCTGGGACGCCTGGCATTTGTGCCCTGTAAATCGCGCAGTTCTTTGATTATTTCCTGAATGGAAGCTACGGTTACGTCGGTTTCGACGCTGGTTGTAATGGTCAGCAGGCCGAAGTCGCGCGTTGCAATCGCCGCGGAGCGGGCGCCATAGGTGTAAGCGTGTTCCTCTCGGAGGTTTCGATTGATACGTGAGGTGAACTGGCCGCCGATCACGTTGTCCAAGACTTGACGCGCAGCGTAGCCTTGCTCGCTCCGCTTCGGATACCGTTGAGCCACGAATATGGCGCTCTGGACGCTGCCGGGGCGATCGACGAGCACGATTTCGGTCGCACTTGGTGCGGGAGTGGTAAGAGTCGGAATCTTTTGCGGCGCATTGCCGCGGAGATGACCAAGGTGCCGCTCAGCCGCCGCCTGTACCGCGGTCGGCTCTACCGGACCGACAACGACTAGTGCAACCGAGGTTGGGTAGACGAATCGACGGTGCCAGAGTCGGACGTCATCCACAGTCAACTTTCGAACCGATGCGAGACGACCGCCGACCGGTGCACCAAGTCTGTCACCCAGCAGAGCGCGCATCCCAACGAGCGAGGCGAGTCGGCTAGGGTTCTGTCGCTCAGAGACCAAGTCGTCCAAGTGTTGCTGCTGCAGTCGCCGAAAGTCGTCGCGGTTGAAGGCGGGAGTCAGTAGGGTCTCTGCTAGGAGACTTATCCCGCTTTCGAAATCACTGGGCAACGTATCGAGCGACAGTCGGACAAAGTCACGATTGGCGTCGCCAGTGAGTGTTGACCCGAGAGCTTCCACTGTTTCCGAGAGCACATGGTGGTTCTTGCTCTTGGTGGCTTCGACGATCATTTGAGCCGCGAGACTGGCCAAACCGCTTTGTTCCGGTGCAAGGTCGGAAGCGCCGTGCCTGATGACCAGCGAAAGCGATACTGGGCCACTCGGGCGTTTGAGGACATGCACCGATAGTTGATTCGAGAGCTTCGCAACGTTGGGTGCCGGGTAGAACCATGGGGAGTCGGCTCCGGGCGGCGGCGCCGTGGTTCGCCAGGTTTCGGCTGCGCTGGCGATCGGTTTGGGTTGAAGTTTTTGCGCCGGCAAAGGCGGCGGTTTGGGGCCGTTTGTGGGGCTACAACCGAATGCGATGATGAGGGACCACCCAAGCCGTGCCCGCCGGAATGCGCTCAGGAACGATTGACTTGAGGATGTTTCCCGGGTTTGACTCGTCATGATTTGCTCGCGGTAGGCTCGGTGATGACCGTGATGCGATGCGCGGTGCCGAGGTATTGCGCCGCCACGCGCGAGATGTCTGCGGCGGTGACTGCCGCAACGTTACTTTGCCATCGGGTTACGCCGCCGGGATCGCCGAGGTAGTGGTTGAACCGCTGCAGCAATCCGGCTCGACCAGAGTCGCCGCCATGAGCGTTGAGTAGCTCCATTTCGTTTTCGAACTGCAAGCGCAAGCGCTTCTGAGCGCGTTCGACTTCAGTCGCAGTCGGTGGCACTTTGGCGAGAATATCGAGTTGTTCAGTGAGCGCGCGCTCTACACTTTCTGTGGCCGTTCCACTCGCTACTTGGGCATCGATGGTGACGAGCGTGCCGAGGGCATTGCCGTCCACGTCTGCATCGACGTCGACGGCGATTCGCTGGTCGACGACGAGCGCGCGGTACAGGCGCGAGGACTTACCGTCGGCGAGCAGGGTCGCAAGGACGGTGAGGGGGGCGTGGTCGGGCGTGAAAGCAGGCGGAGCAATCCAACCGAAAGCCACTTTGGCGACCTGAACTGGTTCGGCGACGACAAGTCTCACGGCATTGGGTGCGGTCAATGGGGCTACGGTCTTTGTCTGAGGACGTGCCACCTTGCGTAGCGAACCGAAGTATTTTTCGACCCAACGCTTGGTGGTGTCCGTGTCAAAGTCACCAGCGATGGTCAGTGTTGCGTTGCTCGGCGCATAAAACGCATGCGCAAAGGCATGTACGTCTTCGAGCGTGGCCGCGGTCAGGTCTTGCATCGAACCAATGACGGCGCCGTGGTAGGGGTGTCCTTCGGGAAACACTGTATCGAGGAGGATTAAAGCACTCGGCCCATATGGTGCGTTTTCATAGGTTTGTCGACGTTCGTTTTTGACGACATCCCTCTGCACGTCGAGTCGCTCTTGAGTGATGGAATCGCGTAAGAAACCCATTCTGTCGCTTTCGATCCAGAGCACCAGTTCCAAGTATGGGCGTGGTACGGTCTCGAAGTAGTTCGTGCGGTCCCAACTAGTGGTTCCGTTCGAGTTGGTCGCCCCGGCCGCCTCGAGTAAGCGATCAAAATTGGGTCCCACGTGCTTAGAACCTTCGAACATCAAGTGCTCAAAGAGATGAGCAAACCCAGAGCGTCGCGGGGGCTCGTTGACCGGGCCGACGTGGTACCAAATATTGACTGCCACGAGCGGCACGGTGTCGTCGTGGTGCAGAATGACTTCCAGGCCGTTGGCCAGTTGGTACTTTTCGAATGCGATCGCAGTCGCGCTCACGTTGCCTGTGGCGGCGCGGGTCGGTACTGAGAAGGATGCCAAGGCACACCCCAAAGCGATGCTCGTGGCGTACCTCCAACGGAGCACGGTACGGAATATCGTCATGCGCGGAGGTTACGACGATCTGGCCACCCTGGGGCTCGTGACGCGCAACGATTCGGCCGTCGAGGCCGCAATTTGCACCCGGGGGGTCTCGGCTTGCAGTTTCTGGCAGAAGCGTGGTACTCGCTTTAGCCAACTTCGTCGTTGTGGAGGGCAATATGTCACAGCAGTATCCGGGTCAGCCTGCAGGTGGTGGCGGTATGCCGCCAGGGTATGGTGGTCCACCGCCCGGGCCCCCAGGCAACATGCCACCAGGAAACGTGCCGCCAGGACAACCTGGTGTGCCACCGGGGTATGGCGGTCCGCCGGGGTATGGCGGTCCGCCAGGAATGCCGGGTCAACCCATGCCGGGTCAGCCTATGCCGGGGATAGCCAATTCGCCGAAGTCCAATAATCGTGTGTTCCTCTATGCCGGGCTCGGCTGCGGGGCGTTACTTCTATTGGGGATCTTGGGGACGGTGGCGAGCGTGATGTGGCTAAAGTCGCGCGGCAATGCCGCTCTAGATGAACTCCAGCGTCTGCAGGCGAGTGCGTCAGCCATGGCTGCGGGCGCTTCGGCGCCAGCAGGTTCGGGCGCCCAGGCCAATTCTGCCGGTGAGCTGACTGGGGATTGTGTGGTCGCCTACCGGTGCTGCGTGGCAATTGCCTCGAAGAGCCCGGCGGGAGCGGCGGCTACGCAGGCGTGTGAAGTCTTCAAGACCCCGGCCTATCCAGGAGCCGTCTGCAGCAGTGCGTTGGGGGGATACCGCAAAGTTGCTGCGCAAACTGGCGTCAAGTGCGACTAGGGGCCAATCGGCCGTCAATGGCTGGCGCGGCGCGGTTTCTCGGAATAAATTGGACGGAGCTGAAAGCGCTTGCGGTTTGGTAATCGCCCGAGGTAATCGGACGGGTGTCCGCCATTGATGTGGCCAAGGCCAAGCAACCGCGGTCAAGGAGCTTTCCGGTGAACCGTTCCAGCATCCTCTGCTCTTCAGTTCCAGTCGTTGGTGCCCTTTTGCTCTTGGTGGCTTGTGGGCCTCGCATGAAGCCTGTCGATTACCAAGAACCCACGAAGGATCTTTCGGCAAGTGGTGAGGGGGGGGGCGACGACGATTCCGCGCCTAAGTCCTCTGACTCTTCCTCGTCGTCTGAGACCTCGGCGTCGTCAGCAACGCCATCCTCATCGTCTGAGGGTGGTGGTGGCGCGTCGAAATTCAGCGGCGCCTGCAAGGACAAGAAGTGTGGCGAGACGTGCACCGAATGTGCCCCGGGCGATGAAGCGTGCATGGAGGTTCTTGTACTGAAGCAGTGCAATCCCAAAGGCGACTGCATTCCTGCACCAGCTGAGTGCTCCGCGTCCAAGAAGGACAAGAATAAGGACAAAGACAAGGACAAGACGAAGTAGGCAATCTTCTGTCTTGACCCGATTCTACTTATGCTGACGCGGTTCTAGTGCGTTCGAGCGCAGCCGCTCCACGTGACGCCGCCATCCCGATCAACGCAGTAGGCGTCCATGCCGGCACGTTGCGCTGCTTCCAGCCCGAGGATCCCGTCTTCAATGACGAGACACCGATGCGGTGCGACCCCCAGGCGAGACGCCGCAAGCAAGAACATGTCCGGTGCAGGTTTGCCTGCTCTGACGTCGTTGGGGGTCACAATGGTTTGAAAGCTTGTAAGTAGCTTGATGCATTGGAGGGCTGCTTGCACCGAAGTGCGGCTGCTGCCCGATGCGACCGCCATCGGGCACAATCCGTCCAGTGACCGCGCAAACGCAACGACATGCTCAATTGGGTCGATGTTTGCGGCCGTTGTGAGGTACACGGCGCGTTGTGCTTCGGCAACTTGTTCGGGTGGCAGCAGGCATCCAAACTCGTGGTTTAGCTCCTCGACAGTTCGTTCGATCGCCATGCCGGCACGGCGATTGAACAGTTCCCAGGTGAACTCAAAGGGGGCGTGGAATTTTGCGAGTGCGGTGCGCCAGGCCGTGAAATGCAGTGGCATGGTGTCGACGAGAGTTCCGTCACAATCGAAGATGACAGCGTCGTGAAGGTGTGAGTCGAGCGTGAGCATGGCTTTGTTGATTCGTCTGCAAGGAAAATGCGAGCTCGGCACCTCGTAGGCGCGAAGCGGACGTTGTGCAACCGATGTGCCCAAAACGCACCTTTGACTACCAGCGAGCAGCGCTCCGAGACCTGCGGCGTAATCGCCCGGCGGGAGGCTCAGCGTTCAATATGGCCCGGAATTGCCTCACATTGTGGATTCTGTGGTAAGAGAATGTCGTGAGATCCTCCATCGCAGGGTTGCCATCGAAAGGAGTGTCGTTGTCGAAATTCGTGTGGGTTACCGCTTGCACGATACCGTTCGGCGCGGGTTCATCATGCAACGTCTACACGCCGGAATTGCTCACTAGCTCAGCAGCTGGGGGCAGCTCTTCTGGCGGAAAGCTGACGTCCTCGGGGGGGAGGCCAAGTGGTGGCGCGGAGTTGGGCGGAGACACCGCCGTAGCATTTGCAGGTGGCGCATCTGGGGCGACCGGTGGAACCTCGTTCGCGGGAACGCCGTCGTTTGGGGGCGTTGGGGCGTACTCCGGCGCCACCCCAATTGAAATTGCCGGTAGCACGAACGGAGGCAGCCTAGGAGCCGGTGGCACTGGGGCTACTGCTGGGTTGGCACCTGGGGCTGGCACCGACGCCGGCGGCACGGTTTCGACTGGCGGTGCTCGAAGTAGCGGCGGCGTACCAACTGGGGGCAAGGCTTCCACGGCAGGCACCACGAGCACCGGCGGTAGTCCGCCGACGGGCGGCAAAACTGGGGCTGCCGGCAAGTTGATTGATACGTGCGCCAAGTCAGTCCCCGCCTCAAGCTGCAACCTCACGGTTGACTTCAAGGGGTACGTTACTACCGGAGCCGTGAAGGGCATGGCTTACCCTTGGAAGAGTGATACCGCCAACGCCACCACCTACGTCAATTCTCCCTGCACAGCCAGTGGTTGCACGACCCCCGCAGGAACGTCTGCCATTTGCACTAGCGGTAGCGTCACCGCTGACCCGAGTTTCCACTCTGCCGCAGGGTTGTGGTTGAACTTGAACGAAGATTCGAAAGGCAACATCGGCTCGATCACCATTCCCAACAGCATCACGGTCAATACCTACAAGTCGTTCCCCGGGACTGGCAACGTTTATATTCGCATCCAGCTGACCGATAGCGCCGGCATCGACTATTGCGTTCTCGATAACAGGTGGAGCGACGGTAATCCAATTCCCATTGTCAGTTTCAACACCGCTTGCTGGGATGGGTCCGGTTCAAGCCCGTCTGCGTCCACCCAGATCGTGGAAATGGATCTGATTGTTCCCAGCACCAACATTGGTGATAGGCCCTTCGATTTCTGCCTGCTTTCCGTGACTGTGCAGTAGAGCCTGCTCGCTGCTGACAAGAGCTCGCCGGGCCGAAACGCTTCAGGTTCCGCGGGAAACTACCGAAGTCTTTCGGCAATGCGGCATCCTGGCGGCAAGCTTGTTTTCGCGTCCTTGTGCGCGCAGGCGCAGTCCGACCATAAGACCAAGTAGCGACAGTGCGTCCCATGGATGGTTCCGGCCAAAACGGTTCTGTTCTGAGGATCCCGTGAGCGCCCTTGACTTCGTGCGTCCAAAAGCGGCACTCTTGTCGATATTGACCGGACTTTCAGTCATTGCAAACGATCGAGCTTGGTTACCCACGGATCTGCTTTGACCAACGATTCCTCGAATCGGACGAATGATACTGGCGAAGGCCTACGGCCGAATGCTGGAGGCTTGCCCGATGATGCTGACTGCGCTCGGGCAGACGCTGATTCGATCCTCAAATTGCTCAATGCACGGCTTGAGCTTCGGGACATGGCACAGCGTCAGGCGAAACCAGCGTCAAGCGCTACACGTGGGTCTGGTCGAAGTAACGACGATATCGAGATCAATGTTGCGACGAGCCAGCACGATTCGATGGAGTTGACTCCAGCTCCGATGGTCGTTGCGTCTAGCCGCGATGGGACGCCCACGGCGCCACGGGTGCTGCCACAACGTGTCCGTCACCCGACGGAGCAATCAGGGTTTGATTCGCCCGTTCTATTGCGCGCTGACCGCTGTGACGCGCGCGACCCCGAGCAGGTGCGACCTCGCGCCAAAGTCGAGGACCCAGACGTGTTGGGTTCAGAACTCAACAGTCTAAAGTACAAGCAAGCTGAGTATCACCCGCCGCGCGAGCCACCGACGTCGGTCGTTCCGCCGCCGGCCCCGGCGACTTTCAGCGTTGCTCCTCAGTACGACCCCAAAGCTCCCACACGACCCAAAGTTCGACGCAACACCAGCGCGCCCCCGCCGCCGTTACTATTTGGTCTCGATCGAATGCTGGTCTGGGGTTTGGTATTGGGCGGACTTTTCGTTGCCGTCATCGTGATCCTCGTGCGTCAGCTAGCCCTACCGTCACCAGGCACGGGGCGGGGGAGCGCCAAGGGTGTTGACCAGCCCGTGCAACGCGACCAAGTGACGCGTGGCTCGCCACAGATCAACGTGCCTGCGCCCGTGACGGACCATCAGGCGTCCGCACGCAGTGCCGCGCCTATTGTCGAGCCGGCGCGAGAGTTTGATCCAGTCACTGGACCGGAACGCGGAGGTCTCGATGCCGGTGTCCAATTGAGCCGGGCAGTTCAAACGGCTGCAGTGTCAAGGGATTCCACGAATTTGCCGTCGGAGCGGCTCACCGAGAAGCAGAGGTCCACCGGAAGTGGAGGGCTACCCGGTGTGCCGAATGGTCCGAAGCACCCCAGTCCAACCAGGCCTCTCCCGAGGAAGTCGTGGATTGAATAGGCGTAGTGGCGTCGGCTTGTTGGCGGGGACGCCCTGGCGTAGCCCGAACTCTGCTCCAAGTTGCTGGATATATTCACTCCGTCGTTGACCGGACCGAACCGGCAAGGTTAGGGTCCGGGGCCGTGAAAGCAAGCGTGGTCACGGTCACCAAGACCACCCTTTTCCATCTGACAGTGGATGCGTGCTTGAGGGTTGGTTCGCACTAGTCCAAGATCCAATAGTAGACCCGCGTGAACACAGCGACTGAATCGAATCTGTCTCAGCAGGCTGGTGAGCTTGGCCCAGGCCACGTGCTCGATCGGTATGAGCTACTGCTCCCGATCGCCTCGGGTGGGATGGCCATGGTCTGGGCTGCTCGTCTCAAGGGTACGCGTGGCTTTCAGAAGATCGTCGCTGTCAAGACGATGCTGCCGAAGTTGAGCGAGGACGAGCAATTCGAGCAGATGTTTCTCGATGAGGCGTCGCTGGCTTCCGAAATTCATCATCCCCACGTCGTCGAAATTCTCGACCTGGGCGAAAACCAGGGGGTGCTCTACCTGGTGATGGAGTGGATCGACGGAGTACCGCTGAATCTGTTGATGAAGGCGGCGCGGCCCGAAGGCGGTGTACCGATCTCGGTTGCGGTGCGAATCGCAATGCAGGCTTGCGCGGGGTTACATGCGGCGCACGAGTTGCGCAACGGCGAGGGTAAGCTCGTGGGGTTGGTCCATCGTGATGTCTCACCACAGAACATCATGGTGACCTATGATGGCGTGGCCAAGGTTGTCGATTTCGGCGTTTCGAAAGCGACGGCTTTGGGCGGCGGCGCTACCGTTGCAGGACAGATCAAAGGCAAGGTCGCCTACATGGCGCCCGAGCAAATCAAGGGCAACAGCATAGATCGCCGCGTTGACGTCTTTGCGCTTGGCATCGTGCTTTATGCGCTTACGACTGGGAAACACCCATTTCGACGCGAGTCGGAAGCCGCAACGATGTACAACATTTGTGCGCCGCAGCCGGTCATGCCGCCGCGCAAAGTCAATCCAAACTATCCGATCGAGGTCGAGCGCATACTCATCAAAGCGCTCGCCAAGGAACCGGAGAAGCGATACCAGTCTGCGAACGAACTACTGAGAGACTTAGATCAGCTGCCTTCGACGCTGCGCGCAAGCACTGACGACGAGGTCGCACAGTTTGTCAAAAAGCTTTTTAGCGCCAAGCGCGAGGAGCGACAGGCAGCGTTAGCCAGCGCGTTGTTGCTCGCCGACGAGCACGCCAAGAACCGACAGATGGCGCCAGCGTTCGGGTCCGATCCATTGCGGCAGTCGGTTCAGTCTTCGGTGAGTGTGGTCACTGGTACTGGTGCCATGCAGATCGACGGATTGAGCCTGGCTACGGGGACCGGGGTCGTGACGGCCGCCGGTCAGCGGTCGGCTCGAAAACGATTGGTATTTATGGCGTCGGTGGGGACGGCCCTGATGTTGGGGTTGGGGATTGTATTGGCAGTTTCGTCGCGCGGTTCGAACGTTGAGGGCAAGCCCAGTGCATCATCTGCAGCTAGTGCGGCAGTTGTCGCCGGCGTCGCGGCAGGCATGATGCCGGTCGGTGGCGAGCAACCGGTGAGCACGCCAGACGCTGGTGCTACCGCAGCGCCAGTCGAGGATCCGGCGAAGCTCAAATCGACGAAGCCCAAGGACGCGACAGTGCCGTCGACACCCAAGACTTCCGGTGTGACGAATTCGACGGGGACCGCAACGACGAAGCCTGGCCCAGCCACGACGCCAAAGCCAAAATCTTGGGCGCACGATCCTGGATTCTAGTCTTCCCGCCAGCGCGGCCCGCTCGGTTTCAGTCGTCGCGTCAATTGGCTAGGCGGTACGGCTCTCGGACTGGCATTGGCTAGAACGCGCCGACTACGCTCAGCCCACCGAGTTGCGCGCCCGGAGCAGTCGGTTCGATGGCCCAGGCAGTTGACGGTTTTGCCTGCTTCGGCTCGGTGACGATCAGCACGACAGCTGCACCGAGGGCCACGACGCCGGCGACAGCACTGATCTGCGTCATTGTCGAATAGAGCTTCAACTTGCTATTCATGTCGTGCGCGTCAGCTTGCTGACCTTTGTCCAATGAGCGCGGAATGTCGTTGGTGCAATCGTGATCGGTTCCGCAAAGCGCCTGCAGCTCTGAATCCTTGCCACGCTGCAGAATGTAGAAAACACCAGAGCCAACCAAAGCGACTGCGCCAAATCCGCCAATTGCGTATGGGATGAGTCTGGACGGCTTGTGCGGTTGCGCGACGACGACCGGCTCTGGATCTTTGGGACCAGCGACCGGCTCTGCGTCGATCGGGAGCTTGTCGAGGGTGATGGAGACTTTTTCCACCTGCCGTTCTGACACCTCGATTGTCGCCGAGTACTTCTTGTGGCCTGGGGCCTTGGCTTCGATGGCGTGGGGACCAGGATCAATCGGCACTTCGACGCCGATCGAACTCGAGCCTAGGGACACTCCGTCGAGTTCGATCGCGGCGGCCTCGGCTCCCTCGCCGCGCTCGATGAGCAGCTTGGGAATGCGTGAGCGAAGCGCCGCAGTGCGCTCTTCCACTTCCTTCTGAAACTCGGGGCCCAAACTCTCGGCCTCAGCCATTGCCAATTCGTACGCACCCATGGCGGAGACAAGTTGACCTAGCTTCTCGGTGCAGGTGGCAATGTGAAAGCGTACCTGCGGGGTCATTCGGACCTGGCCAACCTCACGGAACAACTGAAGCGCGGCAGAATGGTTCCCGGCTTGTTCGAGTTCAGTGGCTTGCTGGAATTTGGCGCGCGCCTTGGAGAGCTCGTCCTTCTCCGCTGCAAAGGCTGAGGGAACCGCGCTGGTGTGTGTCACCAGGCCAGCAGTTAGCGCCAAGGCAATACAGCCGGCGCGCGCGATTAGGGGAAGAGGCATACGCCAATAGCTTACACGGTTTTGGGGCAAAACCAGTCGCTTTCTGCCGAAATTTCCAAGCCCTCTGCGTTGCCGTTCCGATGTCAGTAACGATGGGGGTGCCCAACGCGCCTGGCGCGAATATGAATGAACAGATCGGTTTTTTGGCCGGACCGGCGCGGTCGACGTGGCCTAGAACGCCACTTCGGGCATCGCTGCCCACGAGCGGTCGAGTTCGGCTTGGTCGTACTCGCGATCCTCGAGCTTGCCGTCGAAGAACTCGGTGTAGGCACTCATGTCGAAGTGCCCATGGCCCGACAGATTGAACAGGATCGACCGGCTGGTGCCTTCTTCCTTACACTTGAGGGCTTCGTCGATGGCACAACGCACTGCGTGTGACGACTCTGGGGCGGGGATGATGCCTTCGGCATGAGCAAAGGTCACGCCGGCGCGGAAGCATTCGATCTGATGATATGCGCGGGCCTCGAGTAATCCGAGCGATTTGGCATGGCTGACCATCGGGGCCATGCCGTGGTACCGCAGGCCGCCGGCGTGGAGCCCTGGCGGAACGAAATTGGCTCCGAGCGTATACATCTTCAATAGCGGAGTCAGTTGTTGGTTGTCTCCGAAATCGTAGGCGTACTTGCCGCGCGTAAGCGAAGGACACGCCGTGGGTTCGACCGCGATTGCGCGCACCTTCTTACCGCCGCGCAGTTGTTCACCGAGGAACGGGAAGACCAGCCCCGCCAGGTTGCTGCCGCCGCCAGCACAACCAATAACAATTTCCGGGTAGTCGTTGGCCATTTCCATTTGCGCGAGGGCTTCGACACCGACCACGCTCTGATGCAAGCAGACGTGGTTGAGCACGCTCCCGAGCGCATAGTTGGTATCGGCGTTCTTGGCCGCTACTTCGACGGCTTCACTGATGGCCATGCCGAGGCTACCGGAGGTGTTGGGCATCGCGGCGAGGATCTTGCGGCCAGCATCGGTCAGAGTGCTGGGGCTCGGGATGCAGCTGGCGCCAAAGGCCTGCATCATGGCCTTTCGCCCTGGCTTCTGGTCGTAACTGATACGCACCATGAAGACCTGGATCTCGAGGCCAAATATCGCCCCAGCAAAAGCCAGCGACGAACCCCATTGTCCTGCACCGGTTTCAGTCGAGATCTTCTTGATCCCTGCTTCCTTGTTGTAGAATGCCTGGGGCACCGCCGTATTCGGCTTGTGGCTACCCGAGGGGCTGACGCCTTCGTACTTGTAGTAGATGCGCGCCGGGGTATCGAGGGCTTGCTCAAGCCTGCGTGCACGGTAGAGCGGGCTTGGGCGCCACTGGCGGTAGATGTTGCGGACCGGATCGGGGATCTCAATCCAGCGCTCATTTGACATTTCTTGCTCGATCAACGCCATAGGGAAAATGGCGGAGAGCGCGTCAGGGGTTAGCGGCTCTTTGGTTCCGGGATGTCGAGGTGGCGGCAGCGGGACGGGGAAATCCGCGTTCAGGTTGTACCAGGACTTGGGGAGACGGGATTCATCGAGGAGGTATTTGACGGTATCGGACATGGGAGTCTGGCCTTCCGAGAGTGTTTGGGACATTGCCAAAGCCTAGCCAATCTGTCGAGGGCTTAGGCCAGCGCCCTGGCCTTTCTCAGGCAGCCGCGTATATTGTCGCCCAATCCGATGGGACTACGTGAAGTTGTCATCCGGACTCCAGCGTTGGCTGGCGTCACCGCCGACACGCTCGACCGCCTTATCGCCGCGGCACGCGAGCGCCATGTCGAGCGAGGTGGTTACCTGTGGCACACGGGTGATCCGGCAGCGGCGCTGACGATCATCCGTTCGGGGTTGGTGAAAGTAGTCAAGCCTGGTCCCCAAGGACGGCGATCGATTTGTGGTTTGTTCGGCGCACCCGACACCGTGGGCGATGCAGCGGTGTTGCGCGGGATCCCTTACCCAGCCGACGCACTCGTAGCTACGGCGAACGGCGCGTTCATAGAGATCCCGAGGGATGCCGTTCTTGCCGCCATCGAATTCGAGCCGCACTTGGCGATGTCCTGCACCCAAGCCGTACAGCACAAGCTAAGCGCATTGCTCGACAAGATCGACGTCCTTTCCGCAGGGGCCGTCGAGGCACGACTCGCGACGCTTCTGCTCAACCTCTACGAACGCTTTGGTGACGAACTTGAAGACGACACGCGCATGATTCCGGTAGTGCTCACGCGCCAAGAGCTTGCCGATCTTGTTTCGACCACCTTTGAAACGACGATTCGCGTAATGACGCGTTGGGAACGCGAAGGCGTCGTCGACACGACGCCGAACGGGTTCGTGCTTAGAAATACCGCGCAACTTGACAAGATTGTGGGGCGCGAAGGCACGGCCTAGTCGAGCGATCGCCGCTGATTGGGACGATACAATGCGGTGACTACCGGTTGCGTCAGTAACTCAGCCCAAACCCATAGGCAAAAAGCGGTGGATCGCTGGTGTAGTCGGCGTCGCCGACATTGATCGGGATTTGGGACATCGTCTTGGGCCAACTGTGGGAGAGTTTGCCGGTTGGCTTGTAATCGCCAAAGAGCACGTCAGCCACGCCGTCGCCTTCGCTACCTGGCAGCCATGCCGCAAGCCAAGCGCCGGCACTGGCGAGTTGATCCGTGATGATAAGCGGGCGACCTGACACGACGACCACGACCGTCGGCACACCGAGGTTGGTCGCATTGGTAATGGCGGCAATGTCTGCCGCTGACACCGCCGACAGCTCGAGATTCGTCTTGTCACCGCTAGTTTCGGCGTAGGGCGCTTCGCCCACGACTACTATGGCATGCGTAATACCGCTGGCAGTCGTCGTGCCACTGGAGGCATAAGCCACATTGCCTGCACCGAGAACCGCTTCGATCCCTTGGCGGATCGTCGTGGCAGTAGTGTCGCTTGCGGGGCCAGCGCTTGTGGCCGGAGGGAGCCTTGTTGCCAAGCCCTGCCAATCGATGGTCCAGCCGCCACATTGCTTGGCTTTGCTATCCGCCGCCGTACCTGCCAAAAGCACCTTGGCAGTCTTGGGCAGCGGCAAGACATTACCCGTGTTCTGCAGCAGCACGATCGATTCGCGCACTGCCTGCCGTGCCACGGCGCGGTGCTCGGTCGAGCCGATCTGTGAGGTGAGAGAGGCGTCGGCAGCGGAAGTGTAGCCCGCGGCAAGCATGCCCATCTCGCACTTGATGCTCAGGATCCGGGTCACGGCGTCGTTGATGCGCTCTAGAGGGATCTGTTCGGTTCCGGTTTTTGCTGGCGCTGCCGCAATCAGGTCACGTAGTGCCGCGAAAGCGTAGGGCTCCATGATCATGTCGAGGCCCGCGTTGATTGCCGTGGCAAGCCCCGCGGCAGTCGGCGGCGGATTGGGATTGCTGAGTGAGGTAGCGGGCGTGGGGGGTACTTTCTGCACTGCGGCCCAGTCCGACACCAAGAACCCGTTGAAGCCCATCGTGCCCTTGAGGGTGTCGGTGAGCAGCGCCTTGTTTGCCGACATCTTCGTGCCGTTGTAGCTTGAGAACGACACCATGATCGAGCCGACGCCGCCATTGATCGCGGGTTGATAGGGATCGAGCGCAACGCGCTTGAACTCGGCTTCTGATAGTGTGCTATTGCCTTCGTTCTTACCAGTGTCCGTTGCGCCGTCCCCAGCAAAATGTTTGGCGCACGAAAGCACGCTGGTCTTCTCAGCCATACTCGAACCTTGCAGGCCACGCACGGCAGCCAGCCCCATCTCTGCCGCAAGTTCTGGCGTCTCAGCGAAGGTCTCGTAAGTGCGTCCCCAACGCTCGTCGAGGCCTGGTCCGACCATTGGAGCAAACGTCCAATTGACGCCAATACCACGGGTTTCGAGCGCGGTAACCTTGCCAACTTCTTCGACGATTGCCGGATTGCGTGTACAACCAAGCCCTATGTTGTGCGGGAAAATGACCGCACCACTTACGTTATTATTACCGTGCACTGCATCGATTCCGTAGAGGATCGGAATGCCAAGCGTCTGGCCCTGAGAGAGAAAGCCACTGACGAGGGTGGTCCAAAGGTTTGCCGTATCACCACCCGTGGGATCCGAACCGCCGCCACTGAGGATCGACCCGAGGCCATAGGTAACTATGTCGGCGGGCTTGGCAGTCGCGCTGTCGCCTTGGACCATTTGTCCCGCCTTCTGTGGCAATGTCATTGCGGCGACGCGCTTCTTCGCTTCATCCATACAGGCCGCACTTGGTTGCCACGCGTTTGGCGTGACTGGGAAACTGAAGGTCGCGCCGCCGGTAGTGACTCCACTTGATGCACTACCACCTGATGCATTGCCGCCCGATGCATTGCCGCCCGATGCATTGCCACCTGACGCATTGCCGCCCGACGCATTGCCGCCCGCGTTGGTTGATGTCGTCGCGCCGCCGGCGCCGGGACTCGTACCACCCGAATTCGGCATGGTGCCACCGCTGCTCGACGACTGCACCGGGGTCCCACCGGAAATTGTCATGCTGGAAGCGCCGCCTGTCGCGACAGTACCACCAGTAGTCGCCGAAGCCCCGCTGGCGCTATTCGCACGCCCAGCAGCGCCAGAGGCGTCGCTGGAGCCGCCACCGCAACCGAAATTGATCAATGACGATGCAGCGACGGTAAGTGCGAGTAGTGAGCGATGGGTCGTGTGCATGGGTTGCAATCCTCGCGCGCGGTTGGGCGCCAAAAAGGACACTGCATGGAACATAGCCGCTTTTGGCTGTCGTGCCTGGATTCGCATGGATTTCGTCAGAACCACGTGGGATCGGATCGAGTGAGCGCTAGGAACGCTTATTCCTTGACCCTGATTCGTACTCAAATTGCCGATTGCTGTGGCAACAGTGAAGGTCTCTATCGTAGTCGCAACGCCGAGTCCCCTAATCGACGACTCACGTGGGCTAGTGGAGGGCAATTGGTTCGATGAGCACCAAACGCGGGGATGATATCGCGCCGAGGGAGAAACTCGAGCGAATGGTTGCGGTTTTCGACGGTATTCTCCGATTTGACCCGATCCGAGCCAAACCTGTACTTAGATTGCTCAGCGCGTTCAGATTCAGTCGCAACAATGCTTCTCGAGTAGAACTCGTGCGCGTCACTCCTCAGCCCACCGGCATCGCGACGAACACCATTTCCGCCCAGATGATGTGTGCGACGAGAGGAATGAGGAGGCTCTTGGACCAAAGTCTGGCAATCGTCCAGGTCGCACCGAGGGTTAGTCCGATGGCCACGAGCAGCCAGGAACCACTGGCTGCGAGTGGCAAGACGTACAACGTCGTTGTGAGCAACAGCGTCTTGATTGGTGTCAACCTCAGTTCGCACAGTGACGTGACCACGCCGCGAAAGACCAATTCTTCGGCGACGGCGACGAGGGCGATGACGGTTGCATATTGGGAAGGTCGCAGCGTGCCTTGCAGCAAGTCGTAGAGGCGGCGCGTTTCCGTGAGCACCGGTGGCATCAAGGGCAGCAATAGGCGAGCCGAGAGTTGTGTGGCGGCGACCAGGGCAATACCCAATGCCGCGCCGACGAGCGCCTGCTTGCTCGACCAGCGGAGCTGAGCGCGCCAACTTGAGCCCATTGCATGGAGACCGAGAACGATGCCGAGTGCGCCCGCAAGAGCGTTGACAATCCAAAGGCCGTATTCGAACGTCGAGTGCCAGGCACTAGCGAGCAGCCCACTCGTGACTAAGTAGGTGATGACCCCGCGGCGCAGCGACCAACCTGCAGGTTCAGGCGATACTCGGTGCATGCATTCGCTCCAGCCATTCGAGTGTCTTATTGGCGATGCGGCGGCGTGTTTCCGGAGCAGGGGATATGGCGAAGGTTTCATCACTCAAGGCATCGACGATAGCTTGTCGCAGGGGACGCAATGCGGGTTGGTCGAGCTGCGCCCAGAGGGTCGGCCCCGTTGGACGTAGGTCAGCGTCGAGACCCTTGACGAGTTCGCGTACGAGTGCGGAATCGACCGAGGCGATTGCGGC